>Ga0070665_100000012_pt1 | contig 508937 bp, 416 predicted proteins | sample KBSS13metaG_FD_65862 | JGI IMG/M metagenome (GOLD analysis project Ga0070665, IMG submission 65862) | Switchgrass rhizosphere microbial communities from Kellogg Biological Station, Michigan, USA - KBS S1-3 metaG | ecosystem: Host-associated > Plants > Roots > Rhizosphere > Soil ... | reverse complement strand
ACAGGCGCGCAGAATGACCTTGAGAGGATTACCAAGCTGGCTTATGCCATGGTAACTATTTATGGCATGAACGACAAGGTGGGAAATGTATCCTTTAATGATACGCAGGGCGAATACCAGTTTAACAAACCATATTCGGAAAAAACTTCCGAGTTGATCGATGCTGAGGTACGTAACCAGATCACATTGATGTACGATCGTACTAAGAAGCTGCTTATTGATAAGCACGAAGGTCTTGAGAAGCTTGCAAACAAGCTGTTGGAAAAGGAAATATTATTCCAATCAGACCTGGAAGAAATATTAGGTAAACGTCCTTTTGAAAACCGTACCACTTATGACGAGTTTGTAAATGGTCCGGAAGGTGGCAACCAGGATGCTGCAGCAGGAAACCTGGTGCACGAAGGTGTTGCCGACCATTCAGGAACTTTCAACAGAAATCCTGAAGAAAAAGACGCCAAAGGCGATAAAGCATAATTTAAGTTCTAAGTCGAAAGTCTTAAGTCGAAAGTCTCTTCTTTGAAGGGATAATTGACTTAAGACTTTTATCTTTATACCTCCAGACTTCAAAAATGAGGGATAACACTACGTCAAAGGAAAGGCTGCTGAAAAAGATCCGCAAAGCTTTGCTGGAGAAGAGAGATAATCCTTACCCCAACCTGGAAGACCTCCCCCATTATCCTCCTAATGACGAATTACTTGAAGTAGTTTTTGCTAAGGAATTTACTGCTGTATCCGGTCAGTTTGTTTTTTGTGAAGATGAAGTGCAACTGATCGAAAATCTGCTAAACCTGGCTGATCAGCACAAATGGCATAAAATATATTGCTGGGAACCCGCTGTACAGGAGATACTAACCCGTTTCGATTTCCCATATTTCGAGACAGATAAAGATTTTGAGCAAGCGGAAGTTGGGATTACTTTATGCGAGGCCTTAATAGCACGTAACGGCAGCATCATGCTATCCAACGCCGGCATGGCAGGCCGCAGGCTGAGTATTTATCCTCCGGTTCATATTGTCTTAGCATGGTCCTCGCAACTCGTCACCGATCTGAAAGACGGGTTTAAATTGATCAAAGAAAAATATAAGAATCAATTACCGTCGATGATTACAACAGTAACGGGTCCAAGCCGTACTGCCGATATTGAAAAGACTCTTGTGTTGGGCGCCCACGGCCCCAAAGAACTTTTTGTATTTTTGCTTGATGGTTAAGCGATGCCGCTCTACTGTTCTAGTTTCGCCCATTTTTCGAAAACTAACATTTTCTTTAAATGAAAAATACCGTGAAAACACGGTGAACTTTTTAGTTTCTTTGCGCGTATATTGTGGCAGTTATTCACCCAATCCCTAAATCAAAAAAACTATGGCATTACCCATTGACCCCACATTAGCTAAGAGCTTAATCAAGGAATTTCGCGATCAGAACGCATTGGCCTCAGGACCAGGCTTAACAACTCCTGACGGTTCTCCAATAAATGGTTATTTTGTTGACAGAAAAAGCCTGGAAGGTATTCTGGCTGATCCTGACGTAGTCGGCATAAGCGTTGAATACGCAAAGCATCCCGATTTTGCTGGTCAGCAAGTGAACATTTTTACATTAATTATGGTCGGAGCTGTGCCAAACACAGACCCGGATGCAACAACAGAATATAAGAACAATGGAATGTTTGTTGATCAGATGCCACCGTGCCCGCCATTTTGTTGTAGTTTAGACTAAAATTAAATGATAGGAAATATAGTTTTAGCAATTTCGCTCATTATTGCAATAATTGGCATGGTCCGGTATAAAAGGTTGACCATGCCTTTTAAGTTATTAGCCATTTGGCTGGCATTGGATTTCCTTCTGGATGCCAGTAATCAATATTTTATACACACCTATAAAAATAACGCGAGGCTGTCTCAAGTCCTTTGTATTCTCGAATATGTTTTTTATGCTATCATTTATTATAATTTGTTCAGGGGCAGAGCGGTAAAAAAATTTATCCTTGTTACGATAGCTCTCTTCTTTGTATTTTTTGTTATAAACGCCTTGTTTTTTCAGTCGTTTACAACCGTATTCCCTACCAATGCGATTATGACGGCAGAAATACTATATGTGATATTTGCCATTTTATTGTTCAGGCAAATGCTCAGATACCCTTTGCAGGTGAATATTATGAAGCAAAGTGTTTTCTGGTTTAATACGGCTATTTTATTTTTTTCGACGACCATGTTTTTAAACCTGAGCCTTATGAATTTTTATGGCAAGTATCATCGGGATACCATAACATTGATTCTTTACTTTTGGTATAGCATTGACATTGTTTTCAGTATACTGATAGGCATTTCACTTTTAACTGACAAAAAAGAAAGCATCGAGATCAATGGCTAATGGCGACGTTACAATAAAGGATGATAGTATTAACTACATAGTAATAGTAACAAGTTTGTTCTTTGCACTCCTGGTGGGTTCAGTAATATACTTTGTTGTATTATATCGAAACAGGCAGCTAAGAAATAAAAAGGAGCAGGAAGAACTGAAGGCCAACTTTCGCCAGGAGCTTCTGAAAACGCAACTAGAGGTACAGGAGCAGACATTAAACTATATAAGTTCAGAAATACATGACAATATCACCCAGGTGCTTTCATTCGTGAAATTAACGCTTGGTAACATTGCTTCAGGTGTAGAGGATGAAAAAAGAGGTAAAGTAATTGAGACCCGGGAACTGGTAGCCCAAACGATCACTGACTTGCGGGACTTATCAAAAAGCCTGAGTTTTGAACATATATCCTCGCAGGGATTAATAAGAACTATTGAAAAAGAGGTTGACCGGGTAAATAAAAGTGGCCTTATTCAGGTCTCATTAGAACAGGATGGTAGTTCCTATCCTCTTGGCGAGCAACGTGAACTGGTACTTTTCAGAATATTTCAGGAATCGTTAAATAATACACTTAAGCACGCCGCGGCGCATCATTTGAAAATAATGCTAAAGTATCACATGGATTTGTTTGTCCTGATGCTCGACGATGATGGTTCCGGGTTTTCGATTGACGAACTGGAAAACAAAACTGGTTCAGGATTAAGAAATATAGAAAACAGGGCAGCGTTGATAGGTGGCACTGCAACAATTGATAGTTCGCCAGGTAAGGGCTGTAGCGTAAAAGTTGCTCTGGATCCCTTAAAGCAACAATTATACTAACCAGGAATGTAACCCATATTGATTTAGTAAAGTTTCAGCAATGACAATTCAGGAAGCAATCGATTTTGTACTATTAGTTATAGTTCTGATAATTGGGATTGTCTGCTATACAAAACTTACAAAGGCTTTTAGGGTTTTGACTTTCACTATACCTGTAACCTTGTTGTTTGACTCATTATCGAAGCTTTCAGCACATTTGTACAAAACAAATGCCCTGGTGTTACATCTTGAATGTTTGGCTTTATATATCCTGTATGCGATGGTATATTATCACCTTTTCAGAAGGAAAAAGATAAAGAAATTTACTTTTGCATCAACTATTGCAATTGTAGTGTTCGCGGTTATAAATGCAATATTCTTGCAGCCATTGAATAGAATATTCCCTTCGTACCTCTATATAGTGTCGAATACGATGCTGGTTATATTTTCAGTATTACTATTTAGGCAAATGTTATTGTTCCCTACAAGCATAAATATAACCAGCCAGGGAATATTTTGGTTTAACACTTCTATGCTGTTTTTTTCGACAACTATGTTTCTGAATTTAGCGCTTACAAATTATTGGGCCGAACATAAATACCGGAGCGACATGATATATGATTTTTGGTATGCAAGCTATTATATACTAAATATTTTAACCGGGGTGGCTTTAATTTGTAATCGAAAGGAAGACGGGAGGAAAATGACGGCGTAAGAGGAGTAGAACAAGAGCTTTTTATAATCTTTTACGTCTGCTCAATTAATATTTAACAACAAAATTACCAGTTACCAGATAGAATTAATTCCTTTAATTAAACACACCAATGTCTGACCTAATACGGATAGCACTCGTAGATGACCATCGCTTATTCAGAAGCGGCATCGCCTCTCTTATCGGTGACTTTGACCGTTACACTATCATATTCGAAGCCGGTGACGGTGAGGAAATGATACGTAAGATCAACCCTAAAAACAAACCGCATATTATCCTGCTGGATATAAGTATGCCCAAAATGAACGGTATAGTAACCGCTAAATGGCTCAGAGATAATCATCCTGATATCAATATCGTCGTATTATCGATGTTTGAAGATGCTGAAAAGGTGCTGACCATGGTACGCATGGGCGTTAAAGGATATTTGCTAAAGGACTCGGAGCCGCATGAGTTTGCAGATGCGCTTAGCAAAGTTTCGCGCAGTGAGGTATACTACCCCGAATTTGTAACCCGCCATTTGGTTGATAGCATAAACATTGACTATAACCTGATCAAGCTCAACAGCCGTGAAGTGGAGTTTTTAAAGCTTGCAGCTACCGAACTTACCTACAAAGAAATTGCCGATCATATGTGCATCAGCTCGCGCACGGTGGATGGTTACCGCGATCAACTTTTTGAAAAACTGCAGATAAAAAGCCGCATTGGTCTCGTGCTTTACGCTATAAAACATAAACTTATAGACTTGTAATTTGCTAATATTTTTAGCAAATTTGCTCTATGTCACATGAGGAGAATGAAGAGTTTTTTAAGGGCAGGGGCGCACAGGTTAATACCCACAACAAATTTCTGAAAAGCAAATATGTGTTGGATCATATAGAGGGGTTGGACGAACAGTTCCTTGAAAACACAGCTACGCAGATATTTGAGGAGACGCCTAAAAGGATCGTAAGCGAATCCAACAGTCCCGATCTGAGTCATATGTTTTCTATTAACCCGTACCAGGGTTGCGAGCATGGATGCATCTATTGCTATGCCCGGAACACGCATGAATATTTTGGCTTCAGCGCGGGTTTGGACTTTGAGCGTAAGATCATCGTAAAACGCAATGCTGCGGAATTATTAGAGCAGTATTTTAATAAAAAGAACTACCAGCCGGTATGCATTCTTTTGTCGGGCAATACAGACTGTTATCAGCCCCTTGAGCGTAAATTAAAGATCACACGGTCATTGCTGCAGATATTTCTACAATATCGCAACCCGGTTAGTATCATCACCAAAAACAACGTCATTCTTCGCGACCTGGATATTCTGGGCGAACTGGGTAAACTGAACCTGGTGCATGTGAATATATCCATCACCTCGTTAAATGAGCAACTGCGGCAAAAACTGGAGCCTCGCACAGTCACTGCAACCGGCAGATTAGGCGTCATTCAAAAGCTGACAGAAACAGGCATACCGGTACGCGTAATGGCCGCCCCTATCATACCAGGTTTAAATAGCAACGAGATACCCAACATCATCAAAGCCGCGGCCGATCGTGGCGCAGTAGCAGCTGGATTTACCATTGTAAGACTGAACGGCAGTATCGCCGAAATATTTACAGACTGGATACACAAAGCTTTCCCGGATCGGGCTGAAAAAGTGCTGAATATGATAAAGGCCTGTCATGATGGAAAGCTAAATGACAGCGATTTTGGAAGGCGTATGAGTGGCGACGGCAATATTGCGCAATCAATCCACCAAATGTTCCGTATGGCAACAAACCGCTTTATGGGCGACAGGGTAATGCCGGAGTTTGATTATGGTTTGTTTGTACCAAAGGGAGGGAGGCAGACGAGTCTCTTTTAGCCTTTGATTATTCCCGATTGTTTGATGGCAATGAGGGCACTCCACCTTAAGAACTTCTTAAAAACTTCTTTAAGGTTTGTTGTAATTTGAAAGTTTTGTAAATTGGTGAAAAATTCACCTAATGCTTTATCTCAAGAGAGAACCCAAACAACTTTTTATTCCGCTACTTTTTTGTTTAGTGTTAGCTGGTTGCGGAATATTCGATGATGCTAAACATGCACTTAAATATTTCTGTCCGGGGCTTAATATAGGCGTCAATGGTGTACACGAGCACACCAGTAAGAATCCATCATTTGCTATCAAGAGCTACATGATTAATTATCCTGATAAAGACGAAAGCCAGGTTGAGAAATATTTTCAGGAAGCTAACGGTTACTCACGCATAAATAATATGGATGTTTCAGGTATCAATTCTGAACTTGTTACTTATGTGGATCAAATCGATAATCTTGTTGGAAAGAGTTTTAAGTCGGGACGCGATAGCGCGATAGTGGCTTTCAACAGAACCAAACAAGAGATCATAATAATTGAATACCTGAGCAACCCAAGAGTTAAACGGTAGATTTATTCTTGGATAACATAGCTTCTAGCAACACCCCAATAATTATCCCAAAAGTGTAGGACAGAAGATCACCCCACAAAAATGTCTCGCCTAATACCAGCCTGCCAAAAAGTGTGTGCCTTAAATTATCTATCCACGGTGCTTTATAAAGCTGGCTAAACTCAATGCCAAAGCAAAACAGAAGACTAATCAGCGCAACGAATTTTGTTTTCTTCTCAATAAACAGGAACTGGCAAATAAAGTAAACCATTGTAGCCCATAAAATATCGCCGATGAATAGAGGGATAAAAGAGAAATGTCGTGAAAGAAGGCCAACGATTATTGTTATGATGGTTAGGATAAAGTAGGTTACGCGTTTATGCATCTTCTATCAAAATAAATCTAGCGATTACTAGTCAATCAACGAAATCAAACCAATCCCCCCAAAATCAGCGGTCATAAAAAAAGCGCCTTTAAGGCGCTTTCTCATTCGTATATCGTATTGCAATTAGGCAGTTTCTGCTTCCAGTGCCATTTGCTCGTCAACCAAAATACGGCCGCAGTGCTCGCAAACGATAATCTTTTTGCGCTGGCGGATATCAGACTGGCGTTGAGGCGGGATTTGGTTAAAGCAACCTGAACATGAATCGCGTTGGATGGTTACCACTGCTAAACCATTCTTAGCGTTACCGCGAAGACGACCGTAAGCGATCAGCAAACGCTCTTCAATATTTGCCGAAGCTTTCTCAGCCTCAGCGTTCAGTTCGTTTTCTTCTTTTTCAGTTTCAGCAGTAATGGTGCCTAATTCTGCTTTTTTAGCATCAAGGTCAGCACGGCGGCCTTCCAGGTCAGCTAATGCTTTTTCGTAGATCTGGGTTTTGGTAGTGATCTCATAACCAAATTCCTTGATCTTCTTTTCGCTCACTTGTATGTCTAAGCCCTGTATTTCAACCTCTTTAGAGATGGCTTCATACTCGCGGTTGTTTTTTACTTCGTTAAGCTGCCCTTCGTATTTTTTGATATTGGCCTGCGCTTCCTTGATCAGGTTTTTGCGGGTTACAATATCATCTTCCAGGTCGTCCAGCTCGTTTTTTATTTTCTGAATACGGGTTTCCAATCCTTCAACATCATCTTCCAGATCAGCAACTTCCATAGGCAGTTCACCTCTTACCTGGCGTATCTTATCAATCTTGGTGTGGATGGTTTGTAGTTCGTATAAAGCTTTCAGCTTTTGTTCTACGGTTTGTTCCATTAAATAAAATATTTGACGGGGTTTGTATTAATTTCTGTTAAACGGACGGCAAAGTTAGCGAATTTTTTTCTAATTATTTCATATAATAATTGCTGCGTAAATTGCTCACTCTCAAAATGTCCGATATCGGCAATTACCAGCTTTCCTTCGGCATCAAAAAACTCGTGGTATTTATAGTCGGCAGTCACAAAAACATCTGCTCCGGCGGCTATGGCGTGCTTCAATAAAAAACTACCCGCACCTCCACAGACTGCTACTTTTTTAACGTTCTTTCCGGTCAGCGTAGTATGCCGTATCACATGCGCACGCATTTTTTCTTTCAATTCGAACAGGAAATCCTCTTCGTGCATAGGTTCACCTAACTCCCCGATCATCCCGGAACCCACTTGTTGGTGCTGGTTGGTTAAATCATAAAGATCATAAGCCACCTCCTCATATGGATGCGCCAGGAACAAGGCCATCAGCAATTTACTTTCCAGTGTAGCTGGATATACAGTTTCTATCCGCACCTCATTCTCATAATGTCTGGTACCCGGTTCGCCAACATAAGGATTAGTATCTTCTCCACCCTTGAAGGTGCCTGTCCCGTCAGCGTTAAAGCTGCACTCGCTGTAATTGCCAATATTGCCCGCGCCGGCATGAAATAGCGCATTTCGGACTTGCTCTGCTTTATCTGCCGGAACATAGGTCACCAGCTTTTTAAGCAGACCATTTTTAGGCGATAATATCCGGAGGTTTTTCAATCCCAGCGTTTCGCAAATCCGTTCATTTACGCCATTCATTACATTGTCCAAATTTGTATGTATAGCGTAGATGGCAATATGATTACGTATGGCTTTTTCTACCACACGTTCTACATAAGTTTTACCGTTCAGCTTTTTCAGTCCACGGAAAACGATGGGGTGGTGTGAAATGATCACCTCGCAACCGTTTGCGATAGCTTCATCAACAATGGCCTCGGTACAATCCAGCGAGATCAGTGCCTGTGACACCTCCTGGTCCGGGTGGCCCACAATTAAACCCGAATTATCATAATCTTCCTGGTAAGCTAAAGGGGCAAGGCTTTCGAGGTAAGAAGTAAGGATGGACAATTTCATGATCTGAAATTAGTTAGATTGATGTAAACATAATAAAAAATGTCATTTCGAACGAGCGGCAGTGGCTAACGGGGTGGGGCGAGGAGAAAACTTATAAGAGCGGCACAACGAATACGCAGGTAGTATAAGATTTCTCACCCGTCCCTTTTGCCCTGTACCCAACGCTTACGGGTTCGAAATGACACATCTTTATTTTTATTCATTTCATCCAAACCACTTTCTGTTCCGATTCATGTGGCTGTGCAATAATATCGCCATACAGATTAGGGCTGCGGGCTTTAATGTAACGGTAACCGCCTGCATCAGTCAGCTTATCCGGTGTTATTGTTGCTATCGCGATCTCATTATCAAAACTGCGGCATTCGGCAATCACATCACCAAACGGGTCGATTATCATAGAGCAACCGTTTTTCACCTGGTCATCATCCATACCGATAGGATTGGAGAATATAGCATAAATGGCATTGTCATAAGCACGGGCAGGCAGCCATTTCATCAGCCAGGCACGTCCTTTTAATCCGTCAAATTCCTGGCGAAGGGTGGTCGGATCAGATTCCCTGTTCTCCCATAATTTTGGATCGACGAAACCAGCCCCTGGTCTTGTGGATGGCGTGCACATGGTAACATGCGGCATAAATACAATATCGGCGCCAAGCAGTTTAACTGCCCTTACATTCTCGATAATATTATTATCATAACAGATCAGGATACTGCATTTCCAGCCAAACAGATCAAAGATCACATACCGATCTCCTGGTGTAAGGTGTGGATTGATAAAAGGATGCAGTTTATGATATTTTGCGATCAACCCGTTTTTATCAACGCACACCTGCGTTTTGTAAAGTTTGTCGTCTGCATCTTTCTCAAAAAGCCCGGCGAGGATCACCATATCAAATTCTTTGGCTATGGCTATTAGTTGCGTTACGCTTGGGCCATCCGGAACAAATTCAGCAACCTCCAGCATTTGCTCTTTTGAGAGGTTTCTGGCGAAGCTATAGCCGGTGATTGAGCATTCATGAAAAGCCACCACATCCGATCCCTTGTTTGCAGCCTGGGCAGTAAGCTGGCGGATCATCTCCAGGTTATGGGACTTATCCCCGCTGCGGTTCTCAAACTGAGCAGTAGCTATTTTTATGTTTTTCATTTTGGTTGATGAAATATTTGTCTGAACCATGATTCGTCGGATTTTAGGATTGCCGTGATCAAAATAAATCAAGTTAATCAAATAATCAGGCGAATCATGGTTCAGACAATATTATTGAGCGCTCATCCGGGCCATCTGGTGGCTTTCGAAGGCAATTTTGCGGTTGTATTCCATTGCCAGGTCTTTATGATTTACCAGGTCGACAATCGAACCGATGAAACAAAGACCAACGGTAAATAAATATAAAAGCCCCATACCTACCTGGCCAACAATAAAACGCTGCAAGCCGGGCACTACGCATAATCCAACGATACAAAAGATCAGCATGTCCTGTGGACTTTTGCGTTTGCTACTATAGTTCATGTAAAAATATTTATGCTGATTTTCGCTTAATTCAGCTGTGGCTTGTTGTATAACGGCAAGCTCTTCTGGTGTAATTCCTGATAGCCCCATATATGGGCTTTGATGCATATCCATGGTGACGTGTTTTTAAGTTGATTCAAAACTAATATAGAACTAAAAGTTTTGAAACGCAAAATTGGCGGATATAGCGGCGTTGTCGGTAAATGGCGGAATCTTATCGGTATACCGGGAATGATTTGTAATGAATAATTCGTTGATTGAACAAAGTGACCATCCTATACAAGATGATGCATAGTGCCGGTATCCCGAGCCAGTGCGCGTGCCACGAGTTGCTGATATTACCGCGGAATAACCATGATATGGAATGCCCTAACCCACAACCAGGGCACCAGGTGATGCCCATAGCCTTTAGCGGACAAAGGCTGAAATGTGCTGGTCCGGCAGGATTAGTAAACGCCAGTGCAATAAGTGCCGCTATCCAGAATATTAGTTCGAAATATCTTGAAAAGAGACGTTTAACCAACTTTTTTTGATTTGCTTATCAATAGCAAAGTTACTGCAAGCGAGGATAAAACACCAATAAGCAGCGCAGCAAAAATACGCCCCGAGAAATCGCTCCAGTTTGCCTTCTCAGTGGTTGATATCCAGTTGATATAAACAATACCTATAAAAACCACGAAGATACCCGCTATGATCAATATCTTGAAAGCCTGTATCAACCCTTCCAAAAAATTCATTTTTCCATCCAGGTCATGATCCCGGTGCCGCTTTACACCAAGATATAAACCGATGATAGGGATGAGAACAGAAATAAACTCTTTTGGGTCTACCTTGTCATTCGAGAAATGAAGACCTAAGCTAAGCATAATAAACAACCAAACTCCACTCAATACTCCAATTACTAATCCGGGGAACAAAGCATTTTTCATAATAGTTGTGTTTAAAAGGTCATGGCATCGGGTTAACAAGACTATTAAAGCGGTGCGATTGAATAGGTGATTAACGGTTTATATAAATATACGCTATAAAAAAGTATTTTCAACTTTACTTTAAAAGTAATTTTCGCGTCACTTTGTTTTTAATAGCTACCTGTTTTCCACATAAAAAGTTGTCCGCGTGCCATAAAAAATACCTTTTTATTATATTTGCGGCAGTTTGAACATCCGTGATATTTTAGAGCTGTATAAGACTGATGAACGGGTTGAGGCGTTGGCGAAAGCCTTGAACGCCGGCAAAGACACCCGGATTCAGTTGCGTGGTTTGGTCGGATCAGGAGATGCGACCGTGGCGATAGCTTTGTATTTTTTGCAGCACCCCAATATGATATTTGTGCTGCCAGACCGTGAGGAAGCTGCTTATTTCCAGGCTGACCTGGAAAATCTGACCGGGAAAGATGTTCTGCTTTTCCCATCATCATACCGCAAAGCTTTTGAATTTACCCAGCCTGATAGCAGTAATGTACTGGCCCGGGCCGAGGTGTTGAATGAGCTAAATCATTCTTCAGAATTTGGCCGTTTGATCGTTACTTATCCTGAAGCTTTGGCCGAAAAAGTAATTGACCGCGACTCACTGGCTAAAAATACACTGGAAATTGCGGTAAGCAATAAACTTAGCATCGACTTCATTAACGAGTTCCTGATCGAATATGATTTTGAGCGCGTTGATTTTGTATATGAGCCGGGACAATTCTCCATTCGGGGGGGCATTGTCGATATATTTTCTTTCTCCCATGATTTGCCTTACCGGGTAGAGTTCTTTGGTGATTTTATCGAATCGATAAGAACCTTTGAGATTGAAAGCCAACTGTCCGTTGAGCAGGTAAAAACCATCACCATCGTTCCGAATGTTCAATCTAAATTCCTGACGGAGCATAATATTTCTTTGCTTGAATATGTTGATAAGGGTTCACAGGTTTGGATAAAGGATGTTCAGCTTACACTGGATGTAATCAAATCGGGCTATAAAAAGGCGACAGAGCTTTGGAAAGCTTTATCGTCTGATGAAAAGGAGAAAAACCCGGAGTGGATCGATCCGAAATTCGGCTTTACGGATGAAAAACTCATCGGCGACCAGCTGCATGATTTCCCGGTCGTAGAGTTTGGCAAACAGTTCTTTTACCAGGATGCGCAAGCTGTAAATTTTGATATGCGCCCCCAGCCGTCCTTTAACAAGGATTTTAGCCTGCTGATCCATAACTTTAAGAATAACGAAGCTGAGCATATCCAAAACTATATCCTGACTGATTCGGCAAAGCAGGTAGAGCGTTTATATGCGATCCTGGAAGATCTGGATAAAACAGTAAAATTTACGCCCATCAATATATCCGTACGTGAAGGCTTTGTGGACCGTGAGCAAAAGCTGGCCTGCTATACCGATCACCAGATATTTGACCGTTATTATAAATACAAACTCCGTAAAGGATACCAGCGCACACAAGCCATCACCCTAAAAGAATTGCGTGAGTTGAAACCGGGTGATTTTGTAACACATATCGACCATGGCATCGGCAAATATGCCGGCCTTGAGAAGGTAGAAGTAAACGGCAAGATGCAGGAGATGATCCGCCTGATCTATGCGGACAATGATTTGCTGTATGTGAACATCAACTCGCTGAACCGGATTTCAAAATACAGCGGTAAAGAGGGAACTGTCCCTAAAATGAACAAACTGGGTACAGATACCTGGGAGCGTCTAAAAAAAACCACAAAAAAAAAAGTTAAGGACATAGCCCGCGACCTGATAAAGCTCTATGCTTTGCGTAAAGCTAAAGAGGGAAAGGCATTTTCTCCGGATACTTACCTGCAAACTGAACTTGAGGCTTCTTTTATTTACGAGGATACCCCCGACCAGGAAAAAGCGACTGCCGATCTGAAAAAGGACATGGAATCGCCGCATCCCATGGACAGGCTCATTTGCGGTGATGTGGGTTTTGGTAAAACCGAAGTGGCTATTCGTGCTGCTTTTAAAGCCGTTGCAGATAGCAAACAAGTGGCTATCCTGGTACCGACTACCATATTAGCCGCGCAGCATTATAAAACGTTCTCCGATCGTCTGAAGGGCTTTCCTTGTAACATCGATTATGTGAACCGTTTTAAATCGACCCGGCAGATCAAGGAAACTTTAGAGAAATTGAAAGAAGGGAAGGTTGATATTATCATCGGTACGCATCGCCTGGTGAGCAAAGACGTGAAGTTTAAAGACCTCGGCCTTATGATCATCGACGAGGAACAAAAGTTCGGCGTATCGACCAAAGAAAAGCTGAAGCAAATGCGCGCTAACGTGGACACCTTGACGTTGACTGCAACACCAATACCTCGTACATTACACTTCTCTTTAATGGGAGCACGTGACCTTTCCATTATATCCACCCCACCGCCAAACCGTCAGCCGGTGGTTACTGAATTGCATGTGTTTAATGATAAGCTGATAAAAGAAGCGGTTGAGTATGAAATTGGTCGCGGTGGCCAGGTGTTCTTTATTCATAACCGCGTAGCCGACCTAATGCAGTTGGGTGGATTGATCCATAAGCTGGTCCCGAAGGCGCGAATTGGTATTGCTCACGGGCAACTGGAAGGCGATGATCTGGAAGACGTGATGCTGAAATTTGTCAGCGGTGAGTATGATGTACTGGTAGCAACTACCATTATTGAAGCCGGTTTGGATATTCCCAATGCCAATACTATCATTATCAACCACGCGCATATGTTTGGTTTAAGCGATTTGCACCAGATGCGTGGACGTGTGGGACGAAGCAATAAAAAAGCATTTTGTTATCTGCTGAGCCCGCCGTTATCTACGCTGACTTCTGAAGCACGTAAGCGCTTAAGCGCAATAGAAGAATTCTCAGACCTGGGCAGCGGCTTCAACGTGGCTATGCGCGATCTGGACATCCGCGGCAGCGGTAACCTGCTGGGTGCTGAGCAAAGTGGCTTTATTGCCGAGATCGGTTTTGAAATGTATCACAAGATTCTGGATGAAGCTATACAGGAACTGAAGGAAGACGAATTTAAAGGTGTTTTCCCTGATGATAAACCAAGACCATATATTTCTTTTACGCAGATTGACACGGATATGGAAATACTCATTCCCGATGAGTATGTAACCAGTATTGCTGAACGCTATAACCTCTATACCGAGCTTTCGAAACTCGAAAACGAAATTGAGCTACAAGCCTTTGAAAAACAGCTGAACGACCGCTTTGGTCCCGTACCGCCACAGGTGAGCGATATGCTGAACACGATGCGCCTGCAATGGTTGGGTAAGGCCATCGGGTTTGAAAAGATATCCCTGAAAAAGAATGTGCTTCGCGGGTATTTTATAGCCAGCCAGCAGTCGCCCTATTTTGAAAGCAGCATGTTCAGGCAGGTATTGATGTTTGTACAATCTAATCCCCGCCGGACTAATCTAAAAGAAGTGAAAAGCACCCTTCGTATCAGTATTGATGGGGTGAATAGTATTGATGAAGCGGTCCAGTTATTGGAAGAGATAGCGGAATCAATTAGCGTTTAATTGTCCGAACCATGATTTACACGATTAAAGGATCAGGATTTTAAAGCACCAATTCCCCAGAATTTATTAAGTCGCCCAACCCCTGTGCAGTTTCTGCCAAATTCTTTTCCGTATTAGCAATCGCGGTTGGCATATCGATAAAATCCCTGTTAATAGATAATAATACATCAAAGTATTTCTGTAGCTCTGCGTCTGGTTTGGTTGGTACTCTCCCTGCCAGACCCACGACAGGAAGATGTTTTTTCTTGGCTTCTGAAGCAACGCCGTATGGCCCTTTTCCCTGTAAGGTTTGTGTGTCTATGCTTCCTTCGCCTGTAATCACCAGGTCGGCATTTTTTAGTGCCTGATCAAAGCCCGTCAGCGATAAAAAATATTCGATACCATTTACCAATTTGGCATTGATCCAGGTATATAATCCCGCTGTCGCTCCACCTGCTGCGCCGCCATGTTTTATAGCGGCCATGTCTGTACCGAGCTGTGCTTTTGATATAGCAGCAAAGTTGGCAAGGAAATTATCCAATAGCTTCACATCAGACGGCGATGCGCCCTTTTGTGGCCCGAAAACAGCCGCGGCACCTTCTGCGCCTAAAAGTTTATTGTTGACATCGCAAAGAATAACAATTTCTGTATCATGAATCCTACGGTCAAGGCCCGAATCATCGATCTTAACCATTTTCAGCAGTTCATCAGGAACAGCTTTTAGGCGTTTTCCGTCTTTATCCAGGAATTCTATACCAAGAGCTTTCAGAATACCGCATCCGCCATCTACTGTAGCGGAACCACCCATGGCGATGATGATTTTTGTGGCTCCTTTATCCAGCGCAGCATTAATGAGTTCTCCTGTGCCGTAGGAGGAAGTCTGCATGGGGTTTAACTCTTCTCTTTTAAGCAATCGCAGGCCGGATGCATCGGCCATTTCAATAATAGCAGTTTTTCCATTATCAATCAATCCGAAACGGGAATCGATCTTTCTTCCGAGCGGATCATGTACATGTTGTGATACGATAGCACCTTTGCAACGTTCTATAACCAAGCTACCCGTACCATCGCCACCATCGGCTATAGGGAAACATTCTGTAGTGCAATGCAATCGACTTTGTTTCAATCCCTGCTCGATCGCTTTTGCCACTTGCATGGCGTCAAGGCTATTCTTAAAAGCATTCGGAGCGATGAGGATATGCATATCACCAGATTTTAGATAAAATATAAACGGTTGCCAGCGTGATAATCCCCATAAATAAGGTTGATACCGTATATACCTTGAGCATGGTTTTCATACTAATACCGGAAAATCGGGAGATCACCCAAAAATAAGCATCGTTGGCATGAGAAACCGTCATCGAACCCGCACCCATGGCCAGTACGCAAAATAGCTTGCCGTTTTCAGTATCCAAATCCAGCGCTGGCAGTAAATGCAAAACTAAGGATGAAGCTGTAATAATGGCAACGGTAGACGAGCCCTGCGCAGTTTTCAAAACTGCTGTAAGCAGGAAAGGAAAGAATAATCCCATCGTTCCCAAAGCCATCGATTGGCTCAAATGATCGCCTAATTTGGTAGCTGTCAAAATAGCGCCAAATGCTCCGCCCATACCGATCACGACCAATATTCCCCCAGCCTTTTCAACTGAGTCCTGAAGTATCTTGCTTAACTCGTTTTTGTGCCAGCCACGCTTACAATTGAATGCTAACAAACCACCGATCAATAATGCAATAACCGGGTCACCCAACGCAAATACAACTTTTACCCAGGTCGGATCGTCGGTAATGCCTTTAGTTAAGAATGAACGAATAGCAATGAGGATGATCGGCACAAATACAGGCAAGCAAGCATTTAATAGAGATGGCCCATGGCCGGATTCGTCTTCTTCAATATCTTCTGTTAATTTATCAGGTGCATTTCGCCCTGCATAATTTGCCCACCAGTTGCCGACGAGCATAGCGGGGATCGATGCTATCGCTCCAATCAAAATTAGTTTACCAAAATCAACCCCAATAGTTGCAGCTGCTGCTGAAGCGCCGGGATGTGGAGGTACCATGCAATGAACAGACAATAGCCCTGTAGCCAGTGAAACTGACATGGTAGCAATGGATATGCCTGTCCGTTTAGCCATTGAACGGTTCAGTCCGCTTAGAACGATATAACCCGAATCACAAAAGATTGGCAGTCCGACGATGAAACCGGTGATGCTCATAGCTAATGGGGCAAAGCGCTTCCCCATTCGTTTTAAAAGGAAATTAGCCATTACCGTGGTGCTGCCGGTATATTCCAGTAATAATCCCAAAGTAGTGCCTAGGACAATGATGAGCCCTAAGTTTTTCAGGATATTTCCAAAGCCGTCTTTAACAGTGCTGAGCACATCTGCAACGGGCATACCCACGCCCAAGCCAACCAGCATACAAGCCAGGAACAACGAAAAGAAAGCAGGAACTTTATAACGGGTGGAAAGGATAACAATAAGCGCAATGCCGGCTACTAATAAAGTAAGTATGTAGGCCAGTGAGTGGGTCATTGGTTAATTGGTGTTATCGCAAATTACAAAACTTAATCTAACCCAATCAACATAATCTAACTTATTCAACTCTCCTGAATATCCCTTTCAGATTACGCCCCAACTCTTTATAATCCAAACCATAACCTACCACAAACTCATTGGCTATTTCAAAACCAGTGTATTTTAGTTCAGGTATGGTTCTTTCTAGCGCCTCTGGTTTTAAAAGCAGGGTACAAACGGTGATAGAAGCTGGCTCTCGGACCTTGAGCTTTTCGATGAGGTAATGCATGGTGTTGCCGGTATCCACAATATCTTCAACTAGTATAATATCCCGGCCTTTTATATCAATGGTCAGGTCGAAATCGTCCCTGATCTTGCGGGTGGTGGATGTGCCTCCATAGTAGGAAGCCAGTTTAGCAAAGGTAACCTCAATAGGTATTTCGATCTGCTTTACCAGGTCGGCCACAAAAAGGAAGCTGCCGTTTAAGATACCGACCATTACAGGGATACTTCCGGCGTAGTCATTGGTGATTTGTGTAGCGATTTCACCAACTCGTTTTTCAATCGAAGTATAGGGAATGGATAATTCGAAAGAGAGATCGGCTACCTGGATTTTCATGCGGTTAAATGTAGAGAATAGTATTTGAATACAGGAATGGCGATTTTAAGAAGAGCGTTTGGAAAATATGGAGATTGTTGTTTGATATATTTTTATTGAATTCTCATCTGGCCCAGCGGCCTTTCTTTACTTCTTTGGCTAGCTCGTCTACATCTTCCTGTGTTGCCTGCGATTTTGCTGTAGCCTCCTTATAACTCAAATAGTCAATAAGCTTTTGCAAGCCATCTGTATTTACATACGACGGAAGCCTTATGATCACTTCATCCTTTGTGCGCTCGATTACCATTAGTGTGATTTTACTAATTCAAATATAATCAAAAATATTGGCGACATAAAACCCTATCTTTGCGCCTCATGATTGACTACCAGGTTCATACCTTAACCAACGGTATCCGTATTTTACTAAAGCACTCGCCTTCAACTATTACGCATTGCTGTTTTGTGGTGAATGCAGGTTCGCGCGATGAACCGGAGGATAAGGCCGGATTGGCACACTTTATAGAGCATCTACTGTTTAAAGAAACCGAGACCCGTAACACCAACCAGATATTGAACAGGCTGGAATTGGTAGGCGCTGATCTGAATGCTTATACCACCAAAGAATACACCTGTATACATGCCTCGCTGCTAAAACAACACCTGGAACGCACCATGGACCTGTTCCAGGATATTTTGTTCCATTCTACCTTCCCCCAGGATGAAATGGAAAAAGAGCGTGGGGTAATTTTGGATGAAATAGCCTCCTACCTCGATCAACCGGAAGAAGCCATACAGGATGATTTTGAAGAGTTACTATTTAAGGATCATGTTTTAGGGAAGAATATCCTTGGCACAACTGACACGGTTTCATCAATGGATAAAGAGGATATCCAGCGCTTTATTGCTGCCAATTACAATACCGAGGAGATGATCTTCGCTATTTTTGGAGACCATGATCTGAAAAAGGTAGCAAAGCTGGCTGAGAAATATTTTGGCGACATCAAACCAAATCATACCAAAAAGCACCGTCATCAACCAACTGGAAGTATCGGCCAAAAGCTGAGTGTTTTTCGTCCAATTTCTCAAACGCACTGTATTATTGGCAACCAGGCTTATCAATCTTCCCATCACCATAAAACGGGTTTATTGCTGCTAAACAACCTGCTTGGCGGAATGGGGATGAGTAATCGCCTTAACCTGGAGATCCGCGAGAAATACGGGATCGCTTATACCATTGAATCGAACTATACGCCGTTTTCAGACACCGGTATATTTTCTATCTACTTCGGTACAGACGTTGAAAAGGCGGATAAGGCATCAAGGTTGGTTCACAAGGAATTGAAGAAACTTCGCGAGCAAAAGCTGGGCACTTTACAGTTACACCAGGCTAAACAGAAGTTTATTGGGCAGATCGCGCTTGCTGAAGAGAACCGGATTGGGCTGATCATATCCATGGCTAAAAGCCTGCTCGACTTTGGTTATGTGGATACTTTAGAGCAGGTATTTGCCAAAATAAATGCCTGTACAGCAGAGCAATTACTGGAAATAAGCAACGAAATTTTTGATAATAGGCTGACCACTTTGCTGTTTGTGCCAAAAGAGTAAACTCACCCGGTCATTGCTTCGCTCGACCACCCTCTCTCCGCTGCGCGCAAAGAGGGTTTAATATTTTAATTTTCTTTTCCTCCTCTTTACCGCTCGCGGTAGAGAGGGGCGACCAGCGTAGCGTTGTCGAGGTGAGTTGACGGACCCCAAGCCATTCTTTAATGAATTGACTTTGATCTTTTTAACGTAAAATTGTCTGAAACGAGGTTTCTCTATAAAATTTCAAACTGTATCTTTGTAAGATGAAAATGCCTATTATCGCCTATGGAGACCCGGTTTTAAGAAAAAAAGCTGTTGCTGTTGAGCCGGATGAATATCCCAACATTAAACAACTGGTTGAAGACATGTTCGAAACCATGTATGGTGCGCGTGGGGTTGGGCTTGCGGCTCCGCAGGTAGGTATTTCGATGCGTTTGTTCGTGGTCGATGCTACTCCTTTTGACGACGACGAACCCGAACTGTCTAACTTCAAAAAAGCATTCCTGAACGCCCAGATACTGGATGAAACCGGCGATGAATGGTCGTTTAATGAAGGTTGCCTGAGTATTCCCGATATCCGTGAGGATGTGTCACGCAAGCCTGTTATCCGCATCTCCTATTACGATGAGGACTGGAAACATCACGAAGAAACCTACAAGGGCATGGCAGCCCGCATCATACAGCACGAATATGACCACATAGAAGGTAAGCTCTTTACCGATAAATTAAGTCCGCTGCGCAAACGCCTGATCGAAAAGAAACTCAATGATATTTCGAGAGGAGTGGTAGATGTAGATTATAAGATGAAATTTCCTGCCGCTAAGAAAGGACGGTAGTTTGAAGTCGAAAGTCTTGAGTCTGAAGTTAAAAGTCACTTAATAGCCGACTTAAGACTTTCGACTATGGACTTAAGGCTTACACTTAATTTCCTGTACCACGGCTCTTGTCGCCCGCAGCTATCTGGTTCATTAAAGCGCCCCATGCAATAGGGTTCAGCAATGGATTGGGTTGAAGCGAATGCTGGTTCATGATTGCATTATGCTCGTTCTGTGCCCATGCGGATGATATCTCTTGTCCGTCGCGTGGAAGATTGTTGCCGGCAGCACGATTAGTGGCACGCTCCAAGTTTTTGCGGGCAATTTCCAGGTCGTCATCGGCCAGCTTCATAGCCAGGAAGTCTTTCCTAAATTCGTCTGTAGTCGCCCATGGGAACACCCGAAAAGTTGGCAGGTTAATTACACGGGGTTTTATCCAAACCTGGGTGGTGTAGCTTTTATTGGGAACATTGGCAGGTATAACCATTTGTATATTGTTATAGCCAATGCTGGTAAATACTAAGGTATCCTGTTCATGTGCCACGAAGGAGAAATAACCTTCGTAGTTGCTCATATAAACCTGGTTGTGATTGCTGATGTTGGTGATCGTTACATAAGGTACGATCACTTTTACGCTATCAGCATTATGGATAATACCCGAGAACTGAACCAATGGCTTCTCCTTTTGCTGTGCAAAGGCTGCGGCAGCAATAAAGAATAAAAATATGCCTAAAATATATCTCACTGGTTGTAGGTCCTTTTTATTTTATACCTGACTTTTAAGAAATAGTTTCAAAAAATGTCGGACAAAAATAGTGCATTGCATTAAATCCCAATGCAATTTAACAATACTTAACAATTATCTCAAATTCGCCGGAAGCACCGCATTCGGGTCATCAATGTCGGTTAAATTGATGGCTTCTACGCCTTTTATCTCAGGAACAGCCTTTTTTATAGCTTCTTCGATACCAGCCTTGAGGGTCATGATGCTCATCGGGCAAGAGCCGCAGGCACCAAGTAACTTTAATTTTACAATATGGTCAGGAGTGATCTCCGCTATTGAAACATTCCCGCCATCGGTTTCCAAATACGGACGAATCGTATTCAAAGCCTCTTCTACCTGATCTAATAAACTCATTTTAACTTATTTATATTAAATGTAAAGTTATTAATTATTTACCAAATTTCTATTATTGGCCTCGGCGTTATAAATCGCAACCTGCTGGGCTACTTTCTGCGCCATTTCAGTAAACGCCTTGCTCATAGGGCTTTGCTCATCCAGTATAACAGGTTTACCTGCATCACCCGAATCACTTATGCCTTTTACCAATGGAATTTCACCCAAAAACGGCACTTCCAATTGGCCTGCCAATTTCTGACCACCGCCCTGACCGAAGATATAATATTTATTCTCAGGTAATTCAGCAGGGGTAAAGTACGACATGTTTTCTACAATGCCAAGCAGCGGCACGTTGATGGCGCTCATCAGGAACATACCTATACCTTTTTTAGCGTCGGCTAAAGCTACGTTCTGCGGAGTTGTCACAATAACCGCACCGGTAACAGGGAAGGTCTGCGCTACTGTGATATGTACATCGCCCGTTCCGGGTGGCAGATCCACAACTAAATAATCCAGTTCGCCCCAGTCAGCATCATTGAATAGTTGCTTTACCGCTGTAGATACCATTGGTCCGCGCCACGGCACGGGTTGATTTGGATCTGTAAAGAAACCTATTGACAACAATTTGATGCCATATTTCTCAATAGGTTCGATACGTGTTTTACCGTCAACCTGGCTCGCTTTTGGTCGTGCTCCTTCCAATCCAAACATGATCGGGATAGACGGGCCATAGATATCAGCATCAATCAATCCCACCTTTGCACCGGCTTGCGCAAGGCCCAATGCCAGGTTCACGGCAACAGTTGATTTACCCACGCCTCCCTTACCCGATGCTACCGCGATAATATTTTTTACACCGGGAACACCCGTATTTTTTTGAGTAGTAACGCGCGAGGTCATATTAATACTCACCTCGATGTCCTTACTGATAAAATGGCCTATGGCATTGCGGCATGCATTTTCAATCAGTCCTTTCAGCGGACAGGCTGGAGTAGTTAGGATAACCGAAAAGCTAAGATTGCTGCCTTCTATTTTGATGTCCTGGATCATGTTAAGGGTTACCAGGTCTTTTTTCAGATCGGGTTCTTCCACATGGCCGAGGGCGTATAAAACTTGTTCCTGAGTTATATTCATTGCAACTACAAAGCTACTAAACCGGGCTTAAAGCTATGTCATGTTAATGATAAAAAGCGGTTATCAAGAGCTGTTTAAAAAAATCTTTTTGCGGAGTTAACTATACTGAGAAACATTTTGTTGATGCTTGCGTTTGTATCGCATAAGAATTAGATTAGTTTTGGATAAATATTTTTGATGCGTCGTCCTATTCCCAAATATATCCGCATAGGCGGAATCGTTGTTATTTCTCTGATTATCCTTTTATTAATAGGCGGTTATATCGCATATGGTAAACGCGAAGCCATACTGCAAAAGGAAATCGCGAAAGCAAAAGAGAAAGCAAAAAAAGATTATAATTTAAATGTTAATATCGGTTCAGCTCACTTCACAGGGCTAGCAACGGTTTCATTGTCTGATATCACCGTAGTGCCCGATCAGCGTGATAGTTTACTGAGCATTAAAAAATTCGATGTCAGCATCAAGATCATCCCACTCCTGTTCGGGAATGTAAAATTGGCTGATGTGGTGCTGGACAACGGGCACCTGAACCTGACTGATGTTAAAGGCATTAAGAATTTCGATTTCCTTTTCAAGAAGAAAAAAGATACTACTGAGAAGAAGGAACGCGCCGATCTTTCTGTATTGGCAAATAACCTGGTAAAGCAGGTTTTATATAAAATCCCGGACGACCTCGACCTGAGGAATTTCCTGATAACCTTTAAAAAGGACAGCGCCGGAATAAAGCTGCTTGCTCAAAGCGCTGTGATCAAAGACGGTAAGCTTAGTTCGACCATTAAAGTAAACGACACACTGGCTACCTGGCATTTCGCAGGTAAAATGCACCCATCAGACAAGGATATCGATGTGCATTTATATGCCGATGGTAAAAAAGTAGAAATCCCATATATCCAGGACCGCTTCCACCTGAAAGTGAATTTCGATACTATTTCTACCCGGTTAGAAAAAGTTGAGAACAGCGATGGTGTCACCAAAATATATGGCTCGTGGTCGGTAAAGAACCTGCTGGTCAATCACCCGGCATTATCCTCATCGGATATTATTGTTCCGGACGGATCTATTGATGCCAATGTGTTTGTGGGCAAAAACTATGTGTCGTTGGATAGCTCATCGCTGATCAGGATCAAAAAGATCGCGGTAAAAACCTATCTTAAATACCAGCTTTACCCGATTAAAATGTATTCGGTAAAAGTCAACAGCGACTGGATGAACGCACAGGATGTGTTTGATTCTTTCCCTCATGGTATGTTTGATTCGTTCGATGGTATACAGGTAACCGGTAAAGTAAAATATCACCTGCATGTGTTCCTGGATTCATCAAATCCCGACCAGGTACAGTTTGAATCGGCCCTGGCGAAGGATAATCTGAATATTGTTAAATATGGTAAAACCGATTTAGGTAAATTGAACAGGCCGTTTACCTATACGCCTTATGAAAAAGGTAAACCGATGCCGTCACGCATCATTGGTCCTCAAAATCCCGATTTTACACCATTGCAGGAGGTTTCGCCTAATTTGAAATATGCGGTAATGACTTCCGAAGACCCATCTTTTTACACCAATCATGGTTTTGTGGAAGAGTCGATAAGACGTTCGATTGCCACGGACATCAAACAAAAGAAATTTAAGCGAGGCGGCAGTACCATATCGATGCAGCTGATCAAAAATGCTTTCCTGAGTCGCGAGAAAACATTGTCGAGGAAGATAGAAGAAATACTGATCGTGTGGATGATCGAGAACAACAATGTGATGTCGAAGGACCGCATGCTGGAAGTTTACTTCAACATTGTGGAGTGGGGCCGGGGTATTTATGGCATTGGCGAGGCATCGCGTTATTATTTCGGCAAATCGCCATCCAATCTTACCCTGGGCGAAGGTATTTACCTGGCCAGTATCCTTCCGCACCCTAAAACAGGTTTATATTCATTTCAGCCAGATGGCTCATTACGCCCGAGCCTGATCAATTATTATAACCTGATCGGTAAAATGATGGCTGCGCGCAAATGGACTGATCCTGACAGTTCTGGTTATGGCTACTATTCGGTGCGATTAAAAGAAAGTCTCCGGCAGGATATTGCCCCGGTATCGACTGCGGTTGCTGATAGCCTGATGAAGCAAACAAACGATGACGACGATGATGTAAATGTGCAGGCGCTGATGAACAAGCCAAGCGTTCCTGAGAAAAAGCCAAACTTCTTCCAGCGTTTATTCGGTAAGAAAGATACTACCGTTCATAAGCCCACTGAGCAAGAGCCTCAGATAGATACAGCGGGGAAGACCAAGAAACAAATTCGCCAGGAAAAGCGTGCCCTTCGCAAGCTAGAAAAGCAACGGCAAAAAGAACTTCGTGACAAAGGTCTGATGTAGTGTTTACTATGGGATGACCCAATTAAATGTTTAAACATCTATTTTTGTATGAAACATTTAATAAGAAACAATCATGTCACTCATAGAAAAATTAACATAGCGCTATGCCACCAAGAAGTTCGATAAAAATAAGAAATTAACTTCCCTGCAATTGGAAGAATTGCTGCATGCAGTTCACTTATCACCTTCATCAGCAGGTGTTCAATCCTATAAAATATTAGTAATTGAGGACACAGCTACCCGGGAAAAATTGCAGCAGGCAGCTTATGGCCAGGCACAAATTGCTGATGCCTCGCAACTGATCGTTTTTGCAGCAGAGACTAACCTGGATTCTCAATATGTAAAGAACTTCATCGATCATGTGGCTAAGTCACGTGGTATTGACCGTGTTAGTTTGGAGGGATACGAGCAGATGATCAATGGTAATGTGAGCGGGATGAACGAAGAACAGCGTATCAACTGGGCCAAAAAGCAGTCTTATATTGCTTTGGGCGTTTTGCTTACCTCGGCTGCTGAACTGGGTATCGATGCTTGTCCGATGGAAGGCTTCAGCGCACCTCAGTTTGACGAAATATTAGGTTTGAAAGAAAAAGGCTTAACAACTGCTGTTATAGCTGCGATTGGTTTCCGTGCTGAGGATGATGCTTACAGCAAATTAAATAAAGTGCGTAAACCTGAAGAAGAAATGTTCATTCATATATAAGTGTCTTTGGTTTTTAACGTTCATTGTTAAGTTTGAAAGGCTCCGGGAAACCGGGGCTTTTTTGTTATCTGAATTTGAATTTTTCTGCTTACCTGCACATGCCTGATTTTCAGTCATAAAATAATTCTTATTAACGGCTTGGAATTCCATTTAAAAGATATATCTTTAAATTCTATTAAATCTATAGAATAAATATACATTAAGATGGATGCAATCAACCCTGAATCATTTCATAAAAAGGATTATGAATCTGCCGGTAAAAAAAGAGAGACGCTAAGATCAAGTGACCTGGACAAACTCATATCCGCATTGCTCATCTGTATGGAAAACTATAGCCAGCTGGCGGATGTCACCATATTTCCACAATTAAAAGCTGTTTATAAGCAAATTGCAGATGAACGGGCGGCTTTTGCGGCAATTTTATATCAAAGACTTGGTCAGCATGATAAATTATCAGTTGATGAAGAAGGAGGTATAACCGGACAAATAAAGCCGGCCTGGGCTGGTACCTCATTTATTAATGAAGTGGATGATGATACGCTGTTGAACAGTGCTATTAACAATGAATTCACTTCTATAAAAAAATACGATGATTACCTCCGTAACCATATCCCCGTGATAAAAGATCTGAACTTGCTGGTAGGACAGCAAAACTCTATTAAGCAGGTCGTAAAGGGGCTGTAACCATCTCATTCTTCTCAAAATGTATTCATTATGCTATCTAAAAAAACAAAATACGCCATCAAGGCGCTCGTGTTGTTGGGAAAAAATCAGGCCGATGTGCCTATGCATATCGCAGAGATCGCCGAAAGAGAGAACATTCCAAGGAAGTATTTAGAAGGAATATTAGCTGAACTTCGCAAAGCTGGGTTGCTCTACAGTCGCAAAGGAAGCAGCGGAGGATACGTATTGGGTAAAAGACCCGAAGATATTTTACTGGTACAGGTATTACGACTGACTGATGGCCCGATAGCGATGGTCTCGTGCGCGAGTTTAAACTACTATCATCGCTGCGATGAATGCACAGATGAGGCTACCTGCGGTATACGACAGGTGTTCATCAATATCCGTGATGCCAGCCTGAAAATATTAACCGAAACAAGTATTGCCGATCTGATCAGGAATGAAAAGTTTTTGAAAGACACACTGCCCTACCTAACTGCGGTTGGTTAGGTATTAAATGCCTGATGAAGATTTGCGGATAAGTAGCTTTGACTCAAGAACGATATGTTTTTTGGCTTCGTCGACTTCTTTATTTTCCAGTTCTTCAAATAGCAATTCAGCCGCTTTAATACCCATTTCATAAGCTGGTTGTGTTATGGTTGACAGCGCCGGGCATAGTAGCGGTGCTATCTGCAAACTCGAAAAGCTGATGATCCTTAAATCTTTAGGAACGTTTACATTCATATCATTGCACACATGGTAAGTAGCCAGTGCAAGTCGCTCCACCGAGCTAAAAATGCCATCGGGTTTGGTTCTTTTTAAAGCGTCATGTATAACGGTGTAATTCTCTTTTTCATCCTGGCTGCAGTCGATCACCAATTGATCATCGAAAGATAGATGATGTTTTGCCAAAGCGTCTATATAACCTTGCCCGCGAACCTTACCGATAGAAATGTTCTTGTTGATGACCAGGTAAGCTATCCTTTTGCATCCCTGCTCAATTAAATGCTCAGTAGCCGCGAAGCTGCTTTCATAGTCGTTGGTAGTCACTTTGGACACATCTATGTCCTCATAAACCCGGTCGAAGAACACCACGGGGATGTGCTTTTGTTCCAGTTTTTTGATGTAATTATGGTCGTTCGCCTCACCCGAAACCGACATAATGATGCCATCCACTTTGCCATTATTCAGGTAGTTTATAAAAGAAACTTCTTTCTCAAAAATATCATCCGTCCGGTAAAGCAGGATATAAAAGCCTTTCTGTCGCGCAACTTCTTCAATACCATTAATGGCCTGCGCAAAAAAGTCATTTACGATCTCGGGAACTATGACTGCCAGCGTTTTAGTCTTCTTATCCCGCAGGTTACTGGCGTAATGATTAGGCAGAAAATTATGCTCTTTGGCAAAAGTCAGTATCCTGTCACGGGTATCTTTATTAATATCCGGACTGCCATTAAAGGCCCTCGAGATGGTTGAAGTGGACAATTTGAGTCGATCGGCAATTATTTTAATGTTGATATTGTCCATGGATACTTAGCAGGTGGTAAATTTATATATAAATCGCCCATCAGTTTGAAACAATTTAAGTAGTTTTAATATTAAGCATTACAGAATTCAGCCAATCGAGTGAACCGACAAGTTTTTAAAAATGCCCTGTTAATAACGATTTTTGTTATCTGTTTTTGCCCCCTTTCGTCAAAAGCGTTTTCCGTGTTTGCACATATGGCTATCATCGATGCCAGCTGGAAGAAGTCTATCGTACCCTTACTAAAAGAAAAATATCCTAATGCTACTGATGAGGAACTGCGCGTCGCACACTCTTACGCCTATGGTGGTAGTTTGATGCCGGATATGGGTTACTTCCCTTTTGGCAGTGAGTATTTTACCAACCTGGTACATTATGTGCGAGGCGGAGATTTTATGGAAAACCTGATTTCCCAGGCTCAAAATCTGAACGAATATGCTTTTGCAATCGGTGCTGTATCGCATTATTTGACCGACCAATACGGGCATTCTTTGGCAACTAATATTGCTGAACCAATAGTATATCCAAACGTGGCCAAAAAATTTGGCAGCCATGTTACTTACGAACAGTATCCTGTTTACCACAGCCGTATGGAGTTTGGGTTTGATGTATTGCAAATGGCCCGTGGAAACTATGCTTCTCAGGAATACCACGATTTTATCGGATTCAATGTAGCCAAACCAGTATTGGAGCGGGCCTTTATGCTGACTTACGGTCAGGATATGAACGATGTTTTCGGCGGCAAGCTGGATTTGGCCATTTCAACATTCCGCTGGTCGGTAAGGAGCTTGCTACCCGGTTTAACGCGCACTGCCTGGGCTTTGAAAAAGGACGATATTCAAAAGCTGAACCAGGGGATGACCAGCCGTAAATTTCATTATCGCATTAAAAGGAGGGAATATTTTAAAAATTACGGCCGCGAACGTGACAGACCCAAGCTGGGCAACCGCATAATGGCTTTTATCATCCGAATTTTGCCGAAAGTCGGTCCGCTAAAAGCGCTTAAGTTCTCGCCGCCTGGGCCTGTGGCAGAGAAACTATTTATCAAAAGCTTTGATACTACATTAGTTTGTTATAATCAACTCCTTGTTGAAATCCGAAGCGGGAAACAACTCCAATTGCCTGATATGGATTTCGACACAGGTAAGCCTACTATGCAGGGGGAATACGGGCTCGCGGATATGACCTATAGCCAATTAGTACTTAACCTTCAGGAAAAGAAATTCGACAATGTTACGCCTCCATTGCAGGATAACATCCTTTCATTTTATGGGAAGGGTGATACCACCAGCAAAGTAACCGAATACAAAAAGTATAAGGTGGACTGGAATAAAACTTATATCGCCCTGCAGCAATTGAAAGCGGCGCGACCTATTCCTATCGACAGTCTAAAATTCCCGGTTGATAGCGCAGCGAAAGCAGCTGTGTCAAAGGCCAAATAGTGTGGTAAAATAACCTCTTTGACTTCTCATTCTAATCTGCTTATCTTCATATAATGAAGCCAGACCTTTTTAAATCGATGCTGATCGTATTCCTCCTGATTTGGTGCAGTACTTCCCATGCACAGGACACTACTAATGCGGTGATATTTCATATTCATTCTTCGCATACAGCTTTTCCGGATACAGGGCGAGAGAAAGGGCATTTATATGATAAGGTTTTATATACCGCAGCAGATCACTATCATGACAGCTCGGTTCTGATAATCGCACCAAAGAAATTGGATGCAAAAAAGACCGTCGATCTGGTATTCTGGTTTCATGGCTGGCACAACAATGTAGATAATGCCGCAAGCTTCTACGAGCTTACCAAACAGTTTCTTGCTTCGAACGCCAATGCTGTACTGGTTTTGGCAGAGGCAGCTAAAGACTCACCGGATAGTTATGGCGGCAAATTAGAAAATCCAGGGATTTTTAAAGCACTTGTGGCAGATGTATTGGGCGGATTAAAATCTCAGCATTTGACCCCTAAAGGGTGCAAGCCAGGCCATATTTTATTGGCAGGGCATAGCGGGGCCTACCGCGTAATGGCAAGGATCATCAAAAACGGACAGCTACCAATAGACGAAGCTATTTTGTTCGATGCGCTATATGCCGAGACGCCAATATTTCTGGACTGGATAAAGGCTGATCAAAGTCATCGTTTTATCGATCTGTATACCGATCATGGGGGTACGGATGAAGAAACACATAACCTGGTTAAACAGATCGCGCAGGAAAAGATACCTTATCTGGAATCGGAGGAAGGAAACGTCAATTTCCAGGCAGTAAAGGATAACAGGATATTGATCATCCATAGTCCGCATGAACACAATAACGTGATCAACAAGCCGGATAATTTCAAATTATTCCTGGAAAATAGTCCGTTTCTGAAACTCTTGGGGTCGAATTAAGCTACCGGTTGTAATGGCTTGCTCAGGTTTTTTTTGATGCCAGACAGGAGTTGCAGCGGTTGGAAAGGCTTCAGCATGCAATCGGCAAAGCCGCTTTCTCTTAAATCGGACAGCATCTTTTTATCCACCAACGAAGCGGTAAACGCGATAACAGGAATCTCAGGATAAAGCCTTTTAACTTCGTGAATGGCGGTAAAGCCATCCATAACCGGCATTTCCAGGTCCATCAGGATAATATCAAAATCAGAGTTTTTCAATAGCGCAGCTAAAGCCTCAGAGCCATCAAATGCCGTAGTAACTTCTGCCTTAAAGCCTGTCAGGATTTTTTTAGCCACCATCATGTTGATCTGGTTATCCTCAACCAGTAACAGTTTTACGCCATCCAGGTTATCTTTTTCAGCAGCTTTATTTTTAGGGAGCTGATTGTGATTGTAGGCAGCATATTCCAATTTCAGGTCGAAACTAAATTTGCTTCCTTTGCCTTTTTCGCTGGCCAAAACCAGGTTACTGCCCATCATTTTTAACAGCCGGACGCAAATAGTCAGGCCCAAACCTGTCCCGATAAATTTCTTGGTGTCTTCGTCATACACTTGCCAAAAGCTCTCGAATATCTTCTTCTGATCCTTTTCAGCTATGCCTATCCCGGTATCTTCAATACTGAAACTAACCTCTATAAATTTGGTTTCTTTTCTCTTGCAAGCAACATCCAGTTTCACAAAACCCTTGTCAGTAAACTTCAGGGCATTTGATAAAAGATTATTGAAGATCTGTACCAGCCGTACATCATCAGCCAAAACGTTTACATCCAATGCCGGGTCTATGTTAATCTTCAGGTCGAGACCTTTTTCATGAAATAAAGTAACGAAGGGCATGCCTACATTCTTCATAAACAATTTCATGTTCAGGTCGACTGGGTGTATCTCCAGCTTATCAGCCTCAATTTTGTTGAAGTCGAGAATGTTGTTTACCTGCTGCAGCATATGGTCCGAACAGTATTTCAACACCTGGTAATATTCCTCTTGCTGAGCATCTTTTTTTTGTTCTTTCATCAGGTTGATAACACCAATGATACCATTTAAAGGGGTGCGCAGCTCGTGCCCCATAGTGGCCAGGAATTGGGTACGGGAATCGATCACTTTCTGACTTTGCTCTTTAATCTGCTGGATATATTTCTTTTCGAAGAAGATATAAGATACCGCAAAAATGATCGTGGATGTAATGGCAATCACGTTGTTCACGAACGATAGCTTACCCAGTTGGCTCGGCGTGAATATCTCGAGCGGTTTAACATTGTGCCCAATAAGTATACAAGCCAGGAACGAAACGATGATAATGCCGATATAGATAAAGGAATCCTTGTATTGCGTTTGCTTCAGGTCGACAATGATGGGTATGGATACCATCAAAGGGAAAAAGTAGAGATATTGTCCCGATTGAAGTCCTTCTATGGCCGCCGTCGACACAAGCATGGCACACACGATGGTAACGATAAAGATCGTTAGGTTCTCGATATCGCCATTGTATTTTAACAGGATCACCATCAAGATAGCGAAACAGAAACAGGCGCTTACAAAAGACGATACGTAAAGACCTATAAAAGAGGTATAGATAGACAAGGCAATACCGGTAAATAGCGCAGCCAGCCCGAGTTGATAAGTCCTTTTAGATACATCCTTTATATCGAAATGTATATTAATGGGGCGATCATCAACTTTATTTATTCTATGATATTTATCAGTAATTTCCTTCATTGCAGGCAACCGGGGTATCTTTCCCTTCTATTTAAGCGCACAAATGCCTTTGTGTTACCTATTTAAACGTATTCAAACGCAGAATCGTTCTGTTTATGCGAGAAAAAAATAAAATATTGTTTTACAATGACTTGTAATGCCCGAGGTATATCAATTTTGGGAGCGGTCGCAATAGATTTTCCCGTGCTATTTTATGCCGGTTGTCATAAGAGCGGACAACTGGAAAGGTGTTTTTCCATCGCCTGATAGTTCAACAACCTTATCATGGAATTGCTGAGCGACCGTTTCAAATTCAGATGGCGCTTTTGTCCTGATTTCACGCCCCAGCGGGTGTTTTCTGTAGAAACCTTCAACGACAAAATCAGGAGCAGTGACTCCGGATTTTAAAGCTATTGCTTTCGATTCGGCATGTTTAAATCCTGCATCGGTGAGCATATTCTCCAGCATTGTTGTATCGTTCATCGCAAATGGAACTTTAAAACGTGTTGTGTCTTCGTCACGGAAATACGGCAATACCAGATCATCTATCAATGCTTTAAATATGGGCACTTTCAATGTATCATCCCAGGTAAAAAACAGGAACTTTCCACCTGCTTTTAATACCCTTAATATCTCTTCAAAACCTTTCTTTTTATCAGGTAAAAACATCATCCCGAACTGGCATATCACCACATCAAAGGAGTCATCAGCAAATGAGAGCTTTTGTGCATCCTCAACCTGGAAGATAATGCCATTATTGTTCAGTTCGCGTTTATTGATACTGAGCATGTCAGCGCTTATATCGGTAGCAAACAGCCTTACGCTGGCAGGAAGCACTTTACGCAGATGCCGGGTAACGCGCCCGGTTCCGCAGGCAATTTCGAGGACTGACGATACATTGCCCGCATCAATTTGAGAAGCCGTATACTGGCCATAAGGTTCAAAAAACAGCGGGCCGAGGTAACGATCATAATTTTCAGCGTCTTCACTGGTAAACTTGTACGGTTCCTTCTTTTCCATATAACCGGCTTAATAAAACAGGAATGAAATTAAGAATATTATTAGTGAAGAAATTTGAAAAAAGAAGATTTTTCTGAAATCCGAGTGAGAAATTTTTCCGTAGGTATAATCACTAATTTACTTAACTGTTGTTAAAATGAATCCTGACCCGGAACAATTCAAAATAACACTCGAGGGGGTTACTTACGCGGTAAGGCGCTCCACATCTGATGAAAACATGTATCGTCTGCAAAGTCCGCGCGGCAGCTACCTGATTGCCAGGGATTTTTATGGCATTTGGGTACAGTTAACCAATACGCCAGGCTCGCCCAATATCCCGCTAACAAAAATTGGCGAGCTCATAGAAAACTACTACAAGCCCGCCTGATAAATTTTGAAGGTTGTTTTACTCTGCTTTCAATCTTATATATTTTTCTACGTTAACACGGTCTATCTTCAGGCTGTCTATTTTTTCGATGCCTTGTTGTATAAGCGTATCGTTTTTAATAGTTACCGTAAAATCAAATTTGTTGTTCTCCCACTCACGCTCATTGCAATATTCCAGGTACTCGGTGTATTTATCACCATTCAGGGTGTATTTACCACCACCTGAGCTATAGATCGGTTTGGGCTGTTTCCCTTTAGTTAGGTCGTGATTCATAAATGCGAAATGATCGCCATTGATGATCTTGATGAATTTTTGGTCTTTGGTATACTCAGTTACCACAGGCGCTTTACCTTTTTCGGTTAGTGTACCCTGTAGCAATTGCCAGGTACCCTGTATAGGTAAGCCTTGTTCTTTAGGGGTATTTGCAGCGGTGCCCGGATTATTGTTGCAGGAAACCAATATAGCCGCAGCTATAGCAAAAAATGTCAGTTTGATTTTCATTAGATTTTTAGGTTAAGTTGGAAGCTAAAAATAATAATCTTTTGGGATATATTTTCAGCTCCAACCACCTTTCGCTGTCATTGTCAGACAGCTTTGGCTATAACTGATCTTATTATGGCTTCTAATGATTTGCAGAGAACTTCTATCTCTTCCTCCGTATTATAATAATGGATGGATGCCCGCACAACACTCTTTAAATGGTTCTTCTCCATGTAAATAAGCGTAGATACCGCGTTACCAACGGTTACATTGATGCGATCTTCGGCTAGTCTTGATTTTATCGTCGCCGTACCAAAACCTTCTACCGAGAATGTTACAATTCCACATTTCCTATCACCGAAATCGTTAACAGTTACCCCGTCAATTTGGGTAAGCTGCGTGCGTAGTAAAGCAGATAAATATTGAATGCGATCCCATATTCTATCCAAACCGATATTCAGAGCATACTCAATAGCTTTGCCCAAACCAAGTGTAAGTGCCCGGTTCTTCTCGTATAGTTCATAGCGACGGGCGTCATTTCTCAATTGATAATCATTCAGGCTTACCCAATCAGTAGCATGGTTATCCATAAATATAGGCTTGATCTGGTCCTGCACTTCTTTGCGTACATATAGAAAACCTGTGCCGCGTGGTGCTCTCAGGTATTTACGGCCGGTTACCGACAACATATCGCAACCGATCTCTTTTACATCAATTGGCACATGCCCGGCGCTCTGGCAGGCATCTACCAAGTACAATATGTTATGCTTCCGCGCAATTTTGCCGATTTCAACTACCGGTATCATATTGCCCGAAGTAGAAGCAATTTCGGTAACGGCTATCAATTTAGTTTGTGGTGTGATGGCTTCTTCCAGTGCCTGAAGCGAAAAGTTCCCCTTCTCATCGTTTGGGATCACTTTAACTTCAACACCAAACCGTTTCTGAACACTCAAAAAGCCGATCAGGTTGGTCACATACTCCATTTCGGAAGTAATAACTACATCACCTTTTTTAAAATCGATACCATTAAAAGCGATACCCCAGCCAGTGCTGGCATTTTCTGCTATGGCCACCTCATCAACATTAGCATTGATCAGCTTGGCGATTAAAGTGTACACATTTTCTAACTGGTCGTGATATTTCGCCTCTGTTTCATAACCGCCAAAGGTTGCTTCTTCATTCAGATAGTCGGTCATGGTTTGCACCACCACGTCTGGCGGCATTGAAGCGCCTGCGTTGTTAAAGTGAATGCGTTGCGCCGTACCTTTGGTTTCGGCCCGGAATTGCTGTATTTCCTGTTCGCTTAATATATTAGTTTTCATGCTATAGTCTTAGATAGTTTCTTGTTGAACAAAGTTAATTTCCATCATGATATCCGACCGTTTGTAAGTTCCGGGAAAAACGGGAATCTCTGTAAAACCCATTTTGCGATAAATGTGGATAGCATTTTCAAGTACCCTGTTTGAATACAGTATTAATTTGTCCATTCCCATATCACGGGCTTTTTCAATGGCAGCCCGGCATAAAAACTGGCCCGATCCGCCGCCATGATAAGATTTATCAACGGCCATTTTGGTCATTTCATAAACACCATCCTCAATAAACCGGAGGGCGACGGTTCCTACTATGGTTGATCCTGATGCAGCAAAATAGATCTTACCACCATCTTTCAGAATTGCTTCATCAGGATGTTCCAATACCCATTTATCGAGCGGCTCAACGGTAAAAAACTCCTCGAGCCATGCTTTATTGAACTTTTCAAAATAGAGTTGATATTCCGGTTTATAATCTATTAAATGAAGTTCCATCGTAAGTGAGCTTTAATTATTACAAAGTAAAAACATATAAGAATGGCAAAACAGATACAGAATTATTATTTTTGACCATAACAGATTGATGAAAAAGATAGCTTCAGAACCGGAAAATGTGTTTTTGTATGATCAGATTGTTGATCGTATAGGAAAACAGATCAAGCAAAACCTGCTCAAAACAGGCGATAAACTGCTTTCGGTGCGGGCATTGAGCCAGCAGCAGGGCATCAGTATAAGTACAGCCTATAAAGCCTATGCCGAACTGGAGAATATGGGGATGATCGAGGCGAGGACTAAATCAGGCTATTATGTAAAACTTTCGGCTTCGAGATTTACCAAAGTGCCGGAGGTTAATCCGCCACTTAAAAAGATAGAACAGGCCAGTGTAAGCCAGATGATCGCGATGGTGAATGCTAATATGTCCAAAGAAAATGTACTGCGCCTATCAGCTTCGTCACCATCCGTCAGTTTGATACCACTCGCCCGCCTTAACAAATCAATGGCCGAAGCCATGCGCGAAAGCCCGTATGGAAACGTGAACTATGAGAATGTACAGGGCAATATTTCATTAAGAAAGCAAATTGCCAAAAATGCATTTAACTGGGGCGGACAAATCATCCAAGACGATGTGGTAACCACACAAGGCTGCCTGGAGGCCCTGATATTTTGCCTGCGTGCGCTTACAAAGCCGGGCGATACGGTGGCGATAGAAAGCCCCACCTATTTCGGCATTTTCAACGTGATGCTCAGCCTCGACCTGAATGTTTTGGAGATACCGGTTCATCCGGAAACCGGCGTTGATATTGATTACCTGGAAAAGGCTATGGACAAGGTAGATATCAAAGCCTGTTTGTTCGTCACCAACTTCAGCAACCCGGTAGGCAGTTGCATGCCTGATGACAGAAAAAAGCAGCTGGTCGATCTCATCACAAAACGACAAATACCTTTAATTGAAGACGACATTTACGGAGAGATCTACTTTGGCAAAAGCCGGCCGCGTACCTGCAAAAGCTATGATAAAGAAGGCTGGGTGATGCTGTGTTCCTCTGTTTCCAAATCGCTGGCGCCAGGTTATAGGGTGGGTTGGTGTATTCCCGGCAGATTTAAGGAGCAGATCATCAATATCAAAATGATGCATACCATCAGCTCAGCTACACCCACCCAGGCGGCTATCGCTCACTTTTTTGAGACGGGAAGATATGATCTTCATATGCGCAACCTGCGCAAAGCCTTACATACGCAAAGTCTTCGTTATATGCAGGCTATCGCAACGCATTTCCCTGCTGATACCAAAATCAGCAGACCACAAGGCGGATATGCACTATGGATAGAGTTGAATAAAAAAATAAATGCTTTTGAACTTTACCAGTTGGCAATAGAACAAAACATCAGTATTGCACCCGGACAAATATTCAGCACCGATTCTCGCTTCACCAACTTTATGCGCATAAGTTTTGGGCTTACCTATGATGAACACATGGAACAAAGCCTCCGCCTTTTAGGGCAGCTGATAAAAGACTTGGAAAAGAAATCCTGACTTAGTCCTTTTTCTCTTTTGCTTTAGGCGCATAGCCCCGGTCGACATCCAAAGTAAATGATGCTTCAGAAGCATCACCTGCCTGGCGTAACAGGTCGATCGGTGGTGCACTATCCTCGTTCGCAGAATCAAATTGTTCATTCAGGCCATTGGAGTGAACATCTTGCTGGCTCAGCTGGTCGTCTGTTTCCGAGTTATCAAAATCGTCAACAGGTAATTTATCATCCGGATTGATCATAGTAGTAGTGTTTTTGTTCAGAATAAAATTACAACACTTTCGGCAACATACTGTTTATTTTTTTCGATTAAAAAGTAGGTTGTCCAGGCTCCATTTACCGCCGCCATAAATGATAAAAGTCAGGAAAAACAGTGCAAACAAAAATGGTAACTGCGCATCGCCAAAGATTTTACCATTCCCCATAAAAATGATTACAACTGACATGTTAATGATCAAAGGAATTGAAACAAGCCGGGTGAATAGCCCGGCAGCCAACAAAATACCCCCTGCCAATTCAGCGATCTTGCCCAGGTAAGCCATAAAAACAGGTAAGGGAAAATGGATATCAGTAAGCCAGGCTACGTTGCTTTTCATTTTCTCCGCTTCAAAAGTTTCTAAACCATAGGCAGCGATCAGGACACCTACGGTGATCCTGATGATAACCAGCCAATTTTCTAAAACAGGCTCCGTTGTAAATAAGCGTTTGAGCATAAAATACTTTTTAATTGAATATTTCAGTCTAAACTAGACTTGGTGATTTAGGAAGGAGAATAACAATTGTAAAAAATTGTAAATGGAGATGTAAATATTTCTTGTGTTACGAATATGGCGAAAGGGTATAGCCGGAACATAATAAAGGTGCATCCGCGTTCAGACAGAGGCACCTTTTAGACATATATTGGGTTTTCGAATATTCGATCTGCTTAGTTTCTCCTGTTAAACAGGAATGAAGCATAATAAAGCAGCGTGGCCAGTGAGCCTAAGGCAGCTACCACGTAAGTCATGGCCGCCCACCAGAGGCCATCTTTAGCCTGATCGTGTTCCTCGCGGGTTTGCATCACATTGTAATTGTTGTTCAGCCACAACAGCGCGCGGCGACTGGCGTCAAACTCAACCGGCAGGGTGATAAAGCTAAAAAGCGTTACCAATGCCAAAGCCGCCACACCAATAGCTAATACAAATGGATTATGGGTGAAGAAAAGCAACATCACGCCGATGAACAAGGTCCATTGCGTTAAAGTAGACGCCACATTGATCACCGGCACCAATGCTGAACGCAAGCTCAACCATGAATAAGCCTTGGCATGCTGAACCGCGTGCCCGCACTCGTGAGCAGCAACCGCAGCAGCAGCTACGCTTCGGCTATAATATACATCCGGACTAAGATTGACGGTTTTATTTGCAGGATTATAGTGGTCTGTCAGTTCACCTTCAACGGAGATTACCCGCACATCATCAATGTTATTATCCTTCAGCATGCGTTCGGCGACTTCCTGTCCGGTCATGCCGGATAGCAGGCTGATCTCGGCATACTGGTTAAACTTGCTCTTAAAACGCCACTGCACTATAAAGCTGACCACCGCCACGATGATCATGAGCAGTATGGCAGAGTTATATCCTATTATAAATGATAAATGATTCATGTTCGTATGATTTGAAAGAGTATTTCAAAAAGTATTCCAATGAAATTTTACATTTGAGCGTGGAACCATCATTTTCATACTGGGAACGGACAGCTTTTGTAGATCATGCTGATGTGATCATCATTGGCAGCGGCATAGTGGGTTTGAGCGCAGCATTGCACCTGAAAAGGCAGCAACCTGATCTGAAAGTTACAGTACTGGAACGTGGTTTCCTGCCCAGCGGTGCAAGTACTAAAAATGCCGGTTTTGCGTGTTTTGGGTCACTTTCTGAACAGCTTTCGTACTTAAAGCGGTCATCAGAAGAGGAAGTATTACGCCTGGTGGACTACAAGTGGCGGGGCCTGCAACGATTGCGCGAAAACCTGGGCGATGAAAATATCGATTACCTGCAATATGGTGGCTACGAATTGTTTATGGAACATGAGAGCGATTTGGCGCAGGATAGCCTGGATCATTTAACATACTTTAACACTTTGTTGAAACAAGTGATTGGCCATGCTGACATTTATGCAGTAGCTGATGCCAAAATAGCGGATTTTGGGTTCAATAAAGTGCACAGAATGATCTATAATCCCTACGAGGGGCAGATCCATACCGGTAAAATGATGCGGACGCTGCTCAATAAAGTATATCATCAGGGAGTTTTGGTGTTGAACCAGTGCAATGTTGAGGCGATTGAGCACGAAGATAGTTATGTTCGATTAAGAACGTCAAACGGCGATCTGAAGGCCAACAAGGTGATATTAGCTACGAATGCTTTTGCGGCGCAATTGTTTCCTAATCTGGATGTAGTCCCCGGCAGGGGGCAGGTGCTGGTAACCAAGCCAATCCCCGGATTGAAGATAAAAGGTACTTTTCACTTTGATGAAGGCTATTATTATTTCCGGAATATTGATGACCGGGTCTTATTCGGCGGCGGCCGCAATATCGATTTCAATAAAGAAAGAACGTGGGATTTTGGTCATACGGAACAGGTGAAAGATCGACTGATAACGTACCTGAATGAAGTGATACTGCCCGGTCAAAATGCGGAAGCAGATTATTGGTGGAGCGGCATCATGGGTTTTGGTGAAGATATCAACCCGATCATACAGGAAGTGCAACCCAACGTTTTCTGCGCAGTAAGGTGCAATGGCATGGGGGTGGCTATGGGTAGTTTGGTAGGTGAGGAAGTGGCTAGATTAGCACTCAAATAAAAATGCTCTCGCGAGTTTTCAACTCGTGAGCAGCATGGCATAAGCTTTCAGCTTAAATCTGTTTATTGTCAAAAGCTGAAAGCTTTTGCAACATTCACCACGAGCTTTAAGCTCGCGGTAGCGATAGCCATAGGATATTATTGATTTCGATTCTGATATTCCTTCACCAATGTTTTCGAAGCCCGTTGCAGCCACGATTCCGTCAGCAGTTTTTTCAATTCTTCAGGATCAACTTTATCCAGTTGCGCAAGCACATAAGGGTAATTGCGGTAATGATCAGTGATAAAGTATATTTCAGGGTCGGATTGCATCCATTTATCACGGTCTTCAGTATGAACGACCAACACCACACCATTTTCCCATAAGCGGGCCAGCAGCTTTTTCTGCACATAAAAACCTGGCGTCCCATAACATATTCCTTCCGATGTTCCCGGAAAAGTAGCCAGGTACTGACGGATAAATTGCAGATATATGAAAGGATCAGACATCAATCTAAAATAATTCAACCAGTCGTTCCAAAGCCATACCACGAGAACCTTTGATTAGCACTGTTGCGTTTCTTATAGGATTAGCTTTCAATCCCGCAATAGCATCTTCAGCGGTATTATAGAATATTGACCCTGACTTCTGACTTCCGACTTCCGACTTCTGACTTGCAAACTCCGACCCTATAAAAATCCGTTCATCCACCGGTGTTTCCATCGCTTTTTTGATGATGGCCTCATGCTCGGCAGCTGATTCTTCACCCATTTCGAACATATCACCCAAAACCAAGACTTTGTGTTTGGCCTCGATTTTTCCCAGGTTCTCAATAGCCACTGCCATGCTGCTCGGGTTGGCATTATAATAATCGCATATCAGTGTATTGGTAGCGGTTTGTGTGATCTGAGAGCGGTTGTTCTTAGGCTGATAACCTGAGATGCCTGCGTTGATCTGCTCTGGTGTCAGCTTAAAATAAACGCCGATGCATATTGCCGCCAGTATGTTGTCGAGATTATAGGCCCCAGTCAGCTGCGATTTTAACTCGTAACTTTTACCGGTTGTATTGTTGGTCCACTGCAAAGTGAGGTAAGGCGAATTCTCTATTAGCTGACCTGAGACTAAATTGTCAAGGTCAATACTCCCGTAGAACGTTACATTTTTTAATGAACGTGCATTCTGCATCGCCATCAGATCGGCGCTATCGCTATTTACAAAAGTGACCCCATTTGACGCTTTCAGGTAATCGTATAATTCCCCTTTTCCTTTTTTTACCCCCTCAACCCCGCCAAAACCCTCCAAATGTGCTTTGCCTACATTGGTGATCAACCCATGAGATGGCTGAGAAATAGTGCACAACAATTCAATCTCTTTCTGATGATTAGCGCCCATTTCGATAACCGCTGCTTCATGCGACGCATTGATGGAAAGTATAGTAAGCGGCACACCGATATGATTGTTTAGATTGCCTTGTGTAGCATAGGTATTAAAATGCTGTGATAAAACCGCGTTGATTAGCTCTTTGGTGGTGGTTTTGCCATTTGTTCCTGTCAGCCCAACAACAGGAATACTCAATTGGCGGCGATGATATCTTGCCAGATCCTGCAATGCAGCTAAAACATCTTCAACCAATAAATATTGATCGCCTTTCTGATATTCCGGATTATCGATCACCACGTAAGCCGCACCTGATGCAACGGCCTGTTCAGCAAAAGTATTGGCATCAAACTTTTCACCCTTCAAAGCAAAGAATAGGCCTCCGGGTGCTATTTTCCGGGTGTCTGTGCTGATGACTGGATGTTTTTTATAAAGCTGGTATAAGTGCTCTGTGGTAGTCATTATTTTTTATTTGTAGAGACGCAATGCATTGCGTCTAGGTGTGTCATGTAATTTTAAATGGTACCTGTTCGTCGCATCCACGCTATAACTGCCTTTATTTCACCATAGCTATGCTCTTCTCCCAATAATTCTTTTAACGGACCTAGTTTTTCTGCACCATAACTTTCAACCGTTTCCTGTATCAAAAGTTTCTTTTCCTCATTCACCATCTCTAATATATCAATTGCACCCGTAAAAATATAATAACTTAAATGACCTTCAATAGTAGAGGTAGCAAGGCTCCGTTCCAAGGCAATTTCCGCAATGGTTTTACCTGACTTGAACAGACTAAAACTTTCAGAAGCCGTATTAGAAGATTTTGAGCTATTACTACCACTTTTAGCTTTCTTATTTGGTTGCGCCGATTTTTGTTTAATCCTTGATGATAGACCATTTTTAACGCAGTAGTTTTTTACCGGAACCAGGAACTCCCTGCCATACCGCGCCAGTTTAATATCGCCGAAACCCGATATCAATCGTAATTCGTCAAGGTTTTGCGGCAGATACGTGGCCATTTCCATCAAAGCAGCATCAGAAAGAATCATATATGGCGGAACATTTTCATTTGCTGCAATGTCTCGCCGGGTTAGTTTTAATTCCTGTAAAAGACCTGCTTCATAAGGAATAACCTCTGTTTCCCTTTCTTCAAAAGTTTGTGAGGCGATCAGTTCAACCTTTTGCTGCCCTTTTAGTACCGCCGCACTTTTATCTGTTAGCTTTAATACGGGATAGTCGTCATCGGTAATAGCCAGGTAACCAAGAGCTGCCAACTCCCGCAGATAACGCTGCCAGTCAGCTTTGCTAATATCAGCGCCTATGCCGTAGGTTTTTATCTGTTTATGTTCTTCTCTTATTTTCTCACTTCTTGAGCCACGTAAAAAGTCGATCACATAGTTGCTGCCAAAGCGCTCGTTTAACCGCGCGACCGCCGAAAGCGCTTTTTGGGCGATCAGCGTGGCATCAAATTTTTCATATTCACTCAGGCATATATCGCATGACCCGCAGTTATCCGGGAACGACTCGTCAAAATAGTGCATCAGGTATTGACGGCGGCAGTTTTGTGTCTGACAATATTTAACCATATCGTCCAGTTTTTTCAGCATAATGGCCGATTGATCCTCGTTACCTTCAATTTTGGCAAAACGCTGCAGCTTGACAGCATCACCATAAGAATATAACAACAAAGCGTCAGATGAAAGCCCATCACGCCCGGCGCGGCCAGTTTCCTGGTAATAACCTTCAATATTTTTCGGCAGATCTACATGCACCACATAGCGGACATTCGATTTATTGATACCCATTCCAAAGGCAATCGTGGCCACGATGATCTTTACTTCATCCCTTAAAAACGCTTCCTGGTTTCGCGCTTTATCGGCATTATCCATGCCGGCGTGATAGGCTTCGGCGAGAAAACCATATTCTTTTAAATCGGCAGCCAGTTGCTCTGTCGACTTCCTCGAAAGGCAATAAATAATGCCTGAATCATCTTTTCTTTCATTTAAAAAAGCAAGTAACTGTTTAAAGGAATTTCTTTTGGGTACTATTCTATAGGTAATGTTTGCCCGGTTAAATGAAGAGACAAATTCGGCGGGATTATTCAGATTGAGCTTTTCGAGAATGTCCTTTCGGGTTAGCTTATCCGCTGTTGCAGTAAGTGCGATAACAGGTATCTTGGGGAACTCAATTTTTAAGCCTGCCAGCATCAAATATTCAGGCCTGAAATCGTGACCCCAGTGCGAGATACAATGCGCTTCATCAATAGCGATCAGGCAAACGGATAATGATTTTAAAAAACTTATCAGATTACTTGCCTGGCCGAACAAGCGTTCAGGTGCAAGGTAAAGCAGTTTGATATTACCTTTTTTAAGCTGGTCGGTTATTCGTTGCTGCTCATCTGGCGATTGTGTTGAATTCAGGAAAGCCGCCGGAATACCGTTTACATTCAGGCTGTCTACCTGGTCCTTCATCAGCGCTATCAGTGGAGAGATCACTATGGTAAGTCCACCCATTAATACAGCTGGTAGCTGGTAACAGAGAGATTTTCCCCCTCCGGTAGGCATCAGTGCTAAAACATCCTGTCCGTTTAAAACATGTTGAATAATGGCTTCCTGCTGATGTCTGAAATCACTATAACCGAAATATTTTTGCAGTGCCTGTATGGGTGTCATTGTTGTATTATGCATGCAAAGGTGCAGATTTAATGTGAATAGGTTAGGCTAATTAAATGCTAAAATAATTAGTAAAATTGAAATGGCAAATAATTTATTGATTTTTTATTTTTAGCTTAGTCTTTCTCAATATGCTAAAAAAGATCTCTTTATCACTGCTTGGCCTTGGCCTTGCCTGCCTTACTTTTGCGCAGGAATTGCAATCTCCATCCGAATTTTTGGGATATAAACTGGGCTCCCAATTTACACCGCATTTTCGCATTGCCGAGTATTTTAAATATGTGGCTTCGGTATCCAAAAATGTAAAATTGCAGCAATACGGAAGCACCAACGAAGGCCGGCCTTTATTGGCGATGTTTATTGCTTCGGATGAAAACATCGGTCGGCTGGAAGAGATCCGTCAGCATAATTTATCACTTGCCGGACTGAGCACTACCAATACTTCCATAGCTAATGCACCGGTTATTGTGTGGTTGAGCTATAATGTTCATGGAAATGAGCCCAGTTCGAGCGAGGCAGCTATGGAGGCACTTTATGAACTGGCTAATCCAGCCAATAAACGTACCCAGCCCTGGTTTAAGAATACTGTTGTGGTGATCGATCCCTGCTTAAACCCCGATGGCCGCGAACGATACATTAATTATTACAACTCTGTAAAAGGTGTTACGCCGAATGCAGACCCTACTTCACGCGAGCATTCCGAACCATGGCCGGGCGGCAGGGTGAACCATTATTACTTCGACCTGAACCGCGACTGGGCATGGCAAACACAAAAGGAAACCAAAGCGCGTGTGCAACTTTTTAATGAATGGCTGCCACAGGTGCATGTGGATTTTCATGAGCAAGGTTACAATGCGCCTTATTATTTCGCACCAGCTGCCGAGCCATTTCATAAAGACATTACCTCATGGCAAAAGGAATTTCAGACCATAATCGGGAAAAACAATGCCAAATATTTTGATCAGAACGGCTGGATGTATTTTACCAAGGAGGAATTCGACCTGCTTTATCCGTCTTATGGCGATACTTATCCTATATATAATGGCTCGATTGGTATGACCTATGAGCAAGGTGGAATTGGTGCGGGCCTGGCTATAGCAACAAGAAGCGGAGATACGTTGACATTAGCTGATAGAATTACCCATCATCTTTCAAACAGTCTGAGTACTGTTGAAACTGTTTCAGCCAATGCATCAAGGGCGCTGACTGAGTTTAAAAAATATTATGATGATAACCGTGCTAATCCGCCGGGTGAATACAAGACTTATGTAATTAAAAATGATAATCCGGACAACATAGCGATGCTGACCGAACTGCTGCATAATAATGGTATCAAATTTGGTCATACCAGCAAGCGTTCGGCAGTTGGGTTCGACTATGTGAATGGCAAGATGGAAGAGGTCCATATTGATCCTAATGATCTGGTGATCAATGCTTATCAACCTAAAGCTGTTTTATTAAATGTATTGCTGGAGCCGAAAACTTTCCTTGCCGACTCAAACACTTATGATATCACAGCCTGGTCGCTACCTTATGCTTATGGTTTGAGAGCCTATGGTTTGAAAGAGTCCATAAAGCCCGAAGAAGCAAAACCGGCAGCGGAAATCACGGAGCCGGGTGTTAGCAAGGGAGAAGTTTACGCTTATGTTGCGCCATGGCGATCTGTTTATAGTGTGAAACTTTTGGCTGAGCTTTATAAAAAAGGTATAAAAGTCCGCTGTTCCCAGGCTCCGTTTGAAGCCGGCGGACAAAAGTTTGCTCCGGGATCATTAATTATTACCCGGGCCGGTAATAACGCAGGCGATTTTGATGATAAGGTGATCTCATCTGCTAAAAATTGCCATGTAGCATTGTCGGTATTAAAGTCTGGTTTTGTGGATAAGGGTGCCGACCTTGGTTCGAGCGTTATTAAATCGTTGCACGCGCCAAAAGTGTTGCTGATATCCGGCGAAGGAAGCTCATCGGAAGCAATGGGCGAAGTATGGCATTTTTTTGATCAGCAGATCAATTACCCGGTTACGGTTGTTAAATATCATGATCTGAACCGTGAACGCATTAATGATTTCGATGTGATGATCTTCCCTGACGGCTATTACGATGACCTGCCAATCGAAAAATTACAGAACTGGGTGCACGATGGAGGTAAGCTCATAGCTATGGAAAATACCGTTTCGATGCTTGCTGATAAAAAAGGATTTTCAATAAAGGCCATAGCAGATAAGCATGATACCAGTTCAAAAAATAAGGACAATCTTATTAAAACTTATGCCGACAGGGATCATGATGCTATCAAATCCAACGTGCCGGGTGCTATATATAAGGTAGATATGGACAATACCCACCCACTCGGATTTGGACTGCAGAAATATTATTTCACTCTAAAACTGAATGATGTATTATTCAACTATTTAGGTGACGATGGTTGGAATGTGGGCACCATTAAAAAGAGTGGCTATATAGAAGGCTTCGTTGGACAAAAAGCTAAGGAGAAACTAAAAAACGGGTTGTTATTCGGAGTTCAATCAAACGGGCGTGGATCGGTAGTTTACCTGGTGGATGATCCGCTTTTCCGCAGCTTCTGGCAAAATGGTAAGTTATTGTTCAGTAACGCGGTGTTTATGGTCGGGCAGTGATCAGTTTGCAGTTTGCGACGGGTAATATTAGAAAATGATGCCAACTGCAAATTGGAAACCGCCAACTCAATTAGCTGGCAGTGTGCAGTCGGCTATTGTATTTAGAAACGGGTGCCGACTGCAAACTGTAAACTGCCAACTTAATTATTCCCTTTCACTCTTCCGTTAAGATCATCTGCACCGCTCTGGTGTTGGCGGGCTCTTATTTTGGTACTTCCAAAGTTGTAAGTAAATGTTAACCGTGTAATTCTCGATTCGCGTTTTTGACGGATATCAAAATCAACCGATCCGTAATTGCTGGTTACATCATTGCGGCGTGTATTAAAGATATCGCTCATAGAAAGTTTTAAATTGGCTTTCTTGTTGGCGAATGAATGGCTTAAGCCTGCGTCAACAGAATATTGAGGCTTTACATAAAAAAGTCCGTAGGTTAAAGACGATTGATAGTTACCCGTAACTTCCAGTTTGTAGCCGTTTAACGGTTTAAATGTTTCTGTTGCCCTTACCTGGTAGGCGGTTTGGCCCCTGTCCAGGTTGCTTCCTTCTAAATTGTTTGATTTAAAGCCCAGGTAGAAGGCTGTAGCATTGATATTACCATCCCACCATTTAGTAATGGTATAAGGAGCATATAGATTGGCATTATAGGCGTTTTGAATTTGCAAGTTCTGTTGTGTTACAAATGCAACTTTGGTTGCGGGGTCAGTTCCGGGTATTTCAGTTATCACATCGGTAGTCCGGCTGTAGCCTAATGTTAAAGTAATGCTCTTATTATAGGTATAGTTGAATTCGAAATTATCTGTATACTGTGGCTTCAGATATGGATTACCTTTCTGATAGGTATATGGATCTAAGTGATAGACAAACGGGTTCAGGTTATCATATTGCGGACGGTCGATACGACGGCTGTACGACAAACTGAATTCGTTTTTATCGTTAATAGTATGGTTGACAAATACACTTGGGAAGAAATTAAGGTAATTTCTTGGGATGCGTTGCACAACGTTCATAGAATCGCCCACAGCATTTGATTGGGTGTATTCGGCACGTACGCCCAACTGCACGGAGGTGTTTTTAAATTGCTTATTTAAATTAAGGTATCCGGCGGTTATTTTTTCATCATACACAAAGTGATTAACGCTGGTATCGGGCGCACCCTGAACAGTGGTTTGCTGTAAATTGTTATCAGTCTTTACATCGCTGTATTTAAAACCTGCTTCTAACTTTACTGATTTAGTCAAAGGTTTTGCGTAGTCCACCTTGGCTGTGCGGATATCAATATTAGATGGTGTAACGTTACCCAAAAAGCCCTGCGGGTGTTGTAAGCTGCCATCGGCCAGGTAGAAATCAGTTATATATTGTGCATTCGAGTTATTTCTAAACCTTGAATAATCAAGATCTACGCTCAACTGCTGGCCGGCTGTATCTATTTTATAAGTATCGTTCAGGTTAACAGCGAAATTGTTGTAAGTCTGACGAATACCGGAGACAGTTCGCAATGACGAATCAGCCTGGCTTATATTAAAGTTCTTACCTATATAAGTACGGTTGTCATTGCTATCGAATTCATTGTTAAAATAACCATTAACTACAAAGCCGATAGTGTTTTTGGATGACAGATCATAGTCTGCGCCAAAACGATAGCTGTTATTATGGTTATTAGTAGTCAGCGGGCTAAATTGGTTGAAGTAAGTTTGCTCCCCGTCGGTACCTGTTATGATACGTTTGATGTCGATATTCTGCATGCGCTTATTATCATTGTGGCTAAATGTGCCGAACACGTTCAGGTTGCCTTCCTTGTGATTTAGTTGCAAGGTTTCATTATCCTTCCAGTAAGCACCATAGGCAGTACCAAGGGTAATGCTTCCGTTAGTACCAGTTTGCTTATTCTTTTTTAGTTTGATATTGATGATACCAGAATTACCTGCCGCATCATATTTGGCGGAAGGATTAGTAATGATCTCGATAGATTCAATCGTATTACCGTCTGTAGAACGCAATAAGGTTGCTAACTGTGCAGCTGTTAAATAAGTCAGCTTGTCGTTTAGCATTACCGTTACCCCCTGTTTTCCTTTAAGGCTGATGTTGTCATCCTTATCAACACTAACACCAGGCGCCCTTTCAAGAATATCCATAGCCGAGTTACCTGCCGCCAGCGGGCTATTGGCCACATTCATTACAGTGCGGTCTATTTTTCGCTCGATCAATGGTTTTGCTGCGGTTACATTAACTGTATTTAAATTGTGTGCATTTGGCTGCATCTTCAATTCAGGAACTGTAACCGATCCGTTGCTGGCGACAGTGATGGGCTGACTAACGGCTTTCTGATATCCAACAGTAGTAGCTTTAATAAGATATTTACCTTGTTTAATGTGGTCAAAAGTATATACGCCCTGGTCGTTGCTGATGGCACCTTTTACTATAGTTGAGTCCTGCGCATTTAATAGGCTGGCAGTAGCGTACATCATAGGTTTGCCCTGTTCGTCAAGCAATGAGCCGCTAACATTTGCTGATGGCCCCGAACTTTGTGCCCGAACGGCGCCCATTGCGGCAATCAGGAGCACCAGCGTGATATATATTTTATGGATAAATGTTTTCATAATATTGTGTTTTGTAAAAATTAGGGCAAAGGGTTTCCTGTAGAGGGTTATCCCTCTTTTTTTAAAAGGTTAATAAATTTTGTTTTAGCTTACCGGTTATCTAACCGAAATTTTGGATAGGCAACAGGAGTTAGTAGTTCATTGGCATAGACGGTTTTGTTTTGTAGTTCTAAATTTCAGGCAATACCTATCCCATTAAAGAGTACGTCTCTTTTTTTGAAAATCCTCAAAAAATAGGGTTTAGCTGGTAATAGCCCGTGTTTTGTTTATTTTTATAGTAAGATGCAATAACCCCCGTGAAGGTTACATGCAAATTTTGGTTTTTCGGCGAATGGTGATATTAGCATAGGTGAATAGCACGTTTTCGGCGGTGAATGTCATTCCAGGTGTTTTAGGACAGGTATTATATTAGATATGACATCTTTAAAAAAGGAGAATCCTCTTTCTTCAGTTTTGCAGTCAGGTTCTTTCACCAACTGCATTTTTTTCGGGCAGATTTGTGCACTATGTTTTATACCTATATTATTATAGGTATGCTTATCATATAAAGGCAACATAAGCCCGCATATCAATAGCAGGCTTATGTATCTTTTTACCGGTTTCATTTTTTTAGCTTTTTAGTGCTATCACTTAAAAGATGTTTATTTAAAAGAGTGTCGGTCACCATAGTATCTACCTTGCACTGCAATCCATTATCAGTCATCATAAAGGTAGCTTCGCTTAATTTATTGCCATCATGCTTATTAAGCTCATTACATTCGTAAACATTTATGTTTGCTATTCTGCTTAATTCACGATCGATAATGATCTTTGAATTCATGGGAAGCTTTAATGTAAGCGAAACTTCCTCGTCGTGCCATAGCTCCTCATTCTTAGGATAAAACCGCTCGTCAAATTTTATTAAGCTATCCTGCTGCGTGAAGATATATTTAATGTTGCGCGAGTTAGTTAGAGCGGCCTCATAGGTTCTTCCTCTTGCATGGTACGATTCTTCCAATACCGGTTGATCTATGTCGCTTTTTTCAATACTCAAATTCACACGCTGGTGATAATGATCAAAATCATTCTCCTCGTCATCAGTGATCTTCATGTTAGGCGCCAGGCTTTTGATATTCAATCGTGCACTGTCTTCGGCAGTAAAATATTTCAGATCGTTTAGCTTCAGATAATAGGTGTTGTTTTTTACTGGTTTCAGGTTAATAGTTTCACTGTAGCTTGCAGATGAACTAAAGTCGGCCGCTATTCTTGTTATATCATAAACAAACACCGCAATGGCAAATAACCAGATAACCAATATCGTTGTACCTGCAGATTTACTGATAGAACCGGTATTAAATATTCCTCTTAACGTAAGGAGTATGATACTTACCAATGGCACAGTTATCACTATAAATCCAGCTGTATAAATATATTCAGCGTGGTGATGTCTTAATAATGCATAAGGCATATTATGAAACGGAGCAAACTCTCCGAATCCGAGCAGGGCTACAAATGCTACTATAAAGAATACCAGCGCGCTGAAACAGCACAGCAGGATAAACAGGCCAATCAATTTCAGAAGGATCTTACCGGCGCCATTAAAGAATGTACCCAGGTGATAAAAGAAGTCGCCTATAAAATCGCGTGTCTTATAAACAAATGGTTTGGCTTCGTGCTTAAAGTTTGAAAAGTTATTGCGCATTGAGCCCATTTCCTCCTCAAAGTTTTTCTTGAATCCCTGCAGATTGAGTTTTTCTCCCTTCATCACCATCCTGTCTGCACGAGAAACAGCTTTAGGTATAACTATCCATAGTATAATATATAGTATGATACCTGTGCCCCCGGCCAATACGATCAAAGCAAAAGCCAGGCGGATCCAAACTACGTCCATATCAAAGTAATTTGCTATGCCCGAGCAAACACCTGCTACCAGGTGATCGTCCGGGTCGCGGAATAACCGTCGCGTAGTACCACTATTATAATAAGTGTCAGAAAATGATGGTTCAGTGTCCTGTTCCAATTTTTCAAAATCGGCAACAGTACCCATTTGCTCGATAACCGATTTCACATCCTGCTCAATAATAACCTGCTTATGCTCATTGGCCAGTAGTTCATTAAACATTTCGGCTATGCGGTTTTCGATATCGGTAGTGATCTCCAGGCTATCGTCTGAATTCATAAAATGACGTTTCACATCCGTCATGTAATTTTTTAGTACTTCGTATGCATCCTCTTCTATATGAAAAACGATGCCATTTATATTGATGATAATTGTTTTGTTCATGATCTTGGGTTTTGCTAGTTATTTTACTTTCCTGTCTCCGATAGATATTTGTACCGCGTAGGCCAGTTCCTGCCAGGTTTTATCGAGCTGTTCAAGCACTTTTCTGCCTTCGTCCGATAGGACATAATATTTTCTCGGCGGCCCGGATGTCGACTCGACCCAGTTGTAGCTGAGGAGTCCATTATTTTTTAAACGGGTTAGGAGAGGATATAGGGTCCCCTCAACTACGAGCAACTGGGCCTTCTTTAATTCGGCAATTATATCCGAAGCGTATATTTCGCCCTTTGCTATTGTGGAAAGAATGCAATATTCCAAAACACCCTTCCTCATTTGGGTTTGTGTATTCTCAACAATCATACAACAAAGATATATGTTTTAAATTGTATTATGCAATACATAGTACTAAAATTATTAAAATAATTCTCAAAAAGTCGCTTTTTTAAAAAATTTTCAGGTTTTTGAAATAAATTATTTGACTTTTTAATAATCTAATACTACTTTTAGCTTTAATTAACTATTAACTGATCTTATTATTAACGAAATGAAAAAACTTCTACTAGTAAGTTTGTGCTTTCTGGTGTTATGCGTAACGCAAGTTTTTGCACAAAACCGTACTATTACTGGTACGGTTACGGCCAAAGAAGATGGCCTACCCATTCCGGGAGCAACAGTAAAGTTGAAAGGGACCCAGGCGGGCACCCAGACCAACACAGCCGGTAAATTTACCCTAAGCGTACCAGACGGAGCAACAATCGTTGTTTCCTTCGTAGGTTACACTACCCAGCAGATCGCTGTGGGAAACCAAAGCGCAATCAATGTTAGCCTGGTTGCTTCTGCAGGCCAATTGGGTGAGGTAGTGGTAACAGGTGCGTTGGGTATCAGGCACTCTGAAAAAGAGTTAGGTTACTCAGCTGCCAAAGTAACTTCTAAAGAGTTAACCCAAACCAACGTTATTAACGTTGCAAACGGTTTGACTGCTAAAGTTGCTGGTTTAGCTATTTACACATTGGACAACGGTGTGGATCCTAACATTACCATCAACCTTCGTGGTAACCGCTCTTTGGTGGGTAACAACAGCGCGCTGATCGTATTAGACGGTGTGCCAATTCCGGGAGCAACTATCAGCTCGATCAACCCTAACGATGTTGCTGATATCACGATCCTGAAAGGTGCGAGCTCGGCAGCACTTTACGGTTCACAGGCATCAAACGGTGCGGTGTTGATCACAACCAAAAGAGGCTCAGGTGACGGAAAACCGATTATCACTTACGGCAACTCTTTCCAGGTTGAAAAAGTGGCTTTCTGGCCAAAACTGCAAACTACTTACGGCCCTTATGGTGGTGAAGGTAATTACATTGATCCACTTACCGGTTTCTCTCAGTACGTACCGTATGAAAACCAGTTGTATGGACCTGCTTATGACGGCAGTACAGTACAGGTAGGTGCACCACTTGACAGTGCATCAGGTAAAGTGATCACTGCAAAGTATTCACCATTTAAGACCAACCCGATTAAGGGTTTCTTCCAAACAGGTATTACTGAGCAGAATGATATATCTTTCCAGCAGGGAGATGCTAAAAACTCATTCTTCATTTCAGCTCAGAATGCTTACAGAACTACTGTAGTACCTGGCGATAAGAACATAAGGAATTCGTTCAGTGTTCGTGGTCACCGCACTTATGGTATTTTCTCTGCAGATTACTCTGTGGGTTATACTAAAAATGATGTAAGTACCTACGTACATAACAACAATACCTTAGCCAGTCTTTATGGTGTGAACTTACCAGGTAGCTTTGTAACCAATGCAGGTGCCAATGACCTTTATTCGTCTATCCTGCAGTTGCCTGCTTTCCTGGATATCAAAAAATATTCTGACTCAAACAGTGACATAGGTAATGCAAGTAACTACTACGATGCATACGCTATCAACCCATACTGGATATTACAGCACACCCGTGACAAATATACCCGTGACGTATTGCTGTCTCAATTAAAATTGAAATTAGAGCCTACCAACTGGTTAGCAGTTAGCTACCAGTTATCAAACAACTTTGGTACTTATAACGAAAGGATCACCAAGGATGAGGTAGACTTTACTCCTTACGGCGCTTCGGATTACTTTGGCGCAAGTAACACAGCATCTGGTTTTAAGGCCACTTTAAAATCATTAGGTACCGTATATGATTATTATCACTATGGTGATGGTAATAATAACGGTTACAACCGTATAGAAGGTGATGCGGTGATCGACTTACACCACACTTTCTTCAAAGACTTCAAAACAAACCTGATCATTGGTAACACAGTTTTCCAGAACTATCAGAAAACTTTGTACAACGGTAGCAATCAATTATTGATTAACGGATTGTTTAATACCAACTATATTGGTGGTTTGGTTAATGCAAATGAAGGTGAAGCGCGGATCAGACAGGTTGCATACTTCGGTGAGGCCTCCATCAGCTATAAAGGCTGGTTAACCGCAACCGGAACATTCCGTAACGAGCAAGATTCACGTCTGGCAAAAGCGCAACGTTCTTTCAACTACCCTTCAGTAAACGTAGCATTTGTTCCTACAGACGCAATTCCTGCGTTGAAGGATAATAAAGTAATCAGCTACTGGAAGATCACAGGTTCATTAAGCCGCGTGGGTAACATTGATATTAATCCGTACAATATTTATAACACTTATAACCTGTCTGGCGGTTTCCCTTACGGTTCACTGGGTGGTTTAGTTGCCGGTGCTACCAATTACAGCCCTACACTGAAACCAGAGATAACTACAGAAAAGGAGTTTGGTACAGAAATCCAGTTATTTAACGGTCGTTTGGATGTTAACTATACTTTCTACGATCAGCATGTTAAAGACCAGACAGTTGCAATCGGAACTTCAATAACCACAGGTTACACCAACTCATTGATCAACATTGGTGAGACACGATCATATGGTCATGAGATTCAGATCACTGGTGACATCTTAACACAAGCTAAAAATAAAGTAGGTTGGAGATTAGGATTCAACGTTGCTAAAAACGAATCAAAAGTGATTTCTTTATTACCAGGTGTTAGCCAGTTGCCGCTTGGAAATAACCAATATGCAGTGGTTGGCCAGCCATTCCCACTGTTAAAAGGTACCGACTTTGTTCGCGATCCACAGGGTAACGTTGTAGTTAGCGCTACTTCAGGTTATCCTTCTACTGATAATACTAAACTGGCTACTTTCGGAAGAACTACTCCTGAATATACTTTAGGTCTGAATTCAACATTGAGTTACAAGTTTATTAGCTTGGCGGCAGTTGCTGAATATCGTGGTGGCGACGTAGTTTACAATGCGATCGGTAGTACGTTAACTTTCGCCGGATCATCTTACTTATCAGGTAGTGCCGGACGTCAAAGGTTCATTTATCCAAACTCAGTTATCCAAACTTCACCTGGGGTTTATACACCTAATACTAATGTGAGCGTTGCTAATGGTAACTATGGATTCTGGCAAGGATCAGCTTATCCTTCAACCATGAGCCCGTTTGTTACAAGCGGCGCATTCTGGAAGTTGAGAGAAGTTGACCTGACTTTCAACCTGAACCAATTTATCAACAAAAGTAAATTTATAAAAGGCGCAAACTTCTCATTGACAGGTCGTAACTTATTTATATGGGTGCCTAAGAGCAATCAATACACCGACCCAGAGTTCTCTAACGTAGGAGCGAATTCAAACACCCGTGGTGTTAATGACGCGAACGAGTTGCCAGGTACAAGGATATTTGGTGCTGACCTTAAGTTAACATTTTAATTGAAATAAAGAGATGAAAAAATATATTTTAATCATAGCAGCATTTTTTACGGCCGGCATTTCCGGTTGTAAAAAGGACTATTTGAGCCTGGAGACCAACCCCAATACTCCCTCAATAACCACACCTGCATTAACGTTAGCGGCAGCTTTAAATAACTCCGCTGCGATAATTATAGGCGATTATCCGCAATACGGTGTTTGGGCAGGATATTGGACCACCAGCGGTAACTATGTGCCAAATCAATCTGTTAACCAATACCAAATTACCAATACCACCTTTGTAAATTCGTGGACCGACTGGTATTCAGTATTGACCAACTTAAATAATCTTCAAAAAACAGCTTCTGCTGATCCTTCTTTGGCTGATTACCAGGCTATCGCGATGATCATGAAAGCTTATGGTTTCCAGCACCTGGTTGATGATTATAATGATGTACCTTATACACAGGCATTCCAGCCTTCAACTATCCTGTTCCCGGCTTATGATAAGGGTTCAGATATTTATGAGGACTTGGGCAAGCAATTGGACGCAGCTATTGCTTTGATCAACAGCAAAGCAGCTGCTGCTGCAAGTCCTGGTACTGCTGACATCGTTTTCGGCGGAAACATGACAAATTGGAAAAAATTTGCTAATTCGCTTAAATTACGTTTGGCTATTCGTGTAAGTACAAAAACTCCTGGCGATCCATTAATCGCAAGTCTTGCTGCTACTGCAAGCGAAGGATATCTTGATGGAGCTACAGAGGCGAGGTCAAATCCTGGTTATTCAAACTCTGCAGGTAAACAAAACCCGTTTTATGCAGGTTACGGAAAAGACCCAACGGGAAACGAAGCTTCAAACAGCGTTTATTACAGAGCTAATGCATTTGCAGTAGATCTCCTGCAAACAACCAATGACCCTCGTTTAACTACTGAGTATTCATTGACATTGCCTGTAGGCGCAGCTCCTACCGATCCACCTTCAGTTTATCACGGTAACGTTTTTGGCGATACCAAATCAACCAACTTAAGTAACGCTAATAATAGTGGTGTTGGCCCGGGTCTTTCACAAGCGCCTGATCAGGATGCTATATTGTTCTCTGGTGCTGAATCATTGTTCCTGCAAGCAGAAGCTGCTCAAAATGGTTTTATACCAGGTGGAACAGCTGCAGCTCAAACTTTTTATCAAGCTGGTATAACTGCATCATTTATTAACCAGGGCTTAACGGCTGCACAAGCAGTAACTTACTACAGCCAGGCTACAGCCAATGTTGGATGGGCTGCTTCAACTAATAAAGAGCAGGCTATTATTACCCAGAAATGGATCGCATTGAATGGTTATTTTAACTTTGAAGCATGGAATGAATACAGAAGAACAGGATATCCGGCACACGCGTCATCAATTGACCCTGCTGTGTTGTCCCCAACATTCCCTACAAGAATACTTTATCCTTTATCTGAGTTGAGTACTAACCCTGATAACTTAGCTAAAGAAGGTACGATAGACGTATTTACTTCAAAAATATTTTGGGCTCAATAATTAAGTAAAAGAAAATGAAAAAGAGATTTTATATAATAACGACCTTTATCCTTGCGGCAGCAACGCTCACTACGAGCTCATGCTTGAAGGATCCCCGGGCGCAGGATTTCAGCAACGTAGGTGCGTTGGTTGAGCTTCCTTTAGAGGCCTACAACGGAGTTGGCGCATTGGTGTCAGAGGCTTTCCCGATTACCACAACGGCACAAGATCTGCCGGTTGTTGTTAACCTGGCATCTCCAAAAACTTTGGGCTCGGATTTAACAGTTACTTTATCTGTCGATCAGGCCGCATTGGATGCTTATAACACCGCCAATGGATTAACTACAGCTGATGGTACAGCTTATTCATTGCCACCAAGCACTTCGTACAGCATATCCAGTTTGAAAGTAACTATCCCGGCAGGGAAACATACAGGTACATTGCATATCTCGGTTACCTCATCAAACCTGGATCCAAGTGGCTTGTATATACTACCTTTAACAATTACAGATGGCGGCGGTCAAAAGATCAGCAATTATAAAACATTGCTGCTTAACCTTCAGGCTAAGAATCAATATGATATGGACTACACCGCTACCGGTTATGTATTTCATCCAAGCGCAGCCAGATCAATTGATGATACTTATCGTTTAGCTACTGTTGGTGCTTCTGCTAACCAGGCACCATTGGCTGACCTTGGTCCTGCGGCTAATTACTACTTTAACTTTACGATAACCCCTGGTGCTGGTAATATAGCTACATTAACCAACTGGGTTCCTGTAGGCTCTACTCCTGCAGTGCCTGCTTCTGGTTTCATGACACTTGATAACCCGGCTGGTGTAGATTACACAGCGAGTACAGATGGTGCGACAGGCTTGCCTCCAACCGATCTTCCAGGCGGCACTAAGTATAACTCAACATTATTTAATAACACTTATAATTCAGATACTAAGACTTTCATGATGCACTTCGGATACGCAGGTGGATCAACAAGTCAAGCTGGTTATACACGTCAATTCTATATGAAGTTAGTAGCTCAATAATTTGAGAACTTACATTGATAATAAAAGAGCTGTCGGAAGACAGCTCTTTTTATTTAGAATTAATTATACTTGAGGCGTATGCTATGTAAATTAAAACACCTGCTTATTGTTTCACTGGGTCTTGTATTGCTATGTAAATGCAAAAATAACGAGGAGTATACTCAAGTAATACTTTATACTAAATCGCCCTATAAAAACAAATTTTACATCACGGATATTCCCTTTCACGGCGAAAAGCGTGTAATCATAGATTCGGGCGTGATTAACAGGGATAATCACGATAGCCTTGTAATCCGTATACCCCGAAAGTTAGAGAAGTTATACAGGATAGAAGTTAACGATCAAAAACTGCGGATCGTTTTTATTAACGATGCGCCTGTGATACGTATACGTGCTAACTATTTTTCGAATAAATATACTGTGGAAGGCTCTAAAGCCACAATAGGACTGAAAACATTTGAGGATAATCAGGTAAGGCTCGCAATTGGGACGCAGAAGATAAATAAGGAAATAGATAGCTTAACCAGAAACCATGTAAAAGGCAGACGCCTGGATAGTCTGAACATCGTTCTAACTCAGAAATTGAAAGTTTTCTTCGATCAGTATAGGCAATACGCCGACACTGTAACAAGCCCGGCAGCTTTTATGAAGGTATATTCAACAATAGATTTTGGAAACGATCATGAAGCGGAAAAGAAATTTATTTTGCGTAACTCGGCGAGATTTGCTTCTTATATGCCGTTGCAACATTTTAAAGATGAGGTGCTTGCAACAATAAAAATTTATGAGGAGGAATTTAATGTTGGCGACAAACTTCCCACAATTACACTTCCTGATCGAAACGGTCATCCTTTTTCAACTGCATCATTAAATAACCAATATTACCTGATAGATTTCTGGTCTACATTGTGCCAGCAATGCATGATTTTTAAAACAAAAGAACTAGAGATCGCAAACATGATACCTTCTAGTCAGCTAGAGATAGTGAGCGTAGCTATCGATGATCAGACTGATGAATGGAAAAAAAACATTACCCTAAATGGCTTTAAATGGCCGCAACTGATAGATGTCAAGATGTGGGAAGGACCGGCAGTAAGAACACTTTTGTTTGATAGTATCCCTTACAATTTTTTAGTTGCGCCCGGTGGAAAGGTGATTGCAAAAGCAATAAAGCCGGACTCGTTGGTGAAAACTATAGCGCAATTGAAATTAAAGAAATAATTACTTTTGATGCGTATAAATAAGGAGTATTGCCGTTCAGGCAGTACTCCTTATTTATAACAGGCTATCTTAAAAATACACCGCTCCGTTGTAAAATTTACTTCCTCCATCAGTAAAACTGATATATACAAATAAAATACCGCCGGTTCCGGAATACTCATGTCCGGTAAAGGTTGAAAGGGCTGTTTGATCTACTCCTGCGACGCTTTTGTACAATGCGATAACGGTACCATAAGCAACGTCTGTATAGACGTGGTATTCCTGACCGTTTAACACAAAATACCCCCCATCAAAAGTTTGAGTCTTGGCATGCTTTGCAGCCGGCCTTACCGGAGATGATTTAAAACCCGACAAAGTTAAACCAAGGCCAATAATTGCAACTATTGCAATTACTTTCAGACTGAATAAATTTTTCATGATGATAAAAATTAAAAGGTTAAGTAATGCTTCAAGTTAAAGTAAAATTTAATCAAAGGGAAACATTTATTTTAACAATAGTTTAATAATTGGGTTTATAATCTATTGAGGGCCTGTATGTAACACAATTGTTAGACTATATTTTTAGTTTTAATTTGCCTTAATAGAGAGAGGACATTATATTCGGGCAAAAACGAATAATTTTTATGAAAAGAACCTATCTTATCGGTTTACTGCTTTCTGCGGGGGCTTTTATAGCAAATGCTCAAACCAAAACTATTGCCGGAACGGTGAAAGATGAACAGGGTAATCCCCTGCATTTCGTATTTGTGGGCGATATGGGGAATAAATATGCCGTATTTACTGACTCAACCGGGAACTTTTCAATTCCGGCAAAATCCGATGAAAAATTGAAGTTCTCCTTATTGGGCTACAAGGAAGAGAATATAGCCGCTAACGGGGCAAATTTACAAGTGGTTTTAAAAGCTACAGGTGATGCAGTAGATGCCGGAACCGTTTCCACCGACTTAAAGACGACAGACGCAAACCAACCGTTGGCCACTATGGGCGATGGTGGCGTTATAGCTCCAACACATCAAAAAGGCGAGTTGCGTGGCAGCATGTATGTATTCAAAAATTTCGCTCACGGCTACGTGGTTACAGCCGCAGGGGATATCAGCTACAACCCCAATTATTTGCTTGATTACGACAAAATGGGCGGAGCCTTGCTGCTAACCCAAAACAAGCGTGTAATCACTGAAGTGGCCTGGGATCAGATACAGTCTTTTGTATTATATAGTAACGCCGATGAGCGCTTTGTTTTCACTAAGGCTCCTGATATTGATAAATCACACTATGTACAGGTACTAGCTTCCGGTAGTAAGTATAAAATATATAAATTGATCAAAACCAAATTTGTAAAAGCCGATTATGTAAACGCCGGGGTGATTGCACACGGAACCGATTTTGATGAATACGTAGATGAACCGGAATACTATGTGGTGGATGTGCAAGCTGGTCAGACTAAAAAACTAGCCTTAAAAAAGAAATCTATAAAAGAGGACTTTATTAAAGATGCTGACAAGACAAATAAGTATCTGTCTGATAATGGAGGAAGTATAAATGATGAATATTTGAGCAAGTTTGGCGATTATGTGAATCAGTAATAAAAACTATAAAATAATATAAAGGCCAGGGATATTTCCCCTGGTCTTCTTTTTTATTAAAGCAGTTTCTAATTTATTTCTTATCCAGACTATATTTTCCGGGCCCTACAAATAATAAGCCGGCAAACATAATAGCATCTTCAATTGCGTGTGCAGCATTCATCAAATTCCCTTCCGGTCCATGCAGACTGGATAATGCAGCCACAATCATATTGATCAATAAAAATAAACAAGCCGGTCTGAACGCAAGACCGATGATCAGCAAAAAGCCTCCTACTGTTTCCGTTAATGCGCACAAAAGACCCGATACTACAGGCCAAAAGTGTATGCCCACCACACTGGCCGCACCACCTACCATTTCCCAGGTTTTAACACCACCCTGCAGTTTAGGGAATCCGTGATAAATGAACATTATACCTAAACCAACACGGATGATTAATAAGCCGAAGTTCTTGTAATTACCTAAGTTGCTGAAAAGTGCCATGCCGTGAATTATTGAATATTCCAATCAAATTTAAACATCATAACTGTAAGTTAATTAATATTTAAGTATAACTTGCGGTAACATCATGTTCTTTGATCGATAAGTTAAGCATTTTTCCGAATATCAGCGACTGATTATCCGGAATATGGCCTGCCGGGAAGTCAAAGCATACAGGGTAGTCATAATCTTTCACCACTTCCATAATAATTTCAGCAACAGTTTGCCCAAAGGGAATATCGTTGTCTCTCAGGTCTGTAAAGCCACCGACTATTAAACCTGCCAGGTTTTTAAGCTTGCCGGCGCGGTCAAGGGCCCGTATCATACGATCTACGGAATACAGGTACTCGCCTACATCCTCAATAAAAAGTATTTTACCATCGTAATTATAATCAGAAGCTGAATTCAATACTGCAACCAATAAGCTTAGATTGCCGCCGATCACAATGCCTGTTGCTTTTCCTGCGCGGTTCAAATCTTGCGATTTAAACTGGTAGTTTAATTCTTCACCAAACAGCGCTTTTCGCAGTGTATCCAGTGAGTATTTTGAGGCGTCAGGAATATTTACCGGCATTTGCCCATGAATAGTTTGAGCCTGGTAGTTGGCAAATAGATGAGCATGCAATACTGTTATGTCACTAAAGCCGACAATCCATTTAGGATGAGTGGCGAATCTTCTAAAATCAACTTTATCAATTATCCGCACAGTTCCGTACCCCCCACGCGCAGCTATGATGGCTTTTATGCTATCATCATCTATAAAGCGCTGCAGATCCTCTGCCCTGAGCTCATCATCTCCTGCAAACTGGTGATAGGAGGCATTGACTGTTTTACCAATCACTACCTCTAATCCCCAGGATTTTAATAGAGCAACTGCGTCATCCATTGGATTTGGCAGTTTTTTAGCCGGGCAGGTGATGGCGATTTTGTCGCCTTTTTTAAGATAAGGAATTTCTTTTGGTCCGTAAGTCCGAAGGTCGGCAAGTCCGGAAGCAGATTCTGATTTATTGGTCATAAAAAATGAAACCTTTAATGATATGCAAAAAAGTCAGAAATTCTTTCGGACTTACGGTCTCCCCGTCTTTCCGACTAAAATAAATTATCTTTGCACTCCGTTCGCCAGCTGGCGGACGGAACGGATGCAATTTAATACAATGTCACAACTTAATAAATTTAAAAGGTATACTATCACTTCGGCATTACCTTATGCCAATGGTCCGCTGCATATCGGTCATTTGGCGGGGGCTTATTTGCCTGCGGATATTTTTGTAAGATATCTGCGCCTGAAAAAGAAAGATGTGGTATATATATGCGGCTCTGATGAACATGGTGCAGCCATCACCATAAAAGCAAAAAAAGAAGGCACCACACCACAAGCTATTATAGATAAGTATCACGCCCAGATCAAGCAAAGCTTTGAGGAGTTTGGTATAGCATTCGATATTTATCACCGGACATCATCGCCAATTCATCATGACTTATCAAAAGAGTTTTTCCTGAACTTGTATGAAAAAGGCGAGTTTGTAGAAAAATACTCCGAGCAATATTTTGATGAAGATTTTCAGCAGTTTTTAGCCGACCGTTATATCATTGGTACCTGCCCCAATTGCAGTAACCCAAATGCTTATGGCGACCAGTGCGAGAATTGCGGTACTTCGTTGAACCCGACAGATCTGATCAACCCAATATCAACCCTTAGCGGTAAGCCGCCGGTATTAAAACCAACCAAACATTGGTATTTGCCTTTGGACAAATATCAGCCATGGCTGGAAAAATGGATCGACACGAAAGAAAATGAGTGGAAGGTGAATGTGTTCGGTCAGTGTAAATCATGGCTGAAATCGGGCTTACAGCCCCGCTCAATGACCCGCGACTTGGACTGGGGTATCGATGTGCCTTTGGAAGAAGCTAAAGGAAAGAAATTATACGTGTGGATGGATGCGCCAATTGGTTATATATCTGCTACCAAGCAATGGGCTATCGACCATGGAAAAGACTGGAAATTGTACTGGAAAAAGCAAGAACGTGAAGAAGATGAAACTTGCCTGATCCACTTTATTGGCAAGGACAACATCGTTTTCCATTGCATTATTTTCCCTGCTATTTTAAGGGCACATGGCGAATACGTGTTACCGCAGAACGTGCCTGCTAACGAATTTTTGAACCTGGAAGGCGACAAGCTTTCTACTTCGCGTAACCATGCTGTTTGGCTGCATGAGTATTTGGAGGAATTCCCGGGAAAGCAGGATGAATTGCGTTATGTGCTGACCTCAATACTACCGGAAACCAGCGACAGCGAATTTACATGGAAAGATTACCAGGCTCGGGTAAATAATGAGCTGGTAGCTATCCTCGGTAATTTTGTTAACCGGGTGATGATACTGATGCACAAGTTTTTTGATGGCAAGATCGAAAGCGCCGATGGTGTTGTTACTCTTAAAGACGAAAACATCAATACAGAGCTTGGACGTTTCTACGACGATTTGGAGCGTAGCCTGGAGACCTACAAATTCCGCCAGGGCATGCAAACAGTAATGGACATTTCCCGCTTAGGTAATCGCTACCTAACCGAAAAAGAACCATGGAAAACCATAAAAACCAATCCGGAAGATGCTAAGCTTGCGCTGCACAACTGTTTAGTGCTGATAGGTCACCTGGCAACTTGTTTGCAGCCATTTTTACCAGCAACAGCTAAGAAGATATTGGGCATGCTTAACTGGCCTTCAGGGCAGATAGGTTTTGAAGAGGAGATGGTATTTAAAAACGGTCACCAACTAAACGAGGCAGCCTTGTTATTTGAAAAAGTAGAAGATGCTACTATAGACGCACAGATAGAAAAGCTGAATGTCAAAAAGCAAATAGCTGCGCCGGCACAATCAACACAAGTTCAGCCCGCCAAAGCCAATATTAACTACGAAGAGTTTGCCACGATGGATATCCGCGTAGGAACCATATTGACTGCCGAAAAAGTAGCCAAAACTAAAAAACTGCTCAAACTGACCATTGACACAGGCATCGATCAGCGCACCGTAGTATCAGGTTTGGCTGAGCAATACGAACCAGAAGCAATTGTTGGCCGCAAGGTAAGCATACTGGTAAATCTCGAACCACGTGAGATAAAAGGAATTCTATCACAAGGAATGATCCTGATGGCCGAAGACAATGAAGGTAAGCTAAGCTTTGTTGCGACACAGGATGATCTGCACAACGGATCGGTAATTAGATAAATGTGCAAATGTGGGGATATGCAAATGCCAAATAACTTGATAAGAGCGCTTTTGTAATTTAACCGTTTAATTTGCACATTTGCACATCAAAAAATTTGCACATCCGCAAGGCCCCGTAGTTCAATGGATAGAATAGAAGTTTCCTAAACTTTAGATATGGGTTCGATTCCCGTCGGGGCTACTAAACGGGACAAATCAGAATTTAACTTGGTTTGTCCCGTTATTCCAAACTCAATCATGTCTGGTATTGAGGCAATTAACTTAAAAATAACATTGATTTCCGAAGTTCGATAAGACAGTAATTCTTTATTGAATCTGATACCGTTAGGATATACCAATTTTTGCAGCCTTTGTTTTATACTTAAAGTGCCTTTTTCCCATAATAAACGCAGATTTGAGCACAGTTTTATAGATGTTTCTATAAAATTAGAGAGGTTCGATAAGTTGTGATTTACCTTGTTGAATTCTCTTTCGAAGGACGCTATTTCAAACGATAGCTCATTAGAATATTTTTGATAAAGATCACGTGGAATCTCGTCTAACACAAATCTTCTCTCAAGCTTTTCTAAATTAGCTTTTGAATTATTTATTTGCGCAGATAATTGTTGCGCTTCTTTTTTATGAGCAACATTTTGTTGTTCAAATGTGTACTCTAATTGTTTCCTTAAAGGTTCATGATATATTGCGGGTACGCGGTATTTGCCTAATTCGTCTTTAAAGAGATTGTGAACAATATTGATATTCGAATTAACTCCACATCCAACAGTATTGCATTTGTAATACTTCGCTTTCTTTTTTATCAAGTGATACGCCGTAAAAGGACGGCCACATTTATCACAGATAATAGAAGATTTTAGAGGAAAGCTTTCATCGTCTGTCTTATGTGTTTTTAAATGGACTGAGCTTAAGTTGTTTATTATTATAAACTCCTCTTCGGTCAGCATTATCTCTTGTCTCCCTCTTACTGGTTCATAATCCAAAAGTCCGTGTCGGATGATTCCACAATAGAACGGATTTTTAAAAATTGCTGTGAGTTTTTGCCTGTATAATATCAGACCCTTACTTTTAAGCCAGGCACTAATATGTGTGTTAGTTTGTCCTTCCAACTTGAACCTAAAAGCTTGCTTTATTAGTTGTCCTTTTACATTTATTACGCATTTCTTATTCTTATTTCCGACCCGTTCTACTTTATCATATCCAAGCGGCGCTCTGGTCGGCCAATATCCGTTTTTAAGCGAATTCCTCATTCCAACTATAGTTTTCTCTTTTCTGAGGTCGTTGTCATATTGACTAAAAACGAGGCCAATATTCTGCGCCAATGCGCCTGAACTTGTATCACTGTCTACAGGGTTGTTTACCGATATTACTTTTATTCTTAGCTTCTTCAACTCTGCCAATGCTTCTGAATGCAGCCCAGCTCGTGAAAAGCGATCAATGGAATTTACGATTACAGAACTTATTCTATTTTTAACGTCACCATGGTTTCTCTTCTTTAGAAAAGCAAGCATTCGTCCCAATTCTTTTCTGTCATCAGTTTTGGCGCTCTCGTAAGTTCCGCCAAACTTTGCTACGAGTTGAAAATTATTCCGAACACAAAACTCTTCGCAGAGTCTTTCTTGGGTTTCTAAGCTGTGATTATTCAAAGCTTGTTTGTAAGTAGACACCCGAAAATAGGCTACTGCAAGCAAATTTGAATGATCGTTGACAGTGAATTTGTTTTGATTTATTGGTAAGGATTTAAAAATGTTCAGATCATTCATTTGCATTTGTGACGGTATAAAAGTTATAAAGTAGTAAAGATAACATATACAGACTATTTATAATTGCCTCTGCCTCAGTATTTTCTATATTTTCAAAGCCCTTGAATTTTTTCAATTCGGTGACAGTGAGTTTGTATTTTTCGTCCTCATTCGATTGTGACATTGCATCCGACTTGTGCCATTCAAGCTGCAAGAAAAGCGATAAATAACAAGACCATGAAAGGATATGTGATGGTATATCCTATTGAAATGAAACAATAAATCTTAATTGCAGCTTTACAAATCAAGAGTTACAGCCACTGAAGTCTGTGCGTTAGCATTTTGTGGCTGCTGGTCGTTGTGTTGTGTGGGGACAGATTGTCGCGGTTTTGTTTGTTGCCTTGTGCCGATACAAACTTCTGACTTAAAATATTGAAATGCAAATGGTTTTCGAAGAGAGTTAACTTATGATTTTTTATTGTAATAATTTTGATGAGAATTAAAGTTACTTTAACCCGGTAAAGTCAGGAAATCCTTATCGAAGTTTCATTATAGTAATGGGGTGTCGGGGAAAAGTGGTAATTGGCCTGGGTCTTTGAGGTTTTCTGTCAATACTTCAAAACTTAAAGTAATACCTTTTGCGCTATATTCAATTTTTACAGAATTGAAGCTCTCATCTTTAAGAGGGTACCGGAAGACATTGGATACGGGCGCAAGATTGTTAACATAAGGCAATATGAAGCGATTTACTTCTGTCAATGTTTTAAAATTATCAATATCCCCTTTTTTGAACATTTGGAGAGTTTGTTCTTTCTTAACATCAAGTACGTTTTCTTCTTGTGCAAATAGCTCAGTTTGTTCAGGGGTTAGTTTAATAGCTGCTTGCTCTTGTGTTGCCACAAGGACAATTCCTTCCTCAAATCCACCTCTTTTTTCGCGCTTTTCATCTGCAATTTCTTCAAGATCGCCTAAGTTTAATCCGTAAAGTTTACAAGCGCCTCTGAGTACTTCAAGCACATCTGACATTTCTTCGATATTCTCATCATCTGTTCGTGCCCATTTGTACTCGTTGGCCTCTTCAACCATTTTAGTTTTTAATAAGGACAATAACTCCTCAGGCGCAACCCTGCGAGTCTGAACTGCTTCATCTTTACTACTGATTATTGTTGGTATCTTATCTCGTACAAGCTTGTAGAATTTCTTTATCTCATGGTCAGGCTTAAAAGGATCAATACATCTAATATTTACTCCTCTTGAATAGAAAACATAGTAAGGATGTGACAGCATACTACCCTTAATGTCAACCGTATAATCATATGTCTTCGCAAAATCAGCAATGTCTTCTATAAGGTCCTTTTTCCGTAATAATTTAATATTGAGATCGATAAATAAGTTCTTTTTACTTTTGGTCGATGCTTTTTTTAATCGATCAAAATCTTCTATGGATCTGATGATTACTTTATTTTTTACTGATAGAAAATTGTCATAGGCCTTGCCAACATTTGTTATCTCATCATCACTGTAAAACCACGGTAAGATTTCGGGGTAGCCGTTCCCTTTGTTCACAAAGAACATTACGTTAACGGGCTTACGGATATGCTTAGCAATAGTCTGGGTAAATTGAGCTATTACTTTTACTTGTTCGTCAGACAATGAGGGTGCCCAGTCATAGTTTGCACCTGCACGTTTCAAATACCAAACTCCGCTCACATCCACATCAATATAATTGCTTTTGCAACGGATCTTTTTTAAAATTTCGGAATCACTTTTATTGAATTCAAATGAATCATAAGGATGATAGTAAAGCCCTTCAACGATTCCCCAAATTGAATCTATACGCACTATCTGTGTATTTGGCTTTGTGAAGGAAAGAGCACCTGCAGTTGAAGGGATAAATTGATGTATTAGAAAACAAAACTCTGTAGTGTGGTAACCCTTATCAATAAACTGTTGAGTAGTCTCACGCAAAAAATTCAATGCTTCCCGATATGTAAAGACTGTATCAGTCCGAGGCGCAAGCAAATCTTTTCTGGTAGTTTCGGTTCTGATAACGATCGGAACGGCCAGGACTTTTTTTAAGTCGGTTACTAAGCTAATCTCCGGTTCATCAGTGATAAGCTGCGCAATTACTTTAGAGTTTTCCAGAATATATATCGGCCAATATGGTAATCCGCAATCCATAAATGTCTTTACGCACTCGATTTTCCTCCACGAATTGCTCGTAGTAGCAATCGTTTCTAGAACTTCAAGATCTTCTATAACCTGACCCGCAACCAAATCTTTTTTAACTTTCCATTCTGACCCCGGCCTTGCTCCGTTTTGTGTATTTATTGGTTCATGATCCACCTGTACGAGCCAAAGTCTTACTCCGTCCCAAACCCATTCAATATGATATAGGTCGGCTTGCTGACTAAAAAAAGCTGCAAACTTTTTCAGGTTATTAAATGTGGTAACATAATTTAAACTATTCACTAAGGACAGTTCTAAACTTGGAGTTACAGCTTCAACAGTAAATGCATTTGAACGATTAGGTCTGCCTTGTATTTCTTCCTCGACGAGCCAGTGCATTTTTGACTCACTAACACGGCGTTCATTGGAGAGATGGCCTTTTATTTTGGGGGGATAGTAAACTTGAATCAGGACGGCTAATAATAGCTTTTCATCATCTTTGTTCTTATCAAAATCCTGATATATTTCCTCAATTGCATTGATAATATTCGGCACGTTTGGCTTACAATACGTACTGTGGTATTTACCACGAGTTCGCATATCTTCATTTGTACAGCTTGATCTCAGAATTATTACTTCATGTTCACGTTGCTGAAAATATTTTGCGATATCGGAAACTGTTTGGTTATTTTCTTTTAGAAAAGTAGCTCCTCGCGCTTTCCATCCTGAATAAAAATCGGTAGATAATACAATAAATTCTGGTGTGTATATTTTGAAAGGAATAAGATTGGTTACCTTTTCTCCAACTAATTTTTCTCTGAACTCTTGTTCAGTGTTTAACAAATATAGCCCAATCATAACTACGCACCATTATCGTTTTTCTTTTGCGATTCTTTTTGAGTTGCACCAAAAAGTGTATTGGCAATCTCCGTTAATTTTGCGATTGCAGAGTCTGAAAAATATCCGATAAGAAAACTCAACCCGAAGACAGCATTGTTTTTATCCATAGCGGCGGGTGAGAATAAGTTAATTATTCCCGAAGATATAAGTAGAATGAAAGAGAATGCCAAAGCGCCGCTAATGTGTGGTGTGAATATTCTCCAAAGAAACCTGTCCTGATTCCATAAATTTCGAGCTACTGAGTGGTAAAGCCACTTAGTACTGAACAACGTTCCTCCTAAGCCTCCACCTATCCAAGCATAAGAATATTTCTTTACAGTGTGAGGTATGTTTAATGCCCCAAAAAAATCTTCATGAATGCAAATTATTAGCATTGGGATGACGACAAACAACGCACCAACATATATTGCCTCTTTCTTTATATAGAGCAGGGCATCATCTTCATACCTTGTACGCCAAGAACCCGGGATGCGGCCGTCTGTCGGATCAGCTGGAGCAAATGAGGACGTGGTTTTCTTGGCTGGGTGTTCCGATGGATGACTATGGTCCTGCTCCTCACTCATTATACTAAACCTTTACTTTGGAATAAACCGCTTGAATATTCTCTGACCCAAAATTAGCTTTCCAGTCAAATTGCTGTGGTTGTTGCAAATAATGGGCAATAACTTTTCGAAATGTTTGGCTTGGAACTTCTTTTTGATAGGTCACGAAACTCTTATTTCCCTGATCTCTTAAATATAAATAATCTCGGTCAGCGGCATTGTTTAATTTAACTTCTGTAAGATCATTAATAAGTGACCAATTATAATGTAGATTGAGGAATTCTTTGACGCCTGCTTTAAGGTCAAATTCTGTCGGTACCCAATGCAGGTGAGCATAGTCAACCCCACATCCCGCAGTAGACTGTATATTGCCCGGGCCGTGTTCGAAAACTACAGCATTAGGCGCTTCAAAAAGCGGTAAAAAATGCTCCTGTAAATGATGAATGATATCGTTTGCTTCATCCATCAAAGCTTCTGGCAATTGGCTAAAATTCAAATAAAAAACCTTAGGAACGATTAATAACCACCCTTCAATCAAAGATCCCAGTGTAGGAATTACGATGAAATTGGAAGTCTGATAAACGGGCGTGTTATAATCTGCAAGTTCAAAAAAGTTCTTCTGCATATACAAATATAACACATAAATCGGATTTTGATATTGCTTCTAGATTGAGTAAAATCTAAATATTACCATAGTCAGACGCATAACAGAAAATCACATATTTAAGATTTGACGGTACGTATTGGCCACCTGCTCGGTCACTATAATATTGACACTGACTTGAAATCATCAATTTTAAACTAACAATCTAATTGAATTCATCTGATCAATCACTGGTATTAATGATTTCAAGAACATTGCCTTCTAAATCAACTTTCGCTCTTACATAATTGATGACCTTTGCACCAAACTTGTTGTTGCCCCTGTATTTCATTGATATTATTAAGTAAGTGCCTTTGTCCCAATAACTCGTAGAGATATGCTCAAAGCTATCCGGGTCATTCATATTATCCTTCACATAAAAAACTAATTTCATGTGTGATCCATCCCAGGAATTGAATTGTTTTTGAATTAATTCTTCTCGTTCTGCTTTAGAAATTTCCTGGGCATTCTTAGTTCCGTCCGGGTTGATTGAATCCGCCGATAAGCTTTCAGGTGTAGGATTTATGTTCTTCTTAGAAATATTTGAGCTATCTGGAGCCCTTTGAACTTTGTGAACTGCTTGCTCCTTTATCCAATTATTTATAGCCATTAGGACTAATAAAGAGAAGATGATAAGAATTATCCAAATAGTTCTCTTGTTTTTGTTTTGGTTCTGTGCGTTGGGTTTTTGAAAGGTGCTTGGGAATTTTGAATTTGGCTCCATGATAAAAAGTTTGGGTGTGAATCTTAACATCACTCGCCCTCAAGGAACTCCCATTCCCACAGATAAGATAATGCAAGACCACACCCATGCGGGGCCGCCTTACAATCATTCTTATCGTTTTTCAAGTGGGAGTTTTTGAGGGACGAAATGACCGTAAACAGTTATAGTTTATATGTTATGCTTTTTGTTTTTTAGTTCATTAGCGATTTGTTTAATGACAAATATAAGTTAATTGCTGGCTGCTTAAAGTAACTTTAAGCCAGTCCAAGCTTCTTAATCTTTGTAATGGTGTTTGGATGAAGGTCGGTAAGCTTGGCTACCCTGTGTAATGCCATCCCTTCGTTTATAAGTTTTAGAGCTTCTTTATTACCTTTTTTTGACAGAAACTTTAAAGTATCTTCTTTTGTCCCTCTCTTCCGTCCCAGATAAGCGCCTTTAGCCTTGGCTACAGCAATCCCTTCTAACTGACGTTCTCTAATTTGAGATCGTTCCATCTGGGCCACAGATCCAAGTATATTTATTATCAACGTACAGACGGTATTCTCTTTACCTTCTGCATCAAGTGTAGTTATACCTTGTGTCAGAAAAATTATAGGAATACCTTTCTCTGTAAAAAACTCAATCGTATTTAAGATGTCTTTTAGATTGCGGCCTAAGCGATCTATTGATAAAACAGACAAGCTTGTAATACTCTTCTTTTTCAGCATGTTCAGAATTTTTTTGCCTCCCTCCCTTTCAAAAAAAGGAATTGAGCCGGAGCACTTATCTTCAATGATAAAGTTAAATTCTTCTTCGCTAACTTTTTGCCGATCTGTTTTCTGATCTATAGCGGAAACTCTGACATACAATACTTTCATTTATCACAAAATTAGGTTTATACCGTAACTATTTTAAATATATGAAAAAAATTTGATTTACGCAATGTTTTGTACCCTGATTTGAGAATTGATGGCTCACAAAAAAAGGTATAGTTAAAAAATGTGATTATTACTTATCGGAAAATTCGGGATCTATAGTCAACGGTTTTAATTCTAACGGACTGCTGCCTTCAATTTTGAGCACTTTTATATCATTCGTAATCAGAATGTGATTAGCAGTGGAATCATATCTGGCGCAGATAATAATTTCTCCATATTTTTTGAGTAATACCATATGTTCTTTACCAACAACTCTGTATTTAGGGGGATACCATTTTACATACAAGGTGCCCAGACCTGCGGTCAAAATTAATGCACCAATCATATACAAAACCAGGTGCAATTTTTTTATTCCAATTATTGTCTGTACTAGCACCTTAGCACTATCCTCGAAAATCCATCTAAAAATTCGCTCCCAAGTGCCTCGTTTCTGTATTTTTCTGATTAGCCAACCCACAAAAACCATCGTGCCATTAAAAATCACGCCATCAATGACCATCCATTTTACACCCACCCATTCGAGTTGGTGATTCACTGAATAGTAAATAACCAACAGGAAACAAGGCAGCACAATAAAGCCGTACAAGCCTATTTTCGAGGCTATTTCAGTAAGCATATAATAAAGAAGTATTGCAGATAATACTATGATCGTTGACCCCGTTAAAAAGATGCCAACGTACAAAAGTATTGTGCTGGTTGATGGTTCAATCAGATTGGAGGGTATTTGTAAGGATACGCAACTGGCATATTCGAATACCCAACAATAGAAATAAAGTAATGCTGAGAAAATAGGTATCCAGATTGCATATTCAGCGAGTTTTGGCGGTGGAGTTGATCGCGTTGCTGATTCAATTGAAATGGGTTCGACTGGGTTATGTTCCGTATACATGACTTAGAGTTATTAGCTTTTATTAAATAATCTCTTCTCTTAGCAAATAAGCGTTGACAGATGTTCGGTTTATGAGAAATTCTAAGATAACCAACAGTTTTGCTCTTAGATACCGATCAGCCTTGAGTTTAGTACGATTAAGATAAACGTATTTACGTACCAATACTTCCAAGTAATACACAGTATTTATGTCGAGTTCTTCTGTATTAAGGTTGTGATTTTCAGCAAGCGTATCACTTACCCATATCATTCCGTCATTTATAAATGGAGTTGCAATTTCATTCAGAATTTTGCCTATTCCGTAAAGCACTGCCGGATGGCTACCCATTTCGTTTGCGCATTTCGCGTAAAATAATTTTTCCCTGTCTTTGAGACTATGCCATGCTTTGGTTGTCTTTTCCCACCAAGGCCACGCTAAGAGATAGGTGTGAATGATTTCATTCAGATATAATGCACTACGTAGTTTTGAGAACTTTTTGATGATCGGGTAAATGCAATCCCAGACCAGCCAAAATTGTTCGTAGGTATTTAGAATATCCTCGGCTTGTAACACTTCCTGCAAAAATGTATCACTATTCCGCGAAATAGTCAACCCAGCGGCAAACGGGGTGATCCATTCTTTTATGCAATCCGGTTCGCGTTTCAAAAGAAAGTAAGCTGCTTTTTTAAAAAAGCGCAATCGCAATTTATAGTCGATCCTTTCAGGCCGTCGCTCTCTGGGGTCATCTTTCAATAACTTTGTTGCCATTGACGGTAAAGCAGCCTTGGCAAAGTCAAGGTGAATGATAAAATTGGAATCAATAGGAATTAACTGAAACAAAGTTTCAAGTACTTCAATATTTAAGCTATTAATTGCTATTTCGGTGACGGTCAATTCTCCCGTTAACCATTTATTTAATTCTTCAAGATGCTCATTTGTAAAACTATCAATCATCGAACCTCTTTGATAAGTAACTCGAGTAGAACGTACCTTTTCTATGTAAGCTTGTTCTTGGCTCTTAAACCGGCCAGCGAATAACAGAAAACCTTGAAATAGGAGTATAGCATGATTCGTATTGGACGTATAAAGGTTTTTTATGATCGCTTCAATAGCATAGTCGCAAACGCGCTTATAAGCACCAATTGCGTGATTATCAAAGAGAATGAAAAACAGAGCCATGGTAAAATCATTTCGCAATTCTGGAAACTTCCCATATAGCATGGTCAACGCGTGAACGGCAACTTCAACGCCGTCTGCAATTTGATAGTTGTAATAATTCTGTAATGGCAATCGGGCAAACTGAAAAACTAAATCACAGCAAAGTTTCAAGTCCTCTGTCGACATCTCGTCGAGATATGTTGCAATCAAACCATAGCAACCATAGGATGCGTTAACCCTGTTATGAAAGATAAATTCGTCGGATGGTTCATCATTCAATTCAGCTATCAGATTTCGCAGATCATTGATAACGATTTGCGGGTCGTCGTATGCAGGATATTTATACGATTCCCTATTCGGGTCAAACTTGCGCGAACCCCATAGTTTTAATTGAGTATAACGATGCAGATTAGCGCCGCTTTGTTGCGCTACTTCACTTACCCGGCGAAGTTCCTCGTCCAATTCGGGATTGAAATTTAAGACTATTTTATCATCTTGGTGTTCGACTGTGGGCTTCATTTTGCGCCTGTCGATCCTGGCAATCAACATACGATAAGCATTTAATTCTTCATCGTCTGCGCTCAGTCGAGCAATATGTTCATAGTGCTTGTCAATTATTTGGTGTATCGTTGTTAGTCGAAATTCCGCTTCTTCATCTGTAATGCCAGGATTACGGAAAAACTGATAATTGAGCGCGAGATTTTCCAAAGCCAGTTTACGATGTGACTGATCTACAGTCGCCATTCGTTCCCTCTCGTAAATCCGCTCATTAATATTCATGCCAGCTCCGATTGAATATATGGATTTGGCTTCATTTTCGTGAATAAGCCGATAGTTATCATGCTGTATGAACTCATATGAGCCGAATAAAATCGCCGAAACTTTAAAGAACTTATCAGGAAAAGCAGCTACAACACTCGCCACTACTGCCGTAATAGATGCCGAACGGGTATGTTTTATAAGGTATATCAGCCACGATTCCAAACCCTCTGAACTGGCTATCTCCGCAATTTCTAATAAATACTTCTCGAGAGCCATGTGATAAGATTGCAGTAAATGGGGTGAAACAGGGGAACCACTGCCACGAAAAATGTTCCATATACCTGTACTAATGAATTGTTTGGCTGTCGTTTCTGAATCTACAGCTACCTCGATCTCAAACACAGTATCATCATAATCACTTTCCACATAGCTCTTTATAGCTCGATTGGTGTAATCAAGTATAAATTTAATGGTGTCGGCGAACGCAGTTTCGAGGCAGTAATAAATCGGTGTCTGGTAGGCACTGGCAGGCGAATACTCGTCGCTCCAACGGTTCGGAATGGCATAAAACTCCTCGGTTCCCATTCTGCCATAATCCATCTCATCGCGATCTTCCGGTGACAAGTACCAGAATTTATAAGCAAGCTTTAGCGTCTCTTTCGGCATCCTCCTGATGAAATCGATGGCTTTAACCTCTGCTTTCAGAATACTTTCCAGCATATCATCATAAGGGCAATCGTGATGGTAAATGTTGGCAACAAGCATTTGATTAACGATGGTGGTCAATTCTGTTTTAAGTTCAGCGGTGCCGCTCAGGATAACCGAAAGGATACGTTCTTTAATATCGCTTCCGAAAAATATCCCTGATTCTATCTGCATCTTCTCGTAGAAATGCATTGCAGTCAACGCAGAATAACGCGTACTGGAACCGCTTTTGTTATAGGTAGTCCACTCCTCTAACAAAGTGAAATAAAGTGATAGATCAGTTAATGCTAAGGCTGCTCTATGGTCATAAACGAATTTAATACAGTGATGCCAGCCCTCACCTTTGGGTCGAGTAATCAGGAATGCGGTGTCAAAAGCTACTTTATCGAGAATGGAATTATCTTGATAAAACATACGGTCAACCTCTTTACAAGCAATTCGCAATAAGAAAATGATTTTTTTCAGATAAGTAGCTTCATTTGCAAGGAGTAGGGTTTCAAATGTTAAGAAGAACTGTCCAGCATATTCGCTCAGAAGGATGCTTGTCAACAATTCATCCTTCCAGAAAACATCTGTTAGTTCTGCTGTAAATGCGCTTTCTATAAAAGGCTTGACCGCATTAATATCCGTGCTTAAAAGTTCTGAAAGCCAGTGCCTGAAAGCACGCCTAATAATGAGTGAAGTACCAATAGATTCAAAGAAAGTAGCAGAACTTTCCTTCGACTGAAATTCCCAATCTATAATTTTACCTAAAGCCCATTCTTCATAAATATCGTGCGTAATAAAATACCCTTTCTGCTTTTCATCATACTGGATAATGTCATCACCAACCAAATGAGACAATATTCTGTCGCCACAAGTGCCGCCATCGATATAAAAATGCCCGTTTGCACAACGAGCTTTAACCAGTGAAATGAAACATTTCTCCCTTATCAGATGGGTATTGTTTTTTTGATAGGCAGAATTTTGAATCTTTTTCTTCCAAAGCACATTCCGAAATGCCACTACATCGGCACCTTTTTCAATATCTGTATAGTGATGCAGGTATTCGTCTAGGTAAAACAAGTTTTTGATCAGCTGATTCAACTTATGATTCTCAGGCAACCGGAAATTATTCGTCGCAGCAACAGTAGCTAGTTCTTCGTCATTAAGATTGTCGAGGCGCAGGACCTCAAAATCCAAGCGATAAATCTCCAGCAACTGAAATGTAAGATCGTTAAGATAGTTTAGCCGGGTGGTAAAGTAAAATTGCCAATTATTTTTTAGTAAAGCGGATAACAGCTCTTTGAAAGCATCCTGATTTTTTAGGTCAGCCAAACGTTCCGCCGAATCGATAACAACGATTTTTTGGTTTTCTTCATTATGTGCTTCAATGAAATCCGTTAATGTATAACTACCGAACTGGGAAAAAAGACCACTAATGTGTAAAACGTTGAATTCAGCGGCTTTAAAAACATAAATAGGGCTGACCATTTTTACAAAAAAGTCTTTGATAAGTGCGGTTTTACCGCTGCCACCCTCACCGGCAATAATCTTTACTGGCCCTGTTACCTTATTCAGGCTTTCACTAAAACTTGACCGATCTATTTTGATAATTTGCTTTTGGAAGCTTATTTCAGATCGAATTGGGAATAAAATATTTTCAGTATGGCTTCGCAATTCGGTCAGAAAATCAATCCTATTTCGGCCTAATTGAAAAAAGTATTCTGCGAGGTATTGATTGGTAGGTTGTGCCAACTGCATTTCGATATGGCTCGGTACGCGCCATTCCAGATGGAGATTTTGCTCGTTAGCAACCGACTCGATCTCTTCAAGATATTTCGGCTTTTTTTTTTGCCGTTTACTGCTTTCTGCAAACTCCTGATTGACGTAAAATAATATTTTGGATAAAGTAGTATTTTCTGCTTTCGCTTTTTTTAAGGAACTAATAATATCAGTCTTATTATCGCTTAATTTGGTATCATAATACTTTGCCTGAAAAGCTACTTGGACACCGTCTTTAGTTATAGGTTCGGTCTCAATGCCAGTTTGGTTTTTGAACCTGAAAATACCGATCTTAATATTATTCTCAGCACAAAAAAGCATGTAAGCCAATTGCTCAAACGCTTTGGTTTCACGGTCGTTAAATTTTGCTTTAAAATTGTGCCAATTGATATCAATCATTTGAGAAGAATATATATCAGGTTTAGGCTTTAAAAATACTTAATACTTTACGAGTGTATAAAAGCAATTTATTAACATGCTTGACCCATTTGTTCGCACTTCAAATTTTTTAAAGTACCTTAACATTCATTACATCATTCACTGGGGTCTAATTTTGCGGCGTTTGCAATCTCCAGCTTTCGCTTTAATTATTTTTAAAAAAGTGATGGATATGGTCGGTGCAGTTCTAATTTACCTGTTTTATCAATATGTATTACCTTAGCGTCTTGATTAAATAGCTCATCTGCAATAAGGTATTTCCTATGGCAATCGTTTGGGTCAGATTCCGAACACATTAAAGTTACTTTAATCTCATTCTCAGCACATGTTAGCAATTTCTGAATTCCTGCTTTAAAACCTTCGGTATTCTTCATAGCGGCGTAGTTCGGTTTATCATTCAAATACAAAGTTTTGTCTTTTGGCCTACCGCCCAATTCATCGCCCAGGAAAAGGTAATTGATATAATTGTCTTTAAGACTTGCGATTAGATTTGACTGCCTGTATTGCGGATTGAAACGTGAGTAGGGGATACTTCTAACATCTATTACAGTTTCAATTTTGTATGCTTTTAGGAGTGATATAAACAACTCGATGTTCCTTGTGCCATGTCCAATTGTGAATATGCTATTTGTCTGTATTTCAGCTTCTTGTTTCATTTGTAAATATACTTTGTTACCTGTTTTTAACCAAACAATGAGTAGAAAAGAAACAATTTAAAAATGAATATTTAAACGCTCGGCTATGAAAATTAGAAGGCCAGGGTCTGGAGGCATGTGCTTTTCTGTTTTGGTTAAAATTACACCCGCTTTATTACCTTGACTATCGAATAAGAATTTTTGAGTTGTTTCAACGTAAGTATACCCCGCCATACGCCTCAATACAGCCTCTCTATAGGCATCTTTTAGCAGAACCTTATAATTGGTATCATTTTCCTGTAAAGCTCTTTTATACATATCGTGAACATCTTGTACAAATCCTCTTCGATAGTTACCTAATTTTATCTCTTCTTTAGATAAATTAGGCTGAGCCCATTGTTGAAAAGTATTATATTTTACGTCAACCGCCTCACAACAACTCGCTATTGTATTACCTTCCTTATAAAGCTCACATATTTTACTCGCTTTCTCTATTATCAATACTCGAGGTATTTTACTCTTACTTACCTCTCCACCTACCTTAACACTGTTCTCATTTTTCATACTGTAAATTAAAGTAACTTTAATAGGTTAGATACCTACTGTGCATTATAGATAAAAATTGGGGCCTTTTACTCGTTCGATCTTAGATAACTCATCTATAACAGATGGACTGGCGTTTATAAAATCGACGATTTTGAGGAAATCTTCAACGAAAAGGTTCGATAATTGAGGTGTTTGGTCTACTAAAAGCGTTGTTTCCTATAAGGAAGCAACGCTTTTTCATTGGTAAGCACTAATTTAAATTGTTCTTTCGAAAATTATTTGAAAACAGTAATTTTAAAGACGCAACAAAATAACCTTGTCACATGAATTTTCGCACTTATTTCCAATACACTGTTATATTATCAACTTTAGCGCTGATTTTTTCATGTTCAAAATCAGCGTCAAACGAAACAACACCAAAAATTTCTGGGCCTGTAATATCTTCTCTTAGTGCCTATGAAGGGGCTTTTAGAACCCAGATTGTGATTTATGGGAGTGGTTTTGGGGCAAATAAAAACGACAATCTTGTATATTTCAATGGGGAATTAGCTGAAATAGATTTTGCCAGTACTCAACAGTTAACAGTAGAAGTACCGCTTAGTGCTGGTTCTGGCAATGTTAGTATTTCTGTTGATAATGGAACACGCGTAGTTGGCCCTAAATTTACCTATATACCCTCTGCAATAGTAAGTGTCTTTGTCGGGGGTAATCCAAATTATGAAACTGTGGATGGACAAGGCACCGGCGCGGCCTTCAAAGGCCCAACCGGGCTCGCATTTGATCAGGCGGGCAACTTATATGTCGCAGATCCATTTGTTCATGCCATTCGAAAAGTCACATCAAACGGACTTGTCAGCACTATTTTTAGACAAGCTATTGCTCTCTACCCCGGAGACAACGACGAGTTTAATCACGTGGCCGTCGATAATTCAGGTAACGTGTACTCTACAGACGCTTCACACCATACAATCCATAAGATTACTCCCCAGGGTGATACCAGTACTTTTGCCGGGAATGGGACGATTGGAAACAAAGACGGAGCACTACTCCAAGCCTCTTTTTCGATGCCTACCGGCATCGTTATTGATAAAAATAATACCATGTATATTACAGATCAAGCAGAAAATACGATTAGGAAAATAAGCAATGGAGTGGTCTCCACGATTGCTGGCGGCATGCAAGGTGCAAGTGACGGACTGGGTTCAGCTGCTATGTTTTATGAACCTACCGGGATTGCTATTGGTCCTGACGGTAATTTATACATAGCAGATACAAATAACCATAACATCCGTAAAATGTCTCCGCAAGGTATGGTAACAACTATTGCCGGGACCGGGCATAACGACTGGGTCAATGGTGTTGGCACCAAAGCATCATTTTCGTCCCCCTTTAGCATCGCGGCTGATAGAAACGGCAATTTATACGTTGGAGAGATTGGCAACAGTAGTACCGATATAAGGAAGATTGCTCCGGACGGTGCGGTGTCATATTTTGCAGGAAATGGAGATACAGGCCAAAATAATGGACCAGGTAACCAGGCTACCTTTATTAATCCGATATCGATGGTTTGCGATATTTCAGGAAATTTATATGTCGCCGATGGAAGAGTTATTCGTAAAGTAGTGATAGAATGAACGCCAATAATCAAGGCCGTCTCTACAAAGGCAAACCTTTGAGCCAAATTGAGTAAGTCTTAACTCAAAATTACTCCCGTCGGGGCTGCTTTTTTCAAGTCAAAAGTCTTAAGGCTTTTTTATTGATCCGTAAAGTTATTAGGCTCAGTTGACATTGAAATCCGAACTCTTAGTAAATAATTTTCATATTTTGGAGCGATATGAGCGACTATAAAAAACAAGCAGCTGAAACGGCCTTTAGTTTGATTGAACCCGGACAGACCATTGGCCTTGGCGATGGATCGACGGTTCTTCACCTGGTTGATCTGATCGCGGCTGATACTGCTGTTGCCTCCTCGAACGTCTTGACTTCTTCCTCCGTAAGGACCATGCAAAGGATGAAAGAGTTGGGGTTGACGGTCGCGCCGCTTTCGAATTTAAAGACTGTCGATAGTTATTTTGACGGGTGCGACCAATTTGACAGTGAGCTAAATGCACTAAAGAGCGGGGCAGGTATCCACACGATGGAAAAGATACTTGCCGGAATGGCCGATGCATTTATCCTGATGGGTGATTTTGGCAAATTTTCAGAAAGACTTACGGTTGCTTATCCGGTCGTGGTGGAGATTATCCCCGCTGCTATCAGCTCTGTAATTTTGAAATTGGAAAACATATTCTCAGGGATTGAATGGAGTTTGCGCCCTTCGTCGTCGGATCATGGTAACTATCTTGTTGATCTGCGGTTTGCAGAATTACCGGAATTGTTTTTGCTGAATACTGCGATCAAAATGTTGCCGGGCGTAGTGGATCATTCCTTGTTTTTCCACATGGCTGCTAAAGCTGTGATTGCAGGACCGGAGGGAACGAAGATAATAGTTCCTTTGGCCCGCTGATTAAAGCTTTAAAGACTGATTTCTATTATCATCAAGTTGTATAAAAAATACAAAAACCGGGAAAGTTTCTATATTAAGATGCGAGTCTAATTGATCCGGATTGAGCACGAAAAAGCTCAAAATTATTCTCGTCGGGGCTACTTTTAAAATGAAAAGTCGAAAGTCTTGAGCCTTTTGTTTTTTTTAGTGGCTTACTTTAACACTCTTACAGGCTCCCATTCGCCTTAAACACTTTCTGAAAAAAAACGAATTGGTATGGCACAGAATTTTCAAAATGCTGCCAGTTGTGCTTTCCGGGGCGTTCTGTATAATCGTGGGGGATGCCATTGGCAATCAGTAGTTGATGCAGCTCACGGTTGGGTGTTATAACGATGTCATCGATACCACAATCAAAAATGAGCTTTACATCATTTGTTTTCATTTTGTCTACCAGATCGACTACTGAATATCCGGGCCATGGTGATGCTCCCTCCTTTTCGGGCCCAAGTAAATGTTCAAAATTCTGCCGCCGGGATTTTGCAAAATCTGTAGGGACGTTCCATTTGGCAACGTCAATATTCATCACTCCGCTAATTGCACCCGCGGCGCAAAAAACATCAGGATGCCGGGTCGCTATATAAAATGCCCCATGTCCGCCCATAGATAGCCCTGCAATAATGCGTCCCTTACGATCACGAATGGTGCGGTAAGCGGAATCAATATGTTGCACTACTTCTTTTGAAATAAATGTTTCGAACTGGCTTGATTTATCTATTGGACTATCAAAATAATAGCTCATTCCACCACCATCAGGTGTCACTATAATTATTCCGTACTCATCGGCCATTTTATGTATTAATAGCTTGTCGGCAGTTTTTGAAAGCCAGTCGCGGTAGTTGCCCTCGCCGCCATGCAACAAATAAACCACAGGTAAAGGGGTGGACGAATGAGTATAAGCATCAGGTAATACCACCGCAGCTTTAAATGTTTTATGCATTACCCGACTAGGTATAGCGACAGTATCTACCTTCGCTGCCAGTGAAACAGCGCTAACAAAGCAGCAAGAAATACAGACTATAAATTGTGTAAGTAACTTCATGTGGATAGGTTTATAAAATTGCAGCTTTTTTCTGATATTTTATAAATTCAGCCCAAGTCAGGTAGCATCAACGGATAAAGTCTGTTAAATGTATTATCGTTAATTTTGCAACAGATAAAAATTCAACCATGTCTATATCCACCGAAAACGATAGAATTGGAATGCAGCAGGCCAGTGATGCTGTAGCCATTACGCTTAAGATGATGAGGGAATATGCCAAACCGGGTATGTCCACAAAAGAATTGGACGAATATGGTGGCGAATTGCTGGCACGTGTAGATGCGCATTCTGCACCTAAGTTGACCTACGGTTTTCCGGGATATACTTGCATCAGTGTAAACGAAGAAGCAGCGCACGGAGTACCATCAGCTGATAAGATCCTAAAAGAAGGCGACCTGGTAAATATTGATGTGTCGGCAGAGCTCAACGGCTATTGGGCTGATAACGGTGGCTCCTTTGTGCTAGGAGATGATATCCATGGTCATGGTAAATTGGTAGAAGCATCTAAAGAGATATTAAAAAAGGCGATCAGTAATATTAAAGGTGGTGTTAGGATATCTGAGATTGGTAGGTTGATCGAGACTGAAGCCAAAAAGGCCGGCTATACGGTTATTAAAAACCTGACCGGGCATGGTGTTGGCCGCAGCCTGCACGAGGAACCGCATGAGATTGCCAACTACTGCGACAGGTTTAACATTGCACGTTTCAAGAAGAACTCTGTGATAGCGATAGAGACGTTCATTTCAACAAGATCAACAATTGCCGAGACTGGCGAAGACGGCTGGACGCTAACAGGGAATAAAGGTGGTTTTGTTGCACAGCATGAGCATACCATTATGGTAACCGGTGGTGACCCGGTAATATTTACTGCGCAGAATGGCATTTGGGATTGATTTTTTAAAAGAATCAAATAGGTAGCACATCGGTTACCTATCCAAATAGAAAACCTTTAGCAAAAAAGCTGAAGGTTTTTTTGTTGCCGTGTTGAGCGTTATTTGGTTTTAACTTAAGTGAAAAACTGCAAGACGATTAGCAGCTAGATTTGCTTCTACAAAAAATAGAACAACGTCATGAACTCATCAATTGAATCAATAAACACAACTAACTCAACAATCACTGTTCAAACTGCCAGGTCTTTGCGCAGGTTATATTTTACACGTACGGCATTTTCTGTCATTTGGGTCATCCTGATTTCGGTTTTCGTTAAAACTAATCATGGTATCGCTGAAATCCTTTTTATTATCTATCCGGCCTGGGATGTTTTTGCCACCTATTTAGATATTAAGACGAATCCACCGCAAGTATCAAAAAATCCGCAGTATGTAAACGCAGTTATTGGGATACTTACAACTATTGGCGTGGCGCTGGCTTTGCAAAAGGGCGTTTCTGTAGCGCTGATAGTTTTCGGCGCCTGGGCTATTGTCACTGGTCTTGTGCAACTTATACTTGGTCTGCGTCGCCGGAAAGAACTGGGTGGTCAATGGCAAATGATCATTAGTGGAGGTCAATCCATGCTGGCAGGAAGTGTATTCATTGCTATGGCAAATTCACCAACAATGGGCATCAATAGTTTGGCAGGGTATTCGGCATTTGGTGCTTTTTATTTCCTGCTTTCCGCTGTCAGGTTATCAAAAACTATAAAAGAACATGAAAAGGCTGTCTGATCTTTTTTCTATACTTGCTTAAAGTAAAAAGCCCTGCTGCTATGAGCGAATATCATGAAATACTGAAAGCGCATCTTACAAACTTTGCTGAGCTGACGGATAAGGATATTGACGATGCCAGATCTTTATGGAAGCCCCGTAAAATTAAAAAAGGCGACTTTTTCAATATGCAATATGTGGTTTGTAATGACCTGGGATTAGTGGTTAAGGGAATTTTCCGGATTTATTACAGCAATCCGGATACCAGCGAGGAAACGAATATCTTTTTCTTTTCCGAAAATCAGTTTATCGTTTCATTCCGGAGCTTTATTACCCGTAATGCATGTCATTATTTCATCCAGGCAATGGAGGATTGCGAATTGGTTTATATCACTTACCATGATCTCACAGGATTATACCAAACCCACCCAAATTGGGCCAAATTTGGCCGACTCTTAGCAGAGTTGTTCTTTACATATTCGCAGACAAGAGCCGAGGAATTATTGTTTTTCACACATGAACAACGCTATATCAGGCTTCTGGACGAACACCCCAATATCGTTAACCGTATTGCGGCGTATCATATTTCTTCTTACCTGGGAATTAAGAATCCATCTTTGAGCCGGATCAGGAAGAGAATTCAACGGTAATCATCACAACTCGTAGCGTATCAGCCTTTGATTTCTTCATTAAAAGACGTAATCTTGAATAAGCAAAAACCATTTGATCATGAAAAAAGTAACTGGCCTTGGTGGCGTATTTTTTAAATGTGATGACCCTAAAGGAATGAATGACTGGTATGCCAAAAACCTGGGATTGCCTATCGGCGCGTATGGTACTACGTTTGAATGGAGAGAGAAAGATGATCCTGAGCAAATAGGAATTACCGCCTGGAACACATTTCCGGCAACTACCAAGTATTTTGATCCGTCAAAAAAGGAGTTTATGATCAATTATCGCGTGGCCGACCTGGTAGCATTGGTGGAACAACTCAAGAAAGATGGTGTGACCATTATTGACGAGGTAGCTACTTATGATTATGGTAAGTTCGTGCATATCCTCGATCCTGAAGGTAACGCTATAGAACTTTGGGAACCGGCTTAAAATTTAGACATGCTTTAAGTCTAAAGGCTTTTTGTTTTGGGCGAATAAACAATTTCACCCTGTACCGTAATCGACACAATTAACCATTTCGCAGATATTATCCTCCCTTCCATCCATTGCATTTTTTTCAGATAAAGAATATGTGCTTCTTTATTTTGAATTAAATTGTAAATGATGATAAAATCTCAATCAACCTGGTCAAGACGCGAATTCACGGCTGCTATAACCGGAACGGCTGCAGCAGCCATGCTGAATCCATTATCGTCCTGGGCAACCAGTGATATCGATCCGAGGGTTGCGGCAATTGTTGCGGCGACTATTGGAGTAGACACGCATAATCATATCGATGTTCCGCTTATTACTTCCGAATTGCCGGGGCCTGATATTGATCTCTATGGCGAAATGAAGCAGTCAGGTTTATCAGCCATCTGCATGACTTTCGCCCTGGATTATCAGCGGTTAATCAAAGAAGGCGAAGCCTGGGAGCGTTTTCAGAATGCATTGACTGCCATGGATCAGCAGTTGAAAAACAATAAAATGAAGCGCGCGTTAAATCTGGCTGACCTGAAATCTTCACATAATAAACATCAACCTACCGTAGTTCAATCAGTTGAAGGTGGCCATTTTCTGGAAGGGAAATTGGATCGGTTGGGAATTGCTTATGATCGTGGCCTAAGGCATCTTGGTTTGCTGCATGATAGCGATGCTTCCGTACCACTGGGCGATGTTTATACTAACGAGCCAAAGTTTGGCGGGCTGACCGGCTTTGGCTCTGATGTCATCAAAGAATGCAACAGTCTGGGTATCCTGGTCGACCTGGCGCATGCCAATATGGAAACTACTGCCGCCGCGCTTAAAGTAGCTCAGCATCCGGTGATCATTTCTCACACCGGTTTGGATACGCAATTGGGAAATAACCCCAATATGGTCCGGATGATGAAGCCAAGATTGATCAGTAAAGAGCAGGCTAAAATAGTGGCAGATGCAGGCGGTGTCATAGGTGTATGGACACACCTCGCCGATTCGCCATTGGAATATGCACAGAATGTAAAGGCGTTGGTGGATGTGATCGGGATTGACCATGTCGGTATTGGTACCGATACCAAATTGACTCCGTCTTACAGACCGGGTGGCCAGCGCAATGGTCAGGACCGTGGCAGACCAGGTGAACGTACTAACCAGGCCTGGCAGGATCAAAAAGCCGGGTTTTATTATGCTGTTGTAGAGGCTATGTTAAAAGTTGGCTTTAGTGCGGATGAGATCGGTAAAGTAGGCGGCGGTAATTTTTGCCGCGTATTTGATCAGGCCACTGCTGGTCGCCATTGATATGCAATTGTCAGAATAACAAATTAAGCGAACGAAGCGCCTAAAATTTTGTTAATTGCAGTATGAAAGCATTTTTGGGAATGGGCCTGCTGGGCTCGAATTTCGTTAAGGCCATGCGTAAAAAAGGCGATGAAGTACAGGTTTGGAACCGTACAGCATCGCGCGCAAAGGCATTGGAATCAGACGGCGCGAAAGCGTTTGAAAACGTGGCAGATGCGGTAAAGGGCGCTGATATTGTCCATATCACTGTGCGTGACGATGAAAGCGTAGATGAAGTATTGAAAAATGCGGAGGCCGGGTTAAAACCGGGGGCCTTGATTATTGATCATACCACAACATCAGTAGAAGGCGCTATTACTCGTACTAAAACCTGGAAAGCAAAAGGATTTACCTACCTGCATGCACCTGTATTTATGGGACCGCCAAATGCTTTGGAAAGCACCGGCTATATGCTGGTTTCCGGCGATCAGAACGTGATCAAAAAAGCAGAACCTGAATTGAGCAAAATGACTGGCAAACTGCTTAACCTTGGTACTACTGAAGGTAAAGCCGCCGGTATGAAACTAGCCGGAAACTTGTTTTTGCAAGTGATGACCGTAGGCATTTCTGATATGCTGGCATTAGCCAAAGGACTCGGAATTTCGGGCGATGAAGTTCAGGAATTGTTTAGTGAATGGAACCCCGCGGCAGCAATGCCTGCACGTCTGAAACGTATACTAAGCGGCAATTTTGAACAACCATCATGGGAACTGGTTATGGCCAGGAAGGATTCGGGGCTGATGATTGCAGAAGCCGAAAAGCATAACGCACACCTCACCGCCATCCCCGCCATAGCTGCTGAAATGGATAAATGGATTGAAAAAGGCTACGGAAGCCAGGACTGGAGCGTTATAGCGAAGGATAATATCTAAGTTGTCGGGTGATGCGCAAATCTATCCTATTCATATTTGTCGTCCTGATTACTTTTCATGCGATAGCTCAGCGTTTGGAGAAGAATGCCCAAATAGAACGGGCAGTAAAGGAGGCTGCTTCAAAATTTATGAGCGATTCAGGGCATATTGGCCTATCGATTGGGATCATTAAGGGCGGGAAGAAATTCAGCTACAATTTTGGCACTATAGAAAAGGGTAAAAATGTCAGGGCATCTGTACATACACTCTATGAGATTGCATCTGTTACCAAGTCATTCACGGGGATTTTGCTGGCACATGCTATTCTTGAAAAAAGGATCGGGTTGACAGACAGCGTGCAAAAATATGTCCCCTTGTTGGGCAATTTGAATTATCATGGTACACCGGTTACAATATTTAACCTGGCCGGGCATACTTCGGGCTTGCCTAAGTTTGTACCAATGCCTCCTGCTGGCCAGTCTCCTGTCGACTATTGGACAACTCACCCTGCCATTTCCGAAGAGAATTTTTTGGATGAACTTGCGAAGATCAAACCCACAGTTAAGCCAGGCGCTACGTTTATTTATTCAAATGCAGATACACAACTATTGGGTATAATTCTGGAGCGGATTTATCACATGAGTTTCGCTGAATTGATAAAGAAATATATTACCGGCCCTGTTCATATGGAAAAAACCGGAATTGAAATTGCAGATACAAATGAGTTTGCAAAGGGATATAACAGCAAAGGCGAATTGGAGCCGAGACTGACCTGGTGGGATAAAATACCGGCTGCCGCGTCTCTCAGATCAGATGTGGAGGATATGTTGAATTATTTACAGTTGAACCTTAACGAGAATGATCCGGCGATAATGCTTGCTCATAAACCTATTCAACAAGTCACAGACGAAGGGGCTGACAGTATTGGGTTATATTGGATGAATAAAAAGACGAAAAAGGGTTATCGTGAAATATTTCATGCAGGAGGCAGTGCAGGGCATACCAGTTATTGTATTATTTGTCCGCAAACCCAAACAGGCATTGTTTGCTTTGCCAATGACGCTGGTCCTGATACAGAGCACGCGTTAAAAGCTATGGCCGATCAAATTCTTGATGCAATTAATTAAATGTTTTAAACGTAAGCCGTTTTCACTAAAATCATTCTGATATATTTGATTTTTACATTACCCCATTACCCAAACCCATACGACTAAATCCTTGCTGCTATATTTTTGCTAAACCTTAAATCACAAACAATGCTTAATCTGAAGTATAAATTCGCCATAATTTTTTTCATCTCGTTGGCTTGTGTCTTAAATAGCAATGCGCAAACATTTGATGCATTTGAAACAGTTAGCAGTAAAACGAAACTAATCAATGATCTGAAAGATATTTATAGAGCATATCAGATTAACCACAAAATTGCGGATCAGAAGGAACTCATAGATTTAAGTGCAGGGACCGAATCAAAGAAAGATCTAACAAACCTGTTAAACTCGGATATAAAAAGCTGTGACAGCCTAAAAAAGACACATTTTTTCAATGATACGTTAAACAAGCAAGTTGAAAAATATATAACTCTTACGGTTCAGAATTACCAGGTCGGGAAGCAAAATGGATTGCATTCTGCAAAATTTAAAAGTGATTACAACGGCTACGAAAAGGCTGCCAATAAATATTACAGTTACTTAGGGAGTACATATCCTATGGAAAGATTTGTAAACTTAACTGAAGACGAGTATTGGAAATTGAACGCCAAAAGCAACTATATCAAATCATCCGATTTTTCGAAATACACCGGGCTAAAGAAAAAAAATCCAAAAGAAGCCCTGGATCTATTAAAAGCAATAATTGAACGCACGAAAGACTTCCAGGAATATTCGATCTATCAAATCGAATTGGCAGATCAGTATGAAAAGGAATCTGATGGTGATACACATGAAGCAGCCTTAAAGGACTATAAGTCTATCTTAGACCAGCATAAATATTCAATTTATTTGTTCGAGACGTGGGTAAAATGGAGGGCGGTAGTGCAGCGCACCAAAGGACTGTCTAAATCCTCTGATATTCCCAATGATTTGTATGATCATGTGAGGGCACAAGCAGCGCTAACAATTCTTCGTCATATCGAAAAAAATCCAACCGATCGGATGGCAATCAACGAGTTTCTGCTGGTGGCTACTCACGATATCGTCAAAAGGTTTGGTGAGTATTCTTACGGTAATCAAAGCACTATTGAATATCATGAATTATTTGATGATGCATCGAAAAAATAATATAGCATCTTGTTCTTAACATGGAGTGAAATTCCCGCCCTCCAACTAAAATCAATGTAATATATTTGGTGTTTGTATTAACCCCATGACCCAAACCCATACCACTAATCCCGTACGACGGATTCTTGTTGCCAGCCTGATCGGTACGACCATCGAATTTTTCGATTTTTATATCTATGCTACTGCGGCGGTACTGGTATTTCCTGAGCTGTTCTTCCCTGCTGCTGACCCGACTTCATCTACATTGCAATCATTGGCAACATTCGCCTTAGCCTTTTTCGCACGGCCTTTAGGCGCAGCCTTATTTGGGCACTTTGGGGATCGTAAGGGACGTAAAGCTACATTGGTAGCAGCCTTGATGACCATGGGGCCCTCAACAGTTGCCATAGGGTTATTGCCCGGCTATCAAACAATCGGCATAATGGCTCCGATATTATTGTCGTTATTCCGTTTTGGGCAGGGTTTAGGACTTGGTGGCGAATGGGGTGGTGCTGTGCTGCTTGCTACAGAAAATGCCCCTGAAGGTAAAAAGGCATGGTACGGCATGTTCCCGCAGTTAGGTGCACCTATAGGCTTCCTGCTATCCAGTGCGACCTTCCTGGTGTTAAGTAGAGTATTAAGCGATCAGCAGTTTTTGAGTTTTGGCTGGCGCATTCCTTTTATTGCGAGTTCTTTGTTGGTTTTTGTCGGATTATATGTACGATTGAAAATTACCGAGACGCCGGATTTTGTAAACGTGATCGAAAAGAATGAACGCGTAAAAGTACCGGTGAGGGATGTATTCATTAAACATACCAAAGCTATCATTCTGGGCACCCTTGCTTCTGTAACCACTTTCCTGTTATTTTACCTGATGACGGTATTTACTTTAAGCTGGGGTACATCAGCTTTGCATTACTCCAAAGCAAGCTTTTTGGTGGCGCAAATGATATCTGTAGTGGCTTTTGGCATCGGTATACCAATATCATCTGTTCTGGCTGATCGCTATGGCCGCGCCAAAATGCTTATCGTAGCAACTGGATCGATTTTTCTTTTCGGTCTGTTTTTCTCGCCTTTATTCAGCACAGGCAGTTGGGAAGTTACTGTAGGGTTCCTGGTGTTAGGCATGTTCCTGATGGGGTTAACCTACGGCCCGCTGGGCACAGCTCTTGCGGGAATTTTTCCTGCCGCGGTCCGGTACACTGGGGCATCGTTGGCATTTACTTTAGCCGGTATATTAGGCGCATCGCTTACACCTGCAATAGCTACTAAACTGGCTACGCTTTACGGGTTGAATTATGTTGGTTATTATTTGTCATTTGCTGCTGCAATTACGTTCATCGCATTGGTAGCTGCGCGATCATCAATGAAAGAATAAAGATCAGCTCTTTTGCCTTTTCTTTTTTAAATAATTGCGCACGGGCTGATCGTAAAAAAGCATCACCAGGTAGGCAAAAGCGGGCAATATGATTAATCCGGTTACGATAATAAGCGTAAGATGACCTGCTCCCGGTTTATGCGAAGCCAAATAATTGCCAAACATCCACATTACGGCGTAGTGCGTCATATATAGCGGGTAGGATAACTTTCCGGATAATACGCATACTTTTTTCACCCCCGGAGATAACGCTGCACCTGCTCCCAATGCAACTAAAAAAGGGAAGTAAAGAATTACTACCAACGATTCGCTCAGCCAGTTCCATTTATTCGAAAAAGGCATGAGGAAAGCCAGTAGTAGTAAAATGGACAAACCGATAAAGCCCAGTTTATTTTTGATGACCAGGTTGAGACGATAAACAAGCATCCCTGATAAAAATGAATAGGACACTCGGACACCCCCATCCCAAAAATTGCCCCTGCCCCAGCCGCCCATTAGGTTGCCTGAGTGATGGGCAACATAGAATATAAAACCTGCCGAAATGATAGCCAGAACGATCAAAAATGATTTCTTAACACGGCAAAGGATAAGCGCGTAAAAAATATTGGCCACGTACTCCCAAAACAACGACCATGCCGGCGCATTAAAACTAAACTGGTTAAAAGCCCTGTCGGGCACTGTAGCAAAGGGAATAAGCAACAGGGATAGAACAAACACCAGTATAATCCGGCCTGCACTATATAACTGCAGGTGACCGCCAAATGGATCGAACAAAAAAGCAAGTAAACCCAGTATTGAACCGAATATTACCAAAGGGTGCAAACGTATCAACCTTGATTTGAAAAACTCCAGCATCCCCATTTTCCCTACACGATCATCATAGGCATAGGCAATTACAAAACCGGAGAGGCAGAAAAAGAAGTCAACCGCCAGGAAACCATGCCCGATGAAGTTTTTGCTGTAGTCGGAAAAGACGATCTCCATAAAATGAAAAGTAACTACAGCCAAAGCCGCTACTCCGCGCAATCCGTCAAGAATTTCAAAATGTTGTTTGGTCTTTAAAATGCCGCTATCCAATTTTTCCACGGGCTCAAAATAGGGATTTATTTTATTACGCCGAGGGGAATCGAAAACAGGTGCTCACGCTCACAACGCCGTGAACGCTTGTGAACACTTCGATTCGTCTGATATATAGAAAGCCAACTTTTTTGCCAATGATTGCAAACTAACGCCGGCGCGTCGAAATGACCCTATTGAAACGGATATTCAAACACCTTCAATTTCTCATTAGTGCTTACAGTGTCAAATTTCGACCCAACGCCAAACCGGGTATAGTAAATGAAGCCTGCTTCCAGTAAGGTACCGTCGTCAGGTACAGTCTTTGAAATAACTATTTTGCTTGCCGGGCCCGGGATATCCTTAATTTTCATCAGCATTAATGTGGTATCAAAAATCGAGCGTGACTTGATGGTGCCTGCATTATTTCGTATGGTCAATGCAAAGCGGATAGTATCCTCGTCAGTAGAGAAATCTTCATTGGTGTACAAAACGAATTTAACGGTCTTGGTAGAAGAGCCGGGAACAGGCTGGGGCTTTTCTTTTTTACACGATATGATTAATAATGCGGCGGTTAGAAATAGTAAAGCAGATGTAAATCTTTTCATTTTCTAATTTTTACAAGCAGGTACGGGATATCTTTCTAACGGGTTGCCTTGACCGTTGATTGTGTTTGATTAGGGTGATTGCGCTGATACAAAACGGGTGTCGTACTGAGTTCAGTCGAAGTATGGTGGGTAGGGTCGTACTGTGTACTGTCTGAATCGAAGCATATCAACCTGAAAGCCCCCCCCATTTCCATCAAAAAGATTACAATAAGATAATGTCACAAAACCGCCATATTCAGCGACTTAGCTAATACTTAACTAAATCCCATGAAAAAGAAACAACTACTATTCGGCCTGCTGATTTTTGCAAGCTCGGCTGTATTTGCACAACGGCAGCAATCTATGCTCTACAGTAAAGATCCTGAACTGGCCAAAAACAAAAAGATAGTGTATGATTTTTGGCGTTCAGTATTGCAGGCCGGCCATTTGGAGATGGCGCCCCAGTATATGATGGAGAGCTACATCCAGCATAACCCAAACGTGCCAACCGGCCGCCAGGGCTTTATTGATTTCTTTTCAAAATTCAGAAAACCAGGACCTATTGTGGATACCATCCGGGGACCACTTATTGCCATCATCGCGGAAGGCGATCGCGTAATCCTCTCTTTCAAAGAGACCCACCGTGATCCGGCAGATACATCAAAACGTTATACTACTACCTCTTTTGAAATGCTCCGTATAGAAAACGGGAAAATTGCCGAGCACTGGGATTCGGCATTAAAGAATAAGTAGTAAAGTTTGAATCTCGCTTTTGAACTAAGTATTTATTTCAATAAATTTAGATCAACCTTGTCCCTGGAATTAATATGAGCTTTTTAAAGAAAATAGTCGGCACTAATGGCGCCAAAGTTAAACTTTCCAGTGTTGATTATAATCAATACTTCGACAATCCTATTGTCGAAGATACGCCAATCGAACTTTTTAAGCTGGGCGACCTGAATTTGCCTACTGGCCAAATCATAGCATGCGACCCATTGGTCCGTTTATGGGATGCGATTCCTTTCAATAGAACAGTAAAAAGAGGAACTTGTCCTGTAACTGCCTGCATTGCTAAAACCGAAGATGCTGGAGACAGGTATGCCTTTGTAAAAAATTGAATTTTCGTCGGAGCGCGCGGTCGCCTGGGAAATGGCTTTAATTGATGGACAGGATATAAGCATATTACAGGATGACCAGTTTTTTGGTTTTGGTGTGGACGCCGGTACCGCGTGCTTTTGTGATGCTCAAACACAAAAGTTTTACAACGAATGGGTTGATGATTTAGACAAACAAAACCCATCCGGAAATATCGCATATAATAAATTTATAGCTCCGGGATTCGAAAAAAATGCCAAAGAACCCAATAATCCCGATGATATAGGCGATTGGTTAAACTTCTATCTTCCAACACGGCCTGATCAGAATATTATTATGTTTTCATCCGGTTACGGCGATGGTCACTATGCAAGCTATTGGGGAGTAAGCGCAAAGGGTGATATTTGCAGCCTGCTAATCGATTTCCAGGTTATTGGGTATGATTTTTAATAAGAGTTAACTCCCGTTCCTGATCACTATTGATTTGGCTGGCTATCTGCTTTTATACAGAAGATAATGAAGGGAAATGCAGCTTATAAATATTTCTTTAAAAAGGTCATCGATCAACATTTCCCGGGCTCATCTGCCGTATTGATCGCCGAAGTTGAAGAGCGGTTTGCCGGGATATCTAAGGACACCAGTTTTGCAGCCACATCAAGTAATCCGATAGATAGAAGGCTCGACTTCACAGCCTATTTTTTGGCGCTCATCCAGGTTCTTGAAAGTAAAGGCTTGTCCTACGAACAAATAAGAGCTATTTGCCTCCAGATCACCATTGATTACGTGTCGCCCAGAAACTTTATACATAAATGGTTGAAGCGCCTGCCGCCAAAAGTGGTTGGATGGAAAATAACCAGGGGTATTATAAATATATTTAATAAGAAAGTTAGTGTGAAGGGGCACCCGGATGGATTTAGGGCAGTGATCCTGACAAATAAAAGCGAGACTTACGGGCTGGGATATGGAGTAGACATTTTGGAATGCGGCATTTGTAAGCTATTTCAAAAACACCAGGCAAGTAAATACACGTCTATTTTATGCGAGGTAGACAAAGTAACCTCCGGGTTGGCCGGTCTCGAATTAATAAGAAACGACACCATTGCCAACGGGGCGGATAAGTGTGATTTCAGGTTCAAGAGGAAGGATTCGGTTAGGGTGTCATGCTGAGCTTAGTCGAAGTATGGTGAGTAAAGGCCTGTACTGCATGTTGTTTGAACCTTGATTTTTAATTCAATGATTTTTATTACCTTTATTCCATCAATGCTTTACCTAAACTGAAATAGATTGAAAACGACAAATCTTGTCCTCGCCAGCCTGTTTTTTTTAACAACAATGGTTTCGTGCCGAAAAAATGGCACACCACAACCTCTGTCCGGGCCCGACATTTATATAGCAGGATCATCTTATAGTCAAAATGGCTATTTGATTGCAACATATTGGAAAAATGGTGTTCCTACTCTACTATCAGATGCTTCTGGAAATTCAGCAGCGGATGCCATTTTAGTGGAAGGAAATGATGTATACGTTGCCGGATATACCTTTAGCGGAGGCCTTGGGGTACCTACATACTGGAAAAACGGAGTTGCTACGACATTCGGACTCAATTCAGGTGTATCAGGCATGTGTATGTCGGGAAATGATCTTTATTTTTCAGGAAATACAGTGTCTCCACAGGGCTTCGATGTTGCCTCTTATTGGAGAAATGGTGCTCTTACAAAGGTCACCAATGGATACTATGAGGCAGAAACATCGGGCATTGCTGTAAGTGGGAATGACATTTATCTATCAGGATTTACAACTGCTGGTACCGGCGCTGCACAAGCGGCATATTGGAAAAATGGTGTTATAACAATCCTGGCCCCCTCATCGATCTTGAATTCCCAATCTCAGGCAACCTCCATTTTTACACAGGGAGCAGATGTATATACTACCGGTTACGTTTTCCCTATCAAGGGGCCGCATGAAGCTTGTTACTGGAAAAATAGCACTATCTCAAAACTATCGGATACCACAATTGACGGTGTAGCAAATGCTATTTTTGTTCGGGACAATGATGTGTTCATTGCCGGGTCCACTAATGTCCCGGCAGGTTATAGCATAGCCACTTATTGGAAAAATGGTATTGAAACTAAGACTGATGATACCCATTCATCGTATGGACTTGGTATTGCCGTAAATGGTACTGATATCTATGTTGTCGGAAAAACAGACCATGCTGTCAACGGGGGCTATGCTACCTATTGGAAAAACGGTGTAGCGGTGCATTTACCAGGCATTAATGGCTGTGTTAGCAATTCTGCGGTTGCTATATCCATCATACCACACAAATAATATTGGTTGGATGTATTTGCGAATAAGTAAAAAGGCTTTTGTCAAGAATAAAATACCCCCTAACTTGCGCGAAGCGCGAAGTTTTAATATGTCAGTAGATAGGTACAAATTATATTTCCTGCAGATCAAGCAAACTGCAAACTCACACCAACCATCTCACTTCACCCACCCCTCATACCTCAAAAACTTCACCAACTGTGGGTCATCAACAGATAACACCGGCATCCACAACCCAAGCGGTTCGCGTGTCCACCAGAGCTGTTCAGGGTTGCCGGGCTCGGCAAATTTGTAACGGTATATAACTGCCCGGATAAATCGCGGCGGCTTGCCGGGGAAGGGGTTTTCGGCAAAAAGGTTGGTAGCCACAGGATCATTATGCAGTAGCTTCCAGACCAGGTTGTAGGTCCAGGGGTATTGATCAGCGGTTGACATGGAAGCAAACCACATCTGCCAGTCGAGGTGCGGCTGATAGGGTGCTATCTGCGGCGGCTGTTTGTCCAGGCGGACGGGCAATCCCTTGTAGATATAAGGTTTCCAAACAGCTTTATTGTTGGTCGTGTCATCCATCGTTCCTTCAAACACTACGTTCAGGCGCTCCTGGCCAACGCTGCCAAAGGCGCCGTAAGTATTTACCAGGTCAAAAGGGTCATAAGAACTATTCATGATCTGCTGGTTGGATAGCAGGTTAAAGGCTGGCTGAAGGCTGAGCAATGCCACCAACCCGGCAATAATATACGAGGTGGTCAGCATCGGCTTAGATTCCTCTGCTCTGTCTGCCGCAACTTGTGCCTTGCGCACGAGTACCTTTGGTAAAAGCTTAGTCCAATAACTGTCATCAAAACAAGCCAATGCCGGAATAATGGTGAGCCAGTTTAAGAACGAGAGGTTCCCGCTAAGGGTAATGATCAATTGGAACAGCACGATAATGGTACCTGCGATATGCCGTCCTATCCGCGGCCAGAACACAAACCACGGTGCTACCAGCTCTCCGATCCAGTTGAGCCACACGCCCAGCTTTAACCAAAAGTGCGGCAAAAAATGAAACCACCGGCTCAGCGGACCAGGTATAGGCTGTGTTTCAAAATGATAAAACAAAACCGTCCCATTGCGCCAGGCCTGGTCGCCCCGGAATTTGATCAGTCCCGAACCCACCATGATCCGGAATATCAGCCAGCGAAATAAAACGATAATAGCCATTGGTGGCGCTCGTTTCGGAAAGGGCCGCATATCCCACAAAGGGCACAAAAAGATGGCAAGGAAGCCTGTTTCACCGAGTTGTATTTCCCAGCCGTAGCCATACCAATCCTGCCCCACATGGACTATAGACATGTACAAAAACCAGATCACACCCAACACAGGGGCATTGGTATAACCCGCCACCATCAGGCAGGAAAGAATAAACCCTGTCCAGGCCACCATTAGCAGAGCACCATCCGAATGCCACAGCCAAAAAATGGACGGAAGCCGCACAAAGCCCGCAAAATCTGATCCCAATGAATGGCTTACCAGGCTCAGGTAATTCCCGAGAGGAAGCAGCCCGTTGCTGCCAATTAAAGGAACAAGCTGATTGATAGCTACCAGGAATGCCACAGCATACACCAGGCCCAACAGCCGCAGGATCATAAACCGGGTGAGCCAGTAGGTAGGCGGGTTATCCTGTGTAAGCGTTATTGCCTGTTGATCGGTTAAAGCATCTGAGAGCATCTCATTTCTTTAATTAAATTTATTAAAACAATTCCGACAACCTTTTGATGTGTCGAATGTTTATTATATTTGATTACCAATTCATTAAATCTAATTCCGATGAGGCTGCAATAGCCTCACCACATAACCTTTTAAAAAACTACTGCAATGAAAAATTTACTCTTATCATTAGCCATTGTGCTTACTGTTGGCATAGGAATGGCTTTTACCGGTAACGAAACAGAACACCTGAAAGGCTATATCGGCGATTCGCACTGTGCGGAAAGCAAATCAGATATGGGCGCAAAGGAAGCACGCATTAAATGCGTTAATAAATGCATGGCCAGCGGTGCCGCAGCTGTATTGATCTCGGGCGATAAGGTGTACAAAATTTCAAACCAGAAGGCAGTGAAAAAATATGCCGGAAAAGATGTAGAGGTAGATGCTAACGTTAATAACGATACTATCGAGGTTACTAAAATTATGGAAGCCAAATAGAGGATCGAACCCATTACGATCGCTTCATTACTATTAAAAACTTAATGCTATGAAGAATTTGATCTTATCATTTGCCATTGTGCTTACAGTAGGCATAACTATGGCATTTACGCTCATGAGGCCACAGCGCATGAAAGGCTATATTGATGATTCAATGTGCGCATCAACCAAAACGCCCATGTGCACGCCCGAAACCCGTGTTAAATGCGCTACCAAATGCGTAGCAAATGGTGCCGCAGCAGTGTTTGTCTCGGATGATAAAGTTTATAAAATATCCAACCAGAAAGATGTGCAGGATTATCTCGGCAAAAATGTGCTGCTGGATGCTAATGTAAACAACGATACTATCGAAATTACTAAAATAAGTGAGGCCGACTAAAAGGAACAAAACCTAAATTGGGGCCCGGGACTGAAGTCTGCGGGCTCTTTTTATTTTGGCAGCTGTATCAAAAATTCAAATTAGTTAGTAGTTTTAAAAATTATAACCCTACAAACATGAAAAAACTTCCACCATTCATCCGCCTGTTGGTGCAGGCGCAATTCATTTTAAGCTTATTGGCTTTTACTTCCCTTAAAGCATCGGCACAGGAAAAAATGGTTAAAGACCCCGACGTGATCGGTCGTTGGGATTTGAACCTTGAGAAAGACGGTAAAGTATTACCATCATGGTTAGAGGTGCAGAAATCAGGAACCCATACGCTGATAGGGCGCTTTGTATATGCTTTTGGCAGTGCGCGACCTATCTCTGAAGTAAAGGTAAACGGTACTAAATATAGCTTCTCCATCCCTCCGCAATGGGAACCGGGAAACAGGAATATGGATTTTGAATTTGAAGTGAATGGCGACGCTATAAAAGGCACTATGGTATATACCGATGGCCAGACTTATAACTTCAGCGGTGTACGCGCACCTTTAATGGCCCGCACCAAAACACCAACCTGGGGTGCGCCTATAAAAATATTTAACGGCAAAGATCTGAAAGGCTGGCATACTGATGGTAAAAATCAATGGGTAGTTGAGAATGGCATGCTGCGCAGCAAACACTCAGGCGCTAACCTGATGACCGACAAAACCTTTACCGATTTTAAACTGCATATCGAGTTTCGCTACCAGCAGGGCAGCAACAGCGGTGTTTACCTGCGCGGTCGTTATGAAACACAGATCATCGACACCAAAAGCGGTGAGCCTGAACCGATCAATAACCAGTTCAGCTCGATCTATGGCTTTCTGCCGCCAAACGTAATGATGGCAAAAAATCCAAACGAGTGGCAAAGTTATGATATCACATTGGTTGGCCGTATGGTAACCATAGCAGCCAACGGCCGGACCGTGATCAGTAACCAGATCATCCCGGGTATAACCGGCGGCGCCATCAACAGTAAAGAAGCAGAACCAGGGCCAATATTATTACAGGGCGACCATGGTCCGATAGATTACAGGAATATTGTATTGACTCCGGCTAAATAAGAACTAAAAACTATGTCATTTCGATGAGCCAAGGAGGTCAGTGATTTGGGGGCGAAGAGAAATCTTATACAAGCGGCTCGCAAACTTTGCAAAATGTATAAGATTTCTCCTCGTTCCTCGTCGAAATGACATTGGTTTTTATGGGTTGGTGTTATCTCTATTTTAAAACTATTCGCCTCGGAATCTGTTCTTTCCTGACACAAACAACCAAGCCATGAACGATCAATTATTTGCCGCCGAATTTGCCAAAGAGCTCGAAGCAGAAACCACGTCAACCTTAAAATGCCTGGAACGTATTCCGCCCGAACTATTTGGCTGGAAACCGCATGAAAAGTCAATGGAATTAGGCTATCTGGCACTGCTGGTGGCTGAAATACCAATGTGGATCACACACATCATCAAAAAATCAGAGATCGATTTTGCCACTTTTCAGCATATGAAAGCGGAAACGACGCTTGACCTGGTCAATCACTTCAGACAAAACGTTGTTGAAGCTAAAAATGCATTAAGAGAGATAAAAGAAGGCGATCTTTCGGAAACATTTTATCTCAAGGCCAACGGTAATGTTTTGTTCAGTTCACCAAAGAAAGAGCAGGTGGAATCAACTATTAATCATATGGTGCATCACAGGGGGCAATTAACGGTTTATATGCGGTTGAATGATATAGCCGTGCCGTCTATTTATGGGCCGTCTGCTGATGATAAGAGCTTTACTGCTTGATAGTAAAAACTGATCCAGCTTCTTAAATAAGCGAACGAATTCTTATCATTGTTACTGACTGTATAACGGGGTCAGCTACCTATGGAGTCACTTTTAAATACGATCAGGTATTTTATCCCACTTTCAACCTCTGATGAGGAAGTTGTACGTCGACTATTTCATAAAAAGGTTTTCAAAAAAGGTGAACATTTACTACAGGCTGGCAACGTGTGCCGTTACGTCATTTTTATCGAAAGCGGGCTGGTAAGATATTACATCAATAGTGACGGCGAAGAGCGTACCAATTACTTTAATAAAGAGGGGGAGTTTGTTTGCGACTACCTGAGCTTTCTGCCGCAAGCGCCATCGAATGTAAACATACAGGCGCTTGAGCATACCACCATATTTGTGATCAGCTTTAATGATATCCAGGAGTTTTACAGAGAGGTGGCACATGGCGAACGGTTCGGTCGCCTGGCCATAGAGCAGGTGTTCGTGAGTATTATCAGCCAGATTGGGTCGCTATACACGGATTCGCCTGAGGAACGCTACAGCAAATTCTTATCAAACTTTCGCGACCTGGTGCAGCGCATACCGCAATATTACATCGCCTCGTATGTGGGCATTAAACCTCAATCATTAAGTCGAATCCGAAAACGTATTGCCGGCAAGCATTAGTTAACCTGGGTGAACGAACCGGGAATTTTCATTACTGAATTTTGTGCTGTTAAACAAACAGCATATGAAAACAATTGATCAAAACAGCAAATGGGGTGCCAGTTCGGCATCTTTTTGGATTACCCTGCTTATTGCAGCCGGGATAATTTTTGTAGGAATTAGATTTATCGTCTACCCCCGCGCAGGCGCCTTCGGTTTCGGAATACCATTTACCAGTGACAGCGATATCGCCTTCGGCCGTATAAAGGGCATCCGTGATATATTTTCAGGCCTGGTACTTCTTCCGCTCCTGTTTTTAGGTATGCGCAGGGCAACTGCATGGGTATTTACCACGGCCATTATTATCCCTGCTACTGATTGCCTTATCGTATTGGCAACTAACGGCCCGTCAGATATTCAACACCTGCTCATCCATGGCCTTACTGCCATATTTATGGCGATAACCAGCTTTCTGCTGTTCAGGGACAAAACCCTTAAAACCGCTTAATTATGAATACGATGATTTTATTGAATATATTTTTGATCGCTCATTTAACCGGCCTGGCCCTAATGGCGGGAACTACGTTTGCAGACACGGTAACCTTCAATGCATTTTCAAAAAGCTTCCGGAAAGATGGAACACCGGCATTAAATCTGCTTGCGTTGATGGATAAGTTTTCGGCCTTGCTGGGTATTGGCGCTGCATTGCTTATTATTTCAGGAACGGGTATGCTGATCATTACCCACGGCGCATTTGCACATCAAATATGGTTTAAAATTAAACTGGCATTGATCCTGGCACTTATACTTAATGGATTTGTAATTGGCGGAAGGCAGAAATCAAAGTTAAAAAAGCAGCTGGATGCCTGTGAGCAGGCAGAAACCGAGATCAGAAATATCAAGCTATTTTACCTGTCGCAAATGGGGCTTTTCCTCACAATCATATTGCTCAGCATTTTTAAGTTCAGCTGAGTAATATAAAGTGCTGGCGGGAATTGATCAATTATGTACCAGTTTCGAATTTTTGATCACCAGTGATACTATCTGTAAGAGGTTGAATGGCTGAAACGGGGTTTTCAATATCAGGTCGGCGTCGCAGCGGTTTTCAAGCGGTTCGTCAGCAAACATATCGGATAGTAATATTACCGGTGTGTTTTTAGTTTGCGCTTGTGCTTTTAACATCAGGCAGATAGCGTGGCCGCATATTTCGGGAAGCCACTCATCAATAATGAAGCAATCAGGGCGAAGAATGGCAAGTTCCTGCATCGTGGAAAAAGCAGGTAATGCGCTAACTATATAGCCATCGTATTCAAGCAAGTCTGCGATGGATTCAAGACCGGATGCATCATCCGTAATTACTACAACGTGTTTCCGCATAACAATTTGGGGGATTAAACAGGTCAGGGGAACCTTCAATAATTACTTTATTATACGGAGTAAGAGCGGCTAAGTTGCAGTTTTTTTATTAAAAAATATTAAAAAATATGGAGGTGTTTTAATGTTTCCTTATGGTAAATTTTATTGTCAATGCATAACAATTGATTAATCAAAAGTTTAATAAAGGCTAATAACAGAAAGGTATTATTGCGTATAAATAAATGTCATTTTAAATGCGTTTATCCTATACCCCGATATTACTTCTGCAATTTTTCCTCATCACTTTCCTGACTCTTTTTCTAAACCCTGACGCAAAGGCACAATCAATGCTCGCAGTTAATTCTTCCCGTCATCAGTTTGATCCGGGTTCGCCTGATAATGACCATTCAGAATCTATCCCGGACAAATATGCGGGAAGTGTGCTCAATGAAGGATATTCATCTACAGTAAATTTTCAGCATATTCCAATTCCGCTTTTACCGGCGAGAAGCGCCGGAAGGGTTTATACAGGATACCATCCCTTGCATGTTCGGATATATAGTACCAGCATACAGAATAGCGTGCAGGTAACCGTCAAACTTTTCAAGGTGGTTATTGTGCCGTTGTGGTGTGCACGAGTTAGTAAGTAAAAAATATAACCTTGTCATTTCGACGAACGTGGTGGGATCAGTAGTGGGTGAGGAGAAACCTTATACGACGTGCATGGTCCGTTTTGCATGGCGCATAAGGTTTCTCTTCGCTCCCAAAACACAAGCCTGACCAGCTCATCGAAATGACAAAGTTTTTTATTAATTCAGCTCAATCCACACCGGCCCATGATCGCTTGATTTTTCCCAGCCACGTACGTGGCGGTCTACGCCGGCTAATTTGAGGCGGCTATCCACTTGCGGGCTAAGCAGGAAATGGTCGATACGTAAGCCCGCATTGCGACCGTAAGCATCACGGAAATAATCCCAAAAAGTATAAATGGTTTCCTGGGGATGCAACTTACGGATAGCGTCAGTCCATCCCTGGTCGAGCAGGCGTTTGAAAGCAGCGCGTGTTTCAGGGCGGAAAAGTGCATCTTCAACCCAACGCTCCGGTTTATAGGCATCGATCTCGGTCGGTATTACGTTATAGTCTCCGGTTAAAACCACAGGCAAGCCTGACGCCATCAACTCACCCGCATGGATAATAAAGCGTTCCATCCAGCTGAGTTTATAATCAAATTTTGGTCCGGGCGCGGGGTTGCCATTTGGTAAATAAAGACCGCCTACTATAAGGCCATCAACTTCGGCCTCAATATAACGGCTGTGCAGGTCTTCCGGATCGCCCGGAAGAACACGTCTGCGTTCCTTTATTTCCAGGCCGCGGGTCAATATCGCAACACCATTCCAGCTTTTTTGCCCATGCCATATCACATTGTAACCCGCGTCTTTTATCGGTTGCTCCGGGAAGTTTTCCTGCGGTGCTTTTAACTCCTGCAGACAAACGATATCAGGCTGGGTTTCGCCGAGCCAGCGAAGTAAAACAGGTAGCCTGCTGTTGATGCCGTTAACGTTATAGGTTGCAATTCTCATGGCAGATGGGTTTGATTTGAAATCAAACTTAATGAAAAAACAATATCAGCGCTGAACTTTATTTCGGTTTTTGAATCGGTGAAAACCACACATTGCAACGCGTAACAAAGCCCAGGCTTTCGTAAACTTTGATGGCCCGTTCATTATCCGACCGTACATGCAGATAAGGTATTTCACCTGCAGCCAGTATCCGGTTGATTTGATGAATAAGCAATTGCCGGGCATAACCTTTCCCGGTATGATCGGGGTGCGTGCAAACCGCACTCACTTCGGCATAATTAAAAGCATGCAGGCGCTGACCGGCCATGGCAGCCAGTTCGCCATTCTCAAAAATGCCACGATAGTGACCGAAGTCGATTGTCCGTTCAGCAAATGGCCCAGGATTGGTCAGTTTAGTAAGCGAGAGCATTTGCGGAACATGTTCCTGCGTTAAGGCGATGAGCTCAGCTGTTGGTTCCCCAAAAGCGACACCAGGTTGATAAATCATCTGGTTACCTTTAACACGGTCCAGTTCTTTCCAGGGAGCCGGTATCTCCATTTCATTTGGTCTTACAAATAAAAACACCCGGCCCTCTGGTGCACTATCGTAAAGTTCGTCGAAGTTTGCTTTGGTGTTTTCCTTAAATCCTACAAATGGCGACACATCCCGGTCGAAATACCTGATATGGTCGTTACCATAGTGAAGATCTTCATTGCCCGATATCAAAGCATTCCAGGCGGGATTATCCAATACATGTTCCATCGGGGCAAACCTATGAAAAAGCGTCGCTAATAAAAAGCTTGCGGATAGTTGTAATGTTCAGGTACTTGCACCGACTAAGCCGGAAAATGAATTATTAAATCAACAAAAATCAATCATGAATTTCAAAAAAACAGGTTACGCATTGGGCGTAGCAGGAACAGCGCTCGTTTTACTATGGATAGGAATATTAAAATTTACCCCTTCAGAAGCAATGGGTATTAAGCCCTATGTTGAACACAGCTTAATTAGCTGGCTGTACGCGATCGGCGGTGTGCGGCAAGTATCCGGCTTCATCGGAATATTTGAGATAGTCACCGCCATATTACTATTAGCATCCTTTTGGAGTAGCAAGGCTGGTTTAATTGCAGGCTACCTGGCTGCCATCATATTTTTAACTACGCTCAGCTTTTTGTTAAGTACTCCGGGTATCTGGAAAACAATGGATGGCGTGTCTGTTACAGATTTTTTTGTGTTAAAAGACCTCGGTTTTTTGGCAGTAGCATTCCAGGTAATAGGCACTAACTCAAATAATACGGAGGCTAAATCTCTTTAAGCTAATCCGAATAAAAGGCCTTGAGCGAAAGCTTGAGGCCTTTTATCAAAAAAATACCGGCCCTGCCCGGCCGGTACTCAAATCCAACTAACCAAACGGTTCCCAATACAGTTAGATATTGTATATTTAAAAATAACATCGAAGTAATACGCTTTGTTCTTCATTATGCGTGATGTATTAAATACTTGACGATGAGCTCAAAATACTTGACGTAAGAGAATGGCTGCCCTCTTTATTGATCGTAAATTGCATTATGTTAAATTGGATATATAATGGCTAAAAATGTAGTTTACTGGCTCAGCAAATACAAAGTATTCTACATACTGACGTGGATGGTGGCATCGTTCATGGTGATGCTCATTAATTATAACCCGCGTACACCCTGGATACCCCAGTGGTGGGGTCATATGATCATTCTGGGCACGGCTGTACCCGTTTGTTATTATACAGCTTACAAGCTTACCCCCAGGTACCTTTACGCGCGCAAAATCGGCGCTTTTATTTCTTACTTACTGCTGCTGGCATTTTTGAACGCGGTGGCAACCTTCTTTTTCGCCTTATATATTTATCAGCTGGTTACCGGCATACCTGTTTTCGGTTCGGTTTTAAGGCTGGTCTCCCTGTTTTCTGAAACTGTACAGATCGATATTACACTTATCGCTGCAAGTTGTATTATCAAGATTATAACCGACCGTTATTTTATGGAGCAGCAGATATTAGAAATAGAGAAGGAAAGGGTGACATCCGAGCTTAACTTTCTTCGCTCACAGGTAAATCCGCACTTCCTTTTTAACGTGATGAACACCATCTATTTCCAGATAGATAAAGGAAATACTGATGCCCGGCTCACGGTCGAAAAGTTTTCGGAAATGCTGCGATACCAGCTATATGAATGCAATACAGACAAAATACCCATACAGAAGGAATTACATTACATCAAAAATTATGTGGCTATTCAAACCTTGCGGGTCGAGAAGGAGTCAGATATCAACTTAGCTATTGAAGGTGAAATGGACGACTTTTCGATAGCGCCATTGCTGATATTGCCGATCATAGAAAATGCATTTAAGCATATTTCAAACTTCAGGGAGGCTGGTAAAAACAAGATACAGATCACCATTAAAAAGCAGCAAGAAGATACCCTGATCGTCGATACCATAAACACTTATGACCAGGCAAGCGGGCAGAAACACTTAATGCAGACTGGCGGCCTGGGTATACAAAATTTGCAAAGACGACTGGCGCTGCTTTATCCTGATAAGCACCAGCTGGATATTAATAAAGAAGAAGGCATTTTTCAAACCGTACTCAAATTGCAGTATAATGATTAATTGTTTGATCGTAGACGACGAGCCGATTGCCCGGCAGGGTATACAGGAATATATTGACCAGGTGGAATTCTTGCATGCTGCTGCTGTGTGCAAAAACGCCATCGAAGCAAGCTCTGTCCTTCAAAATAATCATATTGATTTGGTTTTCCTGGATATACAAATGCCAAAAATTACCGGTATCGATTTTTTAAAGAATTTAAGTAATCCACCGCTGGTGATCTTTACTACAGCTTTCCCTGAATATGCCATTGAAGGTTATGAGCTAAATGTGATGGACTACCTGTTGAAGCCCATAAGTTTTGAACGGTTCTTTAAATCAGTACTGAAGGTTCAGGCTTATCTGAGCTTGAGATTGAGGCACGAGGTGACACAGGTAGAGAATTATTTCTTTATCAAATCGAACCAGAAGATTGAAAAGGTATTGATTGAAGATATTCTGTACGTAGAGGCGCTATCAAATTATGTCATCCTCTACACTAAAAATAAAAAGCATATTGTTTACATGAGTTTTAAAGGGATGGAAAGTCAGTTGCCTGAAGGCCTCTTTATCAAGATACACAAGTCCTACATCGTAGCGGTAAATGCCATCCAAACCATTGATAATAATGAAGTGATCTTAGCTGATCACATATTGCCTATCAGTAAAAGTTACCGCACGCAGGTAATGCAACGGATAGAAAGAAATCTATTTAAAAGGCTCTGAAATTAATAGTTCACATAAGCTTCGTCAAAACTGCCATCATCATACAAGTCGATCAGACCATAGCCGGGAGCCGTCTCGCGACGATTGCCTTCCCACCAGGCGCCGCTCACCGCACCATTGCACAGGTAGGTAACATTGTTATAAACCACCTTATCACGCAAATGGATATGTCCGCTCAGGCATAGCTTGACGTTCGGATGTTTGTAAAAAAGCTTGATGATCTTCGAGGTATCCGTATGCATATCGCCGCCCAGCATCTCCCATTTATTCACGATATCGTCTTCGATCATCAATGTGGCTGTAAGGATCGGAATATGTGACATAACTAATACCGGAGTTTTGGGATCGGTAGTATTCAACTCATTTTCCAGCCATGCAAATTGTTCGTCACCCAGTTTGCCGATATACCAGGTGCCATCAACATCCAGATGGACACTGTCCAAAATAATGAATTTCCATCCGCTATTCTCAAAACTATAATAGGCCTTTGACAGCTGCAACTGATCCATTGAATACTTTTTGCCATATATAGCCTGCCCTTTGTCATTCTCGTTCCACCAGATATCATGGTTACCCAGGCAATAGCGAACCGGTAAGCTACATTCGGCTTTCATGATGTTATGAGAAAGCATCCATTGCTTGTTGATGGTATCGATATTTTCCTTGTTCATATCAAATACAATATCCCCGCCGTTAAGGATCAGATCGACTTTAGGGTTTTGCTGCTGAACATGGTGTAAGCATTTAGCCAGTTTGCCCGGCGCACCGAATTGGTCTTTCAGGTGAATATCTGTCAGGTGTGCTACCCTTAAAACTTTCTTTTTTTCGGTGCTGAGATCCAGCTTTTTCAGGGCAGGGGTTAACAGGTATAAACCCGACATTTTGAGTGCGGTTCTTCTTTTCATGGCAAACAAATACAATTCGCCATAAAAGTATTGTAAGTTGACGTTTCCCGGAAATCGGGTTGATTATTTAATACAGTGATAATGTCACTCAGCCAATGACTCGTTAGGGTCTACCGCTTTGTAGAAAAACAAAAGGAAAGAATTTTTGCCCTGTAGGGGCTACCCTTAACAACCATGTAGGCGTTGGATTATCACTTAAGGGTAACCCCTACAGGGCAATGAAATTGATATGTCGGACAGCTACAAAGCGGTAGACCCTAATGGGTCAAATTTTCTGGAGTGCAGAATTTTTTCGAAAAATATTTATTTCAAAAGCCTCAATCATTCTTCAACCCGATCTGGTGATGCATGTAATCCGTCAGGTATTCATTATTCATGAAAAAATCGATACCGAAAATGGTGCGGTAATCGCCGGTCACGTTCGGGTTTTGAACCTGTGTTAGGTTAGTTGCCGTGGTAGTAGTATATGTATAGGAAAAGCCCATGTTGGTTGTAACGGTCACCTGCGTACTTGCCGGAAGCGGACCAGTACTCATCAAGGCCAATTTGTTTTCAATGGTAGAAAAAAGCGGCGTACCGGTATCGAATAAGATGTTTCCACTTATCGTTTGGTTGCTATAAGTAATAGTACCCGGTATATTTGCCGAATATCCGCCAACGCTGCTATAAGTAAGCGAATGCATAATAAACCCGTTCGATGTAATGTCTGCAGAACTTAAGCCCACTGTCAGCAATTTGGATACGTAAGTTCCGGAACTGCTGAACATGGTCCTTGGCAGCACAGCCAGCTTAAACCCGCTAACCACACTGGCATTGTTGTTAAAATACACCAGCGGACTTACTATTGCTGAATTGGCATAACTCGACCCAGGCCCCACCCCAAAAATATCCAGCGCATGATCAACGGTCTCCGTTTTGCCTGAAGTTTCATCAACTACTTTGTAGTATAAAAATATCGGAACACGTTTGGCGCTCATGCTTCCGTTTGCATCGCCTATGGTAAGCGGGGCATAGGCGAGGTAGCCATATTCTTTAGTCAAACCGGTTTTGTTGCCGTAGCTGAGTGTATATTGTCCTGCTTTGATGGTAATTCCATTTACAGTAACAGAATCGCCGGTAAATGTTATGCCCGACGCAGTTATCATAGCATCCGGGATGATGCCGTGCGCATCAATGGTCATGCCCGAAGAGCCTGTGTCAAATACGCTGTAATAATTAACAGACTGTGTGCCTATTTTTGAAACCGGGATAAATGCACGTTTGCCACTATCTACACCATATTCATACAAGCCCAATACATTGGTCTCTGTCGTGACCGGTTTGGTTTTATCTTTTGAGCAGGAACTAACGAAGATGAGCAATCCAACCCCGTAGAGTAACCAAAGTATATTTGTTTTCATTTTAGCTTAGTGGGATATTAAATTCGGTATTAAATAGGTAATAACGCAAAAAGACCAAATGTTTTATCCGAGGGTAAAAATTTTGTTTAACAGCATTTTACAGATATATACGAGTTTTAGCCCTTCGGGGTTGGCTTCATCTGGGGCATATTGGTTTTATCGGTTATGGTACGGATCACTTCATCCAGCTCATGGGCCGAAGTAAGCAGGTAATTCAGAGTGTTCTGTTTTTCAACCATATCCTGGTCAGGATCAGTAATTAACTGGATAAGTCCCATAATCCGGGCGAGTGGCGCCCTGATCACATGCGACTGCAGCCACGATATTTCTTTCAGGTTCTCGTTCTGTTCTTCAATAGCTTTGATGTAATTCAATCGCTCGGTGATATCCTTAAAATATACGGATAGGCCCTTTTCTGAAGGAAAAGCACTGATATCAAACCATGTGTCATTTTGCGGGAAGTAGTCCTCAAAACGTACTATGCTATTGGTCTCTAAAGCCAGGTGATACTTTTTGTATGACTCAGAGTCGATAAAGGCAGCATATACATCCCACAAGTTGCGGCCAATAATATCAGCTTTAGGCATGCCCAGCATTTTTTCGGCCATACGGTTCCAGTAGGTTACCACCCAGTTTTTGTCTACAGCAAAAAAAGCATCACCAATACTTTCTAATATGGTGTTTCGCTCTTCCAGTGCGCTGGTCCCGATTACTTCAGCCTTTTTACGTTCATCAATATCCTGGAGCGAACCATAGACACGGGTGCATTTTCCATTAAAAAACTCGGGCTCAACAATAACACGCACCCATTTTTCATTGCCTTTTGCGGTGATTATCTGTAATTCTGTTTCAGCATGAATGCAATTTTTAAAGGCGTCTTTCATAACCCTCGCCATAGTATTGCGGTTTTCGCCTTCCTTATAAAAGTTGATGGAGTCTTCTATAGTGGGTTCATAACTTAGCTGTGCCTCGTGTATTTGCCGGGTTATGTCAGACCAATACATGGTCATGGTAGCAGCATCTATCTCCCAGCCACCAATCTTTGCCAGCTTATTGGCGGCATATAGCAAATCTTCAAGTCCACGCTTCTCGGTGATATCCCTGAAATTGCATAAAATCGCATCGATATCCGGGTCGTCAAGCTTATTGGTAAAAATGCTCTCGAGCCAAATAAAATGCCCCTGGCGGTGTTTTACTCTATAAATACAGTTAACCGATAGCTCCGGGTTATTAAGCGATCTGTTCATGCAAGACCATACTTTTTTACGGTCGTCAGGGTGAATAATGGTATTAAATTCCTCACCTTCCCGGGCAGCGGCGGTCCATCCGGTTATCTTTTCGGCCGATTTGCTGCGGTAGATCACCTCCAGGTTCTTGTCGAACAAAGCGATGCCATCGTAGCTTTTTTCGACGAGTTTCCTGAAACGGGTATCTTCAGATGCTTGTCCGGATTTAAGCTGTTCGCTTGTAGGTTTATTATGTTCTCCTGAACCTGAGTTAGTTAGCATAAGTATTCTTCAAGTTAGAATAAAGGACATTTGGGGAGCGACGATGACCCTTACTATTAATTGTTTCCAGTTTAGGGGTATTACAAATTTTGATGTTTAACGCTTTAAAAACAACCCGTGTTTTCACGGTATTTGAACTTTTTCAACACAGCAGTTATCGCTACCTATTTAATACGGTCATTTTGTACTTTTGTTCGTGCCCGCTCCTGTAAAAAAAACTGTTCCACGCAAAAAAGCACCCGTAAGAAAAAAGGCCCCGGCAAAAAAGAAAAAAAGCAATGGCTGGCCCATACAATTAAAAATTGCTATCGCGGGTGTGTTATTGATATTACTATCGCCTTTTTACTACGGCTATGTAGTAAAATCATTCACCTCGACCTGGCGATGGATACGCGACATCGGCGAGGAGCCACATTACCGCACCTATAAAAGCTTCAATATCCGGATACCTGACAAATACGCGATCCACGGCATTGATGTATCCTACGCCCAAGGCAAGATAGACTGGCAAAAGGTGAAGAACATGGAAGAAGACAGCGTGCACATTAGTTTTGCCTTTATCAAAGCTACCGAAGGTGTATTATTAGTCGATTCCTATTTTCAGCGTAACTGGCGCGAAGCCGCCAAAGTAGGAATCATTTGCGGTGCTTATCACTATTTTAAACCATCGAAAAGTGGCAAATGGCAAGCCAAATTCTTTTTGCAAACCGTTAAAGTCGAGAAAGGCGATTTCCCGCCTGTGGTAGATATTGAAGAGCTAAACGGCACTAACCCCAATAAAATGCGCCAGGAATTGAAGGAGTTTTTAACCTATATCCAAAATAAAACCGGTGTAAAGCCGATCATATATTCGGGGATCAGTTATTATAAAGATTACCTGGAAGGATACTTTGATGGATACCCGCTGTGGATAGCGCACTATCACCAGGCACAGCTCAACCTAAATCCTGAAACCAAATGGCTTTTCTGGCAGCATTCTGACAGGGCCACCATAAATGGTATCAATCACGTTGTTGATTTTGATGCTTTCAGGGGGGATAGCCTGGCTTTTAGAAGGTTATTGATCCAATAGTATTCCTTTTCTTGTCGTAAATCGCCCTCCGTATTGCCGCATTCAGCTGTTTTATAGCCCTTGTTTTGCCACTAAGTTTGTATTGTTGATTGCTGGAAAGACACTAGTCACCTGTACTTTGAAATATTTTTGCAGAAAAATTTGGGAAACCGAAAGGTTGCATTTATATTTGAAACCAAAAGGTTTCATATTGTATGAGAAGAGATGTGTTTCAGGCGATTGCCGATCCGACGAGGAGAGAGATTTTAGGGATGATAGCGCACAAGTCGCTCAATATAAATTCGGTGTCGGAGAATTTTGATGTAAGCAGGGCAGCTATTTATAAACACATGAAAATATTGGCCGAGTGCGGTTTGCTCGAGATAAAACAACAGGGCAGGGAGCGCTTTTGTGAGGGCCGCTTGGAGAGACTGAATGAGGTATCAGACTGGGTAGAACAATACAAACAGTTTTGGGAAGCACGGTTTGATTCGCTGGACAATTACCTGAAAGAAATACAATCAAAAGAGAAGAAAAATGACAGAAAGAAGAGAGTTTGAGTTTACCCGCGTGTTTGACGCCCCTCGTAAACTGGTATTTAAAGTTTGGAGCGAAGCAAAGCATCTCACCCAATGGTGGGGACCGAAAGGCTCCGAAATTGAGGTGAAGACATTGGAGTTCCGTCCGGGAGGAATATTTCATTATGGCATGTCTTTCGGTGGCGGCAAAATGTGGGGGAAGTTTGTTTACCGCGAAATAATTGAACCTGAAAAGATTGTATTTGCCAGCTCATTTGCCGATGAAGAAGGTAATAGTATCCGGACCTCATTTATCAGTCCGTGGCCTTTGGAGATATTAAATACCGTAACTTTTACAGAAAATGCCGGCAAAACTACGGTTACTATAAAAGGCGCACCAATAAATGCAACTGAAGAGGAGCTCAATAAGTACCAGGAAATGCACCAGTCAATGCAGCAAGGCTTTGGCGGTACGTTCGATCAGTTGGCTGAGTATCTGCAAAAAATCATTAAGTAAATTTCAATAACTTAGAATAGACACTAAAACGCAAATTGTTCAACACTAATCACTTAAAACAATGAAGACAATCAAAATTCTTTACTGGGTATTTACCATCCTCCTTGTCGTGCTGATGCTATTTTCGGCTTTCGGCAGCTTCTTTAGCACACCGGAAAGCGAAGCATTTGGCAAACAGTTCGCCTATCCGACTTATATTTTCAAATTCCTGGCGGTAGCAAAAATCCTGGGTGTAATAGCCCTGCTGGTACCGGGTAACCCAAGACTAAAAGAATGGGCCTATGCAGGTTTTACATTCGATATGCTGGGTGCTATCTACTCATTTTATGCAAACGGTACCTTCCCGGTAGCTACCTGGGCACCATTTCTGATTGCAGGATTGATATTCGTGGCCGGCTCTTATATCTGTTATCATAAATTAAAAGCTCAAAAGGTATGACAATGATACTGAACATGGTAGAAGTGTATAAAACAAATGTGAGGCACAAAAGACAGGCAAAAAGGCTGCTGGGTGTTTTGTCAAGGCAATTCCCCATGTTCAGTATAAATTTTGACCTGGAGGATTGTGACAAGATCCTTCGTGTGGAAGGAAGAAACATCCCACAGGAAAAAATTGCCAGCCTGGTGACCGAAAATGGTTACCAGTGCAGTGTGCTGGAATAGTTCAAAATCATTATCTAAAAACAATGGAAGCTATATCAAAAGATGGCACCCGGATAGCTTATGAAAAGTCGGGTAATGGTCCGCTATTGATTCTTGTGGACGGCGCGCTATGTAGTCGCGCATTCGGACCAATGCCGAAACTCGCTCAATTACTAACCGGAAACTTCACGGTGATCACCTACGACCGCCGTGGCAGAAATGAAAGTACAGACACGCAGCCATATGCGGTAGAACGCGAAATAGAGGATTTGGAAGCGTTGATAAACGCTAATGATGGGTCGGCATTCGTTGCTGGATTTTCATCAGGTGCCGCTCTTTCCCTGGCCGCAGCCGCGCAGGGCCTGAATATAACTAAACTTGCATTATATGAACCACCCTTTATAGTAAATAATGAAGGTCACCAGGCTCCTGCTGATTCACAACAACAGCTTCAAGCCATGATAGCTGAAAACAAGCGCAGCGATGCAGTGAAATTTTTTATGAAGGATATGATTGGCTTGCCGGCATTAATTGTTTTTATCATGAAGATAACGCCAGTGTGGTCCAAGCTAAAAAAGGTTGCTCATACACTGCCCTATGATGCTGCTATTATGGGTGATTGTTCAATACCTGAAAAAGAGGCCGGATCAGTGCGGGTAAAAACACTTGTGGCCGGTGGAGGCAAAAGCCCTGCCTCAATGCAGAACGCTCTGAAAAAGTTATCGGAATTTATACTCCATAGTGAACTCAAAATGCTAAAAGGGCAAACGCATAATGTACAAGGCAAAGCAATCGCCCCTGTGCTGATCGAATTTTTTGAGAGGAAATGATCAACCCGCGGAATTCTATTATCAGATTATATTACGGATTTAAGAAAAAATAAAAATATGGAAATGATAAATAATAAATAGTTGTCATTTTGCTAATAATACGCTTGAGATGCTCTGTAACTTGCTGATTCACCGATAATTTCATATCTTGTAGCGACCCTACGTTAATTCATTCAACCTCATTTTTTAATCGCTATGAAAAAACTTATTGCTGCAGCAATCGCTGTGACTATGCTTATGCCTTTGGCCAAAGCGCAAAGCTGTTCGGATTTTATTAATGCCTCAAACGGAAAAAAGCTGGTTTACAGCAACATGGATGGAAAGGGGAATGAGCAGGGTAAGATTAATTACACTTCAACAAAAAAAGGACGCGTCAACAGTCAGTTACCACACAGAGATCATCGACAAGAAGGGTCAGTCAATGGGAGCCTCCGATTCCGAGATCAAATGCACCGGTGATGCGCTTCGCATCGATATGAAATCATTTGTTCCTTCAGCCTCCGCCAAACAATTAGGAAAAATGCAGGTGACCGGGGAAGCTAAATACCTGGTTTATCCGTTAAATGTAAAAGCGGGGCAAACACTTGAAGACGGCACCATGACCATGAATATTACTAACGACGGGCATCAAATGGGTGATATGCAGATGGATATCACTAACCGCAAGGTGGAACAAGCTGAAACAGTATCTACACCGGCGGGTAGTTTTGATAGCTTCCGTATCAGTTATGATGCTATGGTTAAGATCAAAATGATGGGAATCGGGTTTCCGGTACATATGCATGTAGTTGAGTGGTTTTCACCTAAAATTGCGCGCCCCGTGAAATCTGAAACGTATACGAAGAACGGAAAGCTGGCAGGAACGATGCAACTTGTATCCATTAACTAATAATTAACGTATAAGCTATAGGTTTAAGATTTAAAGAGAAGGTAAAAACAATTTTAAGGCAATTGGGTTTTTCACACATTAGCTTATCACGAATAACATGGCAAAGCGAATTTTAATAATAGAAGATGACGAAGATATACTACAGGTACTGGAGACCGTGCTAGAATATAATGATTTTACTGTCAAAGGTTTAAGCCGGACTGACGATATACTGAAATCGGTTGGTGAATACAATCCTGACCTGGTTTTAACGGATTACTTGTTATCAGGAACAAATGGTGGAAAGATCTGCCAGGCGATCAAAAGCAACAAGGATACCTGTCATATTCCTGTCATTTTGATATCAGCATATCCCGAATTAGCATCATCGCTGGGAAATTTTGGCTTCGATGCATTCATCACCAAGCCTTTTGATATCAATATGCTGGTTCGGAAAATTAATCAATTGCTCGGGCAGCCGCAGCACTGATATTATTCTAAAAACATTTAATTCAACGCCATTGTATTATCATATATGATGGCGTTTTTTTATTGCCCATCCTCTTAAAATTATTGCGGAACCTTTCAAATTTTTATATAACCGGGCATTTATTCTATGGAATAAGTAGGCATAAAAACAACCTTGTGTAGTTAAAATTTGTAACCTTTTAATTTATAGCCCGTTATAAACATTCAAAAAACCACGGTTTAACACATTTTTAACTATAATAATGCTATATTTTGTGCAGCTAAACGACAACACTAACGTAAGTTTTCTCGTTAAAGGCACTAGTTAATAGCCAAAATTTACACCAAATCCTTTTTTATATTCAGCCGGATGCCTGCTAAAACTACCAATAACACAGTCGCTAAACTCATAAAGTTAGAAACGATAGCGAACAAAGCAGTATATTTTGCTTACGAATCCCTCCGGGCACGTCTTTCAAAGCGCAAATACAAAATACTTTTCTCTTTAAATGCTGAACGCGAAGAGGATATCAAGAAAAGCTTCCGGTCACTGGATCATGAAATACATTTTGATGAATTCACACCCGAGAACTTCAGGAAGTATGATATCGTTATGCCGCTCAATATGGCAAACCTGCGCAAGCTGATCCCCAAGAGAGACCTGGTTGATAACAGCATAATACCTACCCCTTCAATGGAGGCAATAGATATCTGCGACGATAAATACCTGTTTTATACAACGCTGGTTGAAAAAGGCTTTGAAAAAGACATGCCCCGCGTTGGAAAAAATTTAAAAATACCTTACATAGTAAAACGGAAAGTGGCCCATATGGGTATGGACTGCTATGTGATTGATACGCCGGAAAAAGAGAAAGAACACTGGAATGAGATCAATCACCCGGATTTCTTTTGCCAGGAAATAGTTCCTGGCAAAAAGGAATATGCCACGCATCTGATTTTCAGAGATGGGAAAATGGTTTGTGCATTAAACGTTATCTATATTTTCTCGACACCGTTTTATGTTAAAGGCGTAGATAAGTTTATTGGCAACAAGCTTGGTAAATGCCCGCACCTTGATCTTTTTACTGATATTCTTAATGCCATTAAGTTTGAAGGAATATGCTGCTTTAACTACAAAGAGATAGACGGCAAACCTTATGTGTTTGAGATCAACCCGCGGTTTGGCGGTAGCTTGAGTATGTTCTTCTTCGCTTTCCTGAGACGTTTGTAATAACTATTTATATACTGAAAACTAAAAGCCCTGAGATCGTTTGACCTCAGGGCTTCGTTTTTTGTCTGGCTTGGGTTAAGCTGTATGCTGTTTAGAACGTTAAGGTAACGTGAGTAGTTACACCGTTTGAAGTAAAGTCAGCCTGGTGATTACCAAGGAACACTATAGTACCTTTTGTATTCCAGTTGCTGCCATATGCTGCAAAAGTTGCTGTACCGCTTAAAATGTCTTTGTTAGCTACATCGATCTTTAGGTTTGACAACTCGTAGAAAGCACCACCGGCTTCAGAAGCTGTACCGTTAGTATAAGTTACCGAAGTGTGCAGGTCATTAGTACCATTTACACCGATAAAGTTTTTAGCTGAATCAAGAGCTACGATAGTGTAATACTGTTGTACTTTGTAAGTTGATACAGATACGGGTGTAGTTTTAACCGTATTTAAAGAGTCATAAGCAGTGTAGCCTGATAATTTACCGTTTACACAGTTAAAGTAGAATTTAAGGTCACCACCAGTGTGGATAGTAGTATCACCGATAGTTGCGTTGTAGTTTACCAGCGAGTCAGTAACAAATCCGCAAAGTGGGTTATTGGTACAACCGCAATCATGGTGAGGGCCCATGTGGTCAGACACCGATACGTTAACACCATCCTGAAGATTTACACCGCCAAAAGTACCGGCAAGTGATTTAGATAAATTTAATGCAATTTGTTTGTTCAATGCATCACTGTTAGTTGTCTGCGTTGGGCTATTTGTTGTCTCTTTGCGACATGACGTGTACACTAAAAGTACACAAAGCATAATTGGTAAAATACCTTTTATGTAGCGCTCCACGACAGTTCCGGTTTTGTAAGGTTTCAGTTCCATAGTTTTAATAATTAATTAGTTGTAATCTTTTTTTTGCGTTTTTTTAGAGCTTTTACGATTCAATAGATAAATCTGTTATGGTTATAGCCAATTATTGTACCATTTGTTCGTTTTTAGCTCATTAACCACATTTTTAGGCAAATTAAGTTGATGTATGCCTGTTTAACCAACCCGTAATAAATGCCGAAAGACCAGCAACTTATGAATAATTTACTAAACTGCAAAATTTTACCTTAGTCTTAAATTAAATAATTTGACAGGCAAAAATTTAATCCTAAGACATAATATTTTCTTTCTGTTTAAATTGGGGAATTGGTAGAACAAATTCCCCATAATATCCCAGCCGGTTTAAAAAAGTAGCCTGAATCAGGTAGTTAACTAAGCTGTAATGGGGCGCCACGGTATGATAAATCAGTGTTAACTACTTGTTGATTTTACTTTAACTACAAAGTTTTGTAACTCTCAGATAATAAAAAAGGCGAATTATTGATCATTTTGGCTGTTTTTTGTTTGAATTTTTTATCTTTTGGTTTGATAATCGTTACTCGTCCAGTCAAAATCGGGGTATCTTTGTAAGATTTAATAAGCATCAAAAAGGAAACAATGGAAATTAAAAGAATAGGTTCACAACCTGCAGGGAAAGGCCCGGCTGAATATTTTACAGGAACGGTACGGATCGATCCGCTTAACAGTCCCCCTGAGCCCGCACGCGTAGCAATGGCTTTGGTAACATTCGAGCCAGGCGCGCGTACTGCGTGGCATACGCATCCTCTTGGACAAACTTTGATTGTTACTGCAGGCTGCGGTTGGGTACAGCGTGAAGGCGGTCCGCGGGAAGAGATCAGGCCAGGCGATGTAATTTATTTCGAACCGAATGAAAAACACTGGCATGGCGCTACTGCAACTACAGCCCTAAGTCACATCGCTATACAGGAAAAGCTGAATGGGTCACCGGTTGACTGGTTGGAACATGTGACGGGTACACAATATAATGGATAGCTTTATATAAGATCAATTATCACAATGAAAAGTATCTTACACACCTGGTTAATAATCCTTGCAATGACAGCAACACTACTTCCAGCAGAACAGGCGAATGCCCAGCAGGATCATCGTATAATGCGGATAGCTAAAATTCAGGTTGATCCTGCGCAACTGGATAAGTATAATGCGGCGCTTAAGGAACAGATGGCCACGGCTGTAAAAGTAGAACCCGGTGTCTTAAGTTATTATGCGGTTGCTGATAAAGCCGACCCATCCCATATTACCATCTTCGAAATTTATGCTGATACAATGGCTTACCAGTCGCACATACAAACGGTTCATTTCAAAAAGTATAAGGCAACAGTTCAGAATATGGTGAAATCTCTTGTGCTGGAAGACGTAAATTTAATAGGCGCAGCCAAAAAACCGGAGATATAGTTCCATAGGAGCCTCCTTTTTTATATTTATACCAATTCTTAGTATAGTATAATATATCTTTCATATTAGTTATCTTTGATATTGAAATAATAAGTTGATATGGCGGCAGACAAAATTGTGGTGCTTTATGTAGACGACGAACCGGATAACCTGTTTTCTTTTCAGGCCACGTTCCGTCTTACCTTTAAAGTATACACTGCTTCAAGTGGGGAAGAGGCGTTGAGCTTGATGGAGCAAAGGGGATTCCACGTGATCATTTCAGATCAGCGTATGCCGCAGATGACCGGGGTAGAGCTTTTTGAAAAGATACAGGAAAAATATCCCGACCCGATCCGCTTATTATTGACCGGTTTTGCTGATATGAATGCCGTTATAGAAGCAGTAAATAAAGGCAAGATATTCCACTACCTGACCAAGCCATGGAACGAGGAGGAATTGACGATGACCATTCAGCGTGCCTACAAAGCATGGCAGGATAAACAGGATCTAAAGGACTCTAATGAAAAGCTGGAGTTTCTGCTGCGCCAAAAGCTGCTTTCCTGATCTGGCGCCTTTTCAGTTGGTGTCTATTTGAATTTGTTCCAGAACGGCTCTGAACTTTTCTTGCGTAAGGGGCTTAGCAATTACTGTCTCCACATTTTTTTTGTTTCCAAGCCTTTCCAGTTCGGCTTTATTCATTGATGAAGTAACGATAACGATCTGGTAATGATCGGTTATCTCGTCTGGTAAAGCCTCGAATAAACTGATAAAATCTGCACCGTTTAACCGTGGCATCATCAGGTCAAGCAATATGATATTACGATCGGCTATTTTTTCTTTGTCGAATGCGATATGCTCCAAGGCTTCTTCAGCGCTAATAAATGTCTGGATCGGAATATCATCACCCATCGTCATTTTGATCAGTTTATGAGCTATATAGAGATCGATCTCCAGGTTTTCGATAAGAATAAATGATAACCTCATTGTTTACTTGCTTGGAATAACTAATTTAAAAACTGTGCCCTCGCCCAAAACGGAACTCACGTCGATGCTGCCGCCCAGCTTTAACAAGCCACCTTTAACATTGTAAAGCCCTATGCCCGAACCCGCCCGATGAGATGTGGCTCTTGAAAAAAGGTTAAAGATCTCGTCAAAATGAGTTTTAGGTATACCAATACCTGTATCGCTGATCAGGATGGTTGCCAGTCCGTCGTAGACAGAAATATTCAGCTCTATCTTTTTGTTATCGAAGTTCTTCTTTTGGTATTTTATGGCGTTGGTGATGAGGTTATTCAGTACCATTTTGATAACAAGCTCATCACTCCTAAAAGACTCAGGTTGATTTACCGTTGTTTCAAAACAGATCTTATTGGTGGATATATAAATCCGGTATACGTCTTTCAACTCTTCGGCAACCTGGTTAAAATCAATATCCACGATCTTAAGCTCGCCCCGTCTTGAGCTGTAGTAATCGTGCATACTGGAGATATAATCCTCCAGTTTGAATACCGATTTTTCCATTAGCAACAGCAGTTCTTTCAGCTCTTTGATGTCAGACATTTCTTTGGCCACATCAATAGCGCCAAGAATACCTGTTAATGGCCCTCTAAGGTCATGGCTCACGCTATAGGCAAATTTGTCCAGCTCGGTATAGGCCTGTTGCAGCTCTTCGTTTTTGACAGCCAGCAATGAATTGGCGATATAGAATTTATTACCTTCCTCAATAGCCGAAATAATATCCTGGTGTATCCATGGCTTGCGGATATACCTGAAAATATTGCCCCGGTTAATGGCTGATATCGTAGCTTCGATATCGGTATAAGCAGTGATCAGGATTCTAATGGGCAATGGAAAAGCTGTCCTTACCTCTTCAAAAAACTCAACTCCTGTTTTTCCTGGCATGCGCTGGTCGCAAAAGATCACCCTGATATCGGGGTTCTTTTTGAGGTGTTCCATAGCCTGCACTGTATTTTCGGCTATGATAATACGGTAATCAGTACGGAAGTTAGCTTTAAACCCAGTTAGATTATCCGGTTCATCATCTACATACAGTATTTTGAGCTTCTCTGACATAAAAGTTTCGGCTTTAATTTATTTTGACTACGTGTTTTACCGGCAGTGTAATTATAAATTCTGCACCGTTTCCGGGCGTGGAGTTTATTCTGATTGAACCATTATGCCTTTTGACGGTATTATAAGCAATGGACATACCCAGTCCGGTACCTTCACCTACATCCTTAGTGGTAAAGAACGGATCGAATATTTTTTTCTGGGTTTCCTCATCTATGCCCATCCCGTTATCTTTAAACCTGATCTCAACCTGATCGTTATTTGTACTGGTAGTTATCCTGATCTCGCCGCCGCTTTTATCCCCAAATTGTTTATGCACCGCGTAAATACCGTTTGATAAAATATTAAGGAATACCTGGTTAAGCTTTCCCGGGTAACATTCTACCAGCGGCAGTTCGCCGTATTCTTTTATAACATGTATGCTGCCTAATTGATTGTTTAGAATGATCATTGATGAGTCGATGCCTTCATTAAGATCGGCACGCTTCAGATCATCCTCATCCAGGCGGGAGAATATGCGCAAGCCTTTTACTATTTCGGCTGTACGCGAGGCACCGTTGTAAATACCATTCAGCAAATGTTTGATCTCTGTTTGCAAATAATCCAGTTCCTGTTCTTCTTTATATTCATCCAGCTGTGATCGTTTGTCATCAGCACTTGCGTCGGATAAAGCAACCCCTTCTATAAAATCGATCGCATTAAATATCATATCGATATCGCGTCGTAATGGCGACACATTTGAGGTGACGAAATTGATAGGATTATTGATCTCGTGCGCAATACCGGCTGTCAGCTGACCTAACGAAGCCATTTTTTCCTGCTCTATCAATTGGGATTGCGCTTGCTTTAAGTCCTCCAACGCGGTATTCAGTTCATGCGTACGTTCTTTTACCCTTACTTCGAGTAATACATTCTGTTCACGTATGATCCTTTCATTTTCCTGGGCTATACGTAATGCCTCAGCTTGTGATAGCTCCTTTTCCTTTTTCAGGATGTTGATACGGTCGGCAAGTGCGATGGAAAGCAGGGTAACTTCAACAGCTATACCGGATTCCATCGTATAGTTTGTGAAATCATTATAAGGCAACACACCAAGATTGCGCAAGGTGAACATCAGGATGCCCGCAAAGAAGATTGTCCAGGCGATCAGGAAATACCTCGCCGGCTTATATCCCTGAAGCGATATTTTTACCGCCACTGCATAAATGAGGAACGTAGTACAGATAGCCGAAATGTCAATCATGCGATAGCTTACCTGGTCGATACCTGCTAACCTGAATACAATCGCGCAGCTGTATAGAATGATGGCTACAGGGAAAATCTTATGTAGTATCGGCGTCCGGTGTTTTGTATCCAGGAACACCCTTACAAATAGCATAGCTGAAATACCCGCAAGCGCCGGGAAAATAATAATGCTTTTGTGGAACAGTAAAGGTGTTTCAGGAAACAGGAAATGATAGGTATAGCCGCTCAGGGTAGTTTGGGTAAGACCGATGAACGATACATAAAGCACATAATATTTGTAGCTGCGGTCCCTGGTAAAAAGGTAAATAAAGAAGTTGTAGGCTACCATCACCACGATGATCCCTATAAAGATTCCCCATAGAATATTTTTTACTAGTATCGATTGGGCGATATGGGCCGGATCGCCCAATAGTAGTGGGAGTACCATCTGCTCCGAGCTTTTAACACGCAGGTAATAAGTAGCGGTGCTATCCTTTGGCAGATAGATATCGAACAAAAAGTTTTGATGCTTGTATTTTCGTTTGCTGAATGCTAATGTATCTGAAAGCTTTTCTACCTGGTAATGCCCGTTCTCGGGATAATAAAACTCACAGACGGATAAAGTAGGGTATTCAAGCGCCAGCATCAGGCGACCCGATGATGATGTATTGCGGATAGAAAACCTGAGCCAAAAGGCCGATTTACTTAATTGCAGGTTTGGCGTTTCGATTGTTGATGGCACGAAAGCCGTTGACTTGCTAACGGTTTGCAGATCAAAATGATTAGCACTGTCTTTTAATATCGATACATATTTACCGATAATGGTATTCTCTCCATTGAATATTACCGGGGCTTGTGCCGCCAGTTTTGCAGCAAATGATATTTGTAAAAGCAGTAATAATAAAATGATCCTTTTCATGCAAATCAGATTCTGCCAGCAGACTGACAGGTATAGGTTTTTGTTTTATTCTATTATAAGCGTTTTCTCTAACGGCAATCTGAAACTCTTCAATTCCGGCTCAGGGGCAATTGCAATTTTAGCCAGGAACACCTCTGCACGGTCATCGCCCATGTCGGTCAGCTCACAAAACTTTTTACGTAAATCTCGCAAAACAGGTACAAATTTTGGATCAATACCTTCACCATTTCCATGAACAATTCTTGGAAACAAATACAACGGCGATATCAATGGATGTACTGCTAGCCCTAAGTCGGTGGCAGTCAGCCACAAACGCTCCATTGCACGGCCGCCTTCAAAAAAGCTCTTCAATTCATATTTAGGCAAAGTAAGCAGGCAAAGCGCCGATGCAGCCGATACAGTGCGTTTGGCCAGCATATCCAATGCCTTACCGCCGCCCAGGTCATTGATGGTGCTGATCACCTGTTCGCTCTTGATCACGCCGAGCGCCGCCATCTGCGAATTGCTGAGGCCCAATGTTTTGATATCAATACCATCGCGTGTCTGTTCAGCTTCTTCGCTGGTCCAGCGCATTTCATGATGCACGAAGTCGTAATGGCCTTCTTTGCTCAGTAACCTGACACGGTCGCAGAAGCCGATGATCTCTGCAAACTGGCCGAGTGTTGCCTCGTCTGTAAATACCTGGAGTTTTGCATTAGGAATTGATTCGGCAAAATCCGTCAGCTTACGATAAATACCATGTTCTATATTTGCTTTTGGCGCCTGGTTGCGATTGGTGAAGCGTTTATATATTACTTTGTCCAACGGCTCAAGCTGTTGTGCAAATGGTTTATTTTCTATTGTTTTAAAACGAATAGCCGCAACTAGTTTTTGATCGGGACCCCCAACAAATTTGCAGTAAGGCTCTAAACCTTGTTTTAAGGCGTGAATATTTAAATTCTCATAGGCTGCACCAAAGGAGATGTAGGAAGCGATCTTACGGAAATCGCCAAATGAGAAGGAGCGATGTTCGTCATGGAACAAGTAAAGCGTTCCCTGGTGATATAGCCATTTCCAAGGCTGGTCGTTTCCTGTTGAAGGAGCAGCGCAAGCCGCGTTAACCAGATCCTCTATAACCTTATCCGAGGGTATGATATCAGAAACGCTGGCATCAACTGTTACCTGATTTGCCAGCGTCAGCATCTCATCATTTGATAGCGGCTGGAAAGGGTTGCTCCTGTCAATTTTTGGAGCAGGCCCGGTTTGTTCACTTACGATCTCGTCAAAATCAATATAATATCTGCCTGAGCCACGGAACTGGTCAAGTAATATACGCCGGCATGCATCTGCACCTGCCGCACCACCTAACGCCACCGAACTGGCCAATTGTGGCCAGGTATTGATGCTCTGTTGCACTTCAACCATTGATGCTTTGGCACGGGCTGAGATATTATCTACACCCAGCATCTGCAGGATAACAGGCACTTTATCCTCATTAGAAAGTTCCTTAATGTTTTGCGGATTAATACCGGTAACCGTGCCATGCAGCAAAGGACGATCCGGTTCCAGGTCGAAACGCTCTATATCCAGCATGCCGCGGTCGCTGGTATCCATTACCACAGGAATGCGCAACTCGCGGGCTTTATACCGGGCCATTATTTTAATATCCAAACCATCACACTCATCTACTAACACATCCAGTTTGCCGCCGCCTGTGAAGAAGTCTTCCATATTTACGTCGGTCAGCCCATCAAAAAAGCAGGTTACTTTTAGAAAAGGATCGATCTCTGCGATTTCGCGTGCGGCGATCACAACTTTGGCAACCCCCAGATTATGCACCCCTGTGCGGATACGGTTAAGGTTGCTCAATTCCAGCAGGTCGAAATCAGCTAAGCGCAATTCACCAAATCCCCGCTCCATAGACAGTGTCAGGGCAATAGACTGACCTACAGATAAACCTATAATGCCGATCTTTTTTGTGGCCAGTGTGTCTCTTTCCTGGCGGGTTATTTTATATTGATTACGATTGGTGCGTACCTCTATAAATTCGTCTTCATCCAATAAATGCACCAATCTGCGGCTCCAGGGATAATATACCCAAACGCCATAATCATTTATAGGAGTACCGTTAAGATGCGTGCTGACCAGTCCGTCATACTCATCCGGCTTTATCATCACCCAGGGCCTCTGGCTTTTTACAAGCTCCTTCAATTGCCCCTCTATTTCGTCTGAGATAAATAACGCGATCTTCTCAGAAATGAGTTTATCGTACTTTTTTTTATCCTCAGAGTTGTTGATTCTCAGAATAATGGGTGTAAAAATGCTGCCTGATTTTTCAGGGTGTGCAAAATGTTCTTCTATAGGATTCATAAAATTATAAGCAAATATAATTTAATTGTTAGGAAAAAATCAGTGTCAAAACCAATGTTCTCTTACAATAAATTGAGCCGGGCTTCGGTCCAGTCCGTCTCCTGGAATGTCTTTTTAGCATTGGCGATGGTAGCCCTCAGATCCCAATTTTCAAGATTGGGAATTTTCAGTTCGTAATGTATCTCGATCGATTTTTTTCGCAACACTTCTGTGCGGACAAGGTTCTGACTTTCTCTTAGTTTCAATATGGCGCTTCGGTCATCGTCATTAGCTGTGCTGAGCGTATCAATATTTTCATGCACCATTGATGTAGCCACCAGGTCCATTTTAGGATAATAAAATGTGCCATCGTTACCTATACTCTTCTCACGATGATAGCCCACGCTTTCGGCCATGGCAACTGTATATTGTGCACAAAGTGCAAAAAGCGAGGTCAAACCTATTTGGGTGGAAATGGCTACCGCGGCACGCGTTAAAAAAATACTGCCGATGCCGTAGCCTGCTATCTCTCTCGAATTCCATAAGCCGCATATTTCGCCTGTGCCGTACTGCGCATATTTCCAAACCAGGTTAACAACGGCAGAATCCAGGCCTATGGTAGCCTGTTCAATAGGTAAAGCTTCAGTGCCGCCTGCCACATGCACGCGCGCACCACCATATACTTTCTTGCCATCCAGCGATTCAACAATGATGACAAAGGCTGCCGGGTTCCTGGTCCATTCGTGGCGGGATGAGGTGACTTTAGTTACTCCAATACTTGTCAGTACATGCGTATGGCCTTCAATAAAAAGCTCGCAGGCAACCGGGTCGTCAATTGCCCGGAACGCTCTTAACCTTACTACAGGCTTATCCCTATTTAAGTCATGGTCCATTGTAGTAATACTTAGCTATTTTGCCAATTGGAAATTTTATATAACGCTGTGCAGCAATGAGGGGGCATTGCATTTATTTTATTTATAACAAGTATTATTGCCAGAACGGCAGATTTTATGTCCTTAAAAACATAAAACATTTGTAAACTCACATAGTTCATTTTATCCCGATTATTCTGACGCGCACTGTACCGCACCTATCCATGCAATAAGTAATATTAATTTTTAAATAAAATTTCGATGATGACTATAAACCGCAGTTTATGATCGACGAGGCCGAGGTAAGACAAGCAAATATAATTACTTTTTTACGGAAGCAATATAAGGTGGTTTCGTTTAAAGCAAAATTTACTTTGTGATTGGATTGCGGCCGGGTCTCAGAAAAAGAAAAGGGCCTTGCGGCCCTCTGTTTATTTAATAATTGCAACTCAATAAGTAATATCAAACTTCCCTGCAGCGTCTTTTGCTTTCAGCGTGAACTGAACCGGGTTATGGTTTGGATTGTCAAAAGTCACCGAGTCGCGCACAGTACCGGTAACATCCCGGTCCAAAACGGGTACGCCATTACATTTTACTACCAGGGCCATAGTGCCTGCGGTTACATCAGTTGAATATTTTACTTTCATTTTAGTGCCTGAAAATGACATGGCATTAAAGTCCTGGTGACCGTTAAAACCATCAAAAGATGCATAGATATGTCCCGGGTTATCGCTCCCTTGCCAGTTTTTGGTGTAATTACCTCGCAGAATTGAACATGAGGTGATCGCGATAGCAAAAGAAAGTAGTAATAAGGAGAATTGGATTTTGATTTTTTTCATGATAGAATTCATTAATTAGACAGTAGACGGACTGAATATAAGAATGGTGTCACAGATTTTGAAATATTTTACGATCGGTGTTGTCTACTTACCGGGTGAAAAGTAATTCAGCCCTATGATCGAGATCATGCACAGGCCCATAAAGAAAGCGACCTTATAATTCAGTGCAGTTTTAAATAAAATGACGTCTAAAGCCGTAGTCAGAACGAATGTAACCCCAAACCAAATGACTGTCGCAATGCTTAATGGAAAATGATCCAATGCTTTTTTAAAAGTAAAAATACCGATCATCAAAAAGCTTATACCGATGATATTGATCAGCCAGTCAGTTATCCCTTTTGATTGTTTAAGGCAAATATTCCAAACGGCGTCGCAAATAGACGAGGCCAAAAGAAAAAGTATTCCGATATTCATTGTAAAATCACTCAGCCATGTTAGCATGGGCTTAGTCGCTAAACGCTGGTTAACCTTACAAGGTCTGAAACTTCGTAGTTTAATTCCTACTTTCGGCTAACATATCCCTGATCTGATCCGATTAAATGGCTATGAAAGAAAGTACTGCTAAATCTACCCCCGAGCGTGTTATAGCATTCTCCGATGGCGTATTCGCCATTATCATTACGATCATGATATTGGAACTGAAACGCCCGGCCGCACCAACATTTGAAGCCCTGTTTGCAGAATGGCCTACCTGGGTCAGCTACATTGTTAGCTATGTATTTATTGCGATTGTATGGATACAGCATCATTTTCTGCTGCGTTATGCCACGGTTGCCACGCTGAAGTTAATGTGGACAAACTTTGCTCATCTATTCTCAGCGTCATTGGTTCCTTTCCTGACGGATTGGATGGCAGATACACGTATGGCAGCTGTGCCGGTGATGTGTTATGCCTTCGCATTTTTGCTGGTGAATATAACCTACCTTTCCCTTGCATGGCAAACTGTCAGGGCCCGCAAAAAAATGGAGCTTGAAGATCACGGGCACAGATTATTTCACCTGCGCTCTATAGGAACACTGGTCTTCTTCTTTGCCGCTATGATTGTCGCTTTTTGGTACCCTTATATAGGTTTTGGGCTGATTTGTCTTTCCCTGCTGCTCTACCTGCGGCCTGATACACCCGGAATGCGCACTAATAAGTAATGCTTTTGAACTCAAATTTAGGCATGCGCGCTTATAGCAGCGTCTGGTCCAGGAAAACCGTTGCTTCCACACTTTCTGCGGCTAACACGCCCCCTGTACCATCTGTAGGGTATAATAGGCAGCTGAAGGTTAATTTAACTTTGAGGCCGGGATCAGCATTATAAGTACTACCTGTTACCGCAGTTACCGTCTGGACATTAAAAATAGTTCCATTTTCTGCGCCGATGGTCGAGTACGTTTTGCCATTGCTGTCTGTATAATAAATCACTACTGATTTTGTGCCGACTGTATAATCTAGCGTGCTTGCATACGTCCATGCACCTGTGGTAATAAAGTTCTTTAATACCGTTGCGGCATCTGCATCCATAGGTTTATTGATCGTTTTGAATTCGATACCCAATTGCGGATGCTGACCGCTGCCTGATACCAGGGCGGTAATCCCTCCTGATAAATTTCCCTGGTTGTTAGATACTGAGCTACCTGACCCAACAGCATATCCACTACCGTCTGCCGGAACCTGCCAGTTCCATGCCTGCTGGCCTAAATTGCCCCGAACATAATATTCTGTATTGGTAGGATCTGTATATTTTTTTGAGTCCTTTTTACACATGGTAAAAAGACTGGCCACTAACACTAATACAACCGCGAGTTTAATAGTTTTCATAATTCACAATAATAAGGTTTTGTCAAATATAAGTTTTTTAACCGGGAAGAAAGCAATTAAAATTCGAGCCGTAACTAGCGTATAGTCAATTTTAAACTAAGACTCATTAAAATAATAATAATTGTTTGTTTTACAGTTATTATTTTATACTTTAGATTTTTAGAGGCGATACTGTGCCTGAAAATAATTCAACCAATTAACTAAATCACCAATTCATTACCGGGTGTGGAACATCAGCAGCCGATCATTTAATAGTTTATGCCGTCCGTTTTCCGTTATATAAAGCTTTTCTGTACGCCTGTTATTGTGATTCTTTGTGCCGGCTGTCATTCAAAAACGGCAGAACCTGGCAGTACCCTGTTTACATTGCTTGATTCATCCCAAACGCATATTCAATTTGCCAATACACTAACCGAGAACGCACAAAATAATGTATTGCTATACCAGTATTTTTATAATGGTGGTGGGGTAGCCGTTGCCGATTTGAATGGGGACGGTTTGCAGGATATTTACTTTACCGGCAATATGACCGGTGATAAACTTTACCTGAACAAAGGGCATATGCAATTTGCAGATGTAACTGATGTTGCGGGAGTATCAGGACGGACCGACGGCTGGAAAACAGGAGTTACCATGGTCGACATCAATGGCGATGGCAAAATGGACATCTATGTTTGTTATTCAGGTGCCAGACCTGCTGAGCTGCGCAAAAACCAACTATTTATAAACCAGGGAAACGATGCCGCCGGAGTGCCTCATTTTTCAGAAGAGGCGGAGAAATACGGTATTGCAGATGGCTCATTCAGCACGCAGGCTTACTTTTTTGATTATGACCACGACGGCGATCTGGATATGCTGCTGCTGGATCATAATCCCCGCCAGTTTAATAGTCTGGATGAAACTACCATCCCGATCATTGAAAAAACGCCTGACCTGATGTCGGGTACCAAATTGTTCAGGAACGATAACGGGCATTTCACCGATGTTACCTTACAGGCCGGCATAAAAAATTCAGGGTTGTCTTATGGGCTTGGTGCAGGGATTGCGGACATCAATGGCGATGGCTGGCCGGATATTTATATCTCCAACGATTACTCGGTTCCGGATTATTTATACATCAATAACGGCAACGGAACCTTTACTGATAAGCTTGCATCACAGATCGGCCATACTTCCCTGTTCTCTATGGGCGATGAGATAGCTGATATTAACAACGATGCGCTACCGGATATATTTACGCTGGACATGTTGCCCGAAAGTAACCTGCGCCAGAAAAACCTGTTCAACCCGGATAATTATGAACTGTTCGACAGAAACTTGCGCGTTGGCTTTTACTACCAGTACATGCGCAATATGCTGCAGGTAAACAACGGTAATGGCACATTCTCTGAAATGGGTCAGCTTGCCGGGATTTCTAATACTGATTGGAGCTGGGCGCCCCTTTTTGCCGATTTTGACAACGATGGATTAAAGGATCTTTTTGTAAGCAACGGTCTGCTGCACGATATGACCAATAATGATTTTATCAAGTATCGTAATGATTATCTGAGTTCTATCGGGAAAGATATACGGGACGAGAACATTATAGAATTGCTAAAACACATTCCATCTACATCAGTCAAAAGCTACTTTTTTAAAAATGTAGACGGGTTAAACTTTCAAAATTTCAGTGATGCCTGGGGGATCACACAACCTTCAAACAGTAATGGTGCAGCTTATGCCGATCTGGATAATGACGGCGACCTGGACATGATCGTGAACAATGTGAATCAGCCTGCTTTTGTTTATGAAAATACGAGTGATAAAAAGAGTCATAATCATTATTTGTCCGTCAAGTTAAAGGGTGTGGATAAAAACACACAGGGTATTGGCGCTAAGCTTACCCTTTATACCAATGGCAAAAAGCAATACCTGGAGCAAATGCCGACAAGGGGCTACCAGTCCAGTGTATCGCCGGTATTGCATTTTGGCTTGGGTGCTACCAATAAAATTGACTCAGTTGTAGTTGTTTGGCAGCCCGGGAAACAACAGGTGATAAAGAATGTCAAGACTGATCAGATACTGACTGTAAATGAAAGCGAAGCAACGAATGGTCCTTCAATTTCTAAAATTGAGTCGTCTTCATTTTTCGCTGAAACGAAATCGCCAATAAATTATAGCCAGAAGAAAAATGCGCTCAATGATTTTAAACGTCAGCCATTGATGGTGAACCCCATGTCGTTTTCGACGCCTTGCCTGGTAAAAGCCGACGTAAATGGAGATGGCCTGGAAGATGTTTACGTAGGCGGAGGTTATGGCAAGCCCGGTCAGTTATTCATCCAACAAAAAGGTGGAAACTTTACTCTTAAAAAGGAAACCACATTTGAGGCTGATGCAAAATACACCGATGCTGCAGCCGTATTTTTTGACGCCAATGGTGATGGTAAGCCCGATCTGTACGTTTGTTCAGGTGGGTATAATAATATAGCTGCGAACAGCGAAGTATTACAGGACCGGCTTTACCTGAACGATGGCAAAGGCGGTTTTACCAGGGCAACTAACGCGTTGCCACCGATGCCTGGCAGTAAAAGCTGTGTTAAAGTAGCTGATTTAAATGGCGATGGCAAGCCCGATCTGTTTGTTGGCGGCCGGGTTGTTCCGGGTAATTATCCTGAAACGCCTGAAAGTTATATCCTGATTAACGATGGCAAAGGACATTTCACAAATCAAACGCAGCAATGGGCTGCTCAACTACAGCACATCGGCATGGTTACTGATGCTGCATTCGTGGATATGAATGGTGATCATAAACCCGACCTGGTTTTGGTAGGCGAATGGATGCCTATAACTATCCTGATCAATAATAATGGAAAGCTAGTAGATCAAACCAAAAACTATCTCGATAAAGACTATTCCGGCTGGTGGAATACTTTGGAGGTTGCAGATATAAATCATGATGGGTTTCCTGATCTGATCGTTGGAAATGAGGGTACGAACACCCAATACAAAGGAACCGATGCCGGACCCGCTGAAATGGTTTACAAAGACTTCGACAACAATGGTTCCGTCGACCCGATTTTATGTTTTTATATCCAGCATAAAAGCTATCCATACCTTACCCGCGACGAACTGTTCGACCAGGTAAGTATGATGCGGTCGCGGTTCCCGGATTATGAAAGTTTTGCCAACGCAACTATCAATGAGCTATTCAAACCAGAAGAACTGCAGGGGGCACACCATTTAAAAGCTAACGATTTCAATACGGCCTGTTTCCTGAGTAACCACTCCCGCAAACTGGTTGAAAAACCTTTGCCTGCCCAGGCCCAAAATTCACCAATATTTACAATTACTTCGCTCGATTACGATCATGATGGCAATACAGACTTGCTTTTATGCGGCAATATCAACCGTGCAAGGCTCCGGTTCGGAAAATATGATGCGAATTATGGTGTGCTGTTAAAAGGTGATGGAAAGGGTAATTTTGCTTATATCCCGCAGTTGCAATCAGGGTTTAAAATTACAGGTGATGTGCGAAGCGTATTGCCGCTTAATAATATGCTGCTGTTCGGTATTAACCAGTCGGCAATGGTCGCTTATAAGGAAACGAAGAATACAGGGAAATGAGATATAAAATAGTTGCATTTATAGCAGTGCTTCCGGTCGTTTTATGGAGTTGCAGGCCATCTAAACAACCTGTTTTAACCAACCAGGACATTAGTAAAACCATCAGTAAAATGTCGGCCATCATGATCCATGATGTGACCAATCCACCCCTGGCTGCCCGTTTTTTTGCCTATAGCTGTTTGGCCGGTTATGAAGTGGTAGCCGAGAATGATCTTGCTTTTAAAAGCATGAAGGGAAGGCTGAACAAATACCCTGATATCAAAAAGCCCGGAGATATAGGAAATTGCGATTACAGGTTGAGCGCCGTTTTAAGCATCATGAAAACTGCCGAAAAACTACAGCCTTCAGGCAGTTTAATGAGCGATTATGAGCAAAAATTCCTGGACTCATGTAAACAGGTTGGATTTAGTTCGAGTACTATTGAAACTGCTATTGAATACGCTGAGGCTGTAAGTCATCAGGTACTCGTTTATGCCAAAGCCGACAATTATAACCGCATAAGCAATTATACCCGATATTCGCCAGCTGGAAAGCAGGGAACATGGGAGCCAACGCCGCCGGTTTATATGGCAGCAGTTGAGCCGTATTTTAATACCATCCGGCCGTTCACATTGGATTCCGCCTCGCAATTTTTGCCTGTTCCGCCATTGACTTTTTCTACAGATAAGAACTCGGGTTTTTATAAACAGGTTATGATCGTTTATCAGGAGGCGGGGGATAAGCTGACGCCTGAACAACGTGTTATTGCCGGCTTTTGGGATTGCAATCCATTCGCAGTAGAAAACCGCGGGCATCTGATGATCGGCATAAAGAAAATTTCGCCGGGAGCGCATTGGATGGGTATCACTGGTATAGCCTGCAAGCAAAAGAATGTCTCTTTTTCCAAAACTATGCAAATCTATACCGCAGTAGCGATCGGTTTAACAGACGGATTTATTTGCTGCTGGGATGCCAAGTATCATTTCAACCTGATCCGCCCGGAAACAGCCATCCGGAAGTATATCGACCCTAATTGGAAACCATTGCTCCAGACACCGCCGTTCCCGGAATACCTGAGCGGGCATTCCGTTGTTTCCTGCGCATCTGCAACAATTCTTACGCATTATTTTGGCCCGGATTTCCACTACACCGACAATATCGAGCAAGGCTACGGCATACCACCGCGTACATTCTCATCCTTCAAGCAAGCTGCCGACGAAGCAGCCATTTCTCGCCTTTGGGGTGGCATCCATTTTAAAGATGCAATTGAAAACGGCAAACTGCAAGGCCAGAAAGTTGGCGAATTGGTGGTGTCAAAACTTAATTAGAGCGATTGGTTTAATGCCCGGATACCAGGAACAACGCCGAACCATGCTTATTGATCGCCTTTGCAAATGTGCCTGAGTGTGGCCCTAAATTTTGATGTTTCCAAAGATCCCTGACCTGTACTTTCCCTTTGAAACCTAAAGCTGACAGGTCGACAGATACCTCATGTGCATCGTCGCTGATATTAAATAGCGCTACATAAATTCCCTTATGATTTGGCGCGATGGAATACCATACCATGCTTTTATCATCCTTAAATAACTGCTTTGGCGATTGCCCGGTTTGGTTAACGGCAATTACTTCATCATTGGTTAACAGTTTGCGTTCTATTTCCCTGTTTTCAGGCAAGTTACAGCCAATCATCAGGGGCGATCTATAGATACTCCAGAAGGTAATATGCGTATAAAGCTCGTCTTCTGTAAACCTGCTGTAACGTTCCTCACCAACTGGTCCGCGTTTAGATAATTTGCCTATCTGCAGCATATCGCAATCCGGCCAGTGACCGGGGCCGCCTTGTCCTTCCCAGGTTTTAGCATAGTTAAACATGTGCAGCACTTCTTTCCAATTATCCCAAAAGTCATCCGCCATGCGCCACATATTGGCGTTTTGCTTAACATGTTCGGCAGAGTTAATGGGGGTTTCCCCCGGTGATATACTTAAAACGATCGGTCTTTTACAGTGCGCAATGGCTTTGTGGTAACCTTCAATTTCTTCTTTGTGGTATGGCCTTGAGATGTCATCTACTTTAATAAAGTCAACACCCCATGATGCGTACAGATCAAGCAATGAATTCAAATAAGTCTGCGCAGCCGGTTTGCTCATGTCCAGCCCATACATATGGTTCATCCACTCGCAGGTAGAATTGGTATCGGCTATCATATCAGCAGTAACACCCTTCGCACCCAATACAGGTGATTTGGCCCAAACCGCCTGCCGCGGAATACCGCGCATTACATGGATACCGAATTTCAACCCCAACTGGTGAACATAAGCGGCCAGAGGTTTAAATCCCTTTCCTCCAAAAGCCGACGGAAATTTAGTTGGCTGGGGAAGCAAGCGTCCCCATTTATCCATAGTTAACCATGGAATATAAGAGCCATCCTGAAGTCTTTTTTGATAAGGATTGCCGATATGACTGGTTGGCGGGTTATCATACGACCATAGAAAATCAACCACCACATATTGCCAGCCATGCTGCTTCAGGTTTTTTGCCATATAATCGGCATTAGCCTTTACCTCATCCTCATGCACCGCCGAACCGAAAGAGTTATAACTATTCCACCCCATCGGCGGTGTCGTTGCAACTTTGATTTGGGCATGTGAATTCTGGTATATAAGGCATATCAAAATAGCCAGGGCTAAAGCTTTCTTTGTCATATGGTTGGTACTACAGGTTTATAATTAGTGTAAAAATAACAATTATTTTAAAAGACAAAATTTTTCCGGCTTGTACTATCTCAAGTGAAATTATTTATGGCTGTTTCCCAACCACTTCAACTACTACAACCTTTACAGCCAATACAACCATCCCTCCTAAGAATGCAATGTATCCGGATTAGGAATAAAGTTTAAAAATGCCTGGAATTTAGCGTAATAGTTCTGCGTATTCAGCCGGTAAAAGAACGCTCCACGCCTGGAACCGGTCTTATCTTTTTCGGTTAACTTGATGAGCAACCCTGTTGCAAGCACCCGTTTGCTAAAGTTCCTTTTGTCGATATTAGTGCTGTATACGCTCTCGTACAGGTTTTGCAATTGGGGCAGTGTAAATTTATCCGGTAGCAGTTCAAACAAAATAGGATGAAAAGCCGCTTTATTGCGAAGCCGTTTCCTGGCCATTTCAACCATTTCGGAATGGTCAAAAATCAACTTGGGAAATCGTTTTATCGGAAACCACTCGGCACGATAATCATTGCTCAACTGGGTTTCGTACCGGTGTATATCAACCAAAGCAAAATGACAAACTGTTGTGGTGCGCTCAGTCGGGTCGCGGTGCGGATCGCCGAAAGTATAGAGTTGTTCCAGGTATACCCCTTCAATGCCTGTCAGGTTTTTTAAAATACGGTTGGCTGCCTGGTCTATGCTTTCATTTGTCTGCACAAAGCCACCCATTAAGCTCCAGTTGCCTTTTTCGGGATTAAATCCACGTTTTATCAAAAGTATCTTTAGGTCGTCGCCATCAAAGCCAAAAATGATACAATCAACCGCTAAAAGTAAACGGGTTTGTTTGGAATATTTCTGCATACAAATGTTTAGCTAACGCTAATCAAAATGGGTTACGGGGTTAAATTAATACAAGTTTAACCATAATTGTTTAATTGACAATTATTTTTGAAACTATTTTATGCTGATCTAGGAGCGGGTTGATTCTCTTTTAATGATACTTGATTTCAGACTGATGGTAATGTTTGGATCGTACCATCGCTTGCTAAACATCTTGAACAGGATGTTTGCCGCTTCGTTCCCGATCTCGAATGCCGGCTGGTTTATAGTGGACAGCGGTGGGTTAAGCAGTTCGGCATGCGAAAGGTTAGAGTAGGTGATCAGTTTCAGATCTTTGGGGATATTCAGATTCAATTCCTTACAGGCATAGTAACAGGGGAGCGCCAGTTCTTCAATCGATGACAGGATACCATCAGGTTTTTGCCCGGCAATAAAATCCTTCACCTTTGAGCGGCACGATTCATTATTCTCACAATTGCCTTCTATCCAGGCCGCCATGCTTTCCAGGTTATTATCTTTTAGTGCATCATGATATCCCTGTAATCTTTTTTTTCCGGTTGTGAGTGTTTCCAAAGCAGCAAGGTATCCTATTTTTCTGCAGCCTGCTTCAATAAGGTGCTGCGTTGCATTGTATGCGCTTTCGTAGTCATCAGTAGTTATTTTTACGCCTTCAATGTCGTCATGATCGCGATCAAAAAAAACCATCGGGATTTTCTCACTTACTTTATGAAAATATTCTTTATTGGCGACATGACACGCCGGCGAAATAAGTACCCCGTCAACCCGGCCACTTAAAAGGCTGGTCATAAATGAGGCTTCGATCTCCCCGCTTTCATGAGTTTGATAGATCAACACATGATGGTCCTTTGCCCGTGCCACTTCTTCAATAGCTTTTATAGCCAGCGAAAAGAAATTGTTGGCAACCTCGGGTACTATTACGGCTATTGTTTTACTTTTTTGTTGCCTTAGGCTGCTCGCAAAAGGGTTGGGCTCATAGGCCAGTTTCTTTGCCATCTCCATTACCCTGGCCTTTGTTTCAGCGCTTATCTCATGACTATCCCGGAGTGCCCTCGAAACCGTTGCTGCCGATAAATTCAGCTCGCTGGCGAGCTTTTTAATGTTTACTTCCCCCATAACTCTGATCTCTTTGGTCCGGCTAATAAGTGTTCAATTTACTTTTATTCGTAAACGTTTGCGTAAATAAATACCTGAAAATCAGGAAAAGCAATTGAAAAAAAAATCAATTTAGGTCTGCAATATAATATTTCGCAGCGTTGATAGACGCTTAGAATAAACCTGGTAAAAGTATAAAGCTTATTGAAACAATGTATATGCGCTGATAATTGTACAAAAAACAATTATCAGCCGTTACTTAAATCTAACATTTTTTTATGAATTAATAAAGTGTACAAACCAAAAAATCAACAACCAATTAAAGTAAACTATGACGACAATTAGACCCAGACTTTTAAAGACAAGATATTTGTGTAGTATCTTGCTTGTGCTGTTCACTTTTGCCTATAACGGCGTATGGGCGCAAACCAGTACAATAAAAGGTACTGTAAAAGACGCTACCGGAGCACCCCTGCCGGGCGTAACCATAACGGTTGAAGGAACAAGCTCCTCAACTTCTACGAATGCAAACGGTGCATTCTCCATCAATGCTGCTAAGGGCGCGGTATTAAGATTCAGCTTTATAGGCTATCAAACCTTGCAGAAAACGGTAGGCGATGAAGCTAATTTGGCAATTACCCTTAACGAAACCTCGAAAACCATGAACGAGGTGGTTGTAGTAGGTTACGGTACCACTACCAAAGGCCAATTGACCAGTGCTGTTTCGACAGTTAAGGCTGAGAATTTCAATCCGGGTGTGGTTACTACTCCTGCCGACCTGCTGGAAGGTAAAGTAGCTGGTCTTAATATCACCAGCGACGGTAACCCCAACGGTACTGCAACTGTTACTCTGAGAGGGCCTTCAACGTTACGTGCAGGTGCAGCGTCGTCTCCATTTTATGTGATAGATAATGTGCCTGATGCCGATTTTAGTTTGGTTGCTCCTTCAGATATTGAGTCTATCGATGTGCTGAAGGATGCATCGGCAGCTGCAATTTATGGTAGCCGCGCTACAAACGGCGTTATCATCGTAACCACCAAAAAAGCAAAGGCCGGTCAGCTAAAAATGACCTACAACGCCTACGCTGCTGATGAAAAGATCGCCAACCAGTTCCAGGTGGCAACCGCAGCTCAGTTAAAAGCTTACCTGGCTGCAAACGGTCAGAGCTTAACTCCTGCCAACGACAACGGAAATACTAACTGGGAGCAGCAAATTGAACGTAGTGCCGGATTTTCGCAAAATCATAACCTTTCTTTTGGCGGCGGTACTGATAAAACCGTATTCAATGGTAGTATAAACTACCTGCAGGATGAAGGTATAGTAAAAACCAGTGCAATGGACCGTTTCATCGGCCGCGTTAGTCTGTCACAAAAGGCTTTGAATGACCGGTTGAAGCTGGACTTCTCACTGAGTAATTCAATTACCAATCAAAACCTGATCGTAAACGACATCCCGTTGTATTCTGCTAACGGCGCCAACCCTAACGTGTTCAGGTCGGCGGTTCAATATTTGCCAACCCGTGCAGTTTATAACGCAGACGGTACTTTTTACAATGACCCGACGCTGGTATTAGGTTATAATCCGCTTGGCTTGCTTGAAACTAATACATATAAACAAAAAATAAACCTGCTTTTGGCCAATGCCAAAGCTGAATTAAAATTGCCTTTTGGCTTTACGTATAACCTGAATGCAGCCTACCAGGACAGGAATACTACCAGTAATACTTATCTGAATTCTCAATCGGAACTGGCTATCGGTCAGAACGGCGTTGCCACCCGTAACCAGGACGAGGATACCAAAAAGTTGTTTGAAAACTACCTGGGATATGAACATACCTGGACAAAGCACAATTTAAAAGCTTTGGTAGGTTATTCTTATGATGATACCGAAACAGGTAATGGCTTTGGTGTTAGCAATGAGAACTTCGTATCGGATGCAACGAGCTATTATAACCTGGCGCTTGGTCAGAATAACTTGCCTAGATATGCCAACTATAATGACGAAACACTGAAGATCATCTCATTTTACGGCAGGTTGAACTATAGCTATGACGGAAAATACATCCTGCAGGCTTCACTTCGCCGTGACGGTTCAAACGCCTTTGGTGAAAACCATCGCTGGGGTTATTTCCCGGCCATTTCAGGTGCCTGGAGAGTGAGCGACGAATCGTTTATGAAATCAATTAACTGGCTGGACGATCTGAAGATACGCGTGGGTTATGGTAAAACAGGTAACGCCCTGGGCTTTGATCCATACACATCTTTGGTGCTTTATGGTACAACCGGTACATTTTACTACAACAACAACTGGATTGGAGCTATCGGCGCTACACAAAATTCAAATCCTGGCTTGCGCTGGGAAGCCACGGCTACCACAAATGCCGGTATCGATTTTACATTCCTTAAAGGCAGGTTGAGCGGCTCGATCGATGTGTACGACAAAAAGACAACCGACATGATCGCAACTATCCCTGTTTCAACGGTGACCAACCTGGTGAATTACATGGTAGCAAACGTGGGCAGTATGGATAATAAAGGTGTCGAAATAAGCCTTAGTGGTACGCCTGTTAAAACAAAGAATTTTAGCTGGGAAACGTTCGGAAACATATCATTTAACAAAAACAAGATCACTTCATTAGGCAACAATATATCCCAGATATATGCCGGTGATCCTGAAGGACCGGGACAAAGTGGTACAACAGTTTCTATCATTAAAGCAGGCTACCCGCTGGGCGAATTTTACACGCTCAAATATATCGGCATGACCAACGGCGTATCCACCTACATGGGGGCAAACGGTCAGCCAACTACTACGCCTACCAGTGCCGACAGAACTTATGCCGGAGATGCTCAGCCACGATACATCTTCGGCTGGGGTAACACGGTAAACTATAAGAACTTCTCGTTTAATTTCTTCTTCCGCGGGCAAGGCGGCAACAAAATAATGGATGCATCGCTGGCTGATTTCAATACCCCTTATTCAGCTTCGACGCACAACGTGCCGGTGATGACCTTGAGCGAGCCGATAACAGATGTAAATGCCAACCTGTATTCAACCCGGTATTTGGAAAGCGGAACATTCATCAGGCTGAGCAATGCGACATTGTCCTACAGGTTTAAAGTTCCCGGGAACTACGTACATGCTGTTCGCTTGTATGTTACAGGCACCAACCTGTTTATCATCACCAAGTACAAAGGTGTTGATCCTGAATTAAACCTGTCCCTTAATAACCAGGCAAGCGGACAATTTATCGGTGTAGATATGAATAACTATTATCCGAAAACCCGCACATTCCTTGGTGGCGTTCAAGTGGATTTATAATTAAACCTTAAGATCAAAAAAGATGAATCGTTTTAAAAGAAATTTATATTCAGGCATTTTAGCCTTATGTACAGCTACCGTCTGTTTGTCGGGCTGTACCAAGCTGGACGTTACCCCCGTCTCAACCCTAACTCCGGCAAACTTTCCAAAAACTGCAGCACAGTTTGTAGCAGCTACAGGGCCCATTTATACCACATTCAGGGGCCCGGTGGGCAGGCAATGGTGGTTAACCGAAAATTTAAGTACGGATATGGAGGTTTTAGTGGCCCGTGGTGGGAACTGGTTTGACGGCGGTAGCTACTCTACCCTGAATCTTCATACCTACACCGGTGATAATGGAAACCTTGAAACCATGTGGCAATGGGGATTCGGTACTATCAGTACTTGTAACCAGGTTCTTTCACTGTTCAACTCGGTACCTGAAAGCGCAACAAAAGATCAGACGGTTGCCGAGATAAAGACCATGCGTGCTATGGCTTATTATTTTATGATGGACAATTTTGGTAATGTGCCGATCATTACAAAATTTGGTGATACCAGCAGTATGGGCACCCAGCCGCGTGCAAAAGTATTTGCATTTGTTGAAAGCGAGCTGCTGGCACAAATACCAAACTTAAGTGCTGCAGTTGATGCAACAACTTATGGCAGGCCAACTAAATACCTGGCGTATGCCATATTAGCCAAAATGTACCTGAATGCCGAATATTACATTGGTGCAAACAGGTACAGCGATTGTGTAACTATGTGCGATAACATTATTTCGGCAAGCAAGTATTCTCTTGATGCGGATTACCTGGGTATGTTTAAGCGTAACAATGGTCCTGGTGTCAAGGACTTTATTTACGCTGTCCCTTTTGATGGGGTTTACGCGACCGGAATGTATTATGCACGCTGGACCCTGCACCCGGCTTTGAAAGCAAAGTATTCAATGCCATACAACCCTGACGGCCCGGTTTATACCTATCCATCATACTATGCTTACTTTAATGATCCTAATGATGTCCGTAACAAACAATATCTGACAGGAAAACAATATTATAACAATGGCGCCCCTATTACAATTACGACTACCAATATTGGGCTTGATGCCAGCTATAGCGGACCGGATCCTACTGGTACTGTAGTGCACCAATTGGAATTTACGCCGAATATTGTCTGGAGAAACCCTTCGACCTTTGATGTTGGTAACGATGAGCTGGCAAATGAAGAAGGCTACCGGAACAATAAATTCTACCCGGACAGCGTGTCGTCTACACGTGATCAGAGTAATGATGTACCGCTTTTCAGGTATGCAGATATCCTGCTTGAAAAAGCAGAAGCTATGTTACGAGGCGGCACTGCTACTAACGGTGATTCACCATTATCATTGGTTAACCAGGTGAGGGCAAGAGCTCAGGCTACAGCCTTTACTTCAGTTGATCTGACAGGCGTATTGGAGGAACGTGCCCGCGAATTTGCTGACGAAGGCTGGCGCCGCAATGACCTGATACGGTATGGCCTGTATGAACAGCCATGGGGTATAAAAACCGATGCCGATCCAAACAAACGTATATTCCCAATACCAACTCCTGAATTGCAACTGAATAGCAAATTGGTACAAAACCCCGGATATTGATAATTTAAAATAGGTTGAGATAAGTTAGATGCAGAGTGTGGGCTTCGGCCCACATTCTATTTACTTCAATTGCCCGTTATCCGATTTGCTTTGTAACTTGATCTTATGAAAGGCATTCTATGTTTCCGTTATTTTCTGCCTGGCCTGCTGTTTGCATTTCTTGTTGTATCAGCAGATGCGCAGGTGAACAAGGAGGCTTCATATGCGCTCATCAAAAGGGTAATCCAGCAGCGTGTTGCTTCTTTTGTAGTAGAAGAGCTTCAGAGAAACGGTAAAGATGCTTTTGAGATTGAGAGTAGGGAGGGTAAGATCATTCTGAGGGGAAATAATGGTATTGCCATTGCTTCGGCCTTATATTATTACTTGAACCAGTATTGCCATTGCCAGGTAACCTGGAACGGAACCAATTTAAAGCTGCCTCAAAAGCTGCCGGTTGTAGCCCGAAAGATCTACAAGACAACGCCTTATACCTACCGCTACTACCTCAATTATTGCACTTACAACTACAGCATGAGCTGGTGGGGTTGGGATCGCTGGCAAAAAGAGATCGACTGGATGGCCATGCATGGCATCAATATGCCGCTGGCACTTACCGGGCAGGAGTATACCTGGTACAAGGTGTATAAGGACATGGGATTTAGTGATGATGACCTGAAAAGCTTTTTCTGCGGACCAGCATATTTTGCCTGGTTTTGGATGGGTAACCTGGATGGCTGGGGCGGTCCGCTGCCTTTAAGCTGGATGGAAAGTCACCGCGACCTGCAGCAGAAAATATTAAAGAGCGAACGGGAGTTGGGCATGAAACCGATATTGCAATCGTTTACAGGGCATGTGCCTGCATCGTTCTCCAAATATTTTCCTGCATCTAAGCTAAAGAAAACTAACTGGAACAACGGGTTTAGCGACACTTACCTGCTGGATACAGAAGACCCGATGTTCGCCAAAATTGGCCAGAAGCTTATTGAAGAACAGACCAAATTGTACGGGACCGATCACTTATACTCCGCTGATACCTTTAATGAGAATGAACCACCAACGAATGATACTACCTATTTATCGGCGCTAGGTAACAGGGTATACCAGGCTATCAATGTTGCAGACAAAAAGGGAATATGGGTGATGCAGGGTTGGCTTTTTTATAGTGACCGCAAATTCTGGAAACAGCCGCAGGTAAAAGCGTTGCTGAATTCAGTGCCTGACGACCGTATGATCGTGCTTGACCTGGCTGCCGAAATACAACCGGTTTGGAAACGGACTGAAGCCTTTTATGGCAAACCCTGGATATGGAATATGCTGCATAACTTCGGTGGTAACATAGTTATGTTCGGTAGAATGAATGAGGTGGCAGACGGTCCGGCAAAGGCATTGAAAGATCCTGCTTCAAAAAAGATGGTGGGGATAGGGCTTACGATGGAGGCTATTGAGCAAAATCCGGTGCTGTACGAGCTAATGACCGCCAATACCTGGCAGGACAAGCCGATTAATTTGGATGAATGGATAAAGCAATATCAGCTGAACCGCTATGGCAACGCTAATCAATATACAAAACAAGCGTGGGATGTATTGCGAAAAACCGTTTATAGTGGTGGAACAATTATACGGGATGGTTCAGAATCGATCATTACCGGTCGACCAACATTGGATTCTATCACCGTGTGGACTCGGACTACTTTCAACTATAAACCGAAGGATTTTTTACCAGCATGGGATGCCATGATCAATGCTATTCCGCAATGCAGCAACAGCGACGGTTTTAAGTATGATTTGGTGGATGTTACCCGCCAGGCTCTGGCTAATTATGCATTACCACTGCAGAAAAAATGGGTTGACGCCTATCGCCAAAAGAATAAAGCAGATTTTGAGAAATACAGTAATCAATTTTTGGAACTCATAGCGGATATGGACCGATTACTGGCTACCCGCAAAGACTTTTTGCTTGGGCCATGGATTGCCGATGCACGCAGACTAAGTAATAACCGGGATGAACAGGATATTTACGAACGCAATGCCCGTGATCTGATCACCTTATGGGGAGATGAAAATAGCCCGCTGCATGAGTATTCGTGCAGGCAATGGAGCGGTTTGCTAAACGACTTTTATAAAGTACGCTGGGAAAAGTTTTTTGCCGAAATGAAAACGTTGATGAGTGCGGATAAGGAGGTTGATGTAAAAGCATTTGATCAAACCATCAGGCAATGGGAATGGCAATGGGTGAATAGTCATAAATACTACCCGGTTAATCCTGTCGGCAGCAGCACAGCGGAAGCGGGAACCATCTATAAAAAATATCGCAAAGTGATAGGAGAAGCATATGAGAACTAAAATCAAAATACTGTTTACTGTTTTATTATTCGGAAGCATGGCTGGAAAAGCACCAGCGCAAGGGAAGGTCTACAATATTGCTGCAGGTGGCGCTGTTGCCGATGGAAAAACCAATAATACACTTGTTATACAAAAAGCTATTGATGAAGCCTCGGCACAAGGCGGAGGTACGGTACTTGTTCCCGCCGGTAAGTTTGTTACCGGTGTCATCAATATTAAGTCGAATGTCGAGCTTCACCTGGATAAGGATGCTTTTTTGCTGGGAAGCCCGGTACGCGCTGATTATGGCGATGGTAAAGCTTCCGCATTAATTGTCTCCGACCATCAGCATCACATAGCCATAACCGGACCGGGTACCATTGACGGACAAGGTGAAGCGTTATTAAAAGATATCTATGTGAGACTGAACGCCGGCACTTTGCAGGACAGCGAATGGAAAACAGAAAATCCCTGGCACCAGGTTCGCCCTGAAGAAAATAATCGACCCAAACTGATCGAGTTTAAAAATTGTGACGACATAAAAATCAAAGGCGTCACCATAAAAAATGGCCTGTGCTGGGTGCAGAATTATAAAAGCTGCTCCAACCTCATTGTCGACAGTATAAAAGTTGAGAGTGTGATCTTCTGGAACAACGATGGCATCGACATTACCGATTGCAAAAATGCCAGGCTGACGAATAGTTTTTTTAATGCTGCTGATGACGGGATCTGTCTTAAATCGGAAAACCCGCAGGAAGCTTGCGAAAATGTATATGTGGCTAATTGTAAAGTGAGGTCGAGCGCCAGTGCCATCAAGTTCGGCACAGCCTCTCATGGCGGATTTAAGAAGATCACAATAAAGGACATTATTGTTTATGATACCTTCCGCTCAGCCATTGCGATCGAATCTGTTGACGGTGGAACCCTGGAAGATATTAATGTCGATAATATTAAGGCAACCAATACAGGTAATGCCATCTTCATTCGCCTCGGTCAGCGTAATCAAAAGGCACCGGTGGGTAAGGTAAAAGGTATTCATATCAGCAATGTAACGGTTGATGTTCCGGCTGGCAAACCGGACGCAGGCTACCAAATGGAAGGCCCATTTGTCCGGGAGCCACACAATGTTTTCCCCTCATCTATTGCTGGTATACCATCTGGTCGGATAGAGGATGTAACGCTTGAAAATATCACGATTAATTACGCAGGCGACGGAAAAACGGAAAATGCCTTTATCAACAAGGATACATTGGATAGGGTGCCTGAGCGCATTAAAAATTACCCGGAGTTCTCCATGTTCGGCGAGTTGCCGGCCTGGGGTTTCTATATCAGGCATGCCGATGGTATAAAGATCAGAAACCTGGTACTAACCCATAACGGCACCGACTACCGTTCGGCATTTGTTGCCGATGACGTTAACGGACTCAAGCTGGACAATCTAAAGGTACCGAAAGTGACATCGCAGCCGGTCATCATTATAAATAAAGTGAGCAACCTGGAAACCAAACAAATTCAAATTCCAGGCAATAAAAACAAGAGTATAGAAATAAGATGACTGAACGGTATTTATGAAAACGATTACGTAAATAAATACCTTTTTTAACCTAACAAAACCGCCTAACGCCGTTTAACACTAATATATTAGATCAATTGTAAATCAAATTATGGAAAAGCTAACCAAGAAGGAAATCTCCCCCTTATCAAGCCTCGACCAATGGGAAGACGATGTACTTAAACGATATCCTGAGCCCGGCAATATGGCCAAGACCAAGGAGGAGTTCAGGAATTATGATAGCCCGGAGGTAGATACCGTGCGCGAGTTTTACCGGCTGAATCATAAATATCAGACCTATGATAACGTGTTGGCTAAAAAGGCGAAGTTTCTGCAATTTCAAGAACGAGAAATGCCCTGGTGGGATGCTATGGAATACCTGAATACACTGGTGGATGAGTCGGATCCTGATCTGCAACTGGACCAGTTACAACACTTACTTCAAACAGCTGAAGCTATCCGTGCAGACGGCCACCCTGATTGGTTTGTACTCACCGGCTTTATTCATGATCTGGGTAAAGTACTCTGCCTGTTTGGTGAACCTCAATGGAATGTGGTAGGGGATACTTTTCCGGTAGGATGTAAGTTTTCGGACAAAATTGTTTACCCTGAATTCTTTGCCGATAACCCGGATACATACGATGAACGGTACAATACCAAGTATGGCGTCTATTCGCCTAACTGTGGTATGGAGAAGGTAGAAATTTCCTGGGGACACGATGAATATATGTACCAGATCACCAAAGACTATCTTCCGGAACCAGCTCTTTACATGATACGTTATCATTCATTCTATTCACAACACCGTGAAAAGTCTTATGACCACCTGTTGAATGAGCACGATCAGAAAATGTTTAAATGGGTGGAGATGTTTAATCCGTATGACTTGTACTCAAAAAGCCCGGTTACCCCGGTTGTTTCTGAGTTGAGGCCATATTATGAGGATTTGATCGCGAAGTATCTGCCTGAAATGGCCAAATTGTAAAACATCGCCAGTTTTCTATTTCTACATATTGGCCCCTGGGATTGTCATGGGGCCTTTTTTATTGGTGTATACGGTTAATTATATTGGTGTTCAAATAACACTAATCTGTTCTGAAAAATATCATTTTTACTGCGCTTGGATAAAAGAATAAATTAATCATTATTTTTAAGTGTGAATTTGACAATAATTATTATCTTGGCACATCAATTATATAAAACCTGATGAAGCACAAAGCATTAATTGCTGCCTGCATTTTTTTTATTGCGGCACAAACCTCGAAAGCACAAACCAGCGTTAGCCTGGATGTTAATCCCGGCACATCTAACCCGGTGATCAGCAAATACATTTACAGTCATTTTGCCGAGCATTTGGGACACGGTATTTATGGTGGATTTTTTGTGGGCGATACCTCGAAAATTGCAAACACCAATGGCGTGCGGAATGACATCATTGAGGCGCTCAAAAAAATGAAGATACCTGCTCTTCGCTGGCCGGGAGGTTGCTTTGCCGACACTTACCACTGGAAGGACGGCATCGGTCCGAAAGATAAACGGCCTTCTATTGTGAATGCCTGGTGGGGTGGCGTGACCGAGGATAACAGCTTTGGCACGCACGATTTTTTAAATATGTGCGAAAAATTGGGCGCCGATCCATACTTGTCAGGCAACGTAGGCAGCGGAACGGTGCAGGAGCTGGCCGACTGGGTGCAATACACCAATACCGACAGTAAAAACCCTATGTCGGATCTTCGCAAGACCAACGGTCAGGAAAACCCATGGGGCGTAAAGTTTTGGGGAATTGGTAACGAAGCCTGGGGTTGCGGTGGCAATATGACACCTGAATATTATGCCAACGAGTTCAGGAAATTCTCAACATTCATGGCAAATTCAAGAGGTAAATCCAAACTGTTCCGTGTTGCTTCGGGCGCCAGCTCGGCAGACTACCACTGGACAGAGGTGCTCATGAAAAACATACCTTCGGACCTGATCGAAGGTCTCGCAATGCACCATTATGCCGTGATTGACTGGAATCATAAAAGCTCAGCCACTGCTTTTAACAAATACGAATACTTTGAAACCATGCAACGTGCATTGTTTATGGATACGCTCGTGACCAAACACTCGGCTATAATGGATAAATATGATCCTCAGAAGAAGATTGCCCTGGTGGTTGACGAGTGGGGGGGCTGGTACGATGTGGAACCGGGAACAAATCCGGGATTCTTGTATCAGCAAAACACCATGCGTGATGCGATGATAGCAGGCGCAACGCTTAACATCTTTAATAATCACAGTGACCGTGTACGTATGGCCAACCTGGCACAATGCATCAATGTTTTGCAGGCCGTAATCTTAACCGATGGTCCGAAAATAATATTAACGCCAACTTATCATGTGATGGAAATGTACAATGTTCACCAGGATGCAACATTGTTGCCGTTAACCATTAACAGCGAATGGTGCGAATATAAGGGACAAAAGCTGCCTGCTATTTCAGCATCGGCATCAAAAGCAAAAGATGGAGTAGTGCATGTTTCCCTGGTTAATATCGACCCGGATCATCCGCATAATGTATCTGTTAATATGCACGGTGCGAAGTTCAAAGATATTAGCGGCAGAATACTGGCATCAGCAAAAGTTAATGACTATAACTCAACTGCCAATCCGGATAAAATACAGCCGAAAGCATTTAAAGGTGCTACTATGAAAGGTGAGAACCTGAGTGTGGTATTGCCACCTGCCTCGGTTGTGGTATTGTCACTTAATTAAGACTAGTATGATCAGGTTCAAAACCGCCGGAATCGCTTTAATGACATTGTCGCTGCTTTGGGTGGGAAACCAATCTCATGCCCAGGCGCCTGAAAAGCTGTCTGTCAAAGTAGATAAAACCAGTCCGAAGATACAACCTACCATGTGGGGGATTTTCTTCGAGGATATCAACTTCGCGGCCGACGGCGGTATTTATGCAGAAATGGTTAAAAACCGCTCATTCGAATTTGCCAATCCGACGATGGGCTGGGGCGAGAAGCCTGTAAATGGTGCTGATGCGTCATTGTTGATCGTGAACCGCGGAAGCGGCAGCAATTCTCGCTACGCCAGTATCTCATTAAAGAACGATAAAGGATCGTATGTACTTACCAACGAAGGCTTCCGTGGAATGGGTTTTGAAAAGGGGCATCAATATAATTTTTCAATACTGGCCCACGCTGTTGAAGGGAATGTTAAAATAAGCGTTGAATTCGTCGATGAAAACGGAAAATCTACCGGCCATATCCCCCAACAAGAAATAAAAGGCGACTGGAAAACCTATAGTGCTGCACTTACATCAACTGAAACAGCATCAAAAGGAAAGCTGAATGTAATATTTGAAGGGCAAGGAAAGATAGAGATCGACATGGTTTCCCTGTTTCCTGAAGATACCTGGAAACATAGGCCAAATGGAATGCGTGCCGATTTGGTTCAAAAATTAGCTGATCTGCACCCGGGCTTTATGCGTTTCCCGGGCGGTTGTATTGTGGAAGGCAGAGATCTGGCTAACCGCTATCAGTGGAAGAGTACCGTAGGCGGTGTTGCAGATAGGAAACTTATCATTAACCGCTGGAACATGGAGATGAAAGACCACCAGGCGCCGGATTATTTCCAGTCGTTTGGATTGGGCTTTTATGAGTACTTCCAGCTATGTGAAGATATTGGTGCGTCACCATTGCCGATATTAAACTGCGGGATGGCCTGCCAGTATAATAGTGCTGAAGTGGTTTCGCTGAACCAGATCGACCCCTTCATACAGGATGCACTTGACCTGATCGAGTTCGCCAACGCTGGAACTGACACTAAATGGGGCAAGCTTCGCGCAGCAATGGGTCACCCGGCGCCATTTAATCTGAAAATGATTGGCGTTGGGAACGAGCAATGGGGTGAGCAATATGTAGAACGTTTCCGGTTGTTTTCAAAGGCGATCTGGGCAAAATATCCCGATATAAAATTGATTGGTAGTGCAGGACCTTCTCCAGGCGGCGAGTTGTTCGACTATCTATCAAAAACAATGCGCCAGGAAAAAACCAGCCTGATTGATGAGCACTATTATATGCGACCGGAATGGTTCCTGAAAAACGTTACCCGCTACGATAATTATGACCGCAACAGCTCAAAAATATTTGCCGGGGAATATGCCGCGCATATCGACGACAAAACGCAAAAGGATACGCACGCTGAAAGTCACAATACCTGGTATAGCGCATTATCAGAAGCAGCATTTATGACCGGACTTGAGCGTAATGCCGATGTAGTACAAATGGCATCCTACGCGCCACTGCTTGCCCGCGTTGATGCCTGGCAATGGCGTCCCGATTTGATCTGGTTTGATAACCTGTATTCGGTGGCTACTCCAAATTACTATGTTCAGCAGGTCTTTTCAAAATATAAAGGCACCAATACCGCGTCGGTGTTGCTAAATGGTAAAGCTGTAACCGGGCAGGATAGCTTGTATAGCAGTGCTGTATTTGATTCGGAGAAAAAGCAGTTGATCATCAAAGTGGTTAATGCTTCGGAGACCCAGCGTAGTATTGAGCTTAGCACAGAACAATCAAAAGTGAGAAACGGCAAAGCCGAATGGATTCGATTAGCATCAAATGATAAACTGGCTTTCAATAGCATCGATAACCCGGATAGCATTCATCCGGAAACCAAAACAATCACCTGGAACTATAAAAAGCAGGAAATAAAACTCGAAGGCTTGTCGGTAAACGTGTTTATCGTAAACTATACAGAACTTTAAGATAATTAGCTGTTAGGATGGTAACCAACTAACGCCATCGCTAACAGCTGATTGATAAATGGACGGTTTGTAGCCGATCCTGTCTTCATAAAAATCAACCAACGCATTTGAGTAAGCCGGAAAAGCATCTTTTTCTACCAAGGCGATCGCGCATCCGCCAAAACCTGCACCTGTCATCCTCGCGCCAATTACGCCTTCCCAGCCTTCGCTGAACTCTACTATGGTGTCCAATTCTATACCGCTTACTTCATACAGTTCTTTTAATGAATAGTGCGATTGGTACATCAGTTCTCCAAACGCACAAATGTTGTTTGCCGCCAGATATGCAGCAGCCTTGATCACCCGTTCATTTTCCTCAACCACATGCAGCGCGCGTTTATAGATGGTTATATCCGGAATGAGATGCTGATGCCCATGAAGCTCGCAAGGTGTAACCTGGCAAAGATTCTCTACCGGTAAAAGCTGGTTTAACAAAGCCAGGGCGACGCTACACTCCCTTACCCGCTCATTATATTTCGATTCAGCCAGGTTGTGGGGTTTATGGGTATTGATAATAGCCATGATATGATCCTTCAATTGAAAACTCACCGGTTTATAGGTGAGGGTTTGGCAGTTTAACACCATTGCAGTATCCTTCGACCCAAACACCACAGCGAACGGATCCATCACACCGCTGTTAACACCGATAAAATGGTTCTCGGTCTCTTTGGCTAGTTTCACCAAACCCAGGCGATCATAACCCAACTGAAAATAGTCATTCAATGCAAATGCCGTTAATATCTCGATAGATGCTGACGAAGAAAGCCCTGAACCTATAGGTAGATTTCCGAAATATAAAAGGTCAACTCCACCAAAACGATGCCCGGAAAATGCCAAACGGTCGATTACACCAAGCGGATAGTTATACCAAAAACCGCCCGTTTTGCTATATCTGCCGGCTACCGGAATTTCAAGATGATCCTCAAAATTGAGACTGCGGATGCGAATTTTATCTGATTCGTTGGGCGTCATTACCAGGTAAGTTCCCATATTGATGGCGCAGGGCATTACCAGTCCGCCATTGTAATCGATATGCTCACCGATCAGGTTTACACGGCCGGGGCAGAAGTAAATTCCGGCCGGTTTCCGGTTATAAAATCGTTCGAACTCGTGCTTTAGTAATTCGGGGAACATAACAAATTTAACCTTACTGAAGCTTATCTAATATGGGTGTCGAAACGGCCGATATGGTTTTATGGGGATTCAATAACTCGAGTAATACGATCTCATTATCCTTTTTTTTAAGCCATTCTACAGGCACATATATAGTTTGCTGCGGACCAACCTTCCAATAACGACCAAGGTTATGCCCGTTTACCCAAACCACGCCCTTACCCCAGCTTTGCATATCCAGGTAAGTATCGCCAACCGTTTTTAGGTCGAATTTCCCTTTGAGAATAACAGGCTGGGTTTTATTAGGGGCGCTTGCTGTATATTTTACAGTGTTGACATTGTCAAACGGAAGTCCGTACATGCTCCAATGTTGTACTTTGTGGCCGGCAAATGACACCTCGCCGGTCAGCCCTTTTTTGTTTTGCAACAGGTATTTCCCAAAGTTGATACGGCCAAGATTTTCAACAAGGATATCAAGGGTAACTGTTCCTTTGGGCAACGTCAGATTTAAACTATCCTGGTTTAAACGACGATCAAGCGTGCCGGCACGTTTGCCGTTTATCATTATCACAGCATAATCTCTTAATCCTGACAAATGAAGAACACCTGTTTTACCACCCTGAATTTTGGTTCGGTACAAAACAAAACCATAGGGTTGGTGCAGGTCTTCAAAAGTCAATGGATTCAAACTGTTTTTTGACGCAGGGAGATTACTTAGTATAGTGGATGAGCTTACTAGCTTAATATCCGGGATACTTATAGCCGGCTTTTTTGCAGGGACTTCAGGCAAGGTTTGTCCGGCAGGCAAATGCTTTTTAATAACATCGCGGAAGGCAAGAAACTTGGCTGTTGCGTTGCCGGCTTCATCAAGCGGCGCATCATAGTCATAACTGCTAGTCTGCGGCTCATAAGGTGTGTTATCTTTAAAGTTAGCGCCATTCATAAAGCCCCGCGTAGTGCCGCCATGAAACATATACATATTAATGGATATCCCTGCCCCAAGCACCGAATCAAGACGACCGGTATAATGTGCTGCCGGAACGGTATGATGTGCTGTTCCCCACCAATCAAACCAGGCCGGGTACCATTCGGCAATATAAAACGGGCCTTTTCCGCCGTGATTTTCCCGGATGATCTGTTTTACCTTTGCCGGGTTATCCAGGCTATTCACAGCAGGGAGTAACCCCGGTAAATGCCCCTTTACCAGGTCGGCAGGTGGGTCGCAGGTATAAAGCAAGCCATCAAAACCAGCTTCTTTAAATAGCTTTTGATTAATACTTAGATATTCCTTATCGTTGCCATATGAACCGTATTCATTTTCGATCTGCACCATCAAGATATTACCGCCGTGGTTAACCTGTAAAGGCGCCAGTCTTTTGCCTATTTCTTTAATGTAGGTTGCATATTCCTGCAAATAATGCGGTTCCTTACTGCGTACGATCAACCCTTTTTCGTTCTGCAACCAGTAAGGATAGCCGCCAAATTCCCATTCGGCACACACATACGGGCTCGGGCGTAATATAACCCATAGGCCTTCTTCCTTCGCTATCTTCACAAACTCTGCCACATCATTATTCCCCGAAAAATCAAATTTTCCTTTTTGCGGCTCATGCACGTTCCAGAAAACGTAGGTGCCAACGGTATTCAGACCCATAGCCTTCGCCATTTTCATTCGTGCCCGCCAGGCCTCGCGCGGTATGCGCGGATAATGCATCTCCCCACTGATCATCTGAAAAGGCTTGCCATCAAGCATAAAAACCGAGTCGGCCAGTTCAAATTTATGTTTGTTTCCCTGCGCCCCAACCACTATTGCTGACAACATCAACAGGGAAACGATGAAATATTTTAATTTTTGCATATAAAGTCTGAAGAATTTTCTGGATGATTATTTGACGGATAAGGTTACCGAAGCAGGTTTAATGTCTTTTGCACTAAAAGAAAGGGTGACGTTCCCTGGTTTGCCATTGGTTTGAATATAGGCGATCAGATTACCATGCAGCGCCTGCCTGTGATCAGCCTGGTAGTTTTCGTGACTGGTGCTGCTGCCGCTTTCCAATCCCAATAGTTTTGCGTCACCGGATATGTTAACACTGATCTCATTTTCGGCTGTGTAAACCGGGTTGCCATTTTCATCAGCGATTTGCAGCTCCACCTGGCATAGCCCTTTTTCCGATTTTGTGAAGATTGTCTGATCGGGATTAGCCTGAATTTGCGAAGCGGTTCCAAAAGTTTTTATGCCATAAGTTGCCACCAGCTTTCCATCATTATATCCTTTTACCGATAACTCACCTGTTTGATAATCGACAACCCAGGACGGGATTTGCCCTTTGCTGGTATCTCTTAACACTTTCCCTAAAGATTTGCCATTCAGGAAAAGCTCTGCTTCCTTGCAATTGGTAAAACATTCAACCCTGAGTTTGCTGCCGTCAGGCCAGTTCCAGATCGATTGCACATTACGGTGACTCCAGATACCGTTATCCTCGCGTTTGGTAATTTCTTTTACACCGAGGTATACCATCGGTTTTGCTGCCCATAGACTTTGACGATAATAATATTCCGGCTTTTTAAAACCTGCAAGATCCATTATGCCCGCACCGTTACTTCTTTGCGGCCATTTACCGGCCTCTCCCAAATAATCGATCCCCGTCCATAAAAACTGACCGGAGATATATTGATTGGTGTCCACAGCGTCCCATGCCTGGCGCGCCATGCCGTTCTCGCTGCCATAAATTATTCTGTTGGGGTATTGTTTATGATCGGCGGCGTAACGGTATTCCTGGTAATTATAGCCCACCACATCAAGCACTTCAGGGTAACCAACTTTATTCGACATCACCACACCTGCCAAAGCTGCCGTAACCGGTCTGGTTGTATCAATTGCCTTCACGGTTTTAACCAGGTCCGTGGCAATGACAGTCATCTCGCTTGCTGGAGGATGTTGGGCAGAATAGCCCCGGCCATATATCTGCGGATTACGGCCGCTATCCAGCACAGGGTGTGAATACGGGTCATTCGGATAGTCAATTTCATTACCGATACTCCACAGAATGATAGATGGATGATTACGGTCCCTTTTGACCATCGATTCAACATCGCGATGGGCCCATTCTTTAAAATATTCATGATAACCATCTTTAGAAGGCGTACCAACATTCCAACCCTTTACCCATTTGTTTTTGCCCAGTTCCCATTCGTCAGAAAATTCATCCATCACCAGGAAACCCATTTTATCGCACAGGTCATACAGGTAAGAAGCATGCGGATTATGGCTTAATCGAAGCGAATTTACGCCCGCTTCTTTCAGGGTTTTTAATCGCCTTACCCATACCTCTTCAGGCACAGCAACGCCAAGCGCACCCGCATCGTCATGGATGCAAACGCCCTTTAGCTTCAGGTTTTTATCATTCAGGAAGAATCCTTTATCCGCATCAAAATGAATACTCCTGATACCAACTTCTTGTGTTACTTCATCCGTTACTTTTCCATCGCGGATAACAGACAATTTCAATTGATACAGGCTAGGCTCATCAATACTCCATAAAGATGGATTTGTAAGCGACTGCTTGAATTGAGTTGTGTTGAGACCAGCTTTTGCCGACAGTTTTCGCTCTTCCTGTGTCGCAACTTTTCCCTTGGGGTCAACCAAAACCAATTTTAATGTGATGGCTGAAGGTTTGGTTGTGCTGTTATTGATCTCAGTATTCACTTGTATAGTGGCTGATTGTGTCGAAACTTCGGGCGTAGAAAACGCGATGTTTTCAGGTTGCAGATAAACTTGATCTTTAACAATCAGGTGTACATCCCTGTAAATACCCGAACCGGTATACCAGCGTGAATCCGCAAATTCTGAATGATCTGCTTTTACAGCAATCAGATTTTTACTGCCGAAGTTGAGATAGGATGAAAGATCGTACTCAAAAGAAGCAAAACCACTAGGCCTTTTACCCAATGAATGCCCGTTGATCCATACCTCGCTATTCTTGTATACGCCATCAAAATTGATGAACACTTTTTTGCCTTTCCAGCTTGCAGGTGCCGTAAATGATTTTTTATACCAGCCTATGCCGCCCGGCAGATAAGCGGTTGCGCTTGCCCATTCATCGCTGAATGGTTCTTCTATGCTCCAGTCGTGCGGTATTTGTACATTTCGCCATTGTGTGCCCGGCGCACCGCCTTTTTCACCATGGGAAATCTCTCCCTTGTGAAAAAGCCACTCATCATCAAATAATAAAGATCCTTTGTTTTGCTGCGCATATAAGCTATCAGTAAATGCCAGCGACGACATTAAGCAAAGCAAGGGTAGTAGTTTAGTTCTCATATAGATAAATTAATAATATTCGTTGGCATAGCATCATTCCTGTATGATCTGCCATTGTTGATTTGATCCGCCACTCCATGTCCATTGTATAACCGAAGCGCCATTTGTTTTGGATGCATTATTCACATCCACCACATCGCCACTGTTGCGGTTGATCACTTTATAAATTCCGGTACCTGTTGATGTCAGCTGCCATTGCTGGTTGTTACCGCCGTTCCATGGCCATTGGATAATGCCTGCTCCGGCCGTTGTAGAAGCACCATTCACATCAAGCGTCTGGCTGCTGTTGCGGTTGGTTATTTTATAGTACCCGTTTCCATTATCAGCAATGATCCACTGCTGATTGTTGCCACCATTCTGCGGCCATTGAATAATACTTGCGCCATTAGTAGTAGATGCGCCGTTTACATCCATTGCTTGTCCGCTATTCATGTTCAGGAGGCGGTAATAAGCTCCGGAATAGAACACGTCAGTGCCACCTGTGCCAACGCCCCAACCGTATTTTAACCGGCTTAGTCCTGAAGCGTTATTATTTGATAATGTCAAGCTATTCCCTGAACCCTGGAGTGTTTCCATTGCGTAGCTGTCGCCTGTACGGATGCCCGGCCAGTAAACGCTGCCCATGCCCGAAGAACGGACCTGGTTGGTGAATCCCTGTATATAAGCAACATCTTCATTTCCGGCAATCGCACCTGTAAAGTTCTCACCGCTATTCATGGTTATGCCGAACTCTGTCAGCACAGTCCTGCTTGCATAGCCCCCAACGTTGGCCGCTAAACGGGTTTCCCAGGAGTAAGCGGTTGTGAGTGATGAACTGGTAAAAAATGTATAATCGTGTATCGATAATAAACAATTGGTAAACCTGCTATCGGCACCTACGCCGGTAACATCCTGCGCATAGCTGGTACCGTCGATTAAAATACGCCCTTGTGGAACACTCGGGTAATTGCTGAGCCATTGTGCGCAAATGGTTGTCCAATCAGTAAGCGAATAACCATGCGGTTCGTTAAATATCTCAAAATAAACTTTGGAGTTATTAGCATACTTGTTGACTACTGTTTGCCACATCGCCCAGAACTGGGTGGTGTTGTCAATTTTACCGTCTTCGGATGATTTACCTTCCCAGCAACCTATAATTACATTTAGCCCCTTGGCCGTTGCTGCGTCAATGACAGCTATATAAGAGTTCCACCACGATTGGGAAGTTGTAGCGTAGTTAACCGGGACCCTGATGGTATTGGCGCCGGTGTTGCTTTGCAATGATGTGAGTATTGAATTGGTTTTGGCGGTGACGGTTGCATAACTATCTGCTGACGTCAGGCCACTTAATACTAAAATGGTATCTGCAAAGTTATCGCCCTGGCAGGCCCAGTTTACGCCTTGTAATGCGTTTGCTGGTGTCGAAGCCAATGCTTTAATGCCGCCTGCAGAGGCAGAGCCATTTGTGTTGTCACTACTTGTCGTCGTCGTAGTTTGTTTAACGGCAGCTTCTTTTTTACAGCCGTATATCACAAATGCGGTTGCAAAAATTAGTATCAATTTCTTCATAGCAATACCTGGTTTTACTTGTGACCGGCTTAAAAGGGATGGAATAATTACGAAGTGGGAAAGAATAGATTCCCACTTCGTAAACTTGTTAATTAATATCCGGGGTTCTGGGTAAGTTGGTTGTTAGATGCCTGGATCTCAGCCAATGGAATTGGCAGCCAGTAATGTTTTGCCTGGAAAGCGCGGCCTGTAAGCGCTACTTTCTGTACATAATCATAACCGGTTGGAGCAGATGCATCAACTGTAACCGATACGCCATAGGCAGGAACGTTTTCAGTTTGATCAGCTATTTTCCAGCGACGTACATCATAGAAACGTTGCTCTTCGAAAGCCATTTCTATCTGGCGTTCGCTTTGTATAGCCGTACGCATCTGCGCCTGTGTAAGTCCTGCCGGAAGTGCGGGCATGTTTACAGAAGACCTTGCACGGATGCTATTGATAGCTGCGTAAACAGTTGCATCAGGACCTGAAGCTTCATTCTGCGCTTCGGCGTAGTTCAGCAATATTTCAGCATAGCGGAAATAGATCCACGGCTGTGCACCTGCAACGCTCCATGGGTTGTCTATCGGGTAAGCGTCGTTCATGAATTTGCGCAGGTAATAGCCGGTTAAGCTGGTGTTCCAGTTTGACGGGCCCTGGTTACTGTCTTTACCACCCGGTAAAAACACATCTACAGTGCTGCCGCGGTAAGGAGCTTTATTATAAAGTATAGTAGCATAGAACCTTGGGTCGCGGTTAACATACGGGTCCTGCGCATTATAACCTGAAGTCGGATCAGTGATCGGTTTACCATTGTTCATCTCGTAAGCATCCACCAGGTTTTGCAGTGGCGTGTTGCCACCCCAGCCATCGTAGCCGTTTGGTCCGTTAGCAATTTCTAAACGTGTGTGAGGCGCGGTATTTGGATAATAAAGACGCTCAAAGATGATCTCGTTGCTTGATGGTGTTAAAAACAACTGGGAGTATCCATTTTGATCAAGCTGATATTTATTCAGATCCATTACCGCTTTTGCCGCAGCAGCAGCGTCGGCCCAGGTGCCTGAATTATAAAGCGGGCTCGCGGCATATAATAATAACCTTGATTTTAACGCAAGGGCAGCGCCTTTAGTAGCCCGACCAAGTGCCCAGGTTCCGTCGTTATCTGATGGCAATTTTGACGCTGCATCGTTTAACTGAGTGGTAACATAGCTAAAGCAGTCAGCCAATGACGCACGTTTAAACAGGCTTGGATCCTGCAGATTGCTGTTCAGGTCGGTCACCTTGTCGCCCATCAGCACAACGCCGCCATAATTACGGATCAGATCCTGGTAACGGAAGGCACGGATGAATTCCAGTTCGCCGATCAATCTTGTTTTATGTGCGGCGCTAAGGCTCAAACCATTGATAAGACTCAAAGCATAATTGCACTCACGTATACTGCGATAGCTTCTTGCCCAAAAAGTACCGGCAATACCTGTGTTGTCTGCCGACAGTTGGCCCTGCTGTAACACCCAGCTACCATCGTTATTGGTATAAATTGATTCATCAGTAACCGAACTCCACATGGCATATTCAAAGCCGCGGCCAAATCCGGGGGGAGAACCGTCGCCTTCTTTGCTCTGCAGGGTAACGCCCAGGTAACGGTTAAGCACATAATCTTCAAAAAGTGAGGTGTCAGTTGTTATCGACGACCCCGAAAGCCTGTCTGTAGGCGTTGTTTGGAGGAAATCTTTCTTGCATGCGGTGAGGGCCATCCCTACAAGTGCCGCAAAGCAGATTCTATATTTTAATGTTTTCATGATAATTTTAGAATTTGACGTTAGCACCAATGTTAATTATGCGTTGTTCAGGATAGAACTGGCCGCTGCCGTATTGAGCTCCGCCGTATTGTCCGCTTGCGTTGGTTCCTTCCGGATCGTAGTCTTTAACTTTTGTAATAGTGAACAAGTTAAATGCGCTCACATACAGACGAAGTCCCGAAATATGCAGTTTTGATATTGTTGAAGCAGGTAATGTATAACCTAGTTGCACGTTCTTTAAACGCACGAATGAAGCGTCATTCAGCCAGAAGGTGCTGTTATATAAACCACCGCTAACTGCGCTTGATGCGCGGGTAGAAACCTTTGGATAGCTACCGTTCGGATTGGTAGGGCTCCAGGCATTATCGGCCCATGAGCTGTAATAGTTACCTATCGTTCCTGATTCAGGCAGCACATATTGGCTTACTTGTGCCTGGCCGGCAAATAAAACTGACAGGTCAAAACCTTTATAACCTGCATTTAAGCTAAGACCATATACAATTTGCGGGATATTGCCATATTTTGATCTGATCTGGTCAGCCGCAGTGATCTGTCCGTCGCCATTTTTATCAGCATAGATCAGGTCGCCCACTGTCGCTCCCGCAACGTGCGGAGTAGCATCGATCTGTGCCTGCGAGCGGTAGATACCGGTTGCCTGGTACAGCAGATAAGTATTAAGCGGGTGACCGGTTTGTGCCTGGTAAGGTATAGTTCCGGCTGCTTCATCCATGTAGATGATCTTGCTCTTCGCGAATGTGAAGTTTCCGGATACTCCCCAGCTAAATGTGCCCGGATGATTATAACCTAAAGTACCTTCAAAACCAGCGCTGTTTACTTTACCAATGTTCTCGGCTGGTACCAAAGGTGTTCCGCCATATGGGTTTACGATACCAGAGGTGCCCGGTAAAGAGCCATTACGGTATGCGAGGATATTTGAACGGTGCTGACTGAAATAGATAGCCTCAAGAGTAAAGTTTTTCAGGAATGTAGCGTTGATACCGATATCGGTTTTCTTGGCAGTTTCCCAGGTTACATGTTCATTCGCTAGTTTGGTCAGGTCGATGCCTGGTTGTACAGCGGCACCCGACCCATTATCTAATACCACCCAGTTATTAAATGAATAGTTGTCGATATATTGATATGCGCTGGTAATATCATCACCAAGTACGCCGTAAGAAGCGCGTATTTTCAGATCATCGATAAAACTGAAGCTTTTGGCGAACCAGTCTTCTTTCGAAATCCGGTAACCGGCAGAAATTGAAGGAAAGTAACCCCATTTACCGGCAAATATTGAGGATGCGTCTGAACGCAACTGGCCTTCCAGCAAATACTTTTCATCAAAATTATAAGCAAGCCTGCTGATAATGCTTCGGCGGTGATAATCAAAGTTACCGGCGTTATCGCTGCTGCTTCCGCCATTCACAGCGTCGCTTGGCGCTGTTCCGCCTTGTGATAATTCCGGTGTGGTTGTTGTTGGGAAATTGTTGCGCTGAGCCCAGAAGAAATCGTAATCTGTTTTGCTTTGCTCGTAAGCCACAAATGCGTTTACATTGTGCTTGCCAAATTGACGCTCAAAATTCAATTTAATGTTTGTAGTGATGAGCGATTGGTTTAACTGTGACTCATATAAGTAGGCCTTACCACCAGAACCACCTTCAATGCTTGGGGTGTAAGTGTTACTTGAGCTGTTGTAAGTGTAAACAGTATAAGGGGTATAAAATGCTTTATCAAAAGCGCCTGATTTATCGGCAGATAAGAAACCATCTAAAGTCAAGCCTGTAATACCCGGAATTTCGTAACTGCCTTTCAGTATGCCGTTAAACACTTGCTTTGGGTTCCTGTTTAAACCGCCAATTGCAGTTGGAACCAGGCCAGGGTTCACCTGGTCGATACCGGCTGTAGGCATTCCATTTGGATAGAATGGCGCTGATGTTGGATATGAACGATAAATAGAACGGAAGATATCGCCGGCACCCGTTGTAGGGTATTGACGGTCCTCTTCGCGGCCCGACAGTGATAAACCTAATTTAAAACGTTTGGTAACGTTTGCATCTAAATTGGTCCTGAAATTATACTGATGGTAGTTAGTTGCACCATTTTTGTAGATACCGTCCTGGTAAATAGTACCGATGGATGAGAAATATCTGATATCATCATTACCGCCGGTCAGTGTGAGGCTTTGCTGATTTTGCAGGGCGTCATTTTTCAGGATAGCTTTTTCCCAGTTGGTATTAGGATAATTAAGCGGATCGGAACCGTCTTTAAATTTTTGGATCTGATCAGTACTGTAAACCTGGTTAAGACCGCCTGTTGGGTTGTTATAGTAGCTGATATCATTTACTATGGTAGCATAAGTAGGCGCATCGGCAAGTTTAGGTAAACGTGTAGGCGAGCTAAAGCCCTGGTTGAAGCTATAAGAAATAGATGCTTTACCTGCTTTGCCATGTTTGGTGGTGATCAGGATTACACCGTTTGCAGCGCGGTTACCGTAAACCGCAGCAGAACCGTCCTTCAATACAGATACACTTTCGATATCGTTGGGATCAAGACGCTCCAAACCACCAATTTGACCTGGCACACCATCTACAACAACAAGCACGCTGCTGCTGTTCATAGTTTGTATACCACGTATCACAATGTTTGAACCGTCATATCCGGGTTCACCTGATCCATTGTTGGCAATTACGCCTGATACCCTGCCCGCAAATGAGTTGGATACGTTAGGCTGCGGGCTTTTTACCAGGTCGCCGCCTTTAACTACCGAGATAGATCCGGTAAGAGTAGCCTTTTTCTGGGTACCGTAACCTACAACCACGATCTCGTTCAGTGATTTGCCATCAGGACTCAATTGTACATTGATGATGTGGGTTGCAGAAACCGGGCGTTCCTGGCTGGTATAGCCAACCATACTGAAAACCAGCACGGCGTTTTCATCAGCAACGTTTATTTTGAAATGCCCGTTAGCGTCAGCCATTGTACCTTGCGAGGTGCCTTTAATTAAAACGCTAACGCCAGGCAGTGCAACACCCTTCTCGTCGGTTACGGTACCGGTTATAGAAATATCCTGTACACCAACCGCAGGTCTGAGTGCCCGGTGATCGCTGTTTCCGGCAGAGGCGTACAACTTACTGTTTGTTGATAATACTGCGACTACTGCGAGGCAGAGCAGCCGCTTTTTCCCCCGGGGCGGGGAAAAGCCCTTTAGTAAATTTTTTCTCATGTTTTTAAATGTTAATAAATAATTGGTCGTTCAATCCCTGCTGAGATCAGCTTAGTGTTCGGATTGCAGATTGCTAATCTCACTGAAAAAGACAAAACCGGAGAGGGGGTAGACCGCAAAATAGAAGGGGTAAATCCGTAATTTTAGTATAAAAACAGGGTGTTTTAGAGTAAAGCAGATGTTTTGAAGTTTTGGGACGATGTAAATCGCGAAGCCTAAGCTAGTGTATTGCTTTCGTGATTCACCATGCTGCTCTTAAATGTCCTCCGGTATTTTTTGATGTATTGCGAAGGATTCATATCGAACAGTTTCTTGAACTGCTCGCGGAAGTATTTAATGTCGTTAATACCAACCATGTAGGCTGTTTCGAGGATGTTATAATCGGTATGGATAAAAAGGTTGGCTGCCTTCCGTAACCTGATGGAACGGATAAAATTACTGGCCGATTGCCCTGAAATGAATTTGATCTTTTTGTACAAACCCGAGTGCGAAATATTAAGCTCGGATGCCAATACCTGTAAATTGAAAGATGGATCGGTAAGATGTTTTTCAACGACGGCAATACAATTCTCGAGGAAGGATTTGTACTCGATCGATATCTTGTGTGGGTTCCTGTTAAGGGTGATCTCGTTATAAAAATACTTTTGCAGGTTGTTTTTACTTTTTAGTAATCCGGCTACCCTGGCCTTTAAGATTTCTTTATCGAAAGGTTTACTGATGTAATCGTCGGCGCCCCCTTCAACGCCTTTTAATTTAATTTCAGATGAAGAACTTGACGTTAAAAGAATAAAAGGAATATGACTGATCTCCATATCCTCCCTCACTGCTGCACACAATTCAATCCCGCTCATTCCTTCCATCATCACATCGCTGATAATGATCTCAGGCAGAATTTCCCTGATCATTTTTAAACCTGTTTTACCATCGCAGGCATCATAAACCCGATAATCGATCTTAAATAACTGCTTCAGATATTCGCGGAAATCTTTATTGTCATCAATGATCATGATCGACTGCAATTCGGCGTTCAGGTCCGATTCAACTAAAAGCTCATTGGCGTCTTCAGCAAAGGTATTCGCCATGGTCTCGTCTTCAATCAGCTCTTTCAGCACTGTAGAGTCAATAGTTTGCCTCATCGCCATTTCATCATTAGAAAAATGAGCTGAACCTTTTAAAAGTTGTACAGAGAATTCAGTTCCAACATTCGGGGTACTTTTATAATCGATCGCACCTTTGTGGCGTTCAACAAAACTTTTCACCAAAAACAAACCAATACCAAATCCGCCTTCAGCTTGTTTGTTTAGCTGCTTTTCCTGGTAAAAGCGATTATATAATTTATCGCCGGTAGCTTCGTCGATGCCACAACCGGTATCTTTTACCTTAATGATAACATCATTTTCTTCTTCTGTTATGCTAAAAATGATATCACCACCTTGCGGGGTAAATTTCATGGCGTTAGATATCAGGTTGAACAACACGATCTCTATCTTTTCGCGGTCGATAAAAAGTTCTATATGGTCCGAATCACTGATGAAATCAAAATGAATACCCTTAAGCTTGGCCTGGTGCGAAAAGCAAAGGAAAACTTCTTTGCACAGATCGATCACGTTTAGCCGCTCTACCTTCAGTTTTTCGGCTCCCGCTTCCGCTTTTCGGAATAAAAGCAACTGATCCACCAAACTCAAAAGTCTTTTTGCGTTCCGGTATACAATGCTTAGGCCAGAAGCATCAACCTCGCCATCTTTATACAAAAGCTCTTTAAGCGGATTGATAATAAGGGTCAGCGGCGTGCGGAACTCATGCGAAACATTAGTGAAGAATGATAGCTTACGTTCATTTAATTCTTTCTCCTGTTCGCCACGTAAGTTGGCAAGCTTTATCTCGTAACGCATCGAAGCTTCATGCTCGCGGTATTTGATATAGGCAGCCACGAGGAAAACACCCGAAAGGACATAAATGCAATATGCCAGCCAGGTTTTGTACCACGGCGGGGTTATAATTATGGTGATGGATTTACCTGTATTGTTCCAGATCCCGTCGTTATTTGATGCCTTTACTCTGAAAGTATAAGTGCCGGGATCGAGGTTAGTATAAGTGGCCTTTCGCTGATTGCCTACATAGTTCCATTTTTTGTCGAAGCCTTCCAGCATGTAAGCGTACTGGTTTTTACCGGGAAGGGTATAATTCAGCGCCACAAAACCGATAGAGAAAACACTTTGATTGTATTTTAGAGTGATCTCTTTAGCGATATCCAGGTTTTCCTTCAACGGGCCTTGTGCTGATGGTGAAACTGGTTTATTGAACACCTGGAAATCGGTAAAATATACCGGAGGGATCGTAAGGTTCCGAACCAGTTTGGATGGATTCAAAAACCCGAAGCCTGTTTCACCTGCCAAATAAATATTCCCGGCTTTATCGGTGCTGATGGCGCTGTTGCCAAAAACGCCATCCGCTTCATCAAAATTGTCGATCTTCCTTGTTTGGGGGTTAAAGCGCGAAACGCCCTTTTCGGTGGTCAGCCAGATGTTTCCGAGTTTGTCTTCGGTCGCTTCGTTAAATACGTTCCCGGCAAAGCCATCATCCTGCGAGTAAGCTATAAACGAATCCTTGCGCTTATCATACCTGTCAAGCCCCTGGGGTGTACAAACCCACATATTACCTTTCGAATCAAGGAACAATGAGTTGATAGAATTATCGCTGATGCCGCCTTTTTCTTTATCAGTACTCAGGTATACTTTAAATTTCCGTGTCTTCGGGTCGAAACGGTTCAATCCGCCACCGATAGTGCCTATCCATATGTTGCCATCATCGTCTTTTAATAAGCAGTTCAGGTGATTATTGCTGAGGCCGGATTTATCGCCGTCACTGTTATAATAATGGGTGAAAGCACCTGTATTGCTGTTAAAAATTTTGAAGCCAGCGTCAGTGGCAAGCCCATACACTCCCGGATCAATTTGTATAATATCCCTGAACACATCCTCATTAAACAAATGCCCCAGGTTGGAATGATGATAATGATGTTTGAATTTACCTGTCGCTTCGTCAAACTCATCAAATCCATATTCTGTCAAAACCCACATTTTACCAGAAGCATCATAATAGAGTTTCCTGATCTGATCATTACCCAAACTTGAAGGGTCGGAAGTATGCCGGAAGGTTTTGACCGCTTTGTTTTTCAGATCGAACCTGGTCAGGCCTTTATCAGCACCAAGCCATATCTCCGAATCGTTGATCAACATACCTGTTATAACCCGGTATTTTTTATCGAATGGATAAAAATCAAACTTGTTCTGCCGATGATCTATCTTGCTTACACCATTTTTCGAACCTATCCAAACCAGGCCGGCTTCGTCCATATAAGCGCGACCGCTCGGCCAATTATCTACACCTGCGACTTTTTCCCAGGTTTTTGATCTTGTATTAAACCACCAGTAACTTTCGCTGTCACCAACCAACAGGTTATTGGCTTTTAAATTCAATAAAGTAAATGCCGGTTTCTGTGAGTTTAAAGGGTTGTCAACATGCACGAATGTTTTGGCAACGGGGTCAAATTCATATAGGCCTTTCCAATAAGAACCTACCCATACTTTGCCATCATCCGTTTTAACCACAGCCCATAAATCATTCGGATTCTTTTCAGAAGGCAGGAAAGCCTGTTTGTAATTATAAAATCGGTCGGCGGCGACATCATATTTATTGAGCCCCTCGCCCCAGTTTGCCAGCCATAAATATTTGCCGTCCTGAATAATGGCATTTACCGATTTGCCTTTAATCGCAAATGCATTCCGGGTATCCGGCAGATAATTTTTGAACGAGTGTGTTTGTTCAATGAAACGGTTAAAACCATTATCAGTACCTATCCAAACCCGTCCATAACTGTCAGCCAGTAAACTCCAGATCTTATTGTTGCTTACTGATGCAGCGTTAGCATCCTTATGGTAAAACCGGGTGAATTTTTCTGTATTTGGATCAAACAGATTAAGGCCGTCCATTGTCCCCACCCATATCCTGCCTTTATTGTCTTCTGCAAGGGCATTAATGTAATTATTGGAAATGCTTGTACTGTCGCCTTTTTTATTGGTAAAAGTTTTAAAAGCATAGCCGTCAAACTTGCATAGACCGTTTTCGGTGCCGATCCACATAAACCCGTTGCGGCTTTTGATCACTGCTGTAGCATTTCTTGCGGGCAAGCCGTCCTGGATGGTATACCGGGATATCACCAAATTGGCCGTTTCCTGGTAACCGGCAGGCGCATTTTGCAGCATCTGCGCAAAACCCGGAATCCAGCACAACAGAAAAACAACGGTAGCTTTCAGCTTCGCAATCACTCTCTCGGTCTAATTGGTTAATACTAGTAAAGCTAAAGTAACATTTTTATTATAATTGTTAAAATAACATTTAAAAATAATTGATTCTTAAACAATTGGGTTGTTTTTCTAAACCATTAAGATTTTGGGAATTCGTTAAATAAATGACCCAGAGGGTTGAATGGATAGACGTTCAAATAACAGTCCTGCTAATTTGGCGGAGTTATTTAAACAAACTACCATCAAATGAATATTTACAAAAGTTTACTAACCTTATCTGTCGCATTGTTATCAATGCACCCTAATCCTGAGAGTAATGACGGATCATTCGTCGAACATAAAAAATGCGAAGACGAAAAGAGGGCTTCCTATTTTACATTGGACCTGAAAAAGGATGAAAAGATAGGTAATGTATTTTCAAGAACGATCTCGTTTAAAGGAGAAGGTTTTACAGAAGTTGTGCATCGTGTTGGAGGGACAGGCATTTACACAGTTGTTGATCCTAATCCGGATAAGCCAGCATTTACTGGTGTTTTTCGTTATGATGGCCGGCCAGAAATAAGTAATAAAGTGGAAATTTCTGAGCATGGCAAAGTATGCAGGTATGACGGAAAAGAAATAACCAATACCGACGGAAGTGGTGTTTTGTTCAATAGCTTTATTTGGGGAACACCTCCAGCTGATCTGCATCCCGGCGATACATGGACAGTGAATATTGCGCAACCCTGGGAGTTGGGCGGACCGGGCTTACAAACGGTGAGTGTTATGGAAACTGATCAGGCTAACCATACTGTACGGTTGAAAAGGGAAGGTAAAGGATCTGGATTTTTTGATAATGATATGCATCAGTTAATGGTGACAACCAAAGATGGGAAAACTGTGAAAATGGATATAACACCGGGAGATTCCCATTGGACAGGCTACACTACTTTTAAAAATGGACTGGTTATCAGCGATGAACTGGTAGTGACGCGACCTGTAACGCTTACTTCGGACGGTCTGAAATTTACTGCATCGCAAAGGGAATACATTCTGCTGAATGAAATGCCGGCGAATAGTTTATAGGCGATAAATACATAGGTGATTGTGGCTTGGGTATAGCGATATTCAGTATATTTGAATTAAGCACACCAATTAAACATCACCTATGAGCCAGATTAAAAAAGAAGACGTAAGCCAGGAAGTTTTCGACCTGTACGATGACTATGCGCACAGCCGCATAGACCGTCGCGCCTTTGTTCAGAAATTGTCAATCTATGCTGTTGGTGGATTGACGGTATCCTCGCTGATGAGTTTCCTGATGCCGGATTATCAGAATAATATCCAAATAAAGGCAGATGATCCTCGGCTGGATTCCGGTTACATAACTTATTCATCACCAAAAGGTGGCGGCACCATCAAGGCGTTGCTGTCGAAACCTAAAGATGCTAAGGGCAAATTAGGTGGTATTGTGGTGGTGCACGAGAACCGTGGACTGAACCCATACATAGAAGATGTAGCACGTCGGGCTGCTTTAGCAGGATTTATCACCATAGCGCCGGATGCACTGACGCCACTTGGCGGTTATCCCGGTAACGATGACAAGGGCCGTGAAATGCAATCCCAAAGAAAACCTGCCGAAATGCTGGAAGACTTTATCGCAGCATTTGAATACCTGAAACAAAATAAGGATTGCAACGGCAAGGTGGGTGTAGTGGGCTTCTGCTTTGGCGGTGGTATTTCTAACCAGATGGCCGTCCGCTTACCTGACCTGGCCGCCGCAGTGCCGTTCTATGGTGCACAACCACCGGCCGAAGATGTACCTAAAATACATGCGCCTTTGCTGTTGCATTACGCCTCATTAGATACCCGCATTACCGGTGGCTGGCCCGCTTATGAAGAAGCATTAAAAGCCAATGGCAAGAAATACCAGGCTTATATTTATGAGAACGCCAATCATGGTTTTCATAATGATACCACGCCGCGTTACGATAAGGCAGCGGCAGAGTTAGCCTGGAAACGTACTATCGACTTTTTTAATGAGTATTTGAAGTAAGCAGGAAGGTCATCTGTTAAATCTTGTTAAGGACTTGTTAATCAATGTTAAATGCCTTGCCCGTTTAGCCGGGTCTCAGTAGCTTGGCATTAACAACAAGACCGACATGACCAAAAATTACCTCAAGATCGCCTGGCGCAACCTGCTGCGCAATAAGTTATTTTCAGTGATCAATATCGGCGGACTGGCATTGGGCATTGCCGCCTGTTTGCTGATCTCCTTATACGTCCATCACCAGTTAAGTTACGACAGCTTTAACACGAAGAAGGACAGGATAATACGCGTCACCAACATGATGCATACGCCGGAGAAGGATAACGTGAACATTGCATTAACGCCTACTTTGCTGGCCACAACAGTACGCAATTACCCTGAAGTAGAAACAGCGGTGCGCTTTCAACCATTACGAGCAACGGTGAAAGTCAATAACCAGCTTTTTAAGGAGGAAAATTTTTGCCAGGCTGATGTCAATGTGTTCGATGTGTTCAGCTTTAAATTCCTGGAAGGCAATCCTGCACAGGCACTCACCGATCCCAATACCATTGTTTTAACACAAAAGACCGCGAGGAAATATTTTGGCTCGGGCAATGCATTGGGGCAAACTTTGATTTGCAATAAAGTGCCATGCCGTGTAAGCGCTGTACTGGAGGATATGCCCGATAATTCTGAAATCAAAATAGATGCCCTCCGTCCCAATGATTTTTATAAGACGACGAGTTGGTTGGCCGATGATTTCTCCGTGTATACCTTCGTATTGTTCAAGCAAAAGCCTGACCTGAAATCATTCAATGCTAAACTGGATGTGATCTCAAAAAAAGATGTTCAGCCTGAACTGAATAAAGCCGGCGCAGTACACTATTCAATTGATTTTAATACCGAACTTTTGCGTGATGTGCATTTCAGCGAAGGCAAGTTAGGTGATACGCCAAAAGGGGATAAGGCACTGGTATATATCTTTTCAGTCCTGTCAGGAGTTATTTTGCTGGTGGCATTATTGAATTATATCAATCTTTCCACCGCCCGCGCTGCTGAACGCGCCAAAGAAGTAGGCGTACGAAAAGTGAACGGCGCTTTGCAGGGAAGCCTGGTTAGACAATTTCTTTTTGAATCATTTTTTGTGACATTGCTGGCACTGCTTATCGGTCTGGGTTTAACTGCTGCTGCACTACCTTTTTTAAATAGCCTGCTGGATATTAAGGTCACCGTAAGTCAATCCTTTGGAAGTTTGTTGCTGGTTTGCGGATTGGTTCTCGCATCATCATTATTGACTGGTCTTTACCCGGCATTTGTATTGTCGGGTTTCTCTCCGGTAGATGCACTTAAGGCAAATTTTAAACATCAAAACAAAGGAATATCGTTAAGGAAGGTGATTACGGTTACCCAATTTGTGATCGCTACGGTAATGATCGCCGGAGCATTTATTATGAACAGGCAGATCAATTTTGTCGAACATCGCTCGCTTGGTTACAACCGCAACCAGGTATTGAATATTTCGCTTCCGGAAGACTCTGTGGCGCTGTTGCAGGTGCCATCATTCAGGAATGCTTTGCAGGGATTAAGCGTGGTAAAAGGGGCATCGGTACAGACAGGTTTGGCGATAGATAATGGCGGGCAAGCCAAATCAACTACCCTGGTCAAATCCGAAGGGCGCAAACGGGAGCTGATGTCGAATTACTTCTCTGTCGACGATAAATTCATCCCGATGCTGAATATGAAGCTGTTGGCGGGCCGCAATTTCTCAGAGCAAATTACTTCTGACAAGAAGGAAGGTTTTATCGTCAATGAAGCATTTGTGCGGCAGGTAGGATGGAAGAAGCCAATTGGCGAAGCGATCGAGGGATTCGATCATAAAGGGCATGTGGTAGGCGTAGTAAACGATTTCCATTATACCAATATGCATAATCCTATTGCACCACTGGTAATGGTTTACTCTTCCATGAAACCGCTTTCTATATTGGTAAAAGTAAATCCCGCTGATCTGGACAAAGTCAGAGCAGAATGGCAAAAGTTCTTCCCGGAGTTCCCTTTTGATTATCAATTTATGGACGATGCCTTTAATGCAGCCTATCATAAAGATGTAACTACCATCCGGTTATTTAACTATTTTACTATACTTTCTATTGTACTGGCTTGCCTGGGCTTGTACGGATTGGCTTACCTGATTGTATCCCAACGCACACGCGAAATCGGTATACGGAAAGTATTGGGGGCTGCTTTTGAAAACTTACTTGTGCTGCTATCAAAAGGCTTTGTAAAACTGATCGCGATAGCAGCGTTACTGGCTATCCCAATTACATTGCTGGTAATGAATAAATGGCTTAATACCTATGCTTATCATATTCACATCCAATGGTGGCTGATGCTGATTCCAATAGCCTTGATCTTGCTGATATCGATCTCCGTGATCGGTTACCAGGTGATCAGGGTAGCGCTAACCAAGCCTGTAAAAAGCTTGAGGAGCGAGTAAGGCAGAGTCACGGAAAAGGTCTTTAGTCGTATAACTAAAGACCTTTTTCTATTTTAAACATTTGACATTCGCTAATTAACGGAGCACAAACGCCAAAATCATTACCACATGCACTACCGTATTGAGCGCTATCAGTAAGATTATAACTCTGGTTTTTGAACCGCCCATGCCCGCAATAATGTTGGCAAAGAAAAGCCCAAGCGTAATAGCCAGTATTGTTTCAGACGCATTGTAATAATAGATCAGGACCGCGGGAATAGGCAAGATCAAAACAGCTTGTGCTAACAGCGAGATCATAAACCACGCCAAACGATTATCTTTTTGGCTTTCTATAAAATGCTCTGAGCCGGGCAGCAATTGGATAAGTTTTCTCAATAGTTTTTATGTGACTTTCACTGATAGTTGGTTGTAATTTTAAAGTATCCATGGTTTTATCTGTTTGATTGTTTATAAAATATATTAATATCTTTTTATCCTTTACTGCAATAAATTTTTTAGTTTTTAAAATCAGCAGCTACTTTTTGATTGGTTACTTTCATTGTTCAATGCAAATATATAGTTTTTTTATAATAAAAGACAAAAATATCTTTTATTATTTTTTTGAGCGATACCGGTTTGCTTCTATCGCGTATATTGCAGCCGCCATGTTTTAACCTTATGTCCATAAAATGCATAAAAGATCAAATAACAATAGCATGGTAACAAGATCAAATAGCCTGATTTTAAACTGAACTGATCGGCTATGTACCCATATAATAAGGGTAAAAGGGCATTGCCGCACAATCCCAAGATAAGAACCGACGCGCCGACCTTTAAATGCTTTCCCAGCCGGTTAAGCGCAAGCGGCCAGATGCCGGCCCAGATCATGGAGTTAGCAAAACCGAGGCTAATTAGGAATAATAATGGAGTGTCCAGTGAGATACCGAATAAATGAAATTTACCATGAGTAAGGTTCACCATAATTGATAAAACAAGCCCGAGCGAGGTGCAAATTCTCAATGCCTGTTTTTGTGATATCCCCCATGGAATAAAAATAATGCCCATCAGGTAACCGATTATAGTTGCCATTAATGTGAATGAAGGGAATGCCTTTGCCGTCGAAATAGAATAGCCAAGACTCTGTGCGTAAGTAATAATGGTATCTATCGCTATGATCTGCGAACCGACATGGAAGAAAATGGCAACTGCCCCCAGGATAAGATGGGGATAATGAAATATAGTACGATTTGCCTGATCGTTTTCGGAATGGTCTGTTTCAGTTGTATCCCCGATTTCGGGTAAGGGTGAAAAATAGATCAGCGCACTCAAAGCAGCAAGCACTACGGATACTACAGCGTACGGATATATGACCCGTTTTATGATGCCATCCAGAACGACAGCCTTGTGAGCCTCATCCAGGTGCGGGATCGATTTAAATAATTCGCTGTCGTTTGGTTTGATGATCAGGGCGGCAAGTATTAGTGGCGCCATAATCCCGGCTGTCTTATTACAAATTCCCATCATACTGATTCGCTGTGCAGCCCGCTCCGGGGCTCCAAGAATCGTCACATAAGGATTGGCGGCAGTTTGCAAAATGGCCAGACCTGTACCTATAATAAATAGGCCCAGTAGAAATATAGGATACGACCTGGTGATGGCTGCGGGAATAAATACCAGCGCCCCGACAGACATGGCTGCAAGTCCGATCATTATCCCGATTTTAAAACCTGTGCGCTTTAACAAGAATGACGCAGGAAGAGCTATGACGAGGTAAGAAATGTAAAATGCGAACGTGACGAAATAAGATTCAAAGTTTGTCAATTGGCAGGCCACCTTGAAGAAAGGAATAAGCATAGCATTAACCCAGGTAGCAAAACCGAGCACAAAAAATACCACGCAAATGGTAAGTAATGGAAGAGTTCTGTTAGACGACTGTACACTCATCAGGTAGTAAATTTAAATTTTTATAAAACATAAAAGGCCGCCAGGCCAATTACTTCTGTTCCGATTTATCACTGAATCAACCCGCCCAATTCGATGTAATATATAGAGTTTTATCGATTTTACGTGTACGTTAACGTATAAATTTATATTTTTTGCTTTAAAAAAACTATAGGCTATGCCATTAAGTTGATTTTCAAGCTTTTTTATTTGAAAAATATTTTGAAGTTATATAGAAATATATATTTTTGCTTTAACGTGTACGTTAACGTTAATCAAAAAAACAAAATCAACCAAACGCTTACTAATCAATTATGGTAAAACATCGACTCACCTTAAAAAAATCAGGACGACTGCTGCAGCTAAGCATGTATGCATTTGCCTGTATCCTGTTATCGATGATCATTTTCCCAATTAACCAGGCAAACGCCCAGGCCAGACTAATTACAGGGAAAATCATCGATAGCGCCACCAATGCTCCCCTTGGAGGCGCAACTGTCGCAGTAAAAAGCGGTTCGACCGGAACTATCACCGATGCAGACGGAAATTTCAAGATTAATCTGCCTGATGGAGGAACGCTCCAGGTCAGCATGATCAATTACAGAACTACTACCGTAAAGCCAACGGACAACCGTCCGCTTACTGTCGGTCTTACAGCAATTAATAAATCGCTAGCCGAAGTAGTGGTGGTGGGGTACGGTACGTCCAAGCGCTCCGACCTTACAGGATCTATTTCATCAGTTCCTAAGGAGCGCTTATCCGAGATTCCGACAGGGAACGTACTGAAAGCGATGGAGGGCACGGTCGCCGGTGTAACCATAAGGGACGGTAATAATGTTCCCGGAAGTTCACCCGGTATTGTCATCAGGGGCATCAACTCCATCAATGGCAACACCGATCCGCTGATCGTTATAGATGGCAATCCTTTTGAAGGAGGCTCATTAAGTGATATCAATACCGCTGATATCGCATCGATCGATATTTTGAAGGACGTTTCATCAGTAGCCATATATGGTACCAGGGGCGCCAATGGTGTTATATTGATCACCACGAAACGCGGGAAAACGGGTAAGGCCGCTATCACGCTTAGCACCTATGCCGGGTTTGAAGACATGGCGCATGTTTTAAAACCGATGGGACCTGCAGAGTATGTGAAAAAATATGCGGATTGGAAAGAGCAGGCAGGTGTGGTGAATGATTTCCCTGTACCTAATGCTTATGAGCAAGCCAACTATGCCACCAATACAACTACCGACTGGCTGAAGAAAGTATCACAGAACGGATTTATCCAGGACCATACGCTAAGTATTTCCGGTGGTAATAAGGATGTTAAATACTACGTTGCCGGGGATTATTTCAGTGAAAAAGGTTTGCTGTTGGGTTACCAGACCAAGCGCGGAAGTATCCGGTCAAATATCGATGCAACCATAACCGATTATCTGAATGCCGGGGTAAATTTATATATGGCAACCACTAACAATGATGGTGGTCGCGCGAGTTTGGCACTGGCAGAAGAGATCAGTCCTTACGGCAGGTACAAAAATCCTGATGGTACCTATGCTATTTTCCCTATGGAAGGAGAGGAAGCCCTGCAAAGCCCGATGCTGGGTACAATCACCACCAGGAACTCCAGGCGGCAAAATTTGATCACCAATGTGTATGCCGAGCTAAAGCCTTTGCCGGGTTTAAAATACCGCATCAACGCCGGGTATACTTATTTGCCTTCTCTCGCACAAAGCTACCAGGGCCGTTTAGCTGGTGATATAGCAGGCGGAACAGCTGAGATAGACAATACAGAAAGAAAGAACTGGATCATTGAAAATATATTGACCTATGAAAAGAACTGGGGCAAAAATCACCTGGATGTGACTGCCTTATATAGCTCACAGGAAAATAAGGAATTCGCATCAACCATTAATGCGTCCGGATTTATTAATGATGCCTTGTTGTTTAATGCGATACAGGGTGCAAGCACGATATCGGGCCAGTCGGAAGCAATTACCACAAACATGATATCGCAAATGCTGAGGATAAATTACTCATTCGACAGCCGTTATTTAATAACTGCCACCGCTCGTCGCGACGGCTATTCTCCATTTGGCGCCAATACAAACAAATACGGCCTTTTCCCTTCAGTTGCACTGGGATGGAATATCAGTAACGAAAGTTTTATGAAGGATGTAAAATTCATAAATAACCTTAAACTGAGAGGATCTTATGGGTTATCAGGTAATCAATCGGCTGTGATCCCGAACTCGACCATATCTACCTTTACAACTATCTCTATCCCATCCAACGGCCGGCCTACCACAGGCGTAATTGCCGACGTGTTGGGTAACGAGAATTTGAAATGGGAAAGTACCTATGGCAGCAATATCGCTCTTGATTTCGCGATATTGAATAACAGGATCAGCGGTACAATCGAAACCTATAACACCCATACCAAAGACCTTGTGTTGTACCGTGCATTGCCAACTGCAACAGGTTATAATCAAACTGTTGCCAATATCGGTAAGGTATCAAACACTGGGTTTGAGCTGACGCTAAAAACTCAAAATCTTGTCAGTACAGATTTTAGATGGGAGACCAGTTTAAATTACGCCGCAAATACCAATAAGATCGTTGATCTGTATGGTGATAAAAAGGATGATTTGGGTAACAGGTTATTCATCGGTCACCCCGTAAACGTGGTTTATGATTATAAACAAACCGGCGTTTGGAAAGTAGGTGAAGATCCATCCAACCAGGACCCGGGCGCTACACCAGGTGATCTGAAATTTGCTGATCTGGATGGTAGTAAGACGATTACTACTGATGGCAAAGATCAGATGATCCTGGGCCAGACCACCCCAAAATGGACAGGCGGCATCACCAACACATTCCGTTACAAGAATTTTAACCTGAGCATATTTATTCAAACCGTGCAGGGTGTTATGCTTGACAACCGGGTAATAGATTTTGTTGACTATGGCGGAAGGGAAAACCTGCCAAGTGGTCTCGGTTATTGGACAGCCGCCAATCAAAGCAACATCCGGCCAAAACTTACCTATGTTAACTTCCGTGGCTATGGATACCCTGAGGATGCAAGTTTTACCCGGATCAAGGATGTGACTTTCAGTTACACTTTGTCAAAACGTATAGCCGAAAAGTTAAAACTGGGGGGAGCGACCTTCTACGTTACCGGCAGAAACCTGGCCACGTTTACCAAATGGTACGGATGGGACCCTGAAGCCAGTTATGCTATAACCGGCGATACCCAGAACAATTACCCGCTGGTTCGTTCATTTATTCTAGGCGCTAATATTACACTTCGTTAATTCAACTGAAATGAAAAAGTATAAATATATCTTGATCGTGATTGTGGCCGTAGTCATTATGCTGCCGGCCTGTAAAAAGGATTTTCTCAAAGAGAAGGTCTATTCAAAATTCACACCCGAGGCTTTAAATGATTCATTGGCATTCGAGGCTAGTATCGTAGGTTTGCAAAGCCAGTATTCGCTTTGGAATACGATGAATGAAAATCAGAACGGTAACCAGGGATTTTTGTGTGTATGGCAAATGGGTACCGATGTTGCCTATAACAAGGCTCCGGACGATCTGGATCCCATGTCAATCCCCTACACTAATTATGAAAAGCTAACCTCAGCCGACGTGTCCGTAGCCTTTGTATGGCAATGGGCATATAATATCATTAACAACGCAAACGTGGTGCTGGCCAATATCGATAAGCCATCGGTACAGGCAGGGACCAATTTCAGAAATAAGATCAAGGCTCAATCTATGTTTTACAGGGCGCTTGCTTATAACTACCTGGCTACACTGTTCGGCGGAGTTCCATTAGTCACAGAACCTATAACTGGCCCTAAAACAGATTTTGTGCGTGCCCCGATAGACGATATCAACAACCTGATCGTAGCCGACCTGAATTTCGCGAAGGTAAATGCACCGTCGATAGATGAATTGGAAGCTAAATCACTTCCAAACAAATCCATGGCATCGCAATTACTGGCCGAAGCTTATTTGCGCATTGGCGGTAAAGATGCCGAAGCCGAAGCGGAATGTAATACGATCATTAATAGTGGCGATTTCAGCCTGATCACCGCCCGTTATGGCGTGCACGCCTCCCAACCTGGCGATCCTTTTGCAGATATGTTTATTTATGGTAACCAACGCCGTACGCAGGGTAATACTGAAGCTATTTGGGTAGAAGAAACTGAAAATCCTGCATCGGTACCAAATGGTGCGGGCCCGGATATTCAAAGTAAATTTCCGGGTTATAGGTTCCTTGGTTCCCAGCATAGAAGGGCATGGGGCTGCCGCTATTACAATACGCCCGGCATGCTTTTATGCGATACTTTGGGAGGCAGGGGTATAAGCAGGATGGCATTGACCTATTTTGTTTTAAACCTGTATGGGCCCAACGACATGCGTAATTCTAAATATAATATCCGCAGAAAGTTTTATTATAACGACCCTGCATCGCCTAACTATGGACAATTGGTAGCTGGCCCCGGCATAGATACCAATCGTAATATTGTTCCAAAAACCAATAAGTGGGACCAGTTTGATCCTAACGATTCATTTGGTAGCAGCATGATCAAAGATTTTATCATCATGCGCCTGGGCGAAACATACCTGTTAAAAGCCGAAGCCCAATTTAAACAGGGAAACCTGTCAGGCGCAGCCGAAACAATAAATATCATCAGGGCCAGGGCAAATGCTACACCTGTTACTGCCGCTCAGATCACCATGGATTTCATTTTGGACGAACGGGTACGGGAGCTGATAGCTGAAGAAAACAGGCGGATGACCCTGATGCGTACCAAAACTCTGGTACAGCGTGTACAGGGCAGAGGTTTGAAAATCACTAATATCTCGGATAATAACCTCCTGCTGCCGATACCACAATCAGAGATCAACCTGAACAAAGACGCCAAGCTAACCCAAAACCCGGGGTATTAAATAATATTTTTAGTTGATTGATGTTCATCCAGCGCCACTGCCGTTAAAACCGGAGTGGCGCTTTTATTTAGGATAGATCTAGGAATTGATTAGATCTTGATGATCCATTGCTTCTTATAGAGGACATACATGATGCTCCATATCAAAACGAGATAGAGAATGGCTGTAAAAAGCGATGCCCATTCGGGGGTAAAAACTTTTAGAAAGACGAAATGATCAAATATCCTTATACCTCTTGCGCCCTTGCCCTGATCGCTTACCTTCACCAGGTTAAGCAGATTAGGTAAGGCCTCCGAAAGTACATAAGCCGTTATGGCGTTGATCCCCAATACGCTTAACAGCCACGATCGGGAGAAATTGCCTTTAATATCTATGATCCAATAAAAGATCGCGAAACCTACCGTGCAAATGCCACCGGCATAAAGTACATAGGAGCTTGACCATAAAGGCTTATTAAGCGGGAAGACAAGGCTAAAGATTAGTCCGGCCAGGATCAGGATATTGCCGCCTATTAACAAGTTAATTGTTTTGCGTTCAGCAGTGTGTTCATCATTTTTAAGCGTAAGCCCTACGAATATGCCGATCATCGCGGTAACAACAGCCGGGAAGGTACCCAATATACCGCATGGGTCGGTGTAAGCAAACTTGGCTAAATGGCCGGGCGACAAAACTAAATGATCAAACCAGGCGCTGGCATTTTCAGTGGGGGTTACAGCGCTTAGTCCGGCAGGCGGGAAAAGACAAACCACACCATAGTACAGTAACAGGATAACAGCACTTGTAACGATAAGCGCCTTTTTGGAAAGTTTAATATACAGGCAGGTAGCAATAAAATATACCACCCCGATTCTTTGCAACACGCCAGGGAATCTTAATTGAGCGAAATTGAGACTATGGATCAGTTGCAATGCAAGGCCAATGCCGACGATGATGAGCATCCTTTTGAATGCTTTCAGGATAATGCCGCCATGCAGTTTCGGATCTGCTTTTTTGGATGAAAACGCAAAAACGATGGATAAGCCCATCATGAATATGAAGCACGGAAAGACGAGGTCAGTCGGTGTGCAGCCGTTCCACTCAGAATGTCTCAAAGGAGGGAATACATGTTCCCAGTCGCCAGGTGAGTTGACGACGATCATTGCTGCAATGGTAAGTCCCCGAAACGCATCGAGGGAAAGTAACCTGGTTTTCTTAATCTGCTCAGTCATTTTTTGATTTGTATGATGCAAAATACAGAAAAAGTTTAAATATCGTGTACGTACACGATATGCATTTGGTAAAATTATCGTGATGAAGATCAAATACTTAAGAGGTAGAAAAATGATGTGTATATTTGGGCGATATATGAAAACTAAATCTGACCAGTCAGGCGTAAAGGAAATTGCAAGACTGGCTAATGTCTCTATAGGTACTGTCGACCGGGTTATACATAATCGCAAAGGTGTTTCTGATGATACCCGGAAGAAAATCAACGCCATCATTTCAGAATTGGACTACCGCCCCAATAAAATGGCCAGCTTGCTCGCCAAGCGGGATACGGTAACAATCAGCGTAGTTATTCCAAGAAGTTCAACGGAAACCAACTACTGGAGCTATCCGCTTGCAGGTGTCGAACAAGCAATCTCAGAACTCAAGCAGTTCGGAGTGGCGTTGGACTATGCATTTTATGACCTTAATTCAAAAGAGAATTTCGTTGAAGTAGCTAATTCGGTTTTAAAGTCTCAACCCCAGGGAGTTTTGATCGCGCCCTCATTTGTTGAAGAAGCAACCACTTTTGTCAGGAAATTAAAAGAGCTGAACATTCCTTTTGTATGCATTAACTCGGACCTGCCTAAAGAAGACAGTTTGAGCTATATCGGACCCGATCTTTATCAAAGCGGTCGGCTGGCAGCACAACTGGTTAGCTTTATGATGAAGGAAGACGATGATATTTTTGTGATCAATATTTCCACCCAACTAGAACTGGATCACCATTTGTTCAGAAAGGAGCAGGGTTTCAGGAAGTTTTTTGAAGAAAACCATCTTTTAAATACCGTCCTTTCTCTGAACGTTAATCATACAGATACCAATTCGATTGAAAAGCAAATTACTAAGGCTATCAATTCTACACCTAAGGCCCGGGTGCTTTTTGTGACAAACTCGAGGGTTCATGTTATAGCCAAGGTCATTTCGAAAATTAAATCGGATATATTATTGGTTGGATACGACTTTATCGAGGAAAATATCACTCAACTGGAGAATGGTACCATCCGTTTTATCATCAGCCAGCGCCCAAGGGAGCAAGGCTACCTGGCTATCATGACCTTGTATAAGTTCTTGTTCAAAATAGAAGATGTCGGCCAGGTAAATTACATGCCTATCGATATCATCACCAAAGAGAACTATAAATCTTACAAGAACTAATCAGCTAATCATTTTTAGCCGCCCCGACCGGTTCAGGATGGTCAGGAGTGCAGTAGTAAACATGGGCTTTCTGATAAAGAATTTTATCTGATTCCAGTCGGTTAATAAAATCGTTATATTTTTTCTGCCCTCCCGGAGTCCAGGCGGCTTCAGCTACTGCTGCTATCCTTGGGAATAATAAATAATCGGCCCTTTGAGTAGTTCCTACGGTTTCGGTCCATAAATTAGCCTGTATCCCAAGTATATGATTATCATCCTTTTTTGCAGCAAGGTTTAAACTTTGCGGGAAAGCATAAACCTTCTCCAACGGATTGAAATCGCGGTGGTCCCATCTGCGGCCAAACTTATCACTCTCCTGTTGAACAAAATCGAAATACAAAGGTAAACGCGGGCATAAGATAACATTGTAGCCCCCATCAAGAGCAGCCTGCAATTTTTCCGGATGATCCTGTCGCCACCAGAACACTGTTGTTTGTGCCGGGTTCAAATTAGCGCTTACAGCTTCATCCCACACGGCAGTTTTGGTATTCCAGCTGGTTAGGGAATCGCTGATCCGTCGCGTAAAATAATGTTCCACATCATCTAATGTAGAAAGATGATTTTTCTCCATGAGTGACTTTACGGCAGGTAGCGAGTTCCAGTTTTCCCGACCGAAGCTGACTTCATCACCGCCGATATGGATCAATTTTTCAGGGAATAAAACATTTATCTCGCGGAGTATCGCACTTATATAATCATAAGTCGATTCATTGCCCGGGTTAAAAGTAAAATTCGGATGTTCTTTACTACCACCACCGGAAAATTCAGGATAAGCCCGGTTAGCTGCAGAAGCATGGCCCGGCATATCTATCTCCGGAACGACCTGTATAAATCTTTCATTTGCATAAGCCACGATCTCGCTAATGTCGCTTTGGGTATAATAAGATGGGGTAGCGGTGCTATCGGAAAAGCTGCCGATTCCGCCAACGAGTGTCAGTCTCGGATATCGGGTAATTGCTATGCGCCAGCCCGGTTCGTCAGTCAGGTGCCAGTGAAAGCGGTTTAGTTTATAAAAGGCCATCCAGTCGAGCAGCGACTTTACGTAGGCTTTACCAAAGAAATGCCTTGATTCATCCAGCATTAAACCGCGCCATGCATATAAAGGCCGGTCTTCAATTGTCCAGCAGGGGACATGGTTTCCCTGTGCTTTGGCGACGAGTTGCAAAAGTGTTTGCGCGCCGTTGAAAAGACCGTGCTCCGAATTGCCTCTCACAATGATCTGCTTATTATGCATCAATAGGCTATACCCTTCAGGTGCATTCTTTTCAGGTTTGATTTCAAACTTGATCTCATTAACAGGTGAGCGTTGATCCACATTCAATGCCAGATTTTTCATCCGGAAAAGTTCCAAACGGAATGTATTTACAATACCAACAGCCTGTTTATCCTGAGCTGACAAACTAGTGCGCTCCGAAAGGTTAAAGCTATCGTCTATTTTCTTGTAGGAAGATGGCAGTGGAATAATGCCAGGAGTTTGCGCTTTGGCCAGTGATGTTGACAATAAAAACGCTGCTAAAAGAAATCCGCAGATACTGTAAAATCTTGTATGCATAATAATATTTTGAAAATACAAATAAAGCAATATTTTTGTAAACGTGTACGTACACGTTAATATTTATTCAAAGCCCATGAGCCTAGTCAAAAATAAGATTGTACAACGATCAGCCAAAGTCTGCATTACTTTGATGATCATTGTTTTTACAAATTATGTAAAAGCTGCCGATAATCCTTCAATGGCGCCGGATCAATTCAGGATAAAGGCATTTCACCTCGACCTGCGGATACAGGTAATGAAGTTAACTGCTCTCAAAAAACTGGCCTATCAACTTCATGGACAGGGAATAAATGCCCTCATCATGGAATGGGAAGGAGCATATCCTTACGAAAAAGAAACGGTGATCTCCAATCAATATGCTTACAAACGAAGCGAGATCAAAGAGTTCATCCGATATTGCCATACTCTTAATATGGAGGTGATTCCCTTGCAGCAAACTTTTGGACATGTGGAGTACATCCTCAAACACTATAAATATGCAAAACTGCGCGAAGACCAAAAAGACCTCTCGCAGGTTTGCCCGGTAGAACTGGATAGCTGCAGAACACTTTTTACGGCGTTGCTGAAAGATATAGAGGAAACGCATGATTCGCCATATATCCATATTGGAGGTGATGAAACATTCTTATTGGGCCATTGTGAAAAATGCCAGCGGAAGGTGGCACAGGTGGGCCTTTCCGGTTTGTATTTCGATTATATTAAAATGATCTGTGATATTGTGGTTGGTATGGGTAAAAAACCGGTGGTATGGGCGGATATCGCCTTGCATTATCCTGATAAAATACATTTGCTTCCTAAGGAAACGGTATTTGTAGACTGGAACTATGGTTGGGACCTGAGCTATTTTGGCGATCATACCCAGTTGCTTAACAGCGGCTACGAAATTTGGGGGGCACCTGCATTGCGAAGCGAACCGGATAATTTCTACCTCACTAAATGGAAAAACCATTTCGATAATATTAAAAACTTTATCCCCGAAACACGGAAGCTAAATTACAAAGGTATCGTCATGACATCATGGTCGACATCCGGCGCTTATTGTACTGTTTTCGATTCTAATGATGACCCATTGGCACTTTATCCGATCAGGCGTGTTTGCCCGCTGTCGGGATTCAATTTATTGATCAACGCTTACACCGCTGCCTTGAAAACTGACGAGCCATTAGATGCGCGAAAATTCATAAATGAATACTGTGTGAAACAATACGGCCTCAGAAATGCAGATGCAGGGCAATTTCAAAGAGCACTATTCATGACACCATACCCGGTTATAAAAGGCCAGGTTCAGTCGAAGACCAAATTGTCGCTGCAAAATATGGTCGACAGTACTTCAGAAGCCTTATCCCTCTTCAAAAATCTGAAGCCAACCAAAAATATAGATGAATACAGCCATTATATATTGATGACAGATATCAGGCTGTTCTATCTTAAAGTTCTGCTTCTGGAACAGCGCGTAAACGGCGATGGGTTCAACCTGTCATCAGCCGGCAAACTTGTTCCGCAGGTGGTAACTCTTAAAAAGAAATCCCTGGAGCTGAACAAATCGTTTGCAACACTGAATGGCGCTTTCCTGAAAGATGGGGAAATTGCCGCGGAGAATGCCTTGAGAAATGAAAAGTTAAATGAGCTGTATAATCAAATTATGGCTGTGAGCCCCGCTAAAACCCCAACGAATTTATAATGGAGCACTTAAGCCTGAAAATAATTAACGCAAAAATTATAACTCCGGATAAGATCATTGGAAACGGAAGCCTTGTTATTGAAGGGGGTAAAATTAAATTGATCTCCTCCGGTGATATTGAATATGATACGGAGCACGTTCTTGACGCCGACGGGAAATACTTATCGCCCGGTTTTATCGATATCCATGTGCATGGCGGCGGCGGGCACGATTTTATGGATAACGATATTGATGGTTTCCTGACGATAGCAGAATTACATGCGCAGTACGGTACAACTGCTATGACACCGACTACCCTAAGTTGCGAGAAAGATGATCTGCTTCAAACCCTCGAAGCATATAATAAAGCAAACAACATCAATAAACGCGGTTCGCAATTCATAGGCCTGCATATTGAAGGGCCGTATTTTGCGATGAATCAACGGGGGGCGCAAGATCCCCGCTATATAAGAAACCCCGACCCGGAGGAATACCGGGAGATATTAGCAAACAATCCATTTATAAAACGCTGGAGCGCCGCGCCGGAACTGCCGGGGGCTATTGAGTTCGGAAAATATATGTCGTCAAAAGGTGTGCTGCCTGCCATCGCGCATACCGAAGCCATTTATGAGGAAGTCAAAGAGGCCTTCGCAAATGGATTTACCCACGTAACCCATCTCTATTCCTGTACATCGACGGTTACCAGGAAAAATGCCTATCGTTATGCCGGTGTTGTGGAAGCCGCTTTTCTGATGGACGACATGACAGTTGAGATCATTGCCGACGGAATTCACTTGCCGGAGCCATTGTTAAAGTTAGTTTACAAACTAAAAGGCCCGGATAAAATTGCATTGGTTACCGATGCAATGAGAGGTGCCGGTATGCCGCCGGGCGAAAGCGTACTTGGCGACTTAAAAAACGGACTGAAAGTTATTATAGAAGATGGCGTTGCAAAACTTCCGGACAGAAGCGCATTTGCAGGAAGCGTTGCCACCGCCGATCGGCTGGTCAGGAATATGGTTACAATAGCTGGCGTTCCCCTTATTGACGCCATTAAAATGATGACCAATACGCCAGCGACCATTATGGGAGCATCCGATAGAAAGGGAACCATTGCGGTTGGAAAAGATGCGGACCTGGTCCTTTTTGATGAACAGATCAATGTTCATCAAACCATAATCGGCGGGCGTATTGTATTTGGGGAAAGGGCCAAAAACTTATCACAAGCAAATCATGGATCATAATTTCAAAATAGATAAACTGGAAGTATTTGTGCTGAAAGACCGGAAGACACTGGGCGGGTATGCAGCAAAAAGAGCAGCCGAGAAGATAAAACAGATCGCCTCAGAAAAGACTGCCGTCAATATCATTTTTGCTGCAGCGCCCTCGCAGAATGAATTTTTAGAATGCCTGCTCGCGGATACCACTATTCCATGGGGCCACATCAACGCATTTCATATGGATGAATACTTGGGTTTGCCTGAAGCTGCGCCTCAAAGCTTTGGCAGCTTTCTAAATGAGAGGTTATTCAGCCATGTACCCTTTAAGTCGGTTAACCTGATCAATGGTCATACAGAGGATGTTGAAAGTGAATGCGTTCGTTATTCAAGTTTGCTTCAAAACTTTCCACCGGATATCGTCTGTCTGGGCATAGGAGAAAACACGCACCTGGCTTTCAATGATCCTCCGGTTGCAAATTTTAAAGATACTGAGACCATAAAAAAGGTAACATTGGACGAAGCCTGCCGACAGCAACAGGTAAATGACGGATGTTTCCAAAGTTTAAACGAAGTGCCACGTTATGCTTTGACACTGACAATCCCTGCGCTGATGCAGGCTTCGTATATATTTTGTATGGTTCCGGGTAAATTAAAGGCCGGGGCGATTGCACACACTTTGTCAGAGCCAATTTCTGAACGTTATCCATCAACCATACTTCGGACGCACGAAAACGCGATTCTTTTCGTTGATCAGGAGAGTTATACAATTTGAACCCCAACCCCTTGTCAAATAACCTACAAACCATACTAATATCGGGCATCAATGTTCCTGTCCTTTCATCCACTGACGAAGCAGGTCAGAAATTGGTTTATCATGAGATCGCAAATGACCCGTGGGGAAACGGCTCTTCTGATTGTGCGGCCAGGTTTAAGATCGGTCATACCAACACCCAGTTATTTTTGAAGTATAGGGTAGAGGAACAGTTTATAAAAGTAAAAACACGGGCAAATAACGATTCAGTCCACTTCGACAATTGTGTTGAATTATTCTTTGCCTTCCCCGGGGATGAGCATTATTACAACCTGGAATTTAATTGCCTGGGATCGGTCAAAGCTGCTTTTGGCCGTGGGCGCACCAATAGAAAGCCATTCCCCGATGAGGCGGTGAACAGGATAGCTGACAATATATCCATCACCCTAAATAATATAAATACCGAACGGAAAATATGCTGGGAGCTAACTGTTCTGCTGCCGATCGATATATTTATTTTTCACAAATATCAATCTTTCAGCGGCCTCAGCTGCCGGGGGAATTTCACCAAATGCGGTGAAAAGTTACCTGAGCCGCACTTTCTGAGCTGGAGCAATATCCATTCTGCAAAGCCTGATTTCCATCAGAAGGAATTTTTTGGAGAAATTTTGTTCGATCCATCTTAAAAAGACCAACAACCGGGATAGTTTGGCCTTAGGCGCCAGGTTTTTAACGACAATAATTTAGTTCGTTCAGGTCGGGCCTGGCAACTTAGCTTTCAACAGGCTGGAAGCTTATGTATTTGCAATTTGAACATTTTTGTCATCAATTATTTTCAGCTTCCTTACAACTCCGGCCAAAGATGTGGCCTCATCTTTTTCGTACTGATGAGAGAGTTTAAATAAATAATTTAATGCGTTATTTTACTGATAGTTGCCGGGTAATATTTGTTTTTTTGCCCGGAATACTTTAGTTTTAGAAACTTAGAGTACATTATGAAATCCTATACCTTGTTCCTTCGCAAACGTGTAAAAGCCTATACCCTCACAGAGATTCTGGTAGTACTGGTGATCATAGGTATTTTGGTATTACTGGCATTGCCTAACCTGTTACCGGCAGTAAACAAAGCCAAAAAGCTGGAAGCTAAGCAGCAATTAGCTTATGTGAAAACCCTTGAAAAAGATTATTTCTATGAGCATTCCTCTTATTCAAAAGATTTGAATGAGATTGGTTTTATACAGGAAAAGCTAAGCACTGAAGGCAATGGGAAAGCGAATTACCGCATTGAGATTACCAATGCCACCAATACCACCTTTACTGCCAGGGCTACGGCGGTAAAAGACTTCGATGGCGATGGGCGTTTCAACGTGTGGGAGATCGATCAGGATGGTAACCTAAAAGAAGTAGTAGCGAATTAAAGTGATAATTGTAAAAACCCTAACCTTAACCTGTTTACTGATGATCTTTTTCCAGGATGTAAAAAGCCGCTCGGTATATTGGATTCTGTTTCCGGCTCTTGCGGGGTCATTATTGGGTTTACATTATTTTCAAAACAATAGTGCGATATGGTCGTGGCAGGCTGTAATTTTCAACATCGGGTTCTTTCTCGGGCAATTAGCACTGGTAACTATCTACTTTTCTATCAAAAACAAAAAACTGACCAACATTACTGCTAACTTGTTGGGGCTAGGCGATTTGCTTTTTATCCTGAGCATAGCCTTTTATCTTTCCATATTTAATTTTTTGTTCTTTTACATCGCCAGCCTGGTAGTAGTGCTGGTATTTTGGTTGATCTGGCAGCGTATCTCATCAAATAAAAATAATAATATCCCATTAGCAGGGTTACAGGCCTTACTTTTTATTGTCTTTTTATTGTGCGACTGGTGGTTTAAAGCAATCAGTTTAAATGATGATACGTGGATTTTGAACCTTATCACGAAATGAATATGATGGACGAGATTAATATAAGGACAGACGACCTGCATTGGCTGACTAAAGACCAGGCCTGGCATTACAAAGTATTACCAAAAGGAAGAACGGCACAACAGTTCACTCTTTATTGCGGGGATTCAGCGGATGGGGCAGCTTTGATTGAAGAGCTCGAAGTGCTTTTGGGTACTCCGGTTAAACTGGAACCTATTAATGAAGCGCAAATAGCCAGGCTGCTTTCAAAATATTATCTAAAAGAAAATGGGATCAAGGGGCAGGCCGCTGTACAATCTTCTTCCAACGCCGATGACTTTTTGATTAGTTTGATAGGTGAAGCTAAAAACCTTAAAAGTAGTGATATTCACATAGAAAGCTATGAGAATAAATGTCGTGTCCGTATCAGGATAGATGGTATGATGGTAGAACGATATTTGTTAAAACGCGATGAATATCCGGCGCTGATCAACAAGATCAAGATACTCTCCAACCTGGACATTGCAGAAAAACGGCTCCCACAGGATGGTCGTATTAATTTTAAACAAGATAATCACCAGTTTGACATCCGTGTTTCCATCCTGCCAACACTTCATGGTGAAAAAGCGGTACTCCGTTTACTCAGTAATGATGCAACGGACATAGATCTCAATAAGTTGGGATTTTCCAAATCCGATCTCGACAATTACTTACAGGGTGCAATGAGACCCAATGGTATCCTGCTAATAAGTGGCCCAACCGGATCCGGAAAGACGACAACACTATATGCTACGCTTAAACTTTTGAATAAAGAGACGCGAAATGTGATGACTATAGAAGACCCGGTTGAATATACTCTTGAAGGGATCAACCAGGTACAGTTGAAAGAATCCATCGGACTTACATTCGGAGCAGCGCTCCGGACTTTTTTGAGACAAGACCCGGACGTAATTATGGTTGGTGAGATAAGGGATATGGAAACTGCTGAAATGGCCATACGGGCAGCCTTAACGGGGCACCTTGTATTATCGACTATACACACAAATTCAGCCTGGGGTACCGTATCCAGGTTAATCGATATGGGTATACCGCCATTTTTGGTGGCCAGTACCCTCAATACAACTGCTGCCCAACGATTGGTACGTTTGCTTTGCCCGCATTGTAAGGAAAAAATGCCTTTTGATGAAAATCTTTACCCAAAGCAATTCAAGCCGTACAATACTATTTACCATCATCATATAGCCAAAGGATGTGAGCAGTGCTACTATACAGGATATAAAGGCCGTAAGGCTGTATATGAGGTCATTCCCGTAGACCAGGAATTGGCCTTTGAAATTAAGAACGGCAATATGTATATTCACGAACTGTTAAAACAGCGTGGTATCGGTACTTTGGCGGAAAATGCCTTCCGCCTGTTTGAGGAAGGATCGACATCGATTGAGGAAATTTACCCGCTGCTATTTAATTACTGATAACCTTATGTACACAAAATTTACCCGCCTTATTTTTATACTTCTAGTAATTTGTTTTGCCGGTAAAGTGTATGGGCAGCAAAACAGGATCACCGCTATACAAAAAAAGCTGGATAGCTTATCCAAAACGGTGCCCGGACTTAATCAAAAAGTGCAGCTTAATGTGGTCGGCGGAACGATACAACAATATCTTACCGGTATCGCCAGCTCTAACGGTTTGAGTATCAGCGTAGACCCAAAATTGAATTTTGCTATCAGCGATTCTTATAACGATATCACGGCTTCCAACATTCTTACTTTTCTTGCACAAAAATATAGCCTGGACATAAGTGTTGTTGGTTCGATCATTTATGTAACGTCATACCAGGATCCTGCTCAATTTATAAAACCTGCCCCCAAACAAATTAATGCTAAATATAATTCTGCAGACAATACCCTGTCATTAGCCATTAATAATGACAGCTTGGTAGCGGTGGCTAAAAAGATCACCGAGGTATCAGGCAAAAATATCGTCGTGCCTAACTCATTGCAGGCTAAACGGGTATCAGGATTTATTGAAGCAGCTCCCTTTGAAACCGCCATGGACAAACTGGCTTATGCCAATGAGATCAAAGTAGTTAAAACCAACGATAATTTTTTTGTATTCCAGCCGCTGGATGAAAATGAAGAATTGTATATCAACGGCGATAAAAACACTGCAGTAAGAAGGACGTTCCACCCGGCAGCAGGTAATGGAAACACCGGGGCAATAGGCGTATTTAGCAGGCTGGTAAACGGGCAAAAGCTTATCTCGGCAGATGCCGTCAATACACCTATACTTAGCCTGGTAAAACAGGCATCCCAGGAGTTAGGCAAAAGCTATTCTATTTATACAGATCTGAAAGGGGCGATAGATATTCACGTAAGTGATATTACCTATGACCAGTTCCTCGATCTGCTTTTCCGGGGAACTAATTACACCTTTCAAAATGAAAATAACATTTACCTGATCGGCGACAAGTCGATAGAGGGTTTGAGGACCTATAAGGCAATTCGCTTACAAAACCGGTCGATCGATACCATTGTCAACATGATTCCCAGCGAATGGAAGAAGGCCCTGGAGATCAAAGAATTCAGGGAGCAAAATACCATTTTACTTTCGGGTTCGATAGCGCATATTAAAGAGGCAGAAAGCCTCATCAAGGAACTCGACGTACTGGTTCCGGTCGTGATGATCGAAGTTACTATGATCGATTTTCATAAAACAAGGACTATTTCTACCGGGATTACTGCGGGCGTTTCCGATAGTGTGAAAACAGGTGGGACTATATTGCCTGGCGTTGGTTTTACCTTCAGCGCTACTTCAGTCAACAGTTTCCTTAGCAGCATAAGCAAAAACACATCCATTAACCTGGGCCACGTTGTTCCTAATTTTTATGTAAGCCTGCAAGCACTCGAAAATAATAATAATGTGGATATCCGCTCGGTTCCAAAGCTATCAGCGCTCAACGGCCATTCAGCAATGCTCAGTCTCGGCAGTAAACGATATTACAAAGACGTTACTCAAAATTTTTATCCTTCGGCAACAACAACCGCATCAATTTTTTCAAATGTGTATAAGGAAGTCAATGCAGACCTGAGCATTGATATCAAGCCCGTTGTTTCCGGTGACGACCAAGTGACTTTGGCAATTAAAGTGAACGTTTCTGACTTTACATCGATCCCAACCGACGGTTCGCCACCGCCGCAGTCTATCAACAAGTTTGAGACCAGTCTGCGTGTGCATAACGAAGATACCATCCTGCTTGGCGGTATTGAAAGAACGGAAAACGACCTGACCGCATCGGGCACGCCTATATTGTCAAGAATCCCGATTCTTAAATGGATATTTAGCAGTCGCACAAAAACGGCTTCTAAAGTAACTACTGTATTGTTTATCAAATCCACCGTATTGCGTTAAACCGATGAGTAAGCTGGATTCATATTATCGTTTAAACAAGGTTGCAGGTATACAAATTCACCTCGGCAATGATGGGCACGGTATTCAGCTTTGCGCCGTGGAGGCAAACGGTAATCAGCTTGATATAACAAAGAAAATTAGTGGCCTGACAACTTTAGCCCAATTAAAAGAGCACCTGCCGTCCAAAGCAGTTGTGGCGCTGAATCTTTCCGGAAAAGGTATTTTGCAAAAGAGGATCGACAAAATTGAAAATATAGATGCCAACGCTTTTAGCAAGGTCCTGCCTAACGCCAAAGTCGGGGACTTCTATATCCAGAACTTCATATCCGGTGGGCATTCTTTTGTTTCGGTTGTCCGTAAGTCCGAGGCCGACAGGTGGATCGGACAGTTAAAAGAACTTTCATTTCAGCCCATTTTACTCAGCCTGGGCGTATACCCGGTAGATCACATTATGCCGCAGCTGAACGTTTATGAACAGGAGGCAGTAATAGGTGGTTACGAAATTCAAAGAAATGAGAGAGGCGAGTGGCTCGATGTAAAACCCGTTGACGGTAAACCGTCTTTTGCCGTTAAACTCGGTTCAGAAAAAATTGACGACCAGTTGCTCATTTCTTATGCTTCAGCATTTCAGGTAGTAATGGCCGGCAAACTTGACCCTATTGTGACTGAAGCAGAAGAACTAAACCAAGCGCTTCAATCAAAGCTGGCCGAGCAAAAGCTGAAAGTACGTGGGGCCATAATACTCGCAGTTGTGTTTACTTTGCTTTTAGGAAACTTCATCCTGTTGTCCTGGCTTAACTCATCCAATACAGCTTTATCCGAGCAAGTTGGAAAATCTGCCGAAACGACGAGCAATCAACAGGAAATCGCCAGCCGGATAAAAGAAAAAGAAGCTTTGCTACACACACTGGGATGGGATGGCGGTATCAACAAAAGCGCATTGATCGATCAGGTTGCGTCATTGTTGCCTCCGGAAATAAAGCTTAGCGAGATAGCGGTTAATCCTGTAGATATCGCCGGCAGCAGGCTGCAGAAGGGCGTTGTTTTTTATGACCGGAAAATAGTTATTTCAGGCAACTCGGAAAAAATCGTACCGGTTAACGAGTGGATAGCAAGAATACAGACGAGACCATGGGCAAAACATATCCGACTGGAAAATTTCGCCTACAACAATGAGTTAAATACAGGGCAGTTCACCATTTCTATCGATTATTGAAATGATTAAACCCGGACAGATAAAAAAAGAATACCTGCTTTTAGGGGCTGTTGTCTTACTTTTAGTACTTTGCTATCAATTGGCCTTCAGGAAAACAGCAGACGCATGGCACATTCACAAGCAATTGCAATCACAATTAGCGCAATCTTCCAATGTGAATTTCCAGCCAGGTTATTCAGAGCGGAAAAGCGCCAATATCGGGCGGATACTGAATTTGTACAAGGCAGATACCATCAATTTCAGGAGCAACATTATTAGCAGGATATCATCCATTGCCGAGAAGGAAAATGTAAAATTATCAGAGTTGCCTACTGAGGACCTTGCACGGCATCAGAAACAACTGATTATTCAAAAACTCGGCTTTGAGGGTGACTATTTTTCGCTTATAAAAACAATTAATCATCTACAGGCCACCAGCGGTATCGGCATCATGCGGAGTATTACTATAAAAAAACCAGACCTTCATACCCTGCAGGGGCAGTCAGAGAAGCTGGCGCTTATCGTCAATCTGGAAATCAATGAATAAAAAACGCTGCGTTGTATTGACTTAAGCGAAAATAAATATTAATTAAAAAATAATATTGCAAAATTGATTTAAGATATTTATGTTTGTTAATAACCTTAATATTTACCATAACCAAAATCACAGCCCCATGACACTGCAACAAATCCCATTCCAGTAACGACAAATTAATTTGCCTGCAATAGACTTTTGGAGGTTTTTTCTGATAAGAACCAGCTAACTCCAAAGCAGTCTCTAATGCAACATCCAGCACGTGCTGGTATTCAAGGCAAGTGAGGCAGATAACGCAATCTGTCACAGTGAAGGCCTTTGCTATTTAATTAATAATTAATATCAAAGCAAGTAAATCAGTTACAAATTCCTTTTTATGAAAAAAATCACCCTGTTTCTTATTGCCCTGGCCTCATACTGTATCTGTTCGGCGCAAACTTATTTGCCGTTAACCGGAGGAACGCTGACTGGTCAGGTGAACGGTACTACCGCAAATTTTCAAACTTATACGCTTATTAATGCGGCAAACTCATTAAACACAACGCTGACTTTCCCCCTGATTTACGGATCGGTCAGTGGCGGTACCGCTTTCCCATTTCTGGATAATAGCAATTTAATTATACAGTCACGGCCATCCGGGGGAGACAGGGATATTGTATTTGTAACAGGTAGTACCACGCCGACAATCCGGATGGTTGTTGGCAGAACAGGTAATATCGGCATTGGTACAACCAGCCCAAACTATTTACTTTCTGTAGGCGGTAACGCTTCTTCAGTTGCCGGAGGGCAGTTATCTGTTCAAAGTATTCCAACAGTTACTTCCGGAATTTATGCCGGGCATGTTTCCCAGTTAATTGCTAACCCGGCCGCAGCATCATCAGCTTTTTACTATGGTATCCTGGGTGAAGCAGGCGATAACACAGGCGCCACTTCAAATTTTACAAATACAATTGTCGGTGTTGCGGGGAGTACAGTACACAGAGGAACCGGTAGCATTGCCTCATTAATAACATTTCTTGCAACCAGCCCGGTAATAACAAATGGTGGTATTGTTACTAATGCATATGGTTTATATATTAATAAAATCACTAACACGGGGGTTACAAATAGTTACGGTGTTTTTCAGTCTTCTGCCAGCGATCCAAATTATTTTGCCGGCAATGTAGGTATAGGCACAGTAGATAATGCTAGCTGGAAATTAGCAACCTCAACTTATAAATTGGCGGTTAATGGTAGCGCAATTGCCACCTCGATGGTAGTAAAACTTCAGGCAAACTGGCCAGATTACGTTTTTAGGAGCGATTACCGCCTCCCTTCTCTAGCGGAAGTGAAAGCTTATGTAGATCAAAACCATCATCTGCCGGATATGCCGTCAGAGCAGGAGGTCGCCGACAATGGATTAAATCTTGGCGAAATAAATAAACAGCTGACAAAAAAGGTAGAAGAACTCACCCTATACCTGATAGAACAAAATAAACAGCTGGCGGAGCAAAAAAAAGTAAATCAGTCTTTGCAGGAGCAGATCGATAAATTGTCGGATGCCATCAAAAATCAATCATCGAAATAATCTAATGTCATCATTTTGACCATATCATGAAAAAAGCGCTATTAACTCTTATTTTATCTGCCATTGTTACGGCAACGTTTGCGCAATGGACTACATCATCGCCAAACATATATTACAACACAGGCAGTGTAGGTATTGGGACAACGACCCCTTTAAGTCTGCTCCATATTACCGGCAACGTCGGTGCAGCAGATATATTACGTCTAGGCAATGTTGATGCAACTGACGGAAGGACAACCATTCTGTTTACAAGTAGTAAAGGGCCGCAGAGCTGGCAATTTGGTGAAAATCCGGGCGGGGGAGCCGGTCTGTTCGGATTGCGGGATATGACGACCAGCGGTCTTCCAATCCGTTTTGTAGTTAATACATCAGGTTATTTCGGTATAGGAACAGCAGCCCCGGTGTCTTTACTTAACGTCAGTGGTTCCGGGAGCAATGCCAACGCTATATTGGATATCCAGTCTTCAGATGCGGGTGCCAGGGGAACTTTAATACGTACCGGATTTTATGGATATACCAGCCAGGATAATAGCGGCAATTATTTCCAGTCATGGGGGATGCGTTTAAATGGTGCAGATAACCTTTGGTACCGTGCCTATACGGCCGCTAATAATTATCTACCCTATACCGAACTCACCACTGGCGGAACTATCGTCTTTGGTGGTGCTGTGAGTAACCTTACGACGGACGCCAACCCGACACTCAATCCGTCGATGACTATTAATGTAGGCAACGGAAACGTTGGAATTGGCTCTGTCAACCCCCAAAATAAACTGGATGTGAACGGTACTATCCATTCCAAGTCGGTATTGGTTGACCTGAACGGTTGGTCGGACTATGTATTTAAAAAAGACTACCAATTGTTGCCTTTAAGCGAAGTAAAAACTTATATCGACCAGAACCAGCACCTGCCTGGTATCCCTTCAGAGCAGGAAATGATCAAAAACGGCCTCAATGTTAGTGAAATGAATAAAGTGCTGATGAAAAAGGTTGAAGAGCTAACGATCTATCTTATTCAGAAAGATGAAGAGCTAAAGGTACAACAAGTTGAATTGGACAAATTGAAACAGCAGCGAGCAAAAATATCCAATCTCGAAAAGGAGCTTGATGAACTGAAAATGTTGGTAAAACAACAACAAAATTAAAAAGAATACCTTATGAAAAAACTTCTAATATTGGTTCTTGCAATAGTTTGGTCACTAGCATTAAAAGCCCAAACAGCAGACCAGCTTCTCAACGCCGCCGTAGTTACCCCGCCAAATTCGGCTGCGTTTACACAATATGCCAAAGTCCCGGTAGGTGAATTTACAGGAATTCCTGATGTGAAGATACCGCTTTATACTATTAAGGTAGATAACTTATCTATTCCCATTTATTTGTCTTATTACGCCAGGGGCGTTCAGCCCAATGTACATAGTGGGTGGGTTGGTACCGGGTGGAATTTAGTAGGCAACGGGGTAATTACGCGCAAGATAAACGGGTTAAGCGATGAATATTGTTCGGATGGTGTTACTTTTCCTTCGCCCGCCGGTAATTCTCAATACGGGTGGTACTTTGGCGCCAATCATACGCAATCATATTCGGTCACCAACGTGCTGGGAAATTTGGTGACTTCCGACGTTGTTGGCGATGGTAACATGTCCAAAATCTACGCAATTGATGCAGCACCAGATGAATTTGACTTCAATTTTAATGGTCTGAGCGGAGCTTTTTTCCTTGGCAGCGATGGAAAGTGGAAAGTGCGCTCTGCAAACGGCGAAAACATCCAGGTGCAGGAAACGGTGGGATCGGTTCCCATACATCCTTTAAAAGACCCTAATGCCTGGTTTAATACACGATTAATCAACCCAACCTTTGTACAGTTTGTCCTGACAACGGGGGACGGAACCCGTTATATTTTTGGGGGAAACCCAACCGGTTTAGAGGGAAATACAACTATAGAATTTAACCGGAAAGGCCCTTCGTACCAGTCTTACGATAGTAACCTGACAGCTGTCGCGTGGCATTTGGCGGAAATTGACCTGCCAAGCGGTAAAAAGATAACCTACCAGTATTTCAGAGATGGGTCTCAATTTACTTATACGCCGCATTCCAGCTGTACGTCGATGGTTAACAAAGCGGTTGGTTCAAGCGGCACAGCCAACGGAAATACGATCGAGGAAAATGACTTTAACCTTAATATCACTGACCCAGTTTATTTGCAAAGCATCACCTTTCCTGAAGGACAGCTGGTGTTCAATTCGACGCATTCCGGCGAATCCGATATCCTTGATCCATGGAACATACGTAGTATCCGGGATGCATTCAATAATGCAGCGCCGGCTGATTTCTATCCCGGAATATACAACTCATTTTTAATCTGGCGAAGTTACACCGACGTGGGGAATAGTTACTCTTATAACAGCCAGGGTAATATAACCTCTGTTTGGTATAAACTTAATGATATTGAACTGCATAATTACAACGGGTCTTTATTAAAGGATTTTCAGCTAAAATATACACAGGATAGCAATACCAGGCTGTTTCTGCACTCGGTACAGGAAATAACTTCGGGCAGTTTAATGCCGCCTTATACTTTTGATTACAACCAGTTACAATTACCGGCATATTGCACCCCTAACACGGATCATTGGGGGTTTTACAACGGCCCGAAAACTTTTCCCGGATGGACATTTGATTCAAATAGTTTTGTCACCACGACCTTTCAAAATCAGTATTATCAGTTCCGTGAGCCCGATCCGACGTATGCACAGGCCGGTATCCTTACAAAAATCACCTACCCATCGGGTGGAAACAGCCAGTTTTATTATGAAATGAACCAGTATAGTAAATGGGTAGGATTTCCAATTTCCATAAATCAGACATCAGTGAATATGAATGGCGGAGGTTTGCGGATAAAGACGATCATAAGTAATGCCGACTTTACTTCGGCCCCTATAACCTACGAATATAAGTATGTGACAGATCTTGTTTCCAACGTTTCGAGTGGTGTTTTGGGTATGCCGCGACCTAATTACGCCCAAAATGACCAGGTGGGCTGGACGGCGCTGGACTCAAATGGAAATCCGACTTCTATGACGTTTTCTAATACGGCGATGAATACCTGGGATTCCAATCTTATTTATCCGTCTCAAAACGATGATGGTAATATTGTGACCTATAGTAAAGTTGTTGAATTACAAAGCAATAACGGAGTTTATAATGGCAAGAAGGTGACGGTTTTTTCCAATCATGACAATGGATATTGGAATAACCCTCCGGATCATATTGCCGTATCCATGAATAGCGCTGTTCAACAAATGGAGGCCAGTAACAGGTCTTTCGAACGGGGCAAGGTCTTGATCGATTCAATATTTGATCAAAACAACAACCTCGTTAAAATTGTCCAGAATACCTATAATACTGATGCGACCCGGTTTAATCAATACGTCGGAGGCATTATGTGTAATATGAAAATGTATTTAGGGGCCGCGATCGTACCGTTTGGAGGGGGCGCTACAAACTTTAGCTGGGTTTATTCCGCAAATAATTCCCAGGTCCGTTTTTATACCTTCTACCCTTATTTACAGCAGACAACGGAAACGGATTACGCATCCAATCATTCAGGACAAACCACTTCAACCACAACCAGCTATTCTTATGATCAGGTTAACGGTACTCGTAATTTGGTTAAAACAAGCAAGACGGACAGTAAAGGGCAGTTATTGACTACCTCTGTTAAGTATCCATTGGATTATAATCTATCCGGTATTACGCCCGGCGATGCTTTTGCAAACGGGATTGCAAATCTACAGAACTTATCAGCGATTTCACTGCCTGTTGAGAGTACAACACAGGTGTCGAACGCTGATGGTACTAATTTGCGAACAATATCATCTTACCTTAATTCTTTCCACGCTACATTGCCTTATCCGAATTTGACTTATAAAGCAAGTATTACCAACCCCGGCAGCAGTTTTACTTCTTCTTCGATATCATCGCAGGGAACTTTGGTTAAAGATGGTACTTATGAACCGAGAACCTCGATAGATAATTTTGATGCGGCAGGTAATATTCTGCAGGAGCATATGACCAATGGCGTTAACCAATCCTATCAATGGGGATATAATAATAACTATCTGGTTGCTATCGTAAAAAACGCAACAAATACCTACCAGTCTTCTACAAACTTGGGGGTCAAAAACTTCTTTTTTGATAGCTTCGAAGAAGGTGACGGTAACTCAACCCCTGGCGATAGTAAAACCGGTGCACATAGTTATGACGGAACGACAACACCGTTCGTCAAGACTGTCAGCAACATAGATAATGGCTCCTATACGCTAACCTATTGGCAAAAAAACAATGGCGTCTGGAGCTGGATATCTCAGCCTGTAACAATTTCTGGAAACAGCTATTCTATTTCCTTATCAGGTCAGATTGATGATGTGCGTTTGTTCCCGGTTAATGCACAGATGACCACGTATACTTATGATGTGATGTTCGGCCTAACCAGCATAACTGATGCCAAAGGAGAAATTACCTACTATGACTACGATCAGTTTTTTCGTTTGAAAAACATAAAAGATAAGGACAAAAACATAATAAAACATATCCTCTATAATTATGCTAACCTACCGTCTAATGCTGATTTGCCAATTTCAGTTAACACAATTACAGGTACTTATGTTTCATTGTATTGGGGGCAAATAACAACTGCGCCATGCACATCCGGATATTTGCAATATACAGATCTGACTACTCAAACTACTTACCAAAGGGCTATTGATTGTGGCGCCAGTGGGGCAAATTTTACTGTCCCTACGTGGGGAAGGACGTATAGATTTGTATTGATATATAACATGGTGGATGGAAGTCAGGTTGTTTCGATTCCTACGGATATATATGTTCCCAGTTATTAAACAAGATATTTTTAACAGTAAGAGGTGTAAATAGAAGTACAACTAAACCTTAGATATGTTCACAGAAATTTTGAATAAGGCGCTGCTGATAAAGTTTACGGTGGCAATAATAATAATAGGATGGGGAGGCACAGCAGTGTCTCAGACATTGGTAACATCCCCTATGACAGGTACACCTGCAGCGGGCACCTATTACAGCAATACAGGGATCACCGTGAGTCCTGGCTTTAGCTTTACAGCATCTTCAGGGCAGAGCCTGGTACTATATGCGGGGACGCCCGATTGCCTGCCTCTGAACAATAACCTTTCAGGGAACCAGAACTACATCCTTGTCGCAGAGCCGCGGGTATCAGGTTATAGTCCGCAGCTGGCGGGCTATACGAGTTGCGACCTGAAACAGACGGTACAATATTTTGACGGGCTTGGGCGCCCGATACAAACGGTCCAGGTGCAGGGATCACCACAGAATAAGGATATGGTGCAGCCGATAGCCTATGACCAGTTTGGCAGGGAGTCGGCCAAATTTCTTGATTATGCAGCAAGCACATCGGACGGAAGCTATAAGATAGACGCACTGTCTGCAGGAGTTGGGCTATATGCGTTCTACAACCCTGGGGGTAATGGGAGCAGTGGAGCCCAGCAGTCAGGTGGTGTGGTAGTTAACCCGAGCCCGTACTCGCCTGTCGGGTTCGAGTCCTCGCCGTTAAACCGGGTCATCGAACAGGGAGCTCCGGGCACCCCGTGGCAGCTAAGCACGAGCGGAATCACGGGAAGCGGCCATACGATAAAAATAGCTTACGGGACCAATGCAGCAACGGACGTGATACAATGGACGGTGAACAGCACGGGGACAGGGGCAACAGAAACCAACAATTACGACGCAGGGAAGCTTTATGTTAAAACTACCACGGATGAGAACGGGAACAATACAATTGAATATACGGATAAGCTGGGGCATGTTGTATGTAAAAAGATGCAATCAGGCGCCAACACTTACCTGTCGACATACTATGTGTACAACGACCTGAATAACTTAACGTATGTAATACCTCCGATACCGTCAACGACGACCTATCCTACCAGCTTTTTGGAGAGCGACTTGTTGTTTTCGAACTTTATTTACGGCTATCACTATGACGGGAGGAACCGTTTGGTGGAAAAACAGGTACCGGGTAAAGGCTGGGAGTATATACTCTATAACACGATCGACCAGGCGATAGCCACGCAGGATGCGGTTCAAAGGAGCAAATCACCGGAGGAATGGACGTTCACGAAATACGATGCCCAGGGGAGAATGATTATAAGCGGGGTATATCAATATGGCAGCACGGCAGGGACGAATTACCGGGCGGCGTTGCAGGCAATAGCTGCGGGGACTACGCTTTGGGAGACGGCGATCAGCACAGGAACAGGATATACGACAACGGCGTGGCCCACCAGCTGGACAGGGGCGACCTTAAGTATGAATTATTATGACAGTTACAGTACGATACCAGGGCTGCCGGCAAGCTTTACAGCGCCGTCGGGTTCAAGCCAGATGACGACAGGGCTTCTGCTGGCCTCGCAGGTGAACGTGTTGGGTACAAGCAATATGTTATGGACAGCGAATTATTACGATGATCTTGGCAGGGTGATCCAGACCTATAAACAGCATTATCTGGGTGGCACGGCAAGTGTATATAACTACGACCAGGTGACCAATACGTACGACTTTACCAACGAACTACTCGGTAGCACGAGGAAGCATTATATAAAGAATGCAGGGAACACAGCAGCTGTGCTGAATGTGACGATCGCTAACAGCTTTGTATATGACCACATGGGCAGAAAGACCCAGACGCTGGAGAATATCAATAATAGCCCGGTAATGACATTGCTGTCACAAACAGACTACAACGAGATCGGCCAGGCGAAGACGAAACACCTGCACAGCACCAATAACGGGCAAAGCTTTTTACAGGATATCAGCTACGTTTATAACGAGCGGGGCTGGCTGCAGAAGATCAATGATCCGTCGGTAGCTGTATCCTCCAATAAGCTTTTTTCAGAGCAGCTGAACTATAACCTGCCGCAATATGGGGGCACGGCGCAATATAACGGGAATATAGCCGAGCAGGATTATAATGCGGGAATAAGCACCAGGCAGCATGTAGTTTACAGCTACGACCAGCTCAGCCGTTTGAATAGCGGAACTAGCTCGGCGGGCTTCAGCGAAACGGGGCTAACGTATGATAACATGGGCAACCTGCTGACCCTGACCAGGGCGGGAACGGGTAACGGGACACTGACTTATGGTTATACGGGAAACCAGCTGACCACACTGACCGGGTTTAAATCAGGGACGAATGTTTATGACCTTAACGGGAATCTTAAAACAGACGGGACCCGTGGGGCAACGATCCAGTATAATATGCTGAACCTGCCACAATCGGTGACAGCGACGGGCATCAGTATCAGCTATACGTATGATGCATCGGGGACCAAGCTGAGGAAAGTGAGCAACGGCAGCAGCACAGACTATATCTCAGGGATACAATATAAGCCTGATGCGGCCACGATCGATTTTATCCAGACGGAAGAGGGGAGGGCGATCAACGCAGGGACAGGATATAACTATGAATATACATTGACGGACCACCTGGGAAACAACCGGGTAGCGTTTGACCAGGCGAACGGCAAGGTGACGGAAGATGATTATTATCCGTTTGGCTATAACGTACACCGCCAGCAGAATTCGGTAAATAACTATCTTTACAATAAAAAGGAGCTGCAGACAGAGATCAACGAATACGATTACGGGGCTAGGTTCTATGATCCGGTGATTGGAAGGTGGAATGTGGTTGATCCGTTGGCTGAGAAATCAAGAAGGTTTAGTCCATACAACTATGTGGAGAACAATCCGATTAGGTTGATTGATCCTGACGGGATGGAAGTGAAAGATGGTAATTGTTGTGGGGTTCATGGTAACAATAATAGTACCAATTCCGGTATCGGAAACCCATTGGTTAGAGCGGCTTTAGCACCAAAGGCTGTGGCTCATACGGAGGCTGCTGTAAATGCAGCAAAACATACCGCCTCTGTGTCTTTAAGTGTAGGTACCGGTGTTGGGTTTTCTGTGTCCAAAGGCGACGCAAAACTCGAAGCAAAAATTGGAGGACCAACTGGGACACTTAAACTCAGCGGGGATGGGGCCACATTAAATGCAAGCGTGGCGTCAGCAAATGCCGGTGCAGAATATGGTAATCTTAAAGCTGATATTGGGAAAGTAGACTTTGGAGGATACACGCTTCAAAATATAGGTACACAAAATATGACAATGACTGGTAATTTACCTACAGCTGAGGGCCCGTCAATGCCATCTACTTCCGTTGGTAAGGCAGAGTTAAACTCAGACGGAAACATGAGTATTGGAGGTCATATTGGCGTGATCGGAGCAAAAGTAGAAGCTAACCTTCAAAACGCTGTTACATATGTAAAAGAACAGGTTGCGGCGGCGAAAGCAATGGTAAGTTCTTGGTTTGAATCAACAACAAATGCACAACAGACAGTCCCGCAAAATGTGATGGAGCAACATCTAAATAATTCACACTAATGAAAAAATCATATATTCAGCAGGAATTATAAACATGAAAATGATGAACCTTAAAATGTTGGAAAAAATGAAATATCTTCTTATCGTTATATTGATATGTACGTTTGGGTGTCAGAGTTCGAATTCACAATCTGTAGGCTCAAATACGCATTCTGAAATCAAAAAGGAGGATATGATGAAACTTACGAAGATAGTCGACTCCTTCTTCAATAAATATAAAAATGGAAGTACGTCAGAGGCGATTGATTATATCTTTGCCACAAATACTTTTGCATCACAAAATGGTCAGGTGTCGGACATGAAAAAAGTATTGAAGGTCAAACTTGACTCTTTGCGGCAAAATATTGGCCGTTATACAGGAGCAGATTTAATTACCGAAAAAAGCACAACGGATAATTTCGTGTTAGTCAGCTATCTCGTAAAACATCAATTGCAGCCAGTGAGATTCACTTTTATGTTTTACCGGCCTGAAGACACCTGGATGCTATACAAATTTAGTTCCGATGTTCAAGTAGATTCCGAATTGGAGGACGCAGGAAAAATATACTTCATTAGATAGGTACTATATCAATATCCCCAATCTGGCGCGAGTCTGACGGGCTGTCATGTGGGCAAAGGCGACTCGTGTCTTTTTTTTAGAGCTCATTTCGGGGCAAGGTAGGTTTTGAATATGAATTTCTTTATTGCATCCTACTGCAAACTATTGCTCATCTGGAACAATGGCAGATACATCGATATCAAAATAACCCCCACTATCAGCCCCAGGAAAATGATGATGAGTGGTTCCATCATGCTGCTTAGGGTGGAGGTTTTGTATTCCACTTCTTCAATATACTGGTCGGATATGCGGCCGAAAAAGTAATCGAGCTGGTTGGTTTCTTCGCCTACCTTAATGAGCTGTATTAACTTGGAAGGATACACTTTAAATTGTTCCAGGCTTTGGTGCAACGGCTTGCCCCGCATGATATCGTTTTCTACCACGGCCAGCGATGATTCGATAGGATAGTAGCTGATCATCTGCCTGCTTAAAGCAATGGCCCTCAACAGCGGTAACTTAGCATTGATCAGCAAACGCATCGAGTTACAAAAACGCGCCAGGTAGATCTTTTGTACCAAATTACCCACCACTGGTATCCTGAGCACAAACTTTGAGACAAGTTGCCTGAAGCGCTCCTTCTTACGGCTGGCATAAACAGATACCACTATTGTAAGCAGGATAATAAAGCCTTTCCAAAAATTATCCTCCATGGCTTTTGAGATGCTGATGATCTTTTCGGTTATCCATGGCAAATGTCCCCCAAACCGTTTGAATACATCGCCAAACATCGGAACGATAAATTTCAGCATGAAAAACACTGCGCCCAGTGAAGTGGATAATACGACGCATGGGTAGGTTAGTGATGAGACGATCTTCCGGCGTTGTTTGATCTTATTCTGGTAGAACCGTGCCAGGTCCTCCAGTACCTCCGTCAGCTTGCCTGTCTCCTCACCGATCTGCAAACTATACATTTCATATAAAGTGAATTTTCCCGATTGCCCTATTGCCGCGGAAAATGAACTCCCGTTTAAAACATCGTTCTGTATTTGTTTAAACAGATTCCGGTCTTTCTCTTTTTCCTGGTCGGCAGTAACCAGCTCCATGCTGCTTTTCAGGTTGATGCCCGCTTGCAGCAGTGAGCTAAGTTCGAGGTAAAAGGCTTCCTTTTTCTTGTCGTTCAGTGAGTTCCCCCCAAAACTGATGTCACGATTCAAGAGTGCCACCAGGCCACCTTCTTCCTCCCCGGAAACCGGCTTTGCTTTCTTTTTGTTTTCGTACCTGCTCAGATCAATTCCCGGCATCGGCTTTTCGGTTAATAAGGTTTACGGAACTATATATTTTATGGTAATAGTACGGAATTTTTTCTTTTTGCAGGCTAACCAGTATGGCCAATTCATCCACCCGGTTGTCTTCTTCTATGTCCTTGAGGTTATCCAGCACTTTGCTCTCGAACGACATGGTAATAGAATCGGTTTTTACCCGGAACGTATCGACTGTAATCCCTCTTCTTAAAACATAATCCGGATAAAAACCATATTTAATTACCCGGTTGCTATTCTTCAAGGCTATGCCGCCTGTGTCTTTTAGAATCACCTCCGCACGACCGAAATCCATTTGTAATAGCTCGTCCAGCCGAAGTACGGTTGCCATCTCCTGGTGCTTAAGCTGGTAGGTACGATAAGAACGGGTCACCAGGCTAAACACAGTGTAGCTGATCCCGATCACGAGTGCTGAAAGCAGCATGGCGATCGTTACTTCCATGATCGTAAATCCCGGTATCTTTTTACTGATCATGATCCGCCAAAATAAGTTCGTTCAGCTCAGCCAGAATATGGTGGTTTTCATCATACGCTTTCAGCTCCACCTGGAGGATTTTGTCATTTTCTGCATAGGTTTTTACTGACCTTTCTATAGTAAACCCTGCGATAACGTTTTCTGTGTTAGCTACCGGCTCTGCACCTTGCATTCCCCTCATCACCTCAGCCAAAACAGCCTCTGCTCTGATTTTTTGACCGGATAAAGACATGTGAGTTACGTTACTATATATCATCATGGCAATGCCGAAAACAACGATAATAATTACCATAGAAATAACCACCTCTAATACGGTAGACGCTCTTGCCCGCCTGGTTATAGTTAATTTCCTTCCAGCCATTGCAATATTTTTTTCTTATTCGAGACAGCCGGCAACAATCCGCTGCCCAGGTAGTAGGGCGATAATTCACGGGAGTTGATCTCCGCATTGATCAGGTAGTTCTCGTAAAGGGTAAATGCGTTTTGGTAAAGAAAACGAGTAGTGAACAGGCTGCCATAGATTACGCAACCGTCTTTAAGCGCCATAGCATCCTGTGAATAAACTTGCCCGCTGATTGTATCTTTTTTACCGAGACGTATTAAAGGCTTGATCTGCCCTGGATTCTTTTCCCATGTGAAGACAGTCCCCCTTATTGTACTCGTCTCCCCAACTGTTATTTTAGCCTGAACGGAGAATTTGCCGGTATTTGACCGGATGATCCCCAGGCAGGAAGGGTAACCAAAGTGGCAGTTTTTACCTATAGCGATCGAATCCGAGGCAAACAGCTGGCAGGTTCCTTTGAATCCTTCATTCACAATAATTATCCTGGCAAAGACCAGGACATTATCCAGCTTCACGTTGCTATCAATCGTTAACGTCGTATCCGAACGCAGTATTATATTTCCTTTAAGGGTAATTTTGCTGAGTGTGTAAGCCTGGTTGTTGAAATCTATCGTTTTGGTCGGCTTTAAAAATGACCGGCTTATGGAATCACCTGCGGCAAACTGATCGCCTTTTTCAAAAAAATAGCCAGCCAACCGCCGAAGCCTGACGCTGTCCAGTGCAGGCAGCTTTTTTTCACTCGTTCGTTTCTGGCCGATCACCAGCCGCTTATCTCCTTCATAGGCTTTATTGTCTACGTAGGCCGTCTGTATTCCAGCCTTGGGCAAATATGCATTACCCTCAATTCGTGTTTTACCGCTGACTGAAAGCGGGCGGTCATCATCTGCTATGTAAATCGCAGCCCATTTACCTGAATCTACCGGATCTGCTATAGTGAAAGTCTTATAAGTTGTATCTCCCTGTGCAAATGCACGGACCGCACCCACCTCCAGGACACCCCATGGTTCTTTTTGCAATAGAATAGAATCGCTAACGCTGCTGAAAAGTCCGAGTCTTGTGGGTCCCTTATACACGGAGTCTGGGGCCGCGAGTAAAAGGTTGATCCCCGAGAGAAGGTTATGATTTAGCCTGTCATGCCTGAATTTTTTTTGGTACTCCGCCCGGTAAAAATACGCCACAGCAACCAGCGAAGAGCAGATAAGCCCGATGACCAGCGCGATGACAATCACCAGGTAAAGCGCAGATGCTCTGAGCATATTGCCTCCAGTTTATTGTTTAACCTCTTTAGATTTATTTAAGGAGTCAGCAGTCTTCACCTTCTTATGAAGCAATGGCAATCTTTTCCATATCGAAGGCTTTTTTCCTTTGATTTCCACACCGCGTTCCCATGTAGAGGTTGCCAATAAAGTACCGTCTTCTTTCCACATTTTCCAGACCCCATCCTTTAAACCTTTTTTAAAATTACCCTGTTCTTTCAGATTTTTGTTCAGATAGAAGACCGAGTATAGCCCGTTTAACAGTCGCCCGCTATAACCGCCCTGCGTTTCGTGAATCATATTAGCACTGTACCAGTAATACTGCAGGTTAGTCTTAACTGAAATCGCAGAAGATTCATGATCGAGTTCGGCCACGATATTTTGATCAGATTGTGCAATTCTTACTTTGTCCAAACCGTAGGCAGGCATTTTTTGCGCACTGGCGGTTGCCGACAGGAAACAAAACGATATCAGGATTATAAATTTCATTGAGCTGCAGACTTAATAGCAATAAACTTTGTTTTCCCCTCATAACTGATCTTGATCGAATCCCGCAAGTTTTTGATCAGTTTCACCTGGCTCTTGCTTTCACCCTCAGCCAGTGTTGTGCTCTGACCATTAATGCTCACCAGGGCAACCAGTTTTTTAGTTGATGGATTGCGGATATAGCCCGAATAAGTAATAAATGACCAATTTATAGCTGGTTTCACTGTTACAGGTACAGCAATACCTTTATTTGCAAGCGGTTTTTCAGATTTGCTGATCAGGGTATCCTTTGGTTTTGCCAATCCAAATGGGTCGCGATAATTTAATAACAATTTGGTGGTATCCTTTGGTAAACTGAAGTCATTATAACTTTCCTTCACCGCAGATGTTGCCAAAGACAGCGGCTTGTCGTCGTCAGCGGTAACCGCGCCGATAACACGGTAAAGAATAAGCCCCCACAGACCCGCAACTACAGCAATCAAAAAATACGTGAGCTTTTTATTCTTCATGTTTACTGTAAAATAAAACTCCTTTGCACGCTTGCGGCGCTTTCGTTGCCCGAAGCGTCCAATGCAGTTACCATCCAGTAGATTTTATCGCCCGAATTACCCAAATTAAAACTGTAACTGTTGCTGGTTAGCACCATCGGAAAGCTTTGACTGTATAAGGTAGTACCATCGCTTTTGTAAACGTACAATTTGTATTTTGCGGCACCGGGTACAGTACCCCATTGTAAACTGACAGGCAAGGGCAATGTTGTACCATCAGATGGTGAATTTAAAGTCACCGCTCCGGGTGGCGTATGATCATAGGTGATCACGTTCACGGCCGACCATTGAGCCTGCGCGGTATCATTTTCCGCCCGGACACGCCATTGATATACCTGGTCCCTGGGGAAAGTAAAACTAAATTGCTGGCCCGGTATCACCTGGTTGTAAACGGCAGTGGTTTCATTTGCAAAGTTGTTAGTATCAATTTCCAGCTGATATTTTGTCGCTCCGTACAGGTTGCTCCACTGTAGCAGGACCGATCCCTGGTTGGTAAACAGGTTGTTGGCAGGCGACGTTAACTGTACTGCCTGTTGCTTAATCGAAGTAGCAACCACAGAAAAACTCCGTGGATTGGAATAGAGAGTCTGCGAGCTTCCATTTTGAGCAAGCACCCGCCATTGGTAGTTTCCGGGATTAAAATTAAAGGCAAAAGTGTTTTTCTGAACGATTGTATCCAATACCAGGTTGCCTGGGCTGGCGAAACTGGGTGTAACCACTTGCAAATGATAAGACAGCGCATGATCCACCTCGTCCCACCAAAAATTAACAGTATAGCTTGTGCTTTGATATTGATCGGAGGGCGCTTCGGGTTGAATGGTTTTCTTGGATATTGAAGGCTCTATAATTGCGTCACAGGACGAAAAAATACTTACCGCAAGCAATAAAAGACATAAAAATAGATAAGGTTTCATCACAGACTAAAGTTAGAAAATTAAATTAAAGATATAAATAGGTTGGCACAAAAAAGAAGCAGATAGTGTTAAAAAAGCAATATTTATATCCATTTAACCAAGCGGGAGCAGTAAAAAGCTTTAGTTAAATGTGTATATTCGTTCACTATGAGAATCGTATCACGCTTATCAGGCATTTTATCAATGGTGCTTGTGTTATTCGTATCAATATCTGTATCTGCGCAATCGTCAAAAAACAAAAAACACGTCATTATCGGTTACGTTGGCGGTTACCGTGGCTTATATGATACCACCATGGTTGACGCAAAAAAGCTCACTCACATTAATTACGCATTTGTAGTTATTAAAAATAATCGTGCTTACCTCGAACATGAAAAAACGGATACGGTGAATTTTCGTAACCTGGTAAAACTCAAAAAAATAAACCCTGACCTAAAGCTGCTTATCTCAATAGGCGGTTGGGGCGGAAGCCATAATTTCTCGGACGCTGTGCTGACCGATACAGCCCGGGAAGCTTTTGCGGCAAGCGCTGTTGCCATAGTGAAAAAATACAACTTTGATGGCGTGGATATAGACTGGGAATACCCAAATGATATTGGAGCAGGTAATATTTACCGCCCCGAAGATAAACATAATTTCACGCTGATGTTTCAGAAACTGCGGCTTGATCTGGATACCCTTGAAAAACAAACCGGCAGCAAAAAGCTCCTCACAACAGCTGCAGGTGGGTTTACGCGTTTTCTGAAGCTTACGGAAATGGGAGAAGCGTCCAAATACCTGGATTATGTGAGCCTGATGACCTATGATTTCGCGCAAGACAGTCTGCATATTGTGCTGCATCATACCAATCTGTATGCATCGAAAGGCTATAAAACACTTTGCTCGGCTGATATGGCCGTGCACGATTTTATGGAGGCGGGCGTTCCCGCGGATAAACTGGTTGTAGGGGTTGCCTTTTATGGTCATACGCTGGCAGCCGCCGATTCACAGAAGATGGTGCTCGGTGCTAAAACTGCGGCGATACGTGTCCGTAGCGGAGGTGGTGGGTACACATTTATCAAGGATAGCCTGATTAACCAGAAAGGTTACAAATATTACCGCGATAAAGATGCTTATGCGCCTTATCTGTACAACGCCGATCTTAGGCAGTTTATCACTTTTGATGACGAATGGTCGGTTAAGAACAAGTGCAAGTACGTTAAGGAAAATAATTTAGCGGGTGTCATGTTCTGGGAGTATTCTTCGGATAGAAAGGAATATTTGCTAAAAGAGATCAATAAGGATCTTACGTATTAATGCAGTTTTTGGGAGCATGTTGTGTCCGGCGTTCATCGTTTGCCGTATTCCTGGTTGACCGGAATAAGAATGCTATTCTGGCTTTCCATGATGCCGGGCGTCAGGAGATATTGCCAGAATAACTCGTATGGTGTTGCTTTTACACAAATACTCGATCCGGAATGGATAAAACCCTTTTGATAAGGGCACAATAGCATCCCCGCCAAACGCGCCGTCTTCAGTAAAGTTTATCAGCAGTTTGTGGTCAAGGTACAATTTGGTCTCTTTATCGCCGCCGTCAAGATAAAAGCTATAGTAGCCATCTTCTTTCGATTCAAACAATCCGTCGATCACCAGACACACTATTGCCAGGTTTCGTTGCATGTTCTTGACGTTCTGTTCTTGTTACTGTTCACGAATATTCAGCTACGAAAGGTTATACTTATGGAGTTATTTGCTCTTACAAAAGTGTTGGTGTTATCCGGATATTTTCGACAGAGGCTACCAGGTAATAAAATAAAAAGCCCTCTGATTTTTAATTTGATGGGAATTAATATTAAATAATATTTGACTAAATGGTTTCTCTTAGTTAAATTCGTTTATTATCTAAATCTATTTACCATAACCAAAATCACAGCCCCATGATAATCTTATCACAAAACCCCAATCCCAAATTCCATTTGATCATGAAGTTTTTCGATGACGCAATGTCTGAATTCTTCCGGATACGATTTAATTAAGATCAAACGCGTTGATAAAAACCGATTGTGTATCTATTCAGTGGCCAAATGTCATTGAGTTGATATAATACATTGTTTTTATGTCGTAGCGCTGCGTGTCAAATACAATCAAATTAACCATCTGAATATATTATTGAGCCTTAACATTTGGGCGTCGTCATGTAAAGAATTAAAACACTTTTTAAAAGCTTATATCATGACTATGTATTTGGTAAAGAAAGGAAGATGAAATGCAATTACTGCTTATTGAAGAAAAAAATTGATCATATCGAAAACATGAAAGCAAAAACAATAATATCGATCGTAGTTATTCTGACGATTACAGCCTCGTATGTATCTGCTCAGATCGCTGTACCTCAGCCGGTTATAAGCGTACAGAGCCCTAATACCGCCAGCTTTTCTTTGTACGGCGAAGTCCCTGTTTCGTACTTTACGGGGGTACCCGAAATTAGTGTACCACTCTACACCTTAAAAGAAAAAGAAACTACGCTACCACTCTCCTTGAATTATCATGCATCGGGAATCCGGCCGGACGTACATCCGGGATGGGTAGGTAATGGTTGGAGTTTTTCGAACCCGGGCGTGATTACCCGAACTGTCAATGACCTGCCCGATGACGGTAATGAGCTTTATGGTGGATCTGAAGTGGGATATGATCTGGATGCCGGCCCTATTCCTATGGATGCAGATTGGCGGTTAAGCAATAATATGCAAAATATAGCCAGCACCGGATCCATGAAATACGCATTTGATACCGAGCCGGATGAATTCAGTTTTAATTTTGGCGGATATTCCGGAAAATTTTATCTGGACAATAACAGGAAGATTAACTGCACGGATAGAAGATTAAAGTTCACATTAGTTAACAATGGAGCGCCAATGGCATGCCCATTTCCAACCCCGCCACTGAGTGCTATGCCTTTGTATACCGATTCTTATCCAACCAGCTTTCCGGGGTTTATCATTACCACGGAGGATGGAACCCAGTATGTATTTGGCGGAACCAGCGATGCCATTGAATACAGTATCAGTTTTTTCCAACAAAACACCGACTACTGGCTGGCAAACTCGTGGTATCTCACAAAAATCATCGGGCCGGATGGAAGCCAGATCAACTTTACCTATACACGCGGCCCTATGATAAGCCAAATGTACATTTCTTTGTATGAAAGGACTTTCGCTGTAAGCGCAAACCCCGGAGCCCCATTTCTTACTCAGACATGTGGAAGTACAACCGGTTTGATCCCGGCCACTGGCCCTTATGACGGCAAATTAATTTCACCCCTTTACCTGAAAGAAATTGATTCGCAGCAGGGAATAATCAAGTTTAATATTTCACCCACAACAGAATTGGCATTTCCTATCCAGAATTATGAGAATTACCTGGCTAATATTCACGATCAATACAGTACACACTCGCAAAATGTTTGCTTTTTATACGGAAACTACGGGCAGAACTACCCAAGCGGGGGCTACCCGGATGTTTTAAGCAATAGTTTGCAATGGGAAAAGCTGGATAATATGCAGGTTTACAGCGCGAGTAATAACCAATTGTTGAAACAATACAATTTTACCTACAGCAATGATGCCAGCCAAAGGCTTACCCTGCTCAGCGTGCAGGAACAAAATGGTGCAGGAGGAACCTTACCTCCGTACAGCTTTACCTATGATACCTCAACACCACTGCCCGGTTATGCCAGTGCCAGTGTGGACAATTGGGGCTTTAGCAACGGACAAGCTTCCGATGTCTACACTGTTTTATCCGGTGGTGCTACTGGTTTATTTGCCGCCAGGCAAGCCAATCCATTTTATTTGAGGGCGGGTATTTTAAACCAAATTGTTTACCCCACAGGAGGGACCACCACCTTTACTTACGAACCGAATACCTATTCGCAGGAAGTGAACGTACCGGTATGGGGGCAATTAGTACCGGATGCCCAGGATCTAACCGCAGGAGGATTACGGATACAAAAAATAACCAGCGTGGATCCAAATTTGCCAAACCAGACTTTAACAAAGCAATATTTTTATTATAAAGATTATTCCCCCACAACTGGGTTGACCGGCAGATCGAGCGGGGTATTAGGTTTAAAACCCCAGTATTTATGGCCTAATTACGTCATTCAAAACGGAAACCCGAACACCACTGCTGTCATGTCTGTTTTTTCCTGGCAGTCGGTTTTACCACTTAGCGAAAATACGGCCGGTTCACATATAGGTTATAGTGAAGTGGAAGAACAGGATCAGGATGGCAGCATAACCCAATACAAGTTTTCCAACTATGATAATGGTCACCTGGATCTTCCGTATGTCAACAATTTGCAGGATAATGCTTCTCCATATGTTCCTTTCAATAGCCGGCAACTGGAAAGGGGGAAATTGATCGGCAAAAATATTTATAGCGCAACAGGGAAACTCGTAGATTCCACAATATATACCTATGCAGCTTTTGGTAATGGCAGCGATTCCGTCCGTGCTTTAAAAGCAAATATTGTCTTTCTCTGCAATACGTTAGCCGGTAATGAGTATTCTGAAGCAACAGCTTACTATCACTATACCTATCCTTATCTCGAAAGCCAGATGACAGATATTCTTTATGATCAGAACGGCTTAAATCCTGTAACTACGGTGACCAATTTTTCTTATGAAACAGCTCACGGGTTATTGAGACAAAAGTCATTTACCGATAGTAAGGGGCAAACAATTAATTCCAAATATCTTTACCCTTTCGACGTGGTTCCTTCATCAGTAGACCCAACTGCGCTGACCACCAAGCCTGTATCCTTTATGGTTAATAACAATATCATTGGCCAACCCTTGCAGGTCGTAAATTCAAAGGTTATAAGCGGCACCGAACAAATAGTTTCTGCGTCCCTGACTACTTTTAATGGTATCAATGTCACACCTCCTTCTGGTACGTCGCAAATAACCGTAAAGCCAAACTATAATTATCAACTTGAATTTGTACAGCCCCCATTAGCTAGCGGTCTGACTAATTATGCGGTGACTTACAGTGGGAATAACGAAGTGGAACAAATTGACAGTCGGTTTTTTAAGCGCAGGCAGTTTGTTAATTACGACAATTCAGGTAATGTAAATCAACAGCAATTGATTGGTGGTGCTAACGAGTCATATATATGGGATTATAATAGTATTTATCCTATTGCGCTGACCAAAAATGCCGGGCGGGCCGATATCGCCTATACCAGTTTCGAGGCAGATGGAACCGGCAACTGGACGGTGTCTTCAACAACACGTGACATCACGACAGCCTTCACAGGAAGCAAATCGTATAATTTGGCCTCAGGCAATTTATCAAAAACCGGGCTGACCGCTACTACTACTTATATAGTGTCTTATTGGACCACGAATAGTAGCCCGTTAACAATCACTGGCACCGTAAGCGGATACCCCGTGAAGGGTTCTACACGTAATGGCTGGACATATTTCGAACATAAGATTACGGGTCAAACTGTAGTAACGTTGACAGGTACAGGCAATATTGACGAATTAAGACTGTATCCGCAAAACGCACTTATGACAACATACACCTACAATCCATTAATTGGGGTAACCGGTTCAACGGATGCTAAAGGGGAAACTACCTATTATGAATACGACCCGTTCCAGCGTCTGATGAATATAAAGGATAAGGACGGCAACATCATCAAAAACTACACCTATCATTATCAGGGTCAATAACCCGGAAAAAAAATCACAAAACAGGAATTAGTTTAAATAATTAACAACGATTACCAGCAAACTTTATCATGAAAAAGACGCTATTAACAATTATTCTATCGGGCATAACCTCAGTTATTTTTGCACAAACATGGTCCGCATCAGGAACAAATCTATACTACAATTCAGGAAGCATAGGTATTGGTACCTCAAGCCCCTTAAGCCTGCTGCATATTACGGGGAATGTCGGTGCAACTGATATATTACGACTTGGGAATACAGATGCAACTGACGGAAGATCAACTATCCTCTTTACCAGTTCGAAGGGGCCTCAGAGCTGGCAGTTTGGTGAAAACCCCGGAGGAGGTGTTGGGATATTCGGATTGCGCGATATGACAACGAGCGGTTTTCCGATCCGCTTTGTTGTAAATACATCGGGCTACATGGGTATCGGAACAGCAGCTCCGACCTTTTTGCTTTCCGTAGGGGGTAACGCATCTTCAGTTACAGGGGGGCAGTCATCTGTACAATATATTCCATCAAGTACATCCGGAATTTATGGCGGTCATGTCACTCAGCTGATTGCCAGCCCGGCAGCAGCATCGTCGGCCTATTACTACGGTGTTTACAGTGAGGCAGGGGATGGCACAGGTGTGACTTCAAATATTACAAGTTCAATTACCGCTTTTGCAGGCAGTACAATTCACAGGGGAACCGGTAATATTGGCACATTGACAACATTCCTGGCGACCACCCCGGTCATAGTAAATGGCGGGACAGTAACTAACGCATATGGTTTGTACATCAATACCATTAAAAGTACGGGGATTACAAACAGTTATGGCATTTTTCAATCTTCAGCAACTGATCCAAATTACTTTGCAGGTAACGTAGGAATAGGTTTAGCTAACCCACAAAATAAGCTTGATGTAAATGGTACTATCCATTCCAAATCGGTATTGGTTGACTTGAACGGCTGGTCGGATTATGTATTTAAGAAAGATTACGCGCTATTACCCCTAAGTGAGGTAAAAGCCTATATCGATCAGCACCAGCACCTTCCGGGCATCCCTTCAGAGCAGGAAATGATCAGGAACGGGCTTAATGTGAGTGAGATGAATAAGGTGTTGACCAAAAAGATAGAAGAGCTAACGCTGTATTTGATAGAAAAAGATAAAAAAGATGATGAGCAGCAGAAGGAGATCGACGAGTTGAAGAGCGAGGTGAAAATGCTGTTAAAAAAGTCAAAGTGATCATGAAACCAGCCGACCTTGTGAGAGGGCAATGGCAAGTCTTTGATCGAAATAAAAGAACCTTCAACCTTAAACAGAATAGCATGATAGTTTATCAAGCCCGGAAAAAGAGCAACATAAAGCTTGTTTTGATAGCCTTAAGTTTAGGATTTGTAGCCCCCAGGACTTATAGTCAAACGTATATCAGTGCACCGGTGACGGCGCCACTTGCAGCTGGTTCATATTACAGCAATAGTCAAATCACCTTGAGCCCTGGTTTTGGCTTTACGGCATCGTCAGGGCAAAGCCTGCAGCTATATATCTCGGATTGTGCACCCCTGGCAACAACGCCGAGCAGTACCCTGAACTATGTTCTGACCAGCACGCCACGCACTGGCATCACGGCCACATCTGGGTTTGCTAACCGAAGCACATGTGACCTGATGCAAGCGGTGCAATATTTTGATGGGTTGGGGCGTCCAATACAAACTGTACAGGTAATGGGATCTCCTACAGATAAGGATATTGTACAGCCTGTAGCTTATGACCAGTTAGGCAGGGAAGCCAACAAATATCTGCCTTATGCAATAAGTACAGGGACAAGTGATGGCAGTTATAAAAGTGATGCCCTGAGTGCCGGCTTAGGTGTGTTCCAATTCTATAACCCTGGCGGCAGCGGTACAAGCGGAAACCAGCAGGGGAATGGGATAGTAGTTAACCCGAATCCCTATGCAACCACAGGATTCGAGCCATCGCCTTTAAATAGGGTCGTTGAGCAAGGAGCACAAGGTACGCCATGGCAGGTTTCCGGAACGGGCGATGCTGGTAGCAGCGATCATACTGTTCGTATAGTATACGGCTCCAACGATCAAACAAGCACCTTCAGCACCACTCCTGGTAGTAGCAATATGGGCAGCCATATCGTCGCTTTATATACTGCCACTATTAATGCCGACCAAAGCCGCACTTTAGCCAGAAACGGAACGGCCACCTATGGGGCAGGCGTCTTGTATCTGAAGATTACCCGGGATGAGAACTGGAATCCTGCTAGCGACGGCTGCGTAGGTACTACCGAAGAATATAAAGACAAGGAAGGACATGTGGTGCTTAAACGTACTTATAATATCCAGAGCGGGCTGGTTCAAATGCTGAGCACCTATTATGTTTACGACGATCTGGGTAACCTTGCATTTGTGCTGCCACCGGCTGCGGGAGCGGATAATGCTATTCCGACAACAGCCCAGCAAACGGCTTACTGTTATCAATATGGTTATGACGAGCGCAATCGGTTGACGCAGAAAACACTCCCCGGCAAAGGTTTGCAAACTGTTGTTTATAATAGGCTGGATCAGCCGGTACTAACGCAAGATGCCAAACAACAGGTAAATAAGCAATGGACAGTGACCAAGTATGATGCCGAGGGAAGGGTAATCATGATTGGGCTATGGTCCGATGGGACTACCCCGGCACTTAGCCCGTCCACCTTGCAAAGCAACGTTTATGGCGGAGCGCAATGGGATTTACCTGACGCAACTAACAATAATACCACCTATCCGACAGGGTATGTAATAACCAGTTATCCGGCAATAAGCACAGTGCTGACAGTAAACTATTATGATAATTATAATAACATACCGGGCAAATCTGCCTCGCCTTATACCGGCCCGTCAGGATACAGCACGATGACCAACGGGTTACTGACAGCAACCAAAACGGCAGTGCTAAATACCCCGGCGGACATATTACTGGGGGTGCATTACTATGACGACCTGGGCCGGATGATAAAAACCTACCAGCAACATTACCTGGGCGGGACGGCCAATATCAATAACTACGATGCGATTACCAGCACGTATGATTTTACCAATACGGTAACAACAACAACCCGGCAGCACTTTACCAGTGCCAACACATCAACTCCCTCTGTGACCATCACCGACACATATGTTTATGATCATATGGGCCGCAAAAAACAAACTTATGAAAGTATAAATGGAGCTGCTAATGTCCTGTTATCGCAAAGTGATTATAACGAGATTGGACAGGTAATGATCAAACATCTTCACAGCACCAATGGAGGTCAAAGCTTTTTGCAGAATATAGGTTATACTTATAACGAACGTGGATGGTTATTAAGCAGTTCAGCTGCATTGTTTGAAATGCAACTGCAATATAATAACGTATCGGGTATTTCCGGTATTAGTCCGGTTGCACAATACAACGGGAATATAGCCAGCCAAAGCTGGGGAACGCAGGCAGCGCAAAATACAACAAGCTATACTTATGGTTATGACAGGCTGAACAGGCTGACAAGCGGTATATCCACCAATAATAATAATGAACAAGGTATTACTTACGACCTGAACGGGAATATTAAAACGTTGCAGCGGTCAGGTTATTCAAATGATAACCTTACCTATACCTATTTGAACAGCGGGCTGAGTAATCAGATAGCTTCAATTGCAGATGTAGCAGGAACGAATGCAAAACTGGGCAATGGAACAACCACGTACGGAAGCTATGATCAGAATGGCAACATGCTTAGCCGGACAAACTCAGGTACCCCTGCGTGGAATAAAAGCTTTACTTATAATCTGCTTAATTTGCCGCAATCAGTAACGGTACCAACAGGAACAATTACCTATACTTACGATGCTGGGGGACAGAAGCTGAGAAAAGTGGCAGTGATCAACGGTGTAACAACTGCGACCGATTATATTGGAGGAATACAATACAAGAATAACGGGGGTACGATTGATTTTATCCAGACCGAAGAAGGTAAAGCTTCCAATACAGGATCGGGGTATGATTACACCTATTATCTGGGTGATAACCTGGGCAATACGCGGGTGACGTTTGATACTAACGCGGGTTCAGCCGCATCATTACAAACTGATAGTTATTATCCGTTTGGTTTAGAGATCAGCGGTACGCAGAGCGGTTCCAAAAATGAGTATCTTTATAACAAAAAGGAGCTTCAGGAGGAGTTCTCAGAATACGATTACGGTGCAAGGTTCTATGATCCGGTAATTGCACGGTGGAATGTGATTGATAGATTTGCTGACCATCCGGATCAGATATATCTAACTCCCTATAATTACGTGGGAAATAATCCAATAGTTAAGACGGATCCAGATGGTAATTGTCCTGGTCCACCATGTGATGTTCCAATAGACCGAAATGCACCGTCTAATAGCTTATTTGGTAGTTATCAGCCCCCCAAACGTTCGGCGAAAGGTGGGGAGGATGGCGTTGAAGTGGCAGCTAGCCGCCTCAGTACAGCCGGGATGGTGACTGAAGGCGCTGGAATAGTAGCTGCTTTTGTACCAGGTGCAGAGGAATTCTCGCCTGTACTAATAACCACAGGGTCAAATATGGAAGCCACCGGTACAATAATTTCGGCTGCGAATGATTTCTCTAAGGGTAATAATACATCTGGATTTATAAAACTAGGAACAGCAGCTGTATTTAAGACTATAGATTTGAAGATAGATGGGCTTAAAGTGGCAAAACTGGTGACAAAAACTGGAAAAAATGTTTTGGCTGCGACCAACTTTGCAGCAGGTAAGGTGGCAGACAAGATGGTCGAAAAAGGTACTGAAAAGATTAACGAAAATAAGCAAAAAAGTCTTGAAAGTTCAAAAGTAAAACCGCAAGCAACTTCAAAGAAAAAGGACGAGAAAGAAAATAAATAATACAGAAATAGAAAATTTAACGAGATGAATGCAGTGAATTTAGTTGAAGGAATTGGATTAGTTGGGATAGGAGTATGGCTTGTCGTTGTTCAAATAAAAAATTTTATAGATGGCAAACCCAATACATTAGGGGGAATTAGTGGTTTGTTTATAATAGGCATTGGATGTGTTATTTGTGGACTTATTTTAATAGGAAAACAGATTTGGTAATGCGGTAATGAGTAGTATTTCACCACGGTAGTGTATCAAAGAGGTTGTTAGATACAAACCATAACCAAGCCCAACCACAGCGTTGGGCTTTTACTTTTTATAAGCCTGCCTCGTCTTAGCATGCTGTATAAGGCCATCTATAGAGTATAGGATATGTTCTCTATCTTCTTCAGGGAGTTGCTGGATGGTGAGGAGTTTATCTAGTAGGCTCTTATTAACGTTGAGCCCAACGAACTATCAGTAATAAAATAAAAAAACTGAGTTTTTACTCAAGGCTATCGGTAGAAACGCGACAAGTCTCGAACTTTTTGGAGGATGTGAAAATGTATATGGGAGACTTTGTCGGAGTAAGAGAATCAAAGCGCCTTCATTTATCGGGAGCAGGACTTAAACCTACGTCCGCCAGCTGGCGGATATGAGCCGGAGAGTTATCAGGTATTAAAATAAAAAAGCCCTGAGTTTTCACTCAAGGCTATCATTTATCGGGAGCAGGACTAAACTCGAACCCCTTCATGAATGATTTACGCATTTTAGCGCAGATTTGAATTCGACAAGTCAAAGTGTTCGATTCCCCTATTGGCTACTTAACAAAACGCGCTTCACGGCGCGTTTTCTGTTTATCGCCTTTAACAAAATGATAAGCAGGTTGTTACTTCCCATCAAAAAGAGTTGGAAATTTTTCAATAAAAGGCTACACCAATTTCAAAATCGGGCTATTATTTTACTAAAATATTTTTAATTTAGTACTAAATGAGACTTTAACTTTAGTTTCGTGGTGAAATATAAAAGAACCTTATCGCACCAGAACAATGTACAAAACCCCTATAGAGATTAATCAAACAGACGCTTTTCTTTCCGCACGATTAATCAATTTGCTCTGTTCAATTTTATTACTGACAAGTCTTTTTGTATCCTGCAAGAAGGATGGCAAACAACCTGGCACTAATAACGGCCCTACCGGGTTTATCGATACCGGATCAAATGTTGCCGGGGCAATCATTGTTCCCGCTATGCAATCCGGGGCAATTTTAAACACAACATTCGAGTCAAGCGCCCCAATAACTTTAAATAGCCAACACGATTTGACCATAGATGGAATTACTACATCGCGTATATCATTAATAGATTGCCATAATATCACGATCAGGAACTGCAGGATAGGGCCCAATGCTCACTCCGGCATTAACTTAGATGAATGCACGAACGTTATAATTGACAGCTGTTATATATCCCAGGTCTCCACCGGAATTTATGCTGTGGATAGTCAAACTATTAGTGTTACAAATTGCCAGGCTGAAAATATGCTGGGGCCTTTTCCTGAAGGTCAATTTGTGCAATTTAAAAATGTCAGCGGCGGCGGCAACCGGGTAAGCTTTAACAAGTTCGAAGATGTTTTAGGCGAAAGTGATGCAGAAGATGCGATCAGTATGTTTGAAAGCAATGGCTTGCCCAGCGATCCGATTGTGATTGAAAGCAACTGGATAAGAGGGGGAGGCCCGAGTCACTCCGGGGGCGGAATTATGCTTGGTGACCAGGGCGGCTCAAACATCGTGGCAAAAAACAATATACTCGTTGATCCGGGTCAGTATGGCATGGCGGTTTCAGGGGGTAGTTATATGTCTATTGTCAATAATACCATTTATGCCAAAGCGCAGTCGTTTACCAATGTGGGGTTATATTACCGGAATTATTATGGATCAGCAAATGCTAACATCAGCATTGCAAAAAACCGGGTAAGCTTTACCGACGCCGCAGGCGCATTAGATATGACTTACCTCGGGCCAGGTGACCCAACCCCGAAAGGGTGGAACACAAACATTTACGATGCAGGCCTAAATGAAACGCTCCTTCCTGACACGATTGTTTCAAAGGTGATTTTTTAATGATGGTTTGAGCACGCAAGCCCTAATTTCCTCAACTTGGCAGGAGTGTGACGGACTGGGCTAAGCGTAAACGCTACTTTGTAACTCTATTCATTTAGTCACGAGTACTCAGCACACACGGCTGAATTTATTTGTACTTATGTCCCATCCTACTTCAAAATTTAAAAATGGATATCGCGGCTAGTAACCACGTAGAGACACGAAGCTCTTCACAGTATTTGGCACCTCATTGTGTCAAGAAGGTAACATTTCCTAGACTATTTTGATTTACGTACTAAATTGGCTTTTGTCAGGTAACAGATTATCATTCCTCCGGCTTTGCCTGAAGTAGCACTTTTAGCAGAAAGAAAAAACTTATCCGGGATAAACAGGGCTGTATCGGATGAAGTTATGAGCAATCTCATGTTGACAACTGAGGTGTCCAAATAGAGCGCACTATAACCACCTTGGGCGTACCATACTGTGTCATCCCGGCCGTTCATTCTGTGCAATACTATTGACTTTGAATCGATATCATCGGAAACACGCACTTCGCTCCCATGAAATACTATCATGAATGATCTACTGTTGTACTTCTGATTCAAAACGTCATCAGCAATTGGGTCACTATTCTTTCCTTTAACTACTTTGTAGATATGATAAGCTCCTTCATCGTTATGTTTTCGTTTACAAGCTAAGAAGATAGTTGTTAATAGCAATATTGTAACGTATCGTTTCGACAAATCTTTTACATATTCCATTTTCATTGAATTTTATTTTCCATATACAGCTTGTTGATATGCTGCGGAAGACCAAACGTTATTTGATGTTGGCCATCCCTCGGAATCATATTTCCAGTTTGAATAAACTGTAATTCCTGTGTTTATTGAATTCCCATTACTATTTGATGTGTAAACGCTGCCTTTAAATCCTAGAAAATTTCCGGCGCTATCATAATTATTGTGTATGGAACTCATCGGAACGGTCCAACTGCTTAAATATTGATCTGTCATTGAGTAAAGATGATCAACCTCCGGAGAGGTCAAAGATATGCTTTGTTGTGCATACATAGAAATACTAGTAAGGCTCCAACCTACTTGTGGTCCGATTGATAGACTAATCATATCAGTAGAAAGTGAAAACGAAACCCCCGGAAGGTCCCCGACTGGAGCAGAAGCAGAAGCGGATTGATCTAAATAATCAAGAAAAGACCTTGCATTCCAATCCCAAGCAGCTCCCCCCGTCAGACCAATATCTGCGCCCATAACTTCATCTTCATTAGTACTCGTGACATGCATTTGTCCTGCAAGCATAAAATGGGTGCTACCATAGTCGTCAAGAGCAACACCAGATTGCAAAATATTGTACTCCCCTTTTACGAGCCCCAAGCCGGCAGTTCCTTGAAAAAACCACATCCAAACACCTGGGAGGGCTGCATTGCCAACAGCATTTTCTTTTATACTAAGTTGTCCAAGTTGTGCTCCTGTCAAATGGTAGGATTGACCATCCTGTAAACTAGCAAGAATATCGGTCGCTCCGCCCAATGCGGCACTCCAAAATCCCGAGTAGTCTCCAATAGCGGTAGTAACTCCGTATGTACTACCGTTAAAATCAGGATCATTAGCGAATGGGTCATATCCTCCCCCATCAGAAAAATCGTCTCCATCCCCCGGTGCAACGTAATTAGATCCCGCATTGTGCTGGCCAGGTGGTTCTAATAATGGTTTTGCAAAGTTCCCCAGCGGATCGTTAAACATAATTGGATTATTCCCCGCATATTGATAGGACGTCATACTTTCAGCCGACTCTGCCATAGGATCAACTGCTATAAACTGCATCAGCGCCGGGTCGTAATTACGGTAATAGGTCATATAATAATCCGGTGAGTTAGCAAAGTCGTTCTGCCACTCTGCTCCGCCGTTATACAGCTGCTTGTTCGGAATGGTTGGCGTCGCTACCGGGCTGTTCGGCATAATGAGGCCTGAAGGGTAATAGCTGTTCTCCTGTTTAACCACGATCTTTCCTGAACCGTTGTTCTGGAAACTCAGCCTTGCATTGCCCTGCTGGTCGCCGATCACAAACTCCTGTGTAAGCGTTACCGTTCCGCCTGTGCCGGTGTTCAGTACCCTGCCTTCCGGCATCGGGAAGTATGCGAGGGCTGGTGTGCCTGCACCTGCGGTTGTGTAAACAAAGCCGTCAATGTAATCAGTAGTGGTCACAATTGTGTTGTTATCGTATTGCCGTTTCCTGAGCAAGGTTCCGTCCGCACTATAGGTGTAGTCTATCCAGCGGTTGGTACCTAAGGTGAAGGTGATCTTGTCCGTTTTGTTCAGCACATTATATGCTAATATAAGACCTTCATTCGGATCGATCGTCATATTGCCATTCATATCATGACTGTAGGTGTAGGTGCTGTTAGCAGTCAGGTCTCTGAACCCGGCCCCGGTATGATTGGCATCCGTGCCGTCGGTTACTTTCGAAAGCCAGTAAGGGCTGCTGGCGTCATAAGAATAGGTCAGCGTATCGATCTGGATATGACTATTGGTGCCTTGTGTAGATGAATTCCTGCCCAGTGTGAGGATACTTCCTCCTGCATCATAACTGATGTTCTCGTCAAAGCCACCCACGTTATTGGTAAAGTTATTGGTTGTTGAGGTAGAATCACGCTCGCTGTATTTTCCCAACACATAGCGGTTCACCCCGTCGTACTTAAACCGGTAGGCACGCTCCCAGGTACGGGTGGCGCTGGCATTCCGGCTCATCCATTTTACCGCCGAAACCTTGCCGTCATAGTAAGCGCTGTTCCCGAGCTTGCTGTCCACCTGGTCGTACAGCATGGTCATACCAAACAGGTCGTTGGTATCGCCGTTGGTTACACCGCTGTCGTTGGTTAGTTTGCTGTTATTGATTGATAACAATTGCCCGCGGATGTTATACCGCATGTCAATGTTCTGCAGCCAGGTGGTGGAGTTGACATAGCCCACGCTCTTTTTAACCACCTGTCCCAGTTCGTTATAGCTATAGGCGGCTACGTTGATCGCAGCTGCACCATTGTACGACTGGCTTACGCCCGTTACCCGGTACATATGATCATAACTGATGTTAGTCTGTACGGTAATTGTTGTGCTTGCAGCTGTTTGTTTGGACACTTTGGTAATCTGCGGCACACCCATAAAGTCGGGGACGACGGTTGAATAGTCGGTGGGTGAATAAACATAAATATAATAAAGCTGGTTATTGCTTTGCGTCTGTATCGGATTGCCCCGTTTGTCATAAAAAAAGACTTTACATAACGCGTTCCCTGCGGTTATGCCCGAACCCACAATCTGGGAAGATGTAACCGTAACCATTCCTTTAACAGATGCCGTAGTAGCGCCAACTTCCCCGGTTAAACCCTGATTTGCATATAAAAAACTCGGGGAGCCGGAATTCGCGACATCGTAATCATCGTAATGAGTAAAAGTTAGCGCTCCCACGGTGGTGGGGAAAACTACATTGCTATAAAAATTAAACGCTCCCGAAGTTGAGCGGGTTTCGTACCATTGGGTGTTATAACTTGATGCCAGCGTAGTGAGGACATAGTTTTGCATGCTAGCACGGTTAGTGTAGGTCGCGTCGGTATAGGTACCAGTGCTGATCGGTCGTCCCTTAGCATCATATTTAACATACATCCATTTATTGCTCGCGTGCATATTGGAGTCCTGGGTTAATACCGGGCGGTTCATCGGGTCATAAACCACGTACGATGCGCCTTTGCCAGGTACAGTTCTTTCTACTATCCTGCCCATGTTGTCATACACATAATGGAAAGTTAACCATTTGACACCAAATGTCGACAACGAATAAGTTCCTCCCATCACTGCCAGCGCCTTTGGCGTTACGACATAACTAAGCATCCCTGCTGTATTATAAATGTAATAAGTGTCAAGGTTTCCTGATGACAGGATTTGTCTTTTAAGGATGGTATGCCCCACTTTGTCTTTAAATACCAGGGTTTCCACATTGTCTTCATTTTTGCCGTCAGTTACCGAAAGTGTGCTGGTTGGGAAATAATTGCCTGAGGTAAAACTGCCATCCGGGTTCCAAATGGGAATATTACCATCGCCAGAAGTGTTATACCTGTAGGTTACGGTTTTATAATGCTGCGTGCCTGAATCCTCGGGTTGAAAGCCTGCACCCACCATGCCTGATTTTAACAGGCGTTGTAAAGGGCTCGCCTCATAAACGTTATTGGCATGCGCCGCTGTATCAACGGGGATAACATACTGACTGGTTTGATTGTAAAAAGCGGGCTGTGCAGTTGTGAGCGCGTTGGAGCGATAACTGCCCATCGCGTCGGTACCTTGTCCGGCATACGGTAAGTAACCAGCAACAGGCCTGCCCAGGTTATCATAAGCCATCGGCTGGATAAGGTCGTTCCCAGCAGGGCTTGCCTGTAACCCAACTGTTTGTATAGTTCTGCCGAGACCATCGAAATAAACGCGGCTGGTTTGTTTTTGTATATCGCTGAGAGAATAAATCATTGCATCGGTGGTGATACCAGATACTTTAATAACCTCTTCCTGCACAAAACCGCGGTTACCCGGATCATAAGAGCTTAATAGCCCCGCAGCCAGGTTAATTGTTACCGATCCGCTACCGCTGCTGTTGTAGCCGGTAATGGTGTAGCTGGTTGCCGGCGACTGAACAGTCGGCGTTCCGCTTATCGCCCCTGTCATATCGTTGAATACTAATCCCTGTATCAGCGATGAGGATAACGCATAATATGCAGGCACTATTTTGCGAATTGTATTATGCGAATAATCTCCGACGTACAGATTATTTGACGCGTCGACGCATAGGCCCGCAGGTGAGGCAAGTATAGCAACGAGTTTGTTGCCGTCGTTATATCCCGCTGCGCCTGTTCCCGCATATGTTGTAACTACACCCGATGTGGTAATCATCCGGATTTTATTGTTTGATGCATCAGCCACATAAATATTACCTGAGCCATACACAGCTACGCCCTGGGGGAAATTAAAGCCGGCAGCACTACCCGTACCATCGGCAGATCCTGCTGTGGTACTGCCTGCTAAAGTAGTAACGGCAGTGGTCGAAATCACAATCTTGCGGATCATGTTATTACCGTAATCTGCAACATACAGATTCCCGGCCCCGTCACATGCCATGCCAAAAGGCGTTTTAAACCGTGCCGCAGTACCATTCCCATTGGTTGAGCCAGAGGTTGTGCTTCCTGCAAAAGTAGTTACCACACCCGTAGATATGACAATCTTGCGAATTTCATTGTTATTAAAGTCTGCTACATATAAATTAGCTGATCCATCGTAAGCTATGCCGGTCGGATTATGAAAAGTCGCACCCACTCCTGTGCCATCTCCTGATCCGGCAGTAGTGCTGCCTGCAAGTGTGGTCACGGCAGCAGTGGATATGACGATCTTGCGGATCATGTTATTGTAATCATCGGCTACATATAGGTTACCAGCGCCGTCAAGGCAAACACCCGTCGGGTGGTCGAAACTTGCTGATGTACCTGTTCCATTCGCTGCCCCTACTGACCCGCTTCCCGCAAGTGTGGTAACAACACCGGCAGATGTTACTTTTCTGATAGCATTATTGTCCGCATCTGCTACATAAATATTGCCAGAGGCATCAACTGCCATTCCATACGGATGAACAAAGTTGGCCAGTGCACCAGTTCCGTCAAAAAAACCGCTCGAATACTGAGAGCCTGCCAGAGTTGAGGTAAATCCTATAGCAACAGGCGCACCGCCACTATTTGACAGTGTTAAAGTATTGATTGCAGTACCAACGGTATAATTCTGCGAGCCGTTGTAACCAGGGAAAGCAAGGGACGGCGCTTGTGAATATGTCTTGCCGGCAGTCAGCAGCAAAGCAAACATAATTGTTGCTTTTGTTAGACTAACGAGATAACCTTTTGAGCACATTTGGGGTAGGATTTAGGAATTCATTAATGATAGGGTTTACTGTCTTTTCAAATGATTTGCTCTAATATTATGGGCATCCGGTAGCTTGTACAACCTGAAAATCCAATGCGGTACAACCGGACAAATCAGCATGATAAGTATATGAATCTGAGGATTGAAAACTTGAACAGGTGCTCCAGCAACTCCCGTTTAAATATACACTCCCGTATCCCGGTCCGGTCGGTCCGCTGCCCGAAACATATTTTGTTCCGCCGGAAAGGGTCACCACAATTTCATATTTACCGGCGTGAATGTTCGAGTTATTTAACGTGGCCCCGGTAAATGAATAACTCTCGTCGGTTTCGAGGTTCTTAAATGTGACGTTAGTAATATTGCCATTGCTGTACGTATAATTTTCATATGTCACATGAATAGATCCAATTACATTTACTGTGTCCGGCCCGATGTTAAAGGTGCCAAAAGCCGGAGAAGTGATTGTGGCAGTGATGGATTTTTTTCCAACCGAGCTATAGGTGTGATTAGTAGTTGCTAACAATGCAGTTGTAGCGTTGGTGCCATCGCCGAAATACCATGTCACTGTCGCCCCGTTCGCCGAACAGGTATCCGGGCCAGCGATATAATATCCATATGCAACCCCCTGCGAAGGATTAGGATTAGCCTCGATAGCGGCATAATTGAAACTTTTAACATCTGCCGGCAGCACATAAGTATTCTTTTTAACTATATTATGGTCCTGGTCATAAGCAAATAACAACCGCCCCCAGTGATCATAGGTAAAATAGGCAGACACACCATTGGTGTTGGTTGTAGCTAATTTAAAATTTGTATTAGGATCATAAGTTGCAGTCGTTACTTCTGCAACGTCAGGATAAAAAAGCACATCGTCTATAATAATATTTTGAGAAGAAGTAAAACTGATTGTCATAGGGGATGAATAACTGCCGACAGGTATTTTCCATTCGTAGTATTTCCAGCTACCCGTCCCGATAAAGGTGTATCCTGTCGCACTGCCTCCGTTAAATGAAATATTCAGCGTATTAGTACCACTTGGTGCATTAATCCAGATAGAAAAAATATAGTTTGCAGCAATTGCGTTTTTGGATACCGTTTTGGATACCGTTTGAGTTGTTGCCGGCAATGAACAGCCAAAGCCTGCATGACTGCTAACTACGATAGCAGGCGTGCCTGATACAGTAAACGTATATCCGTTATCGGCTAAATGACTTTCAAAATCGCTAAAACCGATTTCGGCGTACGCTGCATTCTTAAATACCGCTATAGGCTGGTTCGTTATATGGTTAATAATCGTCGTTCCGATATTTCTGTTATTGTCATCTAAAGTCAAAAGTGAACCGGTGTTATCGTAAGTGTCAAAATTGGCAGTTCCGAAATAATGTGTATCGGACGTCAATGTTTGGCCCGAGATGGTCATCGGAACAAATGTCGTTAATCCAGATGGCTGCACTATTTTATAAGAGCCCGAGGGCAGGTATAAAGTAGTACTGCCAGGTGTAACCCCTTTAAATAAATTTAACGAAGCGGCTGTTGTATAAGTAGTGCCGGAACGGGTAACCTGATTATAGGTTTCTACTGGTATATTAACATTTTGCTGCTGAAGATTATATATCGCTGTCACATTGGCATTTGACCCCGCAGCAGCAGTATAATCTTTTGTATAATTAATCTTCGTAGTGAGCAAACTGTTGTCACTATTCCTTGCCTGAATTTGCGTAACCAGCTTATGGTTACTGCTGCCGTAGGTATAAGTGGTCGTATCTGCCCTGGCAACCGTCAGGTTTTGAGAATCATAAACTTTATTGATTACAGTAGCAGATAATTCGCTTGTATTGTAATAAATAGTGTATTTATTGTAGCCATACGTAAGTAAGCTCCCGCTCGGGTTCGTTTCATATTTAAAGGCAGTTATGGCACTTGGGGTGTAAGACCGGCTATAGGTATAATTTGTTTCGCTTACTTCTGTACCACCATCGTTATAATTGGTCACTTTTACCGGCAATCCCCGTTCAAAATCATAGTTAGGATTTGGGATAAATGGATAGGTATAGATATGGTTATTTATCAGTCCATAAGATGAAGTACAATTGTTTCGGGCTAGATAATTAGTTGTAGGATACCATTCTGTCGTACTGCATCCACTACAGCTTGGTTTAGCACTAACATCCCAATATGTCGCAGGTATATTGTATTGATATAACGTACTTCCTGCACCTGTTTGGCTCATCTTGCAATAAGCATACATAATAGTGTGATCTTCGGGGGAAAGATCGTAGGCTGAAAATATACTGGCAGCAGCCCATTCAGTGCAGCTGGTAGAAGCGCCTGAGTATGGCATTAGAAATGCATACTCAGGCAAGCTAATAGGCTTTCCACTGCTTTTTCCTGTAGAAGGATTCAAATAGGAGTAACTCCGCATAATATTATTAGTTGAACCGTTACCGACAGAATCGATTATCTTTTTCACCCTCAAGCCTCCTCCTATTCCGGTACCTGGCGTTATAGCTTCAGAATAATCATTTGATTCATAAAATATAGTTGTATTGCCTCCCATAGCATTGGCAATTTTATTCAAGGTGCCGGTAGCAACCGAGGAAGTGTCAGTTGTGCGAAGACCATTATAAAGAAAACAACTATACGCATCTCCTCCCGATGCCGAAGCATCTATAATATATTGAGGGAACCTGGTGCTGTCGGGATTGCCATATATTGAAGGAAGTAAAGTGGTTGCACTGGCTGTCGAACTATAATAACCCCAGTAATCTCTTTTTGTGGATGAAGAATCAGGCAAGCTGGTGTAATACCTGTTAGTGTTAAACGTCTCACCGAGGTATGAAAATTGATAACTTACCGGTGAACTGCAACCGGGGCCCGAATCCGTGCAATTCCGCAAAAAACTTCGGGTAAACCCTGTAGCTGAGTAAATAACAGGACTGTAACTAAATTGATAATTTTTACCTGAGCCTGTAATGGAAGAAATGATCGTTTGACCCGTGGTGTTAATGTCTGTTAAAGTTGTCCATTGAAAGGATAAGGCATTGTAAGAACTGTTAGCATTGCTTACGTTGATTGAGGACAGTCTTTGCGGGGTAACGGTATTAGATATCCGGTATTGCAAGCTATAAGTAGTTGAGCCGCCAATGTAAAGGGCGACTGAATCCGAACCTGTAGTCTGGGGTTCGGTAGCATAATTGAGCGTAACAGCGTTACCATTTGGATCGCTGACACTGGTTAATTTCCAATTATCATAATAACTGATGCCGTACTGATACTGCAGAAATCTATTTTTGAAATATATCTGGCTCCCGCCGGAAGATTTTTGGGTAATGGTTTCACCCGCACCAAACACATACTTTATTCCCTTATCATTTGTTATAGTAAACGAAGTTATGGTATAGGGGTTAGGGCCGCTACCGAGCATTACATAGGTAATTTTCAAGTCCTGGTAGTTTGTAGGTTTAAAGCTTCCGGATGTAGGCTCCCATACCAATTGGCAAGAAAGACCAGGTGCGTTGACATAAAAAATATCCGGTTCCGTATCGTACTGATATGAAAAATGTGAAGTAATAAAGCTGATATCGGTTGTTTCATTAGAGCAGGTACTGCCATTATTTGCTATATTAAATCCGCTTATAGCTGCTTGCATATGAGAAGACATCCAGCCCAACATGTTATTACTCCCGTTGTCTTTGATTATATCATCAGGTATTCCCCGTACTACCCGGCTTACTTGTCCTGAGGCCTGAACATTCCAACCCATACCTGCGGTGCCTTCAACGTCATTGGGCCGTATTCCAGTACCATTGTAGGACAAATTGATTGGAATAGCCACCTGGCCACTTCTTACGGTATAAAGTGGAATATTAACACTTCCTGCACCTGTTAAAGGATTTACCGAAACTTGTGCTAACAAAGATTTTAAAAAGAACACGAAGAGAAAAAACAGGAAAAAGAATTTCTTGTCCATTGTTGTAATGTGAAAATGGTTAAAAGGTAAAACTATAAGCATGATTCGGCAGCAGGATGCCGGTTCTCATGTTACTTCTAAGATGAAAGGGATTGTTGCGGGGTATTCATATGCGATAAATGGTTTTAAGTAATTAAATGCAAGTTAATACAAAATTTCAAAAAAACAATACCGTTTTTTCACGGTATTTTACCATTGGAATCTAAAAGTTAGGCTGCGCAGGCTTATCGCACAGAAAAGGAAAAATAATATTTATTATACCATTAACTAGACCAAAAGGCAATCAATAATCTATCTAATTATTAAGCATTTGAATAGCTAATAATTAAAAATATCAGCCTTGAAAAGATCCATCTCACTTCTGAGCGGTTTTTGTTTCAGGAAGACTTTTAAAGCTTTTTTTGGCGACTGCTTGGTTAAGTTCATTGGGAAGGTATATATGGTATATAGTTAATAAAGATATTAATTATTAAAGAGTAATAAAATTGGTGCTACAACTCTCGAAAGATGAATGAGCAAGCCATGTTTTGACCGGGTCAAAACGTTTGGCTTGCCGGGACACCCGGGCCCGAAATGCTTCACTTCATTCAGCATTTTTTTGGGAATTGGAGTAACAAATCTTTAAGATTTGAGTTCAATAGTAGTCGGCAAAAAGCCGAAGCTAAATGCGGGATTGACCGCAGCCCTTCGGGGTCCATAAGCTGCCAAAATCTTGGCAGCGATTTTCTATATTAAATTTCCTGTTGAATTAATGGCGCGGCCTAAGGTTCCAGAAGCCGAACGCCGTTCGGCGAAATTTACGATGATGCTTACACCCGGCGAACTTGCAAAGCTTGTTCAGCTCGGAGAAGTATGTAATAAACCGCCGGGGACTTTAGCTAGGGAAAAGATATTTAAAGGGAAGTTTCCCGCAGCCCGCATACCAAAAATCGACGTGCATTACTATACCGAGCTTCAAAAGATTGGCAATAATCTAAATCAATTAACCCGGTTGGCGAATAGTGGGAAACTGCCCCGTGAATTGCTTGGGCTATTACTGAAGTTGCAGCAGAGGCTTGATCTGACAATTAATAAAATCATCTATGATAGCCAGTCAAGTGATCGGTAAAAGTTTTATGGGAGCGTTAGATTACAATCTGAAGAAGCTTTTTCTACCGGACGGAAATCGGAGGGCCGAATTATTGTCTACCAATTTTTCAAGTACGGATGTAAGGGGGATTGCGAGGGAGGTTAAAATGATTAGAAGTCTCAGGCCGAATTTGAGCCGGTATGTGTATCATACCAGTTTAAACTTTCCCAAAGAAGAACAGGCGCAGTTATCCAAAGGGAAGCTATTGGCCATTGCACGGGATTACCTGGAAGCGATGGGATTTTCGAATAATCAGTATTTGATATTCCTTCACCATGACGCAGACCATCCCCATCTTCATTTATTGGTGAACCGCATTTGTTTTGATGGGAGTATCGTATCTGACAGCAACAATTTTAAAAAGAGTGAAGCAATTGTAAGGGTGTTGGAAAACCGATATGGACTTACGCAGGTGAAGCAAGGTAAGTATATAGCAAAATATCGGAGTAACAATATATCAACGAAACAGCGTAACTCTATAACTATTGAGCGGAGTAACAATATATCTCAACGGGCACCATCGAAGAATGAAATAGAAATGTCAATAAGAACCGGCAAAGGGTCGAACAAGATGGTGTTGCAGGAAACGCTAAAACGGATTTTGCAGAACCGGGGACTAACCTTAACTGATTTTATCAAGCGATGCGAAGCTATAAAAATTAGCCTGCTGTTTAACCAGGCGTCAACCGGGAGGGTCAGTGGCGTTACCTATTTCTATAATGGCTTTAAATCGAAGGGACAAGCCCTAGGCGAGCGTTTCAAGTGGGCGGAAATAATCAAATCAATAAACTATGAGCAAATTAGAGACGGCAAGACAATTAGCGAAACAAACAGCCGGACACTCGCAAAGTACGGAGAGTTCGACACATCAAAACAAAACGCAACCGCCGGAATCCGAAGCAGAAATGATGAACTTCATACAAGCCGTACAGAAAATTTTGAATTTGACGGATGGGAACAGGGCTTTATTGATGAAACAGGAAGAACGGATGAACCAGATCGAGCGCAAACGCACGAAGGAATTGCAGTTAATGATCATATTTCTGTTGGTTTCGATGATTATTATAGCGATAGGTTTGGTGGCTTTATTGATATTCAGATAAGCGGTGATGTTGATGACGAAGCTGTATTGGGCAAAAATAGGAGAAGGCACGGAAGAGGCCGATAAGAATAGATTGCCCACTATTAGCGTTTAAATGAGTATATTTGATTATTATTACTAAGTAGCCTTATGGAAGTAATATTAGACAGCGAAAAAAAGCCTCGCGGCGTTTTCCTTCCCCTGGAAGAATGGGAAGCGTTGAAATATGGCATTAACAAAGCTAGCAACCTGTATAAGTTGATGGATGAGTTAAGCCATCCTGATATTTTCGAAATGACTGCGGAACAGTTCTCGCAGTATATGCAGCCCGCATCCGCTGAAGTTGTAAAAAAGGCCCTCGATAACGGACTCTACGTATCATATCCTGCGGGTGCTGAACTGCCGGACAACTTTATCCACGAATACAAAAACGGAAAGAAAGTATTAGTGGAAGTTGACCCCAATAACGGGAAGGAACGCTTCCTGAGAAATCTCTGAAAATATGCCCCAGTATTTAGTTGTAGCCGGCCCAAATGGTGCAGGCAAGAGTACGTTTTCTCAACACTTTTCCAGACCGGGTGCATTGATTTTCGATCCGGATGAGCAGAAGTATAAAATCGAAAAACAATACCCTGATATTTCGCACGAGGCACTGGAATCAGAGATCACACGTAAATACAATATATTCGAGCTAAAGGCGCTTGGTTCGCAGCTCCATCTCACCGTTGAAACAAATTTGAGAAACGATTTTTTGGCAGACAGGGCGGAGTTTTTTCATGAACATGGTTATGAAACAAGGTTGATCTTTATGCTCTTACCTGATTTATCGACTTCAATGGATCGGGTAAATCTTCGTGTAAAGCAGAAAGGACATTTCGTTGACGCAGATAGCATCAAAACAAATTTTGAGAAAGGGCTTGAAAACCTTGTTTCGATTGCTCATCACTTTGATCAACTGATGATTTTATCTGGCGCTAACACGGGCTTAGAAAAAACACAGCCCCAGTTATTGCTTACGGTCAAAGACTGGGCTATAGCACAAAGAGCTATTAATGTACCATTGTGGTGCCGGGATATTGTTCAGAATATTGAGGAATTATTTAGTTCTAATAACCTCACAAGAGGTCGAGGCAGGGATTGAGGCAATTCATTTAACCGCCATTTTCTAAATTTGGGCATTCCCCGATTATTATCGGGGTCCGGCTTTCCGCTATATCTTCTACCGAAGGATACGCTTCCAATCCGTAATGCAATAATAAAATTTATGAAAAGGCGTATGTTTGAATACCAATCGGCTCCAACGCCGATTTTGTGATAAGGTTTAGGTTAAAACCTCCAAGCGGCAAGCGCAAGGAGGTTTTTATTTTAAAATGAAAAAGGAGTGCTTTCGCACCCCTTTCAATGATATGTTTTAGATTGAGGGTTTACTTGCCTTGATTTTTCAGCAACTCTACTTTTTCTTTTTCGCTGGCCAATAGTCGCTCATATAGTTCAACGATTTTTTCAAGAGGGTTGATCGTACACAAATAGTTGTTGTTATTCTGACTGTTATCTGTAAATGTATTGGCGATAATATTAAAAACAGCATCTTCTGAAAACGCCTTTATCGCCTCCGGTGTAAGGCCTAATACTTTAGCAATTTTATCAAGCGCCTCATCCTCGACTTCAGCACTTTGCTCGATTTTGGATACGGCTTGTTGACTTATACCCAATTCGGCTGCTAAAGCCTCCTGTTTGATGCCCTTCAGTTCACGTAGTTTAGATATTTTTCTTCCGATGTGTGCAGTCTCTACCATAGGTCAAAGGTATTGGTATTTTGTAAATGTAAGAAACAACTTTCGGTTTGTAAAACACAACCTCGGATGGTTCGGTACGGAGCCGCAGCTGATTTCCTTTGAATTACCGGACAATGCCGCCCGGTGTCAAAAGTAACCTTATGAATACCGAACTAAACCAATGGGCTAACTGTCCTATAAATCTTTCGACCGAGGAAATCGAAGACCCGTTCATAGTGATCGATGACTTCTTTTCAGCAGACGACCTGGACGGCCATATTAAGTATTTAGAAAAGTGGCGCAACCGGGTTATTAACCCCGGATATTATGTTGATCTTAAAGGCAGTCCATCCGGTCTGCTTTGGCGGCATGAATTAAATATTAAGCTTGTCGAATGCGTTGCTTTAATATTGGAGCCCTCGAATTTTGCTTTGCTACCGGACATTCCCGCAATTGACACTAATGAAAATCAACAAGAGGTTGCTCTTATAAAAACTAAGCTTAATGAATCTGAAATCAGCAACCCTTTAATGGTACTTAATGCATTTTTCCAGGAACGAACTGTCGGCTGGTATCGCGAACAATTACAAGAGTGGTTAAGATATGGTCTTTCAATGAATGCTGCTAAAGAGTTCGTCAACAGCCCGGAGTTAATAATAGTTTATGATAACTTACAGAAATTGTATGCCGCGGTTTGGGTGTTGCAGATCGCTCAAGAGACGTTACTTACTGAGAGTGATCAGAAAGAAGACGTTTCGGCTTTGAAAGTTCGTCTTTACAATCTCGAAAGAGAAATGCTGCCCTTACATCAGCAAACGCTGCCCAATTTAGTTTCCATTATAATCAATAAACTACCCTCAACCTATGCCATTTATTATTTAGGTTGTAAACCAGGCACTCACAATACAGCTTTCTTATTGGTGTTGACCGCAGATTCTGAAGAAGGCGAAGCATTGAGTTTAGGTACAATGCTCGAAGAAAGTTGCCGGCCCATCGATGCATTTATCCTTGTACATTATGCATCTGCTGTTGTCAATGCTATCATAAAGGGTGATCATTTTTTCAATCGCGCTTTAAGCTGTCCGGCCTTATACATTTCGGGTAATATGCTCTTGCCAAATTCGGATGTCATAAAGCCGAATACTGTTGTCGACCTCGGTGAAGCAAATTGGGAACGCTGGAGAAAACAAGCTAAAGAGTTCTTATTAGGGGCAGAGTATTATTTATCTGTCGAAGCCTATTCCGCCGCATTGTTCTCTTTACACCAATGTGCGGAAGATATCTTAATTGCAATTGTCCGCTCCGTATTAGGGTATAAAATCAATAGTCATAATCTTTTGCGATTACTTCGGGTAACCCAGTTTTTCACTAATGATTTGACCTCTGTTTTTCAGATAGACACAGAACCAGGTAAGAGGAATTTTAATATTTTGAAGGATGCCTATATCAACGTTAGGTATCGGGATAGCTATTCTCCTCATAGGTCGTCCCTCGATATTCTATATCCCGTTGTCTCCAATTTACTAGCAACTGCCGAACAGATACATCTTCAATTTTTATTGCGAAATAGTATTTGACGATAGAGCCCTAAAATGTATATGCGGCGTAATGGCCCTTTCACACGCTGCGGCAAACGGCTCATTACATCACGCTGTTATCACAGCTACATTTCATTCGCCGTCAGCCTCGCTGCCCCTAAACCCGTTGTCCGTACAACAGGTTTTTTCTTTTGATTAACAAAGTGATATTCGCAATAGCCTATGGTGTTAAATTATAAGTGTAGGTTTTAGAAAATTAGACCCTTAGGTCATAGCATAGCATAGCACCGCTTTCACAAAATTAGCACCGCAGAAAAACCGTCAAGGGTATATGAACCCCGATGATAGGATCGGGGCCCTTGACAGTTCCCCTGCTTGCTGCTGCCGGTCGTTTAAGCGATGCAATGCGTTAGTATGTGCATATTTTTTTACGCTTGCCTGTAATAAACTCGGTACTCCTGCGTCATAATGGTGCATCGGGCGAAAGCGCGGTCGTATTTACAAAATTACCTGGCTTCGGCTGATGGGTTTCTGTGAATACGGCGACCACTCTCCGGCCAGTTAATTCGCCGGAAACGCCCTACTGAAGTGGTTGCAGGAGATCAGTGATTTTCCGGTCAGAATACACCTTCGAATTATTGTCTATGAAGGCCGGACTATCCGAGAGGAAGAATATCACTCCTCAACAAGCTGTAAAAATTCTTGAGCAAAGTGGCTTGAAAGTATCGGAAAAAGATGCCGAAATAATCTTGGATTTCTTATATTTTTTTGGGTAAATTGCCTGTAAATCAATATATTAAAACAATCGATAACACCAATAATTCTAAACCATGAAGACAGCAGACCTATACGTTCGGGTAAGTACTGATGAACAAGCAGATAAGGGTTATTCCATCCGTAGCCAGGAAGAAGTACTTCGTAAATATTGCGGACTTCAAAGTATAACGGTGAGGAAGGTCATCCATGAAGACTTTTCAGCTAAGACTTTTAACCGCCCTGCGTGGACGGACATGCTTGCCAAACTTAAAAAGGAAAAGGGACGGTCTGTAGACTTGTTGTTATTTGTAAAATGGGATCGTTTTAGCCGCAATGCCGGGGATGCTTATCAGATGATAAATATACTCCGCAAAATAGGTGTCGAACCGCAAGCGGTTGAGCAACCTCTTGATCTTTCCATTCCTGAAAATAAAATGATGCTTGCCTTTTATCTCGCAGCTCCCGAAGTTGAGAATGACCGGCGCGCATTAAATACGTTCTACGGAATGCGCCGAGCAAGAAAGGAAGGGCGATATTTAACTACTGGTCCTTACGGTTATATTAACCGCACAACTGATGGTGGCAAGAAAACGATTGTTCCTGTTGAACCAAAAGCCGCAGTCGTTAAATGGGCATTCGAGCAAGTTGCAAAAGGCACGTTTCAGGTTGACGATATTCGTCGTCAGGTAAACGCGCAAGGATTAAATTGCAGTAAGAGCAATTTCTATACCCTGCTGAGAAACCCTGTCTATTGTGGTAAGATTGTTGTTCCAGCTTACAGGGATGAACCGCAGCAGTTGGTTAAAGGTCAGCATGAGCCAATTGTATCTGAAAGCTTGTTTTACGAGGTACAGGATATCTTAAACGGAAAGAGGCGCATTCAGATGGTAAAGATGACGACAACTGACAGCCTGCCTCTTAGAGGGCTTTTGATATGTCCTCATTGCGGTAAACAGCTTACAGGCAGTGCTTCAAAAGGGCGTCATAGCTACACTATTACTACTACCACTGTATATCTTCATGCGGGGTACGCTTTAAGGCGGAAGTGGCAAACGAAGGTATAGTAAACGAACTCAATAAATTCGTTCCAAAAAAGGAAATTGCAGAGCTGTACAAAACGGTGATCAAAGATATTTTCTATCAGCAAACAGGTTCACAAACCGATGGCAGGAAGGAACTCTTAAACCAGATACAGGCGGAAACCGACCGTTTAGCGAAAGCCCGTAAGCTACTGTTGGATGATGCAATAGACAGCAATGATTACAAATTAATCAAATCTGAATGTGAAACCAAACTGTTAAGCCTGGAGGCAAAACTGACTGGGTTTAGTGAAAAAACCTACGATTTAAGTGATTGCATAGACAAGGCAATAACCAATTTAACAAGGTTGCAAGTTGCTTACAGTGAAGGCGATACCACTGCAAAGCGCTCAATTATCGGTTCGATATACCCTGAAAAACTCTGTTTTGATGGAATGACTTATCGAACCGCTAAAATCAATGAGGCTGCTCAATTGATTTACCTTATAAACAGTCAGTTAGGTGGCAAAAAAAATCGGACAAAACTTGATTTTTCAAGCCTGTCCGATTCGGTAGCGGGAGCAGGACTCGAACCTACGACCTTCGGGTTATGAGCCGGATGGAATAAAATTCAAAACGGTTCAAAATAGGCTAAAAATAGCGATTGGGGTAGTTCATAAGGTCATATTAGACTACCAAATCCTATATAGAACTACCCATTGTTTAAACATTGTTTTAACAAAACAGGTAATTTTACTGCTATGGTTGGCCAGCCATTAACTAAAAATATTAGGTAATGGCAACTGTAGATTTGTACATCTGGAAACGCCCGGCAAAAGACGGGAAATATCCGATTTCCGTTCGTATTACGATCAATCGTAAACCGTCGTACATAATGACGGGGCAAAAGTTGGACAATTTAGAACAGTGGGATAGCAAGAAGCAACGTGTGAAAAACTCCCATCCAAATGCTGTACGTCTGAACAATTTTCTATTAAGTGAACTCGCAAAAGTAAATGACAAATGCCTTGAATTAGAAACAAAAGGGAAGGCGTCGGCTAAAAAAGTAAAAGTAAGTCTCAAACCGGTCGAAGAGAAACCGGCGTATTTTAAGGACGTTGCTGATCAGTATTTAAAAGACCAGGAAGCGCTCGGCAATTACGAGATTTATAAGACTGAAGAAGGTCGGTTTAAGAGGTTATATGCGTTCGCAAAAACTGATAAAATTACGTTCAAGGACATCACTCCTGAATTTCTGCAGCGCTTTCTTATATTTTTAAAGCAGTGCAAAACGCCCCGTTATAATGAAAACACCAAAGTAAAACCTCTGAAGGAGCGCACAATCACTAATTATTTGATAAGTGTCCGTACAATATATAATCGCGCGATTACTGCCAAACTTGTGAGCCGCGACGACTATCCGTTTGGTGCAAACGGCAAGATCGCAATCAAATTGACTGGTTCCGCCAAAATAGGCTTGGAAGAAACCGAAATCAAAAAAATTGACGAGCTGGATTTGTCGGAATATTCTGAGATATACCATCATGCCCGTAACATCTGGCTCATTGAATTTTACTTTGCTGGAATGAGGGTGACCGACTGCCTGTTGCTCAAATGGACCGATTTTCAAAATGGTAGGTTGTATTACCAAATGTCAAAGAACGGCGAGCATGGATCTGTCAAAGTTCCCGAAAAAGCACAGCTAATCATCGACCTCTATCGAGATTCCCGGAATAACGTTAATAATACGCATGGTTTAGTATTTCCTTTTCTCCAGGAATTGCCTTCAATCGACGACAGGATGGAAGTGCGGAAAAAAATCGCTTCTGCTGTTCACCGGTTGAATAAAGCAATGGCAACTATCATGGGTTTGATCGGGAGCACAAAAAACGCTTCACAACACAAAGCCAGGCATTCATTCGCTCAACGGGCCGAAGAAAAAGAGGTTCATCCAAAGGTGTTACAAAAAATGTACAGACATGAAAGTATTCTTACGACCATGATCTACCAGTCAAATTTTTCATTTAAGAAGGCCGATGAAGCAATTGATGCGGTTTTAGATTTTTGACATTCAATAAGGCAATGTTTCGTGGCGCGATATACAGTAACGTGCCATTTTTTAGTGTTTGAAAGCAGGATGATAGCTATTTATCTTCAGCCAGGCTAAAAGAATATTCGCAATAAAATCTATGAAAAGATTCTATGCGAAGGTTATCGTGTAACTTTAGCATTTAAAACGTCATTCCATGTACCTAAACGAATCCGCCCGCCAACTCAGTGAAAAGCTCAATCTCTACAAGGCGCACAAAAAGCGGCCATTCGAAGCAGGCCATTCTGATGTGATAGCAGATAACGCCTGGGGTGCAGCGTACCTATGTGCGCAGGTTTTGGCCAAAACTTTTTTTCGGGAAGATGCGATTATAAGCGAAACCCGGTTAGGGGAATTGGCGGCAGACTATGAGCGAGACAAAGGAGTACGCATAGACGTTGCAGACTTGGTAACAAAAAGTTGGTTACGGGTCGTGTTCGGTGAAGTAATGTTACCCTATCTAACTTCCAGTGCAATTTATCGATTTGAAAAAATTGTCCCTTTTGCCGGGGAATTTGCTTTTTTTGACGCATTGACCCCCGACCAGATAAAAGTTACAACAACGGAAGATGAGCTGATAACACTGGCAGGCGGACCAAACAATGCGGTAAGCATTACACTTCCACAAACAAAAAATCTTTTTTGGTTCTTAAAAAACGATAAAGTAGAGCTGCCAAGATTAGACAATGACCGTTATCTTTTAGAACATCAGGATGTTTTTCACTTCCTTTCATGGCTGTTAGAGAAACTTAAAAACAACGTATTACTGATAAGGCAACAGGATTTTACAGAGATGCGGGACGCGCATTCGGTATTTTTTCAAGTGACGCCGACCATCGAGGACCTGAGCCAATCCGGTCTACTGGCTACAGACGGCACAAACTACCGGCTTGACCTACATGCCTATTCCGTATGGCGAGGTGAGTTCGTGCGGGAGCGAACCGCTGCATTGCTTTGGCAGAACCTGCTTCTAAACCCTGATTTTGACAATGACCTGGAACGGCTACGATTTTGGTATTATCGTATAATTTACCACCAGGGATTTGTGGATGTTGGCGTACATTTTCCGCCCGACGCGCTCGCGCGTTTCTTAGACGCCGCTGAACTGGCGGTTATTGCTGAGCCCGACTTAGAAACTGACGAGCGTGAAATTTTCAAGCTGTTAACCGATATGGAGCATGGCCATGAAATGCAACTATTGTGGACTTCTTCGCCACGTTTTGAAGGCAAAGCTGTAGATAACTGTTCGCTAAACTCAATCTACTCAAGTCTCGGGCTTATTTTTCCTCAAAACAGCGCTGATGTGCTTGTGCGGCAACGTTGCCGTCATGCCATAACCTTTTGTATTGTCCAACTGGTAAAAAGCGACGATGCCCGTTCATTGAAACGGATGGGCTCGTTATTTGACCACGCCGAAAGCAAGCCCTTTGGCCTTTGGAAAGCTTGTTTGATGATCACCCATTGGCGACCGGAGCTAATCCCATACCTGGCATTGCAGGAACGGTCAGCTTCCCTTGCATTCGCCCTCATGCTAAAAGCCGAGCTGACAAATTTTACCGGAATTGCGTCGGTAGACATCCGGATAGCTTTGATAAAAGAATTAGCGGTTATGCTGATGACAAATTTAGCAGCCGCCCATACCATTTCAATTTCGGACAAGGCAGCCATTGTTTTTGAATGCCTGATACGAACGACACGAAAGAAATTCCGGATCGAACCGCAGAAAGCCGACAGTATTACCATTGACACGGTATTACGGGAAATAATATCCGCGACTGTCCTCCCCGGAACACATTACGATGGCGCACGTAAAGTCCAGCCATTGTTTATCAGTGTTATTCTCGCAGATCTTTCGGCTCAGCTGGAGGCATACCAGCCGCTTGATCCTTATAGAAACGGGATGCTCGGCCTGCCAGTGGAACAACTTGACCTGGCGGAATGGTTGATGAACCTGCCCATAAGTTCGCCCGGCGACCGGTCGCGTCTTGCGGCGTTTTTTACAAAGACCTATTTGAGTGTCATCAACACGGAAACAATTTTGCAATACGATTTCTTCGGCGACCGCACCTTAAAACCAGGGGCACCAAGCTGGTACGATCAGCGACCAAACGATGAACTGATCGCCTGGGACAGGGCACTACTTTGCCTGGAACAGAATTTTGAGTTAGATGCTTTTCTCAATCCTGCGGGCCTGGTATTCAATACGAACCCTGACCGCTATGATGAAGCCAATCGGTTTGTCGCCCAAAAATTGCGCACCCATCTCTACATATTGTTGGATACGATTAGCGGCCTGTATCGCAAAAGTCAGCAATACGAACATGAACAAAAGCCACTGGCAGATGTAAGCAGCAAGTTGGAACAGCGTATTCATGATACCGTTATACGTTATAGTGTCAATGACCCGGCGGTGAGACGATATGATATTTTCAATGAACAATTTGAACGCTGGTTTGGCCGTGCCGGAAATAAAGAACTCCTGCCGATCATCGGATCGGTCATAAACCGTTTCTCGTCGGCACACCGAGAGACGATAATTACAGCATTAATGCAATCGGAACAGCTCATTCGGTCGCTAAAACTGTTAGATCATATTATCAGTGAAAAAGAACGCCGCCGTCTGTTAAAGGTCATTACTGACCGCAACGATTTCACATCGATCCTTGAGAAGCTATCTTTCCAGGATATGCAGTTCGTTGTTTCCGCCTTATCAGAGCACAACGACTTCGTTGATGCAGCTGAAAGCGCCCTGGCTTATGCAGCTGAAACCGCTAAAAAACATACACACAGCCCCGGAGAAGGCGAGATTTTTGTGTTTCGGATGCAACTGCTCCTTGCATTCCAAAAAAGAGATATAAGCGCCATCGATGCATTAGCCTCGCCAACGCATCGTTACGTTCATGGCCAGGCGTTTAATCCGGAAGACGAAAAAGATTTTTACAGGGCGCTCATTTACCTGAAAACAGGAGAAGGGCAACGAGGATACGAAATCTATGATCGCCTGGCTAATAATGCCGGTGACGACCGACCTGTGCTTGTACTTAACCGATTTGCGGCTAAACTCCAGTGGGCTGCGGAGACATCCGACCTTAATGAAAAGAAAGCATTGGCTTATCAGGCGCTGATACAATGGGATGAATTCGATAAAGCTCATCCGAAAAAACAATCATGGCCGGACATGCGGGACAATATTTGGTTCGACCGCCTGGACGCTTATGAATTGCTTGAAGATTACGATGGTTTTGACCAAGCTTATGCTGAGGTTGATGAAAATACCCGGATGCGGCCTGATTTTCTGGACATACGCACCAACGTCCTGCTCAGAAGAAATATGCAACGTACGGCCGCAGACCTGCTCGGCGAAGCCAAGCGGTTCCATCGATTATCAGATGGCTCCTATCCCGACTTCATAGAAGCTCTGGAAAAACGAATTAACACGCCTGAAACCATTGCTGCTCTAGCGGCAGAATATGACATTATACTCCGGCTGCCGCCGGAAGAACTCATTCAGGTTATACCGACGTCCGGCAGCAAGCAGGGGCTTTCGGAAGCGCTGTTGGAACAATTGATCAATGCATCGGCTGATATGTTAAATTTGATCAATTCCTTACCCCAGGTAGACCAAGAAAACAAATATAGTGACCTTATCATGCTTTCACTAAATGGCCGTATGAGCCGGTATGGCTGGCATGTGGCCAGTTTACGGTCGGGTTTCCCCGACACGGAAGATTTGGACGATACTGCGAATGAAACGGCTAATGTCGGGCTGGTTGATTTCGGCATTCTTACGGGTGAGCGACGACTGGCTATATGCGAAGCCCTCATTCTTGAGGGGTTGAATACCATAGAAACCCAGAAACACAACCTGAAAATTTTTAATTACGACCCGGCCAGAAAACTATTTTACTTACTGATCTACTTCAAAGGCGGAACCGATAAATTTGTTGACGCCTGGAACAAATATTGCGGAGTTGTTGACGATTTTATAGAGTTTCCTAAGAATTACCTCCCTTCAGGAAAGGTAACGCAACTGGCGATCGGGCAACGACATGACGGGATACTAATCGGAAGTACACTTCATGGTGAAGGGACCCAGCTTTATCATTTGTTTGTCAACGTCAACTACCGACTAACGCCGGTAAAAAAAACGGTAAGCCAGGACAGAAAAAAACGGAAAGAAGAAAAGTAGCCCGCACTGTGCGAGGCATGGCTTAAATAGAACGATGAAAAGTTGTCTATCTTTATTGATCTAAGCACGTGGCAGACATGAGTGAACAATTTATCCATAATCTTGACCGGTCAAATTTCTTCTATGAGGACATTGTCATGTTGGCTTATACGCAATTCGGGATTAATGAATTGTTCTCAAGGGGTTTTTTTATTGCAGCCATGAAACTATTCCCGAATGTAAATGAGCGAACAACTTACTTCAATAGCTTGGGATTTCCAGATGATGTGGTGGATCAATTGCTAAGGACCCGCACTTTTACCCCAGAGATATTTGTACCGGGGTTTCAGACTAAGGATAAATCGCGTGAATTCCGTATGGACGTCGAGACATCTGCAGTGAGATTTTATCAAGACAACCAAGGCATTACCAATAAAAATATTGAGCTTACCCAAATGACCATTATTATGGCTTGGGAAAAAATAATACCATATAATCTGCCGGACAGTCCTGTACTTCAATTTTTCAGGCATATCCGAAATGCGGCAGCCCACAATGGGAAATTTCATTTTACCGCTAAGACGATCGATTCAAAGACCGGTGAATTGCTGAAGCCTGCGATTTGGCATACTTTCGAAATTAAAGTTGCCATGCAAAGCAAGCCGCTGATTGTGACGTCCAAGACCGACCAGCAAGGATTCTGGGATCAGGGTGACCTGGTAGAGTTTCTATTGGAATTTGAAACGCACTATCCCCAAATCAAGCAGCCTTAGTAAACGCTTGCTAAATCAGTTGTATAATATTTTCGATAAATAGCGACAGGTTTCCGGCTTGCTCCAATGTTTCAATATCTTCATCGCTAATTTCCTTTCCCTTAGTCACTTTGTCGGCAATCTCTTTGAGCCGGTCGTTTGCTATAGGAAATATGCCGACCATTCTTTCCTGATGATTGAATAGGTTCCAAAACGGTAAATTCATGACATGACCGGTGTAGCCGATATATTTTAATATAACGATTCCGGCGAGGTAATGAAGCTTTAATGCGATTTGTTCCAATTCCCAGTCACTTTCGGTACCATGCGGTGTGCGACCATGCAAGAAGTCGTTGCGATGATCCAATATATTTTCTTCGGATTGCGTCAGGGTTATGCCATAATGCTTGAAAGGGAATAATAGCTTTCCTTTATTTGTAGGCTTATTCAGATCGCTTAATTTGCTATCAATAACCGGCAGCCCTTCAGTTGGTACGCCATCAAATTCTTCCCGGACAACCTGTTTAAGGCGTTTGATCAACGCCTTTGCCAATGGTTTGTCCGGAATCGGTTTAATCGTTTGTTCGTTTTCCTCCGCCACTAATTCAGTGATGGTTTCCAGGGCAACCGAAGCAAGAATCCCCTGTTGCAAAGGTTCATTGATGGAACAAGCATTGACGAGAATTTCTGTTGCCCTGCGTAGTTCCGGATTGGCGAGTGAGCTGCAAAAGCTGCTGAAGACAGATGCCGAAAAACGGTCATGAAAGTCATGGAATTTCTTTTTAAACTGTTCCGAACCGAAATGCTGATAAAACTGGAAAAGCTGCGTGGGATTGATCAGTTGTTGCTTCCCATTGATCGGGTCGCGTTCTAAATGATAAACGACATCATTGATTTTTTTAAAATGCTTATCCTTGGAAGTCAATACAAAAACATCGCCTGAATAATACCTTGCTGTAAGAAAGCCAAATGCCAGCCTGATGTCGGCTGCCAAACTTTGAAATTCATCCAGCAAACCCTTTTCGAGCGAATCTATGAACACGCATTTAATGTCCTCTACCGCATAAAAATGAAACCGCTTCTGTCTTATCTCCAACGCTACACACATCCCCTTGATTGATGGAAATCGAATACCGATCAGTGAAGGCTGCATATCCCATTGGCTAACGTCGAAAACGAGGTGCAAGTTGGAATCCACTATAGCTACGGGGTAAATAATATCCGTATCGCCAACCGGGATACACATACGGAAATAGGAATTGTCATAGGACTTTCGTTGGGTTCTAAGCCTGTCGAGGTAACCAGTAAGCAGCCGCGGCAACGCCGGGAAATTACATTCAAAGTTTTGAACCGCCCCTGCATCAGCGACGAGTTTAAAACTATCGTTATAAATTTGAAACGCATCCTGCAAGCCGTAGCTGTTCAAGAACTTAACCCCGCCGTTTCTGAGCTGTTCTTCGATACTGATCTTAAAGTCAATTCCTCGTTTAGTATCCTGATTGCTTAACGCAATATCCGCCTCGTAATGTTTCTTTTCTTTCGAGTCGGTATCGATATAGGTTAAAATGGTTTTATACGGGCCGCCAGTTGTGAATCCGTTAATCGCTTCTAATGAGGGTCTAAGAAATTTTTTATAGGCTCCTTTCAAAAGCTTCCTTGGAAATAGCGGCCTGTTTTTCATTATAACCGTTTAATTAAGGAATTTATGAAGGCTGTCCAGCAGATGAGGCGCCTGGGTGGCAAAAAATGCGAACAGTTGCGGCTTGATCGCGTCAAAAATTCCGTCTGCGATTTTATTACCAGCATAGGAACTTATCTTCCCTAGTGCAAGCTGGTAAAAACTCTTTTTCCCCAATATGGTATCAGACTTCAGCGATTTGAATTCGTCCTCAATTTTCAATTTCATCGCATCGAATTCCTTAGCCAGTATTTCCTGCCCCGCTTGTATTTTCTCAAGCGCACTAACAATATCGTCGACTTTATTTTGTATTTCCCAATTCTCCTGGTAGGTAAACGCATTCTTATCCAGATTATAGCCGTCTTTTATCAACAATCCCGCGAGAAAATGCGTAAAGGTGTCAAAGGTATCGTTGGCCTCGTTTAAGCCATCAAGCATTCGCTGAGCATGTGCCTTGTTTGGTGGGAGATTTTTTTGAATATCCTCATTGTACTTTCCCTTGGTGGCAGCAATGTGAATTAGAATTTCCCGGATGAAAATAAATTTGTCGGTCTGATTTGGCAGATCATAATAGAGCAAAGACAGTTCCCTTTGGATTCTTTCGATGTTGCCGATGTAGCCGTGTATTAAAGACCCAACGGATAAATAGGTTTTGTTAAAGTCAACTGCTTTTTTTATGACGACCCGCTCAAAGCTGATGTCAAGATCCGGGAGTTCAAAATTCATAATTGAAGTTTAATTTTTGTATTAATAGCGGTAATCCTTGTAAAATTGGTAATTTTTTTGCATATTTGAATATAATTTCGTCAAATTATGTTGCTCCAATTTTCCGTTCGCAATTTCAAGTCCATCCGGGATGAACAAGTTTTTACTTTGCTCGCCGATAAAAGTGTAAAAGAAAACAAGGGTTCCGTCGTCAATGAAGGGAATTCCCAGGTATTGAGTTCTGCCATTATTTATGGAAGAAATGCTTCGGGGAAAAGCAATCTTTTAAAAGCGATCCAGGCTGTTAAGTTTATGGTTATCCAATCTGGCTATTTCAGGGTTGGGTCAAGAATTCAAACGTATGAACCCTATTTACTGGATAACAGCTATTCCGGAAAGCCTGTAGAATTCAAGGTAGAATTCGTAGCTGGCGACGGTATCAAATACCGGTATGAGGTCGGATACACGGAAAAAGCGATCACTTACGAACGGTTATATTACTTTCCTAAGCTTCAATCTGCAAAACTTTTTGAGCGTGAAGGGTTGAATATCAGTTATGGTGAACGGGTGACCGGCAGAAAGAAGGATATTGAGGATACGTTGTATGAGAATCAGCTTTACCTTTCTAAAATAGGCTCATTTAGATTGGATGCCTTATATCACGCTTATCATTTCTTTGATCACCTGCTGGAAACTTTTCTCGTGCATAACTCAAAGCAGGATGAAACCCTGTTAAGGCTATTCCTGGAACGTATGAAACTTGACCCCAAGTTCGCCGCAAATATTACGAAGCTTATTAAGGCGGGAGATACCAATATACAGTCCATCGGCGTGGAGTCAAGTGTTCACGAAATTGATCATCTTTTGCCAAAAAATGAAGTTTCCGAAAGAAACGATTTTCTGCTGAGTAATATCGGCATACCAGTATGGACACGGCATAATTCATTTAGAGGATCTGAGCCTTTCGGGGAGACGGACTTCGACCTTGCAAACGAATCCACCGGTACCTTAAAATTAATGACAATGGGTGGGATTATTCTGGTGGCTCTGGCTGAAGGGCAGGTATTGGTCATCGACGAATTAAACAATAGCCTGCATCCAAAATTGGTAAAGACGTTGGTTAGGCTGTTTAATGATCCCACGTCCAACCCCAAAAAGGCGCAGCTTATTTTTACGACACATGAGGTATCGCTGTTAGACAACGAACTTTTCCGCAGGGACCAGGTATGGCTATCGGAAAAGGAATATGAAGGGTACAGCCATTATTACACGCTTGCCGATATTACTGGGGTAAGAAAAGATTCTCCGTGGGAAAAATGGTATATGAATGGCCGGTTAGGTGCTACGCCGGTGATTAATGACCTTGAATTGGATTTCAATTTTTAATGCTATCATGTCGAAATTCCGTCCCACCCGTCAAAAAATTGAAATCCTTAAAAGAGGACTGATTTTGTGCGAAGGCCAGACCGAGGAAATGTACTTTAAGGGGCTTATCACACAAGATAGATACAGGAGGGACTTTGGCGCAGTCAGTGTAGAAATATACAAACCTAAAGACCACTCTCCCAAGGGACTAGTCACCGAAGCAAAAAACCGGATCAAGGCCGCTAAAAAGGATGACGCTTTTGATTTTGTCTGGATTGTGTTTGATCACGACGGGCATGAAAACATACCAGACACATTTGAACAGGCACTGAATTCAAAACCGCAGATTGAGATCGCTTTCACCATGAAATGTTTTGAATATTTTGTGTTACTCCATTTTAAGAAGACAACCAGTGCCTTCAACAAATGTGATGATGTAATTACCGCCGTCAAAGCATTTTTACCCGACTACCAAAAGGCAGCCAACAATATATTTAGCACACTATCCGCTTACCATGAAACGGGCATGGCGAACAGTGCATGGTCGATGGAGCGTAATCAGCCGGATATTGATGCGGGTTCAAAGCCATATGAACTATCATCTTACAGCAACATTCATGAATTGGTTAACTATCTTTTATCATTGGTACAACCAAAGGCAGAGGAGGCAGTTGCGATTGCAAAAAAGGCGGCGGCGGAATAATTACTTACGATTTGATCGTTATTTCAAAAAAGTGGGGTTTCAACCTTTATAACATTTTTGATTGCGCTATTGAAAACTTTTATGCTTTCTTAGTCTGTCCGCCAATATGATCAAATGGTTCATAGACAAAATCTTCTAAATAATCCTTGATTGAATCTACGTCATAAAGAATTATTTTTTTTTCTGGTTGTGTAAACCGGATGCGGCCTTCGTCCCGCATTTTTTGTAAAGTCGCCTTGCTTTTGATGCGCATCATCTTCATGGCCTCGGCTCCGGATATCCATTTTTCCGAAGGCTTGGGTTCGCTATTTTTAAAGTGGAGAAGCACCTCTTCAAGCAACTTATAAAAGGCTTCGCTTTCGACACAGATTATTTCTAATTTTTCCATAGAGGTATTGTAATAATTCAATAATTAAGTTGAGTTAGACGGATTTTAGCTTTCATGCCCAAAAGGCTGAAATAGGAGAACGATAGCTAGCTATTGCTATTCTTAAGGGGGCGGGGTAGAAAAAAAACTTTATTGTCTAGGTAAGAAAGAAAGCACTACAGTCAAATGACCATTATAAACAGAGGGGAATGCGCTTCCTTGCCAAGAATGCAAAAGAAACATTTAATAATACAATCATTCTATGTTGCCAATTCAAAAAGCTGAAAAGTATTAATCCTCCACAACCGAATGACTCGACCCTGCGTTCAACGCTTGTGTATAACGATACATTTCACCCAATTGGCTGGACTCTTCTTCGACCCATTGATTTGCTGCGATCAGCTCCAGAATCAGTTCCCTTTCGTGTGGCTTGAATTCTTCGGGTAGTAAACCTGAAAAAGGTTTATCAAAAGACCAATGGCTATAATGCTCAAATGAATCAACCGGCAGCCGGGTTTGCGGCGGTGGTGGAAAAAGCAGGAGCAAGCTTACCCCACGCAGCGCCAGTTTTTCCTTGATTCGACAAAAAATAGATAAGCCGTGAAAGTCCCAATCACAGGAATAGTAAATAGGTCGCTTCAGATCCCAATGGTCAATATCATCGACCATCCTAATATTGTTGCCGCCTACCTGCCACAACTTAACTGTCAGCTCTGTAGCCAGCCAGGTTTGCTTCAGGAAAGACCGGTTTTCACAAAGGATCACCGCGTCTGGATGAGTATGGTCGACCACTAGCCTCCATTGCAGTTCCCGGCTGCTTTGCGGGAACTCCGCCACACGCAATATCTTCAATACGGCATTCCGTACGCTGTCCTTTTTCTTCAGATATTTCGAGCCCTGCTTTTCAAATATTTTCGCAGAAAAGTCCTCGACATTGACCAGCTTCGACGCCAGTTCTTCCCGGTTTTCATAGATCAGCATCAACGTTTGAATATCGTCCTCCGTAAAGGTCTTTCGTGCGTCTGTATCCACATTCACCTTTTCCAGGAAATCAGTATAATGAAGGTACTTTTGCAGATAATGTTGTTGGTGAAAATCATTAAAGCCATCCTCTCGCACCAGCACTTTCACATTACCGCGTTTATGACCGATCTGCCCGTGATCCAGTAAATACTTAATAAAGTCATCGTCCTGCACCCGCGCAGAAGTGCTGCCCTTGGCATAAATAGCATGTAGGGCTTTTAAAACGGGCCAATTCAGTTTTCGCATCATGTATCCTCAGTTAGCACAGCGTTCAAATCATCCGTCAGCTGACCGTCACTGAAAATAGCCAGCGGTGGTACATAGCTTTGCTCATCAGCCGCGCGGTTATCATGCATAATATAAATGTATTGTTCGCCCGGTCGGATTTCGCCTGCTGTTTCAATAGACATCGTGACCAGTTGAAAGTTTTCCTTCTGCGCCAGGTCATGCAGCATTTCATAATTGCCTCCTAAACCTTCCGCCTCATCTATTGGCATAAATTTCAGTCCCTTGCGGTCTGCCTCCTGGATCAGCGACAACCTGGCCAGGCAAAGCAAAGCATTCGCCGTATAAGTCTGCCCATTACTGCCTGCGTTATTCTGGCCGCTGTCCAATTTGATCTCAAACTTCAAATCAAAATAGGACTTGGGGTTAAGCAGTTCTTCATAAGTAACTTTGGAAGTCCCTCCGCATTCCCGGAATACATCGATCATCAACTGGTTAATATCCATTTCTTGGTATAATTTTTCGAACAAACCCTGGTTATTCAGCTGTTCGCTCAGGCGCTTCCGGAACGTTATCATCCAGGCATCCGGGTAATCCACCGATTTGCTGGCCAGCAGTGAGGCATGGTTACCACCCGTAATGGTATGCTCCTTGTTCCGCAGATAATTATGAATCAGGTGTACTTTGTCCAGATAGCCGTTATAGACCTTGTGCACATCAGAAAAAATACGGTTGAGGATTTCCAGCTTACGGGAACCAATCTTCTTCATATCATTGGTCAACTCCTGCAGCCGCTGGGCGATCTGCTGCCCGATCAGCAACTCGTCTACCTCACTGGTAGGGAAGACAGTTGGCAACAGTTTATGCGCCAGCACGCCCACTGAGTAATCCGCCAAGACCGTTTGGTCATCAATCCCTTCACCTGCTGTTTCATAGAGGGTCGTGAATTTGGTATGTGCCTGCTCACAGCGTTCTTTCAAGCTGTCGCTCCCTTCTTCCGGATTCCCCTCAAGGCTGGCTATACCGGTTTCACCCGTTTCGTAAAGCTGTCCGAACAAGCGAATGTACTCCGTTTGCGCTTCTTCTAGTTTTAGGGTACACTGTTCCAATTGGCGTGTATTCACCAACCGCGCATTTTCCGCCTGGATATAAGCGGCTTCTGTTTCTGATTTCAGCGTGATCAGCCGTGTCAGGTTAGGCACCACCCCAAACAAACCGCTTTCCAGCTTGCTGGGATAATTAGCAACCTTTTCATAAAGACTGAGAAAAGCTTCCAGCTCTTCCTCCAAATGGGTCAATTCCGCTTCGCGTTCAGCAACATCCGCTTCCGGGTCAATCGCGCCGTACCGGTTTTTCAAATCTTCACCGATCCGGGTGATATTCCCTTCATGTTGTACACAGGCCGTATCAGCGGTTACCGAAAGCCGGTACACCGTATCCATTGCTTGCTGTTTTTCTTCATATTCCTCCAGGATTTCAGCTTTATGATTATGAAGCTCCAGTCGCTTGGCAAAATCTGTTTCAGTGATCTCCGAAACCGAGTCAAGAGGTTCGCTGGCTAATGCCGTATTTTGATAGAGGGCAATCGCCCCGGTCAGTCCGGAGAAGCATGTTAAGCGTTCACCCAATAATTCCAACTTTGTCAACTGCGCCCGGAATGCTTCCAGTTCAGCCAATGCGTTTTGTTGATTATCCCGTAATTGCCCGGCCAGCTCCGATTTGGAGGGTGTATCCAGGTACCGTTGAGGCACATAGTTAATAAACTCATAAACACCTGTTAATGCTAGCCAAAACCCATGCGCATAACTTTTGGCAATTATGGGTGTCTTTAACAATTGTTCGGGAAAGGGCAAATATCGCTGCCCGTCGGTGGTATCCGGTTCAAGCCTCGGAAGTTCCTGAAAATGCACCAGGAGACTTTCTTGTTCCAGCGAGAGGGGAAATTCCAGTTCCCGAATTGCCCAGGCTGCTAATGAAGAAGGATTATCCAAATCTGCGAATACTGTAAAAATTTCCTTTTGACGGATCGCCCGGTTTAATTCAGCTAAGGCCGACGCTTGCTTTTGAGTCGCAGACGCTGTATCAGTATACCAGGGAGAAGCCTCAAAATCTGCCCGCAGTCCCTGTTCCTCCAGATAGGTCATAAATCGGTTTCGGGTTTCCCGGTCAAGGGACTTTTGTCGTTCGGCCTTATACCAGGCCCGTACACCTTCCAAGTCGTTATCCTGTCTGGCAAGCCAGCGGTCAGTTTCATCGATCAATGCTTTTTGTTGAGCCGGCAGTGTCAATGCTTTGCGGGCTGTCTCCACGTTTGCATCAGTATCACGCTTGGCATTTTGGGCCTGCTGTAACTGTCGCTGGCTGTATTCCAGCTCCTGGTGCTGCCGGTAAAGATCGTCCCGCTCAGTTTTCAATAATCTGCGGCAAACTATGTTCCGGGAAACACTGCTTTTGATAAAATCTTCCAGCAGGGCAGCCGCTGTGGTCTTTAGTCGCCGGTGTTCTCCATGCCAGAACAATGTTTTATTCGTTACCAGTTCCTTGCGCAGTTCCTGGTAGACAAGGAACTGCCCGGCCACCTCTTCGATAGATTTTTGTTTGCGGTGAATCAGATTGATTTCTTCCTGGTAGCGCTGATGCTGTTGAAAATCAGCGCTGATCCCGCGGACCTCTTCTTTATATTTATCCATCAGCGCCAACCGGTCTTCATCTCCAAAGAGGAAAGTTTTTAGCGATTCCGAATCAGTATGAAAACCCCTGCCCCGCGAAAAAGCTTGAAGAATAGTCGCAAAGCTTTTCAGATTTTGTCTGTTGGCACTCAGGTCAATAGAAAGTAGCTCCGCCTTAAACAGCAGTTGGTGGTATTTCTTTAAAGACAAAACCTTCAGGTAACCCTTCGTGAATTTCTTTTGCAATTCTTCTACGGCTTCCATTTCTCCGTTGCATAACAAATCCTGGTAAGATATAGGGCTATCCATCGGCTTGAGCGTATCTTCCCAGTCATAGCCAGCCTGGATGATAAAAGACTGCAGTTGGTTGCCCGCTGTTTCGAGATAGCCGCCAAGGGCGACAAATTTTCGAAGGGAGACCTCAATATTCAGCAGGATATAACCACGCCCGTACCGCCCGCCCTTACTTTCCAACACCATGCCCTTGGTGTCCCGGATTTGATTGCCATGCGTTCCGGAACGGAACTCCGCGTTGCCCACCAGCAATAACTGGATCATATCAGTCACCATGCTTTTGCCGCTACCGCTCTCGCCGGTAAAGTCCGTCCTTAAAGGATGAAAACGGTAGTCGCAGTTAAAATGCTGTTTAATACCCAGGGTGGATAGACCGTATATTCGGGGGAATTGCGATTTCATCTGGCTGGTTTTTTTAACAACTCATCGATCCCCTCGATCTGGGGATAATACATTTGCCGCAAACGTTCAAAGGAGGGCTGGTAAACAAAATAATCTTTATCATCCTCTTCCCTGGCCACCCAGCCCAACAATTCAAACTCCGCAAAAGCTTTGTAAATAATATCTTTGAGCTTGTCATCGCTGAAATCCGACCCTGTGTCACTGGAAACCTTGGCTAGCAATAATTGCAGTTTTCCCATGATCTCCTCGTACTCCTGGTAAAGCAGGCTGATAAAATCTGATATCTTGTTCAGTTCAATATTCGCATCCAGCTTATACACTTTGAACAGCAGCAAGCCCACCAGGATAAATTCCGGTTTCAAATACTGGCGGAACTGTGGATTGTTCGGGATATTCCCCCTGGACCCCTCCTGGAAGTCGATATAATAGTAGCTATTCCAGTCGTCTCCGCCCTTAGTCAGCAGCATCTCAAAGAAATCAGCATAATACAATTTTAAACTATCAAAATTCGTTTCCAGAAAACGGTAAAGCGCGCCAGGCTTCGGATGCTCCCGCTGAATATGAACTCCACTTTTCAGTGCATAATCCAGCCTCGCGAAAACCTCACGCGCTTGCCTGTCTCGTAAAAAATCAAAGGCGTTTAATTGATCCGACGAATATTCATTTTCCATAAAGAAAGGTGTTGAAAGTGAGCATTAACATCAGGTTCTTGCCGGACGCTGATATGAAATAACGACCGGTCCCTGCATAGTTTTACCACCCGCTGTGCTGTCCGAACGGGAATCAACAGGTTACCCTGCTCTTCCGCCAATATCCGGAAGAATAAGGGGGAGAAATCCAAAGCGCCCCATTTCGGATTACTTCCATAGCTTGTTCAGACCAAAAGCTGATCCGCTTTTTGACATACAACAAATGTTTATTATGTGTGATCATCTCCCCCTTTCGGACCTGGTCAATTTCGCGCACCGGTGGTTTGACCGGCGGTTTGGGCATAAGATCCCGTGAGGAAACAATATAGAACCGCGCCGCTGTGTCGCTACGCCTAATCAAAAAGGGCGGTACCGCGTCCGGCAGCTCCAGTTTCTTTTGTGCGCCCGACCTTTGATAAGAGGAACGGTCCAGCAGATAATGGATAAACCGGTCCGTCTTTCGGTCAAGTTCCCGCTGGTTAAATTCAAAAATAAACTCGCGTATCTGAGGTTTGATCTTATCGATACGAATGCTGATCTGCTCCAGGTGGGCTCGCACCTGTTCGTTATAATGCTGTACTTTCCGAATATTGTCCAAGTAAGGAAAGGCATCCGGCCCCTCCAAAATACCCTGGATATGTTCGTCTATGTCATAGGTTGTCTGGAAAGCATTAGTCAGTTCCGCTGCATGGGCCTTGATGATCTCCAACCCTTTGCTAACCGTATCTATCAAGCGGATAATATTGACATGCTGCGATTTGAACTTTACCTTGAACTCCTTCACTGATTCACCCACCTGCTGATCAAGGATTTCGATCTGCTCAGCAAGTTCATTGCTGCGTGCATTGAAATGGTCTTCCACCCAGGTATTGAAATTATCCCCTTCGGTGGTGCTGCTCTTTTGCAGCGAATCGAGCAAGTAATTAAATATACGTTTGATTTTTGCCGGACTGTAACTTTCTGCCAACCGCTTATTAATACGTTTACAGAATTCCTCTCCGTACTTTTTGAACCGGTAGATTTTCCTGTTCCGATCACGCCATAAAAAGAATTCCTGCAGCCGAATAATGATTTGGTTATTCCGCTCATAAGCCATCCGCTTGTTTTCCCGTCCCAGATCGACAAATACCCGCGTGATAATATCGATGATCTGTTCTTCGGTAAATTCCTTATCTCCGTACTGCTGATAGAGCGCAAGAAGGATCAGCCCGTCCTCCCGGTCTGGCACCAGCTGGTGATAGTGCTGCTTAGCTTCTTTATAAAGGTCTGTCGCTTGCACGGGGAATTGATTGGTATCAGGTTCGGATAAATGTAGTATATTATTTTAAATAATTGATTACCACCAACTAACGAGAAGTTGGTATTGTCCATCTGATATCAGTGCATTCAGCGCGTTTTCCTATCTTTGATAAACTAAAAACATTAGTTATCCAGTTGAAAATCAGCTTGAGATAGTTCGGGTTTTTAGAATCCTGTAACAGCTCGAATCAAATTAATAAAAATCTTATCGGCCATGATGAGCATTAACGATATCATTGTATTACTGACCCTGATCATCGCATTGATCGCCATCATTAACGAGAAAAACAGACTGCATATCCTGTTAAAATTTAACACCACTGATTATATCATTTTTGCGGCCACTTTCGGCCTAATCAACTACTTTGTTTTCTACCCATCCTTTGAACAACGCCATCTTGTAATTCACTGGTTGTACTTCGACAACTTTGGGTTTTATGAACCCAGGCATTATGCGTACTTGATTACCCTTGCTTCATTAGGTTATTTGCTTTACAAAATTTATTCCTCTTTTTATGCGTTCAGCCGGATCGAAAAAGTGGATGCTTTTTATCGAAAACAAATCGAGAACCGTGAAATATCTTTTTTATTAGATCTGTTGGAACGCTACCATAAAAAGGATATCATCCGTTTGGTCAACCGGAGCGCCGATCAGCGCGAAGGTAACGCGATGGACTACTATATGGAACGGTTCAGGAAGAAGTCCTTTAGGGAAAGGGCCCGTGAGTGGCTGGCTACCCGGGTACGTAATCTCGTTCCGGTGAGCTGGTATAACCGGCGGGATTATGCTTATAACGTTTTAAATTTTGTAATCAATTCACCAGGGTTCATTGACCAGGCGGCTAATCTGCGCCCTTATTTTTTCAGCGACATTTTCGCCGTTTTTACAAAGAAAAAACGACAAGCTTTTCCTGATGACCTCATCAATTCATTTCTGACCGAACTGCTGAACCAAAAGAATTTTTGGCTGAAAAAAGAACTAAAGGAAAGCGAAAATTTTGACGGCGGCCAACCTGATCATTTTCATGAAACCAACCAGATATTATCTTCCTTGATCAAAGATTTAAGCGTAGCCGATGTCAACCAGGTATGGCAACCCTTCGGAACAGCAGCGGTTACCGAAATAGAATTGGAACGGCGTAAAGGAAAACAAAGCCCATTATATTTTGAATATGTTTCCGAAGCTCAATTGTGGGAGTTTAAGATTCAATTCACCATCCGTTTTTTAAACGTTGTGATCACTGAGGCCATTGCTAAACAATATACGGGGGCCCATTTTTGGTTGTTTTATGACGATCGGATCATAACCCAAATCACTGAGACCTGGCAGGCTTACCCGTTGGAAGAAGAACCTTTGGTACATTCTATTTCCTTCCGTTTTGTTCAGAATATATACGACGACCTTTTGCGCTGGTTACAACTGGCAAATGAAAAAGAACATACCGGGCTTTATTTTGATATTATCAGTTGCATTGGGAATACACTGAATGTATTGATGGACAGCGCTGTCTATCCTGAAAAAGAAAAAATAGAATTAGTAGACCGCTTATTAAGAGCCTATTGCGACTTGGATGAAAATGGGCAAACCGACCGACTCCGGACGGAACTCGAGAGCCATTTGCTTAAGCCGAGCATGTTAACCAAAGAAGACAGCTCCTATTACCCGGTTTTTGGGAAGGCCTGGAAAAAATTTGATAAAATTCCCCACCGCAGTTTGAAAGCGGATGCCGATTATTTTGTCAGGCTAAAAACCAAAGTCATTATACCTTTGGGTTTAGACCCTGATGAACATTAATGACGGCTAATGGTACTAATCGATGCCAAAAATAAATCTTCAAGCAAGCTTCCAGCATAACTATGCTTTTTGAAAAACAGATTGTCTTACGGTTAAGTCGTTTTAAATGAGTTCTAAGGCTTAGATTTTTACGCTCAATTCTGTTTGTCCCGTAGCGTTTTACTTTGTGGATTTTGGGTGGTATAATCTGGCGATAAACCCGCCAGCCGTCTGTGTAAATATGTTTACAATTTGACAATAAAAGAGTATCAATAACTCTTTTTAGACTTGATTGGTTTCGTGTTCCAACTTTTAAATCCACCACCTGCCCAGTCTGCTGATCTAAAGCATAGGTTACCCAACAGTCCCTAGTTTTTCTTTTAATATAGGTTTTTAGTTCATCTACTTCATAGACTTTACCTGTGGTGATAGCTGGCTTTTTAATGTTTGACGCAATAATCTTAATTCTCCGGATGACGGTGTTAGGTGAGATATTTAACAACCTTGCTATACTTCTGATGCCAGACCCTTCCGTGACATGATTAATAATAAGGGAGTTGGTGATAGGTTTGTAAGCTCTTTTTAAGTAGTGTGATATTTGAGTCTTATTGCAGCTTTTGCAACGATAGCGTTGCTGGTTCCGGATTTTGCCAAACTTAATCGTTGGCCCCAAACAGTGATGACAATTTGAATTAACAACAGCTTTGATACACCTATTCATTTACCAGGCAGTTACGGTCTAAATAATCGCCTAAATTAAAAAGGATGGTACTAAACTACCATCCTTTTTAATTTTTTTCGATGTGTGGGCTTTTAGTCACCCTTGATTATCAGATTGTTAATTCATTAACAACATGATTGATACACGACCACGTAACTGCCTGATTCTCTGGTAGCGGGAGCAGGACTCGAACCTACGACCTTCGGGTTATGAGCCCGACGAGCTACCAACTGCTCCATCCCGCACTCTATTTTCAATTCTAAACAGCGAAATCGGCGTTTTAAATTGGACTGCAAAGATATAATTCGTTTCTTTGCAGTCCAAATAATATTTTAATTATTTTTTTATGAGTCATAAGGCAGGTTTTGTAAGCATAATTGGGAAGCCCAACGCAGGCAAGAGCACGCTTATGAATGCACTTGTGGGTGAAAAGATGTCGATCATCACACCTAAAGCGCAAACTACACGTCACCGTATACTCGGAATTGTGAATGGTGAGGATTACCAGATCGTGTTTTCGGATACTCCGGGTATAATGAAACCACACTATGCCCTGCAGGAAACCATGATGCACCAGGTGAATGGTTCGCTGGTGGATGCCGACCTGGTTTTGCTGGTAACCGACATCAATGAAAAACATGACGAAAGCGATATCCTGGAAAAACTGCAGGGATCGTTTGCACCGCTGTGTGTGATCATCAATAAGATCGATAAATCGGATGAGGAAGCAGTAAAACAAAAAATCGCCTATTGGCAGGAAAAACTAAACCCAAAGGCCATTTTCGCTGTTTCGGCATTGAAGGAGCACAATGTGATGGCGGTAATGAACTTTGTGATGGAGCATTTGCCCGAGCACCCGGCTTATTACGAAAAGGATTTTCTTACTGACCGCAATGACCGCTTTTTTGCATCGGAAATTATCCGCGAGAAGATATTTAAGCTGTATGAAAAGGAAATCCCTTACAGTACAGAAGTGATCGTTACTGCTTTTATAGAGGGGGATGAGTTGTACCGAATCAGCTCAGAAATTATTGTAGAGCGCGAGTCGCAAAAGAATATCCTGATCGGTAAAGGCGGCGAAAGTTTGAAGAAGGTCGGCACCTACGCCCGCAAGGATATGGAGGAGTTTTTTCAAAAAAAGATCTTCCTTGAAATGTTCGTGAAGGTGATCCCAGACTGGCGCAGCAAAAAAAATTACCTGAAAAAATTCGGGTACGAAGATTAGATATGAGATTTGAGACGTGAGATATGAGAGCCAATAAAATTGATTAATTATCTCCGCATCAAACTCAAAACTATAAATTGGATGTGAATATTGATTTGTGAAGTTCAATCTCACATCTCATATCTCACATCTCAAATCTAAAACAAGAATGAGCAACATAGTAGCCATAGTAGGCAGGCCGAATGTAGGCAAGTCGACCTTATATAACCGTTTAACCGAGACCCGCAAAGCCATTGTGGACGACTTTAGCGGTGTTACCCGCGATCGTCATTACGGTGTTGCCGAGTGGATCAACCGTCCGTTTACAGTGATCGATACGGGCGGTTATGTGGCGCATTCTGAAGATGTTTTTGAGGCTGCTATACGCGAGCAGGTGGTTATTGCCATTGAGGAAGCTACTGTGATCCTTTTCATGGTGGATGTAACTACCGGTATTACCGACCTTGACGACGAGATTGCAGCCCTGTTGCGCCGCAGCAAAAAGCCGGTGTATGTGGTGGTGAACAAGGTTGACAATAACGCCCGGCAAATAGATGCAACAGTTTTTTACAGTCTTGGTTTAGGTGAGATCTACAACATCTCCTCTATGACCGGATCAGGTACCGGTGAATTATTAGACGCTGTAGTAAAGGATTTTGACGATGAGCCGCTGGAAGAAAATACACTGCCGAAATTTGCCATTGTTGGTCGCCCGAATGTGGGGAAGTCTTCTATTATTAATTCACTAATTGGCAAAGAACGGAATATAGTAACACCGATAGCAGGAACAACACGCGATTCTATTCATATTCATTATAACCAGTACGGTCATGATTTTATGCTGGTTGATACTGCAGGCTTACGCAAAAAAACCAAGGTAAAAGAGAATATCGAATTCTACTCAGTCATGCGTACCATCAAGGCGCTGGAGGAAGCCGATGTAGTAATACTGATGATCGACGCAGTTGAAGGTATCGAGTCGCAGGATATCAATATTTTCCACCTGGCTGAGAAGAATAAGAAGGGTATTGTTATAGTTGTGAATAAGTGGGACCTGATAGAAAAGAACAACAAAACGAGCAAAGTTTTTGAGGAAATGATCCGTAACAAGATCGCGCCGTTTACAGATGTTCCGGTAGTGTTTACTTCGGTTACCGAGAAGCAAAGGGTATTGCGTGTAATCGAAACTGCACAAAAGGTGTATGAAAACCGTAAGAAAAAAATACCTACCTCAAAATTGAACGAGGTAATGCTGCCGATCATTGAAAACTATCCGCCACCATCTATCAAAGGCAAATACGTTAAGATAAAATACATCACCCAAATCAACGGTGTGGCGCCGATGTTCGCTTTCTTCTGTAACCTGCCGCAATATATCAAAGAGCCTTATTATCGCTTCCTGGAAAATAAGCTGCGCGAAAACTTTGATTTTAATGGTGTTCCGGTACAGATATTCTTCAGGCAGAAGTAAGCTTTGATGTGTAGATATGCGGATGAGTGGATGTGCAGATGAATTGCATGTCAACTAATCCGGTGCGACAGTAATTGTTATGGCGAAATTGTTGCCATTGTCGTACATATAACTTGAAAACAATATTTGCTCATTGCTCCATTTTCCGTCCGCATCCATCACCATGCTGTAAGTAGTTTTCCTGTCTTCTTTATCGTGAGGATGTGCAGAATAATCTCCCTTCTTTTTCAGGTCCATATCAATACCGGGAGTTCTTGCTCGCTTTTGTCCATAATGCAAGAGTGAATCGTTACGGTAATAACGCTGTGGAAGTGTTTCTAAAGCAACTAAAACACCATCGTCCGGTAGTTGAAGATTATATTTTGAAACATCAATAGTCAGATGCGTTTTTCTTTCATGGTTGTAAACAATGATCGTATCTGTAATCAAAGCATGATCAGGAAATGGATTGGTTTTGTTCTTGGTATATATACCAACCCTGAAGGGCATCTCAATTCCACTTAATTCATCATTTATCACATATTCAATAGATGTAATGACACCTTTAGTCCTTGTATCATTAGGGATGTATTGCAAGTATTTCTCATCCGGACTGGTTACCCTATGACTATTATATCTTTTCTTAAAATCACCCAAGACCAGCCCCCTGGTAGAATTAGGACTCACAGCCACCTCTTTCAGAGCGATCACCGTTTTCACAAGCCTGATGGTATCCGGAAGTTTTACTCTAAAGCCGGGAATAAATAACGCAGTCGTATAACCAACTGATGAGATACGCAAAGTGTCGGTTTTATAAAGCAGGTCTTTTCTTAAAGATATTTGGCCACGCTCGTTAGTACTGAGATATTTTCCACTGTCAACTGAAATAGTTGCCCTAACAATGCCCTGGTTTGTAGCGCTATCAACAATAGTTAAATGCCATAATGCCAATGTGGTTTTTTCTTGTGAGAAGGCAGAAGTTGAAATACAAAATGTGATAAGTATCAAAAAGCAGAGTTTTTTCATGCAATGGTTTAGCTGAACCCAATATACCGTTTTGACGCTTAATTGATAGCTGCAATAGCCTTTTTCAGCGTTTCGTCATCGCTGTTTAATGCCTGGTAATAAGCACTATCACCCCATTTGAAGCGGGCGGCAAAGGCTTTGATGTATAATTTGATATTGTTTTTTGAGTCCTTTATTTCTTTGGAGTCCATCTCCTTCAGTGTTTTGGATGCATAAAGTATAAAGTCGTCAAATTGGTTATCGCTTACAGTATAGCTGCTCAAAAAGCTGTCGTCGGTTTTATAGCTGCTCAGGATGCTCTGCATTTTATCGATCACAAAGGCATTAAATAACTGCTGATTGCCCAACTCCTGTATCAACACGGTATTGCCCGTAGTATCGGCCGGAACAAAAATATCCGGCATAATACCGCCGCCACTAAAAACCTTGCGGCCGCCCGATGTATGGTAGACAGCAGCCTTTTTAAAAGCGCTGTCTTTTAAATAATTCTCTTCCGAAAAAAGCTCACCTTTTTGTACGCGCTCATTTACCTCATTGCGATAGCTTGCAGCGCCATCCTGGTACGACTTTTGGATCGACCGTCCTGAAGGCGTATAATACCTGGCTACAGTAAGGTTCACCGCCGAGCCATCATTAAAAGTAAACTGCTGCTGAACCAGGCCTTTGCCAAAAGAGCGCCTGCCCACAATGGTTGCCCTGTCAAAATCTTGTAATGCGCCTGCTAATATTTCGCTTGCCGATGCAGAGTATTCATCTATCAAAACAGCCAGTTTGCCAGTTTTAAATAAACCTGAATCAGTTGCCAGGTACTCAGCACGTGGTTCATGAACACCTTTGGTGTATACGATCAATTTACCTTTTTCTAAAAATTCGCTGGCTAGTTCAGTTGCAGCGCTCAGGTAACCACCGCCGTTTCCGCGCAGGTCGAGCACCAGTTTTTGCATGCCGTTTTCTTTGAGCTTTTTAAGCGCATTGCGAAAATCGGAATCAGTAGTTGCCGCAAATTTGCTGATCTTAATATAGCCAGTTGTTTGGGTCAGCATATAAGATGCATCCAAACTGCTCAGGTCGACGTGCCCGCGTTTGAGATGGTAAACGTTAAGGGAGTTATCGCCTGGTTTTAAAACGGAAAGAGATATCTGAGAATCCTTATCGCCCTTAAAAGCTTTATTTACTACTGACGGGGTAAGGTTTGTGCCTGAAAATTTCTTGCTGTTTACCTCAATTACCCTATCGCCGCTCTCAATGCCCGCCTTTTGTGCTGGTCCGTCACCATAAACCTGTGTAATTATCAAAGTGTCGCGAAGTATCTGGTATTCAATGCCGATACCGTTAAAGCCGCCATCCAGTTTTTCATTAATTGATTCGGCCTGTTGCGGTGGCAAATAAAGCGAATGAGGGTCGAGATTTTGAAGCAGGTTGTTCACAGTAACGCCCTCAATGCTATCAACATTTACCGAGTCGACATAGTTACGGTGAACCAATTGTAGTACCCGGGATAGTTTGCTACTGCCCGGAAGCGTAAAACCACGGCGTGTATTTTCGGCCAGGTAGAGCCCGATAGCTATACCTAACAGAAGCAAAATTGCTGACCTGAAAATGATCTGTGCCGTTCTTTTCATACCCTGATCACAAAGTTAATCAATTGGAAGCTAAGCCAAATAATTATATATACGCTTTACTTGGATTTAATGATTTTTAACGAATTTTGTTAAAATAAGATTTACCAAATGGAACGGACTACCGAAAAAGACTCTCATTACAACAACCTGGAGCAGATGCCGGTGTCTGAGATATTGAAAAGTATCAACAAGGAAGACCAATCAGTGCCCAATGCGGTTGCAAAGGCATTGCCTCAGATAGAAAAGCTGGTTGAAATTACTGTCGAAAGGATGAAGAAGGGCGGCCGCCTTTTTTACATCGGCGCCGGAACCAGCGGTCGCCTGGGTGTGGTTGATGCGTCAGAATGCCCGCCAACGTTCGGCGTGCCATTTGATATGGTTGTGGGATTGATAGCAGGTGGCGATAGTGCGATACGCAAGGCAGTAGAATTTGCAGAGGATGATATGGAGCAGGCCTGGAAAGATTTATCCGCTTATGACATCAACAGCAATGATGTGGTGGTGGGCATTGCTGCTTCTGGTTCTACGCCTTATGTCGTCGGCGGTCTGCGGACGGCCAATGAAAAAGGCATTGCGACAGGCTGCATTGTATGCAATACAGGCAGTCCGGTAGCGGCCGAAGCGACGTATCCCGTAGAGGTAGTAACCGGACCTGAATTTGTGACAGGCTCTACCCGTATGAAAGCCGGAACGGCACAAAAGTTGGTGCTGAATATGCTGAGCACGACCGTAATGATCCAGCTGGGGCGTGTAAAAGGCAACAAAATGGTGGACATGCAGCTGACCAACAATAAATTGGTCGACCGCGGCACACGCATGGTGATGAACTATACCGGACTGGATGAAAACGCCGCCGCCGAACTATTGCTGAAATATGGAAGCGTACGCAGGGCGGTTGAAGTGCATATGCAGGGTGAATAGATGTGCAGATGCGAGAATGTGCAGATGTGCAAATGAATAAAAGTAATTAAACCCTCTTTCCTTCTCCTTTGGAGAAGGTGGCTGAAAGCCGGATGAGGCAAAGAACAAGAAGGACTAGACTATGCACGATATAGAGCCATATTACAAATGGAGAGATGACTACATCGCGTCAGAAGATGAGTATTCGCCTTTTTATGCGACGGAATATAGCGAGTTTGAGTTTGATAAGCAGGTGTATAATTATCTTTTGCACCCGCAATGGGATTCGTTTGGCTCTAATACTTTATACCTGAAAGTATTGTTTGCCGATTATGAGCGGGGTTATACTATCATCGAGTTTATCGGCGAATGGAACGACGCCATCAGTAACGATATCATGCTGATGAAGCGTGAGTTGCTGGAGCTGATGATGGATAATGGCATCAACAAATTCGTACTGATAGGAGAGAATGTGTTGAATTTTCACTCGTCAGATGATTGCTATTATGAAGAATGGTTCCAGGAGGTTGAGGATGGTTGGATAGCTGGCATTAACTTCCGTCAGCATGTGATAGATGAGTTTAAACGCAATAATATCGACTATTACATCAACTTCGGCGGCGAACTGGACGACATGATCTGGCGCAATCTTAAACCACTGCAGTTCTTCAAAAAGGTAGAGGAGCAACTTGTTAAAAGACTTAATTAAAAAGATTCAAGAATCAAGAGCCGGGAATCAAGAATTAATCTATAGACCGGTTTATAAAAGAAACTTTTTTATCCTGATTCTTGATTCTTGGTTCTTGACTCTTTTTCTTCGTACTTTCGTATAAATAAAAAATCAATTTTTTAGAAAAATGGAAAATCAAAATCCTGACTACGTTTATAAGAATGTGGTCCAGATAGAAGACGCGGACCAGTCGCGTAAATTTATAGCAGGTGTATTTTCATGGATGTTTGTAGCATTGGGTATTTCCTCAATAGCTGCTTATTTATTTGCTAATACCCCAGCTTTATTGCAATTGTTATTTGATCCGGCTACAGGTCAGGCCTCAATTTTGTTCTATGTAGCTATGTTTTCGCCTTTGGCGTTCGTGCTGATCATGAGTTTTGGTGTTAACCGTATCTCCTATTTAGGCCTATCGCTGTTATACATCGCTTATTCAGTGGCTACAGGTATAAGCTTAAGCTTTATTCTTCTTGTATATACTTCATCATCAGTATCTGGTGTATTTATAACATCGTCGGTGGTATTTGGTATAATGGCTGTTGCCGGTTATACCACTAAAACTGATTTGACTAAGTTCGGCTCATTAATGATGATGTTACTGGTAGGTATCATAGTTGCCAGCATCGTGAACTTCTTTTTACACAGCTCAGGCTTGAGTATGCTGATCAGCTACATTGGTGTTGCTGTGTTTGTAGGCCTTACTGCTTATGACGTTCAAAAACTGAAAAGAATCGGTGCTGGTTTAGAGTATGGCGATGCATCAGCCAAGAAAATGGCTTTAATGGGTGGCTTAACACTTTATCTTGATTTCGTGAACCTGTTCTTATTCCTGCTGAAAATATTTGGCAGAAAAAGATAATCGACCTATAAAAGATCTTAGAAATCCTGGTTATTCATAATAGCCAGGATTTTTTGTTTTATACGCTGATTGCTTGCTATTTAGAAAATAGATTGTATTTTTATGAATTATCAACCTGTAAAGCGATCTGTTTTTTGCCGTTTTAGTGAAGAAACTATTAGCCATATCACTGCTTTTGGTACACCTGTACAGCCTGTACGGGCATACGGCTTTGTATTTTTATTCAGTTTATCGTTCTGATAAATTGTTTAACGAACAGATCAGCATGGATAAATACAGTTTGGACGACCTGGTATCCGTTAAAATTCCGGTAAAAATGCCCACCGTTGAAGATTGGAAAGATTATGTAACTGTTGCCGGGCAGGTACAGTTTCAGGATAACAGCTATAATTATGTTAAACTTAAGCTGACCAGGGATACCATGTACTTGTTGTGTATTCCTAATTATAAAAAGACAAAGCTTATTACTCAAAACATCATCAACGCACGTAATATCGCCGATATCCCTAATGCTAAAAAGGATCACGTGCCTTTTGGTAAACAAATTTTTCTAAACGATTATAATCTTGATGCTGTAAAATACAGCTTTACTTCCCCGGTAGTGGTCATCGACAATACCATCGGAAGTGTTAATACGGGCCTTATTGAATGTACCCTCTCCAGCCCGGCCCCACCGCCCAAGTGTTAATTCCCTTTAATCAAATTTACCAGGTTACAGGTTTTATGCATGGCCAACTTATGCCTGTTGCATAGCCATAGGATATGTGTACTTATTCTGCTGCGAATATGCAGTGTTACAATAACACAATTTCTTAAAGAAAGCCACCCTGGATAATCCCAATCAAGTCATTTTGTATTAAGACTTCAGCTACACTAGCTGAAACGCGATGATAATCCGGGGTTTAAAATTTAAAAAAATTGATGCGGATTGACTGTTCGTGCCCATTTACCCGGGCATAAACTGATGTCATTAACACTTGAAAAAATGAGATTTAAAAAGAATATACCAAAGGTCATTCTGGCAGGCATCCTGGTATGTGCATTTGGATCGGTTGCTTATCGGTACACGGAGCCAGCCTACCACCAGCAACTGATACAGTTGCTGCGGCAGTTGGAGAAAAGGAACACCAATATGGCCAATCCTTTTAATCCTGAAAGTAAGCTGGCGCATTGCGACTCCATGCTCAGTATGCCTGATAATAGCAAGAATATTTATCTGCTCGCCTCCAAAGCACAACTTTTGTTGAAGACCGGGCAGGAGCAGGAATCAGTAGATACTTATGAAAACCTGATAGGGCAAATGGATTTTGACGGGCTTAGCGAGATGCTGCCCCATATGGCGATAGCTTATATGCGTTTGGGCGAGCGCAGCAATTGCATGCTCAATCATAATGGCTCATCATGCATATTCCCAATTAAAGATGCGGGTGTGCACCGGATCAAAACCGGATCGTCAAAGGCCATAGAAGTATATAAAACGATACTAAAAGGCGATCCTGCTGATTTGTCATCAAGATGGCTACTTAATGTGGCCTATATGACGCTGGGTACTTATCCCAAAAGCGTACCAAAAGAATTCCTGATTCCCGGCCTGGATTCAGATACTGCTTTCAAAGTAAAACCCTTTACGGACATGGCTGCCGACCTGGGCCTAAATATTAATGGCCGGGCAGGCGGAGTGATTGTTGATGATTTTAACAATGATGGCTACCTGGATATTGTTACATCGGGATGGGATCTTGCTGATCCTATGCATTATTTCCAAAACAATAAAGACGGCACATTCACCGACCTTACCGAACAAAGCGGACTTAAAGGAATTACCGGCGGCTTAAACATACAGCAAACCGATTATAACAACGATTGTAACGTAGACATTTTCATTTTGCGCGGCGGTTGGAACACACAGGGCTTTGGTAATCAGCCCCCGTCATTGCTAAAAAATAACGGAGACGGCACGTTTACTGACGTGACCATACCAAGCGGCCTGCTTTATTTCCACCCAACCCAGGCAGCTGTTTGGGCCGATTTTAACAACGATGGCTGGCTGGATGTCTTTATCGGCACAGAAAACTCTGGTGGAAACGATAAGGGTGGCCTTCACACCGCCATGCTATACATCAACAACCACGATGGTACGTTCACCAATGTTACGCAAAACGCCCACTGCGAAATTGTTGGCTACGTAAAGGGTGTAACGGCTGCTGATTATAACAATGATGGCTGGCCGGATATTTTCATATCCACCATGGATGGCAATAAGTACCTCTTAAAAAATAAAGGTATCCCCGGCAAAAATGTTCAGTTTACTGACGTCACCAAAAAAGCCGGGCTGGATAAAAATAAGGAGCCTACATTCACCACCTGGTTTTATGATTATAATAACGATGGCTGGCCCGATATTTTAGTCGCCGACTACAACCATCAAAACAGGCCTTTAGGGTTTTATGCTGCAGCTGAAGCTATGGGTCAACCCGTTCCGCTGGCCGGTAATTTATTTCTTTACCGGAATAACCAGGATGGCACATTCACTAATGTCACCAACGAGGTGGGCTTAAATAAAGTAGTTTATAGCATGGGGGCCAATTTTGGTGACATTGATAATGACGGTTACCCCGACATGTATTTTGGAACAGGCAATCCTGATTTCAAATCATTAGTGCCTAATAAGCTCTTTAGAAACATAGGCGGCAAAATGTTTGCCGATGTAACTACTTCATCGCGTACTGGTAACCTGCAAAAAGGTCACGGTGTAGCCTTTGCCGATCTGCGCAATACCGGCATCCAGGATATTTTTATAGAAATGGGCGGCGCATTTGCAGGTGATTCATATACAAGTTCGCTGTATGTAAATCCCGGACAGAGCGACAACAATTGGATATCTCTAAAGCTGGAAGGGGTAAAAGCAAACAAAGCCGCAATAGGGAGCCATATCAAATTAACCTTTACAGAGAATGGTGTACAGCGAAGTGTTTACAAAGACGTCAACTCAGGTGGCAGTTTTGGTTCATCACCGTTAAGACAGGAAATAGGCATAGGACAAGCTAAATCGATAGATGATATCGAAATAAAATGGGCCGGGAGCCAGATCGTGCAGCATTTGAAGAACGTAACGCCCAATCAATTTTTACATATAACGGAAGGGAACGACCAGGCAGAAGTTATTCATCTGAACAAACTCACCTTTAAACATAAGGCTGACGTTCCGATGTGCATGCCAATGAATACCAACTCGATGTAATAAAAATCAATTATCGATAAGAAAATATTATTTAACATTTAAAACAATGAAACTAAAAAAACATATACCGAAAATTGTGATCTCGGCGATAGTTTTAGTGGGCATAACCGGGTTTATTGCCTACCGTAACGCAGCGCCCTCCTCGAACCAGCAAATGGTTGACCTGTTACATGCCCTGATAAAGCGCAACAACAATATGGCCAATCCTTTTAATGCTAAGCCCAAACTGAACTATGTCGATTCGCTCCTCAACAGGCCTGGCAATACCCAAAATATCTATTCGTTGAAAGCAAAGGCCCCCTTATTATTGAAAGATGGGCAGGAGCAAAAGGCCGTTGATATTTATGAAAACCTGATGAAGAAGATGGATTTCAACGCCGTAAATGATATGTTTCCCGATATGGCTATAGCATACATGCGTTTGGGCGAACGGACCAATTGCATGCTTAATCATAACGGTTCGTCGTGTATATTCCCGATAAAAGACGAAGGCGTTCATCGTATCAAAACAGGATCGACAAAAGCCATGGAGGTGTACGAAACTATTCTTAAGACGAACCCGGAGGACCTGACATCACGCTGGCTCCTCAATATAGCTTCCATGACCCTCGGCACTTATCCAAAAGGGGTGCCGAAAGAGTTTCTGATTCCCAACCTGGATGCGGATACCGGCTATAAGGTGAAACCATTTACCGATATGGCTGCCGACCTTGGTTTGGATATTTTTGGACGTGCGGGCGGTGTTATCGTCGATGATTTTAATAATGACGGCTACCTCGATATTATTACTTCCGGCTGGGACCTTACCGACCCGATGCATTATTTCCAGAGCAATAAAGATGGAACTTACACGGATGTTACCGAACAGAGCGGTCTGAAGGGCATAACCGGAGGACTTAATATTCAACAGGTAGATTATAATAATGATGGCAACCTGGACATTTGGGTCTTAAGAGGGGCATGGAATACGGAGGGTTTTGGCAATCAGCCCCCATCATTGCTGCGTAACAATGGCGACGGCACTTTTACCGATGTAACTGTACCGGCCGGATTGTTGTTTTTTCACCCAACGCAGGCTGCTACCTGGGCCGACTTTAACAACGACGGTTACCTGGATGTATTCATCGGTACTGAAAATTCAGGCGGGATGGATGCGGGCGGTACGCACACTTGTATGTTGTATATCAACAATGGCGACGGTACTTTTAGCAACCTAACCGACAGCGCGCATTGTAACCTGACGGCTTTTGTAAAAGGGGTAACCTCGGCCGATTATAATAACGACGGCTGGCCCGATATATTTATTTCGACCATGGATGGTGCCAAATACCTTTTAAAAAATAAGCGCAAGCCGGGTAAATCTGTCGAATTTGACGATGTTTCTGCCGAGGCCGGTCTTGACAAAAACACGGAGCCCACATTTACTACCTGGTTCTTTGACTATAACAACGACGGCTGGCCTGATATTATGGTTAGCGACTACAATAACCGGATGAATAAGCCACTGGGTTATTTTGCTGCAGCAGAAGGTCTTGGAAAACCTATCCCGAAAATGGGCAATGTATTCCTGTTCCGTAATAATCACGATGGTACATTTACCGAGGTTACCAATGAGGCTGGCCTGAATAAAGTAGTTTATAGCATGGGCGCTAATTTTGGTGATATCGACAATGACGGGTATCCGGATATGTATTTCGGTACAGGCAACCCGGATTTCAAGTCGCTGGTACCAAATAAACTGTTCAAGAATATAGATGGTAAACGATTTGCTGATGTGACAACTTCATCACGTATGGGTAATCTCCAGAAAGGGCATGGCGTTGCTTTTGCGGACCTTCGGAATGCAGGTATCCAGGATATTTTTGCAGAAATGGGGGGGGCTTATAAAGGGGATTCTTATAACACCTCGTTGTATGTAAATCCCGGACAAAGCAACAATAGTTGGATCAGCTTACAACTGGAAGGCGTGAAAGCAAACCGTTGTGCCATTGGCAGCCATATAAAAGTGACATTTACTGAAAAAGGTAAGAAAAGAAGCGTTTATAAAGATGTCAATTCAGGCGGAAGCTTTGGCTCATCACCATTAAGGCAGGAGATCGGCATCGGTCAGGCCAAATGGATCGATGATATCGAGATCAAATGGGCCGGAAGTCAGACAGTGCAACACTTTAAAAATTTAGCGGTCAACCAGTTTTTGCATATCACCGAAGGCGATAACAGAGCAACGGCCATGCATTTAAACAAATTAACGTTCAAACATAAGGACGGCACCCCGATGTGTATGCCTATGACGGCCAGTATAAATAAATAAACAATTATTGTGTGTAATATGTTAACCATAAACAAAATAACACCTATATTTAAGTCATATTTAACTTTAAAACCCATGAAGAGAATTTTGTTAATATGCTGTTTGTTTATAGGAATAACAGCAGCACGCGCTCAAAGCACCCACGCGACAGTTGGCACTCCTGAAGAAAAAGCAAAAGGCCTGCAAAAAGAGCTAAAGCTTACCGACAAGCAGACTGAGAAAATTGCCGCTGTCTACAAAGAATCGTCTGAGAAATTTGAAAAGATCAAAAAAGAAGAACACGGTAATACCGATAAAATGGTAGTAGCTGTACGCCCTTTACGCGAAGCTACCGTTAAAAAGATTAAAGCTGTGTTAACTCCTGCACAGGCAGTTAAATACGATAAACTGGTAAAAGATACCAAAGGCGGCGGCAACGGTTGGAGTGATGGGTGGAGCGCTACGAATTAACAGAAATTAGCATATAAAGAAAATGCCCCGTAAGGGGCATTTTTATTTTTTACCATTTTGCTGCTTTTTTATCCTCGACAGCCTGATCAGGATGAGCACGACGGGTATGATCATAATAACCGACGATGCTGAAGCTATCACAATACGCATGGTATTATGCTCTCCAATGCCGCTGATAATGCTGTTTACATTTACGATCATCATCCCGACAAAGATGACCATGATGAGTATAAATAATGTTTTTGGCGAACCCATATAAATTTAATACTGACTATGTCATTTCGAATCAACAGCGACGGGTAGAAGGCGTGGGGTTGGAGAGAAATCTTATACAATTTGCAAAGCGGCGTTTGCATGAGTTATAAGTTTTCTCCTCACCCTGACACACGAACCCTATGTGTTCGTCGAAATGACATTATTTTTGAGTCTAAAATACAAAACAAAAGCCGACAATTTGCCGGCTTTAATATCTTAAGAATAGGAATAAGATTATTTCGTAACGTACATTACTTCTTTTACCGCTTTGATCACGCGTTCTGCGTTTGGCAGGTATTCCTGTATCAAAGTAGGTGCATAAGGAAGCGGAACGTCGCCACCCATAATGCGCAGGATAGGAGCATCTAAATAATCAAATGCATCTTTCTGTACTTTAAAGGCAATTTCAGTGGCGATTGAGCCCAATGGCCAGCTTTCTTCAACTAAAACCAAACGGTTTGTTTTCTTTACTGAATTGATCACCGTATCATAATCGATAGGGCGTACAGTACGCAGGTCGATCACTTCAGCGTGGATACCTTCTTTTTCCAGTTCGGCTGCGGCAGCATTAACCACTTTCATGATCTTACCAAAACCAACCAGGGTAACATCGCTACCTTCTTTGGTTACGTTTGCTTTACCAAGCGGGATATAGTAAGTTTCTTCAGGAACTTCGCCTTTATCGCCATACATCAATTCTGATTCCATGAAGATCACCGGGTCAGGATCAAGAATAGAAGATTTTAATAGGCCTTTTGCATCGTACGGATTTGATGGAACAACCACTTTCAGGCCAGGGCAGTTAGCATACCAGTTTTCAAAACACTGGCTGTGCTGCGAGCTTAGCATACCTGCGTTACCGGTTGGTCCGCGGAATACGATAGGCACTGAGAATTGGCCACCGCTCATCGACATGATCTTGGCAGCGCCATTGATGATCTGGTCGATAGCTACCAGCGAGAAGTTGAAGGTCATGAACTCGATGATGGGACGCAGACCGTTCATTGCTGAACCGATGCCGATACCGGCAAAGCCTAATTCAGAGATCGGAGTATCAATAACGCGCTTGGCGCTAAATTCGTCCAGCATACCCTGGCTTACTTTATATGCACCGTTATACTCGGCCACTTCCTCACCCATCAGGTATATTCTATCGTCCTTGCGCATCTCTTCGCTCATAGCTTCACGAAGCGCTTCTCTGAATTGTATTTCTCTCATTATTATTTTAAATGAATTTTTGCGAACGCAAATATAATCACTAATGTGTTAATTGCAATTGGGGTAAACAGACTCGCCAGTTTTTTACAATTAAAGTAAAATCCGCGCAAAATTTACTGCTAACTGCCACTGCAAACCGCCAACTATTTCCGTTCCCCTTTCATCTTAGAAGCTATCTCCAAAGCTAAACGCGCATTCACAATACCGCCAGTTTTACTCAACGTTGTAAAGTCAACCTTTTCCTTGGTACCCGGCTTTAATACCATAACACCTTTTAAAGGAGTAGCTGATTGCAGGATAGCTTGTTTTACCTGTTTTGCGCTCAGCGTAGGATAATACTCCATTATCAACAAGGCAATACCTGTAACTATCGGTGCTGAAAAGCTGGTGCCGTCTTCGGTAATGGTTTCAGCGTCGCTATCTATCGAGGTCACCTTTACGCCCGGTGCAAATACGTCTACATTTTTTTGCCCGTAATTACTGAAGCTGGCAGCGAGGCTATCACCTTGTTTCAACCCGGATGCGCCTACATTGATCACATTATCCATATCAGTAACTGAGCCATCAGCAAAAGTATCATTCGGATAATCAGGTTTTACATCAACATCCTGGTTGTCGTTTCCTGCCGCCTGCACTAATAATACATCATGATCGGCCGCGTATTTAAATGCCGCATCCAGCCAATCTTTATGCGGGGATATTTTCTTCCCAAAGCTCATATTGATCACCCTGGCACCATTATCAACTGCATAATGTATTGCGCTTACTTCGTCTTTATCGTATTCGTCACCGTTTGGTACCGCTTTGATGATCATCAGCTTTACATTGTCAGCAACACCATCAATACCATAGCTATTATTGCGTACCGCACCGACAAGACCAGCTACGCCCGTACCATGTGATGCATCACTAAACTTTAGTTTATTATTGCCATACGGTTTATGGTCCAGCACATCCGGATCATCACCGACTATGCGTTTACGGGCATCCAGATCAGGGTTTAAGGAATTGTTGAGTTTTGTCATATACTCGCTCAACTCTTTCAGCACCTTTACGTTGGTGCTGGTTGACACATCCTCGCTAAAGGCGATCATCCAGAGGTTTTTTACTTCTGCAAGTGTGTCATTCGCCGCCTGCATGCGTTGTACATCAGCCTTTGTAAAGGTTTGGTTTGATTTCAGGTTCAGGGCATGTCTAACATAGCCGCTGGTTTCAACCAATGCGTTCAGGATGGGTGATAACTGGTTGCTTTCGTTCCGGGCCTTGGTAACTGTGGAGTCGTACTCCATTTTTACTTTCGTCCAGTAAGCGAATTCTTTTTTATCAGTTGCTGTTGATTCTGTCAGACTTAGATATTTTTCTTTCAGGCGCTGATATTCCCTTACTTCCTCTTCTGTTTCGTTGAAGTCGCATTTGCCTCCTGCTCCACCCAGGAAATCCCATCCATGGATATCATCTACATAACCATTATGGTCGTCATCTTTTCCATTGCCGGCCTTTTCTTTTGGATTGGTCCATAAAACACCTTGCAGGTCTTTTTGCAGGGTATCCGCGCCGCTGTCGATGATACCAACGATCACGGGCTTACTTTTTTGCCCGTTAACGAACTGGTAAGCCTGTTTTAGACTGATACCAAAATAGCCATCAGTTTTTGGGTCGAGCATATGCCAATCCTTTGGCGGATCGGGTTGAGACGGTGGTAATGTTTGTGCCGAACTAGTAAAACCAGTAAATAAACAAGCTAATAACGTGCAGCTTATCAGGACTCTTTGGGGTATACGCATCTATTTTATTAAGTATATAAGCTACAGGTCGAATTTAATGCCTTGCGCCAGTGGTAATTTAGTTGAATAATTGATCGTGTTGGTTTGCCTTCTCATATAAACTTTCCATGCATCCGAACCTGATTCGCGACCGCCGCCTGTTTCCTTCTCACCACCAAATGCGCCGCCTATTTCGGCGCCGGATGTTCCTATATTCACATTGGCAATGCCACAGTCAGAACCAGCAAATGATAAAAATTGTTCTGCCTCGCGCAAATTATTCGTCATAATGGCCGATGAAAGCCCCTGGGGAACTGCGTTTTGCATTTCGATAGCATCCTCTAATGAACTGTATTTTATTAAATATAGTATAGGAGCAAAAGTTTCGTGCTGCACTATTTTGTAATGATTCTCCACTTCAGCGATACAAGGCTTTACATAACAGCCTGATGCGTAATCCGCACCTTCCAGCTTGCCACCTTCAACAACAAACTTTCCACCTTCGGCTTTGCATTTTTCAATCGCATCAAGATATAGCTTTACAGCATCGGTATCAATTAGCGGTCCCATATGGTTATTTTGATCCAATGGATCGCCAATGCGCACCTGTCCGTAAGCTTTTACAATTTTTTGTTTGAACTGATCGTAAACACTCTCATGAATGATCAGTCTGCGTGTAGAAGTACAACGCTGACCGGCAGTACCCACAGCGCCAAAAACAGCTCCGATCAATACCGTATCCAAATCAGCATGCTGACTTACGATAATGGCATTGTTCCCGCCTAGCTCCAGTAAGCTTCTGCCTAAACGTGCACCTACAGCTGCACCTACAGCCTTACCCATGCGGGTTGAACCTGTAGCCGAAACCAGGGGAACACGAGCATCATTCGACATTAATTCGCCAACAACCCTGTCTCCAATTACTAAGCAGGACACACCTTCAGGTACATCATTCTTGGCAAACACTTCCTGCGCAATATGTTGACAGGCAATAGCCGTTAAAGGTGTTTTTTCCGATGGTTTCCAAACGCAAACATCGCCGCAAACCCAGGCAAGCATAGCGTTCCAGCTCCAAACCGCTACCGGGAAGTTGAAGGCCGATATAATACCCACAATACCCAGCGGGTGATACTGCTCATACATGCGGTGCTCAGCACGTTCTGATTGCATAGTGAGGCCGTATAATTGTCTGCTTAAGCCTACAGCGAAATCGCAGATGTCTATCATCTCCTGAACCTCGCCGTAACCTTCCTGTAAACTTTTTCCCATCTCGTAGGACACCAGCGCGCCCAATTCCTGTTTTTTGGCACGCAAAGCTTCACCTATCTGGCGTACAATTTCACCACGTTTTGGGGCAGGTACGCTACGCCATTTTTTGAACGCTGAAGTTGCCTGCGCAATTACTTTATTATAATCTTCCTCTGTAGCCAGCTTCACCGAAGCTATCTTTTTACCATCTACCGGGGAGGTGATTACCTTCACGTCAGCGCTCGCGCTGCTACCCCACTGACTGCCTGTACTATAGGCATCATTATTGTCGTTGATATGTAAATGATTAAGGATCTCTGAAATATTAAGGCTCATAAATCGTAAATTTGTCAAAGGTAAAATCTTTAGGGCAATTATTTCACTCATCTTTTGCCAGGCTAACAGCGCCAAAAAATGTTTTTCATTTATTGTCAGGCACTTGTAAATAACCTTGTTAAGAATGTGTGAATGTTGAAAACTTGATGTAACTAAGGATAGTTACTAATCGTAATTTGATCTCAGCAAAGGCTAATTAGACCTAAAACCCCGATGACGTCGGGAAGATCAATGGCAGCTGGCGTTCTTAAAAATATATTGAATGGAAGAAGAATTTGAATTTGGATTCACTGAGGACCCCAAGTTCTCAGTGGAGCGTTACGAAGAAATGATTCGTAATCATGACCAGTATTTTTTTGATGCGCAGGCGTTTGAAAACATTATCGACTACTACATCGAAAAGAATGACCCGGCTAAGGCCCTGCAAGTGGTAGAGTACGCATGTAACCAACATCCATTTGCAGCTGTATTTTTAATTAAGCAAGCTCAACTTTTTGTTGTCACCAACCGTGTCAGCGATGCATTCCTGTCGCTGGAGAAAGCCGCTATGCTCGAAGCTTCGGATGCGGATATTTATCTGATTCGCGGCAATCTGTACGAAAGCATGGAGCGTTATTCAGAAGCTTTGGAGAATTATGAAAAGGCCCTCGAGCTTGCTGACGAAACCGACGAAATTTTGCTGCACCTGGCTTATGTGTACCAAAACATGGGCGACTATGAAACAGCTATCAGTTACCTGAAGCAATGTTTGCAGCAGAATATGGAAAACCAGGATGCCCTTTACGAACTGGCCTTTTGCTATGACGTGATGGACAACCAGGAGGAAAGCGTTCAGTTTTACATGCAGTACATCGACAGCGAGCCTTACAGCTATGCTGCCTGGTATAACTTAGGAAATGCTTACACCAAGCTCAGCTTATTTGAAAAAGCAATTGATGCCTACGATTATGCCATATTGATCAAGGATAGCTTTGCGTCAGCCTATTTTAACAAGGGTAATGCTTTGGTGAACCTGGAAAAATATGCCGAAGCGATAGAAGTATATCGACAGACGTTTGAGTACGAGCAGCCTAATGCAGATACCTATTGTGCGATTGGCGAATGCTACGAAAAGCTGGAGCAAATGGACGATGCACGCGCTTTTTACAAAAAGGCTGTAAAAATGGATTCCAAACTGGCTGATGCTTGGTTCGGGATAGGCGTGACGCTTGACTTTGAGGAGCGCTACTTTGAAGCACTACATTTCTACAAAAAAGCCCTCGACCTGGATATAGCCAATGCCGACTATTGGTTTGCCATTGCCGACGCTGAATATAAACTTGGCCACATACCTGAGGCAGAACAGGCCTACGAAAAGGTGGTAGAATTGAACCCGATCGACGTAGACGCCTGGCTGGACTATTCATCTATTTTGTATGAGCAAAGCAAACTTTCCGAAGCGATAGAGATAATGTCGCAGGCCATAAAGAATAATCCCGATGCGGCTGAATTATACTATCGCATGGTGGCCTATCTTTTTGCCTCAGGCGATTATAAAGAAGCGCTGAATTTCCTGGAACTGGCATTAGCCTCTGATCCGGAAAAACATTATATCCTGTTTGATTACCTGCCTCAGTTGCAGAAAAATAAGGTGATACTGGATATCATCAACAGATACTGTAAGTGATTTGATGTGCAAATATGCAGATGTGCGAATGTGCAAATTTAAAATTGCCATTCTCCATCTGCATTTTTTATCTATTACGGTCTTCTACTAATTTGCACATCTGCATATCCGCACATTTGCACATTCCTCCTCACACCCGCACGTCCAAACACCTCTTTGTAAAAAATTCGTTTCCTGCTTCAATTCGAACATATGCACATTTGCACATCTCCACATTTATTCTGACCTTTGCGCCGTTAAAACTTTTTGTTATAGTCTATAACTGAATAAAATAACGATGAATTACCCTTTAAATAATATTCCGGAACGCACTGTTAAACCCCGAAACAGTGGTATTACGATGGTGATGGATAAGGGGTTAAGTCTGCGCCAGGTTGAGGATTTTATTGAAGTAGGTGGGCAATACACAGATATTGTGAAGTTGGGCTGGGCAACATCATTTGTTACCCCAAACCTTGATGAAAAGTTGAAACTATATCGTGATGCAGGTATCCCGGTTTATTTTGGAGGTACTTTATTTGAAGCATTCGTAATACGTAATCAGTTTGACGATTATCGCCGCACATTGGACCGGTACCAAATGGAACACGCGGAAGTATCGGATGGGTCGATCGAGATAGAACATGATGTTAAGTGCGATTATATCCGCAAATTGAGTGATCAGGTAACCGTGATATCAGAAGTAGGCTCCAAAGATGTAACCAAGATATTTGCTCCATATAAATGGATCAAACTGATGAATGCCGAAATAGAGGCAGGATCATGGAAAGTGATAGCTGAAGCACGCGAAAGCGGTAATGTGGGTATTTATCGTGATTCGGGGGAAGTTAGACAAGGCTTGGTAGACGAAATATTGACCCAGATACCGGAAGAGAAAATTATTTGGGAAGCCCCGCAAAAGGCACAGCAGGTGTGGTTTATTAAGTTGATAGGTGCCAATGTGAGTTTGGGTAATATAGCCCCTGCAGAAGTGATCCCACTGGAGACGCTTCGCTTAGGTATCCGCAGTGATACTTTCGATCATTTTTTGAACCTATAAATACATCTGCATATGTTAGCGAGGCCTTCGGATAATATTCGAGGGCTTTTTTTGTTTAGCATTTGCTATCTTTATTAAATGGCCTTATCAAATAATATGTCAAAACTTCGAACTAACATTCCTTTCTGGATAAGTTTAGTGTTACTAGTTATTTCTCTTACTCAAACAGCTTATTCAATTGACAGTAAAAATGATAGCGACATTCCTGCATTATTGGAATTCGTAACCGGATGGGGTGCAGCTATAGTTTGTCCACCTTATTTTATTCCCTGGCTTGCAAATCCATTGTTAATTATATCATGGATTATCCTGGGCAAAAAAGCAAACATTTCTTTATTCCTTAGTTTTTTGTCAGTTGTATTCGCAGCATCATTTTTATTATTTGATAAAGTGCCCATAAATGAAGCCCCTTCCTATGAGTCAATAACACAAATTGGCACCGGATACTGGTTATGGTTATTAAGTTGTATTAGTTTCTTTTTGGGGACTTATATAATTATAGTATACAGTAATTTTAAGTTTAAAAAAACAGCTATAAAATGAATGGCATTCGGTTTTGGGGTGCCGAAATCAGAAAAAGATTATCTTCGGGCATAAAATCATGGCCGCATCCAAACTCATCAATCCTGATATCGACGACTTTTATTCAACCACCTCTGAAGAAGGTCGTTTACAATTAGGCCTCGGGCCGCTGGAATTTGAACGGAATAAAGAACTGATCGGTCGCTATCTCCCCAAAAAAGGCACTGTTATAGATGTAGGCGGCGGTCCGGGTGTTTATTCCGAATGGTTGGCCGGTTTAGGTCATGAGGTGATATTGATTGAACCGGTCGAAAAACATATCCGCCAGGCCAATAATCGATCAGCCAAAGCAAAGAAGCCGTTTAAAAGTATATTAGGCGAAGCTCAAAAACTGGAGTTGGCTGATAACTCGGCTGATGTAGTGATTTTGCATGGGCCTTTATATCATTTGCAATCAAAGGCAGACAGAATCGGCGCAATAACCGAAGCAAAAAGAGTTTTGAAACCTAAAGGTGTTGTATTGGGGTTCGCCATCAATCATACCGCGTCGACTATTGCCGCCTTATTGAACGGTTTTATCCATGCGCCCGAGATATTTGAAATGTGTATGGGCGAATTAAAAAGCGGTATTCATACACCGCCTAAAAGTATGCCGGGTGTATTGCCATCGGCCTATTTTCACCGGCCTGAACAATTAAAGGCTGAATTTGAAGAAGCTGGCTTGAAACACCTTGATACCTATGCAGTTGAAGGTCTGATATGGATGGACAAGAATTATTTCGAAACGCGCTCTGATGCAAAGAAAAAGGAAAAGATAATGGAACTGATGAAGGTTACTGAAAATGATCCGGCTTTGCTTTCATTGAGTCCGCATATGATGATAGCCGGGAGGAAGGACTAGCAGCTTAATTTTGGCGTGTCTATAAAAATCCGCGCTTTCTTATTAATATTACAACATTAAAATACCTCATATCTCAATACTCAAATCTCATATCTAAAATGAAATTGTACGGGCTAATAGGCTTTCCGCTTTCTCATTCATTTTCAAAAAAGTTTTTTGCCGGCAAGTTCGAAACCGAAGGAATAACGGACACCCAATACGAACTTTTTCCGATAGAGCATATTACAGAACTGCCCGCTTTATTGGAAAATCACCCTGATCTGTGCGGACTGAATGTTACCGTTCCACATAAAATCAATGTACTTAAATACCTGGATTGGATAGAGCACGACGCTCGTACTGCAGGAGCAGTGAACTGTATCCGCATCACCGCCGAGAGCCCAGTTACAGCAGCCTTTACCGGCGAGATCGGCATAAAAGGCCACGACTTCAGGCTGGAAGGTTTCAATACGGACATCTATGGGTTTGAGAATTCATTAAAACCTTTATTAAAGCGGTATCATGATGAAGCATTGATTTTAGGCGATGGCGGTGCAGCCAAGGCAGTTAAATGTGCTCTGGATAACCTGGGCATCAATTTTAAAATGGTTACCCGTAAGCCCGCACCGGGGCATATTCTGTTTGACGATCTAAAACCGCATCATATCAAGCAACACAAGTTGATCATCAATACAACGCCTATAGGTATGTCGCCTAATGTTGATCAGTGCCCGCCGATAAGGTACGAAGCAATTACGGATGAGCATCTACTTTATGATTTGATCTATAACCCTGAAGAAACCTTATTTTTGAAAAAAGGTGCTGAAATGGGTGCGACTACAAAAAATGGATATGAAATGTTAGTATTGCAGGCCGAAAGATCCTGGGAGATATGGAATTCAAAAAAAATATATCCATGAAGAAATTAGTATGGCTCCTGCCTGCTTTGCTGTTGATGGCTGCTTGTAGCGGCAATCACGATTATTCGCCGAAGCCGCGGGGATATTTCCGCATAATCTTTCCTGAAAAGACGTATCAGCAATATAACAGTCAGTACCCGTTTACCTTTATCTACCCAAAATATGCGGTGATAGAAAAGGACACCAATATTGCTCCTGAAAGAAAGGACAAGAAACTGTCTAATATGAAATACCTGTTAAACATGCAGTTCCCACAGTTTAATGGTACGCTTCACCTGAGTTATGAGAGCGTCACCTCAAAAAAGGTATTTGATGAGCTGACTGAAGATGCCCGCAATTTTGCATTTAAGCATTCAGTAAAAGCGACCTCGATCGATCAGGCCATTATCCATAATGCTGAACGGAAGGTTTATGGTATCTACTATACCATTGATGGCAATGCTGCATCATCCATACAGTTCTTTATAACCGATAGCGCAAAAAACTACATGCGTGGCGCACTTTATTTCAATAACACGCCGCGCCTGGATTCCATACAGCCAGTACTGAAGTTTGTGAAGAAGGATATCGATACGATGATCAAAACCTTTCAATGGAAGTGATTTGAATGCGACTTTAGCTACCTTTGCATCATGTCTAAAATCCGAGCATTCGTAAACAATCCTTACCAGGAGAACACTTATATTTTATTTGATGAAACCCGCGAGTGCGCGATCATCGATCCGGGTATGTATACTGCCGCGGAGCAGAACGCCGTTGTTAATTTTATCAGGGATAATCAATTAAAACCTGTTATATTGCTCAATACCCATTGCCATATCGACCATGTGTTGGGCAATAAATTTATATTCGATCAGTACGGGTTAAAACCTCAGTTTAATGAAGGTGAATCTTATGTGTTAGCCTCAGTTCCGGCTTATGCGCCGCAAATGGGTTTTCAATATGAGCTTTCCCCGTTACCGGATCATTACCTGCCCGAAACAGGATCGGTTTCTTTTGGCAACACCGAATTACAATTGATCTTCGCACCCGGTCACTCGCCCGCGCATCTCTGTTTTTATGACGAACCTGCTAACATATTGGTTGGGGGTGATGTACTATTCCGTGGTAGCATAGGCCGTACCGATTTGCCCGGCGGAAACTATGACCAGTTAATCACCAACATCCGCGAAAAACTATTCACCTTACCGGAAGACTGTGTAGTTTATCCCGGACACGGCCCCGAAACGACAATCGGCTTCGAGAAAAAGCATAACCCGTTTTTTTAACGTTATACGTTTGAAGTTATACGTTTTACGTAGTTTTAGCGGGAAATGAACGTATAACGTAATACGTAAAACATACAACCCTTTGAATACTTCGATCTACATAGCCAAGCGATACCTTTTTTCGAGGAAGAAGATGCATGCCATCAATATTATCTCCGGGGTGTCTATGCTTGGAGTGTTTATTGGCAGCGCCGCATTGGTGATCATTCTTTCGGTGTTTAATGGGTTCGAAAAGGTGATTTTGAACTTGTACAGTAATTTCACTCCTGAGATCAGGATCGAGCCTAAACAAGGCAAAACGTTTAATCCGAATACTGCCTATTTCAAAACCCTGAGCAAGGATCCAAAGCTTTTTTCGTACACCGAAGTGCTGGAAGAAAAAGCATTAGTCCGATACGGAGCAACGGGCCAATTTATCGGTACGGTGATGGGTGTGAGCAACGAGTTTTTGAATAATAAACAACTGGACAGTACCGTCGAAAAAGGTTCATTCACGCTGAAAGATAACGGGCATAATTATGCTGTGATAGGCGCGACGGTTCAAGGCAAGCTATCTGTCAATATTCATGATCAGCTTTCGCCGCTGCAGATCTACTCGCCACGCAGGAATGCATCCAGCGGAGCTGATCCGCTAAGTGCTTTTGAGGTGCGATATATTTATCCGTCAGGTATATTCAATATCCAGCAGGACTTTAATGGATTGATTATTACCCCTATCGACTTTATGCGTGATTTGCTGAATGAACCCACCAATGTTTCACATATCGACCTCAACTATAAAAAAGGCACCAACCTACAATCAGCTCAGGAAGATATAAACGATAAAATTGGTAATCAATTCAACGTTAAGAATCGCTTTGAGCAAAACGCCGATCTGTACAAAACTTTGAATTACGAACGCTGGTTTATCTTCATGATCCTGGTATTTGTACTCATAATAGCTGCATTTAATATTATCGGCTCGCTGACTATGCTGGTGATCGATAAACAGAAAGATATCGCCATATTAACCAGTCTCGGCGCTGATAAAAAGCTGATACAAGGCATTTTCTTTTTTGAAGGAATGATGATATCGGCTGTCGGTTGTATCCTGGGAATGGCGGTAGGTTTGATCTTTTGTATTTTGCAGGAGCAATTTGGCTTTATAAAATTTGGCGATAACCTTACTGCAATTGATGCATATCCCGTCGCATTAAAGTTCACAGACTTTATATTGGTGCTTTTAACCGTAGGCATCATAGCCGCAATTGCATCCGGAATCAGTGCGCGATTAAGTGTTAAAAGACTCGGAGAGATCAAAGAGGAATTGTAGATTTGAGTGGCGTGGGGCGAAAGTCAGTTGACGAGAGTAAAACAGAATTAGTGAAATAGAGTTTAGTACTTAGAATTTAAGCCTTAATTTAGAAAAACATGGAATCGAAACGTCAGCAGAAATTTGCAGGAGTAATACAACAGGATCTGGCAGCTATATTTCAGCGCGAAGGCCTGAACCTTTTACCAAATACACTGATCACCATTACGAAAGTAAGAGTGACGCCCGATCTGGCGATCGCACGTGTTTTCCTGAGCTTTTTTAATGTCAGCGATACCAAACTGGCGCTGAATACAATTAAGGCACATGCTTCCGAGATACGCTACAAACTGGGTGCCCGCATAAAAGACCAGGCACGTATCATACCTCAGCTCGAATTTTTTATTGACGATACCAGCGAATACGTTGAGCGCATGGATAAGATTTTCGATAAGATCAGCAAAGAAGAGAGACAACCGGACACGGAATAAAAGTAGTGCTTAATGAATAAGCATGCCCTTTTATCAAACTACATCAAAACCCATCCCGACAGGATAGGTAAAGTAGTTGATTATAACCCTGAAACTGACCGTCTTTTTCCATTTGATTTCACAGCGTCTAATACCGAGTTAAGCCCGGAGGATATCTTGGATACAGAGAAATTTTGCGCTTGGGTAAACGCTAAATTGGCCGAAAATAATTGCTGCTTCGGCATTGGGGGTTATATGGAGCACCGCACGCTCTATGCCCGCAGCGAATTATTCAATACTGGGGAAGAACCCCGCCGGCTGCATCTAGGTATCGATATCTGGGCGGATGCCGGCACGCCGGTTTATTCGCCAATAGAAGGGGCAATACACAGCTTCCAGGATAATGATCATTTTGGTGATTATGGCCCGACTATTATTCTGCAGCATGATCTTGATGGACTGATTCTGTATACCCTTTACGGCCATCTGAATCGCGAAAGCCTTATTGGATTAGTAGTTGGCAAACCAATTGCCAAAAATGAGCAGATAGCTGTATTTGGCACCAAGGAAGTGAATGGTCATTGGCCCCCGCATCTCCACTTTCAATTAATGTTTGATATAGAGGGGAAGTGGGGCGATTATCCTGGCGTCGGCTATTATTCAGAAAAGGAGAAGTACCTGAAGAATATTCCTGATCCTAATTTGATCCTGAAATTTCCGGATGCAAAATAGATGTGGTATATTTAGTTTACACTAAACTTAAACCATATGACACCACGATCCTTGTTTGCCATAATCATAAAAATTATTGGTATTTATCTCCTTATTGGCTCGTTTGTTACCATTCCGCAAATGATCACAGCTGTGCTTTCGTTTCGGGCGCAGGTCAGTTATGCCGGACCGGGTGATCTTTTTGCGTTAGCGTTCTTTATATTGATTACTGCGGCCATTTATATCGGCATCATGAGGTATTGCCTCTTTAAAACAGAATGGTTAATAGATAAACTACATCTTGACAAGGGATTTGATGAGGAAAAATTAGAGATCAACATTCATCGCTCAACCGTCTTGAAAATTGCTGTAATTGTTATCGGTGCCGTTATGGTTATTGATAGCCTGCCGGCGCTTTGTAAAGAGGTATTTGTTTACTCACAGATGAGTGCACCCAACCGTGGGTTTAATGAGAACCCCTCTTCAAAATATTTGATAATGGAAATAGCCAAATTGTTCATAGGAATTTTCCTGATGTCAAGCAGCCGGTTGGTAGTAAACTTTATCGAGCGCAAAAGAAGAGAACCATCCCAGCCAGAACAGATCTGACCAATCGGGCACAAAAAAAAGGGATGAATTTCTTCATCCCTTTTTCAATATTATTTAGTTCGGTTACTGTTGATCACCAGGACCGTCATCCGGTGTGCCGACAATTTTATAAACTTTTTGATTGTTATTGTCGCGTGCTTCCTGGTAGTAGTACCCATCTTCAGATACAAAGTATTTTTCGCCGTTCAGGCTGATCTTACGACAGTTTGGAGGCAATGACTGAACGATATCCCCGATCTGCGGCAACTGCTGATCCATGTCGCCGTTTGGATTGTTGGTATTCAGCTCGCCATCCTTACCAGCTACCTGGTAGCTGGTGCTGCCATCGTCTTTGGTTATCGGTTGGTAGTAAACACCATTTGCTTCATAATACTGCTCTCCATTGATGACAATTGACTGTGCATTTGATGGCAAAGTAGTTATTTCCGCACCAACTGGTGGCTCTACAACGGTATATTCATTGTTGTCATACTGATAGAACAAACCACCGCTATAGAAGAATTCAGCATCGCCATAATAGAAAGGATAATATCCGTAAGGTAAAAATCCAATGCTAAAGCCTAAACGCGGCGCGTAATAAGTGCCATAATAGCCATGATTGTAGTGATAGTAGCCACGGGTTCTCCAGTAAGAAGGGCCATAAAAACCACGGCCGCCAACGCCAACTGAAGCACGACCACCTTCGCCGATATATCCGCGGGTGCCTACATAGCTGCGTGCAGTTGTTGCACCGCCATAAGCTGTTGCGCCTGGATTTGCTATACCTACCCTATGACCCGGATTTGCTATTCCGTATCCCGGAGTTGCAAAACGCTGAGGTGCTATAGCAACACGGCTGTTTGGATTAATTCCGGGCCGTGCATATCCAACGCCTGATGGACGCTGAAAGCCGCCATTCATTCCAGGCCTGCTAACGCCGCTTACCGAAGGGCGGAAGCCGCCGCTTGACGGGCGTGCAACCCCAACATTGTTTGAAGGACGAAAGCCACCGTTGCTTGAAGGGCTTGGTGATGGCCTGAAAGTTGCGCCACCGCCGCCTGATGAACCACCGCTTGACGGACGTGAGCCGCCACCAGATGAACTACCCCCGCCGCCACCGCCATCTCTATGCTGTGCATTGGCAGAAAGGGCTATAAATGAGCACAATAAGCCATTTACAGCCAGGGTAAACAGATATTTATATTTCCTTTTCATGATTAAATAATGATTGTCTTTTTTATTAACTGCGCTGGGGCTTGGCTTAGTTGAATGTTTGACTAAGTTTAAAATAAAAGGTTTAATATGTCAGTTAAAAAAATCAGCAAATGTGGCCTTTTACAATAAGTAAAGTAATTACCCCAACTTTTGTAAAACGTAAATATACTAAACAAGTTGGAATTCTTTTTGATTTACCCCAAAACAGATGTTTATTTAACAAATGGATGAGAAGAATGTGTTATTACACCTTTTCAGCTATGAATAAAAACGCCGGCTCTTCAAACCGCAGACTGAAAAAGCCATCGTGTATGGTGGAGAATTGATGGTTGCCCAATGATTCCAGTCCGCTATAGCTAATCTCATGCTGGTGGGTCAATATTTCGATCTTATCGCCGGCAGGTTTCCATTTGCTAAAGCCTGAGTTAACAGGGTATATCTTCTGGTCGTTATGAAATATCACCAGGTTGATCTTGTCGGCAAAAAACAAATAGTCTTTCAATTGTAGATCATCGCAAATAACATTTACTGCCGGATAATTGTGTGTAACCAGGTATTTTAGGGCAGCCTCTGCAGGAGTATCATTACCGACCGGCATAAACTTTACGTCTGATTGAACAGCACTATGCGGATTATCCGTAATCACCCAGTCTATCTTAATACCGAAGTCGATCAGTTGCTGAGCAGTTTCTTTGGTGGTGATCACCGTTGGGTTCCACTCCAGCAGTTGTCCTAGCATCTCCGCCGGAAAGGTATCTAGACCCAGTACCAGTAATGCAGGCTCCTGTTTTTCGCGGACGATGTGATGTGAAGACACTTTTTAGTGATTAGTTAATCGGTGATCTGTGACTAGTTGTTTTCAACCGAAAATTAAGCAAATAGTTTGTATTGAAAATTAATAATTTGTGATATCTCATGTAGCACTTTTTTCTCTAAAGTTGAGTATTGGTGCAATAGAACATACGGCTGCAGAGATAAGGAAGGACATTGAAAATGCAAAACACCTTTGCTCCCTGAATACGAGGATGTCCTTGTCAGTGGCTGCGGCGTTTAAGTGTAATTTATAGGATACCCCAAACAAGGAAACTTCGCCTGAGATAACGAAGATAACGCATTCGGATAGCAGATATAACGTTAATCCATATGCCCAACCAGGCAGTTCTTTTTTACTTTTCTTAAGTATAAACAGCAGTAGTCTAAAAACAAGAAATGTTAGCCCCATCTGAATAAATGAGGTTAAAATAAAAACTACCGTCGTTTGATGCCCGTCTGTAAGGTTGGGTAAAAAATAAAAATTAAAGATCAATAGAAAAGGGATAGCATAAAGCAGAAACTCTTTATTCGGTTTAAGCATTGTTAAAGATAACAAACAACGGACAAAACTAAAATCCCCCTCCGGATAGGAGAGGGATTTGAAATTACTTTAATGCCTCGGTTATCGGTTTGCCGATACTTCCGTTGGGCGCTTGTATATGCAATAGGGCGGCGACTGTTGCAGCAATATCCGTCATGTGTGTTTCGCGCACCAGGTGGCCATGCGGTATGCCCCAGCCCATAAATACCAGGGGGATGTGTGCGTCATAAGGGTTCCAGGTGCCATGTGTGGTGCCGGTTTTGGCGTAAGCATCAAACCATCCCGGTTTCAGGATGATCTGTATCACACCGCTGCGCTCTACATTATAACCATTAATGATGCGCTCGCGCAATTCATCCGGGATATTGGCAGTCCGCGCTTTGGCCATGTCTATTGCAAAAGCAACGCCTTCCTGCTTGCTTAAAAATTCGATGCAATCTTTTTTGATCGCTTCTTCATCAAGTCGTGCATATTTAATAGAAGTATTGTTCAGGTTAACCTGGTAGTTGCCAAAGTTTAACACCAAATTCTCAACCTTATATTTTTCCAATAAAGCTTTATTCAGAGCCGTTTTTACAGTATTACCCTCCCACATACCAGCCGGAATGTTATGATCGATCAGGAAGTTTGGATTATGCGCTGCGCCATGATCGGCAGTTAAGAATACTGTATAATTACCTATTCCCAATTTGGCATCCAGGAAAGTAAAGAATGACGCAAAGTCGCGGTCGAGTTTCAAATAAGTATCTTCCATCTCAATAGAATTTGGTCCGAACTGGTGACCAACATAGTCGGTAGATGAAAAGCTCACCGCCAGGAAATCAGTAACATCGCCCTGGCCTAGTTTTTCACCATTGATGGCAGCTATTGCCATATCCAGCGTTAAAGTATTACCATAAGGCGTCGACCTGATCAGGCCTAAATTGTTTTTATACAAGGCCGACGTTTTTACCGGCAGGCTTGGTGTATCGGTGCCTTTAAATTTGCCTTCATAGCGATTGATGTCCGATGTACTTTGCACGTAGGAATCCATTGGATAGGCAGGTACCCAGTCTTGCTTTAAATAGGTTTCAGGCAATTTCTGATCGTTGAAGTCCTTTACCCATTGTGGCAGATCATTCATATAATAAGTGCTGGTTATCCAGTTGCCGGATTTATCCTCATACCAATAAGCACCGTTGGCCGTGTGCCCAGCAGGTAAAATACCGCCACGGTCTTTCAATGCAATACCGATCACCTTTGATCTGAAATTGGTTGCGAGACGTAGTTCATCAGTAACGGTGCTGGTCAGCAGGTTGCGAGGCGAGTTTTGCCCTTCCACTGCCGGAGGGCAACCGACAGCTTTAACATTCGTATCCCGGGTGCAGTAAAGTGATTGCCCGGTAGCCTGGATTATAAAATCATTCCCCGCAATACCATGCAAAGCAGGAACAGACCCGGTGTAAATGCAGGTGTGGCCGGCGGCTGTTACCGTAGGTATATAGTCTATCAGCGTGTTTTCGCAAGTAAAGCCATCATTCAATAGACGTTTAAAACCGCCGTTTGAATAGCGATCATAATAGCGGTATAAATAGTCCCAGCGCATCTGGTCCACTACGATACCGACTACCAGTTTTGGACGAGGTAAGGCGGTAGTAGTTGCAGCGGCAGTAGCAGTTTTTGTTGGAGTTTTCTTTTTTGTTTGTGCCGAAAGGGTTATCGAAGCAATGGCAACGGGTATTAAAAGTAGATGTTTTAGCTTCATCTGTGATCAGTTTAATGAAAGCGCAAATATCTACAAAGCAATTAAAATTCAATGTGATATTTGCGTTACGCCAACTTAAAATTAAATCTAACTAAATCGGAAATGTCAGCAGCGAATGCTGGCTTGCTGTGTGAATATCGCGCCAGGTTTTATTGATCTCCGATTCGGGATTGGCAGCATGCAACCCACAGTAAGGATAAAGCTGATCCACACATTCTCTCGCCGTTTTAGCCAGTTTGCGGCTGTTTGAACTTACAGCTTGTAAGGCTTTTTCATTGTTATCACTCCATGAACGGTCAACAGCTGTATAAAACTCCAATCTTGCAATCTCAAGCTCATCCTGTAATCGTGTCAGGGTTTCTTTTAAGATATTCTTTTGAGCATCAGGGTATTTGTCCTGACCCAATTTCTCCTTAAATATTTCTGAGCAAAGATCCATAAAATGGATAGCTATGCCCGAAATGTTAGCCGCTAATGTTGCCTCTGCCAATTGCAGGAATGGATATTGATATAATGATTCATCTACAACAGTTGCTTTTGGGTCGATCTTAAAACAGCAATCTGCATTTACTTCAAGATCAGTTACCTTAAATGCATCGCTGCCTGTGCCCATCATCCCGACATATTTCCATGCAGGGAATACTTCTACATCCTTACTGTCGAATATAAAGGGTAGGATCAAAGGATTGCCATCTTCATCCAGTACAGTTTCATCGCCTTTTTCGATGGTGCAATTGGCCGTAAAATGAGTAGCATGATGTGCGCCGCTAGCATATTTCCAGGTACCGTTGATGATGTAGCCATTCTCCGTAATCGTAGCTATACCCGTTGCTGCGCCGCTTCCTGCCAGGCAAACTTTTGGATTGGTGAAGACAGTCTTTGCCTTTTCGGGCTGCAGAAATCCACCAAACCAGCCCGCGCCGCAGCAAAGCGTAACTACCCAACCCACGCTGCCATCCGCCCAGCTAATGCTTTCTTCTAAACGAACTAATTCGGGTAAAGGCATCTCACGACCAGAGTATACAGCAGGTACTAATATCTTAAACCAACCCTGCTCATAAATGATAGCCAGTTGATCGGGGTGGAGCTGGGCCATGCTTTCCGCTTCGAGCGCTCGTTCGCGGATGATCTTTACCCAATCAGGCTGTAAATAAAAGGAAGGATGTTTGATTTCCATATTATGCGGATATTACCGTGTGAGCGGATACAGTTGATTTCTCTTTCTTAAGGATGTTCTTCCATTCAAAAAATCCCCAGAAAGCAACCACAAGCAGGAATAGGGTAAGCACCGCGAACATCGGCAACCCTTTATAAAATAGTAGAGGGATTGCGAACAAATTGGAAACATTTAAAAATATCCAGTTCTCTATTTTTCTGCGTGCTAACAGCCACATCCCTGCCCATGCAGTGGACGATACCCATGCGTCCCAAACCGGAACGTTGGATGGCGTAAAGTTTTTGAGCAAAAGGTATAAAACCAGCCAGCCTACAAATGTGATCGTGAGACTGATCGCCCATTCCCTGCTGTTACACCAACTGATCTTAACCTGTGGTTCGTTCTTCTTTTTAACCCAATAAACCCAGCCGTAAACGCTCATTACCAGGTAATACAGATTGAGGACGGACTCGGCATATAATTGCACCATCAGTAACAGGTAAACAGATATTAGTATACCCGCTATCCCGGTAGGATAAAGCCAGATGTTATTAACCCTGGCAAATAATACTTCTGCGACACCAAGCAAAACCGCAGCCCATTGCAGCCATGTAGTCTCTCTGATTTGTTCCTCAAAAAGCGTTATCCAATGTTGCATGGCCCTTAAAATTTGAGGTTCAGTGATGCCAGGAAATTGATAGGCGCCTGAGGGAAGAAATAGTTATAGTTTACTACTTTGCCGCCTTCTATATCGGGATAGGTAGCTCCGTCCGACTCATATTTCTTGCTGAATATATTATTAACCAACAATCCGACCCCAACATTCTTAATACCTTTTATGCTGAAATTATAGTTCAGGCGCACATCATTTACAAAGTAAGCATTCAAAGAGCGGCTCAACGTAGATGTATTATCCAAATATTGCCTGCTCACATATTTGCTGATGAAGGCGATCTCGGCATTTTTGATGGGATGATAACTGATAGTGCTCGATCCGGTAAAATCCGGCGAATAGGCGATATTAGTTTTACCGTATTGCGTACCATCTAATGTACCCGTGTCATAATTTTGAAGGTATTGCTCAAAATTTTTCACCTTATTGGTGCTCAACGTGGCGTTTGCATACCAGCTTAAAGGTTCCGCTATTTTCACACGGGTGCTCACTTCTATACCCGCGCGGTAGCTGTCTTTAATATTGGTGCGTATTGCTTCGCCTACATCATCAAGAGCACCGGTAAGTACCAATTGATTTTTATAAAGCATATAAAAACCGTTGATGCTTGCGCTAAATTCAGGGGCGCTATATCTATAACCAAATTCAAAATCCTTCAAATTCTCAGCTTTTGGTCGGCTTTGGGGCGATGAATTAACAAAGTCACTCCGGTTAGGCTCATGATTCCCTACTGCAAATGATCCGTAAACATTGCTGTGTGAATCCAACTGATAAGTAATACCCGCCTTAGGGTTAAAGAAGTTGAGCTGGACCTGCTGCTGCACATTATTCAGGTTTTGATCGAACCCTAAAAACGAATAATAAATGTGTCTGAATTGCAAGTCGCCATAAAGCAATAAATCACCTATATGATATTCGGCCCGGCCAAAAATATTAAAGTCGGTCTTTTTAGCATCATTGCGCGAATATTCATAATCCGGCGGAATGTTGGTGCTTTGCTGTGTCCATTCGATGTTATTATAGTGTGCACCCTTGTACTCGTTATAGGCACCACCGAGGGTCATATTTAATTTATCATCCGGCTTATAATTTAAGTTATAGGTCAGGCCGTAAAAGTCATTGTTCAGCCATAGTCGTCTTACAAGGTCTGTTGTATCGATGGTTTTGCCACCTACAACTACAGGAGTAATGCCATAATTTGAAAGAAGCTCTGAATTTTTATATTCTTCATAATAACCAGAGCCCTTGGTATAATGCAAAGCGCCGCTAAACGAAAGTTTGCTACTGATCTGTTGATTATAAAGTAACTGGTAATAGTTTTGGATATAGTTATCAGTCTGGTTTTTATAATAGATATTGTTTGAAGCGATATAACCGAGTTCGTTATACCTGCGGTTTCCGGCTTTTACGCTATCTTCAGGTACACCATCCCAAGCCTGGTAGGTTTTTTCATAACCCGAAAATACATTCAGGCGCAGCACACTGTTTTTACCATAATAAGCGCCACTTAGAAAGTAGGATTTGAGTTGCGATGACGCCCGGTCGATATAGCCATCTGAGTTCATTCTCGATAATCTACCGTCAAAACTAAAATGCCCGCCAAGCAAGCCTGTACCAACGTTTACTGTGTTTTTAATAGTTCCATAAGATCCTGCGGAGTTATTCAACTCAGCATAAGCCGTATCATGGCGCGTAGTGGTTTGAATGTTGATACTGGCCCCGAAAGCACCTGCACCGTTGGTAGATGTACCCACACCGCGCTGTACCTGAATATTATCAACCGAGGAAGCCAGATCGGGCAGATCGACAAAGTAAACGCCCTGGTCTTCAGCATCGTTCATCGGGATACCATTCAGCGTAACGTTGGTCCGGGTAGCATCTGAACCACGGATACGGATACTGGTATAACCTACACCTGCGCCTGCATTTGAGGTGACTACAGTAGAAGGCGTCTGCTCCAGCAAATACTCAAAGCCTCTGCCTGAGTTATTCTTATCAATGTCCTTCTTGCTTAAATTAGTAAAGGCGGTCGGCGAGTTGTTTGATGCCCGGGTAGCGCTTACCGTAACTTCTTCCGTTAGCCTGCTGCTGGTGTTTAGACTGATATTCAGCGTCAGATCGGAGCTCAGTGCAACTGACTTCTCAGAGGTTTGATAGCCGATATAGCTTACTTTAACTACATAATTGCCTTTGGGCAGGTTACTGAATTTGTAAATGCCCTGCGCATCTGAAACAGTGGTCAGTGCCGGGTTGATAGAAATGGTTGCTCCGGGCAGTGTGGCTCCGGTTTGCTGATCGGTGATTTTTCCTGAAATGGAAAACTGGGCTGAGGCCAAAACAGGCATCAGCAGGGCGAATATCGCCACAAATAAATTTTTCAAAATGAATAAATAAAAACTTGTTAAACCATCTGCACACCAGGGTTGGAATGCGCAGTACACTTAACTTTTTACCTCTCCCTACGCCGGCATTACCCGGATCAGGTGTATGTTGGTCATTGGTCAGTCGTCAACGGTCATTAGTTTCGTCAAACTTATTCACCATTCACTATTCACAACTCACAACAATGGGTTTGATCTCAGCCTGTCTTTCAGTTTGATCGCTCAAAGCAAGGCACCCCTTGAGAAAATATTACGGCAAAGTTAAGTTTTGATTTCGGATTTCGTGCGTTTAATAATGAATTTAATGAGATTGCTAAACCTTTAAGCTTTTTGTATACTTGTGAGCAGCGGTAGTATATGAGAAAAACCTTAACCTTTTATTTCTTTCTAAAAATTACAAAGGCTGTCTTGTTACTTTTGATGTTGACATTTCCGCTTTCTGTTTTTTCCCAGGATTACATAAACATAAACCGTGATTTGGGGCTTCGGACTGACTTGGTTTTTGGTAGTAAAGTGCACCCTGATGCCGAGTCCTATACACTTAATGATGGATATTACTCCGAAGCCCGAATTGAACACCCTATTTTCAACCGTCTAAGGTTTGAATATAATAACACTGGAGGGCTCACCTCATACACCTATTATTGCGATTCAGCAAAAAATACAGAGCAAAACAAGGGAAGGATTTTAGCAGTTGCCAAACGATACTACGGCAACCCGGTTGTGCAGGACGGTGCTACATGGAAGTTTACAAAAAGCGATGACCACGTCTTATTTACAGTGAATCATGATAGCTGCCAAATGACAGTATACACGTTTAACAATATTAAGGCGGTGGACGAGTATGATCAACTCGAGAAGCAACGGGTAATTCTAACCAAAGGATATACAAATAATCAGTTTGAAGACTATGTGGGGAATGAGAAAACAGGAGAAAGGCGTCTATTTTTCAAAGGTATTATATCTGCAAAAGCCATTAGGATGTATTATACAATGATAACAAGTGCTTCTAAGACTCTGAAAATTCGCTTGGATGACTCGGTAAATATTTCAATAAGACCACGTAAAAAATTCATGTCAGGGTATTATATCAGCTATATGTTCGATCTACCACGTGAGATAGCAGACAAATTCTATCGCTGTTCTAAAATCACCCTCATCACCACGGGAAAGGATTCGGATGAGGTTGAAGTGCCCGATCAGATATTGTACATGTATCGAATTACATACAGAGCATTATATAACCAGAATTAAGCAACTTTTCCTTTATTCTAATTGCTGAGATTTGTTCTTTAGATTGATTGTCTCAAATCTCATATCTCAATACTCACATCTATTTTATACTTTTGCAAACTTTTATAACTACACATTATGCTACGGACACATACTTGCGGCGAATTAAATATCAGCCATTTAGGTGAACAGGTTACTTTATGCGGATGGGTGCAAAAATCACGCGACCTCGGTGCGCTGACTTTTATTGATATGCGCGACCGCTATGGTTTAACCCAATTGGTATTTAATGCCGATAGTGACGGTGCTCTACGTGATAAGAGCCGTTCGCTTGGCCGCGAATTTGTGATCCAGGTAAGTGGTAAGGTGATCGAGCGCGCAAGCAAAAATACAAGGATACCTACCGGTGAAATTGAGATAGAAGTAGTTGAACTACAGATATTAAACGAAGCAAAAACCCCTCCGTTCCAGATTGAGGATGAAACCGATGGCGGCGAGGAATTGCGTGCTAAATACCGTTATCTCGACCTGCGCCGTAACCCTATACGCAATAACATGGTGCTTCGCCACAAAATGGCACAGGAAGTACGTAAGTATTTGGATGGATTGAACTTTATCGAGGTAGAAACCCCGGTACTGATCAAATCGACCCCGGAGGGTGCACGCGACTTCGTAGTGCCAAGCCGCATGAACCCAGGCGAGTTTTACGCATTGCCACAGTCGCCACAGACCTTTAAGCAATTGTTGATGGTAAGCGGGTTCGACCGTTATTTCCAGATCGTAAAGTGTTTCAGGGACGAGGACTTGCGTGCCGACCGTCAGCCTGAGTTTACACAGATCGACTGCGAGTTATCTTTCATCACCCAGGAAGATATCCTGAATATTTTTGAAGGATTGACCCGTCACCTGTTCAAAACAGTAAAAAACATCAACCTTGACAAATTCCCGCGCATGCAATATGCTGATGCGATGCGTTTGTATGGATCTGACAAACCGGACATCCGTTTCGGGATGCAGTTTGTGGAGCTGAACGATATTGTAAAAGGGAAAGGCTTTGGCGTATTTGATAATGCCGAGCTGGTAGTTGGTATTAACGCAAAAGGTTGTGCAGGCTATACCCGTAAGCAGATTGATGAGCTGATCGAATGGCTGAAACGCCCGCAAATTGGGGCTACAGGTTTGATCTATTGTCGTTATAATATTGATGGAACTTTGAAATCATCCGTCGATAAATTCTACAGCGAAGATGAGCTGACCAACTGGGCAGCTGCTTTCGAGGCAGAACAAGGCGACTTAATGCTGATACTTGCCGGACAAACCGATAAAGTTCGTAAACAATTGAACGAACTTCGCCTGGAAATGGGCAACCAATTAGGTCTGCGTAAAAAAGATGAGTTTGCTACCCTATGGGTGCTTGATTTTCCTTTATTGGAATGGGACGAAGAAACAGGCCGTTTCCACGCCATGCACCATCCGTTCACCTCGCCAAAACCAGAAGATATTGCTTTGCTGGATACCGATCCAAAGAATGTCCGTGCCAATGCATATGACTTGGTCATCAACGGTACAGAAATAGGCGGTGGCTCTATCCGTATCCATGATCGCGAATTGCAAGCCCTGATGTTCAAACATCTTGGCTTTAGCAAGGAAGAAGCGCAAAAACAATTCGGCTTCCTGATGGATGCTTTTGAGTATGGCGCTCCTCCACATGGTGGTATCGCTTTCGGCTTCGACCGTTTGTGCTCGATATTTGCAGGTTTGGATTCAATCCGTGATGTGATCGCTTTCCCTAAGAATAATTCGGGTCGCGATATCATGATCGATTCACCTTCAACTATTGCTGATGAGCAGTTGAACGAACTGAAAATTAAGACTACTGTATAATTTTCTTCAGAAAAGAAAGTTATCAATCAAAAACATTACGAATGAAGAAATATTTACTACTGCTTGCGGTATTTGTTACCGTGTTTTCATCCTGCTCAAAAGATAGCTTTGATCCTGCAAAACAGGCAGCCAAAGACGACGCTGCTATCCAGGCTTATATTGCATCAAATAAAATAGACGCTACCAAGGATCCATCGGGCGTTTATTACAGTGTGATCACTGAAGGAACGGGGTCTTATCCTAAGGTGAATTCTATAATTACGGTAAATTATACCGGTAAATTGCTGAATGGTACAGTATTCGATTCAGGAAGCCTCAGTAGTGTGACTTTAAACACGATGATCAAAGGGTGGCAATATGGTATTCCGCATATTAATACCGGGGGCCGGATATTGTTGCTTATTCCCTCTGCCCTTGGTTATGGTAATTCAGCTAACGGAAGTATCCCGGCCAACTCTGTACTGATATTTACGGTTGACCTTACGGGCTTCAGCAATTAACGCTGAAAATGATATTGTAACGAATAAAAGACGATTGATTTAATCGTCTTTTATTGTTTATATTGGTAAAACTTTTTTGCTGCGATGAAGAAATTTTACCTGTTTCCACTTTCCCTGGCTTTTGTTCAGGCATTTGCCCAATCGCCCGACCTGAAAAAAATTGCGGCTAAAAAAGCCGACTCCCTTTTTAACCAAACGGTAACCTGGCGCCGCGACTTTCATGAACATCCCGAGTTAGGCAATCGCGAAACCCGTACGTCGGGTATTATCGCTGATTATTTAAAATCATTGGGTTTGGAGGTAAAAACAGGTGTTGCTACAACAGGTGTCGTGGGGATATTAAAAGGCGGCAAACCTGGTCCTGTAGTGGCCCTTCGCTCAGAGCTGGATGCATTGCCTGTTACCGAAATTCCGCATGTTCCGTTCGCTTCAAAGGTTACAACTACTTATAATGGGCAACAGGTAGGTGTGATGCACGCGTGTGGACATGATTCGCATATGGCCATGTTAATGACTGTAGCCAAAATCCTGGCTTCTATGAAAGGCGAATTGCATGGCACAGTAAAGTTTATTTTTCAGCCGGCTGAAGAAGGTGCACCAGCGGGTGAAAAGGGAGGCGCTGAAGAGATGATAAAGGAAGGCGTGCTGGAAAACCCAAAGGTAGATGTGATTTTCGCACAGCATATATTCTCGTACATGCCTGCCGGAACAATTATGTATCGCCCCGGCGGCGCCCTGGCGTCAGTGAACGATATGAAGATTATCATAAAAGGTAAATCATCACATGGTGCCGAACCCTGGTATTCTGTTGACCCTATAGTAACCTCTGCACAGATCATCAGTGATCTGCAAACCATAGTGAGTCGTAATATCAACCTTAAGGAAAATCCGGCTGTGGTAACGGTAGCTGCCATCAACGGGGGCAGCAGGCATAACATTATTCCCGAAAAAGTGGAAATGCTGGGCACCCTGCGTGCATTTAGCGACGCCGATGAACAAACCCTGATAACAAAAGTTAAAAAAATAGCCACCAATATAGCTGATGCTAACGGTGCAACCGCCGAGGTGTATATACCATATAGTGTGCATTACCCGGTGACCTATAACGACCCGGCCTTAACCACACAAATGCTGCCTTCCTTACAGCAGGCCGCAGGAGCAAGCAATGTGATTTCAAGCCCTCCGTTAACTGTATCTGAGGATATGAGTTATTTTCAGCAAAAAGTGCCCGGCCTCGATGTGTTTTTAGGAGGGATGCCTAAGAGCGCAGATCCTAAAAATGTTCCGTCGAATCATTCAGCAGATTTTTATATCGATGAGAGTGTATTTCCCCTTGGTGTTAAAGCCCTCTGTAACTTAACTTTAGATTATATGGCTTCTAAACAGTAAAATTGATACCTTTGCCAATCAACCCATTATGAACAAGCATTTTTTTACTTTTTTCATATCCTGCCTGGTATCTGTGTTGATGATGCAATCAGTATATGGCAATACGATTGTACCACGCGTTCGTACCAAGGCGGCAGCCGATTCTGCTTCAAACAGGAATGAGGTGATGCAAATCATCAACACGGTCATAAAAGCCTCAAGCACTTTTGATGTGAATGCAGTGACCGAACTTTATACCCCGAATGCGGTAGTTGCTGATGAAGAGCCACCTTTTTCATGGAACGGCCCGACAGCCGGTGTGCAATGGATCAGCACCGTTGAAAAAACCTGCAAGGATTATAAACTAAAAAACTTCCACGCCAAGATACGTGATGTCAGCGTTTACCTGCAAACCGAAGAAAGTATATACGTGGTAGTCCCCGTTGATTATACCGGCGATATCAAAGGCGATCATTTTGACGAAGAAGGTGCCTTTACCTTTATTTTCCGTTTGGTGAATGGGCATTGGCTGATTAAGAGCCAGGTTTGGGTAGCCAGGAAGGGGATGTGAGGTTTTAAGTCGGGATCCTTGAGTTCTGAGCTTTAAGTTTTTGGCCTTATCAAATTATGAAACCTAACCTAATATTACCGTTGCTTTGTTTATTTATTCTGGCGTGTCACACACCCCAAAAGCAAAAAAATAGTAATCACACAGCTTCTTCTGTAAATAAAACTGATTCGACAAATAAGGAATATCTTAATTGGGACAGTGTAAAACTTAATAACACAGTCTCGATGGTGAGCTACTACAAGACAGCGCTCGTTACGCTCGGAAAACCGGATAGTATTATTACACCTGACTATAGCAATTTAAGTGAAAGCTATTGGGAAGGAAAATTTAAATACTGTTATTTCAAAGGAATGCAATTTGAAAAATATAAAGATAGCCTTGCATTTAGAAGTATCGACTTTACGAAGTCATCTGGTTGCTTTCTTTCTTATAAAAGAATCAATTTCAATGATAAAACCACAATAGGTGACTTTTCGAAAATCTTTCCAAATTCAGCTGAAAACAAAGAGCTGCATGGCACCAGTATGGATAAAAACCAATGGATTAGAGTAGAAGCCTCCCCTGATTCGTCAGAGGCTGCCTGGGTTTTTTTGTTCGACAGAAATACTGGCAAATTAATCAGTGTTGAATACTGGATAGACGACTAATTTATGTCCAATCTCCTTTTCATCTGCAGCATGAACCAATGGCGCAGCCCCACTGCCGAGCTGTTGTTTAAACATCATTCTGTTCATACGGCCCGCTCAGCGGGAACAAACAACAATGCCCGCATACGCGTTAATCAGAAAATGATCGACTGGGCCGATGTGCTGTTCGTAATGGAGCGCAAGCATCGTGACATTATCAAAGAACGCTTTAACATTTCAGATCGGCCGGTTATTATACTGGAAATCCCTGATGATTACCAGTTTGGAGATCCGGATTTAATGGAGATTTTGCAGATCAGCCTGGCAGATTACCTTTAAAATAAACATTTGTTAGTTTGATAATCTCCGTTCTTTTTTCGTTAAATTTGAGTATAAACCGTCTATTATGAGTCTAGTTAGTGAAATTAAGTGCCCGCACTGCGGAGCATGGAGTCCGTCGACTGGAATGGTTGACGCCAAGTGTGTGAAATGTAATTCAGATCTGGAACCCGAGCGTAAGGCACATGATGAGGATGTGAAGTTTGCGGAAGCCAATAGGTTGGGTTATTATTTAACGATAAACGAAAGTGATGAACAGCTGACGCAGATTTATAAAATTTTTGTGAATGCCGTGCGCTGGAGCGCATATTACTCGGTAATGCTGTTTTTCGTATTTGTTGCAGCTATAATTTTCATTATCGGTCTGATCGCCCTGTAATTCTCCGGTCCCAAACACTTCCCCCCGGTTTCTCCGTAGCCTCAGCTTAGCGGAAGGTGTTTTTGTTGCTTAGTTATTGAACCAATGAGCCAGGTTTGCGAAATAAAATGCCCTCATTGTGGCGAATGGACGCTTTGGAAGGGTGATGTAGATGACAGATGCCTCTATTGCGACGCCTTCCTGGAGCCACAGCGCTTCTCTCGCGAAATAGAAAAGAAGATCGTTACACAGGTAAAAAAGGAAAGCGATTATTTTGCTCTAAAGCCAACGGATGGCACTTTTAAAAGAGAAGTTAAGCTTTTCCTGAACTCATTCCGCTGGTTGGTTTATTATTGCGAGATCGCGTTTTTTATTTTTATAACCACACTATTGGTCTTACTCGCCTTTCTCGCCGCCTAAATGAAAACATTGCTCAATAAATGGTTTATCGGCGGATGTCTGATATGGCTGGTGGTGACCATCCTGCGCAGAAGCGGGCATCCTTTGCCAGTATTTAACGGATACCTGGACGATCTGCTGGCTATCCCTGTGATTGCAAACCTGGGTTTATGGTTTCAAAGGGTATTTATGATCCGGAATAATTATTACGTGTTATCATCCGTGCATGTGACATTTATTGTTGTCTATGTTTCTGTATTATTTGAACTGGTGTTGCCGTATTATTCAAAAGCTTACACAGGAGATTGGATCGATGTGACCTTGTACCTGGCAGGAGGGATATTTTTTTACAAAATAATAAACAAGCCAATTATGCTTAAAAAACGCGAAGTAAACTATAACTAATTTATTATTAGTAAGAAATGAAAAAAATATTTGTGTTCGCACACACAAAGGCCTTGAAAAATAAATATTTTTTTTTACCTTTGTTCTTACAAAGTAACATCATTGTTACAATGTGATAAGGTTTAGGTAAAAGTCCCCAATCAGCGAGTGAGAGGGGGCTTTTTTTTAATCCGTCTTTTTGAAGTCGTATGGGTCATATTCTACAAAATCGGCCACCTTTACACGCACCCCGGTCACCTTACCATTAACCACTGTAAAAGGGAATATCGCCTTGCCTAATACAGGATCAGAAAAAGTTACATAAAAACGATTGCCCCCAAGCGGTTGCAAATGCGCATACATTTTTGGATGATGCTCAAAACGCATTTCCAGGTCATTGCCCATGCCTTGTGTTACAGTCATGCTGCCATATAATTCATTTGCATATTTGCCGGTATACTGTGCTGCAGGTAAAGCAGGTAAGCGATTTAGTGCGACGCTATCGCGAAGTTTTTTATCCTCAGCACTATCTTTTTGCTGGCCTGTTTTAAAATAATTCAGGTATCTCTGGTTATAATCTCTGAAAGGCTGTTTTAAATAAGCATCGATAATGTCCCACTTCATTGCCTCATAGAAATTGTTCGCGTCGGTATTGGTGAGGATGACGATACCCAGGTGTTCTTTAGGGACCAAAGTCACGGATGATACATAACCATTTACGCCACCGGTGTGCGATACGATCTGCCGGTTATCATAAGTTTGCAAGAACCAACCCAAGCCATAGAGCTCATAACTCATTTCGCCGCTCAGGTAAGTGATGCTGCCTACATAATCCTGTGGCTGGCGTGTCGTCTCAATAGCCGAAGCGGGTATTACCTGTCTTTGACCAACCTTACCATCATTTAATTGGGCAAGCACCCATTTGCTCATATCATTTACCGATGAGCTGATAGAACCGCAGGGAGCCATCCCGTCTATCTGGCAATAAGGGATCGCCGTAAGCTGACCATTCACTAAAGTATGTGGTACGGTGCGGTTCAATGACTTTGGAAGATCAGCGCTTAATGCAAGGGTGTTCATCATACCAAGGGGTGCGAAGATATTCTCACGCAAATAAATCTCCCACTGCTTGCCGGTTACTTTTGGTATGATCTGACCTGCTGTTAAAAATGCCGAGTTAGTATATCCCCATTTGGTACGGAACGGATAAGCTGCCTTAACCAGGCTCATTTTCTGGATGATTTGTTCGCGCGTCAGATCGGTATTGTAGAAAGTGAAATCGCCCTGAAAAGTACGGAAGCCTATATGGTGGCAAAGCAGGTCGCGAATGACGGCCTCTTCCCCTGCAAATTTGTTCTCAAGCTTAAATTCAGGGAGATATTTAATCACCTTATCATCTAATGAAAGCTTTCCCTGTGTTTGCAGCATCGCCAATGCAGTTGCAGTAAATGCCTTGGTATTGCTCCCTATCATGAATAGTGTGTTTTCGTCCACCTTATTGTTCATGCCTAATTCCTTGATGCCATAGCCCTTCATTAAAACCACCTTACCGTCTTTAACAATACAAACTGCGGCCCCCGGTATGCGCCAGTTGGTTAATGCCCGGCTGATGTAGTTATCCAGGCTGTCGGAAATAAACTTACTGCGGTCAACCTTTTGTGCCTGGGCTACAGACGTAACGATTATGAGACCTGTTAGGAGCAGATATAATTTTTTCATAAGGAATTATTAATTTGCGGGGCACTTTGCCGTGCTAAAATAACGCAAAAGTTAACGATTGAGTGCAAATTCTCAAATTACTGAACACTAAAATTGATTAAATGAAAACCAGGTTTTACTACTCCGGGTTTGCTGTACTGACCATTTTTTTATTGCTTGCCTTCCAGGGTAAAGTAAATGCGCAGCGCAGGGGAACCATTTGGGCCAAAGATGGCTACCAGTATTACAAAGTCAACGCAGGCGGTATCGACGAGCTGGATGCCCGCGATGCCAGCAAAAAAACAGCTATCGTAACCAAAGAAATGCTTACACCACAGGGCAAGGCCCCGCTGACGATAAGCGGATTTTCTTTTTCAGACGACGGCAATAAGGTGCTGATATTTACCAACACCAAACGTGTATGGCGTTACAATACCCGTGGCGATTACTGGGTATACGACCTGACAGCCAAAAGCCTGAAGCAACTGGGTAGCGGTAAACCGGAATCATCCCTGATGTTTGCAAAGATATCTCCGGATGGTACTAAGGCGGCTTATGTAAGCGGTCATAATATTTATGTAGAAGACCTGGCCAGCGGCGAGATCAAACCGATGACCACTGATGGGACCACAAGGCTGATCAATGGTACTTTTGACTGGGCCTACGAAGAAGAATTTGATTGCCGTGACGGTTTTCGCTGGTCGCCGGATAGCAAACTGATCGCTTACTGGCAGATCGATGCGCGCAAGATCAAGAATTACCTGATGCTGAATACTACCGATTCTATCTATCCATTTACTGTTCCGGTTGAATATCCTGTAGCTGGTGAAGACCCAAGCTCATGCAAAATAGGTGTGGTAAATATCGGTGATGCCAAAACCACCTGGATCGATGTTCCCGGCGATAACGTGCAACACTATATCCCGCGTATGGAGTGGACAACCAATTCTAACGAGGTAATTTTAGAGCAGTTGAACCGTGCACAAAATGAAAGCAAAATATTTGTAGGTAATGTATCTAACGGAACTACTCATGTAATCCATACGGAAACTGATAAAGCCTGGATAGATGGCAAATCGCGCTGGAACGACGGAAACCCTGTTGGATGGGATTGGCTGAAAAATGGTAAAGAGTTTATCTGGGTAAGTGAAAAGGACGGCTGGCGTCATATTTATAAAATATCAGAAAACGGCAAAGAAACACTGATCACCAAAGGCAACTATGATATGATCAAACTGAATTGCATTGATGAAGTCGGCGGTTATGTTTATTTCACCGCATCGCCTGATAATGCGACCCAGAAATATCTTTTCCGCGTAAAACTGAATGGCTCGAGCAAAGCACCCGAGCGTTTAACACCGAAAGATCTGCCTGGAACACATAGCTATGATATTTCACCTAGTGCGAAGATCGCTATTCATAATTTCTCGAATAGCTATACCCAGCCGCAGTCTGAAACTATCACTTTACCAGATAACAAGCACATCAGCGGAGCAACTTTGGCGGTAAATAAAGAGGCTAAGAATAAACCCGAGTTCTTTAAAGTAAAAACTGCCGACGGAATAGAAATGGATGGATGGATGGTAAAACCAACCAACTTCGATCCAAATAAAAAATACCCCGTTGTATTCACCGTGTATGCTGAACCTGCCGGACAAACGGTAGTAGACTCGTACGGAGCGGGTCACAACGGCTTATACGTAGGCAATATGGCCGACGACGGTTATATCTACATGGCGATTGAAGGACGCGGTGCACCAGCTCCCAAAGGTGCTGAATGGAGAAAAGCAATTTATAAGAACATCGGTATAATCAATATCCGTGACCAGGCGATGGGCGCAAAAGAAATACTGAAATGGCCGTTTGTCGATTCAACACGCATAGCAGTGCATGGCTGGAGCGGTGGTGGTTCAACAACGCTTAACCTGCTGTTCCAATTCCCTGAGGTTTATAAAACAGGTATTGCTGTAGCAGCAGTGGGATGGCAATTATCATACGACAATATTTATCAGGAGCGCTACATGGGTGTACCGACCGATGAAGCAGGCAGAGAGCCGTTCATCAAAGGATCACCGGTTACTTATGCCAAAAATCTGCGCGGTAACTTATTATACATCCACGGTACAGGCGATGATAACGTACATTACCGCAATGCCGAATTACTGATCAACGAACTGATCAAATACAACAGACAGTTCCAGTTGATGTCGTATCCAAACCGTTCACACGGAATATTTGAAGGTGAAGGCACTGGCTTACACTTGCGCACTTTGTTTACCCAGTACCTGAAAGATCATTGCCCGCCGGGAGGAAGATAAATTGGCGAGTGGTGAGTAGTCAGTGGCTAATAAATAATGATCTTATTTGAACTAACCATTCACTACTGACTACTCACCATTGACATACGGTGTTCGATATTACAAACAGGAAAAGCCTCCGATTAACTATCGTGAGGCTTTCTTGATAAATTTTAGGCTTCTAGAAAGGAAGATCGTCAGCAGCCCCGCTGCTTAGAGTATTGTTATTGCCGTTACTACCAGGCGTGTTTTTTCCGGGCTGACGGTCGCCATTGTCCTCGAAGTCGCTTTTGCGGCCCAGCATGGTAAAGTTTTCGGCTACTACCTCGGTAGTGTATTTTTTTACACCTTCCTTATCTTCAAAAGACCGGGTCCTTAATTTACCCTCGATATATACCAGTTTGCCTTTTTGCAAAAATTTGCCTGCCACATCGGCCAAACCGCGCCACATTACAATGTTGTGCCATTCGGTTTGTTCCATCTTCTGACCATCTTTATTAAATGTTTCTGAGGTTGCCAAAGGGAAGCTTGTTACAGATACGCCCCCTTCAAGATAGCGCATTTCGGGATCCTTGCCTAAATGGCCGATCAAAATTACCTTATTAATACCAGACATAGTTTAAACCAATAGAGAATTTTATTTACAAATTAAATAAATTATTTATAAATATAAAAATGATTTTTGGCATAGCAATATCTTTCAAAATATTTACGTCTATGTAAAACCATTTTTGTTCTAATTTAATTGGCTTATTGTTGATGTGAATAAACTGCGCATGCAGATGCTGATGGGTCAATACGTGTTTTTTTATCGGATACTTATTGATGATCCGGCTATTTTCTCCGAAATGGCTTTTGAATTCAGGTAATTGCAGCACTTCTTCGGCCGTTAGCCTGTGAGAACTTTCGAATAAGGGGAAGTCATACATATTGGCCCAGATATCTTTTTCGTCGCGCTTGTTCATCAGTATAGTATCGCCATCTGTCACCACGATATAGTTTAAAAACCGCTCCCTGATCTTCACGGTTTTTAACTTTTGAGGCAGCAGGGCTATTGCATTGTTATTGTAAGCATAACAATCCGATCGCACCGGGCATATATTACAATCCGGATTTTTGGGTTTGCACAGCATCGCGCCAAATTCCATCATCGCCTGGTTATGCAGGCCGGGGTTTTCCTTGCTCAGAACATCATTAGCAATGTCCTGGAACAGTTTTTTGCCCTTTGTGCTATTGATGGGCTCGCTGATGCCAAAATATCGCGCCAGGACGCGGAAAACGTTTCCATCCACAACTGCCTTAGCCTGGTTAGACGAGAAGGAAGAAATTGCGGATGCTGTATATTCGCCTATGCCCTTCAGGTGGATCAGTTGCTCATATTGAACCGGGAATTCGCCACCAAACTCATCCACCACCTGCCGGGCAGTTTTCAGCATATTCCGTCCGCGGGAATAATAGCCCAATCCCTGCCATAGCTTTAGTATTTCACCTTCGTCTGCAGCAGCAAAGGCTTTCACATTGGGATATTTTTCAAGAAAACGACGAAAGTAAGGCATACCCTGCTCCACCCTTGTTTGTTGTAATATGATCTCGGAAAGCCAGATAATGTAGGCGTTGGTTGTATTGCGCCAGGGCAGATCACGCTTGTTTTTGAAGTACCACTGTATCAGTTCGTCAGATAAATTCATGCACCTCAAATGTAGTTGTAAAGGCATGCAATTACATGAGATTTGTAACGTTTATGTATTAATTATGGGTTAACAAAAAAAAAACGACCAATTATTTTAATCTTTGGTTAGAAACAAATACTTTTGCAACCCCAAAACAGTTAAGTATTTACATATTAAAATAAATAAAATCTGATATGACTAAGGCAGAAATTATAGCTGAGATCTCATCTAAAACAGGTATCGAGAAAGTTGACGTTCAAGAAACTGTAGAGGCATTCTTCAAGGTTGTTAAAACCTCAATGGTTGGTGGCGAGAATGTGTATGTAAGAGGCTTCGGCAGCTTCGTGGTTAAAAAGAGAGCGAAAAAGACAGCGCGTAACATTTCAAAAAATACCGCTATAATTATCCCTGAGCATTTTGTGCCAAGCTTTAAACCTGCTAAAACTTTTGTTGAAAAGGTTAAAACTGGTAACAAAACTGCGAAAGCCGCAAAATAATTTATAACATGAAGGGGAAGCAGATAATCGTTATTGTAATAGTATTAGCTATTTCCGGTTATTTGTATTCCTTACCTGTTAAAGGTTTAATAAAGCCCAAGGTAGCGAAAGCTACCTCGGGTGTTGTTTCAGGATCGCAGTCTGCATCGGTTACTAAGGTAACTGTAGAAGACGTGTCCGTCCCGGCTAAAACAGCGATCGGCGCAGCGCTTGCTGCAAGAATAAACGATCTGGAAAGCCAGTTGAAAGCAGCCGGTACCGATGGTGCCAAACTAGATCTGCAAAAGCAACTGGCAAAACAATGGGACGACGACAATCAACCCGCACCATCAGCATTCTATTACAGGGAGGTGGCTCAAAAAGAGAATACCTTTGAAAATTGGATGAATGCAGGCAATCATTTCAATGATGCATACAAAAGCGCCACTGATACTGCGGTACAAACGGCTTTTGTTGAAAATGCGATTGATGCGTATAAAAATGCGGTTAAACTGAAACCAGAGGACCTGGACGCAAAAACAGGTTTGGGTATAGCCTACGTAAACCAGACAAGTTTGGGAATAACAGACCCTAACGGCGGTTCGCCGATGCAGGGTATTATGTTGTTACTGGACGTAGTTAAAAGCGACCCCAAAAACTGGAATGCAAACCTGAACCTCGGAATGTTCGCGATGAAATCCGGGCAGTTTGAGAAGGCGGTTACCAGGTTTAAAAATATGATAGCCCAAAAGGATGAGCTTGAGCCAAATTTTTACCTGGCCGAGTGCTACCGCCAATTGGGTATGAAAAAGGAAGCAATTGCAGCTTATCAAAAATGCAAAAACATGGTTGCTGAACCTGTTGTAAGGCAGAAGATCGACCAATATATTAAGGAATTACAGAATTAGTAAAACGTACATTTAAAAAATTATCATTATGCCAAGCGGTAAAAAACGTAAAAGACACAAAATGGCTACCCATAAACGTAAAAAACGTTTAAGAAAAAACAGACATAAGAAGAAGTAAGTTTTTTGGTTGATTATGTGTCCCGATAGCTATCGGGAAGTTGATTGGGTTATTTTTCCATAACCAATCTGCTTATTCTCACGTAATCAACCTTTTAACATTACTTAGTTATGGTTTTACCTCTTATGATAGGCGGCATCTGATGTCGCTTTAAGAAATGGAGTAGCAGTTGATAAAAGAATTAATTATCGATTCAACCCCGAACGGGGCTACCATTGCGTTATTACAGGATAAACAACTTGTAGAACTTCATAAAGAGCAGGCGACTAACAATTACACTGTTGGTGACATTTATCTGGGCCGGATCAAAAAGATCATGCCTGGTTTAAATGCTGCATTTGTTGACGTAGGCTACGAGAAGGATGCTTTTTTGCATTACCTGGACCTTGGTCCGCAGGTACAAAGCCTGCTTAAACTGACCAAGCAAGTACGCAGCGGTGGCTACCAGTCGAAGTTGTTGGACAATTTTAAGCTGGATGCTGATATTAATAAATCCGGTAAGATATCGGAAGTATTAACTAAAAATCAGCTCATCCCGGTACAAATTGCCAAAGAACCGATATCAACAAAAGGGCCACGCCTCAGCTCCGACCTGTCAATAGCAGGCCGGTATGTTGTTTTGGTGCCCTTCTCAGAGGCCATCTCTATATCTAAAAAGATCAAGAGCAATACCGAACGCAACCGTCTCCGTAAAATTGTTGAAAGTATTAAGCCAAAGCATTTTGGGGTTATCATCCGTACCGTTTCAGAAGGTAAGGGTGTTGCCGAAATGCAGCAGGACCTGCTCGACCTGATCTCAAAATGGGAAACTTTTATTACCCGTTTGCCTTCTATCGAACCTTCAAAAAAGGCTTTAGGCGAGATTGATCGTACTTCGACATTATTGCGCGACATCCTTAACCCAGATTTTCAGCATATCTATGTAAATGACAACTCCATTTACGAAGAGATACGCAGTTATGTACACCAAATATCTCCCGACCTGGAAAATATAGTTCGCCTGCATAAGCATAAGGACCCTATTTTCGAGCATTATGGTGTAGATAAACAGATCAAAGGAGCTTTCGGAAAAACGGTGAACCTTGCCGGCGGCGCTTACCTGGTAATTGAACATACCGAAGCACTGCACGTTATTGACGTAAATAGCGGTAACCGTACAGCCAATAAAGAGAACCAGGAAGAAAACGCCTTCCAGGTAAACAAGGAGGCTGCACGCGAGATTGCAAGGCAACTGCGTTTACGCGATATGGGCGGAATTGTGGTGATCGATTTTATAGATATGCATAAGCCAAACAATCGTAAGGACCTGTTTGACTTTTTGCGGAACGAGATGTCGCACGACCGGGCGAAGCACACCATCTTACCACCAAGTAAGTTTGGTTTGGTGCAGATCACCCGTCAGCGTGTGCGCCCTGAGATGAATATTGTAACCAGCGAAGTATGCCCTACCTGTCACGGTACAGGAACCATCAGGCCGACTATCCTTTTGCTGGATGATATCGAAAACAACTTCAACTATATCCTGGTTGAACAGAACGAAAAACACATTACCCTTTGTGTGCACCCATATATCGAAGCATATATTAAAAAAGGACTGATGAACCGCCAGATGAAGTGGTTCTTTAAATATAACCAGTGGATAAAGGTGAAAGCCAACCCGGCTTACCAGATCACCGAGTTCCACTTCTTCTCCTCCAAGGATGAAGAAATAAAACTTTAATGTGCGAATGTGCAGATTACAGATGTGCAGATGCTTTAATGGAGCATCTGCATTTTTGTTTTGGGTGTGTTCTGATTGCTAATTTATTTAGTAATTGTTGTGTTTATTTTGCAATTTAATCTGCACATTTGCACATCCGCATATCTGCACATTTAAAAAGATCTGCACATCCAAACATGGCTAAATCTAAAGTTGCATATTTCTGTCAAAGCTGTGGCTTCGAATCACCTAAATGGCTGGGTAAATGTCCGTCGTGCCAGCAGTGGAATACTTTTGTTGAGGAAGTGATAGAAAAGACGAATGTTGCCGTTCCCACCTGGAAAAGTAATTCTACATCAACACAGCGTTCCAATAAACCGGTACAAGTATCCGAGATCACTTTTGATGAGGAGCAGCGCACTCTTACTCCCGATAAGGAGTTTAATCGCGTTTTAGGGGGCGGTATTGTGGCAGGATCGCTTGTATTGATAGGTGGGGAGCCCGGCATAGGTAAATCAACATTAATGCTGCAGCTGGCCTTAAACATGCCTCAAATGAAAGTGCTGTATGTATCGGGCGAGGAAAGCGAACGCCAGATCAAGATGAGAGCGGAGCGGTTGACGGAAGTCGGAAATCGGAAGGTCGAAGTCGGAAGTAATAATTCCGCGATGGGAACCGGGTGTTTTATATTAACGGAAACATCGACCCAAAACATTTTCAAACAGATAGAGCAGCTCGAGCCCAACCTGGTGGTGATCGATTCGATACAGACCCTTTATTCCTCGCATATTGAATCGACGCCAGGGAGCGTGTCGCAAGTGAGGGAGTGCACGGCCGAATTGCTGCGCTTTGCAAAGGAATCATCTACACCGGTATTCCTGATCGGTCATATCACCAAAGACGGCATGATAGCAGGCCCCAAAATACTGGAGCACATGGTTGACACCGTTTTGCAGTTTGAAGGCGACAGGCATCATGTTTATCGTATTTTAAGGGCAGTGAAGAACCGCTTTGGCTCGGCATCGGAGTTAGGTATTTATGAAATGTTGGGTGAAGGACTAAGAGAAGTATCTAATCCGTCAGAAATATTGCTTTCTCAAAGGGATGAGCCCTTGAGCGGTGTGACCATTTCAGCTACGCTGGAAGGCATGCGACCAATGCTGATAGAAACGCAGGCCCTGGTGAGCACATCGGCCTATGGGACACCTCAGCGTACTGCTACAGGCTTTGATACCCGCAGGATGAATATGCTGCTGGCTGTGCTGGAAAAACGCTGTGGTTTCAGGTTAGGCGCAAAAGACGTTTTTCTGAATATTACCGGTGGTATCCGGGTAGAAGATCCAGCGATCGACCTCGGCCTCGCCGCTGCTATTATCTCCTCACATGAAGATATGCCTATTCCATTTAAAACCTGCTTTGCAGGAGAATTGGGTTTATCAGGAGAGGTGAGAGCCGTGAACAGAATTGAACAACGCATTGCAGAAGCCCAGAAATTGGGTTTTGAGCAGATATTTATCTCCAAGTATAATCTTGCATCTGGTGGAAAGGATAAAAAGCATATAGACCTCTCGCGTTATAAAATAGAGATCAAAACCGTCGGTAGCATCGAAGAAGTTTTTAGTATGCTCTTCGGCTAACCAAAAAAGGCTTGATCGATCAGATCAAGCCTTTTTATATTGTCAGCTATAATTATTGGGTACCTCCGGAAGTTACGATAACTACTTTTCTGATCCTGTTGTTATTAAAATCGGACACAAAGATATTCCCTGAAGGGGTAATGCAAATGCCCTGTGGATTGCTGAATTTGGCTGCCGTGCCCGAACCCTCTGCGTAACCGGAAACGTTTGCTGCACCAGCGAGATCATATAATACGTTTGCCGCAGTCAATTCAATTATCCGCCCTGATTCGTCCGCGATTAAAAAATTGCCTTGTTTGTCCATTGCTAAAGCTGCCGGGCTGCCCAGCAAAGACGATTGACCCGGACCGCCTGCTATGGTGGTAACAACTCCCGCCGAAGTGATCTTCCGGATAGCGCTGTTGCCAATATCCGCAACGTAGATATTGCCATCTGCATCCAGTGCCAGGCCACTTGGCGATCTAAAATAGGCGTATACTAAGTTGGCAGGATTCTGGGTTGTATTAAAATACCCGGCGGCTTTTGTACCGGCAACGGTATTCGTTGTTCCATTCGTATTGATCTTACGTATAGCGTTATTATTGCGATCCGCTACATAAATAACATTATTTGCATCAATAGCTAAGGCGCATGGCCCGTTAAATTCTGCAGTCTTAAATACTTCACCATCCACATATCCCGGGATACCGTTGCCGGCTACTGTTTTGACAGAACCTGTTGAAGCTTCTAATTCGCGGATTAGGTTATTACCGTAATCTGCAATAAATATGTTTCCTTGTGCATCTACCGCTAAGCCCTGTGGAGCATAGAATTGGGCAGACAAAGCAGGTCCGTCGATGTTACCTGCAACACCACTTCCTGCAATAGTTGTTACGGTGCCGTCAGGTGCAATTTTCCTGATGCGGTTATTGAATACGTCGCACACATAAATATTGCCGCTTGCGTCTGAAGCCATACCTCCGGGATTGCTGAACAAGGCTGTTGTGCCGGTCCCATCATTAAAACCAGCGGTCCCGCTGCCGGCAAACGTGCTAACTAAGCCTGATACCCCCGATAAAGTTGAACTGGTTGAGAAAGTAACCACACTTCCATAGCTCGTTCCGTATGCGTTGGTAGCATAAGCTCTTACATGATAGGTAGCGCTGGGGGTTAATCCGGTTAAATTAGCAGTAAATGAATAAGATGTAGAAATAATTGGTGCTGTAACTTTTATATCGTTTATTGTTGGCGTGGCATTAGATGCGCTATAACATACGCCGTTTTCTGTAATAGCTGACGAACCAATAGAAGATATGGTACCTCCGCTTTGTGCAGTGGTAGAGGTTACGTTTATTATTACATCATTGGTAGTAAGCGATGGGGGAGTATTGGCAGCAGAACTACTTTTTTTGCAGCCTGTATTTAAAACAGCAACAGATATAAACAGAATGACAGCAAGTAGGGGTGTTTTCATTTAATAATTTTAGTTTTTAATTCATCAAATCCCTTCACCGTGCTTGGATTTTGATTTTTCATATTTTCTGCAAACTTAGTTTAAATCAGGCTAATGTCTTAACAGATTTCAATAGTAATTCAAAAAAGTTACTTTCTAAACTGATTTAACATATATTAACAAACCCACCATACTTAAAACCTTTATAAAAAGTAGGTTGTTATATATTCAATAGCCATTACGATGAAAACGATCTGTTTATTACTGGTACTATCATTATTTTCTTTTTCGCTGTATGCACAGGATAAACTTTTGCACGGAAAAGTATATGGGAACAAGCCCGGAGCCGTAATTGTGACGGCCGATAAGCTCGAATCTTATCTAGGAGAGAGGGTACGCAAGGAAACGACCATAAAAGGAAAAGTGCTAAATGTGGTAAAGGAAAAAGGTGGGTGGTTTACTATCGACGCAGGAAACGGGAAAACCATAGCAGCACATTTTGCAAAATATGATGTAGAAATACCGGTTAATCTGAAGGGAAAGACCGTAGTTGTTGAAGGCATAGTGCAAAAGCAGTCAGCGCTGACCGATCAGCAGAAGCTAGCAGGGCAAAAGCAAGCTAGTGATAAAACCACCAACCAACTCAGCATAGAAGTGACCGGAGTAATGGTTGAGTAGCTTTTGAATTAAAAGCTCGCTCTGCGGGTTAACAGCACAGGCTCCAGTTCCAACTCATTCACAAATAATTCACGTAATTTCTGCTCCACCTCGTTTTTATCGACAGTATTACTGCGACGTATTTTTGAATGACTTTCGCGTGAAATTTGGCAAGCCAGGTCTCCTACCGTTTTCAGATGCATTTCTTTCCCAAATTTCCCCGCCAGTTTCAGGGCGATACCTGATAACAAAAGGCCTGCCACACCGGCAACAAGATTGTAGAAGCAGAAAACCCCTGATCCAATGAATGCAAGAACAAAAATGCTCACGATCCATTGCTTAGGCTTAAGCAGATTAATATTGAACCCGAGTTCGCCCTCGATCTTTGAGATAGCTTCTAAACGGTCTTCTTTAGGAAATAGCTTACAAAGCTTGGTATGGGTTGTAACGTCGCACTTATTGATGCCGTTCACGTTCGAGATAGCGTTACGCAGCATATAAAAAGCGTGCTGCGTAGTGCATTCTTCGTGCTCTGAATCAATCTTGCTAATAACCAGGTCGCAAAGGTGACCAAATGTGGTTATGTTTTTCAAACCTTCGTAATCCAGCGTTATATTAAAAGAACGCTGGATTTTTATTAGAACGTCGCTTATATCGTTATGATCAACGCTATTAAGCTGATAAATTTTCTCGCTCATACAACACTTTAGTGTCTTTGGTAAGACACTTTCTATGCCAATTCTTATTTTACTTACTCAGATACATTGATTTCTCTTTATACAGGTGCCTGAAGTATGGGTCTTCCAGGTTTGGTATAAAGCGGATGGCTTCGCCGGTTGATTTCATCTCAGGGCCGAGCTCTTTGTTCACTTCAGGGAATTTATCGAATGAGAACACAGGTTCTTTAATCGCATATCCGGACAGCTTACGCTCGATCTTAAAGTCTTTTAGTTTATTTACACCCAGCATAACTTTAGCAGCAATGTTGATGTAAGGTACATCATAAGCTTTGGCGATGAATGGCACCGTACGCGATGCACGCGGGTTAGCCTCGATCACGTAAACCTTTTCGTCCTTAATGGCGAACTGGATATTCAGCAAGCCGCGAACATTCAAAGCACGGGCAATCTTCTCGGTATGATCTTCCATTTGCTTGATCACGTTGGCCGACAGATTGAACGGAGGCAATACAGCGCTCGAGTCGCCTGAGTGAATACCGGCAGGCTCGATGTGTTCCATCAGGCCTATGATATGCACATCCTCCCCGTCGTGGATCGAATCAGACTCCGCTTCTTCAGCGCGATCAAGGAAGTGGTCGATCAGTACGCGATTTCCAGGCAGGTTACGCAGCAGGCTTACTACCGCTTTTTCCAGGTCCTCATCATTGATCACGATGCTCATGCCTTGTCCGCCTAATACATAACTAGGGCGAACCAGTACAGGATAGCCAACTTTGTGTGCTACTTCAATAGCTTCTTCAGCATTTTCAGCAACGCCGTATTTTGGATATGGAATGTCAAGATCTTTCAACAGGTCAGAGAAACGGCCGCGGTCTTCAGCAATATCCATATTGTCGAATGATGTACCGATGATCTTGATGCCGTGCTCGTGCAGCTTTTCAGCCATTTTAAGTGCTGTCTGACCACCTAACTGAACGATAACACCTTCTGGTTTTTCCAGGTCGATAATCTCGCGCACATGCTCCCAGAATACCGGCTCGAAGTAAAGTTTATCGGCCATATTAAAGTCGGTAGATACCGTCTCAGGATTACAGTTGATCATGATAGCTTCGTAGCCTGCTTCTTTGGCAGCCAGTAAGCCATGCACACAGCTGTAATCGAACTCGATACCCTGACCTATACGGTTAGGGCCTGAACCAAGAACGATGATCTTTTTCTTATCTGATACTTTTGATTCGTTCTCGCCTTCGTAAGTAGAGTAGTAGTAAGGGGTTTTTGCAGGGAACTCAGCCGCGCAGGTATCCACCATTTTGTATACACGGCGCATGCCTAAAGCTTTGCGGCGCTGGTAAACATCTTCTTCAGTTACATTGCCAAGCACATGTGCAATCTGCACATCCGAGAAGCCTTTTTGCTTAAGGTTGAACAAGAACTCTTCAGGGATATTAGTTAATGAGTAGCGACGCAGTTCTATTTCGAGGTTTACGATCTCCTGTATCTGGTTCAGGAACCAGCGGTCTATCTTAGTAGCTTTTCTTACAGACTCGATCGGCACACCCAGGCTCAGTGCATCATAGATATGAAATAATCTATCCCAGCTTGGGTTTTCAAGGCTCGCCATGATCTCATCAAGGTTGCGGCTCTGGCGACCGTCGGCACCTAAACCGGCGCGTCCAATTTCCAAACTCTGGCAGGCTTTCTGCAAAGCCTCGATAAAGCTACGGCCAATAGCCATTACTTCACCTACCGATTTCATCTGCAGGCCAAGCTGTTTATTAGCGCCTTTGAACTTATCAAAGTTCCAGCGGGGCACTTTAACGATCACATAATCCAAAGTCGGCTCAAAATAAGCCGAAGTGGTTTTGGTGATCTGATTTTCTATTTCGTCAAGATTATAACCGATAGCCAGTTTAGCAGCGATCTTCGCGATAGGGTAACCTGTTGCTTTTGATGCCAGTGCTGATGAACGCGATACACGCGGGTTGATCTCGATAGCGATGATCTCCTCATCTGCAGGGTTTACTGAAAACTGCACGTTACAGCCGCCAGCAAAATTTCCGATAGCCCGCATCATTTTAATGGCCTGGTTACGCATTTCCTGGTAGCAGCGGTCGCTCAATGTCATCATCGGCGCTACCGTGATCGAGTCACCTGTATGGATACCCATCGGGTCAAAGTTCTCGATAGAGCAGATGATGATCACATTATCATTCCCATCGCGCAGCAGTTCCAGTTCATATTCTTTCCAGCCTAATACCGCCTGCTCCACCAAAACCTCATGGGTTGGTGATGCCTGCAAGCCGCGGCTTAATGCCTGGTCAAATTCTTCTTTTTTATGTACAAATCCGGCACCCTTACCACCCAGTGTATAACTTGGGCGGATAACCAGCGGGAAGCCGATCTCTTGTGCTGCCTCTTTTCCTTCCAGGAAGGAGTTTGCAATTTTTGATTTTGCCACGCCTACGCCAATGTCTACCATCAGCTGGCGGAAGGCTTCGCGGTTTTCGGTCTTTTCAATAGCAGCAGTATCTACACCTATTACGCGGACGCCATATTTTTGCCACAGTCCCTGCTCCTCTGCCTGGATACAGAGGTTAAGTGCGGTTTGGCCGCCCATGGTAGGCAATACAGCATCTATTTTTTGTTCGATCAGTATTTTTTCAATACTCGCACATTCCAGCGGCAACAGGTAAACATGATCGGCAATTACTTTATCCGTCATGATAGTAGCCGGATTACTATTGATAATGGAAACAGATATCCCTTCTTCTTTCAGAGAAAGGGCGGCTTGTGAACCAGAGTAATCAAACTCGCAGGCCTGGCCAATAATAATAGGGCCTGAACCAATAATTAAAACGGATTTTATGGAGGTGTCTTTGGGCATAGTCTTTTTTGAATCTTAAAAGTTGAGTCCGGTGTCTTAAGCCTGTTTCTGGCAGTCGACTAGGGACTAGAAAACTATGCACTGAAAGTGGAAATCCCGGCTTCAGTGTCGGGATGCAAAGATAGACTTTGTAAAGGATTTTTTTTCGATTATTTTAAAATAGTAATTAACCCTTGTGGATAGGTATAAAAGTCAGAATTTCGATGGGTTTCAATCGTTTTTGCATAGCAAATATTTGGCATTTTTTAGCTGGAAAAAACTTTAATATGGTTGCCTTGTAATGGTATAAATAGTGGCAACTAATAATAAAATTTATTAAATTGCTTTACGATAAACCAAAGCCATGCATTTTATGATTAAACGACTGCTAATCCTGGCCTGGATGTTTATTACATTTAGCGGCTGTGCTATGTACCAGTCGGCCGTTAAGTCATCTTTTCCGTACACGTCTACGCTCGTTGTGCCCGCTTCGTCAAAGCCAGGGAGCACGGGTTCGGCTATTAGTATGGCTACCAGCTTTGATCAGAACTTCGGAAAAAATAATGCTGACCGCATTAAAATGGTGCGCATCGTATCGGCCAAACTGATGTCAACCGAGCCATCTGATTACAATCTTGGAAACCTCTCCGAAGTCAGTATATATCTTTCAGACAATAAGGGGCAAGATGAAGTTATGGTAGCATCGCGCACTGATATAGGCGCCAATGTGGGTAATAATGTAGTATTGGATATCGATAACTCGAACATGCTCGATGAGCTTGTCCGTGAGCCGGAGATACGTGTGCGAATGACTTATAAGGTTCGCAAGTCTTCTAAAATAGATGCCAGCGTACATGTGGTGCTGGGCCTGGCGGCTTATCCGGCTCCCAAATAGATCATTTCAATGCAAAAGTAACCGGCAATTGGTATTTAACGTTGACGGGGATCCCGTAATACATGCCGGGCTTCCACCCGTGAGATCTGCTTAATACACGCACCGCTTCTGCATCAAGCTCTTTATCCGCTGATCTAACTACTTTGATATCTTTCAGTGATCCATCTTTCTTGACAACAAATAGTAGCATCACTGTCCCTTCTATATCATTCTTTCGGGCATTTTCTGGATATATAATATTACTGCCCAGGTATTTATATAGGGAAGCCATCCCTCCTTTATACTGTGGCTCAATCAGTCGGATAACGTATGGATGTTTGATACCTCCCGAGTCAGTTGATTCACCCGATACTAGTTTGCCGTCAGTATACTGTTCGGTAAATTGAATTTTCAAACCATTGTCCCGCCCCGTCCATATGCTATCTCTTTTACCGGCTTTTACAGCACCCTCTTCTTCAATGTTTTTAAAATTGTCATCATATCCTACAAAATGCCCATTGCCATTTTGCACTAAAACTTTCCCTGTCGAATCCATGCAATCTTTGATCAGGTAGGTAAAGTTTAAATCGCCTTGAACGGATTCACCGACCGGGGCACTTTCTTTAAACTCCCTTGAGTGGTAAATTTTTCCGTTAGGATAGAAAAAATAGCAAAGGCCAATCTGCTTGCCTTCTTTGTAATTCTGAACTGATTTCTTTATACCACTCGGATAATAGGTAATGCACTGACCTTCGGGGCTCAGGTAATTTCTCTTTGATGATTTGCCCAGAAATTTTTGTTTGCCATTTCTATACAACTCGCTGGCATTGAAAAGTGTTGAACCCGAATCGGGCTCGCTTATTATTCTTATGTACTCCGCACTGTCGCGAGCGTGGGTATAACCGCCATCCTTTTTTATAAAAGATACGGCAAGTATTTTAGTTGTTTGATTTTGCTGGGCAAAAGCAATACCGAAACAGAAAATAAAGAGAATTGTGAAGGTAAGGAGGCGCATAACTTAGGGTCAATAACGACCCTAAGTTACTTAATCAGTTTATTATCTGCATCGGGAAATACCAATAATGGCTTATAGTTACGTGCTTCATCCATTTCCATATAAGCGTATGACATAATGATCACGATATCGCCTACCTGTGCCAGTCGCGCGGTAGCGCCGTTTAAACATATTGTACCTGTTCCGCGCTCGCCCTTTATTACGTAAGTCTCAAAACGGGCGCCGTTATTATTATTTACGATCTGTACCTTCTCGTTGGCTATTATATTAGCCGCATCCAATAAATCCTCGTCTATAGTTATGCTGCCAACGTAATTCAGTTCGGCCTGAGTTACCTTAGCGCGGTGTAGCTTGGATTTTAATACCTCTATAATCATGGGGCAAAGTTAGTTGATATTAGTTAATTGGAGATTAGTGATTAGAGATTAGTTGCATTTGGATGACGCGTCTGCTTCATACAGGCCTAATCTTTAATCTCTAATTAACTAATCTCTCACAATCATATTATCTATCAATCTCGTATTTCCTACTTTAGCAGCAACCAGCGCCACAATTTGTTTGCTGTCCTGATCGGCATTGTGCAGGTTTTCTCCATTGGAAATTTCAAAATATTCCAGTTGTACTCCGGGTTCTGCTTTTATTAAGTCTTCACACTGCCTTATTAGCGGAATTATTTGACTTGCATCAAAATTTTGTTTCAGCCAGTTGAGCGTCTTTGATAAAACAAGTGCGTGCTGCCGGTCATCTGCCGATAAGTGGATATTTCTCGAACTCATCGCCAGTCCGTCGGTTTCGCGCAGGATAGGGCACATCACTATTTTTACAGGCAGATGTAGCAGACCGACCATTTTTTGTATCACCAACACCTGCTGAAAATCCTTTTGCCCGAAAAACGCCATGTCGGGTTTCACTATATCGAATAATTTAAATACCACCTGTGTTACACCCTGGTAATGTCCCGGACGGAACTTTCCCTCCAGTAAATGCTCCAGTTCGCCCAGGTCCAAATGCCATTGCTCATTGCCGGCATACATCTCCTTTACTTCCGGATTGAACAGGACATCGCATCCTGCCTGCTCCAGTTTTTGGATATCTGACGCAATAGGGCGTGGATATTTTTCCAGGTCCTTGGGGTCATTAAACTGCGTTGGGTTCACAAAAATACTGCAAACAGATACATCGGTTTGTTGTTGTGACTGTGCAAGCAGCGAAAGATGTCCCTGGTGCAAAGCGCCCATTGTTGGTACAAAACCGATGCTTTTGCCATTAGTGCGCAATTCATCCAGATAATGGGATAAGCTTTCCCTGGTGGTGAAGATTTTCAATTGGTGGTGATTTATTAAAAAACGGGCAAAGTTGTGCAATAGATTAAAAATAACCAAAACTTACTTGCATAATAGATTGATAATTCATAAGATAATGCTTATATTTGCAGACTCAAATTTTTTGACTTCTTTACATAATATTAATACTGATTAGAGATGGGTAAATCTAAGCTTCTGTTCATCACACATGAAATGTCACCTTTCCTCGAACTCTCTAAAATTTCTGAAATCACGCGCCAATTGCCCCAGGCAATGCAGGAAAAAGGTTACGAAATACGTATCCTGATGCCACGTTTCGGAAATATTAATGAGCGCAGGAACAGGCTTCATGAGGTGATCCGTTTATCGGGTATGAATATCATTATTAACGATAATGATAATCCTTTGATCATCAAAGTTGCGTCTATCCCGGCAGCGCGTATGCAGGTATATTTTTTAGATAACGAAGAATATTTTCAGCGCAAAAACGTGTTTGCTGATAAGGATGGGAAGTTTTATGCTGACAATGATGAGAGGACAATTTTCTTTTGCAAAGGCGCATTAGAAACTGTAAAAAAATTAGGCTGGGCGCCTGATGTTATCCATTGCCACGGCTGGATGAGCGCATTAGTACCGGCTTACTTAAAAACTACGTATAAGGACGATCCGACCTTTAAAAACTCAAAAGTGGTTTACTCTATTTATGAGAATGATTTTACAGGTCAGATGAATCCGGATTTTACACACAAGGCGGTTATGGCTGATATGACTGAAGAACACACCGAGGTTTATAAACCAGGCACCAATTCAGCGTTGTATGCCGGTGCCATTCATTATTCTGACGGAATAGTTTTGGGCAGCGAAAATATTGACGATGAAGTGTTAAATAATGTTAAAAACAGCAATAAATCGGTTTTAGAATTTAATTCCACTTCTGATTTCGAAAATTATTACAATTTTTACGACGAAATTACCAATGAGGAATTGGTACATGTTGCATAAGTTTTGAGATCATATATGAAATTTTTCCGATTAGACTTATTGACCCTGTTAATAAGTCTTTTTATTTTAAATAGTTGTAAAAATAAGGATACTATTGGATTGGATCCGGGTGATACGACTACCAAACACAACGGAACGTTAATGGATACCTCTACGGTTGTCGTTAACACCTTCCCTGATATAGGTAATCCGTTGTCGAACGATTCAATAGCAACGTCAGGAATAACAAAATTGCCTTTTGGTTATTTGAACGATGCAATATTTGGTACAGTAGAATCAAACGCTGCACTGGCGTTGAATCTGCCAAACCAATCAGCATATTCTTTACCTACAGGTACTATTGTAGTTGACTCGGCGGTACTGGTTATGCCTTATGCCGATGGTTTTTATGGAGACTCGCTAACTTCAAAATATAAAATAAATGTTTATCAGCTGGCAAATCGCATAAAAAGTACAGCCTACTATAACGTAGATAGCTGGGCTACGAAAGGCGTTATTATAGGTACCCGCACGTTTTTTGCCCGTACTCATGATAGTATCAAGAGATATAACATTATCACCGGTCAGCCGGATACTTTAATAACTGTGCCACCGCAATTGAGGATACCTATTGACAAGAATTTTGTTAACAGTATTTTATTTAACGCCTCAAGTACGCAATTGGCTTCCAATTCAGTTTTCCTGAATAATGTTCATGGTTTATATCTTACGCTGGATAAAGCAGGCTCCACCGGTGTCGGCGGAACATTCATGTTTAGCGCAGCTGATTCATTGAATGTTTATTATCGTACAACAAACGGCACCACGATAGATACAGCAATGGTGACCTTGCCAATTACCACACACGCGTCCCAGATAAAGCATGTGTCGTCGAATACCCTTACAACAGAGTTTGCGGATAGCACCAGTTCAAGAGATCTGATCTATCTCCAGGGTTTGGTAGGAACCAAGGTTAAGATCAGCTTCCCTTTCCTGAAGAGTATCAACACCACTATTGGTAAAGTTGCCGTAAACAGGGCAGAACTGGTTATTACACCAAATCCGGGGTCAACTATACCATTCAGGCCATTGCCTAAATTGACGATGTATAAATATGATATCGCGAAACAAATAACACTATTGGAGGATGCTAACCCGGGTGATGTACGGTACATAAATCCTGCTACGTTTGGTGGTTACTATGTAAGGGCAACTAACAGTTACCATTTTGTTATAACTGGTTATGTGCAGGATTTAATTGATGGCCGGATAAAGGATTACGGAACTTACCTGGCCCCGGTTGATACAACGAATAAGACATCTGTTGATGTTGCACCAACCACCCAGGTAGCCGGACGGCTTGTTGCCGTGGGAACTCCGCCAAAGAGTTCGCCACTTTATCAATCACGAATAAAGCTGAATATTATCTATACCAAGATAAAATAAAAAAAGGCCTCGTTAGAGGCCTTTTTTTATTTACCACAACTAATATTGGCCATAAGTGTTGATTATGTCAGATAGCTGACTATTTTTGCTTCTTTTTAAATTTAAAAACTTCTACTTATGTGCGGCATTGTTGGTTATATTGGTTATAGAGATGCATATCCTATAGTAATCAAGGGATTACATCGTTTAGAGTATCGTGGATATGATAGCGCAGGTGTTGCGCTAATTGATAAAGATATTAAAGTTTATAAGAAGGCTGGTAAAGTAAGCGACCTTGAGGAGTTTGCCAAAGGCGTTAATTTGCATGGCACTATTGGTATGGGTCATACCCGTTGGGCCACACACGGTGCTCCAAGCGACCGCAATTCTCACCCGCATTCTTCAGGCGATCGTAAGCTCACTATCATACATAATGGTATCATTGAGAACTACGCTGTTATTAAAGAAGCCTTACTGGCAAAAGGGCATGTTTTCCTGAGCGATACAGATACCGAGGTATTAGTGCACCTGGTAGAGGATATCCAGAAGGAAACAGGTCTTGATCTTCGCGAAGCTGTGCGTGTGGCCTTAAATAAGGTGATCGGCGCTTATGCCATTGTTATTATGAGCTCTGATGACCCCGATCAACTGATTGCTGCACGAAAAGGCAGTCCGCTTGTAATCGGCGTAGGGGAGGGCGAATATTTTATAGCTTCGGATGCGACCCCGATTGTTGAGTATACCAAGAATGTGATCTATCTTAATGATAACGAAATTGCCTATATCCGTCGGGATGACCTTCTGATAAAGAATATCGACAATACAGTACAAACCCCCTACATCCATGAGCTTGACCTGAAACTGGAGATGCTGGAAAAAGGTGGCTACGATCACTTCATGTTGAAAGAGATCTATGAACAGCCGCGCTCCATCAGGGATTGTATGAGGGGCCGTATTTATCCTAAAATAGGCAATGTGCAATTGGGCGGTATAAAAGAGTACACTGAGAAGCTAAAAAATGTAGACCGTATTATTATTGTAGCCTGCGGTACTTCATGGCATGCTGGTTTAGTGGGCGAATACCTGATCGAAGAGTACGCCCGCGTACCAGTTGAAGTAGAATATGCTTCAGAATTCAGATACAGGAACCCGATCATTTCCGAAAAAGACCTGGTAATAGCCATTTCACAATCTGGTGAAACTGCAGATACTATGGCCGCCCTTGAGCTGGCTAAAGAAAAAGGAGCGACCATTTTTGGTGTATGCAATGTTGTTGGCGCGTCTATCCCGCGTATCACTCATGCCGGGGTATATACCCATGCCGGTCCTGAAATTGGCGTGGCATCTACAAAGGCGTTTACTGCACAGGTGACGGTACTTACATTGATCGCTTTTTATATCGCGCAGCAGCGCGGCACGATCACCCAAAGCAAACTCATCGAATTGCTGACAGAGCTGAATGAAATACCTGAGCTGGTTGAAAAGGCATTGGAATCGAATGATCATGTGCAGCAAATAGCTGAGAAATTTAAAGACTCAAGGAATTGTTTGTTCCTGGGCCGCGGCAGTTCGTTCCCTGTAGCTCTTGAAGGTGCGTTGAAGCTCAAAGAGATTTCCTACATCCATGCAGAAGGTTATCCTGCAGCTGAAATGAAACACGGTCCTATTGCTCTCATTGACGAGGAAATGCCGGTGGTATTCATTGCAACTAAGCATTCATCCTATGAAAAGGTGATCAGCAATATACAGGAAGTAAAAGCGCGCAAAGGAAAAGTAATTGCCATAGTTACCGAAGGCGATACGGATGTAAAAGCAATGGCAGATTATGTGATCGAAATACCGCAGACAGACGAAGCTTTTGTTCCGCTACTGGCGACTATACCATTACAATTGATATCTTACCACATTGCTGTAATGCGTGGATGTAACGTGGATCAACCAAGAAACCTGGCTAAATCTGTTACGGTAGAATAATTCCTCAGTAGAGACGCGATGCATCGCGTCTCTACAAAATTCATCTATTTCTGGCTTATAGATAAAATCAATCATTTTATTATATTTGAATAGATTTACTCTATATGACTATTACGCAGCTTGAATATATCGTGGCAGTTGATACTTATCGCAGTTTTGTGTTAGCGGCCGAAAAGTGCTTTGTTACACAGCCTACGTTGAGTATGCAGGTGCAAAAGCTGGAAGATACGCTTGGTGTAAAAATATTTGACCGTACGAAGCAGCCAGTAAGTCCTACGGAGATAGGGATGGAGATCATTGAGCAGGCCAGGATATTGCTGGCTGAAAGTGAAAAGATCAGGGAGATCATTACCGACAGGCAGAAAGAGCTATCAGGCGAATTGAAAGTAGGTATCATCCCTACTGTATCCCCTTATATATTGCCTAAGATCATCAGCAGTTTTATACACAAGTACCCGCAGGTAAAGCTGGTTGTATGGGAGCAGACTACAGAAGAGATCGTACAGCAGCTGAAATTGGGTACTCTGGATTGTGGTATACTGTCTACTCCGCTGCGGGAGTCATACCTAACTGAGATACCCGTATTCTATGAAAACTTTGTAGCCTACGTTTCCAAGAACAGTAAGCTATCCAAAAAGAAAAGCATTAGTCCCGAAGATATCGATATGGAAGAGATATGGGTGCTGAATGAGGGTCACTGCATGCGTGAGCAGGTATTGAATATCTGCCAACGCCGGAAATCAACCAAAGGATTTCTTCACTTTGAATACAATACCGGCAGCGTCGAAACCCTGAAACGCATGGTGGATCAAAACAATGGAGCTACCATATTGCCCGAATTGGCTTTAGCGGAGTTAAGTGATAAACAACTGGACAAGGTTCGCTATTTCAAATCACCTGAACCCGCGCGTGAAGTGAGCATCGTTATCCAAAAGAATTTCCTGAAACGCCGCATGATAGAGGCCCTAAAAAACGAAATATTAGAGTTCGTACCCAAACGAATGAAGACCAAGAAGAAGAAAGAATTGATGGAAATTTGATGATTTCGGAAGACGGACGGCGATTTCGGAATGAATTTTAATGGCTATTTCCCCTATCAGCAGGCTGTAAGTCGCCTGAAAACCATTTATTTATCCAATATTATTTAGAATTATTCTAAATAAGTTGCATTTCTCATTAATGGAGATTAGTTTTGCGACACTATTTATAATTAGTCTAAATAAAAATGAAGCAACTTATATCACTAAAATCTCTTATCCCACTACTGATCTTCCTGCTGCCTATCATAAGCCAGGCTGCCGATACAGACACCGATAATCCACGCGGCTCAATTCGCGGTAAAGTATTAACTGAAGACAATAAGCCGGCTGAGAATGTATCTGTTACCCTAAAGGGAACAAAATACGGAACTACTACAGACGAGGAGGGTGAATTCCTGTTCAGGGCGCCTGTTGGCAACTATACGCTTGTGGTATCCTACACAGGTTTTAAAACCGAGGAAGCCACTATTACAGTTAAGGAAAGGAAGCCAGTTGAGTTGCCGACGATCGTCCTTCATCCTATTTCTAACTCGCTTTCGGGGGTAAGTATTACAGGCAATAAGACTAATAAGTTTTCGAAGAAAAGGAGTGACGATGTGGCCAAGATGCCATTGGATAACCTGGAAAACCCGCAGGTATATAATACTATAACCGGCAGCCTGCTTACAGAACAACAGGTGCTAAGTGTGGATGACGCATTGAAAAACGCGCCCGGTTTACAAACCATGTGGAATGCAACCGGCCGCAGCGGTGATGGTGGTAGTTATTATAATTCACGCGGATTTATATTGCAAAGCACATTGAGGAATGGTTTAGCCGGGCTGCAGACAAACACTACTGATGCCGTAAATATCGACCGTATTGAAGTGTTGAAAGGCCCTTCAGCTACCTTATTCGGCAGTACACTAACTTCATTTGGTGGTGCCATCAACCGTATTACCAAACAACCATATGATAGCTTTGGAGGCAGCGTAACCTACACTGTAGGTAGCTATGACCTTAACCGCCTGAGTGCAGACATCAATACGCCTCTTGACCCGGCTAAGAAATTAATGTTCCGCCTAAATACATCGGCTAACTACCAGGGGAGTTTTCAGAACAACGGTTTTAGTCAAAGTGCAGTTATCGACCCGAGCTTGCTGTATAAAGTGAATGACAAACTATCAATCTCATTCGATGCTGAGTTGAACTACGGCAAAAACTCCGGGAAACCGATCTTCTTCTTCCTGGGAAATGTATCGGCTCTGGGTACCAACCGTGCTGACGGATTGAACCTGGATTATCGTCAAAGCTACTCTAACGATAACCTTGATGAGAACACCCATAGCAACAACTATTATGCACGTGTAAACTACAAAATAAGCAATCAATGGACTTCGCAGACCGATTTCAGCTATAGCTCCAGCTTCTCAAACGGCTTCTATCCCTACTTCTACCTTGTAGCAAACGACACCATATCGAGAAACGACCAATCCACCAAAAACAGTACTTACAGCATATTGGAAGTGCAGCAGAATTTTAACGGCGACTTTAAGATTGGTAACATGCGCAACCGTTTTGTAAGTGGCCTGGATTATCTTCACCAAAACTCCAATCAGTTATTCTTTGGAGGATATTTTGATAATATAGCCACCACGCTCGGCAAAAATGCTTATGGTAATTTTAATTATCAGAATCTACAGGCGATCTATAACACAACAGGAGGCATTCAATTCAATTATCCTGAAATATTCAAAAAGGATACATACAGCGCCTATGCTGCCGACGAATTGAATATTACTGACCAGTTGATGGCCTTGGTTGCATTACGTTTGGATCACTTTGAAAACAAAGGATCAAACATTGGCGGTGGATTAACAACGCCTTATTCTCAAACAGCATGGTCGCCAAAGTTTGGTTTGGTTTACCAGGTAGTTGAGAAGCAGGTATCGCTTTTTGCCAATTATCAGAATGGTTTTGTTAACCCTGGGACCTACCTCGCTTATGATAATGCTGCAAATGACTTTGTTACCAAAATCGCCAAAATCCAAAATGCCCGCCAGATTGAGGGTGGTGTAAAACTCGACCTGTTTGATGGCAAGCTGAGCAGTACTGTAAGTTATTACGATATACAGCTGACCAACGTACTTCGTACCGATGCTGAGCATACAGCACAATACGCGCAGTTGCAGGACGGTACCCAACAGAGCCGCGGCATTGAAGGAGAAGTAATAGCTAATCCGGCAAAAGGGTTGAATGTTATCGCAGGTTTTTCTTACAATGATTCAAAATATACCCAGGCTGATGCAGATGTTATTGGCAGAAGACCGGGTACAGCTGCGTCTCCTTATACAGCAAACTTCTACGCCAGCTACCGTTTGCCTGAAACTGCTGTAAAGGGTTTAGGATTTGGCTTTGGCGGTAATTATGCAAGTGATAACAAAATCATCAACAGTGTTTCGCAGGGTGTGTTCATAATACCTTCTTACACTATATTCAACGCGACTGCCTTTTACGATCAGCCAAAATATCGCATCAATTTCGCGGTGAACAACCTGGCAAATAAAGAATATTGGGTTGGATACACAACACTTAACCCGCAAATGTTGAGGCAATTGGTGCTTAGCTTAACTTATAAATTTTAGTGAAAGGATTTAAAAAAACTATACTATTCGCACATCGCTGGCTCGGGTTTATATCCGGGCTGGTGGTGTTTATTGTGAGTATTACCGGTTGTATTTTCTGTTTTCAGGACGAGATTCAAGATGCTATTCATAGCTATCGTAAGGTGGAGATACAACAGCGAGCTTATCTATCGCCTTCTGAAGTAAAGAGCATCGCACTCAAAGATCACCCTAAAGCTACTGCCAACTACATTTACTATTATGGTAAGGATAGGCCTGCGGTTGTTATTGCCAACCTGGATAAAGAAGGTCTGAAATATATTTACATTAATCCGTATAGCGGTAAAATACTTCATTCTGAATCGATACAATCGAATTTCTTTGTGGTGATAGAATACATCCATTTATACCTGCTGCTGCCGCCGAAAATAGGGGCGATGGTGGTGGGTATATCCGTTTTGATATTCCTTGCATTAATGATCACCGGGATTATCCTTTGGTGGCCTAAACGCAAGAGCGACCGTAAGCGTAGCTTCACCATCAAATGGAATGGTCGCTGGCGCAGGGTGAATTATGATCTGCATAACGTTCTTGGCTTTTATGCCACGAGTATTGCAGTGATATTGGCCATATCCGGCTTATCAATAGCATTTGATTGGGTGACAAGGGGGATTTATAAAACGGCTAACCTGGGTAAAGCTCATCCGAAGGAAAAAGTTGTGCCCGTATCGGATACAACGAAGATGTTACCAAACAAAACCGGCAGACCGATCGATATTGCTTTTGATGAGGCGCAACGACTTTCGGCCCAGGCACAGATGTTTTTGATCTACGATCCATCGGGAAAAAATGAATCGGTAGGAGTGACGGCCTATGCACAAAGCCTGCATTTTTATAAAAGTGACCAATATTATTTTGACCATTACAGCGGCAAACTATTAAAGCAACTCCCACATGTCCAAAAAAGCAACGGCATGAAGATGAATGACATGAATTACGATATCCATGTGGGACAGATATTGGGTTTGCCGGGTAAGATCATTGCCTTTTTAGGAAGTTTGATATGCGCAAGTTTGCCTGTTACAGGTTTCATTGTATGGCTTGGAAAAAGAAAGAAGCCCAAGAAGAACACTAAGATGAAAGAGATCGCTCATCATAAAACACATGCACGGTTGGCAACAAATTAAAGTCCTGGTTACCTGTAGGTTCATCGTACCTGTGGGTAATCCAGGCACTAATTGTCACCTATACAGTCAACACCAATTTCCCAAACTGCGACGAATTCTCCATTTTATCTATCGCTTTCTGAGCATTGTCCAGGGGAAATATCTCATCAATAACCGGGACGATCTTATGCTTATTAATCAAATCAACCATCCCCTTAAAATCATCCGGCGAACCCATTGTAGTACCCAATATGTGTAGCTGTTTCCAAAATATTTTCCGGCCATTTAGCGGCGGTATATTTCCGGCTGTTCCTCCAAAAAATGCTATACGGCCTCCGGGCTTTGCCAGATCCAATAACTTCTCAAAGCCATTTCCCAAAGCACTGTCGATGATCACATCAAACCCTCCTGAAAAATGTTGCAACTCCTGCGCCCAGTCCTGCGCCTTGTAGCAAACTCCGGCTGATGCTCCCATTTCTTTTGCCCGCTGTATTTTCTCGCCAGATCCGGAGGTAACGAATACTTTACATCCTGCCGCTAATGCCCATTGCAATGCAAAAGTGCCTGTACCACCGCCAATGCCGGTTATCAATACCGTATCTCCCTTTTTTGCCTGTCCTTTGGTAAATAAAGCCCGATAGGTGGTTAATCCAGCCAAAGGCAAGGCTGCAGCCTGTTCCCAATTAAGATGCGAAGGCTTGTGATATAGGTATTCCGCTTTTACTTTCACATATTCAGCAAATGTGCCGTCTTCCGGAAGACCTAATATGCTGAAGTCCCGGTTCTGGTAATCAGGATGTGTTCCCCAGTTGTGGCAAGGATTTATAATTACTTCCTTGTTTAACCAGGATTTATCTACACTATCACCGATTTGCGCTACAACACCTGATCCATCCGAACCTAAAATCGATGGGTATTTTATTCCGGCGTATTTACCTATGGTTATCCAGTAATCGCGGCGATTAAGTGCTGCTGCTTTAATTTGTACCAAGACTTCATCGGATGCCAACGTTGGCGTGTTAACCTCTTTACATACGAGCGGCTTATCTGCGGCTTCGAGAACTACGGCTTTCATAATTTGATAAGTTATTAGAGCGTCAATGACGATGTGGTTTAACAAAAAACGGCAGAATGTATCATCCTGCCGTTCTTATTTTATTTAATGCCCGGAATTAACCGATAGCTTTAGTGTATAACTCAGAAACATGGTTCCAATTAACCACGTTCCAGATAGCGGCTAAGTAATCAGGACGGCGGTTCTGATATTTCAGGTAGTAAGCGTGCTCCCAAACGTCGATACCTAAGATCGGGGTGCCTTTTACCTCAGCGATGTCCATCAACGGGTTGTCCTGGTTAGGAGTTGAAGTAACAGCCAATTTTTTATCAGCAGTTACAATTAACCATGCCCAGCCTGAACCGAAACGGGTAGCGCCTGCCTCAGATAATTTAGTTTTGAAATCGGCAAATGAACCGAAAGTGCTTTTTATTGCATCACCCAGTGCGCCTGTTGGCTCGCCGCCACCGCTTGGCGACAACCAGGTCCAGAACAAGCTGTGGTTGTAGTGACCACCCCCATTATTACGTACCGCCGGTGGAAATTTAGAGATGTTTTTGATGATATCGTCGATACTGCTGTTTGCTTCAGGCTTTCCTTCAAGGGCCTTGTTCAAATTAGTAACATAAGCCTGGTGGTGTTTCCCATGGTGGATCTCCATTGTCATTTTGTCAATGTGAGGTTCCAAAGCATCAGTTGCATAGGCCAATGCCGGTAGTGTGAATGCCATAATGTTTTATTTTAAAGGTTAACGTTTCGTTGAGGTACAAATATAAAGGTATGTGGCTGAGTTTTGTTCTAAATTATTGTCAATTTATTGTATGAACACGATTAGTCAGATTCTTACGATTTACAGGATTCATCTTGTTAATTTTTTAATCCTATAAATCGTGTTCAGCTATTTCGCCCGCTTACTTTTAAAGAACGAGCGCACTAATTCAGCACATTCATTTTCACGGATGCCGCCTGTGATCAGCGTCTTCGGGTGGGTTACTTTCTGGTTCAATCTGCCGAAACCTAACCTGGTATCATAGGCTCCGAAAACGATCCTGCTTAGTTGAAACCAGTAACAGGCCCCGGCGCACATTACGCAAGGTTCCATTGTTACATACAATGTACAATCTCGCAAGTATTTTCCGCCCAAAAAGTTGGCTGACGCAGTTAAAGCCTGCATTTCAGCATGGGCGGAAACGTCGGTCAGGCGTTCAGTAAGATTGTGACCCCGGCCAATGATCTGTCCGTTGCAAACCACGACTGCGCCGATGGGGATCTCATCCTCTGCTAGTGCCAGTTTGGCCTCCTTCAGCGCCTCGTTCATAAAGAAATCATCGGGCGATATAGCGGGTTCTTCTTTATCAAAATTATAGTAACGCATTATATTAATTTACTGCCGTTAGGCACAGGATGTTCAACAGCCGTTAAAACGATATCTCCATTCTCATCGGCAAAGCCGGTAACCAGGAACTCAGACATAAAAGTAGCGATCTGTTTTTTAGGGAAATTGATCACCCCCACAATTTGCCGGCCTACCAATTGCTCCTTCGTATAATGTTTGGTGATCTGTGCGCTCGACCATTTGATGCCAAAAGGTCCAAAATCGGCACGAACTTTAAATGCGGGTTTTCGTGCTTCGGGAAAATCTATTGCTTCGAGTATCGTACCGACGCGGAGCTCTACTTTTTCAAAATCGTGCCAGGTGATGGTGTCCATGGAGCAAAGGTATAAAAGCTTTTCATTGCGTCATTGCGAGGAACGAAGCAATCTCTACATAGGACATTCAATGGAGCGGAATTTTCTTGTTGAACGTTTCTCGACAAATTACTCCTCCCTGATCTGCATAGCAAGGAGATTGCTTCGTTCCTCGCAATGACGGGAAAAGAGAGTCAAACAGAAATAATTCCCCTCTTGATCGCAAAGATCACCAGTCCCACCAAATTTTTCGAACCTGTTTTTTCGAATAATCGCGCGCGATAACCTTCTACTGTACGGACGCTTAGAAAGATCTTATCGGCAATCTCCTGGTTGGAGCATTCCTGGCAGACCAGGCGTAGTACCTCTATTTCCCTGTCATTCAGGTCGACAGCATATTGTCCGCCACCTTCATTGTGGCTACCGGGGCCCACCAATTGTTTGATAAGCGTTACAGATAAATGCTCGTTAAAATAGAAGCCTTTATTATAAACTGTGGAGATAGCATCAATGATCTCCTCTGGTTCGGCATTTTTTAGCAGATAGCCCGAGGCACCAGCCTTCATCATATCTACAATGTATTTATCCTCGTTGTGCATGGATAGCGCCAGAACCTTAATGTCCTTAAAATTCTGATGAACGTAGGCTGTAGTTTGCATGCCGTCCATCTCAGGCATTTTTATATCCATTAAGATGATATCGGGCTTGCGGTCGGCCAGCAAGCCGATCAGCTCCTTTCCGTTTGAGGCTTCGATCACGAGGTTAAAATCGGGGCAATCTTCCAGCGTAGCTTTTAAGCCGTTCCTGAAAATTTTATGATCATCCGCGATTGCCAGATTTATCTGCTTCATAGACAGGCTAAAATTAGTGAATATAATTAATAATCAGGGCAAATGCACTTTTATGGTCGTCAGTGTTCCGCTGTGAGGTTTGGTGTAGGTCTGTATTTTGCCGTTGATAAACTGAGTCCGGCTCTCCAGGTTCTTTAACCCGAAGCCATGTTTTATATTATCAGGGTCGAAACCGACGCCATTATCGCTGAACGACATCATCAAAGTGCCGTTCTCTCTTGTCAATTGCAGTTGTATTGACGTTGCCCCCGAATGCTTTACCGCATTGCCAAATAGTTCCTGGGCTATGCGGTATAACGTCACCTCGATCTCAGGAGAAAAGCGTTCGTTTGGTAATTCTTTTGTGAAGGTTATCTTGATATCCGAATTCTTCTCCAGGCGTTCGCATAATGCTTGCAGTGCATCTATCAACCCAAAATCGGTAAGTACTGGCGGCAATACATTATGAATAATATTGCGGATCTCCTGTATACATTCGTCTGTAAGCTTGCGGGTGTCTAATAGCAGGTTTTTCGGATCATCGTTTTCGATGATCTTATCCAGGCGGTGCAGGTTCAGCTTGATTGCCGATAATACTTGCCCCACGCTATCATGCAAATCCTCAGCAAGCCGCTTTCGCTCGGTTTCCTGTGTTTCAAATACGGCATTCAACAGATCAATTTGCTTCTCGTCGTGCAGTTGACGCAAAACCACCTGGTTCTTTATCATCCTTCGCTGATAAATAATAACGAAGAGAAATAAGAACACAACCAGGATGATAACCACAAGTGTGCCTGTTATCAATACTGAAATCAGTGTGTTTTGTGATTCTGGGGCTTGCAAAGTAATCCGACTGAAAAAATTAAGTTAGCAATAATATTCATTACCGATTGCATCATGTAATAGTTCGGTCTGTCAGCATCACTCATCTTTTTATACAACATAAACAGGAAGATAGTGATGGCGTAGTAAAAAAGTACCCCTGAGTTGATCCAAAACATGCCTTGCTTTTCTATATAAGTAAATTCCTGCCGGCTTAACAGTTCGTAGAAATAGACCAGGGATAAAATGATAAGCAATACAGATAAGATTGTATTGGAAACAGAGGGGTACGACCATATGCTTTCTATGAAAGTGACATTGAAGATCAGGGCTAAAAGAGCCGTGATGCCAAATATCAATGTCATTTTCTTGAAAATCGGTTTATAAAATGCACGCTGGTAAATTAATGTGAAAAATGCCGCCGCCATTATATCAAAAAGGTGTATCAAAATAAGACTATTGTACACGATGTTGAGATAAGTGGTTATTAATCCAACCAGGTCGGGTATTATTGACAACACGCAAAATAGCGCCATTAACCTTAAAGTTGAGTCAAGGCGGCGATAATTATATAATGCTGCAATTACCGGAAGAAAGTCCGATATAACAGTAACATTAGTTAATAAAACAGCGATGGACATGGTTAGGCTTTATTTTACGCCGATGTTAAAGTCCATTTTGAGGACAGCCTGCACCGCCAGGGCATGGAACAGATTGCTCGCCAATGGCGCCCGTTGAATTGGCACCTGCGCCTGCTGCTGTGGTTTTCAAAGCGAATGCTTCTACATGAGTACCTGAAGATGGTAGCTGATCCTGTCCAAAATGGTTTACGCCCGTAAATACCAGATGCACCTCTCCCTCAGGTATCGGGAAACACTTCCTTTTAAAACGCTGCCATCCGCTTGCTGGTTTGGCGTTAGCGTAATAAAAACGCAGACCTATGCAATCAGGCTGGCTTAGGATCTTTTCTAAAATCTCACGGCCGAAAAATTGTGATACCACGCCGCCCGGATTGCGTTCACGATGGTTTCTGGTCCAATCTTTTGCCTGTTTAATGTCAATCTCCGCTCCTTCTCTTCCGGTTAGTACTGGTTTTCTTTCTTGAGTTTCCATAATAAATAGTAGGGTTTTTAGGGATTTCGGATAAAAATAGGATTTATTGATTACTTACAACACAGGTGATACGACGCATGCCGGGAAAAGTTCAATAGAGGTGTGTTGTAAGGTGCTCATTTACAGCTATAATTATAAACAAATGTGACTAACACGTGCCGAATATCGCGTAGTTTTACGCATCAGAAACAGTGTTGGTACGGTGCCCGTTTTTTGCTTTAAGTTGGTGGTTTTCATCGCCATAGCATGGCATCGGCTTCGTTTAGTAAATACTCTTTGGGATCGGAGCTGTACTCCCAAAACATTACACCACCCATTTTGTGCGATAGTACATATTTGCACTTTTTTCTGACCGACCATTCATCGTCATAGGTTATAAATTGCCGCTTGGCAGCATTATACAGGTAAGGTGCCTTCGCTTTTTTATCGCGATAGGCAATGTATCCGTTTTTATTGATCAGGCTATCCCTGATTATAGTATAACCCCAGCCTTTGTCGCGATTGACAATACTATCGCCGATGCCTTCTTTAGTATCTGAAGCCAGGTTATATGTCCTGCCATAAAAAGCCATGCCCATCACCAGCTTTTCAGAAGGTACGCCCGAAGCTATAAATTCATCAACAGCTTTGTCGGCACTGTTTTTCCCTTTGTATTTTTTTGATTTGTAGAGATTGGTATGATGGCTGGCTACTTTTTCGTTGTAATCGTAAGTCATCAGGTTGATATAATTGAGGTATTGTGCGGCTTTGCCCATTTCTGTGTTGTCCACAAAATCTTTGAAGCCACCCACTGCACAGGTAAGCAAATAGGACTTATGGGTTTGTATTTTGATGCTATCCAATGCACGGCGCAGATCGCGGAACATGAGCGTGTAGTTCACTTTGTCTTCAGGGCGGTAGATATTACCTGCTAATCCTTTCCTTGCGGGATACTCCCAATCAATGTCAATACCATCCAAATCATACTTACGAACAATATCTGCAGCACTCGCTGCAAAGGCAACACGAGCAGTATCGGTTAATACAGCATCCGAAAATTTACCGCTCCAGGTCCAGCCGCCAATAGAGATGACCACCCTTAGCGCCGGGTTTTGCTTTTTCAAGTCGTTAAGCTTGCGGAAATTGATGGTATCAGTCGCCTCCCGATGCAGCCACGCACGGTTATCTTTTACATCGACAAAGGCATAGTTAATGATCTATAATTTTTGTGGCGAAACATTAACGTTGATCAATCCTCTAAAACCACCCACATAACCGATAATAACAGGCTTTTCCTGCGCCTTGCAGATAAACGCCGATAAGCATCCCAACAACACAACCCAGAACTTTTTCATGACAGATAATATTATTAATGCAGATTCATATATAACAAGGCGGCCACCGCAGCGCCGATAACTGGCCCGAGTATCGGTATCCAGGCATATGCCCAATCACTGGTGCCTTTACTTTTAATTGGAAGAATAGCGTGCATGATTCGTGGCCCAAGATCGCGGGCCGGGTTAATAGCATAGCCGGTTGTTCCACCTAACGAAAGACCGATCACCCAAACCAAAAAAGCCACCGGGATAGCACCAACAGAACCTAAACCAACAGGTGTTTTAGAAGGCGTTATCTCAGCTCCTGTGATGTAAAATACAACGAATATCAGCACAAAGGCACCAATAATTTCACTTATGATATTCGACAGATAATTGCGCACAGCCGGGCCGGTACAAAATACCGCCAGGACAGAGCCGGGATCATTTGTTTTTTGAAAATGATCATAATACATCAGCCAAACCAGGAAGGCGCCTAACATGGCACCGATCATTTGAGCCAGTATGTACGATCCGACACTGGCCCATGCAAATTTGCCAGCTATGGCTAATCCTATCGTAACTGCCGGGTTCAAGTGCGCACCGCTGATCGGTCCGGCTACAGTTACACCCACAAAAACAGCCAGGCCCCAGCCGGTGGTGATCACTATCCAACCACTATTGTTGCCCTTGGTATCATTTAACAAAACATTGGCTACCACACCGTCGCCTAACAGTATTAATAGCATTGTGCCGATCAACTCAGCCATGAATGGTGACATTGTATATAGGTTTTATTTTAGATTTAAGATACTATCATGGTCAATAGTGAGTGGTGAATTAGTTGCGCTATTAACTATTGACAACTCACCACTCACTATTCACCCTCCCTGCTCCATGCCTGTGCCGCCTTCACTGCTCTTTTCCAACCTTTAATTCCTTTTTCAATTTCAGGGTTAATAGTCGGAATAAATTCTTTTTCGGCTTGCCATAATTGTTGAATTTCCTCCCGGTTTTTCCAATACCCTACAGCTAATCCGGCTAAATAAGCAGCACCAAGCGCGGTGGTTTCCACTACATTCGGGCGGATAACTTTGCAGTTTAGTAAATTCGCCTGGAATTGCATTAGCAGGTTGTTGGCCGTCGCACCGCCATCGACACGTAATTCTCTTATTGGCATTCCTGCATCTGCTTCCATTGCTTTAAGCACATCCATAGTTTGATAAGCTATAGATTGCAATGACGCCCTCGCAATATGTCCTGATGTGGAACCGCGTGTTAGCCCTACAATCGTTCCCCTCGCTTCGGCATCCCAGTAAGGTGCGCCTAAACCCGCAAAGGCCGGCACAAAATAAACACCGCCCGTATCCGTTACGCTGAGCGCCAGTTGTTCTACTTCTGAGGACGTTTTGATCACTCCCAAGCCATCCCGCAGCCATTGTACTACCGCGCCGCCTATAAAAATGCTTCCTTCAAACGCGTATTGTGTTTGCCCGTCAATCTTCCAGGCAATAGTGGTCAGCAGGTTATTTTTCGATTCGATGAACTCATTGCCGATGTTCATCAACATAAAACAGCCTGTGCCGTAGGTGTTTTTTACCATAGCATTGTCGATACACATCTGCCCAAACAGAGCAGCATGCTGATCACCCGCTATGCCAGCAATAGGAATTTTTGATGCGAAAATGGTAGTCGCTGTTTCGCCATAGATCTCGCTGCTTTGCTTTACCTCGGGCAACATACTCAATGGTATTTTAAAAAGATCGAGCAATTCTTTATCCCACTCCAGGGTCCGGATATTAAATAGCATGGTGCGACTGGCATTAGTCACATCTGTAGCGTGAACGCGTCCCCGCGTGAATTTCCAAACCAGCCAGCTATCCACAGTGCCAAATGCCAGTTCACCAGCCTCAGCCTTGGCTCTTGCTCCCTCTACATTATCCAGTATCCAGCGGATCTTCGATCCTGAAAAATAGGCATCGATCACCAACCCTGTTTTTGAGCGGATCAGATCTGCATGGCCGTCATTCTTTAATTGGTCGCAAAAACTTGCAGTACGTCTGTCTTGCCAAACTATTGCATTATAGATCGGTTCCCCTGTGGTGCGGTCCCAAACGATAGTGGTCTCACGCTGATTAGTGATGCCGATGGCTTTGATATTAGTGCCATTAATTCCCATTTTTACGGTTGCTTCGGCGGCTACGCCGGCCTGGGTCGACCAAATCTCGTTAGGGTCATGCTCTACCCATCCGGGTTGCGGGAATATCTGCGTAAATTCTTTTTGGGCGACTGACCTGATCTGCCCATGGTGGTCAAATACGATAGCGCGCGAACTGGTAGTACCCTGATCAAGGGCCAGAATATATTGTTCCATTTAGGCTTTATAAGAATGATTGGTTTATAAAGCTACAGGATAGTTTGAAATAATTATAATGCAGAATGGCTTTAGGGCTGCAAAAAACATCAACAAACGTGATGATTTAATTTAACCCCTATCAAGGCCTAATTTTTCAGCCTGCTAAACCTGGCTTTGAGCCTCAGGAAGAAGCGCTCGTAGAAATAAAAAGAAGCGCAGCTGATTACTACGATGCAGATGATATTGTAAGGATAAGCAACCATAAAATGCGGCAGCTTTTGGTCGTTTGAAGTAAATAACTGCTGCCAGATATAGATGCTGTAAGACAAGATGCCAATATGCTTCAGCAGTTTGGTATTTAGCAACCAGAATATAGGTTCGGCAGATTGGGCCAGGTTGGTAACGATGATATACCCTACAAGGAATGATATCAGCAGACCTGTAAACACGCTTTGCAGGCTGAAAAAATTGTCGTATTGCACATAAAAGATAACCACGAAAGCCAACAAATTGGTGATGATCTTTACTGGTTTTGAGATAGCTGTCAGCAAAGGATATTTGAATATCAGAACTGCAAACAAACAACCCGTAGCAATTTGCTGAAATTTAATCAGCAGGTGCGTTGCCGCATAAAAACCTCCGGTATTAATTGCCGGAAACCGGTATTGCAGCAATATAATAAGTGGCAGAACGAAAATTATAAATAGAATCAGCGATAGATAAAGCTTAAAATTCTTTTTGAGGATAAAAGGTACCACAATATAAAATTGCTCCTCTACCGACAGCGACCAATAGTGAGCGGTATGCCAGTTGAAGTAATACTTTCTGAAGATCGACGAGATATCCATCAGGTATAGCGCTGCACCTACAAGACTGAGATATTGCACATCTATTTTGAAAACAAACTTCAGAATGAGGATGACCAGCAAATAGAGGTAAGCTACCGGGAAAATGCGCAGAATACGACGGATATAGAAGTTCTTAAGCGAAATATCCCCTGTTATGACCTTTTCCTTAAAGCACAAGCTGGTTATCAAAAAGCCGCTCAATACAAAAAATATGGCTACACCAAGTTCTCCGTTAAATATCAAACGATAGGTGGGGGAAGAGCTCAGATTAAGATGGGCCAAAACTACCAGGATAATGGCAACACCTCTTAGTCCGTCAAGCGAATTAAAATGCGACGTTTGCAACTCGGACGGAATGGTAGTTATTTCTGCAAAAAAGCTTTTGAGGTATTTATTGGCCAATGCGTTAACGTTTTGTATTTGCTAAGGATTTCTGGCCCGGTTGATCGTGATAAGCTGAATTCCGGATACAAGTATATTAAAAATATTTTCTCAGGACTCCAATAAATAATGACTTGCTAAATCATTAAAGGCAGTAAGCTGTTCTTTCTGCCAATTTTCGTCTTTGCCCAATTCCGAAGCCATCAACGTGGCGACAACCGGTGCTGAATCGATGGCAGCTTGTGCGTCGAGAAATAATAAGCGTATCCGGCGTGCTAATACATCTTCAACAGTTCGTGCCATTTCGTGGCGGACAGCCCATACCACCTCAGCCTGCAGGTACTCATATTTAGGATGAAGTTTTTTACCCCAATCAAGATTTTCATTAACTAAAGCCAGCACAGCGTCGCGGTCGCTGCCATAGAAGTAAAGATGCTCGTTCCAATCAAGTCCCGTTATACTTCCGTGAATCGGCAGGTTCTTGGTTTTACTGACTTCCAGCTTCAGCCCCCCGACTTCAATAGCCTTGTCCCCCGCATCTTCACCCATTTTACGGTAGGTGGTCCACTTACCGCCGATGATGGTGATCATTCCCGATGGCGAAACCATCAGCTTGTGACTGCGCGATATCTCTTTGGTTTTGGACGAATCATTTTGCGGCGCAGCTAATGGACGTAACCCTGCAAATACACTTAATACATCTTTACGAGTAGGGGCTTTGGTGAGATATTTTGCTGCAGTATTCAATATAAAATCGATCTCTGCATCAAGAGCTACTGGTTCTAGACTGTGTGTATCGATAGGTGTATCCGTTGTACCAACCACCAGCTTATCATGCCATGGGACTACAAATAATACACGGCCGTCAGAGGTTTTAGGGATCATCAAAGCTTCAGCCGATGGCATAAATGAGCGTTCAATCACCACATGCACGCCCTGGCTTGGCCGCACAAATGGCTTATCTTCCGGTTCATCCATTTGCAACAGTTCATCTACAAATACACCTGTAGCATTAACTATTGTTTTTGCTTTAAGCTTATATACTATCCCCGTCTCATTGTCAATTGCTTTGACGCCGGTTATCTTCTGTTGCTCATTCTTGATCAATCCAATAACACGGAAATAATTCAGCACTGTTGCACCCTGCTCTAAACAGGTTTGTGCAAGATTGATAGCAAGGCGCGAATCATCAAATTGCCCATCATGATAAACCACACCGCCATATAGCCCATTTGGATTGATGCCTGGCAGATCAATCAGAATCTGCTTCTTTGATATATGCTTTGTCCGCCCGAAGCTGAGCTTGCCCGCTAACAGGTCATAAACACCTAATCCGATGGTATAAAACATGCCTTCCCACCAACGGTAATTTGGTATAACGAATGAGAGGTTTTTTACAAGATGGGGGGCGTTTTTTAGAAGCAAACCGCGTTCATACAATGCTTCGCGGACTAATCCAATATTCCCCTGAGCAAGATAACGCACACCGCCGTGCACGAGTTTGGTGCTTCGGCTTGACGTGCCTTTAGCAAAGTCAGCCTGCTCCAGTAATAGTGTTTGATAACCTCGTGAAGCCGCATCCAAAGCGGTGCCCAGGCCTGTTGCACCGCCGCCAACCACAATAATATCCCATACCTTTTCAGGGTCGGATATCGATTGTATAAGATGGGCTCGGTTGGTTAGGGTCATTGCAGCAATTTAGTCATCGGTACATTAATTCTGAAATACCAAATCAAAAACTGTGCGTAAAATAAAATTGGTTTCGGAGCGGGTGAGTAGTCGATAAATCTATGTTATTCTGTCCTAAATTTTTACCCTCTCTGTCATTGCTTCGCGCGACATCTCTCCCTAAGTTTAGGGAGAGAAAAAGATAATAAAACCCCTCCCCTGGAATAAGGGGAGGTTGGGAGGGGTAGAACCTACTTACTATCATCCGCTTCTTCTTTCAGCTCATCCTCTTTTTTCCCATGGCCAAGCTTGATCTTCGGATTTTCCTGCGTGCCGGTAATCGTCATCGGTATACCAAATATGCCAAACGGAGGAAGTCCTAGGCGGAATTGCAGGTTCATATTGCCATTAAAATCCACCTGGCCCTCAAACCGTGGTCTAAAGCCTGCTATGCGCATTTTGGTACGTTCGATAGTGATAATATTATTGGCGATGGTGGTTTTGATATCCACTTTTGAAACATCGGACGGTTTGGCAAGACTGTCGTGTCCGGTTTGTTTTCCTACCGCGCCGAACAGTTTAAAGCCTTTTAGTTTGATCTGTTTTAGTGTCAATACGCCGCCACCTTTTAGTGATGGATATATTGGTTTCATGTTGCTATTCAGCTTGCCGCTCAGCTTATAATCTAATCCGACAATACCTTCTGCACTTTTGGCGGATGAGGCCATGTCGTGGAACAGTTTGATCTGGTTGTAAGCCTTCTTGATATCAAACTCCTGTGCGCTGATGTGATAATCAAAGTATGCTTTCTGCGGGTTCACGCTGCCATAAGTAGCATCCATCACCACGGGCGCACCGATCAGGGTGAAGCCAGCCTGTTTTAGCTGTATCTGCCCATTGTTGATGATCATTTGCCCCTTCACATCGTTAATGTCCATTCCGCTGTATTTCACTTTCTTCACATCAGCTGTAAAATTCAGGTTCAGGTTAGTTGGCACGAGGATGACGCCAGAGGCTGTTGATTTAGTAGCAGTGGCAGTAGCAGTTGAAGAAGGGGCAGGCCCGTCTGCGAATGCCATAAAGTCATCAGCTACAATTAAACCGCTTTTCAGGTTGAAGTTGCCTTGTAGAGTTGAATTAGGTTTTACGGCATAATCAATCACGTTGGATAATGCGCCATCCATTACAATAACCGAATTGCCATAATTGGCAGTGAACGCATCAAAATTCATCTTGTCCTGCTTAAAGCTGAACAGGCCGCTCTTGATGATGAATGGTTTTGGGAACAGATCAGAAGTAAGCGCCAGATCCTTCACCTTCATCGTTCCTGAGTTGAACAACTGGTCGTACCGGCCTGCTGTCGCATCGCTTTGCCTGCCTTTCAAAGTAAAGTTTGTGGTGATAAGCCCATTTACATTATAACCCTTAATGGCAAATACTTTATAGATTTTGCCAATATCTAATGTGCCGTGCGAGCTGATATTATATTGCAAATCGGCAAAGTTTTTCAGATCAGCTTTCAGTACAAACGGCTGTCCTTCAAAACTCAGCGATACCGGCTTGATAAATACCTTCATGCCATTAAGCGTACCGGTAGTATTAATAATATTGGCGCTGATCTGCAGATTCTTTATTGGATCCGGGTAGTATTTGGTTTGCACGTACCCGTTATTGAGGTTGATGGCGGCTTTAGTAACCGGGTATATTTTCTTCGCTGGAATATAACGCCCTTTCGTGTTTACGTCAAAACTCAGATCGCCACGAACATCGGCACCATCGATAGGGTAGAGCTGTTTTAAATCATCAAGGTGAAATTTGGATTGCAGCGAGCCGTCCATTGTCAGCCCATCGGCATTACTCAGCTTAAAATAACCCTTGATAAAATTATTCAGGGCTGAAGCGTTCAGATTGGTGAGCGCCATGGTAGCGTGTTTGATATTATTGTCGGGGCAATTGGCATCCAGGTCGAAACCAATATTGCTTATCGCACCGTTCATCTTGGCATATTTTACATAACCATTTTTGAAGGATGATTTAAGGCTGAATTTCGGGATGCTGGTTATCACGGTATCTACATGACGTAGTCCCCGTTTTTGTACGCCTGTAGAATAAATACCCTCCGCTATCAGGTGCAGTGCATACCGACCCTTCAGATCCACTGTCTTTACGCCAAACGCCTTGTTCCATTTCTCCAGGTCGACCTCCGTATTTACGCGTGCAAATATCTTTGGCGATTGCAAACCATTGATACTGAACTTCGAATCGAAATGATCCTGGTCTATCCTGAAATGCAGAGAATCAATGCTGAATGATAATTTATTCGGGTCCAAATTGGGGATCTTGGCGTTCATATCCAGGTACAGATCGCGCACTGGTGAAGGCGTTTTATTGCTGGAAACATAGCCGTTCCTGGCCTTCATACTAAAGGTAAAATCGGGGTGGATGTTTTTTGCGGCGATGTACTGCCCGGTTAAGCCTACCTGTATTTCGCCGGTGCCGTTCACATCCAGTTTATCTACCCATTTGTTATAGCCCGGAGGAAGCGCTGTGAAAATATCGCTCAGGTCACTTTGATGCGATGTGAATTTGAAATCCATATCATAGCCATCTTTCAGGAAAGCAAACCGGCCCTTGAACTGTACCGGCAGCTTATTGATCTTCAGGTCATTCTTCTGAAACTCAAAGGCCAGCGACTTGGTGTTAATGCTCGTCACCAGGTCGGCATTTACTACTTTGTTGCTGACGTAAGACTCGTTATTATAAATAAAGTCCGTTTGCCCAACCTCCAGGTGCGACGACAGGTCGAATACATTCTTGGTAAAATCGCCGCTGCCTTTGTAATTAAAATCGCGGGCGTCTATCAGTGTTGGGATGGAAAGGTCGTCATACACCAGATGACTTTTTTCAATGATGATCTGCTCTATACCCAACGATGCACTAGCCGTATCAGCCTTCGATTTGTCTGTTTGCGCAGGCGCCTTATACACCAGATAATTGGCCCGGCCCGAACTATCCACTTCGATATTAATAAAAGCATTGCTCAGGTATATTTTGCTCACCTGTATTTTGGTTTTGAGCAATGAAGTAAGGTCGAGTGCAAAAGAGATATCCTTTGCCGAAACCAGTGTGTCCTGCTCAAATGGCTCACTGCCTTTCAACGAAAAATCTTCCAGGGTAAGCGTCAGTTCAGGGAAGCGTTTGAAGAACGAAAGGCTTGTTCCGGAGAATTCAACCTTACCGTTCAGGCTCTGGTTGGCCAGCTGTTTTATCTTATTGGTGATGGTTGTCGGGAAAAGTAGTGGGAGTAAAAACATCAGCAGTAAAATACTTCCGATGATAATCCCGCTTATTTTCAGTGTTTTAAATAGTATCTTCTTAAGTGGCATCGTCATAAATCAATTGCAGGATAAAGGATGTATGAATATAAAAATAAATGCCAAGTGTTTTATGTTAAATTATTGGTGGGGAAAAGGTGAAAGCTTAAAGGCGAAAGCGGAAAACTTTAATTGATTTGCATAGTGTTGATTTGTTTGAATCCATTTGTGGCCATGAGTGTTCACGCTCACAACGCCGTGAACGCTCGTGAACACCTGGCGACGAAATTGACGAGGTAATGATCTGCCTCTTGCCTCATAACTTTCTTATCTTGCGTAATAAACATATACCTTATATCATGACAGAAGATGAAAGAATCTCCGATCTTGAATCAAAAATATTGGAGCAGCAAGGTTTTATTACGGAGATATACAAGATAGCGGTTAATCAACAGCAAATGATAAATGATTGGGCCAAACAGACTCACGAACTCCAGGGACAAGTAAACACATTGGCAGAAGCTTTAACGCTTTTATCGAAGAGGATGATTTAGTATTAATCAGGATCAGTGCTCTATTAATCTGCGAAATCCGGTGATCAATCAATCGGCGTTCAAAACAAACTATACTGCACCTGCTCACTTTGAACAGTAACGTGCTTTTGCTCAGCTAAAGGAGCTCCGCTGATATGGTACACCGCCGATTCCTGGTAACGTGATGCCACAATGATCTCGGTACCATTGGCATGCTGGTTGAATAGTTCCTGAACCAATTCGGGATTGTTATTATCCTTTGAAAGGTGCGACAGTAACAAATGGCTCAGATTGGGCGAGCGGTGATTGATGAATATCTCCAGTGCCTGGCTATTGGATAAATGACCCAGTCCACCGCGTATACGCCGTTTAAGATGATAAGGGTAACGGCCTTTCTCCAGCATCTCTTCGTCATAATTGGCTTCCAGGAATGCCGCATGGCATTGACTGAAATGTTTTCTCACATGCTCGCAGGCTGCGCCTATATCGGTTAATACACCCACCTTTACGCCCAGGTATTCCAGTATAAAACTATGGGCATGGGCAGCATCATGAAATTTTGGAAAAGCTGATATTGCAATTTCACCAATCATCACCGGTTGATAAGCGATAAAAGATATGGGTAGATGATGCGCTAATTGCAATCCGCTGTTTTGTAAAGTAGCAGGGGTGATGTAAACCGGCAGATCGTATTTTTTGGATAAAACAGCGATGCCATTAATATGGTCGCTATGCTCATGCGATACAAAAATGGCGCGTACCTTTTTCATGGACAAGCCGATCCGCAGCATCCTCCGCTCGGTTTCGCGGCAGGAAATGCCGGCGTCAACCAACACGGCATCGCGCTCATTACCTATGTAGTAACAGTTACCGTTGCTGCCCGAATTAAGTGATGCAATAAAAAGCGACATGGATTTACAAAGTAACCGGATTTGCCTGATATTTTATAAAATTATTTTCGCTTCAGGGTGTAAAAACTACACGCATCTATTTGTATATGAGATATTTAAAACAAAAAACCTGAAACATTTTTTATTTCCTCCTGTTAAGCATTTATTAACAACGAATTGTTCTTTAACATTTATTACAGTTACTAAAACTTAATACTATGAAAAAATCAGTTAAACTGATCGCCTTGTTCCTGTTAATGTTTTTAGGAACGGGGGCTTTCGCATCAATTCATGTTAAATCTTATCACAAAGACAATTATGCCAGCACTCCGGTAAGTCTTGTTCCGCTAAAACACAGTCGCGGATTTGCCTTAATGGTAGATAAGAATGTACCGGGCAATTCAATGGTGATTGTTTACAACAGCGATGGCGATGGTATATTCAAACATCAACTGAAGAACGGTTTGAATAACGAAACTAAATACCTGACTACCCAACTTACTGAAGGACAGTATACGGTAGAGATTTACTCTAAGAGCCACGATGTAAAAACCAAATTTTACATTTACAACAATGGTTACAGGCGGATAGAAGATATTAATTAATGTTCTGTTATCAACCGCTCGCAGAAAGCACCGTCGGAAGATGGTGCTTTTTTGTTTAAAAAGTTTTGGCCAAAATAACTCTCAAAAGCAACAAGAGTGGTCAATATTTTCTCAATTTATACCCTTATTCCTCGACGAACTGCCAAATCCGCTCTATGAGTGCCCGGAAATTAGCTATCAGTGGCGTATTTGGCTAATAATTAGTCATTTATACGTCATGCTCTGCTTAAAATGCCCGTTGGTCTATACCTTTAGGGCGATGGTCTAATACATTTTTTTAGTGGCTAAAGATGTTGTTGTTTTGGTCATTCAATTAACAGAACATATTAGGGTTTACAATACAAAAATTAAAAAGATCATGAAAAAGTCAATCGCACTAGCAGCATTATTAGCAGTATTAGGAACAAGCGTTTTCGCAGCCACAGCACCAGTAAAAGGTGGAGATAACAACACTGACGAAATTTCATTCGTTCAGTTGAAAAAAGATAACGGTTTCGGTGTAAAGATCGATAAGGAAACAGCCGGCAAAGCAATTGTAATTGTTTATGACGATGCAAGTAACGTTATCTTCAAAGACGTATTATCAAAAGGTGAGAGTGGTGTAAAAAGCTACCTGATCTCAAGCCTTGAAACCGGCGATTATACTGTTGAAGTAGTTTCAAAAGGCCAGACTGTAAAAAAACAAATGCACGTTTACGAAGATGGTGATGCAAAATCATACTTCTTCTATCAAAATTAAAATTTAGGTTTATTTAGGTTTACAATGAGGCATCATCCGGTTGGGGTGGTGCTTTTTTTATTTGAAAAAAGTTCGGGCTGTTTTTATCTTTAGCAATGGATTCACAACAAACCTTACCTGCACTGGATGATGCGGAACTGCGTGTGCTCGGCTCACTAATGGAAAAAAGCCGTACCACGCCGGATTATTATCCGATGACCGTCAACAGCCTCATCGCTGCATGTAATCAGAAAACCTCCCGCAACCCGGTTTTTCAGTATACTGAAGAGACGGTTGTACTCGCGTTAAATACATTGAAACGGCGCGGATTGATATCAACCGCAACTGGTGGCACCGATCGCGTTGTGAAATATAAACACAACTTTGCCATTGTGTACCCGGTTATTCCATCGCAAGTGGCCATTATTTGCCTGCTTATCCTCCGCGGACCGCAAACTCCCGGCGAGTTAAACACTAATTCAGGCAGGCTATATGAGTTTGAATCGATTGAGGAAGTACAGGATCTGTTAACCGAACTATCATCAGGCGACAACCCTTTTATTAAACAATTGCCACGTCGTCCGGGACAAAAAGAGCAACGTTACGTTCACCTGCTTGGCGGTTCAACCGATTGGAGTGATGAAAGCAGTTTTGAGGAACCTGCAAGAACATCCTCAGGCGGCGGATTGGAAGCACGCGTTGCTAAACTGGAACAAGAATTAACTGACCTGAGAGAGGCTTTTGATAAATTGATGAAGGAGTTGAGTTGATATTAAATTTCGACATCAGATCGGAGGAAAAATAAAATTGTCATTGCGATCCGCTGGCTAGCGAAGAAGCAATCGCATACTATACAGAGCAGCTATGCATCTTCGCCCTGAAAAGTTCGCGGTTGCTTCGATCATCGTAATGACATAATGAAAAGCTTACGCGCTCATCCGACCTTCCTTAACCGCTTCTATCCGAGCCACCTTCGGCAATTCAGCATGTGTTGCCCGTGCTACATAGTTTACCAATGAGCCAACCGTTTTTAATTGGTCGAAAATGTCATCGGGTATCTGTATATTAAATTCTTTCTCCACATCTACAATCAGCTCACAAAAATCTAGGGAGTCTACACCAAGATCATTATAAAATGAAGCGGAATCTTTTATGGCTGATTTTTCAATCCCAAGTTTATCCTCGATAAACTGGTATATTCTTACAGTAATAGCATTCATTCTCAAATTCTTATACGTTAGCAAGGCAGATTCTGTTTTACCAGGAAAGCACCTTATTTACGCCGCGATTATAATACAGCAGTATAAATCAATTGTTCATAGAAAATTAAAATATTAAAGATTTATGACGAAGCCTAGAGGCCGTATAAAAGAAATTAAGCCCGAGGTATAAAAAAGCAAAAAGCCGATAGCAACTTATCGGCTTTTCATGTTTCTAACAGCAAATTTATTGCAAAGTAATTATTGTAGAAGGAAGTAAACTGGCACTGATATTTGCCTTCTGGATGTTCGTGCTCCAGCCGGTAGGCGTAGCAACATTATCAAGCCACAAATCCCACTCGTTGCCTGATTTTTGATACCATCTCACCTGGTTATAAGATATATTTATATTGTAACTCGAAGCGCCCGAGTAATTACCACAGTTTATACCTGTATTGGAAACCGGCGTGCTTGAGCTATAAATCCAATTATGATCCATTTTGATATCCGATCCGCCTACTACCTGCATGCCTACGTAGCCGGTATTAAATACATAGTTTTGGCGGGCAACCTGGTATGAACCACCCAAATCACCTAATACAATGCCCGCAGCGCCTCCTGAGTCGAATTGCACCTGGCCGCCTCTCAGCCAATTGCCAAATACCATGATTGAGTCGCCTTTTATCCCGCTTGATTTATACAAACTGATCCCATCTTGCGGATGCTGTGCCACTCCCGTAACGTTTTCGCAATGATTATACATGATCCTGTTTCCACCACCGGTTACCGAAGCATATTGCACGAAACAACCGTCAGGGAATGGGCCGTTCATATTTAAGAATTGATTGCTATTTACCACAATTCCGGAACCCTGGTAAACGTGTACACCAGACTTTACATTCGTTATAAAGCATTGTTCAACATAAACGTTTTTGCAATTGTTAAGCATAATGCCAAAGCCTGAAGAATTTGCTAATCTGCAAGCATAAATCACAACGTTTGTACAGTTATATAAAGCAATGCAATTGGAGCCTCCGGTAATTGACAGGCCAGTTATAGTAATATTACTTTTATTGGTAATAGAAATTGGGGCTGAGCTCGTATAGGCAGTCGCTAAAGACTTATTGCCAAGCGTATTACTTATTGAACCGGATGATGGAGTTGCAACAGTTGATGTAGATGGTAGAACTTGTGAGTCTCTCTGACATGAGGCGAAGAATGCCAGTGACGCCAGTATCATAAAAAGTTTTACAATACCGGCTGCACGGCTTGATTTGTGGTTTTTCATAATAGTTAAATTAATTAGAGCTGATGTTGTGAATTTGCATAAATAATTGGATTTCAACGAAAAAAATTTCTTACCTAAACTCGTCTCTGTCCAAAAAATTAAATTATTATTTTAATTAGATACTTTTATACGCTATTGTTTATCAATAAGTTACAAAAACGTAATTGAATGTTTAAACAGTTTACCGGATGCGAAAATTAAATTTCCACATTTTGTGAAGAAGTTTTGTTGACAATGCGTTAAAGAAGAATTTTTTGCCGATCAATTAAGATTTTTTAACGGCTTAGTGTAATAGTTGACTGCGAGATGAACTAGATTTGATATTAACAAAATGCTAATTAACAGAATTTTAAGGCTATTATTTAAACTTGATTTAGTGTTCGGTATTCGTGGGAAGACGCTGAAGCTGAGTCTGAAATGAAAGAAAATCAATTTGTGAGCGGACTTATTGAAAAGCAACGGCCAATAGATATCTATTGGTCGTTGCTTTGGTAAAAAACCGTAAGTTATTTTACTAATATTTAAATTAATTCATCGTAATTATAGTAGTCGGCAATACGCTGGCGCTGATGGCTGCTTTCTGAATATTGGTACTCCAGCCGGTTGGGGTGGTTACATGATCCAACCATAAATCCCACTCGTTACCCGATTTTTGGATCCATTTCACCTTGTTATAAGATATATTAATATTATTGCTGGTCTTGCCTGAATAATTTCCGCAATTGATGCCGGTGTTTGATACCGGAGTTTGGGAACTGTAAATAGTATTGTGGTCCATTTTTATATTAGTTCCACCCACTACCTGCATACCCACGTAGCCTGTGTTTACCACGATGTTATTTCTTGCCACCTGGTATGAGCCGCCTACGTCGCCCAGTACTACTCCTGCAGCACCACCTGAATCCATTTGTACCTGGCCGCCCCTGATCCAGTTACCAATTACCTGGATCGAATCACCTAGCTTACCATTCGACTGGTACAAACTAATACCATCTTGCGGGTGACCATGGTAAGCATCGTCCTGGCATTTATTATTATTGATCTGGTTGCCGCCACCGGTAACGCCTGCAAACTGAACAAAGCAGCCGTCAGGGAATGGACCATTCATATTATAGAATTGGTTGTTGTTTACTTTGATGGTTGATCCCTGGTAAACGTGCACCCCTGATTTGGCATTGGTTACATAGCAATAGTCGACTGTGATGTTGGTGCAGTTGTTCAACTGGATACCAAAGCTTGAAGTATTATAAATTTTGCAATTGGTAATGTGAACATTGTTACAGTTATAAAGAGCGATGCCGTTAGTTCCGCCATTAATAGAAAGACCACTAATAGTGATGTTGCTTTTACTGTAATAAGAAATAGGGGCGGAAGAAGTGTAAGTTGTTGCCAACGCGCTGCTTGTAAAAGATCCGCTCATAGAGTTGGACGCAACAGTGGTTGTGCTGGTTGCCGGTGTAACTTGTGCGTCCTGCTTGCACGATGCACCGAATAAAACAAAAGCCAATATTGCAAAATACGTCGCAATACTGGCCCTGCAGTTTAGTTTTGTTGATTTCATAATAGTTAAATTAATTAGAATGCGGAGGTGAAAATGCATAAAATATTGAAATTCAAAGAATAAAATATTTTATCTAAACGATATTTCTATTCTCTTAAAGAAACCACATTTTGAGCAAATTTTAGTTATAGTTCTGATTGTTAAATATTTACATTAAGATGGCTTGTGCTGATAGGGCGTTTTCCACCGGAAAATAAAATTTCCACAATTTGTGAGTAAGATTTGTCAGAAATAATTAAAACAATATTTATTTATCAGGAAGTTAAAGCAGGTTTCGTGCAATTTGTGTAACAAACTCGTGACTTTAGCTTTAGGAGTTTATACAATAAATAGTTATTTAATAGTATTTTAAGATGATTATCTAAAGTTGTTTTCGTGTTGCGGACATGCTTTAAAAAATTGTAATTCTTCCCTGGAAGTTTAAATTGATTTAATCTCAGGCATTTATAAATAAAAAAGAGAGCCCGCAACTTAGGCGGGCTCTCTTTTGATCAGAAAAAGATCGAAGTGTTTTACTAATATTTAAATTAATTCATGGTGATCAAAGGTGAAGCAACGATAGTTGAACTGATACCTGCCTTTTGAATATTGGTGCTCCAGCCCGTTGGAGTTGGCACCTTGTCGATCCACAGATCCCATTCATTTCCGGATTTCTGAATCCACTTGACCCAATTATATGAAATATTAATGTTCCACATAGACTGGCCAGAATAGTTTCCAACATTGATGCCTGTGTTAGATACAGGAGTGCTTGAACTGTAGATAGAATTGTGGTCCATTTTAATATTATTGCCACCTACTACCTGCATACCTACGTAGCCAGAGTTAACAACCTTGTTCCACCGCGCTACCTGGTATGAGCCACCTACGTCGCCTAATACAATACCTGCTGCGCCGCCTGAGTCAAACTGAACCTGGCCGCCTTTGATCTGGTTGCTGAACACCTGGATCGAATCACCCACTTTACCATTGCACTGATATAAGCTTATACCGTCCTGTGGGTGACCGTGCCACGCATCATCCTGGCATTTGTTATTGTTGATCTGGTTACCGCCGCCGGTTACATTGCAATATTGTACAAAACAACCATCGGGGAATGGACCGTTCATATTATAAAACTGGTTATTGTTCACTTTAATACCCGATCCTTTATAAACATGGACACCAGATTTGGCATTTGTTACGTAGCAATAGTCGACAGTGATATTGGTACAGTTATTGAGCATAATACCGAAACTAGAAGTATTATAAACTTTACAATTAGTGATGTGAACATTGTTACAGTTGTAAAGCGCAATGCCGTTAGTGCCTCCATTAATAGACAGGCCGCTAATAGTAATGTTGTTTTTACTGTAATAAGAAACCGGGGAAGAAGATTTGTAAGTAGTTGCCAACGCGTTACTGGTGAATGAACCGCTCATCGAATTAGTTGGAACTTCAGTTGAGGATGTTTCAGCAGGAGAAACTTGTTGAGATGAATCCTTGCTGCATGAGGTGATTAATGATGTTGTAAATAATCCCATTATTATTACAACCAGACGCCCTTTGTACTGTCTTTTCATAATAGTTAAATTAATTTGAACCTTAGACGTCAAATTGAATAAAATATTGTGCGACAGATGAAAATAAATTTCATCTAAACAGTAAAAAACGTCCTGCTTTTCTGTCAATCCTCGTCATTTTTAGTCATTAAATATTTGTCTATCAGCTACTTCTAAATATTGTTTGCCAGCTAGATTTTATTTGAAAAACAACGAAAATAATTTCCACAAATGGTGAAAAGAGACATCTAAAAATTCTTTTAAGGATATTTATTTTTTCAAAACTTAATTTAATTTCAATTGTTAAAGGTAGTTTTCTTAAAAATGCCCTAATTTTAACAAATTCTGTAAAATATTTTAACAACAAGTTATGATTTTATTGTCCGTGTAAAGGCCTCAAAATAGAATTTGGTCTTAATAGTTAAAGGCGAATAGTAATTTGCAAGAGCTAATAGGCAATAAAAAAGGGAAGCAGAGTAAACTGCTTCCCTTTTCATTTTGTATCAAAATTTTTAGTTTAATGTAATAATAGTTGTTGGAAGAATGCTGGCAGTGATGCTGGCTTTCTGAGTATTGGTGCTCCAGCCAGTCGGGGTTAAGCCCGATGTCCAGAGATCCTGCTCTTGTCCATTGGTTTTTATATATTTCACCTTGTTATAGCTCATATTAATATCCGAGCTTGATTGACCTGAGTAATTGCCATAGCAAAGACCACAGTTTGAGTAAGGCGTAGCACTACCATAGATGGTATTGTGATCCATTTTAATATGCGTACCACCTTGCACCTGCATGCCAACAAAGCCGCCGTTTACAATAATGTTGTTTCTTGCTACCTGGTAAGAACCACCAAGGTCACCCAAAACGATCGCTGCAGCACCACCGCTTGTATTGTAGTATTGACCGCCTCTGATCCAGTTACCAATAACCTGGATAGAGTCTCCGGGGATACCGTTACATTTATAGATGCTCAAACCATCTTCCGGTTTACCAACGCCTGGTGCATCTTCGCAGCGGTTATTGTTGATCTGGTTGCCACCACCATTTACACTTACATACTGAACGAAGTTGCCACCAGGGAATGGTCCGTTGATATTCTTAAACTGGTTGCTGTTGACTTTAATCGCTGAAGAATTCTCAGCGTGTACACCTGATATGCCACCGGTAACAAAGCAATTGGTCATGGTGATGTTTTTACAGTTTCCCGTTATATATACTTCATACTTTGAAGCGTTCGCCAAACGGCAGTTGGTAATAGTTACGTTACTGCAATTGTTCAGATAAATACAATAGGTACCGCCTGTTATAGATAAGCCGCTGATCGTAAAATTGCTTTTACCCTGGTAAGTTACTGCAGCATGTGTAGTGTAAGTTGATGCAAGCGACTGACTGGTTAAAGTTGTTGGCAATGCAGCTGTAGCTGTGGTTTGTGTGGTTTGAGGAGTAACTTCTGCATCTTTTGAGCACGAAGTGATGAATAGTGTTGCGCTAAGCGCGGCCATGCACATGGCAAGCCCCTTACGGAGTTGTCTGTTCTGTAGTTTCATAATAGTTAAATTAATTAGACCTCTTAGACGTGGTATTGTAGATATTATTGTACACCACTGTATTTTTTTTCTGAATTAGTCCATTTTATGGACTCAGAATGATAAAAAATGCCACGAAAATTAGCAATGTAAATGACTGAAAATTAATTGTTTAAACTTATTGTTTCCTTATATAGATTTTTTTATCCACAATTTGTAAAATTTAAGCCAATATGGGTAGAAAAGGCCATTAAAAGGCTCCAAATACAAGATTGGTTTCAAATTAGTTAATATTTATCGGAGAAATTTTTAGTTTATCGGCATCTGCGAACATATATTTGACCATCAGGTGCTTCTTTGGAATATCATTTTGAATTAGTATAATCGCACCATATAATCAACCTTAATTTATCACATGAATACCTACCCCACTCTGCTTAAGCTTTTTAGCTTTTTACTTATTGCATCAATTTTTGTAAGCTGCAAACCTCACGAACCCGGAACATGGAAGAATGACAAGATCGAATCGGGAATGCGGGATGATTTTCATAAACTGAACGACCAGGTAATGGCTGGCCTGAAAGCCAACGATCGCCTTAAAATGGATGGCGTATTTTCAAGGGATTTGCTGCAAAGCGCAGGAAGATTACGGTTAATTGAGCTATGCAGCAATCATTTAAAGGACGGTACCTATGAGCTGATGGACGAATATTATGTGGTTCATAAAGATAGCAGCGCAACTAAAATACAATCACAAAATGAGGGTGTTAAAAACTACTCAGTGAGTTATCAGCCGGAGACCCGCGAGATGTACTTTGCTTTTTTTGTCCCCAAAGATATACCTAATAAATACCTTATATCTGTCACTTACTGCAAATATGACTACGGATGGAAAATAAGTCACCTTGAAGTAAGCCAATATGCGTTTAACGGAAAAACTGCTCCGGAGCTGCTCGAACTGGCCAAAAATATGTATGCTAAAAAATACTATCTGGATGCTTTGAGCAACGCCCAACTAGCCCAGTTGTGTACAGTTCCGTGTGAAGGGTGGAATTATCCGGACAAGGACGAGATACATAGCTTCGAAGTAAATACAATCGATGAGATCAATAAAAAGTATGTTTTCCCGTTTTCGGTAACCCAGATACCTACCCGTCCGCTGATATTTAGTGTAACTACGCAACAAACGCCTGAGGGCTCTTACCCGGTAGTATATTATAGGTCGACTGTGAAATTGAAAGATATTAAAGGCTTGCAGAGGGAAAACGACAATCTTCAAAAAGTAATTGGAAAGATCATTCCGGGTATCGATCAAAACAAAAAGTATGTTTATTACGATGCTTTTAATGAATTTCCAAAATATAGCAGCTCGGTAGACCGCTATGAAATGATAGAAAAGCTGAAATAAAGCTATAAGGAATAAAGCGGATCGGGAGAATTAATAACTATCGCTCGATCCGCCCCCTCCAAAATCTCCTCCGCCAAACCTATTTGCTTCCTGGCTTGGAGCAGCTGGTACCTTGGCAAATGTTTCGGCGACGATCAATGATTCCACTTTTAAATGATCCATCATTTGTTCTGTCTCAGGTTCAGCATAAGTGAAGCCATGTTTTGGCGTTTTTAAATATCGCATCACTGCATAAGCAATTGCTAAAATCAAGGCTCCGCCAGTGGCAAGCGCCATATCCAAAGGTAACACATGATAATAATATCGGAAAGTAGCTATAGCAGCGGCTATCAGCACTAAGCCTAATCGCAATAGAATCGAGTCCTTTTTAAATATGCCCCAACCCAAATATGTAAACGGAACAAGCATTGTCCACAGCCAGAAGAATGCACCAAACGGTACAGGTTTCAGCGCCTGACCACTACTATTATCACCAAGTGTTTGCGCAATATAATAGTTGCCTGCGGCATACAGTCCAATCAGGAAGATCAGCTGAGCTACAATAAGACAATTATGATAATCGATAAACTTCTTCTGTCTGCCGAACTTCTCAGAAATCCAATATAATCCGCCTGATACCAGCATGATCACAAATGGTATGGTCATCATACCCGCAGGTATGAATTTTGTCCACCCAAAGTATATGAAGGCAAGTAATGAGGCGCAACACAAGGCTGCCATCAGCATATCAGCAAAGCGAATAGTGAAATATAAAGTCAGAATAAAAATTGCTGCTGAAACGGGCGCATAATAAACAACATTGTAATGCGAGAAAAGCATGCAGACAGCTACACCCGACAAAAGCGCCGAAATAAACAACAAAGCGTCATCCACGCCCGACCGGTAATGATGCTTTGAACTGACAATTACCTCCAAGGCAATGTAACTCAATATCCCAAGAAAAAATACCCAGCCGAATGTGTCAAAAAGATCCGAAGCAGAAGCGAACAGCAAGCTTATTATTCCCTCGGTGAAAGTTATCACGATGATTGTCAGAATAAACAATCCCACGCGTGCAAACAGGCCGGGGGTATAAAATCCCACAGGATATTTATCCTTAATATTTTTAAATTCCTCAGCAGTAATAAAGCCCCGGTCAAGGCTTCCCTTTACATCATTCTGCAAGCGTAGGTTGTTTAACCAAATCTTGTTATAGGCAATCATGATGCTTTTAATTTTTTATTCAGGTTAATTAATAGGAATATAAGGCCGATGGCCGATCCGATAAAATAGAGCATAGCTAAATAAAGCGCACCTTCATCCTCGGCTAACATCATAAGCCGCACTACCAGGCTACTTACGGCAACATAGCTATACAGCACCACCAACAGCAGGAAATAAAATGAATGATTTTTGAATGCATCGCGAAAGATGATCCATGCGATAGCAAACAAGGCTAGCATCCACAGCATCGCAAACGGCGAATTATAGAAATGAAAATACCCGGCGAGTAATGATATAAAAGTTACATGCACACCATAATGCTGGTAACTGAACTTGAAATGTTTTTTGAAATTTAATCGCTGGGTGAGGTAAGCTCCCGTCAATAATATAATGCCCAAAACCAGGTAAGTGTAAATAATAGTTTGACTATCGAAGTCGCTATTTAACAGCAATTGCTTCGGCGTAACCGAAACACCCATCCACACGGCGAGGTTAGCAATAGCCATATTGAGTATACCCAGGTGATCAAAATAATAGGCTGTAAAAAACAAAGCCAGCATCGGTATCAACGTGGCCAGGTTATAATTTGTGCCGAACACTTTGTACTCATATTGCAGGTAGCCGATAAAAGTTAAGAAACTGATGCTCCCTAGTAACAGAATATAATCAAACGAGGTATTAGGCGATTTTACCTTTCCGGAACTAAATGGCAGAGCTGTTTTAAAACAGTACACAAAACAGCCGGTACAGATGAACGCGATCAGCGCCAGAACAACTTTATGACCTATAGTATCAATGTTTTCATAGATCAATATCCCGAGCCCGGTTGTCAGAAATAAAACACCCAGGTAAAGCAGTGTTTTTACCTCCCAGTGGACGGAGAACAGGTCCTGCTTTTGCTTAATTTTTTCGAACGATTCATCACTGATCAAACCATCAGTGTGAAGATTTTCATACAGGTGATTCATGAGGGCTAAGGTTGTTTACCCAATTATACTAAACATTATCTGTTATTCCATGCTGGTGCGGCTTTTCTATCACATGAATGTTACATCCAGACTTTTTAAAATTTTTATAAAAGTTAGGTAATCCTAAAATTTTGCTTGATATTAGTTTCGCTTTCTCTTAGCCTAAATTAAACTTCATGAAACGCAGCTATTACATCGTGGCATTGATCATGCTCACGTTTTTTGTTATATCATTCCTGACCAATATCATCGGTCCGTTATCTCCCGAATTTATCCACGATTTCAAGTTGAGTGACCTATTGGCAGGTGCGCTTCCCTTTGCATTTTTTATCGCTTATGGTGTGATGTCAATCCCATCAAGCATGTTGGTTCAAAAGTATAATGAGAAAACCATTATGGTGGCTGCTTTCATCGTCGCTTTTTTAGGCTCATTATTATTGGCGGCCGTACCGAATTACCTGACGGCCATGTTCTCCCTTTTCCTAATCGGTTGCGGCATGGCCATGCTCCAGGTGGTGATCAACCCATTATTAAGGACAGCAGGCGGTGCGGAGAATTATGCATTTACTTCTGTTTTGGCGCAGTTGATATTTGGAGGAGCTTCTTTTGTTAGTCCGCTGGTATACTCTTATATGGTAGCACACTTAAACGCGGGCGATCATTCGGGTGTATTTTCCATATTACAACCTTTGGTTCCGCAAGGACTTACGTGGATATCGTTGTATTGGCTTTTCACGGTCATCTGCCTGTTGATGTTTGTTATTCTGTTGCTTTCAAAATTCCCGAAAGTGGAGTTGCAAAGCGACGAAAAAGCCGGTCCGTGGGAAAGTCATGTGAAGCTTTTCAAAAAGCCTGTGGTTATAGCTTACTTCATCGCACTGTTTTGTTATGTAGGAACCGAGCAGGGAGTATCCTACTGGATGTCGCAGTTCCTTTTCGAATATCATAAGTTCGATCCGCAAACTACCGGCGCAACAGCAGTGGCTTATTTTTGGGGACTGATGACCGCAGGGGGTATACTTGGATTATTGTTACTAAAGCTAATAGACAGTCGTAAATTGTTGATTTTGTTTAGTATACCGGCAATTATCTTCTTTACACTGGGATTGTTTGGCAGCGCACAGCTCTCGCTGTACTCATTCTCTATTGTGGGTTTCTTCATGTCAGTAATGTACCCTATCATATTCTCGCTGGCACTGAGTTCGGTTAGTGAAGATCATGGCTCTTTTGCAGGTATATTGGTTACCGGTATTATTGGCGGTGCTGTTGTGCAGATACTGATCGGCGCACTAGGGAATGTGATCGGTCTGCGTGGTGGCATGATGTTCCTGTACATCACTTTCGGTTATATGCTCAGCATCGGTTTCTGGGCAAAACCACTCATTACAAATCAAACTGTTTTCGACAAAAAGGATTAAAATATAAATGGATATAAAAGTTATAGGCATCGACCTTGGGGCGACCAATATTCGAGGTGCTGTTGTTATTGGGGATACTTTATTAAATATAGTTTCGGCGCGCATCCATAGCGATGGCACTGTAGAGGAAGTGCTGGAAGATATTTACCAGGTAGTGGACGCTTTGATAGATGATAGTATTACAGCCATAGGCATTGGCGTACCAAGTGTGGTAGATGTGACTAACGGAATTGTATATGACGTGCAATACATACCCTCGTGGGTTGAAGTTCCTTTGAAACGACTGATGGAGCAAAAATACCGCATCCCGGTTTTTGTAAATAACGATGCCAACTGCTTTGCCGTGGGCGAATACCATTTTGGAAAAGGGAAGGGTGTTGGCTCGGTGATCGGTTTGACATTGGGCACTGGTTTGGGTGCTGGCGTAATCATCAACGGTAAACTATATGCTGGTTACAATTGCGGAGCAGGTGAGTTTGGAATGTTCAATTACCTGGATAATATATTGGAGTTTTATGCCAGCGGATCATTCTTTCAAAATGTTTATCAGCTGGATGGTGTGCAGGTTTTTGAAGATGCCCAAAAAGGTGATGCGCGTGCCGTGGAATTGTATAAAGAGTTGGGTACGCACATCGGTCATGCCATTAAAATGGTGATGTATGCTTATGATCCGCAGTTGATCATTTTAGGCGGTTCAGTGCGTCATGCATATGATTTTTTCCAGGAGACCATGTGGCAGCAAATAAAAACTTTTGCCTTTACCAAATCGGCGGAGCGGATAAAGGTCGGGGTATCGGCATTGCAAAACAGCGGAATATTGGGCGCGGCGGCTTTGTATTATGATGCGCAATAAAAGTATCTCTCCTGGTTTCAGTCTGTGACTGAAATCATGGATAATGTCAGTTTTAAACTGACGCGATCAGTAGGCTTCAGTTATAAACTGAAGCCAGTGGCTGGTAAGAGTTTAAGTCATTAATACCAATTATACATCTGTTATGAAAAAACTTCTCCTCGTCTGCCTAATGGCATTGTTTGTCAATTACTCGTTTGCACAAGACAATGAAACCCACCGGATGATTTTGAAAGACGGCTGGCAAATGCAATCAACTACCAAAGATACCACGCCCGGTGCAACGTTATCCCAAAGGCAATTTGAACCAAAAGGATGGTACAATATCAGTGTGCCGTCCACAATCATTGCCGGATTACTGGCTAATCATGTCTATGATTTCGATCCATTCTTTGGGATGAATTTTGAAAAACTGAACGATCCCGCCTTGGATAAACCCTGGTGGTTCAGGAAAGAATTTGAACTGGCTGCATCTGAAAAGGACAAAAATGTAGTACTTAAACTGCATGGTATAAATTATAAAGCCAACGTATGGCTGAATGGTACTTTGATTGCCGATTCAACCAAAATAAAAGGCCCGTTCCGCATTATTGAACTGGATGTTACGAAGCAGATCAAAAGTGGAAATAATGTATTGGCCTTGGAGATCACCCGTCCATTCACCCCAAATAAACAGAAGGGAGATTTGGCTATAGATTACGCTGATTGGATACATTACCCGCCCGATTACAATGCAGGTATCGTAAACGATGTAGAGATCAAAACCTATGATAAGGTAGGCATTCAATACCCATTGGTAACCACTCATTTTGATATGCCGTCGCTGGCTGTTGCACATTTATCAGTAGATGCGTTGGTGACCAACTACTCCAAAAACGAGCAGGATGTAACCGTAAAAGGCAAGATCAACAATGATATTACATTCGAGAAGAAAGTACATCTGGGGCCTAACGAGATTAAAAATGTCACCTTTACACCAGCAGAATACAAACAGTTGAATGTTAAGAATCCACGTATCTGGTGGCCATGGCAGTATGGAAAACCAGAACTGAACCGTATTGAATTATCAGTTGAGCGTGGCGGTGCTGTAAGCAATTCGATAGCAGAAAACTTCGGCATCAGGGAGATGACCTCTAAGTTGATCGATGACCATTCGCGGGTGTTTATTGTGAACGGCAAACGCATTATGATACGCGGTGCGGCATGGTCGCCGGATATATTTCAGCGCAGATCAAAAGAGAGGCAGGAGCAGGAGATCCGCCTGTATCGTGATATGAACATGAACATCGTTCGTTCCGAAGGGAAGATGGAGGACGATCACTTTTATGCCATGTGCGATAAATACGGCATGCTGGTAATGACCGGCTGGATGTGTTGCGGCGCATGGCAATATCCTGAAAATTGGGATGCCGCTAAAAGACAAGTCGCCATGGCATCGGACAGCAGCGTAATGTACTGGCTGCGCAACAAACCAAGCCTGATGGTTTGGCTGAATGGCAGCGATATGCCACCAAGCGATACAACCGTTGAACGCGATTACCTGAAAATAGAAAAAGCATTAAAATGGCCTAACCCAACCATATCAACAGCTAATGAAGGCAAATCGAAAGTTTCCGGATTTAGCGGTGTAAAAATGGCTGGTCCGTACGAATGGGTACCACCAATTTATTGGGAAACGGATTCGACTAACAAATATGGAGGCGCTACCTGGAGTTTTGCAACAGAGATATCTCCCGGACCGTCTATTCCGCCTTATGAAAGTTTGATCAAATTTATTCCGAAAGATTCGTTATCATCCACCAGCGCCGATTGGAATTACCATTGCGGCACCATGACCTTCGGCAATACCAAAGTATTCAATGCAGCGCTAATAGGCAGGTACGGAAATCCTGCCAACATCAAACAATATATAGCTGAGGCCCAGGCGCAGAACTATGAAGCACATCGTGCTATGATGGAAGGTTACGGTTTGCGTAAATACCATACCGCAACCGGCGTGGTGCAATGGATGGGCAGCAACCCATGGCCGGGACTGATCTGGCATACCTATGATTATTACCTGTATCCGGCAGGCACGTACTTCGGCATGAAAAAATCGATGGAACCATTGCATATCATGTATTCGTATGCTTCGAATTCAGTGAATTTGATCAACTCATGGAACAAACCATTCAGCGGATTAAAGGCTCAGGCAACTATTTATAACCTGGACGGAACAAAAAAATATTCTAACACAGTTGCTACCAATGTTGGTGCTGACGGTATACAGAAATGCTTTGCTTTACCTGCTATTACTGGTTTGTCTACAACCTATTTCCTGAAGTTGGAATTAAAGGATGCCACCGGGAAAGTAAAGGATATCAACTGGTACTGGCTGTCCACCAAACCGGATGTGTTGAACTGGAAGAAATCAAAATGGTACACAACGCCTCAGACCTCCTATACCGATTTTTCAGCTCTTCAAAATATTGGCAAAACAGCATTGAAAGTTTCCTATCAAACCTCCAAAGGATCTGATAGTACCGCGCACACTGTTACCATTACCAATATCGGTAAAACAGTAGCCTTCCAGGTACATCTGCGTGCTTTGAAAGGTAAGGATGGGGATGACATCCTACCGGTGATCTTCAGTGACAATTATCTGGAACTGGCACCAGGCGAAACAAGAGTGATCCACTGCAAGTATGCAGAGAAGGACGCCGCACATGCAGAGCCTTATTTCCTGACTTCAGCATGGAATATTGATATGGCGGCAAGTAAAACTGAGAAGGAATCGGGTTTTGGCGAAGAATGGGTTAAATAACAGAGCCAAAAGCTATTGCTTGAACGAAAATGCACTATCGGCGAAAGCTCATAGTGCATTTTTTTGATGTTCATTTTCAAAGCTTTTGCGCTTTTCGGAATAAATGGCTAACATTAGGTTTATATTTTTAAATAGACTTCCGTAAAAGTTCCTAAATGAAGAAAACTCTACATTTACTACTGCTGCTTTTAGTCATAGGACTCTGTTCCATATCTCCTCAACGGGTCTTCGCGCAGGATCATTTATTAAAAGGTATTGTTAAGGATAGCGATGGCATACCGTTGCCGGGCGTCTCCATATTGATCAAAGGGACAAACCAAGGGGTAGCTACTGCGAATGATGGCACTTTTTCGCTTAAGCTGAACGGTTCCGGAAATGTGCTGTTGGTATCTTCTGCAGGGTATGAGAAGAAGAGCGTAGAGATCAAGGGAGAAAGCAACATCGTGATCGTGCTGATTGACGTGAAGGCGGAACTGAAAGAAGTGGTGGTAGTTGGTTACGGTACTCAGAAAAAAAGTGAAGTTACCGGCGCCATATCTTCTATCAAGAACAAAGATTTTAAAGATCAGCCAGTATCTAATCTTGCGGCAAGCATAGAAGGTAAGCTATCAGGTATCAACGTAACACAACCATCCGGTACGCCGGGCGCAGGTTTACTGGTCAGCATTCGCGGGGCTCAAAATCCTTTATATGTGGTGGATGGTGTGCCGATGGAAAGTGAAAGCAATTCGTCATTGGGAACGTCCTATGACCTTTCGGGGCAATCTGTCGGAAGCGGCCAGAATATCAGCTCTATATCCGATATCAATCCTGATGATATTGAATCTATTGAAGTATTGAAAGATGCCTCTAAAGCCATTTATGGTTCTCGCGCGGCAAATGGGGTTGTGCTAATCACTACAAAAAGAGGTAAGGCCGGAAAAACAGTTTTCGATTTCAATGTAAACTATGGCGCGCAATCGATAGCGAAAAAGATCCCTTTCCTGAACTCACAGCAGTTTTATAACCTGACTAATACCGCTATCAAAAACGACGTATGGGTTTATAATAATGATATAGCTACCAATAATCCTAATCCGCATTTTTCATTATCGGATATGCAAAGTGTAGGAATAATGGATGATGACGGCAACCCAATACCCAATCCCGCTGCGCCATATTATGACCTGGCAAGCGGCATCAATACTAATTGGGAGAACCAAATATTCAGGACCGCACCGGTTGCCAGCTATGAGCTATCAGCGCGTGGTGGTGACGAAAAAACAAAGTTTTATATCGGCGGCGGTTATTTTGACCAGGATGGCATCATCATCAACAACTATTACAAACGCTATAATTTCCGCACCAATATTGATAACCAGGCGACAGACCGGATCAGCTTCGGAACCAATATCAGCGCGTCACATTCGGATAATAAACGGAGCTTTAATGATAATACCTATACCGGGGTTGTGACCAATACTTTGGGTGCATCGCCTCTGATGCCCGTATATTCATCACCGGGTGTATATGCTGATTTTAATAACTATCAAGCCTATTGGCTATCCGATAACCCGGTAAAATCGGCCAAAGAAATCAATGCACATACCTATACTGACCGCTTTATCGGATCAGTTTATGGTGAGTACAAGATCACCAAAGATTTAAAATTCAGGAGTACCTGGTCCATCGATTATGATAATGTAAACGACAATCAATACTTTTCGCCATTGACCTTTGATGCCCAAACAGATGGCGGCAAACTACTGCTTGGCGAAAACAAGCATTCTACCTGGCTGAATGAGAACATGTTTACTTATCAGCATTCGTTTGGTAAGAATCATCTGAACCTTTTGGGTGGCTTTTCGCAGCAGCAGACCGAGATACAGCAACAAGCCACAAAAGGGATAGGCTTTCCGCAAACAGGTGGGGTGCAAAATATTAACAATGCAGCACTGTCAACCAACATACCGGTGCTTTATCCGAAGATATATACAGCTCTTAACTCCTTCATCTCGCGGGTAAATTATGATTACGACAACAAGTATCTACTTGCTCTCATTATGCGCGCTGATGGGTCCTCAAAATTTGAGCAGGGTCACCGATGGGGTTATTTCCCTTCCGTGTCTGTTGGTTGGAACATGTCGAGCGAAAGCTTTTTAGCGAATAATAAGTTCATCGATGCGTTAAAACTTCGTGCAAGCTATGGCACATCTGGCCAGCAGGATAATGTGCCCGATTATCTGAATTATGCTTACTGGGGTTCTGCCAAATACAATGGAAGTTCAGGCTTTGTGCCGATCAACCTGCTATCCTCAAGTCCGCTAACTTGGCAGGTAAATACTATATTTAATGTAGGTGCCGATTTTGAATTGTTTCACCATTTCCTTAGTGGATCGGTGGAGTATTTTATCTCCAATCAAACCAAATTGTTGAACCCGGCACAGGTGGAGGGAACAACCGGGTTCCAGACAGTTTATGCCAACTCAGGAAAAATTCAGGATAGTGGTTTGGAAATACAGCTAACTATCAACAACATCAAAACAGATAAATTCAGCTGGACAAGCTCTTTTAATATTTCATTCCTAAAGAATGTTGTTAAGTCGCTGTCGGTTGATAACCAATTGGTGAGTTCTTACACTGATCAATCGCCTACGAATATTTTAAAAGTAGGGAAGCCGGTCGGTGAATTTGTCGGTGTTCGCTTTGCCGGGGTCGACCCTGCTAATGGTGATGCTTTGTATTATGCTGCCGACGGAACCAAAGAACGCGCCGACCAGGTAAACTTTACCCGTGATCAAACCACTATCGGTAGTCCGCGGCCAAAGTTTTTCGGTGGTTTTACCAATAATTTTAAGTATAAGCATTTCGATCTGATGATCGCCACGCAATTCTCTTACGGTAACAAAGTATTCAACCTGATCCGAACCACTTACGAAAGTTTAGGCTGGAGCAGTGCTTCGACGCCGGCCGGAGCTTACCTGGGCGGTGTGTATGCCAATAATGATACCCGGGTGTTGAACGCCTGGTCGCACCCCGGACAGGTGACCAATATCCCACGGCCGTCATTTTTATTGCAGAACTATTTCCCTAACTCGGATGAATTTCTAGAGAATGGCTCGTTTCTTAAAATTCGAACCGTTAACATCGGATATACGATAGACAAGCCCAAATACTTCAGCAGCGTACGTATATATGTTCAGGCTGAAAATCTGCTAACTGTAACTAAATACATCGGTTTTGATCCGGAAGTGAGTTCGACGGGCGGCGGTAACGATTCCACCGCCGGGATAGATTTTGCGGCATACCCACCCGCCCGCACACTAAGCATAGGCGTTGATCTGAAATTTTAAAAAGCAGGAAAATGAAAAGAAGTAAAAATATAGCAGCTTTTGGTTTCATCCTTGCATCGGTGGTGCTGATCAGCAGTTGTGCCAAGCTGAACCAGGTTTCGCCAACAGCAGTGCAGAATACCCAGCTTTTTAAAGATTCTATTGGCTTATCAGAAGCCGTTACCGGGATGTACAGTACGCTTGAGGCGCCAGAATATTATGGTGGTTATTATCCCATGTTTGCCGATCTGAACAGCGACAATGGAGTAGCGGGCGGGTATAACAATACCTCGTTGAATGAATTTGGTTTGTACAGCGTTACGTCGTCCAATATCTTCATCCAAAACACTTACGTCGCCATCTATAAAACCATCGCGACAGCAAACGCAATTATTGCAGGTGAGAGCACGGTAAAAGGAGCCTCAACCGATTACCTCAACAATGTAAAAGGACAGGCTCTTACCCTAAGAGCGATGGCACATTTTGATGTGTTACGGGCATTCGGGTACCATTGGGATACAAACTCGCCTTATGGCATACCGGTGGTTACTACGGTTCAATCAGCTAATAGTATTGTGCCGCGAAGTACAGTGGCTGCTACCTATTCCGCCATCATTGCAGACCTGACCGAAGCGGCGACATTATTAGACGGCTTGACTGATCGCGATCCTAATTACGTGAATCCGGCCGTAGTAAATGCTTTGCTGGCACGGGTATACCTTTATGAAAAAGATTATACCAATGCTGCCAAATATGCTTCGCTGGTTATTAATGACGGAGCATACCAATTGGTAGATGCCAGTCATTATGTGTCGATGTATGATAATGGGGCTAAAAATTCTACTGAATTTATCTTCCAGCTACCTTTTGATTTTCAAAATCAGAGCCAGTATTACGCCACCACCTATGGACGACCGGATGCTGCATCGACAGAAGTATTATTTATAGCGAACTCCGATCTGCAGTCATTTTTCGAAAACAGGAGCGGAGATGTTCGCTATAACCTGGTGGATACCGCCAATGCAAACGGTTACCTGCGTACGCTTAAATACAGTAGTGATGGCAAGTATAAAGACAATTCGGCCCTGCTGATCCGTATTGCCGAAATGTATCTTATCAGGGCAGAAGCTTTAGGCAGAGTACAGGGGTTAGCCGATCTGAATGCGATCAGAAGCAACCGCGGCTTGAATGCTTTGACACTAGCCGGTGTGCCTGATAATACGAGTTACGTACAGGCCGTCGCAGATGAAAACCGGGCGGAATTCAATTTTGAGGGACACCGTTATTTTGACCTGGCGCGGACCGGACAGATCGTCAACATATTGCAGCCATTAACAAGCATTAGTATATCCACAGCTAATTCATGTTTTCCGATACCATTGAGGGAGATCAATGCGTCGAATGGGGCTGTGGTGCAAAGCCCGGGATATTGATTTTAATGAGTGAGTTAGCGAATTGACAGTGAGTTGAGGCTGGCCTGATGAAGTATTTTCGTAGCTTTATGAAGGCTTGTTCACCAATAATATGATGTTACAAAAGGTTTTATCATACCAGATAGCAGATAGTGTCGATATAAAGGCATTCAAGTCAGCTTTTAAGGCCGACCTGCATTATAGCGATGCCGATGAACTATTTTATAAAACCGGATTCAACGAGTTCATCTATGTTTTCAAATACGGTGTGGTATGTTTCCTGAACTATGATGCCATCAGGATCAGCGAGTTTTTAAGGTTAATCTCTTCTTACTGTAAAAACGCGTTCGACAAAAGCCTGACGGAAGAATTTGAGATACATACCAACGCCGGAAAAAATAAGATCGGCTTTAATTCGATCGAGATCGCCGGAGCGGATATTGAGGTGATACGATTGGTTATGCTGACCGTTTCTCAATCAGTTGCATTGGATTACTACGAGGAGCAGACAACTAAACTGATCGAAGAAACTAACCATCATACCCAGATGCTGGAGGCAAAGGGACGCCTCAATATATCGGGTACTAACCTTAAAAAATATATCGGTAAAAGCCTGGTCCTGAAAAACCGTATTGCCGAGAACCTATACATTTTCGATTCACCGCCCGAAACCTGGGATGATGAGAATTTGAATAAAATATATAACGACCTGAGGCGCACCTTCGATCTCCAGGAACGTTTTCGCGATATACAGGAAGGTTTGAGTATCGTAAAAGACAACCTCGAGCTTTTCCGCGACCTGCTGCAATACCGCAATAGCTACCGCCTCGAACTCATCGTCATCATCCTCATCCTGGTAGAGGTGCTGAACCTTTTGGCGCAGAAAATATTCAGCTGACAATAAAGTAGTAGCCACGGCTGCTATTTCTTTCTCAAACTACCGTATATTCCGTAAGAAAAGTTGCTCCGTAGGAGCAAAGTGTTGGTAGAAATCATAATAGAAACGATCTTTTGCGCCTTAGGTGCAATATTAAACGTTAGGCCATGGCGAAGATGTATTGCACCTAAGGCGCAAAAAGGCTATTGGCTCGCTGTTTCTACCAACATGTTACCCCGATGGGGTAAAACACAAGATGTAGGCATGCAGTAGCTTCAGCCAGAGATTTTTATTTTGAGAAGAAATTTGTTCAACTCGCTGTTTTATGCTCACTATAGCTACGCTCATACTTATTTCAAATACTGGTTATTAATCATTGATTTATAATAACCTATGGCGGGCTTTTATCGTACAAGTAAGTCTTTACCAGTACGCGTTTTCGCATTATATGAATATTAGAATATCCTTACTCCTTTTTCTCGTTGTTTTATGTAAAGCATCTTTCGCCCAGACATCAGACGAACTATTCCAACAGGCGCGCAAAGCCGCCTTTGACGAGAAAAATTATCCCAAAGCAATAGGTTTAAGCAAGCAGGCATTAACAAAAAGTCCTGATTATTCGGATATCCGTGTCTTTCTAGGGCGTGTTTATACCTGGTCGGATAAAACGGATAGTGCAAGAGCTGAATTTAACAAGGTGTTGAGCAAACATCCCGATAATGAGGATGCGTCTTTTGCTTACGGAAGCTTAGAATATTGGAGTAATAATTCAAATGGTGCACTGGGCATTATAAGCAGTGGACTAAAATATCATCCGGCTTCTAAAGACTTGATGCTGCTGAAAGCAAAAGTATTGAACGATCTGAAACGCTATCCCGAAGCAGGAGGCACTCTGGATACGTTGATAAAAGCTGATCCGGGAAATTCTGACGCACGCGCATTGGCTGACAGAATTAAGGATAACACATCAAAAAATAAGGTAGGTGTTACTTACGATTACATCCATTTTGACAAGCAATTCAGCGATCCGTGGCAATTGGCTAGTTTGGAATATGCAAGGCAGACTGATATGGGGTCTATCATAGGTTACCTGAATTATGCTAATCGATTCAATGACAATGGTCTGCAATACGAGATCGACGCCTATCCACACATATCAAAAATTTTCTATGCCTACATGAGCGGGGCTTATTCAAACAATGTAGGTATATTCCCGAAAACAAGGGCAGGCTTTTCGCTTTATGCCAACTTACCTGCCAGTTTTGAAGCAGAAGCCGGTTTCAGGTACCTGCATTTTACAGGCGATACCTGGATATACACTGCATCTATCGGTAAATATTATAAAAGCTTCTGGTTCAACTTCCGGACTTATTTAACGCCATCTAATAGCTCGATCTCACAGTCTTATTCAATAAAGGCCAGGTATTATACCGGCGGTGCCGATGATTATATTTCATTAGGAATTGGTACCGGTATTTCACCGGACGATCCGCGCAATATTATTTTGCTGAACAATGGTCAGAATTATAAGCTCCGTTCAAATAATATTACGGCGGCGTACTACCGTTCGTTTAAAAAGCTCAACATTATATTTTTTACGGCGAGCTTAGATCACCAGGAATATCAGTTCCAAACATGGGGTAATCAGTTGGATTTGGGCATAGGCTATCAAAGAAGATTTTAAGTTAGATGAGGAAGAGAAGATTTCTGCAATGGATCATACCTGCACTCATTATTTTCCCGATAGTGATGTGGCTTGGCTGGTTTTTTACTCCGAAGAAAAAGCTGGTTGTTGCTATAGTTGATAAAACAGTACTCAATACAGATGCCCAGGAGCACACCTCGCTCTGGTGGATATTGAATCATAACCGTTTTACCAAAACAGCTACGCAATCCTACAAAAACAGTCGCGACTATTTTGGTTTCTTTCCAAAGGACGATGAGAAATTCAAGCTGAAAGGCTTGGAAAGATTTTCTTCAGAACAATTAAAGCAGCTTAGTAACGATGCCGACCTGGCCTATTTTACCGATACCTACGGCATTTACCGCAACGAATGGTATAGCAAAAAGCAAAGTACTGAACGCTCTAACCTGATCTATGGCGGAATGAGTAACCAGGACATCGAGTTTTTGCAGGATATGAAAGATAAGCATAAGCTTATTATCACCGAGTTTAACACCATCGGTTCGCCAACCAATGCGGACAACCGCAATAAGTTTGAGAAGATGTTCGGTATGCACTGGACAGGTTGGACGGCACGCTACTTTGATACTTTTGATACGTTAAGAAATAAGGAACTGCCCCGCTGGCTTATCAATAATTACAAAAAGCAGCATGAGCAAAAATGGCCTTTTCACAAAGCAGGCCTGGCATTTGTGAGCAATGATGACCAGGTGGTTGTCCTGGAGGATAGTACGCATCTAAAAGATCCGGTACCGCATATCATCTCATTTGGTTATGGCCAAAAAACATTGGGGCTGCCAGAAAAGATGAAATACCCGTTCTGGTTTGACATTATTACGCCTTCGCTTTCTATCAATCATGCGATATCAAGATTTGATATCAGCCTGAATGCCGCCGGTACGGCCGAATTGAAAAAATACAATATTCCTACCACGTTCCCTGCTATTATTATGCACAAGGACAAAGATTACCAGTTCTATTATTTCTCAGGTGATTTTTGCGATAACCCTATCGGGATGGGAACTTCCTATTTTAAAGGCATCAACATGTTCAGATGGATGTTTTACAACTCCGACGACCCGGATGAACGCAAAAGCTTTTTCTGGACATTCTATCGCCCGATGATCACTACTATTCTGAAAGAACAGGTGATCGCAAAGAAATAAGCTAGACAGCAGATGCCGAACCCGGTATAGATAACTGAAACTATCTAAGAACTGCCATCGTTAAAATGAAGATAGCTTTTTAAGCTGGTCTGTTAACTCGTTTATAATCAGAAAATTTGACAAAAAGTTAAATGGTTCATGCTATAGTTAATAATTTATTAACATAAAAAGAGTCATGTATACTTTTTTATAGATTTGCCGGTTAAAACGAGAGTATATTTAATCCCCTAAATTAAATCAACATGTCGGTTAAAAGTTTTGTTATAGCCATCGCTGGGTTGATGGTTATAGTTGGTTGCGGCAAGAGCGATGGGAATAGTGGTAATACGGGTAACACAGGCAATACCGGTAACACAGGCAATAATAACCCGCCTGCTAACACGATAAAGGTAAACCCGGTTACAACCACAGCAACTTGTGATTTCGACTTCAATGATACTACCCTGACTAATCACGGCTGGACAAAAACCTTCGATGATGAATTTACGGGCGATCTTTCAAACTGGAATGTAGAGGTTGGCGGTATGCAGGGCGTATTACAGTGCAATGAAGTGGCAAACGCACAAATAGCCAACGGAGTTTTGCAGATCACAACAAAATTGGAGACAGTTACCGGCCCAAAAACTGTAAATAACGATACTACTGCAACATTTAATTTTACATCGGCACTACTTACCACAAAAAAATCATTTTCGGCGAATAGTACCACGCCAAAAGTTCGCCTGGTTGCAAGGATAAAAGTGGCCAGGGGATATGGACTTACCTCGTTGTTCTGGACTTATGGTAGCGGAGCCTGGCCTACAACCGGTGAGATAGACTGCGCTGAAGTGCAAGGCAACACCACTAAAACGTATGCAACCGACTATAAATTTGGTACTGCTCCGGGAAAAAGTTCAGCTACAGGAACTCTTTTATATAACCCTACTACAGCGGACCTAGCCAGTTGTTACCATGTATATACCATGGAGTGGACGCAAAACTCCCTTAACTCTTACCTTGACGGTAACCTGGTTGAAATGAAAACAACGGGTGGTTATATCAATAACCTTTTTGGTACAGCCCAAAATATTTCTTTAGGCGTACCTGTGGGAGGGTGGTTTTATGACTCAACACTGAAATCAAGCGATATACAATGTGGTGGTTCGATGTATGTTGATTATGTAAAGGTATTTACTTCAAACTAATTCCATACTCTTTCCTAACGTTCCTGCATGAAGAGGGAATGTTATTTTAAAATATAGTTGATATATCAACTATATTTTCTACCTTTGCCTCATGAATCAGAAGAATACCCGTTTGTCGCCCCCGGTGATGATCGCCAGTATTGGTGCCTTGTATCATAAAATACACAGGCATTGCGATAAAATTTTCAGAGAGCATGGGTTCCCGCTGGAGATGGATCAGATACCTGTACTCATGAGATTGTATTATTCAGGTGCAGCATCGCAGCAGGAGATAGGCTCGGGGTTGGGACGGGATAAGGCCTCAATTAATAGAACTATTGCACTTCTTGCTAAAAAAAGTTTTGCAAAAGTGCTAAAGGATGCAACCGATAAACGGAAAACGTCTGTTGAACTGACAGAAACCGGCAATAAGCTGGCTGCACAAGCCCACATACTACTCGAAAACTTTAATGAATCATTAGCCGCAACACTTACCGAAGATGAAAGAACTCAATTTAACAGCTTAGCACTTAGACTGACAGACGCGATTACATCCCTGTAATCCAGGAATTTTCAACCTTAACGATTAAAAATGAAAAGAATAATGTTCTTAACGGGCATGCTATTGCCTATTTTTTGCTACTCCCAGGGCGTTGACAGCACCGCCCGTTCAAAATTTGTTACCACATCGCCCCGTTTAGGAGGCGTCACTGTTACTGACATCGTTGCTCCTGTAAATGCGAACGGAAGTAATTTCATAATGCAGCGCCCTGTAGTGGATGTTGGTATTCCGTTATACAAGGATTTTTCAACCGTTCATACCGTGCTTGTAAAGACAGGTATCCGTTACGAAGGGCTCTTCCTGGCTAACGAAAAAGAAATTGGCAGCGATAACTTTCAGTCGATCACCGTTCCTTTGCTGGTGAGCTATTCACTTTCGCGCACCACTAATATTTCCTTTATTGGCTTGGCGACTGTGGGGTCTGATTTTAAGCGTAATATCGATGCATCAGATATTCTTTATGTGGCCGGAGTGCGGATAGGCTTTAATCCCAGCAAGTCTTTCAGGTATGGCGTTACACTCACCTACGTTAGCAATTATTCCGGCAAGTTTCTTATACCATTGCCTGACATCGACTGGACAATCAGTAACAAATGGAGCCTGACCGGGGTGATACCAGCCAGGGGCTCTTTAAAATATAAATTATCAGAAGCACAATCGTTTGGAATTACCGCTTCATTTGATGGAAGCATGTACCGCCTGAACGACGGCGCACAAAACCAATACATTCATCTACGGCAAAACAGCGGTGGGTTGATTTATGAGCTTAAACTTGGCCAGCGGTGGAAGTTGAACCTGATTGCGGGACATACCTTTATGCAGCGACTTGAAACATTTAACCTGGATCAAAAAGTATCATTCGATGGGTTTACCAAATTGAACGATCGCATATCCAATATCTCTTATCGCCAAAACTCATTTATATACCAGGGCGGTATTAGTTACCAGTTTTGATGAGACACAACAAAAAAGGTGACCTTATTCAGTGTCACCTTTTCGTTTTTATTGAGTTTTTAATTATTGATGTTTAGCAGGATTGTAATGCTGATGAATAGAATCAGGTATGATCCAGTTGCCGGTCACTATTTGTTCATTCTTTTTCTTGAACTGATCGAAAGCATTTTTAAGCTGACTGGCTTTCGCGTCGTCCTGTATCGGATCTTCACCAAGTTCCGCATTCAGTTTAAACAGGTTATCACCGTTCAGGTGATAGTCGCCCATAATAAAGTCGATCATGTCTGTCTTGGTCTGTAGCAGCGGGTAGTTATGAATATTCTCGAAATTACGGTTAGTATCCAAACCCTGTCCCATCCAGCTTACCAGTGATGGGCCTTTGATCTTATAATTATGCTGCAGGTACGACATTAAGCTCGGACTGATATCAAAATGCGTAGAAACTGATGCCATCTGCGCAGTGCGTTTAAGCATAGGCGAATAAACGATCAGCGGCACATGGTAACGGTCGATCTTATCGCTCATCGGTATCTCCGGCATACGGTGGTCGCCTGTTATCAGGAATATCGTATTGTTGTAATCAGCGCGTTTGCTATAGGCGTTGAAAAATCCGCGAAGCGCATCATCAAGGTACAAAATACTTGCATATTGCAATTTATAATTGCGGCACTCATTCTTTTTAGTCTCATCATAACCCAGTTCGGTCAGGCGTTTCTCAAATCTTGCCAGGTATTTGTCTTCCTCATTTATCGCAAACGGACTGTGTGTTGAAACCGTCAATACAACGCTCAGCTGCGGTGCAGTCGCTTTTTCATCGCGGGTAACCAAGTAATGCCTGAATAGCTCTTTGTCATTATATCCCCAAGAAAAGCCGTTAGGTGCGGGCAATTTAGTATACCCTGCCGGGAAGGATTTTCCGTCATTCAGCTCATCTATAGCGTTTTTATTCAGGAAGGTCGACATATTATCAAAGCTTGCATCACCACCATAATAGAACGAGGTATGATAGCCATTATATTTTAACAGGCTCAGCAGGGATACGTGCGAAGGCATATTATCACCCAATGCCAGGAAACCATTCTTGGCAAATGGTAGAGAACCTAATACGGATGGCAGAACTGCAAAAGTACGACCACCTTCGCTCAGGAAGTTCTTCCAGTAAAGGCTTTTTCCGGACAATGAATCAATAAATGGCGTAAAGTTGCCCAGGTAAGCGCCTTCGTTAGTAAATGCACGGCCCAATCCCTCAACCAGGATGATCACAATATTCGGAGGAGTTGTATTGCCCTTTATAAACGGACTCAAAACGTCCGGTGAAGCGTCGCTGTGCAGAAACGGATAATGTGTTGGATCGGTATATTTAAATGTTGCTATTTTGCTTGTCGCTGCACCGTTATCATAATCATTGATGTAGCTATCAGCATAAATATCAAGCTCGTTTTTTGATGGGAAGAAATGCTTGTAAGATTCACCCCAGAAGTGGTCTGATTTATTAATAACCAAATTATTGGCATAATCCGATTTAAAGTTTCCCGGATGTATCATGGCCTGGCCATCTGTAACAAATAAAAGGAGGGACAATATGGGCAGGGCGATCACCACAAACCGGTTTATTCTTAACCTGGCTGGCAGCATCCACAATGCCGTAATAGTACCACCGATCACCACGATAAAACCAATGATCTGGAAGAAGCTTACACCACCTGCAGCACCTACAGTTTGCTTAATATCAGCCATTGAATAGCTGTATAAGTCGGCGCCAAGTGGTACCATAGCTGTAGTAAAGTAGGAGGTAAGACTTAGCTGTACGATCGCCATAAATACAATGAATACGCAATAAGTTATGCGTGCCAGCTTTGCTGATATGAGGTGAAGCACCACATACACCAGGAAAAAGTAGATCAGTCCTTTACACCAAAAAACAAGGTCGTTCAGGAAAGACCAGCCTAATACCGCGGCCACATTTCTTGGCAGCTCATGAGCGATGCCATTATAGATCACCTCGAAGATGCTGAGCAAAAAGATGATCATCAGCCATATAACAGAAAGCTGTGCGAACGATAAAGCCGCAGGCACGATCCTCTTCGACAGTTTTTCCTTTTTAGTTTTTTTATTTTCCATTACTCAAATTCTATGACGATTTTTTCGCTGTAGCCAAACCCGTTCTTGTCATTTCGCCCCAGGAATTACGTTTCCTTAATAAATCTATATTGCCGCGTATAGCAGACCATACCACAAACGGATGGAACACAAATGGTTCCACAATGGCCACGCCCACCAATTGTAAAATTTCCTTTCGGCTTCTGTATTGATTATACGTGAGCACTTCCATCAGGATAGCGAAAATGGAGTAGAGTATACCCATACATAAAACACCGACCAGGATCAGAACCGCCGACCAGTTAACTGCGTAAGTGAAGCAATAAATGATCATTCCGATGGTGCCTAAAAATTCAATGATCGGTGCCATGAATTCGAAGAATAACCAGTAAGGATAGCTCAACATCCCCAGGATACCATAACGCGGATTGAAGAACATCACTTTATGCGTACGCAGGGTTTCTATGGTTCCGCGGGTCCAGCGGTTGCGTTGCCTGCCCAGGATTTTGAAAGTAGTTGGCGCTTCGGTCCAGCACAAAGGGTCCGGAATAAATGCCACCTTATAGGGTTCATCCAATTCCTCCATGTAACGGCGCATACGCACTACCAGTTCCATATCTTCACCAACGGTCTCAGTGCTGTAGCCACCGCAGTTGATCACAATTTCACGGTCGAATGCACCAAAGGCTCCTGAAATAAGTAGCAGGCCATTCAGCTTGGTCCAGGCCATGCGGCTTAGCAGGAATGCACGGATATATTCAAGCGTTTGTATTCTTGGCAGGAACTGTTTTGGCAGATGTACTTTCACCAATCGTCCGCCCTCAATTTCGCATCCATTAGCAATACGTACCACACCACCCGCAGCAATTACGCGCTGGTTGGTACTTTCAAGAAATGGCTTAGCCAGTTTTAACAGGGAATCCTGCTCCAGTACGCAATCAACATCGATACAAACGAAATAATCGTTTTTGGCAATGTTCACACCAACGTTCAGCGCGTCGGCTTTGCCGCCATTTACCTTGTCAACTACGATCAGCTTACGGTATACAGGATTAGTGCTTTTATAAACACCCCTAACCGGCTTGGTCTTTATTTGCTGGTTTACAAAGAAGTCAACTTTATACAGATCATAAGCCCCGATCAGTTTTTCCAGCGAATCGTCTTTACTGCCGTCATTAATAATGATAACTTCAAGATTATTGTAATGTATTGATAGTAACGAACGCACGTTCTCAATAATGTTCGCACCTTCATTGTAAGCAGGTGCCAATATACTCATGCTTGGCGTTTCGGATGATGAGGCCAGCATGCGGTAATCTGTAAAACTGTTTTTTCGCAAATAGGAACGTGTTTCGCTAATGGAGAATGCACCGATCAAAACATAGCATATCAAAAGTATGATGGAATACAGCAGAATGCCGTAGGTGAAAAAGTGCAGTATAAATGTTTGCCAACTCATGCTGCTATTTCTCCTTTAATATGCATTACTATTTCGTTGATAGATTGATTTTTCTCTTGCGAGTATTTTTCGAGGGATATCATGCCGTCTTTATTGCTTTGCACCAACGCCCTGGCGGCACGGATCTTAATTTCATCATTTTCATGATTGAGCAGATCGAGCAGGAACAACACATCTTTTTCTGTACCAACTGTCGCCATTACTTTGATCATGGCTAATTGGTTTTTTAAAATCTCGTTCAGGAACCTCGATATAAAATCGTCAGAAGTTTCATCCGTGTATATCTCGTTCAGGCAGTGGATCGCCTCATATCTTACAGTCGGGTCTTCGTGGTCAAGACAGGCCACTATCTCATAGTACAAATCAAATCGCTGGTAAACGCGTGTCAGCTTTAAAGTAAATATGATAACGCTACTGTTGGTTGTGGTAAACCAGGAGCTCATGTCAACATTTGCCGGCGCAAGCTGCGATAGCTGCTGCAGTAATTTTATCTGATGCCAGTTTGAAATAGGCGAGTTAAGCGTATCTAAAAAATTAAGACCTTCAAAACCGTTGAACTGCACCAATGCGGATTGGGCCTCCATACGTACCAGGTCATTCTTGTCATCAGCGTAGGCGGATATCTGTTCCAAATATTCGTGCATATCCATTACCGTAAGCTCCTGTATAGCTTTTGCCTTAATGTGCCATTTATTGCTTGCTAATTTTTCAAAAGCATATTTGTCCAGACCAAGTTGTATGTAAAGGTGTTTTAAATTATCAGCTGATATGCCTGTAATGCTTCGTTTGGCCGACATGATCTCGTTAACCAATAATCCTCTGAAATGCTTGTTTTTCATCAGCTTTTCAGCACGGGTAGTTACCGGGATCATTTTATCCCCCTCTAATTCCTCATCGTCATAAAAAACAGCTTTACGGATCAACAGATCAGATATCAGGCTCCACTTATCAAAGTTTTTATCATAAAGGTTTTTGAAATACAAGTACGATAACATGTAAACCAAAAAACCGAGGATCAATAAGATAATGCTGACAAGTACGACGTTTTGTATGTGCCAGAGGTGAGATACCGAAAGTAAATGAGCGTTGCTGACCAAGTGCTTATTATAAACGGGGTAAATTATTTAACTACGGGGGTTTCAAACCGGCGTACGCGTACAGAGAGCTCGTTCGGGCTGAATGGTTTTGTCATATAGTCATCAGCGCCAAGCTGGAATGCTTCAAGTACCACATTTTCCTGGCCCATGCCTGAAAGAATGATCACCGGCGTGCCGATAGGATAACGCTTTTTCACAGCGCTCACTACTTCAAGGCCAGACAGGTAAGGCATCATGATATCGGTAATAACCAGGTCGGGCTGAAACTCATCCAGCTTTTGCACTGCTGCACGACCATCATTTGTTATCACTACATCATGTCCATCTTTTTTCAGACGGAACTCAAGCATCTTAATCATCAATTGATCATCTTCAGCTACCAGGATTTTCATATTTCAAAAAATTAAACGGTTAATAAACTGTTAAAGAATTGTTATTACCTCTGATAAAGGCGTTATCGTACTTATACGCAGTGAGATAAATATTGGTTATGCGACAAAGATTTTTTTATAATAAAAAAGGAAGTCCGGCGATGAAAAGGCTAAATGATAATGAAGATGCTCCAAGAGGGTGAATCGAAGGCGAATTTTTTCTGAATTAAAACAATTCAGATACCCGATGGTCATTAATATATGGGTAAGAAAGAAACCATACCAAACGAACCGGAAGAAATGCCGGTAGTTCCACAGAATCCGGAGATAAAGCAACCGTTTGATCCGGGCGTGCCTTCGTCTCCGCAGGAAGCGCCGGGAACGCAGCCGCCCGAGATTACACCAAATCCGTCTCAAAATCCGGAAGTAAGCCCTGGCAGGGTTGGCTAATAAGGGTGGGGATAAATCAAAACTGAGCTTTGATTATATGTTTAAATGATAAGAACAGGAGAAACTATTAATTCTTTGTTACGTCAAAATTCTATTGTAAAGCTTAACATATTCCTCCACCATCTTCTCCTGCGAAAATTGTTCCATACTCCAATTTCGGCATTGCCCGCGATTAATCTTACCGATATCCTCAACCGCCTCAATAGCCTGATCGATATTATCCGCTAAAAAGCCGGTCTTCTCGTGAATGATCAGCTCACTCATCGAACCCCGGTTAAAAGCGATCACCGGTGTACCGCAAAGCATAGCTTCGGCAACGCTCAGCCCGAAGGGTTCATCGAAGTTTATGGGGTGCAGTAAAGCCAGCGCATTTTGCATTAATTCATTCCTTTTCTCAGGACCCGCTTCACCAACGTAAACTATCTGGTCGCTTAAAAATGGCTTTACCTTTTGCTCAAAATAGTTACTGTCCTGTATTATCCCGGCAACCAGCAATTTCTTTTTCGACCGGTTAGCAATTTCAATGGCCTCGGCAGTGCCTTTGTCGTGATGGATACGGCCGAAGTAAAGCAGGTAATCTCCGGGAGTATTTTGGAATCCGAAATCACTTACCCGGATGCCGTTGTAAATAGTGGCAGCGTAAATAAGCAAGGAATTTCTATCAGAATTACTGATAGAAACATAATGCGAGGTGCTGTTATATTTTTGATAAACGGGAATGATCTTTGGCGATGAAAAGCCATGAATAGTGGTTACCATCGCCGTCTTGATCAGTCCGGAATAGGTGAGCGGCAAAAAGTCGAAGTGATTATGAATGATATCAAAATCAGCCGCCTTTTCCATCAGGTTGCTGATATGAAGGCACTCCACCACCTTGGCATCCTGCAAGCGGTCTTCTTCATAACCCTGTGCGATGACCGAGTCAAGTTTGCCCCCGGTGATCGAATCTCCAGTCGCAAATAAGGTTACGTCTAATCCTTTAGCGACCAGTCCTTCAGTGATGTTACTGGCAACCTGCTCCCATGGGCCGTAATGTCTCGGAGGCGTTCGCCAGGCTGCAGGAGCCAGTATGGCAACTTTCATCTAAAAATCCTTTCTGCTATGAATGTCATTGATAAAACTAACGCCGGAAAGGGAGTTAGGTTTTAAACAGCTATGTAAGGTATTTCCTGACGGTCTTGAGGCAATGGAAGATGATTGCCTGAGGACAGTTGCGTAAACAATAAAATGATTTGTATTTATAGTAATCCTGCCTATTCATGGTAAAAAGATTATTTATACTTTGCGATGCAGATGATCAATAACTTTAAATCATCTTAAATTAAATGGATATACTACACTCTATGTTAGGTCCTGATCTGAGGGCTGCCGCGCTTATTATTCTGAACCTTATTGTTATAGAGAGTTTGCTTTCTGTGGATAACGCAGCAGTTCTGGCAACAATGGTACTTGATCTGCCTAAGCATCAACGTCATAAAGCATTGCGATATGGCATCATTGGAGCATACGTTTTGAGGGGCGTTTGCCTGCTTTTGGCCGCGTGGCTTGTAAAGATCTGGTGGCTGAAACCTCTTGGTGGTTTGTATTTGCTATACCTGTCTTTTGATTATTTCAAAGGTAAACTGAGTAAATCCGATGGCGACGGCGGTGATGAGGAAATAGACAAAAGTAAAAATTGGGTGTATCGCTCAACTATTGGTCTTTTAGGTCCGCTTTGGGCAACTATTGTATTGGTAGAGATTATGGACCTTGCCTTCTCAATAGATAACGTTTTTGCCGCAGTAGCCTTTACCGACCATGTTTTCCTTATTTACATTGGTGTCTTTATCGGTATCCTGGCGATGAGATTTGTCGCACAAGCCTTTGTAAAACTGATGGAACGATTCACTTTCCTGGAAACCATCGCGTTTATCGTTATAGGTGTTTTGGGAGTTAAGCTCACCTCATCAATATATGTTCATTTTTATCCGGGGGGAGGTTTCTCTAAGGTTATCAGTGGTGAGCATGCTGATATTTTCACTTCGGTATTTACAGTAGGAATATTTATTTTGCCTGTCCTAAGCTCATTGCTTTTCAACGTGCCTAAAAGAAATTCGATAGAGCCGGAAGTAGCTGAAAAGGCAGAAGAAACGCTGAAAGAAAGTTAACACAGGCAAAGTTTATGAATAAGCTGATTGCAACCTGGTTTGGTATAGGATATATAAAAGGTGGCGGCACTATTGCTGCAGCCGTTACATGCGGATTGCTGTGGTTGTTTTGGACAAGTCCGGCATCACAAAACAGTTGGGTACTGCCGTTGATCACCATCGTAATTACACTAATTGGTATCTATGTAGGCGACCAGGTGGAACCCTTTTGGGGGAAGGATAGCTATAGGGTAGTAATTGACGAGGTAGCTGGAATGCTTGTCACCATGCTGTTTGTTCCGCATAATCCCTGGATGCTGTTAGCAGGATTTATATTGTTCCGCTTTTTTGATATGGTTAAGCCATTATTTATCCGCAGGCTCGAGAAATTGCCGGGTGGTACAGGCGTAATGATGGACGATATTGTAGCGGGGATATATGGCAATATCCTGATCCAAATATTCATACTGCTTAAACTCTAAAATATAGAGCCAAATTGTTTAAAAAGAACCGCCTCAGCAAAACTGGAGCGGTCCTTTTGCTTCAATGCTCGTTTCCTTATGCCGTTATCAATGTGATTCCGCTGAGGTCTGCTTTGCCGTTTTTAAGGAATTCGTAGGTCATCCGGTCGGCATGACAATCAATAAACTGGAGGCGTTTCAGGCTCCTGCATTTAAAGAAGGTGTTGATCAGCTTTGAATTCTGAAATGTCACTTTGGAAAATGCGCAGTTTTCGAAATAGCAATCCTCCAATGTGCCATCGAAAACAATATCGGCAAGCTGCGAATTGATAAATGAGGTGCGGTTCAATACAGCGTTTGTTGCGGTGTTTTTCTGAAAGTCGCTGGATCTGAAGGTGGCACCAGAAAAATCTACACCAGAAAAATTGCAAACTTTTACGTGGCAACTTGAAAATTCGGCCGCTTTTAGTGAACAGTCGTTAAAGAGATTGTTGACTAAGTGAGCACTCTGAAAACGGCTGCTGCTAATATTGGAATCAGAGAAGTCGCAACCGTCAACATGATTGCTTTTTAGAAGAAGTCCGGACAGGTCTGAACTGACAAACTTGCAACGCTGCAGGTTGGATGAGCTAAATTTTTCATTCAGACCGTTCAACCCGGAAAAATCGGCATCTACCCAGTTCCCGCGCGACATATCCCAATTAAGCTTGTTCTTTTGCTGGCCTGCCGCCGGCTCAGCTGAAGACTCAACGGCCGGTATTTCAGCGACCGTAGACTGAAAGTCTTCCGAAAAATAATTAAGATCAACCCCCAGGACTTTTGCGAGTTTGTTAATTGTAATAATGTCCGGAATGGATTCTCCGCGTTCCCATTTCCCGACCGCTTGCGGACTGATAAATAGATGCTCGGCAAGTTCTGCCTGTGAAATATTTATTTTCTTTCGTGCTTCGGCAATCTTGTTGCCAATCATGTTCATTTCCATAATACTGTATTTTATTTTTTGGATACAGCAAAGTTATTTTGGTCCAGCTCCAGAATCATCAAAAACACCGCCACTATTAGTTGTATTTACACTACCTTAAGTTGTTTTTAACAACTTAAGGTAGTATTTGCCGGAATTAAAATAGGGTCAGCAAAAATAGGGAAGGTTTTTGGTCTAAAAAGCAAGTATATACCGGCAAAAAGTTAAAGGTTTTTACGCGATCCCAAGCCGGGTCTTCAGATTATCCCGGTAGGTGCTGCCGATGGGTATTTTTGCCTGGCCGATGATAAGCTGATGTGCCTCGATCATGGTGATATGCCGGATAGCTACCACATAGGATTTATGTACCCTTATAAAATCGGCCGCGGGCACCAGGTCAAAGATATCGCCCATATTTTCGCGCACGAGGATATTTTTATCCTTCAGGCATATGGTGATATAATTGCCGTCTTTCTCGAGATATAGGATATCGCTTAGTTTTACCTGGTAGGTTTGCGGACCGCTTTTTACAAATATCGAGGCATCATCATCGTCTTTTGCGGGAGTGCCGTTTTTCAACGTTTTTAAGCCTGACACTTTATTCAATGCTGCGAGAAAACGTTCAAAAGTGATCGGCTTCAGAAGGTAATCAATAGCATTCAGATCGTAGCTCTCGACAGCATATTTGCTGTAGGCCGTGGTAAATATCACCATAGGTTTGGTGGCCAATGTACGCAGCAATTGTATCCCATTAACATCAGGCATATTGATATCCAGGAATACCAGGTCGATGCTTTCCCGGTTCAGGTATTCAATGGCTTTCACCGGCTCACGGAAGGTGGCTTTAAGATCAGTGAGCCCGCTCTTTTGGCAGTAACGCTCGATCACCTCAAGCGCCATAGGCTCATCATCTATTGCGATACAACTGATCATTGCAGGTTTATTTTGAGTTCCACTTTATATTGATCGTCAGCCTTTGTTATTTGCAGCTGGTGTTTGCCGGGATATAACAACGCTAACCGCCGTTTCACATTATCCAAACCGACACCGCTGCTGTCGCCATTCATTTTCTGCACGTGGCTATGATCAACATTGATACAAGTGAAAGTTAATTCATTTCCATTTACTGATAGCAAGATATCGATATCAGAACTTTGGCCAATAACCACACCGTGCTTGAACGCGTTTTCTACAAAAGGGATGAATAGCATCGGCGCTACAAAAATACCATCTGTTTCGGATTGATAATCGAATTTAATTATTGCTTCCTTATCCGCATAACGCAGCTTATTCAACTGGATGCAATCCTCCAGGTATTCGATTTCCTTTTTCAGCGGCACTTTTTCCTCGTTGCTTTCATAGATCATATAGCGCATCATTCCCGAAAGTTTAGAGATGCCGTCGGCAAGGTCATCATTACCTTTCTTCTGCGCCATCGAAAACAGGTTGTTTAGCGTATTGAACAGAAAGTGCGGGTTTACCTGCGATTTCAGGAATTTAACCTCCGTATCCAACTGGACTGCTGCCAGGTCCGACCGCATCTTTTCTACCCTCGACCATTCCTTTAAAAAGAAATAGGCTATAGAAAGACCAAATACGATGACGAAAATGAACGATATGGTATTGGATAAACCATTATTGGCAAATACCATAGCGTCGGTCCTCAACATAAGGTCCTTCTTTATAAAAGGAGGGACAGCAGGCGGTCCCGCCTTCCGGTCGATTTGATAAGTACCTATGAGCGGACGATCGGATTTCGGTGCGTAAAGCAAATGGTCCATATAGTAATTTATTGAAAAGATGGCCGCGAAATAAACTACAGGTATCGCCACCCTGATCAGTATATTTTTGAAGTGCAGCGCCTTTTTAAACAACAAATAAATATTGCCATAGAATAGCAAGGCAAGGAAACCAAGCGTGATAAACAAATGTGCCGATAAAGTATGCCTTACATCCCGTATAATAACAGGATCTTTTTTCATTGCACCCTGGGCCTGGTCAACGCGTATGGTTACATGCGTTTCCGTAAGCGACAACAGGGTATAAAAGACCCCCACCCAGAAGGCTACGTGCAGCACGATCTCTATCCAATCTTTTTTCTTGATCTTAATCATGATACCAAAGGTAAAGCAGCAGGAATGTCTATAAAATTAATGTTATTAAACTACCAGATAATGGTATAAACCAATCTTTTTTGAAATCCCAAATAACAAATATCTTTATTTCGCAGATGTAAAAATGGTGTTCGTACCAAAGTTTTTATTGGATGAAGCACAAAAAATAGTATTGCTTAAAATTATTACAGTTATGAAGAAGCAACTACTGTTGATCGTCATTTTATTGGAGGCATTTATTACCGCCAAAGCTCAAAAACCGGACACGGCGCGAATGCTGGTACATTACAAATTCACATGGGTACGGGATACCGCCAACCGAGAGCACCCCTACGCAGAAAACATGGTATTATATATAGGCCAAAATGCAGCCGCTTACAGGAGCTATGATGCCATAGCATATAATGCGCAGTTTAAGAAAGCATGGGCAGAAGCAGTGGCCGCCAGCCCGGACGGACGCCCTATGATTAACAGAAGAGGTGTAGGTTCAGTGGTTGAATATTACCAGTATCCTAATGAGCACAAATTACTTACGAAGGACAAGCTGATGACCAACAATTACGCGATAGAAAGCCCGATGCCTGCTATCAATTGGAAAACCAGCAGCGATACGGCAACTTTCGGCGGTTTGCATTGCCAGAAAGCGACTGGACATTTTAAAGGCAGGGATTATATGGTATGGTTTTGCCCTGATCTGCCGGTGCATACCGGCCCATGGAAGTTAAACGGACTACCTGGTGTGATCGTAGATGCCCGCGACACAAAAGGCGAAGTTGTATTTCAGTTTGATGGCGTAGAGAAAGCGGTCCCAACATCGCCTGGAAAGCAGCAAACAACTGAAGAAAAAGATTTGCCGCCGATTTTGCGGGGCTTAAATGATGACATGAATTTGATTGCTCCACCGCCGGGAACGATCAAAACCACGCAAAAGGAGTTTGATAAAACCAGGGAGGCTATGAGAAAAAATCCCAACGGTGTTGTACAGGCGATTAACGCAGGCAACGGCCCTAAAATGGATCACGTCAAAGGGGGCCCGCCTCTTTTGGGCCCCGTAACCAATAATCCGATAGAACTGTCAGAGAAAAAATAAACCGAATCATAAAATTCAAAATAATCACAATGAAAAAGCAATTGATAATAAGCACGATACTGATAGCTATTGCAGCAAGTGCCTTCGCCCAAAAACCAGACACCGCACAAGTGTTGGTTCATTACAAATTCACCCATGTGCGTGATACCACTAATCGGGACCATCCCTATACCGAAAATATGGCCCTGTACATTGGTAAAACTTCAAGTGCTTATAGAAGCTACGACAATATATTGGAGCAAGCCGAAGCTAAAAAGCAACTGCAAGCTGCACTTGCCAGTTCGCCGGATGGTCATGTTAATATTCAAAGAAACAGGAGAGGATCGGGTGCAGAGTATTATGAATTTCCTAACGGGAAAAAACTGGCGAGGAAAGAGCCGCTGGTGATGGAAACCTACCTGATAGAAGATGCGCTACCGGCTATTGAATGGAAAATAAGCAACGATACGGCAACGTATGGTGGCTTACACTGCCAGAAAGCGACAGGGCATTTTAAAGGAAGAGATTATACGGCCTGGTTTTGTCCGGATATGCCATTGCACGTAGGTCCGTGGAAATTGAACGGATTGCCTGGCGTAATTGTTGAGGCGTACGACGCCAAAAAAGATGTGCAGTTTATGTTTGATGGCGTGGAAAAGATAGCCATTGCACCTAAGCCGGATGATAAACTCGCAACAATAAAGTCCGATGGTCCTGGACCAAGGCTGGTAATGATAGGCGGCAACGATGGCGGCGATCCTAATGTTATACAACTGCCCAAAGATGGCATCAAAACTACAGACAAGGAGTTTACCAAACTGGAGGCAGCTATGCGCAAGGACCCCAATGCTTTTGTGCAATCGCAGGTGTCTATGCATAATGCTAACCGCCCGGCCGGTACAGACCCTGTACAGATAAACATAAAAATGGGGCCGCCACCGGTGGTTAATAATCCAATTGAATTGCCGGATAGAAAATAAAACGGATCGTAAAATTCAAATGGTTACCGCCATGAAAAGGAAATTTTTGATAATGATAGCATTGGTTTTGCCGGGCCTTGTGGTTTGTGCGCAAAAGCCTGATACTGCACAAATACTGGTGCATTACAAATTCAGCTATGTGCAGGATACCAACAACAGGGCGCACCCCTGCACCGAAAATATGGTGCTGTTTGTAGGAAAAGCGTCAAGCAGTTACAGAAGCTACGACCGCCAGCTGCAAAACGAGCTATATAGGAGACAGATGCAGGAGGCGATCAACAATTCTGCCGACGGGAATATCCGGCTAGATCATAAGGTCACCGCTTCGGGTACCGAGTATTACCAGTTTATCAACTACAGGAAACTGGTGCGAAAAGAAGTGATGATGAGTTCATATATTATCAATGACGTGCTGCCTGTAATAAACTGGCACATCAGCGGCGATAAGGCAGATTTTGCCGAGTTGCATTGCCAGAAGGCGACCTGCCATTTCAAAGGACGTGACTATACAGCTTGGTTTTGCCCTGACCTGCCTGTACGCGTTGGCCCGTGGAAACTGAACGGGTTGCCCGGTGTAATTGTAGAGGCTTATGATGTCAAAAAGGAAGTTGTTTTCAAATTCGACCGTGTTGAAAAGGCTGTGCTCGGAGCGTCTAAACCTATCAAAGACCGTCATGGCAGAGTAGTGACTCCGTTAGATGATGATGCAGATGGCAGCGACCCCAATATCATCAGGACACCAACTAACGGCATTGTAACTACTGACAAAGAATTTGCGAGGCTGCAGAACGCGATGCATAAAGATCCAAACGTCCTTGCACAAACCATGAAGGCAACTGCACAAAATAATGGCGGTCCCAAGCCTGACGTAGATATGAAAGTTGGGGCGCGGCCGATATTAAATAACCCTATCGAATTACCGGAAAAATAATCATGCACCATATCAAATTCTTCATACTGCTGCTATGCGGCATGGCACTTTCTGTGCTCTGTTTTGCCCAGGGAAACATCCACGGGACGGTTAAAGATAGTACGGGTAAAGCTGTACCCTTCGCCACCATCAGCCTGAAAAATAAGGTGAGTAATGCTATCGTGTCATACACTACAACGGCTGATAACGGAACGTATACCCTTACGCTTCCGCAGGGACAAAACATAGATAGCCTTGCAGTGGAGGTGCGGAGCATGGGCTATAAAAACCAGCTGAAAAGCATCGCCGGTACAGCGCCTGTTGATTTTGTAATGCAGACTTCGGTTAACCAACTACAGGCTGTGGTGATCAAAAGCAGCCGGCCGGTGCTGCGGGTAAATGGGGATACGATTAGCTATAAAGTATCCGATTTTGCCAATCCGCAGGACAGAACAATAGGCGAGGTGATCAAAAAGCTTCCCGGCATAACGGTAGCTGCTGATGGGACAATCAGCTATAACAATAAGCCGATCAGTACGGTGTATATCGGCGGCGATAACCTGCTTGATGATAAATACAACATCGCCACTAATACCATCCCGCAGGGCGTGGTAGATAAGGTGCAGGTACTCCAGAATGATCAACCCATCAAAGCACTGCAAAACAAGGTAATGAGCGATGATGTGGCGCTGAACCTGAGCATTAAAAAAGGTGCTAAGCTACAGATGGTGGGGCAGGAAAGCATTGGCTTGGGCTTGCCTGGTAATTACGACGCTGAGCTGAACGCGATGATGTTTAAGGATAAATATAAAGCGATCAATTACCTGAACGGCAACAATATTGGTTACGACCTGGCGCAGGACCTGGCATCGCACAACTATAACGACTACATGCAGCGTATCGATAACAATGTACCTGCGACGATGCTTTCTGTTGGGTCGGTTAATACACCTGCTTTGGCTCAAAGCCGTTACCTATTTAACCAGGCGGGCATTTTAAACCTGAATAACCTGGTGAACCTTAAAAATGGGGTTAAGCTAAGGTTGAATGCCTATTACCTGCACGATACTCAAAAGCAGGATTATAGTCAGCAAACCACTGTTTTTCTGCCGGGTGATACGGTACATTATACAGAAACGCAGCATAATCAATATAAGCCGGATATATTTCATGCTGAATTCACCTTGAATGTAAACAAGGATAAATATTACCTGAATGATGCCCTTTTGCTGGATGGTAACCGTTCGGCCTGGAATTCGGCGCTAAATACCAATGGGAATATGGTCGGACAGAATCTCAGGGATAATGCATTGAATTTTTCCAATGAATTTAACCTGATCAAATCGTTCAAATCAAATAATGTTATACAGGCGTATTCGTACTTTAGCCGTACAACAGAACCGGAGAGCCGTGTTATATATCCTAACTACAACGACTCGTTGTTTAATCACGGACTACCGTATTCGCAATTGATCCAGAATGTGAATGTGCCGACATTGTACACTAACAACTATCTTTCCTTCAAAATACCGGGAAATATTGTTACACAAAGTTTCAGGGCCGGTTTTAGTGTGCAGTCGCAAAAGCTGACATCTGATCTGGGTGTTGTTCAGAATAATAATAGCATCAACCTGCAATCAGACAGCGCGGTTAATCACCTCAACTGGATGAAGAAGAAGGTTTATACTGAACTGGCCTATGATATACCGGGCGATAAGCTTAAAGCCAATTTGACGCTTCCGCTCATTTTGCAGCAGATCAATTATTCCGACACCACTTATACGCTGAACAAGAGTTTGACCCGTCTTTATTTTAATCCGCAATTCAGGATGAAATACCAGGTTGGGCAGGAAAATTACCTGAACCTGATGTATAGCTACCGGAACCAGGTGGGCACTATTGAAGACATTTACCAGGGAGAAATACTGAGAGACTACCGCTCGCTGTCTGCCAATAGCTCCGAGTTGACCTTGCGGCAAAGCCAGCAGGCCGGAGCAGGCTTCAATTATCGCAAGGCGCTTACTTTGTTCTTTTTCAGTGTTAACGCGCTTTATAGTCATACCAGCGCCAACAATATTGCATCGAGCGTCATTACCAACAATATACAGAAGGGCGTGATGCTGCCTTATCCCAATAGCACCGATTCATGGGCGTTGAGTGCCGCAACCAGTAAATACTCATTTGCTTTGCGCACTACCTTTAGCGCAGGCATCCAATGGCAAAGCAGCCGATCGGTGCAGATACAAAACGATGCGTTGCTGCCATTTAATACAGTTACAGAAACGCTGACATTTGGTGCCGATACCAAGGTGAGCGACAAAGTGAATTTCAGCTACAAGGCCTCCGGTATACAGACCTACAGTCAATCGGCAGTTGAGGCCTCGGCTTTTCACATCGATCAGTTGCAGCAGCAGGCATCGTTGTTTTATAACCCGACAGATGAACTGCAATTCAAATTAGCCGGTGAACATTACTTCACCCGCCAGCAGGGAAACCCAGACTTGAAATACTTTTTTACCGATGCTTCAGCAAAATTCAAGATCAAAAAATGGAAAACAGATTTTGAGCTGAGCGCTGTGAATTTTCTCAATGTGAAAACCTATAACGCGCTGTACCTGTCGGCTAACACCTTAACCGCCAATTCTTATCGGCTACCGGGAAGGATTGTATTGCTGAAGGTGTTGTTTAATTTGTAGACAAGCCATTAAAAGAACCGTCATTGCTGGAACGAAGCAATCTCTTTGCTTTGCAGATCAGGGAGCAGAAATTTCTTAAGGAACGTCAAGCTTATAATTTACGGTCCATTGAATGTCCTATGTAGAGATTGCTTCGTTCCTCGCAATGACGCGTTGAGAAAGAATTATTTTCCAATCCTATACAAATTACCATTATCAGTAACCCCGTAAAAAGCGCCATCCTTACCTGTAGCCAGCGAACGCCAGCGTTCATTCTTATCTTTCAGCAAACGCTCTTCGGCAACAACTTTGTCGCCTTTCAAGATCAGGCGGGCGATATGCTGACCGCTTAAACAGCAAACAAACAAATTGCCTTTCCATTCGGGTATCAGATTGCCTTCATAAAAAGTGATACCACAGGGTGATATGCTTGGGTTCCAATAATAGATGGGCTGGGTCATGCCCTCTTTTTGCTGAATACCATCACCAACTTTTACGCCCCTGTATTCGATACCGTAAGTAATAACGGGCCAGCCATAGTTTTTACCGGGACGGATCAGGTTGATCTCATCACCACCACGCGGACCGAACTCTGCTTCAAATATTTCCCCGGTTTTTGGGTTCATGGTCATACCTTCAGGGTTTCTGAATCCGTAAGCATATATCTCAGGTAGAGCGTTTGCTTTTTGTGCGAACGGTCCACCGGGTACAGGTTTCCCGTCTCTTGTGATATGTAAAACTTTACCAATAGCTGTGTTCAGATCCTGTGCCTTTACGCGCATTTCATCGGCACTATGTTCGCCTGTACTAACAAACAGGTTGCCTTCTTTATCAAAAACAATCCGCGAACCAAACTGAAGGTTTCCGTGGTAAGCTGGTTTTGCATGGTAGATCACTTTAACATTCTCCAGTTTGCTGCCATCGGCCGACAAAGTTCCTTTGGCAACTGCCAATTGAAAGCCTTCCGCAACCTCTTCAGAATATGTCCAGAACAAGGTTCTGTTTTGGGCGAATTTGGAATCGAAATTCACATCCAGCAATCCACCCTGACCGCCAACCGCTACTTTCGGCAAGCCGGATATTTCTTTATCGAAACTACCGTCGGCTTTTAAAATCCGCATTGTACCGCCTTTTTCAGTTACTATAAAACGGCCATCAGGCAGGCATCGTAATGAAAAGGGTTGTTTGAGATCGTGGTTGATTATCTTAACATCAAGCTTGGTTTTGGTTTGAGCACCAGGAGCTCTTGTCTGACCCGGGAAAGCGGGTTTATAATCTGCCGTCGGTGATTGTGTTTCAACAGGCGGTAATGATTGCGCTTTAGATCGCGATAACCCAAACATCAGGCACGACAGCGCCAACGTTCCTGTAATAAATAGCTTTTTCATAGTGTATCTTGGTAGATGAATGTTCCTTATTGCCAGCCTCCGCCTAATGCTTTATACAGGTCGACTATCGCCTGCAACTGCTGTAAACGGTCGTTAACACCATCGAGCTGTGCTGATAAGAGCGATTGTTCGGAGGTCAGCACGTCTGTATAATTTGTAGCCGAGCTATAACGAAGCAACTCTTTGGTAAAATCAACTGCTTTCTCCAACGACGCAATCTGATCTTTTCGGGTACCTTGTTTTTCAATAGCTGTTTGATAACTATACAGGCTATTTGAAACCTCAGAGCCAGCATTCAGCAAAGCTTTTTGATAAGCATAAAAAGCCTCCTGCTGCTGAGCCTGGGCTACATGCAACCTGGTCTTATTTTGACGCTTATTAAAAATAGGCTGTGTCAAACCGCCGATAATATTATAGAATATCGAATTGTCGAAAAAGTTTTTGATGGTCAGGTTTGAGAAGCCACCTTGTGCGGTTATGGTCAGTTGCGGATAGAAATAAGTCTTCGCCACATTCACATTTTCAAATGCAGCACGAAAGGCAAATTCAGCCTGCTGAACGTCTGGCCTGTTCCGCATCAATTGCGAGGATACCCCGGTTTGAAGATTTTGATAAGGTTGCTGCTCAATCAACGAACCTCTCCTGATCTCGCCTGGTACGCGTCCCAAAAGCAAACTCAGGGTATTCTCTGTCTCCCTGATGTTCCTTTTGATGTCCGGAACCAGCAATTCAGCCGAAAAGCGATTGGCTTCACTTTGGGCTACCGCCGCGCCGTTCGATATGCCACTTTCTTTTAAGGCTTTGATGGTCGAAACATCTTCCAGTCTATACTTCACCGTTTGCTCGGTTATCCTTAACTGTTCATCGTAGGCAAGCAGCTTGTAGTAATTGGTTGCAATGTCAGAAATAAGCTGCGTCTGGATAACTCTTTTTGCCGCATCGCTTTGCAAAAAACTAGCGAGGTAGCTTCTCTTCGAACTGCTCAACTTACCCCATATATCAGCCTCCCAACTGGTGCTCAGGTTGGCCTGGTAGGATGTTGTTGTTAATGGATAAGAGTTTATAAGCTCTGGCGGCAGATTCTGCGATGCAGCCGATAATTTAGAGCGTGTTACTGTTGCACTGGCGCTCAGATCGGGCAATAATGCCGCTTTTGCTTGCTGAAGGTTTTCCCGCGCTTCGGTCATTCGCTGCATGGCAACTTTCAGATCGAGATTTTCTCTCAAGCCTTCAGAGATCAATCCCTGTAGGATAGTGTCAGCAAATAATGATTTATAGGGCAACGTAGCGATAGTGACGCTGTCAGTTGTGGCTGCAGAACGATATAATTCTCCGTGAACCGCCATTCCTGGTTGCTGGTATTTTTTGGTCACACAGGAGCAAAAGACCAGCGTCGCCAGTGTAAACAAGACTAACCCTTTGTTCAATGAATATTTATGCAATGTATTTGTCGTCATTAAATTCAAATCTATAGGTTATTCAACTGGCTCAACAGCAGGTTTCCGGCTTATTTTCTCTTGTATATTCTGGAAAATGATAAACAATACCGGTATCACAAACACACCGAAAATGGTACCGATAAACATACCGCCTACCGCACCCGTGCCAATTGATTTATTCCCTGCTGCTCCCGCACCTGTAGATACCATCAGCGGCATGATACCGAAGATGAACGCAAAGGAAGTCATCAAAATCGGCCTCAAACGTGCCATCGCACCGTCAATAGCTGCCTGAACAATTGATTCTCCCGAACGTCTTCTCGCAACCGCAAACTCTACGATCAGGATAGCATTTTTGGCCAACAAGCCGATCAGCATGATCAGGGTGATCTGCAGGTAAATGTTATTCTGCACACCAAATATATTGGCGAAGATGAATGCTCCCGCAAGGCCTATCGACAGTGATAAAATCACCGCGAACGGAAGTATATAACTTTCATACTGTGCGCTCAACAGGAAATAAACAAACACGAGGCACAACACAAATATCAAAAGTGTCTGGTTGCCGCTGGATAGTTCTTCCCTGCTTAATCCTGAGAATTCGAACCCGTATCCAACTGGCAGATTTTTAGCGGCCACTTCTTGTATGGCTTTGATCGCATCACCCGAACTATAACCTGGTTTTGGTGCCCCTGAAACAGCAATTGCTGTAAAGAGGTTAAAGCGATTTATAAATTCCGGGCCGTATACCCGCTTCAGCGTGACAAAGCTGGTCAAGGGAGCCATTACGTTATTGTTGTTACGCACATATATTTTATCCAGGCTTTGAACAGTACCACGATAGGCAGCATCGGCTTGTATCATCACGCGGTATTGTTTACCGAACTGGTTGAAGTTAGACGCATACAGTCCGCCAAAATATCCCTGTAAAGTACTGAGCACTGCGGCCGGTGAGACATTGGCTTCCTTACATTTGGCCACATTAACGTCCACCTGGTATTGCGGGAAATTGACATTAAAAAAGTTGGTAGCGTATTGTATCTCCGGGCGCTTGGCCAACTCCGCCAAAAATTTATTGGTGACCTCACTGAAATGCACAATATCCCCGCCGGTATGATCCTGCACCTGGAATTCAAATCCGCTTGTGAAGCCAAAGCCTTCTAAAGTTGGCGGTGCCAGGAAAAAAACGTTCGCGCCTTTAATGTTCGATGTAGCGCCAAACAAGTGACCAATTACCGCATCAACACTGTGTTCAGCTCCAGGCCGGTCTTCCCAGGGTTTCAGGTTCATAAACAATGAACCGTAAGAACCGCCGTTGCCCCCGCTCAAAATACCCGAGCCTGCAATTTCTACAACGGAGTTCATTTCAGGCTGCTGTTTGGATAGCGTCACTACCTGGTCCGCAATTGCCTGGGTGCGCTCCAGTGATGAAGCGGGTGGCAGACTGATATCGGCCATAATAAAGCTTTGATCCTCATTCGGAACAAACCCCGAAGGCGTAACTTTGAGCAGAAATGCAAACAGGACCATGAAAACCAGTACAGCCGCTACAGCGATCCATTTTCTGCGGGATAAGAACAGCACGGCCCGTTTATATTTCTTCATTGTGGCATCAAAAGCCGCATTGAAGGCTGCATAAAATCGTTGAAGGAATCCTTTGCGAAGTTTATTCTCATGATGAGGCTTTAACAACAAAGCGCACAATGCCGGGCTGAGTGTTAAAGCGTTCAGCGCCGATATTAAAATAGCTACGGCCAGTGTTAAACCGAACTGTTTATAGAATACCCCTACCGAACCATTGATAAAAGTCACGGGGATAAACACAGCCGCCATTACCAGTGTAATGGAAACCACTGCGCCGCTTATTTCGCTCATCGCTTCTAATGTTGCAGCCTTGGCCGTAGGCACATGCTGGTCCAGTTTGGCGTGAACGGCCTCCACCACCACGATGGCATCATCCACCACGATGCCAATGGCGAGCACCAGTGCAAACAAGGTGAGTAGGTTGATGGTGAACCCAAACAGCTGCAAGAAGAAGAACGTACCCACAATTGCTACCGGCACCGCAATAGCCGGAATGAGCGTGGAGCGTAGATCCTGTAAAAAGATGAATACCACGATGGAAACCAATATAAAGGCCTCGATCAAAGTTTCCACAACCTTTTTGATCGATACATCCAGGAACTGGTTAGCGGTGAAGATCGTATTGTATTCGATACCTGAAGGAAACCTTTGTGCTGCTTCCTCCAGCGTTTTTTCGCAGTCTTTGATCATCGCATGGGCGTTAGAACCAGAGGTCTGGAATATAGCAATAACGATAGATGGTTTTTTATCCGTAGCGGAAGTGACCGAGTAGTCAAGTGAGCCCAGTTCGATACGCGCAACGTCTTTCAACTTTAGCAATTGGCCATCAGGTGTAGCTTTGATAATGATATTTTCATATTCCTGTGGCGTTTTAAGACGACCTTTATATTTGAGCACATACTGAAACGACTGGTTGCTGTTTTCGCCGATCTTTCCGGGAGCGGCTTCAATGTTTTGCTCAGCCAGTGCATTATTGATATCATCGGGCACCAATTTATAAGCAGCCATTGCATCCGGCTTTAACCATATCCTCATAGAGTAGTCATGCGTACCGAAAGCGGTAACATCACCTACGCCATTCACGCGTTTCAGCATCGGGATCACGTTGATGTTGGCATAGTTCTGTAGGAAGGTCGCATCGTATGATTTGCTGGTACTGTTGATAGAAAATACCATCACCATGCTGCTTTGGCGTTTGCTTGTGCTCACACCGGCCCGTGTAACCTCAGCTGGTAATAAAGGCGTTGCGCGCGACACGCGGTTCTGCACGTTTACAGCAGCCAGGTCCGGATTGGTGCCTTGTTTGAAAAATATAGTGATACCGGCAGACCCATCATTACCCGCGGATGAGGTCATGTAGGTCATGTTCTCCACGCCGTTTATCTGCTCCTCAAGTGGCACGATAACGCTGTTCAGTACCACATCCGCGTTTGCGCCGGGGTAGGAAGTGGATACCTGCACAGTTGGCGGAGCTATTTCCGGATATTGTGTGATCGGCAGAGCAATAAGACCAAGAATACCGAGTATCACAATGATCACCGATATTACCGTAGAAAGTACAGGCCGCTCAATAAAAACTTTTAATGTCATTTTTATGCTGTCGGTTTATTTAATGTCTTTATAAACTTGATCTTCCCGCTGTATTTGGGGCTTGATGGCCGTCCCATCTGCGATTGGCGCCCCGGCCTCGTATACAATCTGGTCGCCTGATTTTATACCCTCGGTCACTACGAAATACTGACCTGCAGGATCTGGCATGGTCATGATCTCCTCGCTTTTTACTTTATCACCATTTAGCAGGTAAACAAAACGTTTGCCCTGCAATTCGTAGGTCGATCGCTGCGGAACCAGCAAAGCATCCTTTAGCGGAACCGGGATAACAATAGTAGCGCTGCCACCACTTCTGATCAGTCTTACCGGGTTAGGAAATGTTGCCCTGAAGCTTGCCGCCCCTGTTTCCGAATTGATCTGTCCACCGATACTCTCTATTTTACCTTTTTCTGGATAATCCGTGCCGTCAGATAGGATAAGAGAGACCTCAGGGAGCTGTTTCAGCTTTGCTTCCAAAGTGCTGCCTTTATATTGCCTTGAAAAATCCAGCAATTGCTTCTCATTCATTGAAAAGTAGGCGTAAACTTTAGATATATTGGAGATCATGGTGAGCGGCGAAGTTGTAGTGCTGCTCACAAGGCTTCCCAATTTGTAAGGTATCATTCCGGCAACGCCGTCAACCGGGCTGGTAACTGTAGTGTATGACAGATTTGTCCGCGCGTTAGCGAGGGTTGTTTTGGCTTGCATCAATGCAGCTTCTTTTACCTTTAAAACATCTTCGGCCGACTTTAATTCATAATCGCTGATAATCCCTTTAGTTACCAGCGGCTTTGTTTTCTCAACCTGTAATTTGGCCGTGTTAACATCAGCTTCGGCACTGTTAATAGCAGCAAGCGAATTTTTAACTTCCTGCTCGTATTGCGGCGCATTGATCTTAAACAGCAGCTGTCCTTTCTTTACAGTCGCACCTTCGTCTATATAAATGTGTTCGATATAGCCATCTATCTTCGGGCGTATCTCAATGTTTTGCACACCCTGCAACGTTGCAGGGTACTGCGATTGCAAGGTGGTATTGTGTGTTGATACCTTCAATACAGGATACGCCTGTGCAACCGGTGCTCCGCCTTGCTGGGCCTGACCGCCTTCTGTATTACGACAGCCGAGGCTGGCAATCATTGCGCAACCTATTATAAGTGCAAATGCCGGTCTTTTTCTAATCAATTGATGTGGTTTTAGTGATGCAGGTATATTCTTTATCATATAGCGCGTACAGGTTATTTATCGTGCTGATAACTTATAATTCGTAATGGTGTGCAGTTGCTCCCGCGTCTTTAGACACTCTTTGTATCGGCTAGTTACAATTGTCGTTGGGGTTTCCGGCAATTTTTATTAATTGACTATTTTAAACTGATCAATTTAATGGGTTCTCTGTAACAGGAACGCTGCTGTTTATAATATTTTGACGGTCCGAAATTAATGTAAACTAATCAAAAACCCCTCTGCGGCCCTTTAAAAATAAAAAAATAGTGCGCTCTGTCTCTCACGCAGAACGCACCTTACCATCAAAGGTAATCAACTAAATCTCAATCGAGATGCTGCAAATTGAACACTTTAATTGGTTCCGGTAAAATCTTATCGACAGGTTGGAGGAAATTATAGACGAAAGGCGCGAATTGATGGGTTACGAGCCGGAGTATAATAGAGGGTTACTTAATAGAGCGTCTTTGCGGGGAACGAAGCAATCCCGAATGGGCAGGTCGGTTACGCAATTTCTACACCATTCCCTTCGCCCTGTTTGGCATGCGATTGCCTCGTATGCTCGCAATGATATATTTTTCCAGCATATACCCCTCTGACCTATAAACACTTGCACAATACTTAATTAAATAACCATCAGTAGGGTATTTTTATCCTTTGATTAAAAAAATAAGATTTTGCTTGTTTGAAATTGAAACATATCTGTTACATTTGGGCTCCATCAACCACCTATTTAAATGAGAAACAGTATACACAGAGGCTGTGGCGCAAGTTGCCACATCGCCTTTTTATCAGCGGATTTTCCGGCAAGCCGATCACTTTCTATTACTGGTAATAATGCAGGGTTATGATTTGCTGACCGACGGGGAACTGACAGACCTTTTAAAATCAAACGACAGGGGCGCATTTACCGAGATCTATAACAGGTACTGGAAGCGGTTATTTGGGATTGCTGCCAATAAGATGAAAGATCTGGACGACGCCGAGGAGATTGTCCAGGACATTTTTGTCTCGCTTTGGCGCAGAAGGGATGACCTTGCTGGTATCATTTCCCTGGGGTCTTACCTGGCTATCTCGGTCAAATACCGTGTGATCAAAACTCTGGAAAAACGCAACAATGCTCAAAAGTATGCCAACTACTATGAGTACGTGATGACCGTAGCCGATAACTCGACCGAAGAATGGATGCAGTTTGAAGAGTTGAAGAACCAGCTAGCTCAATTTGTGGGCGAGCTGCCTGAAAAATGCCAATTGGTATACAGGATGAGCCGCGAATCGGGTTTCCCGCAAAAAAGGATAGCGGAGGAGCTAGGTATTTCAGAAAAAACAGTGGAGGCGCATCTAGGCAAAGCATTGAAAATATTGCGCACACGGCTGAGCCAGTTTCTTTTATAAAAATTTAATTTTTTTTTCTCCAGCACTAAGGGATTTGGTTTGTTCAGGGGACTTACTATTAAAACCTACTGAATGAACAGCCATCCTGACGAAACGCGCTACCGTGAGCTTGCCCAAAAATGGCTCGACGGAACCATTACTGCTGCCGAAAAGCAGGAGTTTGCTGCCTGGTACAACGCAGATCAGGATACGCCGGTAGATATCCCGTCCAAATTTGCGGAAAGCGAGGACGCTCTCAGGGAACGGATACTCAATAAGATAAACAGCGAAATTTTTGATGAAACATCAGGCCGGGGGAGAAAGACATTAGTCTGGCTGACATCAATAGCTGCAAGCGTTCTGATTGTCCTGGCAGGAATTGTTATTCATTTTCATCTTAAAAAACAGCAATCACCATCTTTTGCAGCCAGTCATCAGAAGCCTAAGGTGAATGATGTGGCGCCGGGCGGTGATAAAGCGATGCTGACACTTGCCGATGGCTCCAAAGTAGTTTTAACCGATGCCAAAAACGGGGTAGTTGCCAGCCAGGGGATCACCACGCTTAACAAGACAAAGGCCGGGCAACTGGTTTACGAGGCCGATCAATCTTCAAAAACTGTTTCGGTTGTTTACAACACCATTACGACTCCAAAAGGCGGACAGTTCCAGGTAGTATTAAGCGACGGTACTAAAGTATGGCTCAATGCGGCATCGTCCATCACCTTCCCGACTACCTTCTCGGCTACAGAACGAAAGGTAACCATCACAGGTGAAGTATATTTTGAAGTCGCCAAAAATAAGAATGTGCCGTTCAGGGTAGTCAGCGGTCAGCAGGAAGTGGAAGATGTGGGCACCTGTTTCAATATAAAAGCTTATGATGACGAACGTTCGATCAGCACCACATTAGTAGAAGGAGCGGTAAAGATAATGTCCGGACAGCACTCAGCGCTCTTAGTACCGGGACAACAAGCAAATGTATCCAACCAGGGCTCGGATCCGATCAGTGTTAAAACCGTGAACACTGAAACTGTGCTAGCTTGGAAGAACGGCAACTTCGAGTTTGAAAGTGAAGAATTGCACGCCATTATGCGCCAGGTATCCAGGTGGTACGACATAAAAGTTATTTACGAAGACGATGTAAAACCAAGGCGTTTTACAGCAAGTGTTCCCCGCAATGTTAACCTTTCCAAATTATTGGAGATGTTAAAATTCATGGGCGTCAACTTCAGGATAGATGGACAAACCGTAGTGGTTTCGCCGTAGTGCTAATCAATCAAAAATATACAACTTAACCTGATCACAATTAAACCAGCATTACTCCGGTTGCATTACACCAATTGTTAAACATAAATATACACCGATGAAGAAACCCATACAAAGAGCCCCCTGAAACCCAGAAAAGGTAACGCAAAAGACATCTAAAAATAAAAGCCGGGAAGCATTGCAGTGCTCACCCGGCGTACGTCTGGGTTACCCGTTCCGCCAATCGACAAATTGAAAAAACCAAGTTAAAAACCCAAACACTACAAACTTATGAAATTAAAAGGTAAGACTTTGCCTGCGTACAGGCATGGTCTGTTCAAAATTCTATTAGCTATGAAGCTAACAGCTATTTTTATGCTCACAAGCCTGGTTACGGTAAGTGCCAAAACATTTAGCCAGGGTATCAAAATTCATCAAAATCAAATATCTGTAGACAAAGTATTAAAGCTGATCAAAAAGCAAAGCGGCTACAGTTACCTGTTTGAGGATGATGTTGTATCAAGAACGATAAAGCTTGATGTTGACGTTGATAACGCCTCGGTCGAAGAAACGCTCAACCGCTGTTTCAAAGACCAGCCGCTGACTTATAAAATATTTGAGAAAACCATCGTCATAAAAGCAAAGCCCCTGCCTGCGAAGGCAGTTGTAGTTGCTATAAAAGTACAGGGAACGGTAAGTGATGAAAAGGGTTTGCCGCTTCCCGGCGTATCTGTAAAGGTTAAAGGAACCTCTGCCGGTGCAATAACAGACGCAAACGGGAAATACTCGCTCACGGATGTGGACGGCAATGCCACGTTGGTATTCAGTTTTATTGGTTATAACACGCAGGAAGTTGCGGTGAATAACAAAGAGCAGATCGATGTAAAACTGACCGAAGCATCTAAAGAACTCAACCAGGTGGTGGTTGTGGGTTACGGTACCCAAAAAAGAGTGGATCTTACCGGCGCGGTTGGCAGTGTGAATAGTAAGCAATTACAGGAACGCCCAGCCCAAACTGTGGAAGAAGAGCTTGCCGGTAAAATTGCAGGTGTCAACGTTTCGACAAACTCTGGTGCACCGGGGGGGGAAACCAAGATCAGGATACGTGGCTACAGTTCTATCAACACCAATACCGACCCGCTTTATGTTGTGGACGGGGTGGTTTGGACCGAAGGCGGCTCTTCGCTCAATCCAAACGATATAGCTTCAATTGACGTACTTAAGGATGCATCTTCAACAGCGATATACGGAACACGTGGCGCAAACGGTGTAATATTGATCACCACAAAAAGAGGTGGCAAAACAGGTGGCTCTGTTAATTACGATGCCTATGGAAGCATAAGCACAATGGTTAAGGAACTGAAGGTGCTGAATGCCAAACAATTCCTTGCGGTTGAAGATCAGTCTTATGCCAATATTAAAAAATACGACCCTGTTGGATGGGCCGGAGGTAAATATGCTGATGATGATCCTAAAGTAATTCGTACCGCTCTGATCGGTAAATTATTTGATGCTAACCTGAACCCGTTATATGATGTAGACTGGCAAAAAGCAACCACCCGTACCGCATATAGTCAGAACCATAACCTGTCATTTACCAACGGTACGGAAAACCTGAACTATGGGTTGTTTTTAAACTACGGCGATGACGAAGGTATTATTCTGAACAGTTACCAGAAACGCTACAATGCCCGGTTGACCATTGACAACCAGGTGAAGAAATGGCTGAAAGTGGGCGCAACCCTTAACTATGACTACCGGGAAACACGTACAGCCGATGACGGTACCGGGGGTAATAACATCCCTCGTATGCTGATCGAGATGATCCCGATCATCCCGATCAAATATCCTGATGGGACCTATGGCAAACGTACCGATTATCCAAACATGGAAGGCGGTGACAACCCGGTTGCACAGGCGGAGGAAATCAAATCATTGTTCTACTACCGTGTGTTTAGCGGTAACGGCTATGCTGATTTCAACATATTACCAGGGCTTGACCTGCGCAGTACCATTGGTGTTACCACATCCAGCAATACACACCCGCATTTCCAAAGCGGACTGGTGGGTGGTTCAACAGCCAATCAAACCTACAGTTCGGCGTCGATCAATCAGTACAACAACACGTTCTGGCAATGGGAAAATCACTTAACCTATAATAAGACCTTTGGTAAGGATCATAAGATAAACGCGGTTGCCGGGGTCGAGCTGCAAAATTTCTCGCAGTTAACTTCTTACGGTTCAACCCAGGACCTTTCCGATAACTATTACGAGTATTATAACCTGGGCGGCGGCCAAATACCGGGAATACCCACTTCGGGGTATGATGCATGGCAAATGCGGTCATTTTTCGGTCGCTTCAATTATAGTTATAAAGACAAATACCTGTTCACTATAACCGGTCGCGAAGACGGATCATCCCGCTTTGGAACAAATGTTAAAAACGGTTTCTTCCCTTCTGCAGCTATAGCTTGGAGAATATCTCAGGAAGATTTCCTGAAGGATAATAAAACTATCTCCGATCTAAAATTAAGATTAAGCTATGGTTTGACAGGTAACTCCGAAATTGGCGAGTACCGTTCACCGGCAAACATCAATACCAACAATTATCCGTTTAATAACGCCCAATCTGTCGGGACAACGTTGACAAGCATTGGTAACAATCAATTAGCATGGGAAAAAACCACAGAATACGACCTGGGATTGTCATTCGGATTATTTAATAACCGCATCAATGTGGAAGCGGACGCATTCCTGAAACGGACAAAGGCCTTGTTGCTTGATGCACCGCTGCCTGAAACAAGCGGATTCAGTTCTGTTTTTGAAAACATTGGCAGGTTGCAGAATAAAGGTATCGAGTTGACGATCAGTACAGAGAATATCAAGTCTGATAATTTTTCGTGGAATACCTCATTTAATATTTCATTCCTGAAAAACAAGATATTGAACCTTGGGGCCTCGAACGATGATATATTCCTCGATCCAACCTTCCTCTCTCAGTTTAACCTGATGCGCGTAGGGTTGCCGGCAGGTACTTTCTGGGGCTATAAAGTGTTAGGCACCTGGGGAACGGCTGAGGCTAATGAGGCCGCAAAATATGGTCTGTTACCCGGCGATCTGAAAATATGGGATAAAAATGGCGATGGCAAGATCACCTCTGACGACAAAACTGTTTTAGGAAAATCGACCCCAGACGGTTACGGCACGTTTACCAACACCTTTAAATACAAAAATTTCGATTTTGGTGTTGAGCTGCAATTTGATTATGGCAACCAGATCATGAACCTGACCCGCCACTCGGGACAGGACCGTACCGGGCAGGCAAATAGCTACGCCACCGTGTTGAACGCGTGGACACCAACTAATCAGAATACAAGCATTGCTGAAGACCGACCTGCTTACGTGAGGTATCAAACCGAAATTTACTCTACCAAGGTAGAGGATGGCTCGTTTATCCGCGGCAAGATGGTGACTTTGGGATATACCTTCCCGAAAGACATTACATCTAAGATTGGTATGAGTCGCCTGCGGGTGTATTTACAGGCACAAAACCTGTTCCTGATCACCAAATACACCGGCTACGATCCTGAAACATCCACCTACAACGGATCGAGCAACTTTACACAGGGCATACAGTTTTACGATTATCCAAAACCAAGAACCTTCCTGTTTGGTGTTAACGCAAGTTTTTAACCTAGCTTAAGAAAAAGATCATGAAATTAAAATATAAAAAATATTGGTTGGGTTATTCCTTAATAATCCTTTCACTGGTGATAAGCAGTTGCAATAAATACCTTGACGAGAAGGATAAGAGCAACTTTGTAAAAGACAACTATTTCACATCGGCCTCGCAGGCGCAAACCTTTGTTAACGGGATATACACGCAGCTGCATCTTTTTCAAAACGGCGATGCTTATGGCGAAAGTCCGTTCATTACCATAGAGCTATTTGCAGGGCATGCCACTTCATTAGGTCAGAGTGTTAATAATGGTAACGTAATCAACCAACGTACTGATGCGGTTAACCCTGGATTTGAAGACGTTTGGCAAAACAGCTACAACGCCATCGCCAATGCGAACCTGGCCCTTGAACGTATCCCTGCGATCAGCATGGATGCCGATCTGAAGAGCAAATTGTTAGGCGAAACGTACTTTTTACGGGCGTTCTTTTATTATCACCTGGTAAGGTTATATGGCGATGTGCCTTTGATCACCACTCCTGTTACTGTTACCAGCCCTGATCTTTATCCAACCCGGACAGCTTCGGACAAGGTTTATGAACAGATCATCAGCGATTTGCAACAGGCTGAAAATTCAAAACTGCCGGAAACAGATCAAACCGGAAGGGTATCATTAGGAGCAGTAAGGACTTTGCTTGCCAGTGTATACTTAACCACAGCCGGCTATCCTTTGCAAAAAACCGCAAATTATGCACTTGCAGCCGCCGAAGCTCAGAAGGTATTAACTGCCTATACGCTTTTTACAGATTATGCTTTCCTGCATGATAATGCCCATAAGAACCAGGGAGAGTTAATATTCCAGGGCCAATACCTTGTAGGCGTGGCTACAAACGCCATCCCGCAATTGACCATTCCTTTTAATTTACCTGTTGGTGCATACGGCGATCACCTGGGAGCTATGATCCCAACCAATGGTTTTTTTGCAAGTTATGAAGCAGGTGATCTTCGCGCGAAGGAACGCCAGTTTTATTTTTCAAGTTATCCGCAATATGGTGATACCACCAAAACAGTAATTTTCGGCGAGCATGCGCTTTACAAATTCTTTCATGTAGAAAGTGCACTGGGAAATGGCCAGAGCGATGAGAACTGGACATTTCTCCGTTTGCCGGAGGCTATGCTGATCTATGCAGAAGCAAGCAACGAAGTTAGTGGCCCTACACAGGCTGCCTACGACCAGGTAAATAAAATAAGGACAAGAGCGCAGCTGCCTGCCTTAACTGGTCTGACCCAGGCCCAGTTCCGCGAAGCTATCTGGAAAGAACGTTATCACGAATTGGCATTTGAAGATAAAGCCTATTTTGACATACAGCGTACGCACATGATCTATGACGTGACCAACAACAAGTTTGGCGATGCATTTGCAACACCCAACGAACAGGGGGTGACCATGAAGCAGCAATATCTGTTATGGCCTATTCCGCAGCGGGAAATGAATACGAACAAGAAGCTTACTCAGAACCCGGGGTGGTAAGAGGTTAATAAGCTTAAAAGAAGCTGTTCAGAAGAGCAGCTTCTTTTAAGCTTATAGGGGGAATATTTTGACACATTGAACGAGAAGATATTATTTATAATGATCATTTTTTTCTATAGACGGAAGGTATTTATCTAATTTTTCAACCTCTTCCGCCGAAATTTCAATTATCTTTTTCTCACCTTCTTCTAAAATCAATCTCGTTTTTGCAAGATCATATGCCATTCTGATTCTTTCTCTCTCAGTTTCCAATTTGGCTTTTTCAAGTTCTGCTTCTCTTTTGTTTTTCCGATCCTGCACCCAACTACGTATAGCGGCAATGACTATTGGGCTCGTGACAGATATTAATGCTATCAAAACGGGCTCCCTTTGCATGCCAGGTGTAGATGTGTAATCTTCATCAATTTGAAATTCCGGATCGGACTCATAGATTAATTGATGTATCTCTTTTAGATAGACGTGCTCACTTTCTATTCGTATTCTCATGAAAACATTTTTTTTAGATTATTTAAATATGATTCTTTAAGTGGAAGTTGATTTTTATTTAAAAACTCCAGCCATATTTCGCTTTCATTTAGAACAAAAGCAGCATGTTGAGAAGGATTTGCGAATATTTGATAATCTCCGCCGTCAGAAATCGCCTCATGCTCAATGAACATGGGAAGTAACATAAATTTATGGTCTATTTCGGAATTAAAGTCGATATAAAACAAAAGCTCAGGTACTAATTTTTTACTTTCCCTTATAAAGCTAACGATTTCTGGAATCTGAAAAACTGGTCGTGGATCATGATCATAACCAAAGAAATCGATAATAACCGAAGAAAATAAAGTTTCTATTGTTTCTTGGTGTTTCATTTTTAGGTGATTTAAAAAATCAGGTAACATGTTTTTTGCTCTTTCATCTCCGATATCCTGGGCATCAATTGTAAGTACGTACCCAGGATTTAAAGGCTTATATTCAAATGTCCGTGACTTAAAGGAACGTCGCCAATACTCATCATATTTTTTATCGGCCTGCTCTTTACTAATCTTAATTAGCTTTCGGTCGGTGATATCGATCTCCCGATGAAAAAGATATGCAAACCATTGCGGGAAACCGCATTTGGTGTAATCGTAAGGTATAGAGTTCCAAAGCTTACATAAGTCAAGCTTAAAATAACCACATTTCTGATGATGACAATTATGTTCTACATAATTATGAATTCTGGAAAATAAAGCTAAGTGGGTTTCCTTAATCTTGATTAGCTCTTTAACATAAAAGGGATAATCGAGACCGTTTGGTGATTTCGAGTCCCGAAATTCGGTGTTCATTACGATAGTTCCATTTCTGCCATCGAAATCCTTATAATGGTAATGAATAGCAAATGGATAAAAATCTGTAAGGATTTCATCAAACGACGATTTATCGATATTAAGTATTTTAGACTGATATGCGGGGTCATCATTTATTTTATTTACAAGCTTTTCCATATGGATATTCAATGGATAATGTATTCCAGTATTTCCACCTCCGGCCTTAGCTATAACCTTATCCAAATCTTTAAATCGTATAATTGAAACAGGTATTTCGGTTATGAAGTGATGGGTATCCGGGTCAAGAACAATATTTCCAAGCTTACTCTCTAAAAATGAAATAAGTTCTACAAAAAGCTCATTCTGCGTTTTATTCTTATAGTCAACCGTGTAGAAATTGATATAGCTAACTACACCACAAAATCCACTAAGAGGATCTGTACATGTAAAAGCTACTTGGACAATTAGAGGAAGCAGTATAAAGGCATCCTCGTTACCCCACAAAGATTTTAAAAATCGATAGGTTTTTTTATAGCAATTATTAGAGGGATTATTTATCCACTTATCAAAGCCATCCGCGGTTGGGAGATCATTATTAATTCGGTATTCGAATATGGTAGTAGCGTCCTCAAGAAGATCATTCAGAGTAAAAACATTGCTTTCCCAACTTGCGTTCAAAGGAACACGTATCTTTAAGTTGTCGTTCTCAATATAAAATTCTACATTTTGATACAGAAAGTTAAAGTTCCTGAAAAACTCAGGACTCATGTGGATCTCATCAATTTCAAAACTTTCTTCGGCCGAGCTTTTGAGATTCCCGCCTAAATAAATCAAATTGTCAAGTTCCAACCAACTCAAATAATATAGAAATGGGTAAAATAATCCTTGCAGGTAGTGATGAAACTCATGGGAAAGAACCCTTAGAAGTTCTGGGTTAGACCTGTGTTCGATCTCCAAATGACGTTTAATAAATTCTCTTCGGATTGGTGCCGAGGTTTCAGCATCCTTCATCTCTTGCCGCATATTTTCAGTTACGTCTGCAGGTAAGCCGGAAGCTCTATTTATATGAATAATCCTTAAGGTGGTATCCAAGTAAGAATGTAATTGCGCCATGATAAGATTTACATATCAAAGATAGGTAACAATACTTATAACATTTTACTTATTATACCTTTTGAAATTGTTACTCTTTTTGTTCCAGTAAAAACCGCCCAACTGGTGGCAGTTTGCAGCGAATGGATACTAGCTGAGTAGTTGTGACTCTCTTTACACTATTTTCCATCATTTTAAAGTCCCAGGCACTGTAAAAGGCTGTGTTCACAACGTTAACGGTGTTGTGAACGTGAGCACTATTGCGGTGTATGCCGGGATAAATTTGGCATAATTGATGATCAGCTATGATACAAAAACAGGTTCGTAGCGATATTGTATTATAAAAATCAAAAAGAGCGATTGCTGTTTAGTAATTGCCCCTTTGATGTCCTTTAAGTATTTCAGATAGGGTTAGTCAGCCGGGTCCCTAAACCCAACTACTCATTGCTTTTTTGAGGCCCTTAATAATGCTACTGCACAACCTCACTAATCTGGATCACCGGCGTAATGTTGGTATAGTTTGGAATGTCTGCCCGTATTTTGGCTGCATTGGTTTTCATTCCATTTTGAAAGTCTGAAAGCGTATCAAAATACAGGTAGCCAATAGCTACAAAAGGTACCGGCGTGCCTGGCGCGCTACCGGCTATCCCCTTGTCGATGGCAGTGGCCTTTAAAGCATCCCCAAATAAAGTTTTGAGTAACGGAAAATGTTTCGTCGTGTAATAATCCATATCAAATTTCTTACCCTCTCCATTTGGATAAAGTATCGTCACTTTGATCATGCCCTTTTTAATTACCTGGCTTTCGGTTTGCTGAGAGCCGCTAACCTGTGCCATTACGTTATGTGTTGACAGGAGCATAATCACTCCTGTAAATACTAGAATTACATTTTTTTTCATGTTATTTAGGTGTGACAATTTGATATAAAAAGAGCCATCAACTTGCAAGCTCCTGAACGATTAGCAGCGCTTATATGCTTTTTACTTTCACACTAAATTAAAATAAAAATTGTTGTTTAAGGTAACCACCGATAGCAGAACAATCATTTTGCTGACCAACGACTATTATCGCCAACCGAAATGCCCGGCGGGGTGTATATAAACAATCTACAATCTGTTGGTTACAGCCCAAAACTATAAGCAACACGTAACCCCAATACACCGGCGGAGCTGTATGGCCCATGGAGATTTTCATACCGTAACCCGACATCCCAGTTTTTTTTGGAGTAACCAATTGACGGTGACAAAAGCAAATCTACCGGGCCTCCGCCATCTTCTACTTCAAAGCCGGCGCCAATTTCTCCGGCCACATAGATATTAGGCAATACTAGATATTTTAGCCCCGCTTTGACCGGAACGATGTCCAAATCATTTTCTATAGATGAACCGGCACCAAACCCTTCGGTTATGAAAATTTTTTTGGTAAAAAAGTGATAAAAGCCGGACGTAAAGGTCAGCGCAAATTTATTGTCGACGCTGTACTGTAAACGTGGCGTGACTGCCAGTCCGAAATTTACTGTGTTAGTGAAACTGCCCACGGGTAATAGTCCATCTATACCGATGTCTAACCGAAGTTTACTGTCATTGCTTTGTGCGTCGGCACTATTGCAGAACAAAACGCCCGTTACAAAGAGAAGGGCAAATAGGTTTAAGATCTTTTTCATGTTATGGTTTAGATTTATGTTGAAGAAACGCCTAAGGAGAATTTTTAGTGCGGCCGTTAAGATTATTTAAGAATTGGATATCAAAAAAGCTATTCAACTTTCATCGTATTGCTTAGCAGGTTACAGGGAGGCTTGCCGACGTTTTTAGGAGGATTTAGGTTTATTGGCCAAATTATGATCCACTTTTAAGCCTGGCAATAGATATTTTATATTTTTGATAAATATGATTGCTGTTCCTATAAGCCTTATTATACTGGCGATGGCTGCTCTTCGCAAATTATTTCCATATCGCCCGGTAGATACCTATTGGCAACCCGGTCACGAAGCATTCGAAAAATATAAAAGATGGGACAAAAGGTCTGGCTGGTTGATGTTGATTTATTTTACGGCAATCATGCTTATTGTCTGCGGACCGTTATTTTATATCCGGGGTTTTTATCAGCTACAGAATAAAGCTGCCCAATTTATCGTTCTGCCACGTGTATTCGAGTGGATCATCATCTCGTGGATACCTATATTGGGGTTATGTCCGCTTTTGATTCTTTTTTTAGGAGGCCGGCGTTACTTAGGTGCCGATTTTGATGGATATATAGATTACTCTAATCGGAGAGCTAACTACAATGAGGTTGGCTCAATTATTCCATTGTGTGGCGGCTTTGCGGTGTTAGGCATCACCCTGTTCTACTGTCTTTGGAGTTATAGCATCTACGCTTATCGTGATAAAATTGTTGTGAATTGGTTTTTAAGCTACAAAGCACAGGTTTACTCCTATGACCAAATAAAAAGCATCAGTTTTACACCCGCGACATCTGAAAAATATGCAATAGGTAAGGTAATGTTTAAGGACGGGCTCGATTGGGATACCTCGACCGGCTTACGGGATCCTGATATAGTGGCACATATTCAATTCATCAGCAAACGATCAGGAGTCAAAATTGATACAGTAAACATGAGCAATAATTAAATGGACAGACGTAATTTTATAAAAACCACAGCTTTATCAGGTGCCGGTTTACTGGCGGCCCCGCACTTTATCAATCCATTAAATACCTTTTTGCCGGGTAATCAAAGCCCCCTCGTTTTAAACGGGAACAGATTTGTGACGTTTTGCATCATGATCCGCACCACGCCCTGGGAGGTTTCGCGCGATGTTAAACTGCATCCGAGGGATGAGTCGGAATGGCATACGCTTGATGGTATAAAATCAATGCGTGAAGCATTTGCAAAGAACAACCCGGATGGCCGCCTGACTTGGGGTTTCACCCTTAACGCATTAGAGGATAAACGGAAAAACTATGCAGAGATACGTGACTATGTAGTACAATGTCAGCAAAAATATGGCGACGAGGTTTCTTACTTTCCCGGCTACTTCCCTGCAATGTACCTGCCTCGCGAGCGTGTGAACCGCGAAATGACAGAGGCCATCCAGATTATCACCAATTTTGTGGGTAATGGTTATTGCCCAAAAGCTATAATGGGTGGCTTTTTATCGGCCAATAGCTTACAATACCTCGCAGAAAAAGAGAATATCCATACAGCTCATGCGGTAATATGGAGCCAGTATGCTATAGATGGCGGAGGAGCCGATGGATCGCCATCCTATCCTTTTTATCCATCCAAGCAACACTTTTGCAAACCAGCACAAAACGCCAATGATTTTATTGATTGCGTTAACCTGGACGGTTGGACAATGGATTTCATTTGTGCCAGGCGGGCGGGCCAGTCAGATCACGAAATTACCGGGTATAATAGTCGCCGAGGTGTTGGTCCGATAGAAACATATATAGGGTGGGGATTGGAACTGGGTCACAGAGAGGTGATGCATACACAATCCATTCATTTCGATAAGGGTTTCGAGCTGAATGGTTTTGGCTGGGTGACCAATATCTGGGAAGCACAATTAGTGCACGAGTTTGGTAAAGATCTTATCTGCGGAGCCCTGGAAATGTGGGTGACCGGTACCAAAAAACGCTGGCCCGATACGCAGTTTATCACCTACGGCGAATATGGCGACCTCTGGCGTGCGCAGAATAAAAATAACGATCGCTGGAACTACCGTTTTGAAGAACGTGGCTCGGGGCTGGGAGATTCTTACAATAATCTTGAAATAAAATGGTTCATGAACAAGGAATTCCGGCTGGCATTGCTGCGCGACTGGCACATGGAAACGCCTTTTTCGGTTATCGATTTTACCCGTTATGACCTGCCGGCAAAAGAGCCGCTTGACCCTGACCCACAACACCCGGTAAAAAACTGGAGCTTGATAAACGAGATCAACCAAAAAGGCTTACGCCCGCAAGATAAACCGGCTCCAATAAAACAGCTAAGTAAACACGATCAGGATATGATAGCGCGTTATTATCCGGAACTAATGCGTTGATTTTGTCTTGATACAAACAAACCGCCTGGTTAGTAACTTTATTAGCTTCGATCCAGGAAATGTAATACCAATTGTTCCCATTCGTCATCTAAAGATAAGTTTGGTCGCTTTTTTTGTGCTTTGCTATACCAGTAATCGGCATTCCAAATATCTCCTTCTTTACGGTGCAGATAAGCATGTACCCACGCCGATGCCAGATCCGTCAGATGATCAACCTGAGCATGCGCCTGGTCCCAATCGCCTTTGCCATCGTACCAAAGGCTTTTTAACTGATCAGATAATCCGCCGCCGGGTTGGTCTGACTTTAATGATTCTTTAAATTCGGCTAAAGTTTTCATTGGCATAATTTTAATGGGTAGTGGGTTCACTTTTAGCAAGTAACTCCTTTAAATAGTTACCCCAGATAGCAGGGAGAGAATTGGTGCCGTGGCCCTGGGTTTTATCAGTTATCGGCAGTAAAATATACCGGCCTTTTACTACCTTTTTAATTTGATGCTCCATTATTCCCAACTCCGGTGGGTTGATCTGGTCATCTGCAGAATTAATGGCAAACAGCGGAACCTTTATCTTATCAAGATAGGGTGAAGGGTCATAATTTCGGGAGGCATCCAATTGATAGATCAGATCATTAGCATCCATCTTGGCAAAGCCTTTCTGCATTTCAATAGCTATGTCATCAGCCTGCTGCCGGGTAGGCGCCTTTTTTTGTAGTTGCAGCGGACTGCTTCCCATAAAAAACAAGGAAGAGCCAGCGCCAATTAACCCCTGAACAGGTGGTGCGGTGTATTCGCCGCCTTTCCATTCAGGATCGGCTTCGATCAAATTAATAGCCATTTTGCGCATCATCCGGTTACGACCAGCTATCGGGACCGGTAAACTGGCTAACGGCAGCAAAGCATCAGAAAAGGTGGGATATTGGTAACCAAACATCCAGGTGTGCATGCCGCCCATTGACGTGCCCATGGTTAATCGCAAATGGTTTACACCCAGGTGCTCGGTAAGTAAACGATAATAAATGAGCACCATGTCGTCGTAGGTGTATTTTGGGAATTTCATGTGCAAACCATCACTTGGTTTGCTCGATTTACCATGACCCACGCCATCGGGTAAAATGATGTAATATTTATTGGCATCTAAAAGCTGCCCAGCACCAAATAGAACTCCTGCAAATTGTTTACCCAAAAAGCCGCGACTGCTGCTCCCGGTGCCGTGCATTATCAGCACAGCATTCGTCACCTTGCCATTTTTATCTTTTATAGGCTTTCCAAAAGTGGTATAATGAATTTTTAATTGCGGCAACGTAGTCTCACCGCTTTGAAAAGGGAAGTTGTTGATCAAAAAGTAGCCGTCAGCTTCATTCGGATAATGCTCCTGCGCAAAGGCAATCGTATGGATGAATAGTGCGCCAATTAATAACGCTATAATTATCTTTTTCATAGACTGCTAATTTCCAGATTTCTTCATTATAAAGCCAACTCATCACGCTTCACCGATTGTTTTTTAAGCCGGTACATCTGTAAAGCGAGCGAACTGATGATCAGCGCTAATCCGCAGTAAAAGCTCACCGTAAACTCACGGCCTTCTTTAAAGATAACAATTGCCAGCAGGATAGTATACAGGGGTTCCAGGTTAAAAGTGAGACTGACGGTAAATGATGGTATTTTCTTAAGCGTGGCGTTGATGAGAAAGTAAAGCAACACGGTACAAAAGGCAGCCAGCACAATTAACCAACCAAAATCTGCTGCTGAAGGAATGATGGTGTTGACAGGCGATAACCATAAAACCAGCGGCATCAGTAGCGTAAGTCCGATACAGCCTCCGCTCATTTGCCAGAGCATAAAGGTTTGTCCGTCATAATCTTTCACAATGCGCTCGCTGTACAAAGTGTATAATGCAGAGAACATGGAAGAAAACACGCCCAAAGTGATTCCCAGCCGGTAGCTGGCATCCATTCCAAAAATGAGACCTATGCCCAAAAGCGTAAGTCCGCTCAGTAAAAGCTCCTGAACCGATAACTTTCTTTTATTGACGATCGGGTTAAGAACAGCATTGAAAAAGCTGCTTAACGCAAAGCAAACAACACCCACAGAGACATTCGAGTACTTGATGCTGCCATAAAACAATATCCAGTGAATACCAAGTAGAAGACCTGTAAAGCTTATTTGGAGTTTGGATTTGTTGGTGATAGCCGGAAGCTTGCCTTTGATGGCAAAGAACAGCAACATAATGACCGAAGAGAGGAACAGGCGGTACCAACTGATGAGGCCCGCATTTAAAGTGATCAGTTTACCGAATATGCCGGTAAAGCCTGCTAAGATGAGTGCTATATGTAGTTTAAGATATGCTTGTTTCATTTTTTAAAAGCTGTAAATTAAATAAATAGGCAATGGAACCCTGTCGAATACAGGATGCAAATGCCACAGTTATAGTTATTAAGCTATAAAAAATGAGGCTGGAGGAGGAAGACAGCTAACGTTCAGCATGATGAGCTAAAAGTACAATATAATTTTAACTATTGTATATCTCAGCTTATCGCGGCAGTCATGGACTAAGGAGAAATAACTCAAAAATAAGTTTGTCATCCGGAAAAAGAGAGCAACTATTTTTATGTAATTGCGGATGGTGCATATATTTACCTGCCAGTTAACCAACCAAATCAGATGCAGGAAAATTCTTCAACCTATTCAAAACCCCATTTCAGACTTATATTAACCACTGCTTTGGCGATAATTTCTTTGGGCGTAAAAGCCCAGGAGAAAGCCACTGGTAAAACCTGGAAGGGTTTTGAAAGGATTGAATTTACTGTTGAAGGTCACCCGGCATATTATGTAAAACCCTCAAAGGTATTACCCGGTAACCCATGGGTTTGGCGCTCTTCATTCCCGGATTGGCATACGGATATGGATAGTATATTGCTTTCCAAAGGGGTTTATGTGGCTTATATCAATGTCGATGATCAGTATGGCAGCCCTGCATCTTTGCAGGTTTGGGATAAGTTTTATTACTATCTCACTGATAAATTATCTTTTGCACCAAAAGCAGCATTGGAGGCAGTTAGCCGAGGTGGATTATATGCCTATGGCTGGGCCAAAAGAAATCCGGATAAGATTAGCTGTATTTATGCCGAAACACCGGTATGTGATATAAAAAGCTGGCCCGGCGGCAAAGGCAAGGGACCGGGCGATACGGCTTTATGGAACCAACTTAAAAAGCTCTATCATTTTACCGAAGCGCAAGCCATTGCTTATAATGATAATCCGATAGATAACCTGGAAGGACTGGCATCATTCCGGGTGCCTGTTCTGCATGTTGTTGGTTTGGATGATAAGCTGGTCCCCGTGGCCGAAAACACTTACCCTTTTGCACAACATTACATCGCAGTAGGGGGACCAATGAGCGTTTACCCGGTAACAACAGGCCCGCAGGAGTTGCAAGGGCATCATGTACCAATTGATCGTCCCGGATATTTTGCTGAGTTTATCTACAACAACTCTTTCCCGGTGAAGAAGACCTTGTCTTATAGTAATTATTATACAACCGGGAACAAGCTCAGCTCTTTTTATAACGCTGCTGCAAAAGGAGGGAAAGTTCAGGTTACTTTTCTTGGGGGGTCGATCACCTATAATCCCGGATGGCGCCAAAAGGTTTGCAGGTATTTGAAAGAGCGTTTTCCAAACACCGATTTTCATTTTGTAGCAGCGGGGATTCCTTCGTTAGGAAGCCTGCCCCATGCGTTCAGATTGCAACGGGATGTACTCGATTCAGGCAAAACCGATCTGCTTTTTGTTGAAACAGCAGTGAATGACCGGGTAAACGGAACCGACAGTATTACACAGGTGCGCGATCTGGAGGGGATCATAAGGCATGCAAAAAAGAACAACCCGGATATGGATATTGTGATGATGGCTTTTGCCGACCCTGACAAAACAGGTGATTATAATAAGGGCATCACTCCTGTGGAGATAAAAAATCATCAGCTGATAGCGCAACACTATAGCTTACCGTTTATTAATATCGCCAAAGAGGTAAGGGATAAAATGAAAAACAAAGAGTTTTCATGGAACGATGATTTTAAAGACCTGCATCCCGCCATTTTTGGCCAGGAACTCTATTTTGAAACAATTAAAGATTTACTGAATACTTGTTTCGAAAATCAGAGCAGTCAGGCAATCAATTCTAAATCATCTTTACCCAAGCCCCTTAATAAAGCCAGTTTTGAAAACGGGAGTTATTACAATATCAAAAATGCAAAATATACTTCCGGCTGGGAGTATACTGAAAATTGGAAACCTACGGATGGCCTTGGTACCCGCGATGGTTTTGTAAATGTTCCGGTTTTAAGCTCTGATAAGCCGGGAGCAGAGCTATCACTTCCATTTAACGGAACTGCCGTGGGAATCGCCATCGTTTCAGGATCGGATGCGGGGATTATCAATTACGCTGTAGATAACGGACCGGTAAAAAGCATCGACCTTTATACCCAATGGAGCGGCATGCTGCATTTGCCCTGGTATTTATTACTTGGTAGCGATCTGAAACCCGGCAAGCATGTACTGAAGATCAGCATCAATGAGAAAAAGAATCCATCCAGTAAAGGTAACGCCTGCAGAATCGTGAATTTTTTGGTCAATAAATAACGGGATAAGGTAGTAATTACAACGAAAGCAAGCTGAGTGGCCTGGCTGATCGCTGAAACCTCCATCTAAAGTATATTAATCCATTATTTTAGTGGGTTAATCCATTTTATTCGTTCCCGATAGAAAATAGTTTTGAAACTGAAATAACCAATTTGCTCATACCGGTCCCATTCCGCTCGATTATGCTAAAAAAGTATTTGCTCCAACTGCCAGGCTCTTTGTTCCTGCTTTTAATATTGTTTTCCTCTAACGGCATATGCCAGGTATCGCAGCAGAAACTCTTTTTTACCAAGCCGGCAAAAGTTTGGGAGGAATGTTTACCGCTTGGTAACGGCAGGCTGGGTATGATGCCCGATGGCGGCATAATAAATGAAAGCATTACTTTGAATGATATCACCATGTGGTCCGGTTCGCCACAGGATGCGAATAACTATAATGCTTATAAGCGCTTGCCTGAGATAAGAAGACTGTTAGCTGAAGGGAAAAATGTTGAAGCCCAGGCTATCGTGAATGAAGATTTTATTTGCAAAGGAAAGGGCTCCGGCAGTGGCGACGGTGCCGACGTGCCGTTTGGTTGCTATCAAATATTAGCGAATCTTCATCTTGCTTACAATTACGGGGCCGACAGTAGCCATTTGACGCTTAAAAATTATAAAAGATCGTTAAGCCTGGATAATGCTACGGCGAACTGCAGTTATACTGTCAATGGCGTTACTTATACCCGTGAGTATATCACCAGCTTTGGAGATGATGTTGATGTTATACGTATCACCGCCAGCAAACCAGGGAAGCTAAATTTTTCAATTGGAATTTCCCGGCCTCAGCATTTTTCGACTAAAACAACTGCGAACCATCTTGAAATTTCCGGCCAATTGCCCGATGGAAATGGTGGTGGCGGAATGAAATACTTCGGCAGGGTTGATGTCAAAATTAAAAGTGGTCAGCTGCTTCATGATCAGCAAAGTCTGCAAATAAAGAATGCCACTGAGGCTATCGTTTATGTTTCTGCTAAAACAGATTTCAAAGATGCAGCCTATAAAACACATGTTGCATCTTTGGTTAAAGCAGCCATGGCCAAAGCTTATCCAGTTGAACGTTCAGTGCACATCCGTAATTTTCAGAAGCTGTTTAATCGTGTGTCCATCAACCTGGGAACTGACAAAGCCGGTGAATTGCCAACGATAGACCGTTTACGCAACTATCATCAAAATCCCGACGCTGATCCGGGCTTACCGGCGCTTTTCTATCAATACGGACGCTATTTAAGTATCTGCAGCACACGGGTAGGGTTATTACCTCCAAATTTGCAGGGACTTTGGGCCAACCAGGTACAAACTCCGTGGAACGGCGATTATCACCTGGATGTGAATGTGCAGATGAACCATTGGCTGCTGGAAGCATCCAATCTCTCTGAACTTAATCTGCCGCTTGCCAAACTGGTGGAGGGGATGGTGCCTCATGGCGAGAAAACTGCGAAAGCTTATTACAATGCCCGCGGCTGGGTTGCGCACGTGATCACCAATATATGGGGTTTTACTGAACCGGGCGAATCGGCATCATGGGGCGTTACCAAAGTCGGTTCGGCATGGCTGTGCAACAACCTGTGGCAGCATTTTGATTTCACCGGCAACCGGGAATATCTAAGGGAAATCTATCCTGTCCTGAAAGGTGCGGCTTTATTTTACAATGATATGCTGGTTCCCAATAAGGAAACAGGCTGGCTGGTTACGTCGCCATCTTCATCGCCCGAGAATACTTTTTATTTACCTGATGGTAAAACGGCCTCCATTTGTGAAGGTCCGACTATCGACAACCAGGCGATAAGAGAGTTGTTTGAAAATGTCATCACAGCCGGCAATATATTACATATAGACAAGGCGCTTTGCGATTCGCTGCAGCAAAAGATAAAACGATTGCCGCCGGTTGGCCAGATATCAAAAGATGGCCGGTTAATGGAATGGCTGAAAGATTACAAAGAAACAGATATTCATCACCGTCACATTTCCCACCTGTATGCTCTATATCCGGGTAATCTAATCACAACAGACGGAACGCCTGATCTCGCCGAAGCCTGCAAGAAAACACTGGAAGCGCGTGGTGATGATGGTCCAAGCTGGTCTATTGTGTATAAGCAATTATTCTGGGCGCGCCTTCACGACGGCAATCATGCTTACCTGCTCTTGAAGCACCTTTTGCGTCTGACGGAGAGAACAGACATCAATTATGGAGCAGGCGGCGGTATTTATGCTAACCTGTTCTCAGCCGGACCTCCATTCCAGATTGACGGTAACTTCGGCGAGACTGCAGCAATAGCCGAAATGCTTTTGCAAAGTCATGCAGGATATGTTGAATTACTGCCCGCAATTCCTGATGCATGGAAAGCTTCGGGGCAGGTAAAAGGGTTAAAAGCAAGGGGAAATATCACGGTTAATTTCAGCTGGAAGAATGGTCGTGTTACTTCGTATCAATTACTTTCTCCTAACGGAAAGGCTGTTAAGTTAAAAGTAAATGGGGTTATGACCAATGTGCAGGTAACAAAACTATAATTGCCGATTTACCCCTGCATTATATTTTTCTTGTATTGCTCGGGAGATACGCCCATGCATTTTTTAAAAAGGCGAGAGAAATAATACTGGTCCTCATAGCCCAGGGTTTCGGCTACTTTTTTAATTCTGAAGTCGCTGGTGTTTAATAGTAGACATGCTTGCTGCATTTTCAGATTGATAAAATAATCCACCGGCGGCATGCCTGTAGCTTTGCGGAACAAGTTTGTGAAATGAGATGATGATAATTTAAGCATGGATGCCATTTCTTCGACAGAAAGCCGCTGCTGAAGATTGCTTCGCATGTGTTCGATAATTGTTGATATTGGATCGGCTTGTTCTTCTTTTATTTTGACACGATGTTTTTGCGGATAAATGAAGGTGGCAAGGAAATGATGCAAACAAAAACTGGCGTTGCAGAAATTTTCTTTCGTAAAGCCCATCGACAAATTTTCATAGATGTTTTCCCAGATATCCAGCGCTTTTTGATTGAAAGCAATAGCCACCGGGCCATCAGATAAAGTTATATTCAGCGATTGATTCATTAATTTGATATCATCGCCTGTATAATGAATCCAATATAAAGTCCAGGGGTCATTGTTATCCGCCCAATACCTGATATAGCGGTCAGTTGCGGGGATGATAATAAATTGATTAGCCGTCAGCGTTATTCGTTTATTATCAAGTACGCAATAACCTTTACCCTGCAGGCAGTAGAGAAATATGTTATCCTCACACCCTTTCCTGCGCTCGCGATAGTGGTAAGAAGCCTTGGGGAAATACCCGATATGCGAAATATAAAGCCTGAATAAAGCCGGATCTTTCGATACGATTTCGTGCAATGTCTTTTCCGGTATGCTGATCAACCGCTCTCCCTCAAAGCCATCACGTCGCTTACTGCTAATATTCATGGTATTATTGTCTATCCAAAGAAAGTGCAATAAATACAAAGAATAATCGAAACGTGTTTAAAGCAAGTTCTCAGATGCTTCAATGCCACGGTTATCTGGTTTTCGACGGTTCGTTTGGAGATGCCCAGCCGATCCGCAATTTCCTGGTTGCTGAGATTGTCCATACGGCTCATATAGAATATTTCCTGGCAACGCTTGGGAAGTTTTTCTAAATGTTCGCTTAGCTCCGATAGGAGTTCCTCGTTTTTAATGCGGTAATCGCCCTGATTGTGATCGGGTAGATAATCCATTTCAAGGTCATTTGAGATCAAAGTAACCGGCGGCTTTGCTGTGCGCATACGGTTATAAACCTGGTAGCGGATGGCCGTAAGCAAAAAGTTTGGGATCGATTCTATTTCCAATTGGTCCCTGCGGTTCCAGATGCTCAGAAAAACATCATGTACAGCCTCTTCGCTATTTTCTCTGTCTTTCAGGTACCGGAATGCTGTTTTATACAATCTCACCCAGTACCGGTCGAACAGCATAGCAAATGCGTGCTCATCGTCGTTACGTACGGCGAGCCATAGTTCCGAATCATTAGCAAGGGGATTGTGCATACAATTGGTTTTCTAAATTAGGAATAATCCGACATTTAAGACAGTGTAAAAAAAAATGAAAAAAATATGTGTGTGCTGTGATAAAATACACACTAATATCATGTAAACCTGCAATCATAACCTAAATGATAACCAAAGACGAGTTTCTGGCTCTGTATGAAAAATACATGAGCGGACAATGTACTGATGCCGAAAAACGGCTATTGGAAACATACCGCGACGAAATGCTATTGGCCGACGAAAGTTGGGAAGATGAAGGAGTTAGCGAAGCCGATGTACGTGCCCGGATATGGCAACGCCTGAATGAAAGCCGGCAGATAGTACCTATAAGCAGGTATAAAACCTATAGAAGCAGATGGATGCAGGTTGCTGCAATATTGCTTGTGGCTTTATTGATCGGGGCACTTTTTATTCCTACTAAAAAGAAATCGGATAACAATGATCAACTGACAAAAACCGTCCAACCAAAACCTATTGTTCCGGGTGGTGATAAGGCTTACCTCACCTTAGCCAATGGAACGAGCATAGTACTTGACGATGCAAAAAACGGTGCTTTGGCAAGCCAATCAGGTGTGAAGGTGAGTAAAGCCGGTAATGGGGTAGTGGTTTATGAATTCAATAAATCAGCCGAAGCCGGAAATTTAGCATCTCAGTTCAATACGATTACAACTCCTCGTGGTGGTCAGTACCAGGTTGTATTGGCGGACGGCACCCATGTGTGGCTCAATGCCGCCTCATCTATCCGTTTCCCGCAAGCTTTTAATGGCCCTCAAAGACTGGTTGAAGTAAGCGGTGAAGCTTATTTTGAAGTTGCCAAAGATAAAAGTCACCCTTTCATAGTACAGGCCAACGGGACGAAAGTGCAGGTTTACGGTACACACTTTAACGTAAACGCTTATCCGGATAATAATAACGTGACCACCACTTTGCTTGAAGGTTCGGTGCAGATGAGCGGTAACGGCCAGGCAACAATGTTGATTCCGGGCGAACAGGGTGTTTCAATGACATCAGGTGGTGCCATCAGAGTCAGCAAGGCAGACATGCAGCAAACCATGGCCTGGAAAAATGGCTATTTCATATTCCATGATCTGAGCATAGTAGAGGTAATGAAGCAGGTAAGCAGGTGGTATGATGTAGATATTGAATATCAGGATGAAGGTGTAAAAGGCAATGAATTTGGCGGTGCAATATCCCGGTACAAGAGTATAACAGAACTACTTGATAATATGCAGTTAACCCGGTCAATTCACTATAAAATAGACGGAAGGAGGGTAATCATTATGAAGTAGGTTTCCTAACTAATCAATAATGTTGCCTTTTTATAACCAGGAGCGTTCGCAGCGCCCCTGGTATAAAGCTTTGAATAGCTGTCAGGTAACTAAAAGTGATCATATTTCTCATAACCAACTATTTAACCTAACATTCAAATGTATAAAAAATCTACTGCAATAAGATGCAGGCAATTGCCCTGCGTCCCACTTAAATTGTTCCTGATTATGAAGTTGTCCTTCTTTTTCTGTTTGGTTTGCATAATGCAGGTAGCTGCAGCAACCTCTTTCGGACAAAAGATCAGTCTTGACAAAAACAACGCGTCCCTTATTGAAACGTTGAAAGATATCCGCCAGCAGAGCGGTTTCAGCCTTTTTTACAATGCCAAAATGCTGAGAAAGGCAGTGCCTGTAAATGTGCACCTGGAAAATACTGACCTTGCTGAAGTATTGAAAGAGTGCTTTAAGGATCAGCCTTTTGGGTACGTTATTAATAACAATACAATCGTGGTTATCCCCAAAGTGATTGTTGCTGCACCTGTGCCCGATATCATTATAACCGGCCAGGTAAAAGATGAAAAAGGTGCGCCCTTACCTGGTGTTACCGTTAAAATAAAAGGGACTAATACAGGTGCACAAACCGGAGCTGACGGTACTTATAAAGTAAGTGTACCTGGTAACAATGCTGTGCTGGTATTCAGTTTTATAGGTTTTGTTACCCGGGAAATTCCTGTAGGTAATCAAACACAAATTGATCTGGTGCTTAAAGAACAACCGTCAGCGCTTAACGAATTGATAGTCGTAGGTTACGGTACACAAAAGAAGGTGAACCTTACAGGCTCTGTATCTTCTGTCAGCGGCGAAACGATAAATAAACGTCCTGTTGTTAGCCCTGCCTCTATGCTGGAAGGTCTTGCTCCTGGCGTATCAGTCAATACCGGTTCAGGTGAACCGGGAAATGAGAACGTGTCTATCCGTATCCGTGGTGCCAGTACTTTCAGTGGCGCCGGTTCGGATCCATTGGTACTGATCGATGGTGTTCCCGGTAGTTTCAGCGATCTAAACCCAACCGATATTGAGAATGTGTCGATCCTTAAAGATGCGGCATCAGCAGCTATTTATGGGTCAAGGGCTGCCAACGGCGTGGTGCTGATTACAACCAAACAAGGCAGATCCGGGCAATCGTCGGTTACCTACAATGGTAACTTAGGATACGCCAGTCCTACTAAAATGTATAAACTGGTAACCAACTCCGCTCAATATATGGAGATGTTTAACCAGGCGCGTATCAACAGCGGAACAACCGATCCTAACTCGCTTTATCCGCAGGATCAGATCGATCTATACCGCAACAGCAATGACAGGCTTCATTATCCTAATACTGATTGGCTGAGCCTGATATTCAGAACTGCGCCTACGCAAAACCACAACCTGGTATTTACCGGCGGTAATGATAAAACCACTTACAATGTATCATTAGGTTATATTAACCAGGAGGGTACTGAAAGGGGATTCGATTATAAGAGATATAACGCCCGTATCAATTTAACCTCGAAAATTAATGATCATATTAAATTCGGCACTAATGTATTGCTGAAATCAGGTACTAGGGGTGCTGTCGCAGGTACACCTTCATCAGCCAGCAACTGGGACGGCTCTTCTATGGACCTTTTCCTTTCGGCAATGTCTCAGGCTCCTACTTATAGCCCTTACTTAAGTGACGGCAGCGGTCATTATACTTACAAAGCTTATGACTTTGAGTACAACAATAAAAACCCTATAGCGGTATTGGATCAAAACTTCAGAAGGATCACTAATGATTATGCGATGAATGCCCAGGGCTGGTTTGAAGTTCAATTCAATAAAGATATCTCCTGGTACACCAAAGGTGCGGTGAACTTTAACATGGATAAATACAAGGATTTTAAAGCCACCCTTGATGAGTATAACTTTAAAACCAATCAACTGGAAACCTCGCTGGACCTTGGTAAGGGCTTGACCGACCAGGATGAGCAAACCGTTTATACCAACCTATACAGCTATTTAAATTATGCGCATGATTTTCATGGGCACAACATTAAGGCACAGTTTGGTTACAGCATTGAACAAAGTAAATACCAGTACTTACAGGGTTACCGTAAAAACTTCCCCGACCTGGATCTGCAAGAGTTAAATGCAGGTGGCGCTGATATACAAAACGCCTGGGGTACTTCAAATCAATGGGCTTTAATGTCTTACTTCGGTCGCTTAAATTACGATTATAAAGGCCGTTATTTATTAGAAGCCAATGTTCGTGATGACGGCAGCTCGAGATTTGACGGCGCCAATAAATGGGGCGTGTTTCCATCATTCTCTGCCGGCTGGCGTGTAACCGAGGAGCCATTTGTAAAGGCAATGAACCTTACCTGGCTGGATAACTTAAAAATAAGAGGATCATGGGGCCAGTTGGGTAACCAAAATGTGGGTAACTACCCATACCAGGCACTCCTAAACCTGACCGGAAGCTATTCTTTTGATAATTCTGGCTTAACAACAGGCGTAGCCCAGCAGGCTCTGAACAACCCAATAATTAAATGGGAAACAACCACAATGACCGATGTTGGTGTTGATATTACCATTTTCAGAAACTTTAATTTGACTGCAGATTGGTATAATAAAACCACTTCTGACATTTTAAGGCAGGCACAGGTTACAGCAATTGTTGGCTTAAGCGCGCCTACCATCAACGATGGTGTTATGAATAACCGCGGCGTTGAGCTTGGTTTATCATACAATAATGTAATTCGTGACGGTGCTTTAAGCGGCCTGGCCTTTAACGTTGGGGTTAATGTTGATCATAACAGCAATAAACTGGTGAAATTTGGTCAACCGGAGATCGGGGATTATACCATCAACCAAAACGGGCTGCCATGGAATTCATTTTATATGCTGCAGGTTGTCGGCATATTCCAGTCGGCACAAGAGGTGGCCAATTCGCCTAAACAGTTCTCAGACTCTACCTTGCCGGGCGACCTGAAATATAAAGATGTGAATGGCGATGGTAAAATTGACCAGAATGACCGTACAGTTATCGCAGGAGCCTATCCTAAATTAAATTACTCATTCAACTTATCAGCCAGCTTTAAAGGGTTCGACCTTTCGGCTATGATGCAGGGGGTTTACGGGGTAAAATCATATGTGTCGGGATGGGGCACTATACCTTTTGTACAAGGAGCTTCACCCACTACAGATTGGTTAGATGCCTGGACGCCGGAACATCCTTCAACCACTATGCCGCGTCTTTATTTTGGGCAAAGTGCACCGGATAAGATCGGCCGCAGGTCTTCCTTCTTTTTGCAGGATGCATCTTACTTAAGACTTAAAAACCTGGTGTTTGGCTATACTATCCCGTCGGATGTTACTAAGAAAATAGGTATTAACAGGTTAAGGGTGTATTTCGCCGGTGATAACATGTTTACCATTACCAAGTACAAAGGTCTTGACCCTGAACGTTATGCCAACGGCGACCTGCAGTATCCGCAAAATAAAATATACTCTTTTGGTGTGAACGTTACTTTTTAATTAGCCCCACATGAAAAATCGAATTATAATAATCATCATATCAATTACATCGCTGTTTTTAGGCGCTTGTAAAAAGACGCTTGATCTGAACCCCAATGATCAGATCGCAACAGCAACCTTTTATAAATCAAAGGCGGATTTTGACGAAGCCCTGGCGGCCGTTTATGCTTCTCTTCAACCCGAAGAATTTGCCGTAGGCATTGGTTTCAGGGATGGCTTTACCGATAATGGCTATAACCAGTTTAACTCCGGTAGTGCAAAAGACTTTGTTCAGGGTAACTTTAACCCTACCACAGGTGGTTACGAAACTGCTATTTATGACGACAGTTATATTGGCATTGCCAGGGTAAACCTGTTTTTGCAAAACCTGAACAATTACAAAGGCGCAGATATTTCTGATAGCCAGCGTAAATTGTATGAAGGTGAAGTAAGGTTTATCCGTGCATTTTTCTATTTCCAGTTATACAGTATTTATGGCGATGTGCCTCTGGTATTGGAGCCACTCAACCTGAGCAATCAAAAGCAACCTAAGGTACCCGCTGCCCAGGTGTTGACTCAAATAACTACCGACCTTGATTATAGTATTGCCAATTTGAACAGTGCGCCGTATTATTCAAATGGCGGCCATGCTGCGGCATCTTCTGCCAAGGCATTAAAGGCAAGGGTTTTGTTATTTGCTGCATATGGCAGTACCGGTACACCAGATCCTGCTATGCTAACCCAGGTACGGGACCTTTGTCTTGACCTGATGAGCCAATACAAGCTGAGCACCAATTTTGAGGATATTTTCAGGGACGCTACCCAAAAAAATAACACCGAAATCATGTTCTCTATTAACTTTTTGGCGCCAAATAATACAGCTCCATGGGATATGTACTATGGCGATTGGGATGCCTGTGCGCCAATGCAAAATATGGTGGACGCTTTTGAATGTACCGACGGGCAACCTTATGGCGTTTCACCATTAACTGATGCTACCAATCAGTTTAATAACCGCGATCCAAGATTGGCAAAAACCGTGTACAATGATTCGGTTTATTTTGGCCCGGGTAAAGTTCATCATCCATCAAATCTTAGACCTACAGGCTACGGAGTTATCAAATTCCTGGAACCTAGTAATATCCCATACGGATTTTCAACACTTAGCCAGCAAGATGCGGTGATACTGCGTTTAGGTGAAGTTATGCTGATGTACGCCGAAGCCCAGAACGAGGTTGCAGGTCCAGATGCAACAGTTTATAAGGCTATGGCCGATTTGCGTGCCAGGGTAAATATGCCGCCTTATCCAGCAGGCTACACCCAGGACGAGATGCGTCAACGAATCAGGCATGAACGCCGCGTCGAGCTGGCTTTTGAAGGCTTAAGGCACTACGATTTGCTGAGATGGCATATTGCCGGGCCGGTGCTTAATGCGGTACAAAGCAGCCTGATCAACTATCACTTTGAGGATAAATTTTATCATTGGCCGCTGCCACAAACAGAAATTGATAAGAGTGGTGGCGTGTTAGTACAAAATCCGGATTATAAATAGCGGATGATCATCTTAAATGAAAAGCGGCTGTCTCAAAAGAGACGGCCGCTTTGTTTAGATACAAATTGCTGCATAACAGCTTGCGATGATTGTATCAGAGTTTAACAGTCAGGGGCAAATATTTCGCGATCAGATCTTCATAATATGGTTTCAGTTCGGATACAACCGGCGGTTTAGGGCTCTTTGAATACAGGTCGTACGGATTGAATTTGTCGACCCATTTAAACATTTCCTGGTCGTGCGCGCTTAATATATGATCATACTCGTGCTCACGGTGTTGTGAGTAGAACGAGTGATATCGGATCATATATAATGCCGGTTCGGGCAAGTAATCTTTAGTGATCTGGTACAGGTACTCATCATGCCCCCATGACATATGTACATTATTCAACCCGCATTGGTGTGAATAGACGCCATATTTGGTATTAAAGCGCTCGTCGTAAGTGTCTGGATTGTCAGCAAAAAACTCAGGATAAACGATCTTATCGGAGAATTTGCAACCTACCGGAAAGGTGTCGCCCACTACGTTCCATTGCGGTTCCCCAAACAGGCAAAGTACCTTTCCCAGATCATGGATAAATCCCGTCAGAACAAACCAATCAGGATGCCCGTCTGCACGGATAGCCTCGGCGGTTTGCAGTAAGTGCTGTAACTGGTCTAGCTGCAGATCGGGGTCCGAATCATCGATCAATGTATTCAGGTATTCCATAGCTGCCCACCATGGCATTTCCTTTTTATCAAACTTCAGGAAGTTATCCTTCTTGGCTAAAACATTATCATAGGTTTGATATTTATGATTGAGGCGGTAAAACTCGCGCACACCGTCTATCTCCGGGCTATCATAATTTCTAAACTCCTCTTTGGCTTTGGCGGGCTGACCGGCTTCCGGGTATCTTCTCAGTACATCGTCATCCCAGTCTTCCAGGGATGATAAAGGTGACATTTCGTCTTTATTTTTCATAGCTATTTTATTGTGTCGATAGGCTAGTTTAGGAAAATTGATGGGCTGCCGCTACAGGCGGCAGGCCCATTAACAACTGATCTCAAATAAAAATATATAACCTCATGTTAGTAGTTCGGGTTCTGTTTAATAACGCCTTTACTCTCATCTATAATTTGCTGAGGTATTGGCATAAAGTAATTTTTAGGCCTTTTAAATGTTCTTGCCGGTACAATTACCGAACCGTTAAAAGGTGCCAGCGGTGATGCTTTTTTCGGTTTGCCTACTATCGTATCCAGGTTGACAAGCTTATCCTTGTCCCAACGCAACAGGTCCTGCCAGCGCACATTTTCACCACCCAACTCAACCCGTTTTTCGTGGATAAGCTGTGACATGCCCGCGCCTGTAATTGCTGGTAGTCCGGCTCTTTGTCTAACAGCATTTATTTCTGCATCCCCGGCACCTGCACCGTTTGCCCTGATCTTGGCCTCAGCAACTATCAAATAGATTTCTGCCGTTCTTAATAGAGGCTGTTTCAGATCGAAGTTGAGGTTTTTATCTCCGCTTGGCATATATGCTGTATATTTTCTAATGTAATAACCCGTTGTTGACATGCTTGGAAGCATACGACCTGTAGAATCGCCGGCTTTGCCGGCAAACATTTGCACAGCATCAGCAGGGCTAATTGTCACCATTTTAGTTTGATATGGAATCGAATCGCCTACTGCTAACACAGTAGCTTGTTTTCTTGGATCCCCTGCTTCAAATTCATCTACAAAATTTTGGGTTGGATGATGGAAGCCCCATCCCTGCCACGGCCTTGGAGAAAAATAGATCGAAATAGGTGATTGAAGAGATCCTGAAATTTCACTATTCTGATTCCAAACTGCAAACAGGAGTTCGGTACTGCTGGTTTGCTGAAGACCTGGAGTAAAGTTATCGGTATAGTTAGGTGATAATGCATAATTGCCATCAGTAGTCACCGCAGTACCGTACTGAATTGCCTTTGTAAAATTATCTTCAAACAAATAAAGCTTGCTGAGTAACCCTTCGGCTGTTCCCTTACTAACGCGCCCTTTGTTTGCCGAATCATAGGTTTCCGGTAACAGATCGACCGCCTTTAGCAAGTCGGATTCCACCTGCGCGCGTACCTGATCTAAAGTGGATTTAGGAACATTGTATGTACTGGTCAAAACATTGTTTTCCAATATCAGTGGTACTTCGCCATATATCTGGCTCAGGATAAAATAAGCATGCGCCCTTAAGAAATAGGCCTCGCCCATCGATCGGTCGCGGATAGCTTTATCCATCACCGGCACTTTGGGTACATAGATGATCGCATTATTTGCCCGGGCAACCTGTTCATACGCGAAAGGCCAGGTATAGTAAATTACCTGCAGGGATGGGTCTGCATTGAGGTTGCCAACAGACTGGAAATCGGGGTGGTCGCCTGCTACATAAATATCATCCGACTGGTCATCATAGGTATATAGAGCGTGGCCTACCCAATCCTCTACATAAAGGATATTATAAATCCCCAAAACATTGGCAATAACATCGTCCTGGTTTCGCCAATAGGTGGCTGTTGTGTACGAACCCGTGGGCTTTTGCTTGAGCGGGTCTTTTATACAGCTTCCCAAAATGATCATGGAAAGACCTGTTATAATGAATAATTTATATCTATTTGTTATCATGACAATAGGTTTTATCAGTTTAAAAATTCGCTGTCGCTCCAATAGTGATGTTCCTTGCACTTGGGTATTGAGCAACATCAACACCCTTTTGTGAGTTTGCCGGGGCATTTCCCGAACTGGTATAACCCAGCTCCGGAGTATAACCTTTATAGCCTGTTATCATCAGCACATTATAAGAACTCACATACAAACGGATATCGGGTAACTGCACGCCAGCTATACTCTTCTTTGCGAAAGTATAGCCCAGCGAAACGCTCTTTAAAGCCAGGTAAGTGCCATTTTCTACCCACATATCTGATGACCGGTAATTGTTGTTCAGGTTAGTATTGCTCAGTCTTGGGATTGTATTGCTGGTACCTGCTCCATGCCATCTTCCTTCCTGGTCAGCATACCAGTTGAAAACCTGTGTTGCGTCCAGGCCTGCAAGCCTGTCTGCATTATACAATTTGAATCCGGCCGCACCCGCAAAGCTGAACGCGAAATCGAAGCTTTTATAAGACAGTGAGCCATGAAAACCAAAGACAAATTTTGGATTGGGGTTGCCGAGGTTTACACGGTCTTTATCATCAACCACGCCGTCACCATTGACATCCAGAAACCTTACATCCCCAGGTTTTATATTAGCTTTATTTGGGTCATTTTTGATGTTTGGGTCATTGTCGATATCAGCCTGTGTCTGGTATAATCCGTTGGTTTTGAACCCATAAAATGATGCAAGAGGCTGACCTGCATATGTACGGGAAATATCCACATTTTCGCGGCCATAAGGCGTTGATGCTATGTAATCTGTAGGACCGTAAAGCTTGGTAACTTTATTGCTCAGAAAAGAGGCATTGGCGCCAAATGAGTATTTGAACTTATCATTCCCATTTTGATAATTTAAGTCGATTTCCACCCCCTTATTGACCATTTCGCCAATGTTTTGATTTGGCAGGGTTATATTACCCGGGTCATCCGGAAGATTGGTTTGTGCACCAAAAGTTGCCACTATCTGGAAAGGGATCAGCATGTCGGTGGTCTTCTTATTGAAGTAAGTAACCGAACCCGTCAGGTGATTATTCAATGAAGCAAACTCTATCGCAAAATTGGTTTCATTGGCACGCTCCCAGGTTATATTCGGGTTAGACAAGCCGGTAATAATAGCGCCGTTTTGTAAAACAGTTGTTGTTCCAAGCGAATAGCCATACCCACTTCCATAACCCAGAGTGCTTAGGTATTGGAAGTAAGTATTAGGACGGGTAAGCGTGGTGATATTTTGATTTCCTAACTCGCCCCAACCACCAGTAAGTTTTAAGTTGTTGAAGATGTTTTTTATGCCTCCGTCAAAAAACTTTTCATCTGATATACGCCACCCTGCTGAGAATGCAGGAAAATAGCCCCACTGTTTGCCCGGCGCAAATATGCTGGAACCGTCAGCACGCATAGTTACGGTTAACAGGTACTTATTATCGTAAGCATAATTGCCCCTTACAAAATATGATTGCAACCCCTGGGTTGCATAGTTATTGCCGCTGTTATTGGCACTGCTTCCAAAATCCAGCACCCGTACATCAGGGTCGGTATCTGTATAGCCTGTTCTGTTGGCATTTACGTAGTTCCCCTTTAGTAACTGCGCCGAATAGCCTGCCGTAAAGTTTATTTCGTGAACATTGTTGAAAATTCTATTATAGGTCAGGAAATATTCTTCCAAAAACGAAGAGGTTTTTGCATATCCCTGGTTAAGTGAAGCAACCGATGGCCCACGGATTTGATCCGGCATCGCATCCTGAAAACTGTAATAGTCCGAATAATTACTGTCATAAGCATAGTTTGCCTTGATCTTCAATCCCCTAAGGATCTCGACTTCGGCATAACCATTGGCCAGTAATCTGTTTGCTTTGTTATAAGCATCAGTCAACCGGGCTGTTGCAACAGGGTTGTTGATATCGCCTAACTGGTTATCAGCCTGTGAAGTGCCATAAGAACCGTCGGGATTAACAACCGGAATTGCCGGGTTAAAACGGATCGCGCTCCACACCAAACCAGCCTGGGTCGACCTTGTATCGGGTGCTGTACTATTGGTATTGGAGTAAAGTATATTTTCGCCGACTTTTATTTTTGATGATATCTTATGCTCCGAATTTGCTCTGAAACTATACCTTGTAAAAAAGGAGTTGGGGATCATACCTGTCTCGTTGTAGTAGTTGCCCGAAAAGCTATATACCGAACTTGTGCTTCCCCCTCTTACCGCGAAATCGGCATTCTGCACATGGCCGGTACCCATGAGTGCCCGTTGCCAGTCTGTTCTTTGAACCGAATAGTATGGGTTGCTCCAGATGGTAGGCGGAGTTAATCCATCATTGGTATAAGATTCTGTCTTCAGTTGGGCCAACTGAGGAGCGGTGAGCATTTTTAAAAATTTTACAGGGCTGTTTGAGCCTACATAAAGGTTTACAGATGTCTTCGGCTTATCGTTATAGTTACCCTTTTTTGTAGTGATAATTACTACCCCATTTGCTGCCCTTGAACCATATATTGCAGATGCTGATGCATCTTTTAAAACATCAACTGAAGCAATGTCATTGGCATTTACGTCATTCAATCCACCGGCCGGAACACCGTCAATAATCACAAGCGGATCTGAATTGTTTATAGTTCCCGTACCCCGTATGCGGATGCTTGGCACACTACCCGGAGCTCCATCGCTCCTGACAATATCCACACCTGCTGCTTTTCCCTGCAAGGCCTGGGCGGGGTTACTTACCGGAATGTTTTGTAATTCAGTGCCTTTTACGCTTACTACTGAGCCGGTAACGTTTCTTTTAGATTGTGTACCGTAACCAACTACTACCACTTCATTCAGCGTAGAAGCTGAAGCCGGTACAACGATAATAATGTCTTCGCCAGCCTGGTCGCCCACTACAATATGTTTTTGGATTGGTTTTATCCCTACATAAGTAACCGTTATATCATACTCGCCGGGAGGTACATTAAATTGGAACCTGCCCTGGATGTCAGTCGCTGCAATCAGGTTAAGTTTTTTGATCGACACAGTTGCGCCGGGAATCGGTTGCTTGTTTTCATCAAGCACAACGCCTTTGATAGGTGTGGCGGCTTCCGATAGCGCTGAAGGGGTATTCTCCCTGACCACCCCGCCCGCCATTGCTGAAGAAAACAGGAACATGGCGAACAAGAGCGTGAATGCAGCAAACTTTAACCAAAGCCGCTGATAGAATCTTCGTTCGTTGAAGAGTTTCTCTTTTGGAATTTGAATCATGGAGTTGAGTTTAGTTAGTGTTGTTTCAAAAGTTTAATTGTTAGGTGTCTTAATTATTCCGTTTCAGAACCTGTATTGCGCCGTCACTTTTGGCTGCGATCATCCAATAGCTGCCGTTGGGCCCGTTTACTTTTACCAGGTTTCTTACATCGCCATCTATTTTTAATCCGGTCTCAGCATATCCCAATGAGGAGAAGTTTCCTTGCTTGTCTTCTCTCAAAATAGTCCCGATACCCGCATCCAATGGACCGAACTGAACCCGGAACGGATAAAAATTACCTGCCAGCAGAATATCCTTATGTCCGTCCTTTTGAAGATCGTCTACCACAATCCCGTTAACCATACTTGCCTGGGCAACTTTGGGCAATGCTTTAACATCCAGTTTCCCATGACCGGTATTTTTCAGCACTACAGACGACAATAAATTGATCTTAAATACTTTAGCAGAGTCCAATTTTCCTTGCGGAAACAGGTCAGCTAACTGGGCATCAGCATAATCGATGTAGCGGCCAAACTTTTTCTGCAACCACGGCATCTGGTCCATCAGTTCGTCGCGGGTATTGAATGGGTAGCTTTTGCCCTGTATGAAGTAGCTTAAGATAGGGAACATGGTGCCATCGTTGTTAAAATCTGAACAGGTGATAGTAACAGGTTCATTTTGCGATGCTTTAAGCTGTGTATTGAGCCCCAGGTTGCCAACGATCAGATCAATATTTCCGTCGCCGTCCAGGTCAGCAGCATTTATCCTGCTCCACCAGCCATTAGTGCCCGCAAGGCCGTACTCGTTGGTTTTGTTGACCAATACACCTTTATGATTCTCAAATACAGTAACCGGCATAAACTGGCCCACAACAACAAGATCCTGCCAGCCATCTTTATTCAGGTCGCACCAAACGGCGTCGGTTACCATCCCAGGCTCGACAAGTGTGGCATCCTTCTGTGATTTGTCTATTTCGAATTGGATTTTACCTGGCTGACTTACATTTTTTAAAACAAAGCTTGGTGGCGCCATCGGGAACATGCCGGGTTTGAACCTGCCACCGACAAACAGATCAAGCTTACCATCATGATCGATATCTGCGGCTCTCGCGCAACTGGCGCTGATAGTTTCTTTTGGCAGGGCATTCAGTACTTCTTTAAAATTTCCTTTGCCGTCATTCTCGAATACCCTGCCCTGGTAGTTTACACTTCCCTGCGAGTATTCAGCTCCGCCAGCTACGAGATACAGGTCCATGTCGCCGTCGCCATCAGCATCAAAAAACAGCGCATCGGCGTTAAATATCTGCTTGTTGCCGTTCCATGGCTGGGAGGGTGACAGTACAAAACGACCATCCCTGGTTTGAAGGTAAAGCTGGCTGACCTGATCAACTCCGGCGCCAATAAATACATCTTCGAGCCCATCGCCATTAACATCTGCCTTTGCAATACATGGGCCCATTTTAGAAACCTGGTATGGTAACAGCGGCGATGTTTTAAAATCAACATAAAGCGATGGCTTATCAACGAAGTTTATTCCGGCTGAATTAGTTACATCTTTAAATAGGGGTTTAATATTTTCTTCATGCTGTGGCAATCCTTTTTGCGGGACTGAAGCATTTTTTTGCTCAACAATCAACAAGCGGTCGCTCTTAACATTTTGCAGGGCAGATACTTCGCCTGTTGGCCATAATACTTTAACCGATTGGATCAGGCTATCTTTTCCTAAACCAAAATGCATTACCGGGTCAACTGAAGATTGAAATCCCCGGTTAAAGTATTCTTCCTGGAACTGGCTGCCGTGTGCAGTAGTAACGTAAACTTTCGCACCGACACCCGAGGTGTTTTTATTAGAGCCCTTAAGCTGAATTCTTAAATAATGCTGTGCATGCGATTTTTCGGAAGTGTTATTGCGATAGATCGTCGCTACATCATTTAACTGGTTAATAACCAGATCCAGATCACCATCATTATCCAGGTCGGCATACACAGCGCCATTACTTATCGCCTGTTTGGTAAGGCCCCAGCTTGCGGTTACGTTGGAAAACGTCAGATCAGAGTTGTTTTTAAATAAGTAGTTGGTGAGTTTGGTGGTCGGCATTTTTTGTACCAGTTCCCATATCTCGCCTTTGTCCTGTTTTTCCTTCACATACTGAGGCGAATAACCGGATGTATATTTCACAAAGTCGAGGTTGGTCATATCCTTCAGGATACCGTTGGTCACAAACAGATCTTTCCAGCCATCATTATCGAAATCAGCAAAGAGGGGAGCCCAGCTCCAGTCCGTATTGGATACCCCGGCCAGTTGGCCTATCTCCGATAATATCGGCGTACCGTCTGCATCATTGCCATTATTTAGTTGCAGGGAGTTCCGCATCAGTTGTTTATGAAAACCATGGTCAACCAATAGGTTGAACTTATCATAATTGTCAGCCCCGCGCAGTAGTTTTTGGCGATGATTGTCCTCGGGCAGCATATCCAGCTCCATGATATCGGGCTTATTGTCGTTGTTGAAATCAGCTATATCGCTGCCCATCGCAAATTGCGAGATATGCCTGGTGGCTTTCGGTAGTACCTCCCTGAAAGTGCCATCGTGGTTATTCAGATACAGGAAATCTCGTTCATCATAATCATTGGTCACATATATATCCGGCCAGCCATCACCATTGATGTCACTGATGGAAGCACTCAGACTAAAGTTCAAACCACTACCGTCAATGTGCGCCTGCACACTTACATCAGTAAAATGGCCATTATCATTCCGGTATAACCGGTTACCAAACTTTGCATTTCGCGTGGCCCTAAGCTTTTCTGTATTGAAAAATGGATTGAAAAATACGTCGGCATGATTAACCATCAGCATGTCCAGATCGCCATCGTTATCCATATCGAAGAAAACGACAGAGGTGGTATATGTGCCGGGCGCATCAAGTCCATACTCCTTAGCGCTTTCGGTGAATGTCGGTACCCCATTTTTTACGCCATTGTTGATATACAACTCGTTCGACCTGTTTAAGCCATCGCCCGGACCGGAATAGCAAACGTAGATGTCTAATAATCCATCGCCGTTAACATCGGCCATTACAACCCCTGTCTTCCATTTATTACGGCCGGTAACACCTGCTTTGTCGGTTATATCTTCGAATTTGAAATCGCCTTTATTGAGATATAATTTATTAGGCGTCATATTGCCTGTAAAGAAGATATCCGGCAGACCATCATTATTGAGATCGCCGACGGCAACGCCGCCGCCGTTATATAAATACTCGTAAGTAAGAATGTTCTGATCCTTGGTTTCCGATATATCGTTTCTGAAGTCAACGTTTGAGTAGGAGGGCGAAATTTCTGTAAAAACAGTGTTGGAACTATGCTTACAGGAAACCAGCAGCACGCATAATAAAGCAGGAAATATGCTAAGTAAAGGTTTCATTACATATAAGTCCTCCCAAGCTTATAGATTAAAACACTGATTCACTGCTGTTAATGGAATATAATTAGGGCCACATTTTATAAAAAATGTAAGACGAATCTAATTTTTACATGCAGGATTATTGGAGTTCGATCGGGATTTATTTGCGAAACCGGTTGCGTGTTATTATCACACTAACTTTAAAAATCAATGCAAACTTTTTAAAAAAATCATTAAAGTTTAATGTTATTTTTAATAGATTTATATATCTTGTAACATTTTTGATACCCTATACGATCTTCATGATCAGCCAAAATAACACTACGATTAAAACCATAGCAACGAAACTTGGCATCTCCAAAGGCACGGTCTCGAAGGCGCTGCAGGATAGTCACGAGATCAGTATCGCGACAAAGAACAGGGTATTAGAGGCCGCTAGTGAATTACATTATAAGCCCAACCACTTCGCCAGCGGGTTAAAAAGCAGGAAAAGTAAAGCTATCGCTGTTATTATCCCCGAAATTGCTGACAGCTTCTTTTCTTTGGCGATCAAAGGCATCGAAACAGTAACGCAGAAAAAAGGCTACCATATCAACGTTTATATTACTAATGATCAGATAGAGAAGGAAAAGGAGATTTTCAGGCTTTTATCAGACGGAAGAGTTGATGGCGTATTAATTTCCGTTTGCCGTGATGCCACGGGCAGCGATCATATAAAAGAATTAATGGACACCGGGATGCCGCTGGTTTTCTTTGACAGGGCTGTAGAGGATATTGAAACAGGCAAAGTAGTAACGGATGATTTTACCAGCGGATACAATGCTGCGCTGCATTTGCTTGAGCAGGGGTGCAACCGGGTTTGCTTCTTTTCCATTTCTGAAAACCTTTCGATCCTGCAAAAAAGGGTAGAAGGCTTTAAACGCGCATTGTCGCAACACCATGTTTCGGATACCCGCAATAACGTATATCAGATATCAACCGACCAGAATAAATGCTTGGAAACGATAACTGCCCTGCTGTCAGATCCCGATTTAAGGCCTGATGGTATAGTGATTTCGGTTGAGTTGTTAACCATTCCCATTTATATGGCTTGTAAGGCACTTCGTATCAGCATACCCGAAGACCTCAAAGTAATATGCTTTTCTAATCTTCAATATGCATCGCTTTTATCACCCCCATTGACCACCATCACACAGCCGGCATTTGAGATTGGCGAACAGGCCGCAAGCTTGATTTGCAGTGCAATCGTCAACAACCGGTCGCTAAGGAATGAAAAGATCATCTGCCCGTCCCGGCTGGATATAAGAGACTCCTCGCTGGTTGCAGTAATCTGACCCGGCTCATCTCCATCAAACACCCCGAACTATTTGCGATCGCAACGCTGCCACCATTTTATAACTTATACATACAGGTTTTACTTGTCAAGGATTTTGCCCGGTTCATGTAAATAATTTAATGCTATGCTGTTAACTATCTTCTTTAGCGGCATAATCATTAACATAATTACATATGAAAAAGCAATTATTTAACAAGACTTTGTTATTTCCGTTGGTAATGGCCTTAACTGTGCTCGGTTGTAAAAAGGACAAAACAACAAAACCCTCGGGGCAGCAGTACAGCGTAACCCAAACAAACCTGGTGGCAGATACTGCAGGTTTCGGGGCCGCAAAAATTGACGGTGACCTGGTTAATGCATGGGGACTTGCCGCAAACCCCAATGGCGCTATCTGGGTATCTTCGAACCACGGAGGGCTGAGTACCGTTTATGACGGTACGGGTCAGACACTACTGGGGCCGGTTCATATCCTGTCAGCCGGTCAAAATACAGTGGCAGCACCTACTGGCATAGTCTTTAACGCAACTCCTGATTTCGGGGGGAACAAGTTTATTTTTTGCGGGGAAGACGGAACACTAACCGCATGGGCAACAGCTGGTGTCAACGCAGCAGTGGTTTTTAATGGCGGCGCCAATACCGTGTATAAAGGCCTGGCAATGGGCAATAATGGCGGTCAGAACTTTTTATATGCCGCTAATTTTAAAGCTGGCAAAATAGATGTGTTTGACAAGAATTTTCAGCCGGTTAATAATGCGGGCTTTATTGACAACACTATCCCGGCAGGCTTTGCACCGTTTAATGTTCAGAATATAGAGGGATCATTATACGTTGCGTACGCCAAACAAGCAGGGCCCGACAATGTTGACGACAGTGCTGCGCCGGGCAATGGCTACGTTAATGTGTTTAAGCCCGATGGCACCCTCCTTAAACGTTTTGCCTCCCAGGGCCCGTTAAATTCGCCTTGGGGAATGACACTTGCCCCGGCCGGTTTTGCCGCAAGTACGCCTACTATATTGGTTGGCAATTTTGGCGACGGGAAGATCAGCGTATTTGATATAGATGGAAATTTTAAGGGAAGTTTGCAATCAGGCGGGCAGCCGGTGGGAATTTCCGGATTGTGGGCACTCGATTTCCTAACAGCAAATCCTACAGCAACGAGCCACCTGTATTTTACAGCCGGCCCGGACGGCGAAGCGCATGGACTTTTCGGGTATCTGAGCAGCCAGATGAGCAATTCCACGCCTCCCAGTAACGGCAACAATAACAATAACGGCGGGTATCCCGGATATTGATAAACTACTAAGTGAAGTTTTTATCATCTTTTTATAAGTGAGGTTATCACAATTCGTGATAACCTCACTTATTTGTTATAATTCATAAATGTGACCTTAAGATTTCTTGTTTGTGTATATGATGTTACATTTTTCATGGAAATTCACAGTGTATTACTCATTTTAACGCTTATCAAACGTTTGCGTAATGTTCTGATAATATATTCCGGTACAATACGGCTGCCCGCACTCCAAATAGGTTAAAAAATAAATATCACAGCGTCTGTGAATTGTTTTTTGTACTGATTTATAAGGTTCACGCAAAATAATTATCAAACGTTTGCGCATAGATTTAATCAGAATTTCGTGACGGCTGATCTACCTTGCAAATAGGTATACTCACCTCCCCTGGTTAATGAGTAAATGATAGACTATAGCCAATTAACAGATCCGGAATTAATTGTTCTTCTAAATAAAGGGGATCAGCTGGCCTTTGCGCAAATTTATGATCGCTATAAATTTATCCTTCATGCTCATGCAGTAAATAAACTTCGGGACCGTGAAGAAGCAAGAGATATAATCCAGGAGGTTTTCACCTATTTATGGTCTAAGCATGAAGTAATAAATATCTCCGGAAATTTGTCCGGTTATCTTTATGGTTCGGTACGTCATGCTATTTTGAACAAAATTACCCGCAAACAGGTTCAGGAAAAGTATTTAGATTCCCTGAAAGCATTTTCAGCGCAGGATAATGTTTTAACAGATCACCGGATCAGGGAAAATCAGCTCAGGGAGCATATTGAAAAAGAGATCGGCATGTTGCCGCCAAAAATGAGAGAGGTTTTTGAATTGAGCCGGAAAGAACACCTAAATCACAGGGAGATCGCCTGGAAATTGGAAATATCCGAACAGACAGTCAGTAAGCAAATTACCAATGCTCTAAGGATACTTAAATTGAAGATAGGGGTTCTGGCCTACCTTGCTTTAATGCTCCTTCGCTGAGCCAATAAAAAAAATTATTTTTCTTCTACCTGTATCCTCCTTCCATCTTTCCTTACTATCAATCAGAGCGGTACCCGACTTGAATTAATATGGAAGAAAGCGAACTAAAAGAAATATTGGAGCGTTACCACGCCGGCGAAGCCACCCCCGATGACTTAGCTTTCTTAGAGAGCTGGTATTTGTCTCATAACGAGTCATCTTCCTTTTTGATGCGGGACGAAGAGCGTGTAGAAGATGTCGATCAGGTATGGACGCTTATTCAACCAGATCAGGTTTCTCCAAAAAAGATAAACTTATGGTATCGTGTGGCAGCTGCGGCCGTCGTCCTGATCTTTGTTTCTGTTGGAGGCTACTTCCTGATCAGGCAGAAAAATCTTGTTCCGGCGAATGTTGTTGCAAAAAATGATGTCAGCCCAGGTGTAAATAAAGCCACACTTATCCTGGCTGATGGCAAAAAATTAACGTTGGGAGATGCGGCAACCGGGCAACTTGCTAACCAGGCCGGAGTAACTATCACAAAAACTACTAAGGGAGAACTTGTTTATACTGTTCGTGCAGCTAATGATAAAGCACAATCCACAAAGCAATTCAACGAACTCGAAACCTCCAGGGGAGAGCAATACCAGGTTGTGCTTCCGGATGGCTCACATGTCTGGCTAAATGCTGCTTCATCATTAAAGTATCCGGTGGTGTTTAGCGGTAATGAGCGGGTAGTGGAATTAACAGGTGAGGCATATTTTGAAGTGGCTCATAACAAAGCGATGCCATTTAAAGTGAAGACCCAACAGCAGGAAGTAGAAGTGTTGGGGACGCATTTCAATGTAAACGCCTATAACGATGAAAAGACAACCGCCACCACTTTAATGGAAGGCTCAGTAAAGATTACTTCGATTGCTGATCATAAGAATACCCTGATCAAACCAGGTCAACAGTCCACTATAAACAACCAGGGAATACAAGTGCGGCAAGTTGATACAGATGAAGCCATCGCCTGGAAAAACGGTTACTTCCTTTTCAATAATGAAAATTTGGAGAGTATTATGCGGAAAATATCCCGCTGGTATAATGTGGAAGTAGTATACAAAAGTGATGCCCCCCGCTCAATGGTTTTTAGCGGCACTGTATCGAAGTATAAAAATGTTTCGCAAGTGCTCAAGACCCTTGAACTAACAAATTCAGTTCATTTCAGGATTGATAACAGCAAAATCACGGTAGGCAATTAAAGCCGGATAAAATCTACCAATAACAACCAATTTATAACTAAACAGAGAAAAAAATGAGACATACACCGAAAGACCCGTAGCGGTAAAAACTGATGGTGATCTGTATAAAAGATCAGGGGTGCTTGCGACACCCCTGAACGCTTATCTGATCAAACCTAATAAGTGTTGAACCCTATTTTTTATTTAAACAGACAACTCAAATGTATAAAATTTACTCAGAATTTTTATGCAGGCGCCATTGCCGCATATCCAAGTTCTTGCTCACGATGAAACTAACAATCTTTTTATTGATTGCAGCCATAATGCAGGTAAGCGCTACCACCTTTGCGCAAAAGCTGAATTTGAAACAGAAAGAAGTCACCCTTAAACAAGTTTTTAAGGAGATAAAAAAGCAAACCGGCTATGATGTATTGTATCAGCCTGACAAGTTGAACGACAGTCAAAAGATCAATGCCGATTTTAACAATGCGCCATTAGCGGAGGTGCTTAAAGCCTGCCTTCAGGGGCAGTCACTGGGTTTTACTTTTTATGAAACGACTATTGTTATCAAAGGGGAAAAACCAACGACAAATGACAAATCCCAGCCGGAAGACTCAAAAAAGATTCAACTGGCGGATGTTTCTGTAAAAGGAACTGTAAAGGATAAAACCGGTCCTTTGCCAGGAGTAACCGTTGTTTTAAAATCTACCGGAAAGGCGCTGACAGTTACAGATTCGAAAGGCAGTTTTAGTGGTACCGTTCCCGAAAACGACGTATTGATTTTTAAGTATGTCGGTTATAAACCGATGGAAGTCCCGGTCAACGGTAAAAATACTTTGGATATTGTCCTCGAAGAAGCCAGCACTAGTTTAAATGAATTGGTGGTTATCGGTTATGGCACCAAGCAAAGAAAATCCCTAACAGGAGCTGTTTCTTCCGTGGGCGCCGAAGTATTTGAATCCCGCCCCGTTACCAATGCGCTGCAAGCATTGCAAGGCGAAGTACCTGGCATGACGATTGAACGTTCGTCTGGCCAGCCCGGTAACGAAGGTTACAGCCTGAATGTCAGGGGATATTCCTCCACCAATGGCGGAAACACACCTCTTGTATTAATAGATGGTGTTCCCGGCGATTTGAATTTGCTCAATCCTGATGATATTCAATCCGTGGATGTGTTAAAGGATGCTTCTGCGTCTATCTATGGCGCACGGGCAGCAAATGGCGTGTTTATTGTAACCACTAAAAAGGGTAAAAAAGGTAAGGCGGTGATCAGCTACAGTGGAAATGCTGCCATAACGAAGGAGTCGGGCATGATGAAGAGCCCTACAACTTACCAGATGGCGCTCATGGATAATGAAGCCAACATCCACAATGGATCGGCACCTATGTATACACCTGCTTTACTGCAAAATATCATAAATAACGACCCTAACCCGATCGATCATCCGCTATACGGCGGTTGGAAACTCTTTTTTACGAATACCGATTGGATAAAAGCGGTTATCGGAAATGGCTTCCAGCAAAAACATAATGTAAGTATATCCGGAAGCAACGAGAATTCATCTTACTACTTATCGGGGGGCTATTCAGATCAAAAAGGTGTGATCCGGTATGCCGACAATGGAGCCAAGCGCTATAATCTTCGGCTGAACTACGACTACAATCTTACCAAATGGCTTCGCCTGGAAACAAAAGTAGCAATAGAGAATCAGCGCCGCACAGATATCGGCGGGGTAGGTTCTGCCGGTTTGATACAGGAAGCGACCTTCGGCATGCCTAATGTGCCTATCACCAATCCCCAAGGCGAGTATTTTGCCCAGGGTGGTTGGGGAAATGCTGTGGCAGAAGCTAAAGAAGGTGCTACCTCTACATTTCTTACCCGTAATCTGAATACCAATTTTAAATTAATTGCTGATGTGGCAAGCGGTTTGAAACTGAACTTCCAGACGGGTATTAACTACTCATCAGAAAATGATAATGATATTGCCAAATCAGTTCCGCTTTATACCTGGGATGGCGCCCTGGCTTACTATGCTATTGCCAATCCGCAACAGGCGAGCCTGACGGTGTACAATTCTCAGACCACCTATCGCGACTATACCGGCTACCTGCAATACACCAAAAAGTTTGGTAAGCATGATTTTGATTTTATGGCAGGCGCCTCTCACGAGGAAAATGATTTTGACTGGTTTAACGCCAGGCGGGATAATTTCACTTCGCAGGATGTATGGGCGCTTAATCTTGGTGGCACAAGCAATATGACCAATGGGGGCGGTGGCAATCACTGGGGCATCAACTCTTTATTTTCCCGGTTAAGCTATGCTTATGACAATAAATATTTACTGGAAGGGAGTGTACGATACGATAGAAGTTCCCGGTTTGAGCCCGGCCATCAGTATGGATTATTTCCAGGCGTTTCTGTCGGCTGGAGGATCTCGCAGGAAAAATTCCTGAAAGACGTTAAGTTCATTTCCGATCTGAAATTAAGGGCTTCTTATGGACAAACAGGTAACCAGGAAGGTATCGGCCTGTATGATTACCTGCAGCTGATCAGTATTGGCGGTATGTATCCTTTTGGGGCGGGTAGCCAAACCCAATCTGCTGCACTTGCAGGTATGGTATCTACCAATCGGACATGGGAAAGATTGATCAATAAAAACGTCGGCATTGATGCAAGTTTATTCAATTCTAAACTTGATATTTCTTTCGATTATTTCATAAAAGACAACAAGAATTTGCTGATCCCTGTGACATACCCTAGCCTGCTGGGATCGGTAGCGCCTTATTCTAATTCAGGACAATTGAAAACATGGGGCTTCGAGGGTTCGATTGGTTATAAGGACAAAATTGGGAAGGTAGATTTCTCAGCCAGGGTACTCATCAGCGATGCGCAAAATAAGGTTGTCAACTACGGCGGAGCTGATACCTATGTTCCCGGCATAAACAATATCCGCCAGGGTTATCCGATCAACACATATTTCGCGTATGTTTTTGATGGTTTGATACGAAACCAGGCTCAGTTAGATGATTATAAAAAATTAGGTGGCGTGCCATCAGATATTCAGATAGGCGACGCCATGTTTAAGGATGTTAATCACGATGGTAAGATCAGTGCATATGGCAATAAGCCCGGAGATGATGGTGATGTGGTGAATGTGGGAACAATTACACCGCGATATAATTTCGGACTTAACCTGAGTGCGCGTTACAGCAATTTTGATGTAAGCGTATTCCTGCAGGGTGTGGGTAAACGCACCATATTCAGGACCGGTGAATATGCTATTCCGTGGAGCGACTGGTGGAGACAACCACCTGCGTTTTATTTTGGCCAAACCTGGAACGCCGACCGTCCGAATGCGAAGTATCCGGAGCTGAGCAATGGCAACATTCGCTATTGGAACTACCAGCCATCAACCTTAATGGAGATCAATGGTGCATACGTCAGGATGAAAAATATAACAATAGGTTACTCGCTGCCAAAATCATTGGTAGAAAAGGTATGGCTTTCAAAGGTGCGTGTTTACGTTAGCGGGCAAGACATTTGGGAGAAAGACAGTGTGCCCGGCGGATGGGACCCTGAGGCAGCGCAGTGGGGTTATAACTATCCCTTCCAAAGATTCTTTTCGTTCGGTCTTGATGTAACCTTAAAATAGTAGAAATCATGAAAATTTTGATAAATAAGAAATATTTATTCCTGCTGGCGGTTATTGTAGTAGCTGTGGGATGTAAAAAATCGCTGGAGCTTACACCCAAGGATCAGCTATCCGATGTGTCGTTCTGGAAATCGCCTAATGATTTTCAATTGGCAGCTAATAATTTTTATAATGGCTTACAACAAGTGCCGGAATATATTGACAACAATTCGGATATAGCCTTTGGTTCAGGGGCCAATCCTGTCAGCAATGGTTCCTACCTGCCGGCTGCAACATCGGCCGTTTGGGATTCTTGCTACAAGCAGATCCGGGGTACTAACTATTTGTTGACAAAAGCACCGGCATCCAACCTGGGAACAGCTATTGATCGCTGGGTAGGTGAGGCAGAATTTTTTAGGGCGTATAATTACTGGAGATTAGTAAAAACATTCGGTGGTGTACCAAAAATTGATAAAGTGCTGGATGTAACCTCACCTGAATTGTATTCCCAAAGAGCAACGCAGGCAGAAATAGTCGACTTTATATTAAGCGACCTCGACAATGCGATACCTAAACTACCTAAGCAGAGCCAGCTTACAGCCGATGAGCAGGGTAGGGTAACACAGGGAGCAGCGTTGGCTTTGAAGGCAAGGGTAGCACTATATGAGGGTACCTGGGCCAAATATCATGGCGATACTCAACCGGAAAAATACATTGCGGCAGCCGTGGACGCTGCTCAGCAGGTAATAACCTCTAATGAATACGCCTTGTATACCGATCAGGGTGCGCAGAGTTACAAATATTTGTTTATTCAGCAGGGCGATGACAGCAAAGAGTCGATTCTGGCTTACCGCTATTATGCTAACCGTATCGTGCACAACTGGACCCGCGAACTTTGGTTCAATGCGATGGTGCCGACTAAAAACCTTGCTGATACTTACCTGGCTACCGATGGCCTTCCTATTACAAAATCGTCCTTGTTCCAGGGTTATAATACCCTGACCAGTGAATTTCAGAACAGAGATCCGCGTATGAGCATGACCTTTATCGTTCCGGGAAGTTCTATTTTCTTTGAAGGCGGTCTGATGCAGCCTACCTTTCCGGGCTTTACAGGTACCAATGCAACACATACCGGTTATATGATCCGGAAATTTCTGGATGAGACGCTTGCCGCAACACAGTTTCAGGGAGCTTATGATTTTAAAGAATTCCGTTACGGAGAGGTGCTGCTGATCCTGGCAGAGGGTTTATATGAGCAGAATGGTCAAATTTCTGATCAGGATCTTAACCAAACTATCAACCTGCTGCGTACCCGTGTGGGTATGCCGGCGCTAACCAATGCTTTTGTTAGCACTAACGGCTTGAATATGCTCGATGAGATCAGAAGAGAACGTACTGTGGAATTAGCTTTTGAGGGGTACAGACGTGATGACCTGCGCAGATGGAAAACTGCTGAGACCGTATTGCCACAAGCTTTAAAAGGGGTTAAATTTGTTGGAACAGAATACCAGCAAAAATATCCAGACTTGAAAGTGGGCACTGATATCCAGGTTGATGCCAATGGCTTTATACAGGAGGAGCCTGCAAGTGCCCGTGCCTTTCAGCCAAAAGATTATTTGGATCCTATCCCGTTACAGCAGATACAGTTGTCTAAAGGGACGCTTACACAAAACCCAGGTTGGTAATTGTTTATAAAAATTTAATTAAGAGTAAAGAAATGATGAGAAAGGTTATTTTAATTGTATTAGCTCAATTATTATTTACCGGTGTTGTTTTTAGCCAGGTTTATCAGGGACAAATCGATTCGTCCCTGATGCCTGCGCTGAGTCCGCACTACCGGGCAGAGTATACGTTTGACAAACCTACCAAACCTGAGCTTTGGAAAGCTCAGAGCGGTTTGCATGTAAGTTTCGGATCAGAAGATGCCTTGTATTTCCGTGCAGAAGTACCTGATGTGCAACCTGACCTAACGTGGTCTGCATGCGGCTGGCGTGGCGAGCGCCTGAATACGCAAGTTTTGGTATGGTCGGCAGATACTATCGAGCAGGTACGTTTCAAAGCAGCCGACCTTACAAACGGGCACGGTGGTGTGATCAGTAAAAACAACATCAGCATAAACATGGTGCGCTATGTACTGGCTAATTATCCATACGGTGCAGCAAATGTTACCTGTGGTGATTCTCCGTATAAGGGCGGTTTCCTGATGCCTGACCGGTTCGAAAAATTCGATCGTTTTGATTTGCCGGGGAAAACCCTGCGGCCTGTTTGGATAACTTTGAATATCCCGTCGGGAACGCAAGCTGGTAAGTACCAGGGGACCATTGAGGTAATATCAAAAGGGGCCACTAAAACGCTTAAGCTGAACGTTGAGGTACAAAACCAGGTTTTACCTGCGCCGCACGAATGGAAATACAGGCTTGATCTGTGGCAAAATCCATGGGTGCTGGCCTGGGATAATCACCTGGAGCCATGGTCCGAAGAACACAAATTATTGTTAAAAAAGCATTTGAAGCTTTATGCTGATGCAGGAGGGAAGTACATCACTACATACGCTGTTAATTCCCCCTGGAGCGATAATTCCTACACCGTTGAAGGTGGCATGATTGAATCCATCAAACAAAAAAATGGTACATGGAAATTTGATTATAAGATATTCGACGAATACGTGGAGTTGGCTATGAGCGTAGGCATTGATAAGGCGATCACAGTTTACACGCCTCTGCCGGGAGGCTACCGTTTCCGTTATATCGACGAACAAACCGGAAATTATGTGACGGAGTCATGGCCGCCTACGTCAGAGAAATTCAAAGCTTATTGGAACCCTTTCCTTAATGATCTGAGGTCACATTTGACCAAAAAAGGATGGCTGAATAAAACCTATATTGGGATTAATGAAAGTGCGATGGACGAAACCCTGGCAGCGATCAAGGTTGTCCGGGCAAATTCAGCGGATTGGAAAATTACTTATGCCGGCGATTGGCACCCGGAGCTTAACGATCTGTTGAATGATTATTGTTTCCTTGCCGGAAAAGAATCACCGCTGGATGTGATTAAAAAACGTGCAGAAAAAGGTTTCACAACCACTTACTATGTGTGCTGCAACCCGCCAAAACCAAATAATTTCCTTTTCTCTCCTCCAATTGAAGGGCGATGGATCAGCTGGTATGCTTCGGCTTGCGGCTACAATGGCTTTTTGCGCTGGGCCTATGATGCATGGACGCAGGACCCGACAAGAGATTCCAGGCACATTTCCTGGCCGGCCGGTGATTGCTACCTGGTTTATCCCGGCGCGAACAGCGGTATCCGTTTTGAAAAGCTCAGGGAAGGGATTGCAGATTACGAAAAGATCCGCTTGCTGAAACAAATGGCTGCTTCATCAACAAATAAAGAAGCTAAAGCCTTAGCTGGTCAACTAGACGAACAATTAAAAAAGCTGGCTACCGAGCATACATTTAATGAGGATGAGCTTAAGGCACAGGTTGCTGCAGGACAAAAGCTTGTTAGAGAATTAAGTGAGCGCCTGGCTCAGAAAAACAAAAAAAAATAATATATGTGGCGTAAAATTTTGCTGGGATTAATACTGAGCGGTGCGATTTTAAATTGCACCGCTCAAAATAAGCTTTCCAAAGTTGAGTGTACGGAACGAGACGATTATAAATTGACTCATGAACTGACCCCATTCGGCCCTATCCCGACGGCCTTTGATCCCAATGGCGTGTATCCGTATATGAGTTACTGCGAAACCTCAAACCGGCCTATTCCGAAAAGGTATCATTATATCATACTGGAGAATGACCGCATCAAGGTTACCATATGTCCGGATCTGGGTGGAAAGGTAATATCGATGATCATTAAAAAAAGTAATAAGGAAGTTCTGTACGTTCCTGATGTGATCAGGCAGACAAGGATATTGCCACGTTTTTATTTTACAGCAGGAGGTATAGAAGTCAGCTTCCCGATATCGCATTCACCCAGCCAAAACGAAAAAGTAAAATATAAGATTGACCGGACGGCAAACAGGACGTATGTGACTTGCGGAGAACGGGAGCTGCGCTTCGGTATGCAATGGTCGGTTGAGTATTCGCTGGGAGTTGATGATAACTTTTTAACAGAACGCGTAGTTTTCAATAATCCGGGTACAGGCACTTATCCGTGGATGTCATGGTCAAATGCCGCTATTCCTTCAGCGCCGGATACTAAGTACGATTTCCCAAAAGGAAGGGTTCTTTCGCATTCATCCAAACTGGACACCATCGATTGGGAAAAGGCCGGTCCAAAAACACAGGCAGATATCAAAGAGATGACAGGGTATTTCTGGCAAACCAGTGATGTAAATGCATTTGGAGCATACACCCCGTCCCTGGGCACAGGTTTATACCATGTCGCCAGTGAGAAAATTGCACCTGGTATCAAATTATGGAGCTACGGTGTGGCAAACGATACCTCATGGTCAATGCTGAGCACTGCCAAACGCCAGCAATACATTGAATTGCAGGGCGGACCGATACGGGATCAATCCATTAAACTGGAGCTGCATGCTAAAGAGAGCAGGTGGCAAGTAGAATACTGGATCCCGGCGGATAAGGAATTGGATATTCATCAATTGAAAGTCCCGGCAGAAATATTGAGGCCCGTAAAAGACATCCCATTTTTTGGATGGGCACGCCCGGCCGATGTAAACGTTTGGGAAAACCTGCAGCATGCTTATCAGAAAAAGACAGCTGTTCCTCAATACCCGGGGATCGAACTCAATTTATGGCCGCCATCCGGAATGGAAAACCTGGATGCGCCGTTTCAATGGGCCATCAGCAAATCAAGCGGAGCAGCAAATGATCACTGGCGATATTATTATGGGGCCTGGCTGGCAGGAAGAGGTAAAGCTGATGAATCGATAAAAGTATTATCCCTTTCTAAAATAGGATTGTCAAAAGCACTGTTAGCCAGGTTGCTCACTCAAAGGAATGATTTAGCCGGTGCACAGAAAGCGTTTGAATCGATAACAGAGCCCTGGCTTCAGATACATCCGCAGATAATAATTGAGCGGGACAAACTACTTAAAAGCATCGGAAATGAAACACTAGCCGAACGTGAGCAATGGTTGTCAAAAGTAGATGCCCTGAAAGATGAATTTGTGATCGAGCGGAAAGTTCAGCTTTTGATCGATAAGAATCAAGCACAGGCTGCTAAAGACTTATTGTTATCTACAACATTCCAGAAAGTACACCAAACCTATACCCGTACGGATCTGTGGATGCAAATCTGCAGTAAATTGAATATATCTGCTTTCCCAATACCCGAACAACTGGGAGAAGACCAGCTGGCACGATTCGGCGCTTACAGGGAGTATAAAAAATAAAGTTTAACAGGAATGTATCCGGGGCGGATTTTTTTGCGTGAAAATTAAGCGTTTTTTTAACACTTATAATGAAATATTTATGCCTTATAGTCAATCAGATTTAATCAATATAGTATCTAATTTCGAGATAACAGATGGTGTGGCCGCTATAGAAAATTTGGGCATGGGGCATATCAACGATACATACCTTGTTAACAGCGCTTCAGATAATCAGCCAGGTTATTTATTACAGCGGGTTAATCATATGATCTTCAAAGATGTTCCTGCACTGATGAACAATATTTTATTGGTGACTGATCATTTGAAATCGAAACTGAGATCAGTACCTGGCGCCGATCCGGAAACAGAGGTGCTCTCAATTGTAAAAACAAAGGATCATTTTTCTTACCATCATGATAGCCAGGGAAACTATTGGCGGATGTATGTCTACCTGAAAAATACCAAAAGTCTTGATTCCGTGGCAAATGGTGAACAAGCGCAAGAGTGTGGAAAAGCATTGGGTAAATTTCAGTCTTTGCTGGCGGATTTCGACACCTGGCGATTACATGAAACTATACCAAATTTTCACAACGTCGCTCTCCGGCTCAGTCAATACCATAGGGCGCTGGATAAGAACCAGGCAGCGAGAAAGCACCTGGTTGGCGAAGAGATCGGGTTTATCAATGAACGAATTGAGCGAATGTGCGCCATACTGACTTTGATAAAAGAAGAGCGTTTGACGCTGAGAGTTACCCATAACGACACAAAATTCAATAACATACTTTTGGATAAAAACGATCGTGCGCAGTGTATAGTTGATTTGGATACGGTTATGCCCGGATATGTAGCATATGATTTTGGTGACGCGATCCGTACTCTTATTAATACAGCAGCTGAAGATGAGAGCGATCTATCTAAAATCGGTTTGAATATGCCCATTTTTGAGGCATTCACGAGAGGATATTTAACAGAATCTGCTGAATGGTTGACCGAGGGAGAAATTAAATCGCTCTGCTTAAGCGTGCCGCTTTTCCCATACATGCAAGGAGTTCGTTTCTTGACGGACTATTTGCAAGGAGATACTTACTATAAAACGCAGTCCCCCGATCATAATCTTCAACGCGCCCGTGCACAATTTGAACTACTGAGAAAACTTGAGGCACAATATGAGAAGATAGAGGACATTATTTGGGAAACAGCGAATCGTTGCCTGGATCTGACCTATGCACAAAATAAGCTCGGGAATGCAAAATATTAAGGATGAGGTTAGTCCCAATCCAGTTTGATCCTAAAGAAAACGCAATCTGAGTTGCGGTTTAGTTGACGAAATGCTGCCGGTGAGATGGCAACATTCAAAGCCCCGTTACAGGAATTGTTTCGGGGCCTTTTAGTTTAGTTATATTACGAAATAAGTCGTCAAAAAACAGCAGGCTCCTAATATGAAAAGCACCCCGTGTTTTCACGGTATTTTTCCGGGTGAAAACACCATAGGCAAATTGCCTGGCTATCGATATGGCATTCCTGAACTGAAAGAAAAACGTCAATTGTTGTTGTGGGAAAAGGTTTTTTGAACCGTTCCCGCATAATGTTCACCTGAATATCTGTCAGATTTACATTTCGTATTGAGCAAGTTTAATTTTAAAAAATAATTAAAAATAGCTAACCTAAGACCTATACTCTCGTATAATCAAGTATAAATCAATAAAGTCTCCGCATTATCGGGTTTGCTTTTTGATTAAATTCCGCGCTTTGCGTTCAGGCATTCACAGCATACAAGGCCACCGGTTTAATAACATTCTTCTCCTCTTGTTTTTGACCATTCACAACCTTATGCAATTTTTATATGAGCAGATACTACTTTTTGTCACGTACGAATTTTTACTGCCTGTTTAAGCTCATCCTGACCAGTTTATTGGTTTTGGCTGTTGCTGTGAGCGTCAACGCACAACACATTTTTGCAACCGGTCAAAGCAATGGTTCAACAGGCATATGTTTGGGATGCTCGGTATCTAACCCCACTAATGCCGACGACTCGAATTTGCAGAGCTATTCTACTTTAAACGTCACCGTCGGGATTGCAGCAACTACTTACCAGACTTTAATATTTCCTTCTGCAGTACCGGCCAATACCCCGGTTACGATCAAACTTGGAAGCGGGAACAACCTGCTTTCGTTAACAGCTTTAGGAGCTGTTTCTATACAAGCATATAATGGAGGTTCAACGGCAGGCGGATCAATAACAGCATCAACACTGATAAGTGCTTTAAGCAGCAATGATCAGTATGAGTTAACAATAACTCCCGGAGTAGCTTACGATAGGGTGAGGGTAACTTTAAATGGTGGTGTGGTTGGTGCACTTGCAAATTTATACCTGTATGAAGCATTTTATAACCAGAGTGGAAGCGTTGCCTGCAACAGTGCTTTTGATGAGCTCCACGGTATTTCGGCCGGATTGGTTGGCCTGGGAGCCAGCATAGGTGGAGTAGTGAATCCTCAAAATGCATTTGACGGAAATTTGACTACAGCAGCTACACTAAACGCGGGTGTAGGTTTACTTGGCGCATACGCACAAGAAACGGTTATTTTTCAGGCACCATCCCAGTTAGGGGATTCCGTTAAGTTAACTTTGGGTATCCCGCAATCATTGATCAACGCCGGAGTTTTATCCAATGTATCGATCTCAACACTCAATGGGAATACCAGCAATGGGGACAACCATTTCTTAAATTCCCCTTTGCTCAACGTCCAGTTACTTGGTACCCAGATCATCGGCTCTACACTAACACGGCAGGTAGTAGTAAGCTATGCCCCCACAAGTGTTTTCGATCGTGTGCAGCTAAAGTTAGGCGGCGGGATAGCCAGCGTGTTATCGACTTTGAATTTTTACGAAGCACAAAAAATAGCTCCGAACCCTGTAGTGTTCATTAATGGTGTCCAGGCAAACAGCACTACTATTTGCGCGGGCAGCAGTACAACGTTATCATTAACAGCCTCAGCCAATACGCAATATAGCTGGTATACCCAGGCAGCAGGTGGTGTACCGGTATTTACAGGCAGTACCTTTGTTACACCGGCATTGAATGCCACCACAACCTATTATGTCGCTGCAAATCATACAAGTTGTACGGATCAATCTGCAAGAACCGCGGTTGTTATTAATGTTAATCCGATTCCTGGCGCGCCCGTAGTGCCAAATAGCACAATCGCTGTTTGCAGCGGAACACCAGCAACCTTTACAGCAAATAATGTTGCCGGGGTCAGTTTCAATTGGTATAGTCAGCCAACGGGTGGCACCCCGATATTTACCGGGAACCCTTTTACTACTTCTCCGCTTACAGCAACCACCTCTTATTATGTGGAAGCAGCTAATGGCTCATGTAACAGTTCATCCCGAACGATGGTAACGGCGACAATAAATGCCTTGCCATCGGCACCCGCATTAACTGCCGTAAATGCTACTATTTGCTCCGGAAATACAGCAGTACTTTCAATAGCATCGCCGACCGGTGGTTACACTTATAATTGGTATACCAGCGCGGCAGGCGGAACGCCGGTATTTACAGGTGTAAATTTTACGACTCCTGCCTTGACAACCAACACCTCCTATTATGCCGAAGCAGTGAATAGTTCGGGGTGTATTAGTGCCGGACGAGCAACGGCTACGGTAACTGTATTACCGCAACCATCGGTCCCAACTTTGAGCGCCGACAAACAAACCGTTACGACCGGGCAATCAGCTATGATCACTGTGACAAACGCCCAGTCCGGCATAGTTTATAATTGGTATACTTCCAATACCTCATCTACTCCTATTTTTACGGGGACGGCCTACCAGACACCGCCACTAAGCACCGCCACCACGTATTACGTGGAGGCAGCTAACAGTATAGGATGCCCTTCGGCAAGCCGGGCCCAGATAACTATTACAGTTGCGCCGGATGTAGCCGTTATCCCTGCCACGCAGAATATGAATGCGGGTAGTACAGCAACTTTTACGGCGTCATCAACTACGCCTGGCGCTGTGTTCAATTGGTATACAAGTCCGACGGGAGGAACACCAGTATATACAGGAGCGAGGTTTACTACGCCGCCTTCATTTTCAAACACCACCTGGTATGTGGATGCTACTGATCCGGCTACCGGGATAACCTCAATATCGAGAGTTCCGGCATCGGTTATTATAAATGCTACACCGTCCAACCCTGTCCCCTGTGATGCTGCGACTACGCAGGTGAACAGCACAAGCGGAATACTTTGTATTGGCTGTACTATTTATAATCCCGGAGGATCGGTAGATAATAACAGTAATACTTTTTCACAATTGGATGTACCGATAGGTATTGCAGGTGGATATGCACAGCAAACACTGCAATTTGCAAGCCCGGCTATCGCGGGCGATAGTGTAGTGTTAATACTAGGCGTACCGGGAACATTAGCTAGCGTAAACGTTCTTTCACAGATTAGCATAGCAACCTATAATGGGGCTGCATTCAACAATGACCGTTTTGCTCTGAATGGTTCGCTTATCAATGTGAATGTACTGAGCGGGACAAGTATTTTTAGATTAGCTTTTAAAGCAACAAGTGCGTTTGACAGGGTCGAAGTAAGATTAAATTCAGGCCTGGCCGGCGTTTTCAATGCGCTTAATATTTATTATGCGGCACAGGAAGTTCCGGCTCCAATCATCGGTACACCAAACATCAGCATATGCCAGGGACTACCGGTAACATTAACAGCCTCCGTACTTTCAAATGTGACGGTAAACTGGTATACCCAGGCATCCGGCGGAGCTCCAGTATTTACAGGAAATCCATTTACCACGCCATCTCTGAATTCAAGTATAACTTATTATGCCGAAGCCGCAGGCGCCGACGGCTGTGCACAAACCGTTCGCACACCTGCTACGGTGACGGTCCAGCCGACACCGGCGGCGCCTGTCGTTACGACAAACAGCATGACACTTTGTGCCGGCAATCAAGCCACTTTTGCGGCAAACAGCGTTGCGGGTGTTACCTTCAATTGGTATACGCAGGCATCAGGCGGCGCACCTGTATTTAGCGGCAATCCGTTTGTAACACCAGCATTAAATACGAGTACAGTTTATTATGTGGAAGCTGTTAACGGATCTTGTTCAAGCACCGCACGTACGCAGGTAACGGCTACGGTTAATCCAAGTCCGGCGACACCGGTTGTGCCTGTTAATAATATTTCTATTTGCTCAGGCAATACCGCAGCCTTTACCGCAAATAATGTTTCGGGTGTTACGTACAATTGGTACACAAGTGCAACTGGCGGCTCGCCGGTATTTACGGGTAACCCATTCACAACTCCAGTATTAAACACCACCACATCTTATTACGTGGAAGCAGTGAACGGTTCCTGTACCGGCCCTTCCAGGACACAAGTAACGGCAACGGTAACGCAGACCCCTGCTGTACCTGTTTTAGCACAAACACCGGTTCAAATCTGTTCGGGCTCTTCTGCGGTATTAACGATAAATTCGGTACCTGCCGGCACAACTATAAATTGGTACTCAAGTTCAAGTGGTGGCACATTGTTATTTACAGGTGCGCAATTTACCACACCACCACTTACATCAAACACTTCTTACTACGCTGAGGCTTCATCCGGTAGTTGTGTGAGCACAAGCAGGGCACAGGCAGATGTGATAGTGAACCCGGTACCGGCAACACCGACATTTGCGGTATCGCCTTTGAGCGCACAGATCACTTCGGGACAAACAGCAGCGATCACCGCTAGCGATTCGTCGCCTGGTACTAGCTTTAACTGGTATACCACAGCGACAGGAGGAACGTCAATTTTTTCGGGTACAACTTTCACCACCCCGGCGCTGACGTCGACCACTTCCTACTATATCGAAGGGGTATCCGGCACAGGCTGTACCAGCGCACAGCGCACACAGGTAGTGATTACTGTTAATCCTGTTTTTTCAACTTCCTGCGACTTTGCTACATCACAAACAAACGCGGCAAACGGACTATGCATAGGATGCTCTGTCTCGAATCCCAATAATGCAGCAGATGCAGATACTACAACCTTCAGTGCGCTGAATATGACTGTAGCCGCACTCGGGGCCTCAGTTAGCCAAACTGTAATTTTTGGGGGTACGGGCAGTGCCGGCGATACGGTAACCATAAAGGTGGGTGTGCCCGGAACAATATTTTCAGCAGGCGTTTTAAGCGCTATACAAATTCAATCTTATAATGGCACGACGGTCAACAGCGATTTAACAAATCTTTCGGGTAGCACTGTAAGCATCCGTTTATTGTCCGGCGGGAATATTGCACTTATAAAATTTGTTCCTAACGCAACATTTGACAGGGTTCAGCTTACAGTAAATAGCGGTATAGCAGCAGCACTTAATTCATTTAATATTTACTACGCAACAAAACAGGTACCGGGGCCTTCTTTATCGGCTACAGCTGTAAATATATGTTCAGGAAACACGGCAACATTTACCGTAAACAACCCATTTGCTGATGTTACCTACAATTGGTACACCAGCGCAGTTGGAGGCATCTCCATACATTCCGGTACATCATTCACTAGTCCGGCACTGTCAACTACAACAACCTATTATGTTGAAAGCAGCAGAACTTCAAATGGTTGTGTTAACCCGAATCGCGTTGCTGTAACAGTTAATGTCACACCATCGCCTGCTGTTCCTGTGCTGACGCAAAGCACTGTAAACATTTGTTCGGGCGATAATGCACTTTTAACGGTAACCAATGCAGGCAGCGCGACGGTTAACTGGTACGATGCTCCGGCGAATGGAAACCTGCTGTTTACAGGCGCTATCCTCAGTGTATCGCCGTCAGCTAACACCAGCTATTACGCCGAACTTGCTAACGGTACTTGTATAAGCGCTAACCGTACTCAGGCTAACGTCATTGTTAACGCAAGGCCGGTTGCATTTACTTTGCAAAACAGTAATTTGTTGATCTGTTCGGGTAGTACGGCCACATTACAAATTAATAGCCCGGAAGCCGGGGTTGCTTATAATTGGTATACGACTGCCTCTGGTGGAGTTGCTGTGTTCACAGGCAACACGTTTACTACACCGGCGCTGTCGGTAAATACCATTTATTATGCCGAGGCAGTCAATAGTACTACAGGTTGCGGCAATACCGGCGGGCGTGTCAGCGCAACAATCACCATTAGTTCACCTGTTGCTGCACCGGTTTTAAATTCGTCAGCAATACAAGTGTGCTCGGGTAATGCTGTCACGGTTCTTGTTAATAATCCCCAGGCCGGGTATACTTATAATTGGTATACGGCGCCGTCGGGAGGTATCGCGGTATCTTCGGGCACTTCACTTATCCTGACTAACCTGACAGGGAATATCACCTATTATACCGAAGCAGTTAATGGTATAGGTTGTGTGTCGGGTTCAAGGGCGCAGGTAGATATTTTGGTAAACCCGCTGTCGGTTGCAGCACAGATCACAGATCAGACAGGTTCGTCTACGCCATCAGTATGTTCAGGCAATACAGCACAGCTTACAGCTACCAGTACTACTACGGGTGTTACTTTCAACTGGTATGACGCTGCTACCGGAGGGACATTGTTATTTACAGGTTCTGCCTTCAATACTCCGGTGTTAACAGCCAATGCAACCTATTACGTGGAAGTAATAAGTGCATCAACCGGGTGCGCATCTGCTGCGAGGACACCGGTAACAGTGACCGTTAACCCACAGCCTTTAGCTCCGGTATTGGCTAATGGTAGTACAGTAAATAGTTGTTCCGGGTCGGCTGTAACCTTAAATATCAATAACCCTCAGCCGGGATATACCTATAAGTGGTATACTGCCTCGTCAGGCGGCGCAGCTGTATCTTCAGGAACTTCTCTTGTATTAAGCAATGTAACAAGCAACATCTCTTACTACGCCGAAGCCGTAAACAGTACAGGTTGTATTTCTGGTTCAAGGACACAGGTAGATATCCAGGTGAACCCATTGCCGGTTATGCCACAGGTAAAAGACCAGGCAGGTTCTTCTGCACCTGCAATATGTTCAGGTGATATAGCTCAGCTCACAACTACCAGCACCACTCCCGGGGTTATCTTCAACTGGTATGATGCCGCTACAGGCGGAACATTGCTATTTACGGGTTCTACTTTTAATACACCTGCGTTAACAGGCAATACAACGTATTATGTGGAAGCAACAAATGCATCAACAGGTTGTGTATCTGCTGCAAGGACACCGGTAACCGTGACAGTTAATCCGCAGCCTTCAGCGCCGGCGATTGCAAACGGAAATTCGGTGAGCATTTGTTCAGGTTCTGCGGTCACATTAAATATTAATAATCCACAAACCGGGTACATTTATAGGTGGTATACTGCCTCGTCAGGCGGCGCAGCTTTGTTCTCAGGGACTTCGTTTGTGTTAACCAATGTAACGGGTAACATGTCCTATTATGCAGAGGCGGTAAATGGCACAGGTTGTATTTCAGGCTCAAGGACACAGGTAGACATCCAGGTGAATCCGTTACCGGTTGCACCACAGGTTACAGATCAATCCGGTTCCTCCGCGCCATCAGTATGTTCGGGCAATATCGCACAATTAAAAGCCAGCAGTACCACTCCCGGGGTTGCGTTTAACTGGTATAGCGCAGCTACAGGCGGCACTTTATTATTTACAGGTTCTGCCTTCAGTACACCTGTATTAACAGCCAATGCAACATATTATGTAGAAGCAGCAAACGCATCAACAGGTTGCGTATCTGCCACAAGAACCCCTGTAACAGTGATAGTTAATCCACAGCCTTCCGCTCCGGTGGTTGCTAACGGAAATTCGGTAAGCGTTTGTTCGGGATCAGCTATAACATTAAATATCAATAACCCGCAGCCGGGATACACTTATAACTGGTACACTGCCTCATCGGGGGGTATAGCTTTATTCTCAGGACAATCATTTACAGCTAATCCGGGAGCAAACATATCTTACTATGCCGAAGCTGTAAACAGCACAGGGTGTATTTCAATTTCAAGAAATCAGGTAAATATCCAGGTGAATCCTTTACCGGCTGCGCCGCAGGTTACAGATCAATCCGGTTCGGCAACACTGTCTATATGTTCTGGCGGCGTAGCACAATTGAAAGCTACGAGCACCACGCCAGGGGTTACCTTCAACTGGTACGATGCGGCTACAGGCGGCACCCTAATATACACAGGTTCTGCCTTCAATACGCCGTCATTAACAGCAAATACTACCTACTTTGTACAAGCAGTTAATAGCAGCGGTTGTACTTCCGCTGCCCGATCGCCGGTAACTGTTAAAACAATAGCTGCTCCAGCTAAACCGCAACCGGCTAATTCTTCCGTATCGATTTGCCCTGGTAACAGTACGACCGTGAGCGCGACAAGCGATCCAAATACTGTGATCAATTGGTATTCGGCTCCTAACGGTGGCACGCCAATATTTACAGGTTCAACCATGACTACGCCGGTTTTGACAACTACGACAACTTATTATGCGGAAGCAGTAAATACCACCGGCTGTACATCAAGTCAAAGGGCGGTGGTGACAGTAAATATGTTGCAGCCGCTTAATGCTCCGGCGGTGACCGTCGGCCCAATAACTGAAAACAGCGTCAGTTTCTCATGGCAAGCTGTGACAGGAGCTGTAGGATACGAAGTCAGCCTGGACAATGGGCAAAATTTCATCGCACCAAGTTCAGGTGCAACAGGCCTTACACATGTCGTTAGCAATCTGCAACCTGGACAATCAGTGAGCATTATTGTACGGGCGATTGGTAAAACCGCTTGCGAACTAAGCGCAAACTCGGCAGTTGTGACCGCTTCATCTGATAACCCATTTGGCGACAACGTGTACGTACCTAACGCTTTCACCCCTAACGGCGATGGCAAAAATGATACTTTCCTGGCCTATAGTAATAACATGCAAAAGATCATCCTGTCAGTTTACAACCAATGGGGAGAATTGATATACCGGACCACGGATAAGTCTGCCGGTTGGGATGGAACTTATAAAGGACATGACCAGCCTGTGGGGGTATATGTATATTATCTGGAAGCCACGATGATCGATGGCCACGCAGTAAACAAGAAAGGAACTGTTACGCTATTGCGATAATATTCATGGTTGTAATGAAACAAGAATTAATAAGCTAAATGACCTGTTTTATGAAAAAAATTGTCATCGTTGCGCTAGTCATATTCTGGGCCGCTCAACTAAAGGCCCAGGTAGATCCTCATTTTTCGCAATATTATGCGTACCCATTATATTTAAATCCTGCTTTGACGGGCGTTTTCAACGGTGATTTAAGAATAACCGGGAACTACAAAAATCAATATCCTGAAATAAATAACGCCTATCAAACCGGAGCATTATCAATCGACGGCAGACCGACAAACAGAGTAGGAATAGGCCTCAACCTGCTTGACCAAAGCGCCGGTAGCGTAGGTTTTAATTACTTTACAGCTTATGGCTCTTTTAGTTACTCGATTGCTGTATCCAACGATGGTTATGGTAAGGTAAATTTCGGCCTGCAAGCCGGCCTTATTAACCGGAGCTTTAATCCAAGCCTGGCACAGTTCGGAAATCAATATAACCCGACAAGCGGTTTTGACCCTGGTATGCCAAGTTATGAGAGCTTCGCAACAACAAGCGCTATGGTGTTTGACGCCGGTACCGGGGTCTTTTATTACGATGGTAACCCGGCGCATGCCGTCAATGTGTTCGGGGGGATCGGGATAATGCATTTGGCCCATTCGCGGGACAACTTTGCCTATCAGTCATCCAATTTCAACTCGATCCCGATACGTTATACAGTTCATGGCGGTCTGCGGCTAAATCTATCTGAAAGCTTCGATTTGATACCGCATTTTATTTTCATGGATCAGCAAAAGGCACAGGAAAAGGGGATAGGAGCATATTCAGAAATGAAGGTCGGACACAATAGTGGCCTGATCTTCGGCGGAATGTACCGTTTTAAGGATGCCGCTATTTTCGACTTCGCTTATCACTTTGATAATTTGATGATCGGGGCCAGTTATGATGTGAATAACTCCTCGTTGAATTCCGCTACCGCTGGGCAAGGTGGTATTGAACTATCTATCAGTTATGTTTTCCATAAACGTGTCCAGGCCCCAGATCCGGTTTGCCCCAGACTTTAAAATCCGTCCAGTATGAAAAAGTTAGTTTTGATTATCTTGTTATTGCAGCTATTCAGCAGCGCAGGTGCACAGTATGTTGCTACGCCCCTCGTTTTTGCCGACAAGGCCTTTAGGGACGGAAATTATTATGAAGCAGCTTATTATTATAAGAAAGCTTTTGATGTGCTCGACCGGGCCGATCCATCTATGCCTTACCGGTCGAAAGGACAAAAGCGACCAAGGACCCGTGCCGCTGACCCCATTTACCTGGCTTACCAAATAGGTGAATCCTATCGCTTGTATTATGATTTTGTGCCGGCCGCGGCCTGGTATAGACGGGTTCTGGACGCTGGTGCCAACCAGCAATATCCATTGGCGAGGTTATGGCATGGAGTATGTTTAAGAACCGATCAGCATTTTGACGAGGCGATCAGTGAGTTAGAGAATTTTATCAAAAACTACTCCGGAGATAAGAAGTACCTGGACATTGCCGAGAAGGAATTAAAAGACTGCCGGTTTGCAAAAAAGCAATACGGATCGCCACTACAGATTGATATCACGATGATGAAAGGAAGTTTTAACCTGGGCGGATCAGACTACGCAGTGAGTTATGGAGCGCGGGAGTTTTATTTTACTTCTTCCAGAATTGTGAACAGCCAGGGAAAGCATTTGAATAACGTATTTGTGTCTGGAAAAAATGATCGTGACAATTTTAGCATGGTTACCTTCCCGGATGAAGGTGCGGGAAAGGTAGTAGAGTACGGCACCCCTTCTTTATGCAAGTCCGGTACCAGGATGTATTTTACAAGATGGTATAAGAAAACGGAAGGGCAGACGGTGCACGAAATAGCAGTCTCCGACCTGGCTAACGGCCAATGGTCAAAGCCAAGAACGCTAAACGCCCAGGTGAATGTAGATGCATTTGATGCCCAACAGCCTTTTGTTACGCCTGACGGGAAAAAACTGTTGTTTGTTTCCAATAGACCAGGGGGCATGGGCGGTGACGATATTTGGCAAAGTGATCTTAATGATCAGGGTGACGCGGTTAACTCCACTAACCTGGGTGCTGCCATCAACACCCCATCGGATGAGCAGGCGCCCTGGTACGATGAGACCACTGGTAAATTGGCTTTCAGTTCCAAAGGATTGGTAGGCCTCGGCGGATTTGACCTGTACGTAAGCTATAACCATATGGGACAATGGACAAAGCCGAAAAACATGGGTTATCCTATTAATTCTGCAAAAGATGATCTGTATTATATGCCCGACCCGGATGATAGCCATAAATTTTATCTGAGTTCGGACCGGTCTTCAGGATGCTGCCTGAATATATTTGAGGTTTATCAAAAGGAGCTAAGCAGGGATACGATTGCACAGATCGCCGGCCGTATACTTGATTGTGATTCGGCGAATTTGCTGGCTGGTGTAAGGGTATCGCTTGTGGATTCCATTACACGAGACCGGGTGAGCTCGGTTATCACAGACGGTCATTCTCCTTACATGCTAGCCGTTCTGGATTTCAAAAACTACCAGTTAGGGTTTGAGAAATCTGGCTATTTTACAAGGTTCATCCCTGTAAAAAATGCGGTTGAGGTTGAGGGAGACAGCGCGCGTTTAAATATGGATGTTTGTTTAAAGCCATTCAAAATAGATAAACCTATCGCCTTGAAAAATATATTGTATGATTATAACAAAGCGACACTTCGTCCGGAATCGAAGATCGCATTAGATACGCTAGTAAGCATCCTTCACGATAATCCAAAGATCAGGGTGGAGCTTTCCTCGCATACGGATTCTGTCGGAGGTGATGCGTACAATCTAAAACTTTCACAGGCAAGGGCGCAGTCCTGCGTGGATTATATTTTAAGCAAAGGCATCGCTGAGGACCGTATTTATGCAATGGGTTACGGAAAGAAAAAGCCAATAGCGCCTAATTCGTTTCCGGATGGCAAGGATAATCCGGCCGGGAGACAGCTCAACAGGCGGACAGAATTTAAGGTAAAGGAGGCCGAATGATCGTGTTGATAGGGTGTCTGTGGCGCTGATGGCGAAAATGATCCCGGGGATGTTATCTAAGCATGTCCCCGGGCAAAAAGCATTTACCTCACACCGCCTGATTCGTAGTTCCCGTCATGTATATTTTCAATAATACCTTTTTCTTTTCTGTATTCGCTAAGTATGCTGTAAATATCTTCTAACTTATATTTTCCCGACTTAATTTTATTAACCAACAGGGGGCTATCATTTAATACTCTAGTCATTATTTCTTCAAAATTTTCCTTGTTGATAACAGTCGCATCTTCCATTGTACTGCCATAAAAGTAGCGATCATAAATAACGTAATCAGTAAATGATGTTGCGGCTCCGTTATGAAATCCGGTAAGCCCGTACTGTGTCCGATAAATATTATTGCCATTATTATTTAATTCAACCCTTATAAAAAGGGTATTTGTGTCTATCAATTTCTCGTCTTTTTTATTTACACTGTGTATAGTATGTACTATAAAACTATCCGCCAGTGCCACTACATATTTTGTATCTACTGCCTCTATTATTTGTTTCTCCGCATTTAAATCGGTTTTAAATATGAAGGACGAAACTACTTTTGATCTTAATCCAAACAGTTTGTCTTAGTGACTTTAAATTTTATCAAACCGGTATGTTTCACGCCATGTAAATCGTAATAAAAGCCATTTCTAAAACTCCCGGCATCATCAAACTGTGCATGAGCTTTAAGGGTAAATGATGAGATGAATAGGATTGTTATTAGCGCGCGAAATAAAAGTGTCATGTTCATGTGTCCAATATAAAATATTTTTACAATTCGGGTAAGCACATTTCAACAGCAAGTTGCCTTTCGTTGGGATTTAACGGTCATGGAAAATTGTTGTAAACATTATCCTGTGTGAAGCGCCAATCACTTTTCAATCTGCCGCGGGATATAGGCAATCCATATCATCATTATAGATTGAATAATACCAAAAATGTAAATACTATCAGTTGGTATTACATGTAAGCAGTTACAAGGGCTTAAAACGACAAAAGGCCATCTTTCGATGACCTTTCCTTTATGGTAGCCTGTAGGGGAAGCTTTTCGAACCCCTTTTTTGCAGATTTAAAGCTATTGGCCGTCTCTTTAATTTTGATCTAAATTTTTTTGGTAATCTTTTTTACGATCTTCTCTAGTTCGCTAACAGAGCTGGTACTTGTTCTTGAATTGATTTTAATATTGAATACATATTTTCCTTTTCGCACCATCATCAGGTCAAAATTTTGATTATCAGTATGGTATACGGCTTCATCGCCCAGGTTAGCGACCTTCACCATGCCGTGCGTCCTGTTGGAAAGATAAACATCTGAAAATCTTTTAATGGCCCCATCAATAACCTGGTAGTCCTCAAAAAGAAAATAGACCGCACCGATTTTTCCGGTTTTAGGGTCTGCTAAGTCCGCTTTGTAACCGCATAAATAAGTAGACGACGATACTTCCTTTTTACTAACGCTATCAGTCAGATGTGTAGCTGCCCCTAAAATTTGAGTTGCTTCTGTTCTGGCAAACAATTTGGCCGGAATAAGTTTATCAATCTTAGCGGGATCAAATTGGGGCGTTGTATGACCGAGATTTACTATTGTTAATACGGCTATTATTGTCAGCTTTGGGAACCACATTTTATGAATATTAATTTGTTGATACTTACTTCTTTAGATAAAGATGATCAATTAGGTTATTTCTGCGAAAAAAAAATCGACATACTACATAAAAAGTAGATGAAAACGATTATTAGAGTTGAATTCCTGAAATTCCGGATGGAAAGGGAGGAGATATACATGGCTGATTATAGGTTTAGAGTACGAATTAATCGGACGAAGTTGATATTAAAAACTTATGTTTTAACGGAATATGACATCGGAGCCCTTACCTGAGCGAACCACTTTCGCTTATATTGCAGATTAATAATCAGTTACAAGGGGTTAAAAATGGGGGAAGGCCATCTTTCGATGACCTTCCCTTATAGTAGCCTTACGAGGAAAAATATCGAACTTGTTTTTAAGAGATTTAAAGCGATTAGCCTCGTGGTTATTCAAATTTTGAGCCTGTGCCCCAATGTACAGATTAGGAACCCATTTCTATAACGGCTAAGGAAATTTCGAAATTAGGAGAATTATTCTTTGCGATTTCTCAAATCAGTATTTTCAAAATAGTTCAAAGGGATTTAATTACTTATAAGTCTGCATTTAAATATTCTGGCGCCTAGTCTTTAGAAATATTCAAATCGCCTGATTCTCATCATGAAGTAAAATTTAAAAACCCATTATCAAAACATCTGATGTTTATAATAAACATCGTATGTTTGTATTGTAGTTTTACAAAGATGGAAAATCAAAAATTATCAGATAAAGTTTCGGCAAGGATCAAACAGGATATTCTTGACGGAAAATATAAGGCAGGAGAAAAAATACCGGCCGAGCCTGAGTTGATGAAAGCTTATGAAGTTGGCCGGTCAAGCATACGCGAGGCGGTAAAAAGCCTGACGATAGCAGGTATCCTTAAGGTTCAGCAAGGCTCAGGCACTTTTGTAAATGAACTGCTCCCGGAAGAGCATATCACCGAACGGCTGCGTATAGCTGATTTCGATGAGATCAATGCCGTGAGGAAGTTGATTGAAGGAGAGATCGTAAAACTGGCAGTAGATCATCACACCGCAATCCAGTTACAGGAAATGGAGAGACAACTTACACTGCGCAAACAGGCTATTATCGCAGAAGACAAACAAGGCTGCACCAATGCGGATATTGCTTTTCACATAGCGATAGCCAATGCTTCAAATAATAAAGTACTCGCTGCACTGTATAAAAACCTTACTCATACCATACGGACATTTTTTTCTAAACGCGAAGCCGGTGGCATTGGGCATTTCGCCATGAGCCATCACCTGCATGAAGACCTTTTTGCGGCAATAAAGGGAAAAAAAGAAAAGCAAGCCCGGGAAATCATTAAAAATATACTTGATAATAATTATTAATTCAAAATATCATGACAATTCTAACATTCACTATCATATTGCTGGCCGGCGCTTATCTTGCCGGACTGGTAGGTTCGCTCACCGGCTTAGGCGGTGGCGTTGTAGTTATTCCGCTGCTTACCCTGGTATTTCACGTTGATATCCGTTATGCTATCGGGGCGGCTTTACTTGCATCTATTGCCAATTCATCCGGCGCGGCCAGTGCTTATGTAAAAGAAGGCATCACAAATATTCGCCTGGGTATGTTCCTGGAGATTGCAACGACCGTTGGTGCCGTTGCAGGAGCGGTTATAGCAGTTTATACGCCAACCAATACCATTGCCATTCTGTTTGGCGCTATCCTGCTTTTTTCTGCCGCCATGACCATTCGCAAAAAGAACCAGGAGGCCCTGGCAACCGGCAGCGCTTTATCACTTAAACTAAAACTAAACAGCAGTTACCCAACAAAAGAGGGCGAAGTATCTTACCAGTTAAAAAACGTAGGCGCCGGTTTCTCTATCATGACGCTGGCCGGTGTAATGTCGGGGTTATTGGGCATTGGTTCTGGCGCGCTTAAGGTTTTAGCGATGGATTCTACTATGCACATACCTTTTAAAGTAAGCACCACCACCAGTAATTTTATGATAGGCGTAACAGCTGCCGCAAGTGCGGTAGTATACCTTCAGAGAGGTTACATGGATCCAGGGATTGCGTTCCCGGTTGTCCTCGGTGTGCTAGGCGGTGCATTTACGGGCTCCAAGTTGCTTACCCGGTTAAATCCTAAGGTACTGAAATATGTATTCTGCGTGGCAATATCGTTCGTCGCTATAGAAATGATCTATAACGGTTACCACCGTCAGTTTTAATTATTCAAAATTCTAACATCATGAAAAATTTCTTTTCCAAACACTTTCCAGCTGATAACGATATAGAACAATTTATCGGCTTACAATTAAGATACGGTGTCATCATTTCCAGCCTGATCGTTCTGGCCGGCGGGCTAATCTACCTGGGTCAGTCAGGACAGTTACAACTGCCGTCCTATCACCATTTTATGGGGATCCGGGATGGTAATACCAATTTCGGCGAAATATTGAACGGCACAAGAGTGCTGAATGCAAAATCGATTATTCAGTTTGGTGTAGTTGTGCTAATAGCCACCCCTATCTTACGTATCGTATTTTCGCTAATGGGCTTTGTTCTTGAAAAGGACAGAATGTATATGTTCATTACTGCAATGGTCTTAACTGTGATGATGGTGAGCATATTTGGCGGGCTAAAAATTTAAAGAGATTGAACAATAAAAAGTACCGTTGCGGAAATAGATCATTTCAACGCGTTTCGAACACTTTAAGATTGTTAAAAATTCTCCCTGTAGTTTTATCTGAAATAAAAAACGCCATTTTCTTTTAAAAAAATGACGTTTTCCGTAGCCGATAAGCTATCTAATATGGACACCGTTATAGATGATTTTCTACTATTAGATAATCTTCCTAAAGGCGATTGAGCATTAATTAGTGAAACAACGATGAGTTTACAGCTTCTCGGTCAAACTCAAGCAATACCAAATAAGTTATTTAAACATTTTTCAAGATCTTCCCATTCATTTAAAAAGCCTACCCGAGTGCCTAAATGTTGTAAACCATAAGTTTTAAGTGTATCCTCAACTGCATTCTTAGACTTAGTAGTGAGCCAGACATTTCGCTGTAGTTTAGTTTTAATCCCAGTCCTATTGAAGTTTTCTTTGTTGATATTCGAGGAACTCCAGGCCATCCACTTTCTTAAATTGGGATCGCTCATAGATAATCCAAGAAAAACCAATCTATGCTTTTGTGCATGATATTGAAATAAGTTTTGTTGCCAAGAAAATGTTGAACCAGCTATTTCTGAATATGCAGTTTCTGGAAAAACTAGATTTTCTCTGCTTTCTCTTTTACCTGCGATTGGAACGATGCTTCCATGCAAATGATAAATTGGAATCATTCCGCTATCACTTTCTCCAATTCTATGAATTCCTTTATAGTAAAAAGAAGTAGACTTTAGTTCTCCTGATATTTCGAACTCTTTTTTTAATTGAAAAAGTGTTAATAATGAATGAAGTAAAACGTCAGCATTGAAATTGAGAATTGCTTTGGGGGCGATATCTTCTTCTTTTGCTTTTATCAGAAAAGTTGCCAATTTAAACAAACTGGTATCTGAATACACTTTTTTAAAAAAATCATACAATTTCAAAATGGAGTCTGGATTGCGATGAAATGGATCAGAAATTAGATTAATGAAATCGACTTTCACATCGTACTTTTCTGCTTGTTGTAATATATCTGTATAAAGTTCTTCCGCCAAAATGTTATTGTATTCTGTAATATCCTTTCCTTGGTCTTGGAAATTATTTAATCCTGCTTGCAAGAGACTATCTAGCCCCCAGCCTATATTTTGATATAGATCAAAAAAGTCTTTTGAGGATATAGACGTTCCAGAAATTCGATTAATGACTCTTCTTGTAAGTTCGTTCCAAGTTGGAAGAATTTTAAAGCAAACTCCAGCGCCAATACAAATGGTATATTCCATGCCAGGCCTAAGACTCCGGAAATACTTGCTGCTTAATGTATCTATAACTTTCATCTCGCTAATTTAACGACCAAGCATAGCAGAATAAAAAGATATTGAACTATTAAAATAAGGTAATCTTATACCCTCCATAATGAAAAAAAACCGCTCTACTTTCGTAAAGCGGCTTCGTAGCCCGTAGGGGAATCGAACCCCTGTTTGAAGAATGAAAATCTCCTGTCCTAACCCCTAGACGAACGGGCCTTTTTGATCCGGAAAATCCAGATTAGAATCTTCCGTTTCGGGATGGCAAAGATATAGCTTTAGAATAAGTTTTAAAATAATTTTTTAAAAAATATTTTAGGCCTTTCTAAGACTGTGATAATTAAGTCATAAAAACAATTTGCGGGCTTTTTTATTGTTGTTGTTATAGCCAATTGTCCTACATTTATATTGAATCAATAAAAAATTGTAAGGTTTTTTATCTACCGCGACTAAAACTCAGCCATTCAATAATTTGTAATATCCATTAACCACTTGAAAATAAACGAGTGACATGAAAACCTTCGACGCAATTGTAATAGGATCAGGTCAGGCCGGGGGGCCTTTAGCCAAGAAGTTAGCCTTATCAGGCAAAAATACTGCCCTGATAGAACGCAGATATGTGGGCGGCACCTGCGTTAACGATGGCTGCACACCTACCAAAACCTGGGTAGCCTCTGCTAAGGCGGCGTATGTGGCAATAAAAAGTCATGATCTCGGCGTCGACATCAAAAGCTTTAAGGTGAACATGGGGCAGATCCAGAAACGGAAGGATGATGTGATATCGCTGTTTCGTAATGGGAGTCAAAAAGGCCTTGAAGCAACCAAAGGATTGAGCCTGATATTTGGCGAAGCAACATTTACCGGCCCGAAGACGATTTTAGTAAAGCTAAACAGTGGCAGAGTTGAAGAAATGAAAGCTGATCTGATCTTCATGAATACAGGTTGTCAACCTATTATACCTGATATTGAGGGATTAAAAGATATTGAATACCTTACTTCTACATCTATATTGGAGTTGACCAAAGTCCCCGAGCATTTACTGGTCATCGGCGGAAACTACATCGGGCTGGAATTTGGACAGATGTTCAGAAGATTCGGAAGTAAAGTCACCATATTGGAAAAATCGGCCAGGATTGTTTCCCGGGAAGATGAGGATGTTTCTGAAGAGCTAACAAAGATCCTTGAAGATGAAAAGATCAAAATACTTGCTAATTCGGAAGCGATAAAGTTCAAAGAAACTGGTAAGGGGGATATATCTGCCACTATCAAAACCGATGGCAAAGAGCACAAAATAAAATGCTCGCATGTCTTGATAGCAGTAGGAAGAAAGCCCAATACCGATCTGCTTGCAATTGAAAAAACTGGTGTCAAAACAGATGAACACGGTTTTATAAAAGTGAATGATAAACTGGAAACCAACGTGGAAGGCATTTATGCTTTGGGGGATGTAAAAGGTGGTCCGGCATTTACACACATCTCCTATAACGATTTCACCATTGTGTACCGCAACCTGGTAAAGGGTGAAAACCTGAGCATCAAAGACCGGCTGGTTCCCTATTGCATGTTTACCGATCCGCAACTGGGTAGGGTTGGGCTGGATGAGACCCAGGCGAAGAAGCAAGGTTTGAAGGTCAAAGTTGCCAAACTACCAATGGCTTATGTAGCCAGGGCAATTGAAACAGGTGATACCAGGGGTTTTATGAAAGCGGTTGTCGACCCAAAAACAAAAAAGATATTGGGTGCAACGGTATTGGGCCAGGAGGGTGGCGAGATAATGACCATACTGCAAATGGCAATGGAAGGCGGCCTTACTTATGAGCAAATTCGCTATTTCGTGTTCGCACATCCGCTATATGCTGAATCTTTGAACAATCTTTTTATAACGCTTGAGAAGTAACTTGCCATGATTAGGGTTGAGCAATTGAGCAAGCATTTTGGCAGCATAAACGCTGTTGATGGAATCTCATTCGAGGTAGCCGATCATGAAAAACTGATACTGCTCGGCACCAGTGGTTGTGGCAAAACTACCACTCTGAAAATGATCAACCGGCTTATCGAGCCAACATCCGGCAGCATATTCATTGACGGCAAAAACATTTACGATCAATCCTCTGAAATATTAAGACGCGGCATTGGCTATGTGCTGCAAAATAACGGTTTGTTTCCGCATTACACCGTTGCCGAAAATATCGCCATCGTACCTCAACTGTTAAAATGGGAAAGCAAACGAATTGAGAAGCGTATTGCAGAACTGCTTGAAAAGCTTCATTTATCAAAGGGTCAACTCAAGGCTTATCCGAATGAATTGAGTGGTGGTCAGCAGCAGCGTGTGGGGTTAGCGCGGGCGTTGGTAGCAGATCCGCCCGTTTTACTAATGGACGAACCCTTCGGCGCACTGGATAATGTAACCCGCTCCAGGATCCACGCTGAGTTTAAGGCTTTGGATGAGTTGAAACGGAAGACCATCATAATGGTAACCCACGATGTGCAGGAAGCTTTTGAACTGGGCGACCGCATTTGCCTGATGGATAAAGGTAAGATCGTACAAATTGGTACACCAGTCGAATTATTATTCAACCCAGCTAACAACTTTGTCGAGTCATTCTTAAAAGAGCAGCGTCTGCAACTGGAGTTCAAGGCAGTTCGAATTAAGGATATATGGGCTTTGCTACCACATACAAAGAAGGCAGGGGATACTAACCTGCATGCTGATATATCGGTTTGGTCGGGGATGGAAAGTTTTAAATCTCAGCAAGCCGATCATCTGAATATCACTCACGGGGATGAAACACGATCTGTAGGGTTTGAGCAGTTGGTAACCGCATTTTACAAATACCAAAACGGCCGCACCCATGAATGAACATCAGCAAACTTTATGGGAGTTCATGCATCAGCAGAGCGATAAGTTGCTCATGCAAACCCTGCAGCATATCGGCCTGACCTTTATTTCGCTCATCATCGCTGTAGTGATCGGATTGCCTTTGGGCATCTGGATAACACGAAGGAGATTTTTCTCAGGCATTGTGTTGGGAACTGCCGGAGTTTTGCAAACTATTCCGAGTATCGCGCTATTAGGTTTTATGATCCCACTGCTTGGCATTGGGGTTAAACCTGCCATTGTCGCCCTGTTGTTATATGCGCTTTTGCCTATCATCCGCAATACCTACACAGGAATTACTGGCGTTGATGCAGCCGTAAAAGAAGCAGCTATGGCCATGGGTATGAATAAATGGCAAATCCTGTTTAAGGTTGAACTGCCGCTGGCCATGCCGGTAATATTGGCCGGGATTCGGACGGCTACGGTGATTAATGTCGGGGTGGCTACGCTGGCCTCTTACATTGCAGCAGGCGGATTGGGCGAATTTATCTTCGGCGGCATATCACTCAATAACACCAATATGATACTGGCTGGAGCTATCCCTGCAGCCTTGCTGGCTATTCTGTTTGATTTTTTACTGTCACGACTACAATATCTCAATCTAAAAAAAATCAAAACTGCCACTGCCACTCTGCCACTGCTACTCCTGATAATGGCGTCTTTTTACTTTATCCCTTCTGCCTATGGTGGTAAACTCAAAGCCGGATTTACTCCTGAGTTTATGGGCCGCCAGGATGGCAACCTGGGACTGGAAAGCAAGTACGGCTTAAAAGTTCACCCCATTGTGATCAGCGATGCAGTGATGTATAAGGCGGCTTATGAAAAGCAGTTAGACGTTATCAGCGGATATTCTACCGATGGCAGATTGAAAGCCTACGACCTGATCGTTTTGGACGATGATAAAAAAATATTCCCGCCATATTATGCTGCACCTATCGTTCGTGAGGATGCTTTAAAACGATTTCCTGATTTGGAGAAAACGCTCAATCTGTTATCAGGCAAGATCACCGACTCGATCATGTCTGATCTGAATTATAGGACCGACTATCTGCATCAAACTCCCGAAAAAGTAGCGGCGGACTTTTTAAAGTCGAACGATCTTTTAAAACCTTCGCGAAATGGAAGCAATGGTATTGTACGCATCGGCTCAAAGATCTTTGGCGAACAGTACATCCTTGCAAGCATGTATACCATGCTGATAAAAGGATATACCGATTATGATGTATCCACCAAAACCGGGCTTGGTGGCACCAAAATATGTTTTGATGCCCTGAATAATAACCAGATCGACCTGTATCCTGAATATACCGGGACGGGCTTGCTGGCGATCCTGCAGGCACCATCAAAAACAATAGATTCTTTAACTGCCGATAAGAATAAAACCTACGATTATGTGGCCAGCGGGTTTGAGAAAAAGTACAATATAAAATGGCTTAAACCTATCGGTTTTAACAATGCCTATGCACTGATGATGCGCGAAAAACAGGCAAAACAACTCAATATTAAAACAATTTCAGACCTGAAAAGGTATTTGGAGAGCAACCAATGATGAAACTTTCGGACAAATACAGAGCGGTACGGAAACGTACCGAACAAATTTGCGCCCCCTTGCAAACAGAAGATTATGTAGTACAACCCATCGCGGATGTGAGTCCGCCTAAATGGCATTTGGGGCATACTTCATGGTTCTTTGAGACTTTTATCCTTAAGCCTTATTTTATGGGCTACCAGGAGTTTGACGATCAGTATAATTTCGTTTTCAATAGTTATTATGAAACCGTTGGTACAAGAGTGATCCGTACCGACCGTGGTAACCTGAGCCGACCTACAGTTGCCGACATCTATAAATACCGCGAATACGTAGATGAGGCAATGGATAAATTCCTTTGCGGCGAAATTTCTGATGACGTAAAAGAACTGCTGATACTCGGTCTCAACCACGAGGAACAGCACCAGGAACTTTTGTATACCGACATCAAATATATTCTTGGGCATAATCCTTTGTTCCCGGCTTATTCCAAAGATTATGTTTCACCAAAACCTGCTGAACCTGCAGATACTGCATTTGTAAAAATGGAGGAGGGTATTTATGAGATCGGTCACAAGGGCAATGGCTTTTGTTTTGATAATGAACTGGGCCGGCATAAAGTTTATTTGCATGCTTATGAGATAAGTCCGGTGCTGGTTACCAATCAAGAGTATCTCGAGTTTATCAACGACGGTGGTTATAAAAACTTCCGTCACTGGCATGCAGAAGGCTGGGATTGGGTGAATAAAAATCATGTGGTATCGCCCTTATACTGGCACCAGATCAACGGCACCTGGTATAATTACACCTACAACGGCCTGCAATCACTGAATCCGAAAGATACGCTAACACATATCAGCTATTTTGAGGCATATGCCTACGCTTCGTGGAAAGGCTTGCGCTTACCTACTGAATTTGAATGGGAAGCAGCCGCAAGTAAGTTTAACTGGGGCTATCGCTGGGAATGGACAGAAAGTGCCTATTTGCCTTATCCGGGCTTTGCGAAAGCGCCGGGTGCCATAGGCGAATATAATGGGAAATTTATGGTGAACCAGCAGGTGCTACGAGGAGCCTCAGAAGCCACTTCGCCGGGTCACGGGCGGGTCACATATCGCAATTTCTTTCAGACAAATTTACAATGGCAATTTACTGGCATACGTCTTGCTAAATAAAATAACATAAAACCTGAGAAACATGGCTATTTATATGCTGCAATCACTTCTGAATACCCCTGTTGATCTTAAAACTGACCAGTTTTTAGACGATGTAGTTAATGGTTTACGTTCGAACCCCAAGCGTTTGAGCTCTAAATATTTTTACGATGCCAAGGGCGACAAGCTTTTCCAGGACCTGATGAATTGCGAGGAATATTATCCTACCAATTGCGAACTGGAGATATTTTCGACGAAAACGGCTGAAATATGTAAAGCCATGATGGCGGATGGAAGTCCTTTCGATCTGATCGAATTAGGGGCCGGAGATGCTATGAAATCGTCTTATTTGCTTAAATACCTGTTAGAGCAGAAGGCGGATTTTACTTATATGCCTATCGACATTTCAGATAATGTGATCTCCTACCTGAATGTTACCCTTCCCGTTACTTTACCAGGAATAAATATCTATGGACTTAATGGTGAGTATTTCGATATGCTGAAACAAGCGGCTGTAGCATCAGATAGAAGAAAGGTGATTCTGTTTTTAGGTTCTAACATTGGCAACATGCCGGTGCCGGATGCGATCAGTTTCTGCAAAGAGCTGCGCAGCCACCTGAAGGATGACGATATGTCGTTAATTGGCTTTGATTTGAAAAAAAATCCGGCAACTGTGCTGGCTGCATATAACGATAAAGAAGGTATCACCAAAAGATTTAACCTGAATTTATTGGAGAGAATAAACCGCGAACTAGGCGGAGATTTCGATCTGGCCAAATTTGAACATTACCCAACTTACGACCCTGAAACAGGCGCCTGCAAAAGTTACCTCGTGAGCCAGGACGACCAGATTGTAACCATTGGCCGCAAGCATATCCATTTCCAGAAGAATGAATATATCTTTATGGAAATCTCACAAAAGTTTACTGTATTACAAACCGCACAGATGGCCGAAAAGGCCGGTTTCAAACCTGTCGATCTGTTCTTCGACAGCAAAGGCTGGTTCCTTGATGCGATCTGGATGGCAGAATAAAATCTAAATCAATGTCATTTCGACAAACGGGTTGGAGAGGAGCGATGGGGTGAGGAGAAACCTTATACGATAGGCATTGTCCGCCGTGCCTGGTGCAGAAGGTTTCTCTTCGCCACCCAATTCACCGCCCTTCACTGGCTCATCGAAATGACAAAATTTATAATTACAATACCTTCGGGTTCAATTCCGAATCGATCAATTCTCCAACCGGCTTTCCCATCAGCCATTTTTGATGATCGTTTCGCTGCCAGCTATGTTTGGGTTCTGATACACGGGCGCCATCGGCTACATAAATGATAGTCATCACCTCGCGCATTTTATCCGACTTGTTTCCCGGTGCATTATGAATAGTAAATCCGCGATGGAAAGTTGCATCACCAGCCTTCATGGTTTGTGCGCGGGTAATAGGAAATTTCTTTTCTGCCACATAATCATCAAATGCTGATTCCGACTCGTCCGATATCTCAAAATCGAAAACAGCCCCGTTTTTAAATGAGCCTGAGGCAAAAGTGAGCATGCCCATATCCACATCAATATCTATCAAAGGCATCCAGAGCGTAATGGTGTTATTGGTATCAATGGGCCAATAGTATTGGTCCTGGTGCCATGGGGTAGGACCGCCACCAGCCTCTTTAAATAGCGCCTGGTCGTGGTAAATGCGTACATTTTCAACGCCCATCAAATCAGCAGCAATTTTGGCCAGGCGTTTAGATAGCACAAACTCTTTTACCCCTTCATCGCAAAGCCAAAGGTTCATTATCTGCAAAAAAGCTTTGCCGTAGGTATCCCTGTCGGCCATTTTGCGCTTTTCGGTATTATACTTTTCGGCGGCGTTTACGATGACGGGGCGATAAACAGCCATCTCATCAGGCGATAATACGCCATGAATAAGAGTATGGCCCTTCTCCTGGAATTCGTTGATATTATCCTGATTTACAGAATGTAACGTGTCTAGTTCAGGTAATTGAGAGGTTGTGCTCATAGGATTGAGGTTTGTAATCAAATTTAATCCGGCAGGTAATTAAAAAAAATGACGGCAATGGTTGAAAGGTGGTGTATTTTATCATTATATTGCATTCTCTCAATTATTAAACCAAAATAACCTATGATAAAAGCTTCTTACGAAGTTCTTCAACCGTCCAGCGGACATTCGTTTCTGATCCGGACCTTCGGAAAGACGGCGTTTGATGCACCTTACCATTTTCACGACGAATACGAACTTACCTATATTGTACACGGTCACGGCAAGCGTTACGTAGGCAGCCATATGGAAAATTTTTCAAGCGGCGACCTGGTGCTGCTTGGCGCCTGCCTGCCTCATTGCTGGAAACTGGAAGCCGACGGAACCAATCACGAAGATGCCTGCGCTATAGTGATCCAGTTTAGCAGTAACTTTTTAGGCGAGGAATTTCTGAATAAAGATGAACTGAAAGGCATAAAAAAACTCCTGCAGGAAAGCGCGAGCGGCATTTGCTTTAACGGCGCTACCCGCCCGGTCATTAATCGCGCATTGACGCATTTATCGGGAGAGAAAAGCAATTTTAAAATGCTGATCCAACTACTGGAAGTATTACAGCGCCTGGCAGTTTCAACCGACTATAAATTACTGGATCAGCACAGAAGCGTAGCCGAACAATCCCGTGCCGAGCAAGAGCGTATTAACCCGGTGCTGGCTTATCTGGTAGAGAATTTCCGTGGTGATATTTCTCTCGAACAGGCTTCCTATATCGCCCACATGACGCCGAATGCTTTCTGCAAATATTTTAAGAAGATCACCCGTAAAACATTTATGGAAACGGTGATCGAATACAGGCTTAATTACGCTACACAACAATTGGTGCAAACAGATAAACCCATATCACAAATATCATTCGACAGCGGTTTTGGCGATGTGTCGCATTTTTATAAAATGTTCAAGCACAAAATGCACCAAAGCCCGCTCAATTACCGCAAGAATTTTATGCGCGAATTTGGCTCGGAGGGGATGAGCAGGCTAACAGCCTGACGCTTTCGCACCTCTTGCATTGAATCAACATAATTATTTATCTTCGGTGATATGAAAACCAAACCTATTCTTATCACTGCAGGCGTGCTGGTATTGCTTGCCGGTGCTTTTCTTTTTATCAGGAGCCGTAATTTAGTTAAACCTCAAACTGCCGAGATCAACCAGTTTTTGTATGCCTTTAGCAATCAGATCAACGAAGGCAGAGCGGATTCGTTACTGGCTGATTTTGATGTGAATACTCCGCCACGGACGCTAAAAAAACTTGTCAACCTCTTAATTGGTAAATCTGAACTCAATAGTAAAGACAAACCATTGGCGTCAATTCATTTAAATGTCGATGCCAGCACCATTAAGATAATCAATTCCGATTTGATCATGGCATATGTGCCGGTAAAGCTTAGCCACGCATCAATTAGCGAAAAATGGTCGGTACTTACCCTTAAAATACACCAGCTGGGGCCACATCAGTTTAAAATTATACAGATTGATGCTAATGAATTTCTAACCGATTACTATGCTTACGAAAATTTAATTCGAAGTAAAATACTGGCCGACAAAGATATGTACAGCCCCATCACGCTAAAAGCCTTTGAAACAGCCAAACAGTTGAAATCAAAATATGATACTGTGATATGGTTCGGCCACCTGGATAATAAGACCTACTTCTATGTGGTTAAAGGCAAATGGGACGAACGCAAGGACCTTTTTGATAAATATGTATATATCAAATATACTGACCGTTACAAAGGCTCTGAGACCGAACCATATAAAATGGGATTGGTCGGACCGGACCTAAAAGAAATTATTCCTCCAGAATACGACCTGATACATAATATCAGCGATATCTTTCAGGGAATGGTGGAAGTGGAAAAAGATGATAAAAAAGGTTTTTATGATCTCACAGGTAAAAATATTGTTCCTGTTAAATATGATGAGATATTTCCGATAGAAGATGATGAGAACCTGGCTGTTCTAAAAGACGGTGATACTTTTTTCTACCTGAAAAAAGATACCAGCATTTCCGAAAAGGTTGATTTGAGGATCAGCGATTTCTTTTCGAAAATTGCAACCAGCAAAGGTTCTTTAGATATCAAATCAAACAAATTTCCTGCAATAACTGAATATAATTCGCGGGAGTTGTATGGAGCTATATATATTCCACCTTCTTACCTGGTAGATTTAAACATGATCGATAAGATACAGAATGTCCCAAATCCATTGAGAAAAGAAATGGATGAAGAAGAAGTTCACGTAGATTATAAAATAGATCTTACGGAGAAACAAGAAGAACCTGAAAACTGGTTCCAAGCTGCATTTTATTCTCTTAAGGATCATTTTATTGGTGGTCGTGGCGAATTCTATAACTCAAAAAATTTGGTAATTATTGACAAAAAGAAAAACAGAGTTTTATCTCACGAAATACGTACTGATTATGGCGAGGACGAAGAAGGCGATGGAGAATTTGAAGGGCCATGTAACATTACTCGAATAAAGGCGATCAACGATTCTCTTTTTGAGGTAAAAGCCGGGGCATTAATGTATGTTGATCTGTACGACTCTACTAAAACAATTACAGGTGGTACCTACTATCACTACTTAATAATTGAGAACAATAAACTGATTGAATTACCCAATAAAAGAACGTTCGGTTTTACAAAATATGTAAAAATGGACGACTCTTATTTGAATGGCTGCTATAACCTTTTAATTGGTGCCAGTCGGAATAATGAGGGAGAGAAAAAGGACATCAACCAACTGACTCCTGAAATCCTCCGGTATATGAAAAACGAGATCTATGCGGATTACAGGTATAAGTTTAAGGATAAACGTTGGAAGCAAGTCTTCGAGAATATTGAAGCGGTTTACGATAGAAAAAGTGGCGAAGTATTGGATGGGAATACGAGTGTCGATGACTCACTAACCACAATCGATAAATACAATATCAATTGGATAAACCAGAAGTTGAAAGGCACACAAGAGAAGGGACTGGCCTCACGATAAGTAATGGCAATAAAGGCAATAAAGATATTTGCATTTTTCTGGGTATTTGTGTTGTGCGCAGGCACCATACAGTACCTTACTTTTAAGCCGGATACCGCTTTTTTGGCCTTAAAGCAATTTGCTGTAAAAACCGGCATTTACCTGCCGGCTTTTTATGCGCATATCTTTGGGGCGAGCACTATTCTGATAGCCGGGTTCCTGCAGTTTTCTAAATGGGTTTACAGTCGGCGAAAGCTGCACAAATTACTGGGTAAAATTTATGTATTCGGTGTGCTGTTTTTTGCCGCACCCGGCGCCTATGTGATGACGTTTTTTATCAACCGCGGAGCGGGTGTTTTTACTTCATTCCTGCTGCAAAATACCTTATGGGTCACATTCACGCTATCAGCATGGCTTTTGGTACGAAATCGCAAAATAGACGAACATATCCGGATGATGCGCCGTAGTTATGCACTGGCTTTTGCTGCGGTTACGCTGCGCTTTTATATTTGGTTGTTCACCGTTTTTGGTCATGGAGTAGGCTTTGAAAATAACTATCTCATTATTGCATTTTTGAGTTGGGTGCCAAACCTGATCATCGCTGAGCTTATAAATCATTATGACCAGAGGCAATTGGTAAGCAAAAGCTTGTAAATAAGTTATATTTACTTAATGAGAAGACGTAAACTATACCTTTTACCCCTCGGCCTTGCGATAGGAGCAGGTGTCGGCGTTGCGATGAAAAATATCGGTATGGGTGTCGCAATCGGCGTAGCGGTTGGTGCGATGATGTCCCTGATGTCAAACCGCCGCAGGTAACCCTTTCCAATTATTTTCCAAAGTCAATAGTATACTCAGACACATAGTCTCCTTTGTCTGCATACATATCCTTAAAAAACAGGCGTGCTTTTTGTCCAAGTTTTACTGACGAATACTTGTTTTTCGGGTTAGCCGATGAGTCAATTGGCTGCAAAGAAGGGTACCAGATGATATGCCCCGGCTTATTTAAAAGCAGTTTGGGCGTACTCCATTGTTGGGAGTTATTGCCGGCTCCCAGGTCGGTATTTTTGTTAAATGAAATATAAATGCTGCTGCCTTTCCACGATGGCCCTTCAGCCTTGGCCATCAGCATTACCCAGGCATGCAAATAGGTATTCCAGCTGACCGACGGCCCCCAGAAATATTTTCCTTTGGGTGATGACGCGGGTCCTCCACCCAATGCTAGTGGTATTTGAATAGAAGAAATCGGCTTGCCGACGCCATTGTATGGTGCGTTGAAACCTTTACCATCCCATCGTTTGCCTTTTTCCTGCGGATCATCCAGATCGCTAATTGGAATCCGTGCGATACTTATGCACTGCCCGGCCCATTCTTTTTTAGGATCATAGGTTGATCGTTTATACACTCCCGGATAACCATATTCGCCATAAAACAAGTAAAGATATTTACCATTAGCCACAGCAGAAGGATCACCTGTACCACCGGCAAAATTGGCCGCCGTGTTATCAGGATGAAGGATAAGCCGGGGTTGTTCGTCTTCAATAAATATCCCGTTGTTCTTCCAGCTTCTGCCGCCATCAACGGATTTCATAACCCCGATGCGGCATACTGCAGAAGGCGATGACGGCCCCTTTAATCCCTGTGGCCACTTTTTATTTTTATAGCCCTTGCCTGTTTTGGCATCATAAGGTAAAGTAGCCGGATAGTTTTCATTGTGGTAAAGCGCAAAAAGTGTCTTCCCGCTTTGGTCTATACTGTCCTGGTAAATCGACTCAAACCAAACTGCGCCATGTAAACCGGGTGTTCCCGGCGGGGTATTGGGCGGCATTTTTGGAGCGACGAACTCCTCTTCTTTATGACTGAAGGCTTCATCGATGTGACTGCCATCAGCAAATTTTAAATTATTCGATGGCCCCCAAAGCGGGTCTTCGCCGTACTTACCCGGAAAAATACGGAAGGTATCGGCCACCCAAACTTCCGACATATTGCAATCCACAAATGAATTGAACACAAATCTTTTGGTTGGTGTCAGCTTGAATTTAAAAGTAGTTTTAGTTATACCTTTTTTCTTCGGTACGACGAATGCAGTGAACGCCAGCAGAGCCGTTGCTATGCATAATGCGATGATTGCTTTTCTTCTTCTGCGCATTATGCTAATTTATAAAAATTAGTTCTCCACCGGCATCTCGCGTAACTGTTTTGGTGTCAGTTTTTCGTATCCAGCCGGAGTAGAGAATATGCCCGGAGGAATCGGTTCAAATTTGATCTCTTTAACAGAGGTTTTGGTCCACAAACCATTGGTGCTTGTGGTGAAAGATAAAGGGAAACCTTTTGCAGTATCTAAAGTTGCTGTTAACGAGTTTGGAGGAAGGTGAATCGCTTTGGTAAACCAGGCCTCATCAGTTTCTCCGGTTACCTTATTGGTCAGAACATATTTTAATGCCTTATGATGCGCGATAGTTTGCGTGTCAACACTTGCCACATAGCTATAACCCAGCTTGGCAGGCGATTCTTCTTCCTGGTCGGCTTTGCTGTAATCTATCACTATTTTCTTATCGCGCGAGGTAAGCAAAACCCGCATAAAGTTGGTAGGCTTATGGGTAATAATTGTTGTCGATTCTTCATTCATTTGCTGGATACTTACTGCCGAATCACCTTTGAAATATACTTTGGCGGTTTTAGGCAGGTAGATCGCGAACCGTTTCAAGCTATCCGGTAATTTGTATTCAAGCTCATAAGTAATGGATCCCTCAATTACCTTTTTATGGCTGCATGAATAAAGTAATGATGTTAACAGAATGAAATACAGAACGATCTTTTTTACCGGCATAATGAAATAGTATGAAGGGCAAAGTTATTAAAAATGCGTTTACTCTATCCTCTAAATATAACCATCGTGTGTCCACAAGCTTCAGCGGTTCAAAAAGGAATGGCCCATAGGGCCTACCGCTTTGTAGAAAAAATAATGATATGATTTGTGCCGCATAGCGGCTACCCGCCATTGGACAGGTAAACGCCCTGCATTGTTCTATACTGGGAATGTTGGTAAAGGGTAGCCCCTAATGGGGCAAAACGGATTCCCTCTCATTGGCTACAAAGCGGTAGACCCTATGGGTCACAAATGGCCTATTCCATTGAAAAAGGTCTGTTTATTCATTAAATACATGGAGGTAACACACAGCCCATTTTAAGACACGTGAAAAAGCCCCTCCGCGAAACCGTAAAACTACGCATGCAATCCCGTAGTAGCCCTGACACTAAAGCCGGACGGCAGATATAATTTTGATTATTCATTAACCCGTACCATTATGAGCAAGCTAACTTACATCGAAACCTGCCCCTTAGACCAATTCATTTTGAGAAAAGTATTATCGCGTTACGGCACTTCGTGCGAAGTGAGGTGCACCGATAGCAGTATCGGCGTTTTGAGCCTGCTGTCAAGCCGTAGTCTGAGCGAAGAGAACATGCCGGATATGATCGTGCTGGATATTTATAATCCGGAGATCAACGTTTGGGATTTTCTTGACCGCATAAAATGGTTGTATCCTACTTTCCCCAAAGCGTTGGAAATTTATATCCTGTCTTCCAGCAAATTTGCTGCTGATGTGGAACGTGCCCGTAAATATTGGTTTGTAAAAGCCTTTATGCTGAAACCGATAACTAAGGAAATGATCATCGACCTGATCAACAGAAAGCAAGGCAATACGCGCAGGTTCCCAATGCTGGAGTCTGTTAATTAGCTTTAGTCTACCTTGCCATTAACATTTAGCAGAATGAGGGTGGTATGAGGAATGCCCAGCGTTTTGCCGGGGGTGATGTCCAGGTAGTGCATCAGGTAGCCATTTACAATACCGCGCATCACCTGTTCATAGCTGGCCTGAAATTCGTGCATAAGAGGCACTGCTGAATTGCGGAAGGTCATTTTCCCTTTATCATCTACATAGACGTACATGATATAGCTAAACGCCTCATAAGCTTTGTGGATGGTAATATTATATTCAGGTGCTATATAGGAGTCTGATACATCTACATCTTCAATAGGCGTCGACTCATGTATTACTTTTTCTACAGTAATTTTTGACGAATTGCTTTTTAAAATTGAAGGTTCGCGTGCTGCAAAGGAGCTGTCAGGATTCACGCTCGTTTCTTTTATCCTCTTTAAGATGTAAGCCGTATCCCTTTTATTTGGGACGCCCATAGCCGCGATCTTTGCAGCATCATGTGATTTCATAAATTTGTCTGAGTAGAACGTAAGTACAACTTTCGACCCCTCATCATCATCCTTAATAATTTTGTTTTCTACGCGCAATGCCTGTACTACCATGCTGTCGGCAGTCAGCTTTTTTAGTTTGAACCAGGCATCAACCATATTAAAGATCGAATCGTGATCGAAATAAACATGAAAGCCATAATACCTTTTCATCTTTGGGCTGAACACGTTCACCGAATCATCCGAAATAAAAAACAGTTTCCACGATGGTTCTAACTGATATCCTTGTTTATCAAATTTTAATCCGTTAGTATAAACCCGCTGTACTTCGGTAAAATGGGTGCCTTTAAAATCGCCGAAAGGTAGCCCGTGGCGCCTGAAGTTTTTGCAGGAGAAACATAGCAGTATGAACAGCAAAGGCAGGTAAAAACGGGGGCGTATCATAAATCGGCTCAAAATAGTTAAAAATCAATAATCTTTGAATAAATTGCTTTGTAATCCAACACCTGAGCCATGAAGAAGTTATTTCAGCTGACCTTATTCGTGCTATTTATCATGCCTGCAAGCTATGCCTTTGCACAGCGTAAACAGGTTTTGCTCGATTCCTATTTCAACAATGAGCACAAAAAAGACGACGCAGGCAGGAGCATATCCTATCATTATAAGTGGAACGAGGTTGACAATGATGGTTTTTCCATTTTTAAAGAAGCTTTTAAAAACGCAGGTGCCAGTGGCATAACCCAACTTTATCGCGCTCCGGATCCCGCTGTTTTGGCATCGGCTGATGTTTATATCATCGTCGACCCGGATACCAAAAAGGAAAGCCCGAATCCAAAATACATCAACCAGGATAATGTAGAAACGATCCGCAGTTGGGTAAAACAAGGAGGCGTATTGCTGCTGATGGCGAATGACAGTGCTAATGTCGAGCTCAAACATTTCAACACCCTTGCCGAACGCTTTGGTATTCACTTTAACGATGACCTGCGTAACCATGTAAAAGATGATGCGCATTTTAAAGACGGCGCATTAATGGTAGACGAAGGCAACCCGTTACTGGTAAGTGCTAAGAAGATATTTATGAAGGATATTTGCTCGCTAACGCTGAACTTTCCGGCCGAACCTATATTAAAGGATGGCGATGCTGTTATTATCGCCGTTTGCCGTTATGGCGCGGGTACGGTGTTGGCGGTGGGCGATCCATGGGTGTATAATGAGTATACCAATGGTCGGCTACCTAAAGGTTTTGACAATGATAAGGCCGTGAATGATCTGGCGCATTGGTTAATACAGCAGATTCCGGAGGAGTGAACACGATTATAGGATTTTTATGATTATCCTGATAAATCCTATGAATCGCTTAATCGTGTCATTATAGCAACAACGTATCCACCCTATGCGCATGAACGATACTATCACATGGCGACCACGAAAAAATAGTAAACCTGCCATCCTGCGAAGCTACCAACGCAAAGGCATCGCGCTGATCATATATAAACTGCGCAGCAGCAAAATGACGTGTACCACCATCCTGGCCGGGGGCCATTAATTGTGCCTCGCTGTCAATGATAGGCTCGGTTACCATAATTTCTTTTACGGTTTCTCCTCCATGCGGGCGGGTGATCTTCGCACCGAAAGCCAAAAGTTCGTGGCGGTCGTTGATGATGGTAGCGCCATCAACGGCGGTAAGTCCGGCTACACAATCTATCTCTTTAGAAAGCTCTTCTTTCCATAAGGTCAGATTGCGGTCGTTTATGTTTTGCGTCATCAACCTGGACAGGCCATTAAATGAAGGTGAAACAGCATAAGAGATGGGATCAATGATCGATTCGCGCCATTTTTCACTATCTGATGGTACGATCAACAGCAATCCGCCATGGCCATGCGCTCGCATAGACACCGCGAGTTGCACATGAACATTTACAGGGTTGTTCCATGATAGTTGAGATGAGAAACCCAGTAGTGATGATAACAAAGCTGGGCAATCCGGAACGTTAATGCTTTGCTCATCTACCACTTTCACTTCGTCCCCTTTTAAAACTGCTACGTTCACAAACTTTCCGAAACCATCTATGCGGCGATGTTTTATCACCAATAAGCCTGGCTCAACTACTTCCAGTACAAAACAAAAACCAGGGATATCGTGCGTGGTACCCCAGATGTATAGCTCATCATCTTCCTGCCAAACACCCAGGTGAATGCCCGACCGTTCTACAGCTGGAGCCAGTTTAATTAGAGCCCCGGTTGTAAGTGCAATACGTTGTTCAAAAACTAAGGGTTGGGATGATTGTGCGGGCGGAAGAAATGCCAGTGATATTTTTGGCGAGCGGCCTTCTTCTTTTCTCAGGCTGGTCCAGAAAGCAGTATCTATAATAGCTTCAATCGTTCGTTTGCCGGGCTGGCAGGCAATCCCATCCTCGCCCTGGGTGCCGGCTTCAGCTATTTGCAATGCAAAATGCGACTCGATCGCTCCCGATACCAAACGTGCCGCTTTATATGATGTTTCGCTTATCATTGACCTGATCCCTGTGTTCATAACTAGATTGAGAAAAATTAGAATCCCCTAATTTAACCCAATTTACTGTGCCGCTATACCGGCTCAACGAAATATTACTTTAAAATGCCTTTTTTGATTGAGGTTTACAAATGGCTTACGGTATCGGTCAGTTTTTTTAGTTGACTTTCATCTATTATCCTGATGTTTTTGCCTGTGGCTTCTACCAGTTTTTCATCAGCAAACTCATTCATCACTTTAAAAAGTGTTTCGTAGGATGCTCCGGCATAGGAGGAGAGATCCTGGCGGGTTAGCTCGATACCAATAGAATTGTTCGCATTGGTGCCGAATTGATTTTTGAGATTGATGAGCGCCTGCGCAATACGACCTTTAACCGGCATATGAACCAGATTGCGGACACGCTTTTCCGACTCCTGCAGTTCATTGGCCATAAAACGCATGAGCTTGTAGGTAAGATCGTTGTTGACATGCAGGGTCGATTCGAAAAAAGCCATATCAATGTAGCAAACCACCACGGGTTCTAATGCAGTGGCTGATACAAGATAGTTTGAATCGTCACCTAGCCCGGTATGGCCTAATATTTCTCCGGCTTTGGCAAAGCGAATGATCAGGTCTTTTTCATTATCCCATTTCTTATGCACTTTCACATTGCCTGAATAGAGAAAATAGATGCCCTTTACAGGCGCGCCTTCCTGGAAAATCGGGTGTCCTTTTTTAATGGAGATATTCTGCTTATGTGCTGCAATGGCTGGGAGCCAGTCTTTAAGGCAAAGACGGCACATAAAACAGCTTTTAAGATCGCACCCGTTATTGTTTTTCATTCCCGGGTACAATATTAAATTTTTCGGATGAAATTATTCGTTGCAGCTTTTTAAGTAGCTCTCGATCGACCATCGGCCCGAACCGATAATTGCAAACATGACCAGCAATATCAAAGCAACAACGGATGAAGCCAGATCGGTATTAAATGGCGACTGGAAGAAATTGATGAAGAACACTGCCCCAAAAACTACCGGTATCTGCATGATTGCTGAAAAACGTGTCATTATTCCCAGGGCGATCAATGTTCCGCCTACCATATGTACGAAAGTGACATAATAAACCAGCCACATGAGCAGCCAGGGGGCAACTGTAATATCTGTGCGGGTTTCTATAAGCGATTGCAGGTTGGCCGTATTATCCATAAAGCCAAGGCCTTTTAGCAATAGAAATACGCCTAAAACGATGCGGATGACATCCAGGAAACGGGGATGGTGACTATCGCCCCATTTTTCTATCCGGTGGATAACGTTCATAAAAAAACCTCCTTTGTAACAAGTTTTTGACAAACCGTTAAATCAAATATAACAAAAAATTTACATTGCTCCAACAAAAAACATCGTTAAACGGTAGTTTTATAAATCACTTATAAATATTGTTTAAACAATATAAAAATGTTTATTAATTGTAATTTAAATTGATAAAATATTAATTAAACAATGTTTTTTATTTGACTATTCTAAAATTCTTCCTTACTTTTGCATCAAATTTCAGGTAGACATCCAGACTTTTATCTGCCGGTAAATTCCCTTTATAATATTTCAATGAAACCATCATGAGCCACGATATAAAGTGAAATAAAATAGCTCATGATAGCTTCATTACCATTAAAAAGCAAATTATTGCAATGAAAATCACAGGATACGCAAACGGCATTCCTATCTCGCCTTTATTAAACAACTTACCCGGGACTAAAGAGGACGCCAAAAAAAGTGTTGTTTTAAAAAAACGCCTTATTACTATTTCGCTCTTATGTATTGCCGTAGCTGCAGCGATAAGTTTGATCGCCAAATTTTTGGTTACGCTGATCAACCTGATCACCAACATCTCTTTTTATGGCAGTTTTTCTCTTAAATTTCAAAGTCCTGCCTATAATCATTTGGGCCTATGGGTGCTTATTATACCAGCTATAGGTGGTTTGGTAGTTGGGCTGATGGCTTTATATGGCTCGAAAGCGATACGAGGGCACGGCATACCCGAGGCGATGGAGCAGATATTGGTTAATCAAAGTAAAATAAAACCGTTAATCACCTTTCTGAAACCAGTATCATCAGCCATAGCTATAGGAACAGGCGGCCCATTCGGCGCTGAAGGCCCGATCATCGCAACCGGGGGTGCTTTGGGCTCAACCCTGGGACAGGTATTCAAAATTACTTCTAACGAGCGGAAGATCATTTTGGCGGCCGGTGCAACCGCTGGTATGGCTGCCATATTCGGCACACCGATCGCTGCGGTTTTCCTGGCAATTGAATTGTTGCTGTTCGAGTTTTCTCCGAAAGCTATTTTGCCGGTTGCTTTGGCCTGTATCACCGGAGCAGCTGGTCACCACTTGTTGTTTGAATCAGGCCCGGTATTCCCAATGCCTGACTTAGCGGTGCCAAATAACATTGCGCTTGCCGTTTACAGCTTTATGGGCGTCATCATCGGCTTTTTAGCAATGGGTTTGACCAAAGCCGTTTACTGGATCGAAGACGCATTTGAGAAACTGCCCATCCACTGGGCATGGTGGCCCGCATTGGGCGGTTTAGCGGTTGGCGCTGTAGGCTATTTCGCTCCACATACATTGGGCGTAGGTTATGATAATATCACTAACCTTTTGTCCGGCAGTTTCCCTTTAACCATCATATTAAGCCTATGCTTCTTTAAATTTATTTCATGGGCCATTGCGTTAGGCAGCGGTACATCGGGTGGTACATTGGCTCCGTTGCTAACCATGGGGGGTGCAGCAGGCGCTATTCTTGGCATCGTTGTTTCAAAAAACTTTCCGGAAGTAGGCATCAGCGTGCCGATGGCAGCGTTGATCGGTATGTCGGCTATGTTTGCGGGTGCATCCAGGGCTTACCTGACCAGCATTACTTTCGCCCTTGAAGCAACCATGCAATCGCATGCATTATTGCCTTTGCTTGGAGCTTGCACCGCATCCTATCTTATTTCATTCTTCCTGATGGAAAATACCATCATGACAGAAAAAATTGCCCGCCGCGGAGTTTTCACACCAGATTCTTTCGAGCCGGATCTGTTACAAAAGCTTACCGTAGCTCAGTTGATGAACGAAAGCGATGTGGTACTGGCCTCGCAAAATCCTATTAAGGAAGTAAAACAATGGCTGGAAGAAGCTCATGACCAAAGCAACTATTTTATGACTGTTGATACTGATGGTTCCTACTCTGGAATTCTGAAACGTACCGACCTGTTCTCGCCAGGTGTAAAAAATGACCACACCATAAAAGATATTCTGAAGTCGGTGCACTTCTTCCTTAAAAATAATGACAGCCTGCGCACTGCTGTAGAAATAATGGCGAAACATAATACCGAAGCCCTGCCAGTTATAGCTGCAAAGGGCGGTAAGATAATGGGCATGCTTACTTACCCGGATGTGTTAACGGCCTACAAGCATCACATTGAAGAAAATGAGACTGCAAATACACAAATCTCGCTCAAACGCCGCCGGATGAAAATGCTGATCAAAGGCAAAAAGTTGATCCACATTACCGACGTTCAAAAATAAACGACTCTATAGTTACCTTGATTAATGAGAAAAATGCCTTCCTGGACAGGAGGCTTTTTTTGTTTTTAAGCTGTTCGTGATTATTCTTGAAAATAAATTTGATATATTATAAGTGTTATTTATACATTTATAACCGCAGAAACCTGAATTAAATTAATACTGAGGCAATAAAAAAAATCTAAATTAGTTGGCTCTATAAACCATTTATAACCGATTACGCAATATGCTTCTATTGGGCATTGATATTGGAACATCATCTGTCAAGGTAACCGTTGTTGATTCGGCTATGCAGACTGCTATTGCTTCAGCGCAATATCCGGATACCGAAAGCCCTATCATAGCACATCAACCCGGCTGGGCTGAGCAATCGCCCGATATGTGGTGGCAACAGTTACAACACGCGATACAACTATGCAACAACAGCGGCAAATATAATCCGCATGATATAACGGCTATTGGAATTGCTTACCAGATGCACGGTTTGGTATTGGTGGATAAAAATCAGCATGTCCTTCGCGATAGTATCATTTGGTGCGATAGCCGCGCTGTTGAAATAGGTAATAAGGCTTTTGAAGCAATAGGCGAACAGAAATGCCTGAAGCATTTGCTTAACTCTCTGGGGAATTTCACAGCATCCAAACTGGCCTGGGTAAAAGAGCATGAACCGGCTATCTATGAGCAGATCGATAAGATCATGCTGCCCGGCGATTTTATCGCCATGAAACTTTCAGGGGAGATCACCACTTCGGTATCTGCATTATCGGAAGGTATTTTTTATGATTTTGTAAGCGACAACATTTCGACTGACGTACTTAACTATTTTGGATTCAGCAAAAGCCTGTTCCCGGTTGTAAAGCCGGTGTTTTCTAATCATGGTACTTTGTCGAGGTCGGTTGCTGAGAAATTAAGATTAAAAGCAGGGATTCCGATCACCTATAAAGCAGGCGATCAACCTAATAATGCGCTTTCACTGAATGTATTAAACCCCGGCGAGGTAGCCGCAACAGCCGGAACCTCGGGTGTGATCTATGGCGTGAGCGATAAACTGTCTTACGACCCGCAATCCAGGGTAAACACTTTTGCCCATGTGAATTATACAGAGCGACAGAAACGCCTGGGTGTACTGCTTTGTATAAATGGAACAGGCAGATTATATAGCTGGATAAGAAGTGTTTTCGGCTCGACCTTGAGTTATTCGCAGATGAATGAAAAGGCTGCCGATGCACCTTTGGGATGCTATGGCCTGCGGATGCTGCCTTTTGGTAATGGAACCGAACGCATGCTATGCAACAAACCTATCGGTTCGCAACTACACCATATCGATTTCAATACGCATAGCCAGGCGCATATTTTAAGGGCCGTTCACGAAGGTATTGCCTGCGCGTTCAGGTACGGACTAGATATTATGCGGAGCAATGGCATGAACCCTTCCGTAATCCGGGCGGGCAACGCTAACCTATTCCTGAGCGAGTTATTTACCCATTGTTTTGTAAACGCAACCGGCGTGCCTGTAGAGCTTTACAACAATGATGGTAGCACGGGAGCAGCTTTAGGTGCGGGTATAGGTTCAGAGATTTATGCATCGCCAGCAGAAGCGTTCACTCAAATGAAGAAGCTAAAAGTAATAGAACCGACAGGAAATAAATTTGAACCTGTTTACCAGGATTGGAAAGCCTTACTCGAAACTCAACTAGAAGATAATAATCACTAATTCGCTAATTCAATCATTCACTAATTATGATACTTACAGGAGACAAAGAATTTTTTAAAGGAATAGGCCAGGTAAAATACGAAGGGCCGCAAAGCGATAACCCTCTGGCATTCCGCTGGTATGATGCCGATAAGATAGTAGCCGGAAAATCGATGAAAGACCACCTGCGATTTGCGTGTGCTTACTGGCATTCGTTCTGCGGGTCTGGTGCAGATCCGTTTGGCGGACCTACCCATCTTTTCCCCTGGGATGAAAAGTCTGACGCTGTTGAACGCGCGAAAGACAAGATGGATGCAGCTTTTGAGTTCATTACAAAAATGAATTTGCCATACTATTGCTTCCACGATGTGGATGTGGTGGATTATACCAACGATGTAAAAGAAAACGACCGTCGTTTACAAGCTATGGTCGATTATGCCAAGCAAAAGCAAGCTGCCAGCGGTGTAAAATTACTTTGGGGAACTGCTAATTTATTCTCTCATCGCAGGTATATGAACGGTGCAGCTACCAATCCTGATTTTCATGTGCTGTCTCATGCAGCTGCGCAGGTTAAAGCCGCTTTGGATGCTACCATAGCATTGGGTGGCGAGAATTATGTATTCTGGGGTGGTCGCGAAGGTTATATGACCTTGTTGAACACTGACATGAAGCGTGAACAGGAACACCTGGCGCAATTTTTACATGCCTCAATAGCTTATGCACGTAAGCAAGGCTTCAAAGGAACTTTCTTTATCGAACCAAAACCTTGTGAGCCAACCAAGCACCAATATGATTATGATGCGGCAACCGTATTAGGCTTTTTGCAGAAATACGATCTGCTGAGAGATATGAAACTGAACCTGGAAGTGAACCACGCTACTTTGGCTGGGCACACCTTCCAGCACGATTTACAGGTAGCTGCCGATGCCGGTTTATTAGGCTCAATTGATGCTAACCGCGGCGATGCCCAAAACGGCTGGGATACCGACCAGTTCCCGAACAACATCAACGAAGTGGTTGAATATATGCTGATCATACTGGAAGCCGGCGGTTTTGCCGGCGGTGGTATCAACTTTGATGCAAAGATCCGCAGAAATTCGACTGACCCGGCAGACCTGTTCTATGCACACATTGGCGGTATGGACATTTTTGCAAGGGCGCTTGTTATTGCCGACCAGGTATTGCAAAAGTCAGATTATAAGAAAGTAAGAAAAGACCGTTATGCATCATATGACAGCGGAACAGGCAAAGCTTTTGAAGAAGGGAAAGTGAGCCTGGAAGAACTGAGAGATTATGCTGTGGCTAACGGTGAACCTAAAACATTGAGCGGCAGACAAGAATATCTTGAAAATTTGATAAACCGATATATATAATTTATAATTGTCAAGTTAACATATAAACCAATTAAACTAAAACCTGAATTTAAATGCACACTTTAACCACCGGTGACCACATCGTATTTGCCATATACTTTGTAATCGTCTCCTGCTACGGGTATTGGGTTTACAAGCGTAAACACAACGCCGATGCTACTTCAAAAGATTATTTTTTAGCCGAAGGCTCGCTTACCTGGTGGGCGATAGGTGCCTCACTTATAGCATCCAATATCTCTGCGGAGCAAATGGTGGGGATGAGCGGTTCCGGTTTTAAAATGGGCCTGGCTATATCAACCTATGAATGGATGGCTGCAGCTACCCTGGTAATTGTTGCTGTGTTTTTCATCCCGGTATATCTTAAAAACAAGATATACACCATGCCACAGTTCCTGCATCAAAGGTACAACGGGAGGGTAGCGATGATCATGGCCATCTTTTGGCTGGCCTTGTATATCGTAGTTAACCTGATGTCTATTCTATACTTGGGTGCAGTTGCTATCAGCGGCATATCGGGTTTTGGTCTCTGGCCTTGTATGATTTTCCTTACCGTCTTCTCTATCATTATCGCATTGGGTGGTATGAAGGTTATTGGCTATACAGATGTTATCCAGGTGTTTGTGCTCATATTAGGAGGCTTAATGGCTACCTACCTGGCACTGAATCTATTGAGTGAAAAAGCAGGCACAAGTGGGTTATTGAATGGTTTCAGTCTGCTCAAAAGCCAGGCAACTGATCACTTTCATATGATTTTTTCAAAAGACAATCCTAATTATATGGACTTGCCCGGTTTGAGCGTATTAATAGGCGGTATGTGGATCACCAACCTGAACTATTGGGGCTGTAACCAGTATATCACGCAAAGGGCATTGGGCGCTAACCTGAAAACGGCTCGTGGAGGTATCCTTTTCGCAGCGTTCCTGAAATTGTTGATGCCGGTTATCGTGGTATTGCCAGGTATCGCGGCATATGAATTGTATCAGAAAGGCATGTTCCACCAGGAAATGCTAACCAGTACAGGGATCCTTGATGTAAACAAAGCTTATCCATCGCTGCTCAACCTGTTGCCTGGCGGGATGAAAGGACTTGCATTTGCCGCACTTACCGCAGCAATCGTTGCATCTCTTGCAGGTAAAGCCAATAGTATCGCCACGATATTTACCCTGGATATTTACAAAAAGGCAATTAAGCCGGATGCCAACGATCATCAACTGGTGGTATTGGGAAGATATTCGGTAGTGGTATCTATGCTGCTTGGCCTTGTGTTATGTGCATTTATCGGTGCTGCGCTGATGGGCGAAGGCAAGCAAGGTTTCCAGTACATACAGGAATATACGGGATTTGTATCGCCGGGTATATTCGCGATGTTCATCCTGGGCTTCTTCTGGAAAAAAGCCACGTCTAATGCGGCGCTGTTTGCAACCATAGGCGGGCTAATATTCTCGATATTTTTCAAATTCCTACCAAACTTTGCAAACCTGCAATTTATGGCGCCATTTGGCTTTTCTAAATTTACAGGTAAAACTTACGAGATCCCGTTTCTTGACCGTATGGCTTTTGTATTTGTAATTTGTATGGCGGGTATGTATATCATCTCGAAAATTGAAACTGCCAGGGGCGTTACGCCGAATGGCTTGGAAGTGGACGTAAATATGTTCAAGACCAATAAAGCATTTGCCATTGGCGCGCTTATCATTGGCTTAATCTTAACTGTGCTTTATACTATTTTCTGGTAAGAAAATTTAAACAAAAAGCGATGGTCAATACACCATCGCTTTTTTTTGATAAGTAATCTACTGAACAGATCAAATTTATCTGCAATTAATTTTAACTTTAGGCGCTCAATTTATAACCCTTCTGCCTGATGTTTAGTAATCTTGAACAAACCTTCCGGTGGTATGGTCCATCGGACCCCGTAACACTTACCGCTGTCAGACAAACCGGTGCTACCGGTGTAGTAAATGCATTGCACCATATTCCGAGTGGTGAAGTATGGTCGACCGGAGAGATCGAAAAACGTAAAAAATTTATCGAGGCTGGTGGTCTAACCTGGTCGGTTGTAGAGAGTGTAAATGTACACGAGAGCTTTAAAACCGCCAGTCCTGACCGTGACCAATATGCCGGAAAATACATTGAAACTTTAAAGAACCTGTCGGCAGCCGGTATAAAAACTGTGTGCTATAATTTTATGCCCGTGCTGGATTGGACGCGTACCGATATTGATTACCGTTTGCCAAACGGCGCATCGGCATTGCGTTTTCATGCTTCGGCCATGGCCGCGTTCGATCTTTATATTTTGGAGCGGGAAGGAGCATATAAGGAGTTTACTCCAGATCAGCAGCAAAAGGCAAAAGCTTATTTGGATGGTCTTACGGCCGAACAAAAGAAGCAGTTGACCACCAATGTTATGGCCGGTCTCCCTGGTACAAAGGACGTATTGACTTTAGGTCAATTTAAAGGTCATCTTGAAAAATATAAAGGCGTTGATGCTGCGCAATTAAAGCAAAACCTGGCCTGGTTCTTACAAGCTGTTATTCCCGATGCAGAGAAACTGGGCATCAGGATGTGTATCCACCCGGACGATCCACCGTTTCCGATTTTGGGTTTGCCGAGAGTAGTATCTACTGAAAATGATTTGCTGGATGTAGTTAACGCAGCACCATCTGTAAGCAATGGGCTTACATTTTGCACAGGCTCATTAGGGGCGAGGGGGGATAACGATCTCCCTGCAATGATAGGCCGGTTAGGTAAACACATTCATTTCCTGCATCTGCGCAATGTGCAGCGCGAAAACGACGGCAGCTTTTATGAAGCCGATCACTTAGGTGGCAGCACCAATATGTATGCTGTGATGAAAGCAGTTTTGCAGGAACAGAAAAACAGGGTCGATAGTGGTCGTGAGGATATAGCTATACCCATGCGCCCGGATCATGGACATAAGTTGCTGGATGATTTTAACTATGATACTTTCCCTGGCTATTCGGCTATTGGTAGACTTAAAGGCCTTGCTGAATTGAGAGGTTTGGAAATGGGTATCAAAAACGCACTTTATCAATAATTATGGCCGAACCTTTGAAAATACAAAAGCAGAGTAAAGTTCTTTCATTCGGAGAATTGCTGTTACGTATTTCCCCGGATGAAGGCGGCGACTGGCTCAAAGAAAATTCATTCCCATTTTTTATTGCAGGTGCGGAATTGAATGTAGCTACTGCACTTGCACTTTGGGGCGTTCCATCAAAATATATTACCGCGCTGCCTGATAACGGCATGGTGCGCCAGATCGTCGGCTTCCTCGAGAATCAAAATATCGACCTGTCTGATGTGCATTATCACGGAAACAGGCTCGGCTTATATTTCCTGACCAAGGGAAAAGACCTGAAGAATGATGCATTGATATATGATCGTGCGCATTCATCATTTTCAGAACTGAAGCCGGGGATGATCGATTGGGAAAAACATTTTGAGGGAGTGAGCTGGTTTCATTTCAGTGCGATATGTCCGGCTATTAATCAGAATGTGGCTGATGTTTGCAAAGAGGCTTTGGAAGTTGCTTCGCGAAAGAATATTATTGTATCCGTTGACCTGAATTATCGCTCCAAACTTTGGCAATACGGTAAAAAACCTGAAGAAATTATGCCCGGACTGGTGCAGTATTGCGACCTGATCATGGGTAATGTATGGGCAGTGGAGACTATGCTGGGTATCCCGGTTACGCCAGATATTCATGAATCCGGGCAAAAGAGCATTTATCTGAAAGAAGCCTTAAAAACTTCTGAGGAATTGATAAAGAAATATCCGAAATGTAAAGCAGTGGCCAATACATTCAGGTTTGACGCGAAGAAAGAAATCAGCTATTATGCTGCTTTATATACCGGGGATGATTTCTACGCATCGGACGAATATTGTTCGTCAGAGATCGTTAATAAAGTGGGCAGCGGCGATTGTTTTATGGCTGGATTGATCTACGGATTTTATAATAACTTCGATCCGCAGCGAACGCTGGAATTTGCCACATCTGCGGCCTTCGAGAAACTATTTATTGAAAGCGATACAACCAATATTCCGGCAACGGAAATTATGAAAAAGTTTAATGGTTGATTAGGTTGAATGAGTTGATTAAGTTCGTCTTCGATACCAACTCAATCAACCTAATCAACTTAATCCAACTCAATCAACTACAAAATGAAAGCAAAACAAGCGGTACTGGACAGCATTATCAAACAGGGCATGCTGCCCTTATATTTTTACGAAGACGCGCAAGTAAGCGTAGAGATTTTGCGTACGCTGTATAGGGCGGGCGTAAGGGTGATGGAATATACCAATCGCGCTAAAGAAGCTTTCGAAAATTTTGTGGTGTTGAAGTCAGTTCAGGAGGCGGAGATGCCTGATCTGTTTTTGGGTATAGGTACCGTAAAGACAGTGGAGGATGCAGACAGTTATATCAATGCAGGTGCCGATTTTATAGTTGCTCCAACTATTAATCCAGGGATAGCAGATATGGTGAATGAGTTGGGTGGATTATATATTTCCGGATGTATGACGCCGACTGAGATCCACCTTGCTCAACAGCACAAGGTTGCATTGATAAAAATATTTCCGGCTAATGTTGTAGGTCCGGGCTTTATTAGCGCTGTATCGGATGTTTTCAGGGGACAGTTGTTTATGCCAACCGGTGGTGTCGACCTTAATCACGAGAATATCAACGGCTGGTTTAAAGCAGGTGTTTGTGCCGTGGGTATGGGCAGCAAGCTGATCACCAAAGATGTTTTGTGGAACCAGCGGTATGATGAGCTGTACAAAAACACGGTTCATGCTTTACAATTGATCCAATCGGCCAGGCAGATATGAATGAGAAACCGGGAAATTACAGGTGGGTAATCTGCGCGCTCATATTTTTTGCTACCACCATCAACTACCTCGACAGGGCGGTGATCAGTCTGCTCAAATCAGACCTTACCAAAGCTTTTAACTGGAACGACGCTGATTACGCCAATATCGAAATAGCCTTTAAAATCGCTTACTCTGTTGGCTTATTGTATGCGGGCCGGTTGATCGACAGGCTCGGTACTAAAATGGGATATTTCTTTTCAACCCTGTTGTGGAGTGCCTCGGCAGTGTGCCACGCATTTGTAAATAGCACGTTTGGCTTTGGCGTGGTTAGATCAGCGCTTGGTTTAAGCGAGGCCGGTAATTTCCCTTCAGCCATAAAAACAGTGGCAGAGTGGTTTCCAAAAAAGGAACGTGCTTTGGCTACAGGTATATTTAATTCAGGCGCTAATATCGGTGCTATAATCGCTCCTTTAACGGTGCCGTTCATCGCAGTTGCCTGGGGCTGGCGCTGGGCCTTTGTGTTAACCGGCTCGATAGGGGTTATCTGGCTGGTTTTGTGGCTCATTTATTATGAAATACCGGCACGGCAAAAACGCGTCGGCAAAGCCGAGTTAAACTATATCAACAGCGATGCTGATGAATCAGATCACACTGCCAAGGCGCAGGAAGGCGAAAAAATATCGTGGGGGAAATTGCTTGGATACAAACAAACCTGGGCATTCTCCATTGGTAAATTCCTGACTGATCCTATCTGGTGGTTCTATCTCTTCTGGCTGCCGGATTTTTTGGAGAGCCAATATGGATTAAAAGGGACGGCGATCGCTATGCCAGTGGCGTTAGTATATACCATTTCTACATTCGGAAGTATTTATGGCGGTTATCTGCCTAAAAGCCTTATTGAGAAAAACTGGCCGGTGTTCAAAGCTCGAAAAACTTCTATGCTCATCTATGCCTTCGCGGTAATACCGATCGTATTTGCACAGATATTAGGAAGCATCAATATGTGGCTTGCAGTTGTCATAATAGGATTAGCAGCATCAGCACATCAGGCCTGGAGCGCTAATATATTTACCACGGTTTCGGATATGTTTCCTAAAAGAGCGGTCGGTTCGGTAACGGGTATAGGCGGTATGTTTGGTTCTATAGGAAGTGTGCTATTATCGCTTTTGGTGCAGAAAAATCTGTTTGTGCATTACCGTTCTATCCATCATATCGAGGTTGCTTATTACATTATGTTTTTTGTATGCGGCGGTGCGTATTTGCTGGCTTGGTGCATTATGCACTTTTTGGTGCCGAAGATGAAACCGGTGGATTTGTAGGTATTTAAAACTATGTCATTTCGAATTCGCAGAGCGGGCCTTCGAAGTGGGGCGAGTGAGAAATCTTGTACACCATGCATATTCGCTATATATATCGTAGAAGATTTCTCCTCACCCCGTTGCACTGTCCTTTCAGTTCGTCGAAATGACATGGTTTATTAATTACCATTCTCAACCACCGCCACCGGCTCATGCTTCACCGGAAAGTTCACCGAATTGGCTATAAAGCAAAGTTTATTGGCCTCATGATGCAACTCGTTAGCCTTGTTGATCATGGAACTATCTTTCACCGTCACTACGGGTTTTAAAGTCACTTCCGTAAAATGACCGCCGCCATCTGGTGTTTCAACCATATTCCCCGTGGCATTATCAATATAATCTGTCACCACCACACCGCCTACCGCACACAAATGCAGGTACACCAGCATATGGCAGGCGGAAAGAGAAGCCACCATTAAATCTTCCGGGTTATAACGTGTTTTATCGCCCCGAAAGGCAGGATCGGATGAACCGTCGATACCCGCTTTTGATTCTGATTGGATAACATGATTGCGGTCGTATGCGCGGTAATCGCTGGTACCGGTGCCACGGTTGCCGGTCCACTTGACGGTTAAACTATAGTTGTGTGATTTGTGCATAGCTGTAGAATTATTTAGGTTTGCCGGATTAATCACCCTATTAGGGTGACTATTTTGTATCTCAAATAAACGTAATTTGATAGTAGATTTACGAAAAAGGTGTGTTGTTACAAATGACGTTTAAAAATCCGACAAAACATATCATGAAAAATAAGCCGATGAGGATATTCGGGCTTTTGTGTGTTTTGTTCTTCACGCTGTTTTGTCATTTGACATCCCAGGCCCAGAAATATACTTTTTCGCGCTATGATATCGAGGATGGCCTGATCGAATCGCAGGTCAATAACCTGGCACTGGATCATGAACACCGTTTATGGATGGCGACTTTTGGTGGTGCCTGCCGCTTTGATGGGAAAGAGTTTACCTCCTATACCCGGCAAAATGGTATGCCGACCAACTTCATTAATACCGTTTTTGTAGATAAAGGCAATGTGGTTTGGTTCGGTACGCAGAGCGGATTGATGAAGCTGGTGGATAAAAAACTGGTAAACTGCCCGGTGTCTGCCAAATTGAAAAGCAACCGTGTGCGCAGTGTTATCCAGGATGGTGATGGCACTATTTGGTTCATCATGAATAATCGTTTATTCAAAGTATCGGGCAATAGCGGGAAAGAGGTGATCGTACAGGATACTATTAAAGAGCCAATACTTTGTCTTGCTACCGATCAGGCAGGAAGACTGTATGCATCGGTTCATCAAAAGGGGATCTATTACCGTGATAAAGGCAAATGGATCAGCCTGGTGTCCTACCCAAAAAATGAGAAAGACCTTGTCATTATCAAAATGATGTTTGACCGGGCGGACAGGAGCCGTATGCTATTGCTATCGTTCAACGGCGTTTACGCTGTTAAGGATGGCGTGATGCAGCCTTATCAAAATAAACTGGTGAGAGGCATAAAGGAATCCTTCCTGAGCATGGAGCAGGATAGTGCGGCCAATTTATGGATCGGTACTAATAATGGGGCTTATTACCTCGACCTTAAGAAACAAAAGAGTACGCACTTTGTGGCTGTAAATGGCTTGTCGGATAATGCGATCACCGATATTTATAATGATGCCGACAACAATTTGTGGTTAGCCAGCCAGGGTAACGGTTTATACAAATATGAAGGCGACCGGTACGTCATTTTTGACCGGACGCAGGGGCTGCCTGATAATGAGGTGGTATATGCCATTGCAAAAGACAGGAACGATCATATTCTGTTGGGAATAAACGGGGCCGGACTGCTTCAGTATGATGGAAAGAAGCTGGCCAGTATTAAGTTGCCGGAGGACCACCAGGACCTGGAAAGAATACAATGCCTGTATACCGATAAAAACGGCTTGATGTGGATAGGGACTGACCACGCTGGGTTGTGGACCTATGATAATAACCGTTTCCAGATGATCAAAGGGAGTGATTATTATGCGATCAATGCCATCGAACAAGACAGCAATGGTCTGATTTGGATTGTAACGCCAGGCGGGTGTTTTTACCTGGAAAATAATAGCTTAAAGCACCTGGATGGATTCTCGGGTTTTTCTTCTTCGGTCATCAATGCCGGGAAAGATTCGATCATCGCCGGTACGCAGGATGGGATAATATTGGCGGTAAACAAAAAAATCGTAAAGAATTTTAAGCTTGATGCAGTGCGTACTTCAACCGTCTTCTGCATGCTGAATTATAAAGGATTGCTCATTATCGGCACAGACGACCGCGGAATTTTTGTCTGGAACAAAGCAACCGGCGGCGTTAAAAACTATAGCACAAAAGACGGCCTGAATTCAAACACGATTTACAGTTTAGTAACAGACGATCATGGCGTGATATGGGTTGGAACCGGGCGTGGTGCGAACAGGTTTTTATATGACGAAAAAGGTAAGACATTTACCATTAGAGGTAACGGCAGCTCAAAAAACCCAATACTTGAATCCAACCAAAACGCTGTTTTATACAATGATGGCAAAGTATGGATAGGTACTACAAAGGGTGTTGTGGTTTATAATACCGATATTGTTCCTGCACCAAAAACACCGCCGCATATTGTTATCCAATCGGTAAAATTAGTACCTCAGAGCGGAGAAAAACAAACCAGCACGACTATCGCCAACGGCACAAAACTTTCATTCAGCAACAGGCATTTATCCATAGCATTTTTAGGTATTAACCTGAAAGACCCGGCCAACGTATCCTATCGTTATAAGCTAAGGGGGTTGGATACGGCCTATTCGCTGCCGGTTAAAAATAACGTGGTAGATTATCCCTCGCTGCCTGCGGGCGGCTATACTTTTGAAGTAAAGGCTATCGGGATGGATGGGACGCCTTCGGCCAGTACGGCCAGCTTTTCTTTTTCCATTACGCCGCCATTTTATCAAACAGGAACGTTCCGCTTTTTGGCGATCATATTTTTTGTGCTGATAGGCGTTTCTATACAAAGTTACCGTCATCAGGTGAAGATAAGCCGGCTGCGGATAATCGAGGCCACCAAACGGGAAGAAAGCCTGAAGATACGCCAGCAAACTGCGGAAGATTTTCATGATGAGCTGGGGAATAAACTAACGCGCATCACGGTACTGTCGGAGATATTGGGTACTAAAATGGATAATACCCAATTCGACCAGAAGAAACTATTGGAGCAGATCAAACAAAATGCGGCATCGTTATATAATGGTACCAAGGATATCCTTTGGGCGCTTGATCCGCAAAGTGATAACCTGTATGAGATATTGAATCACATCCGCGACTTTGGCAAAGAGTTGTTTTTGGATACGGCGGTTGAGTTTGAATTTAAAGGGATTGAAGAATCGCTGAATGAGATAAAGCTTCCGATGGAATACAGCCGCAATATCCCGATGATATTTAAGGAGCTGCTGAACAATATCCTGAAGCACTCGCATGCCAGCAAAGTGAACATTAGCCTGGATGAAATTCATAAGAACGGAATTCACCTGACCCTGACAGACAATGGCTGCGGTTTTGACGAAAATGAAATAAAGAAAGGTCAGGGCATCAATAATATTATCACAAGGACGAAGCGGATCAATGGCTCGATCAATATAGATTCTAAAAAAGGAGAAGGCACGATAGTGGGGTTGAAGATCCTCATAAAACCGATAGTAACGCACTAAATCATAGTATTATGGAACGCAATATCAGGATAGTGATCATTGAGGATGACGAGATCATCAGGGAAGGGTATGGCATGCTTATCGGGCAGGTGGAAGGTTATAGCGTAGTGAGAAGCTATTCCTCATTTGATGAGGCGATAAAAACCATTACCGATGATTCCCCGGACGTGATTCTGCTTGATATAGAATTGCCAGGCACAAACGGTATTGAGGCCATTCCTAAATTGAAGAAAGTACTGCCCAATACGCATATCCTGATATTGACAGTATACGAATCGGAGAAGCAGATTTTCGAAGCATTGGCAAATGGTGCATCGGGCTATTTAACCAAAAATACGCCAGCCTCTAAAATTATCGAGTCGATAAAAGAAGTGCGGGAAGGTGGCGGGCCGATGAGCGTGAACATTGCCCGTATGGTAATCAAATCCTTTCAGCGCAACCAGGAGTCGCCATTGTCAAAGCGGGAAACCCAGATACTAGAACAAATAGCCGATGGAAAAAGCCGGAGCCAAATTGCGAAGGAACTGTTTATCGACCTGGAGACAGTGCGCAGCCACATCAAAAATATCTACCTGAAACTGGATGTCAATTCCCGTGCGGATGCGATCAGGCTGGCTAAGGAAAATAAACTGATCAAATAAAATCGACCAATAAACCATGAGAACCAAACCCCTTACTAAAACAGGTTTACTATTATTTTTTCTTTTTACTTCATATCAGATTTTTGCCCAAAACGCTGCTTTCAAACAGAAGATACAGGCCCGGTTAGACTCATTGCGCGAAGCTGGTAAATTCCCCGGGCTAACGGTTGGTATCGTTTTTCCGGATAATACATCAATAGCTTTTGCATCCGGAGTAGCCGATTCTGCTAAACATCAATCTATGACGACAGATGCTATGCTGATGCAGGGAAGCGTAGGGAAAACTTATGCATCGGCGGTTACCATGCAATTGCTGAAGGAAGGAAAATTCAAACTGGATGATAAGGTATCCCAATATCTCGGGCATTATGCATGGTTCAACCGGTTACCAAATGCGCCGGATATCACCATTAAAATGCTGATGCAGCACACCAGCGGTATTATGCGTTATGAGTTCAAGGATGCATTTACTAAAGACCTGACTGCAAACCCGGCCAGGGTGTGGAAGCCTGAAGAATTGCTGGCGTATGTGCTGGACGAAAAGCCTGCATTCAAGGCCGGTGAGGGCTGGGAATATTCAGACACCAATTACATCGTTCTGGCCATGATCATTGAGCAGGTGACCGGCAAGAAGTATTACGACCTGGCAACCGACCGTATTTTAAAACCCTTCCATCTTACCCATACCATGCCATCGAACCAAAGGAAATTGAAAGGCCTGGTACAAGGATACGCAGGCAAGGACAACCCCTTTGGCGGCAAAAACGAGGTCATAGCTGATGATGGCGAATTTATTATCAACCCTCAATTTGAGTGGACGGGCGGCGGGATATATTCCACCAGCCTTGACCTGGCTAAATGGGGTAAGTTATTATACGAAGGCAAAGCTTTTGATCCTTCCTATTTGTCAGCTATGGAAGACGGCGTTCCTGCAAAAATGCTTGGCGCCAATGCCAGCTATGGGTTGGGTGTCATCATCAGGCAATCACAAAAGTATGGTACGCTGTACGGACATAGCGGATTCTTCCCCGGATACATGACCGAGATGTACTATTTCCCGAAATATAAAATGTGCTTTGCTGTACAAACCAACACCAGCGATTATAAGAACCTGAAGGTCTCCGTTATGAAGGTTTTGATGGAGATGGCGAGGACGACTTTTGAGGAGCAGCATTTGAATTAAACGGCAAACCGAACTCGCCGGTCGAAGGTAAGGTGTTCACGAGCGTTCACGGCGTGTCTCGTCCTGAAAAAAGTTGACACTTTTTGATTATACAAGTATATACTTTTAAGATTAGTCCTGTAATAGGTTGACACTTATTAAAGACTTATTGT